>Ga0209933_1000050_pt1 | contig 429847 bp, 398 predicted proteins | sample ThiBiot_300_biof_FD_183944 | JGI IMG/M metagenome (GOLD analysis project Ga0209933, IMG submission 183944) | Wastewater bioreactor microbial communities from Cape Town, South Africa - Thiocy_cont_300_biof (SPAdes) | ecosystem: Engineered > Bioremediation > Thiocyanate > Unclassified | place...
AACCGCCACGAAATGTCGACTCCCTTGACGCTCCTTGCGGGCGCGCGTCGGGGCGAAATGAAGGGGAATTGGAACACAAAGTGAACATATGAGACGTCGACATGTGTAGGAAAGTGCTGAAATATTGCTATTTAACAACGACTTGATTGGCGGTGGCGGCAGGGTTGCCAATGCGGAACGGCAGGCTAAGCTGGTCGAAAGGGGGGTGTTCATGCTGAAATCGGGTTGGATCGCGCTTGCGGTGATGGCGGCTGTCGTGCCGGCGCATGCCCAGACGGTGCCGCAGGCGCTGGATGCCGAAGCGCTGGACCAGGTCGGGATCGGGCGCTTTGCCGAGCCTTCGGAGCGCGCGTTGCTGCCGGTCCTGGCGACGGCGTTGATGGAGAAGGAATCCAAGGAAAGGCTGGCCGCCCTCGACGCGCTGCTCGCCAAGCTCGATCGGCCGACCCGGTTGCGGGGCATCGTCCAGTCGCTGCGCGGCACAATGCTGCTCGACGAATATCGCCATCCCGAAGCCCTCGCGGCGGTGGAGGAAGCGATCCGGCTCGCGCCCGGCGTGCCGCCGGTCAGGCTCTATGCCGTCCATGTGATGATCTTCGCCGGCGCGCCGCAGCGCGCGGCGGACCTGTGGCTTGCCATGAGCCGCGAATATCCCGCGATCGCGGCCGGGCTTGGCGGCTATGAATTGGATACGCTGCGCGACCGGCTGCGGGATATCGGCGACAACAAGCGGGCCGACGCGCTCTCCGCACGGATCGCGGAGGTGGGGGTGGTCACCCATTCCGGGCCGCGAGCCTCGGACGGCGCGCTGGCGCAGATCCGGCTCCGGATGGTCGAGGGGAAGATCGCGGAAGCGGCGGCGCTCGTCCCGGCCGTGCTGGTGACGCGCGACCTTGCGCAGCTCTATCTCGATCGCCGCTACGAGAAGCTGTGGCCGGCGATTGCCCGCTGGGGCGGCCAGGACCTCGGGCTTAGCCAGAAGCTCTATCTCGAGGCGCTGCGCCGCGATTGGCATGCGAGCAACACGCTGGAGGGCGCGACCGACTATGCCCGGGCGCTGAACGGAATGCGCGCCTATGCGGCGGTGACCCAGCTCTTCCTGCCGCTGCTGGCGCCCGAGGCGCTGAAACTAGACAATGACGGGGCGGAATATCTCGCGCCGCCCGTGGCGCGGGCGATGCTGGGGCAGGGCAAGGCCGAACCGGCCATCGCCCTGCTCAAGCGCGTCGATGCGACCTTCACGGAAGATACTGCGCAGAAGCTGAACCTGAGCGGCAACCTGGCGGAGACCTATCTCGCGATCGGCCGCTATGCCGAGGCGAGCGCCACCGCGAGCGAATGGCTGGTGATCGCGCAGCGCATGGGCGCGGAGATCAACAAGGCGGCGTTGATCGGCGTGCAGGCGATACGCGCCTGCGCGCTGATCCGCGGCGGCAAGGCGGATCAGGCCGGAGGCGATGTGGCCGATGTGCTGATATCGCGCACAGGGCTGCCCGATCCGGCAATGGACATCTATGCGTGCCGCGACAATTTCGCCGGCGGCAAGGCGCTGATGATCGAGAGCCTGAACGACGAACACCGGCGCGGCTGGGCGTTGCGCTGGCTCCAGCCGAGCGGGGTCAATCTCCCGTTCGAGGAATCGCGCCGTTCGGACCGTTCCCAGAAGCGGATCGCCGCCGATCCCGATGTGCGCGCCGCGGCGGAGAAGGTCGGCCGGATCCTGCCCATGACGGTGATCGAGCGCCTGCCCGACGGTTTCGACCCCATGGCGCCCGCCGATCTCCACGCACCGGATCAGGAGGCGCCTCCGGTGAGTTGAGGCTTGATCATGCATATGCATCATGCATACACATGATGCATATGCATGATGATTCACTCCCTTCCGTCTGCGCCTGCACGATGCTGCGCAAGGCCGCGCGCATTACCGGCCGCCTCTATGATTCCGCGCTGGCCGCGCACGGGATGACGACTGCGCAATTCGCGATCCTGCGGCACGTCGCTCGGGGCGAGCCGCTGGCGTTGAGCCGCCTGGCGGAGCAGCTCGAGATGGATCGCAGCTCGCTCTACCGCGCGCTTGCGCCGATCGAGAAGCGCGGCTGGGTGGGCGTGACTGCCGGGGCCGGCCGCAGCAAATGCGCATCGCTGAGTGCGGCAGGCAGAGAGGCGCTGCACGCTGCCGAGCCCGATTGGGCAGCGATGCAGCGGCGGGTGGAGGCGGAGGCGGGCCCGGCGCTATGGCGGGAGCTCAAGGCTGGAATCAAGGGCTTCACGCAAAGCCTCGAGCGCGCGGGAGGCCGGGCATGATCGCGCTGCTTTCCCGCCTGCCGGTGGGCGCGCGCGGCTATGCCGGCATCGTCGCCGCGATCACGTTCGTCGCACTGCTCGTCTCGGCCGGCCTGCGCTCCGCGCCGGGCGTGATGATGCTGCCGCTGGAGCAGCATTTCGGCTGGGACCGCGCGACCATCTCGGCCGCCGCGGCGATCGGCATCTTCCTCTACGGGCTGGTCGGCCCGTTCGCCGCCGCGCTGATGCTGACGATGGGGATCAGGCGGACGATGCTGGGCGGGCTGGTGCTGATGTCGGTGGCCACCTTCTCGAGCCTGTGGATGTCCGAGCCCTGGCAATATGTGCTGAGCTGGGGCGTGTTCTCGGGCGTGGGCAGCGGTGCGGTCGCCTCGGTGCTCGGCGCGGCGGTGGTCAATCGCTGGTTCGCGACGCGCCAGGGGCTGGTGATGGGCATGCTGACCGCGAGCACCGCGACCGGTGCGCTCGTCTTCCTGCCGTTGCTCGCCTGGCTGGCCGAGGGCGGGGCGTGGCGGCCAGTGGCGCTGGCGGTTTCGATCGCCAGCGCGGCGGTGATCCCGCTGGTGCTGCTGTTCGTGCCCGAGCATCCGCAGCAGCTGGGCGTGCGCCGCTTCGGCGAGACCGAGGCGAGCATGCCGCCGCCCCCGCTCAAACAGGCGGCGACGCCGGCGCTGGCCTTCACCGCGCTGTTCCGCGCTTCGAAGAGCATGACCTTCTGGCTGTTGTTCGGAACCTTTTTCGTCTGCGGGCTTACCACCAACGGGCTGGTGGGCACCCATCTGATCGCCTTTTGCGGCGATCATGGCATCGCGCCGGTGCAGGCCGCCGGGCTGCTCAGCCTGATGGGGCTGTTCGACCTGATCGGCACCACGGCATCGGGCTGGCTGACCGATCGCTATGATCCGCGCAAGCTGCTGTTCGTCTATTACGGGTTGCGCGGCCTTTCGTTGCTGGCGCTGCCGTTCCTAGATTTCAGCGCCTCCAGCCTGCTCCTGTTCGCGATCTTCTACGGGCTCGACTGGATCGCCACCGTGCCGCCCACGGTAAAGCTCGCCAATGTCCATTTCGGCGAGCGCGATGCGCCGATCGTGTTCGGCTGGGTGATGGTGGGGCACCAGATCGGCGCGGCGACCGCGGCGTTCGGTGCGGGGGCGGTGCGCGCCTGGACGGGAACCTACACGCCGGCTTTCCTGGTGGCGGGCGCCTTCGGACTGGTCGCGGCGGTGGCGATCCTGGCGGCGCGGGCGGAGAAGGCGCCGCGGCCGGCGCTGGCCTAGGCTGCCCGCAGCGTCTCTAGGAAGCTGCGCATCTCGCCGAGCAGGCGGCGGGCCTGGTTGACCAGCTCGTCGGTGGCGGCGTCCATCTCGGCGGCGGTGCGCGCGGCTTCGCCCGTGGCGCTCTCGGCGCCCGCCGCGCCGGCCTGGAGATCGGCGGTGAGTGTCGCGGCCGTGCCCGCATAGGCCTGGATCGAGCGGATCACCTCGCCCTGATGCCGTACCGCATGACCCACCGCTCCACCGACTTCGCCGATCCGGTCGAAGCTGTCGCGCATATCGCCGACGATGGCGGTAGTGGCATGGACCGCGCCGGTCATCCGGGCGAGCTGGGCGCGGATGTCGTCGGTGGCGTGCGCCGTCTGGGCGGCGAGGCTCTTCACTTCCTGCGCGACGATCGCGAAGCCGCGGCCGGCCTCGCCGGCGCGTGCCGCCTCGATGCTGGCGTTGAGCGCGAGCAGATTGGTGCGTGCCGCGATCTCGGCGATCATGTCGGCGATGGTGCCCACGCTGGCACTGTGCTCGACCAGCGTGGCGAAGCGGGTATCGGCCGAGCGGGAAAGGCCATAGAGGTGCGCGGTGGTCTCGCTCTGGGCGTCGAGGCTGGCTTCGACCGCGGCAAGCGAGCGTCCGAGATTGGCCGATTCCTCGAGCAATGTCGCGGCGCCGGTGTCCGCGCGGGCGGCGCGATCGGCGACGCCGCGAATCTCGTCGCGCGTGGCGGCGGCAGTGCCGACCAGGCCGCCGGCGGAGGTGCGGGTCTGTTCGGCCGCGGCGGCGAGTTCGCTGATCGCCGCGACGAACTGGCGCTCGAACCGGTCGGCGATGCGGGCGATCTCGGCGCGGCGGTCGCGCTCGGCATCGAGCTGGGCGCGGTGGCGCGCTTCGGCGGCCTGGGCGACCTGTTGCAGCTCGTCGCGCTGGGCCGCGGCGCGCAGCAGGTCGCGCTCGCCGGCGGCGCGGGCGAGCGCCTCGCCCTGCGCGAACTGCTCGCCGACCAGCGCGGCCTGGCCCATCACCGTGCGGGCGAGCAGGGCGACGAAGACGGCGAGGAAGAGGAACACGCCCGCCGGGATGTTGGCGAAGATGGCATAGAGCGCGCAGATCACCACGGCGATGCCGAGCCAGGCAAGGCTGGCGGGCGGCAGCGGGGCATAGCGCAGCGCGCCGATCGCGACGACGCCGGCAATGGCGGTGGTGGTGACGATCAGTTCCTGGTCGGTCGCGCCCAGGCCGATCGTGGCGAGAAACAGGAACCAGCCGAACGCGGAAGCGGCGGCCTCGATCACCGCGGCACGCAGAGTTGCGGCGGGATCGTCGACGCGCCAGTCGCGGCGCTTGCCGTCACGCCAGCGGACAAGGACCGCGGTGCCGATCGCGAGGTGCAGCGCCAGGGCGGCGATGTGCCAGGACCAGAAGCCCTCGGCGTGGATCGTCAGCGCCAGCGCGATGCTGACGAAGACGCTGGCGGCATAGGAGACGGGATAGCCGCGCTGGATGGCGACGGCATGGGCGCGCATCAGCAGCGGCGGGAGCGCCGCCCATCTGTCCCAGATCGCCCGCCGCAGGGCGTGTGCGCTCGCCTCTCCCATTCGGCACCGATTAGCTCAGCATGGTTACCATGGCGTTTACAGTCGCAGGTGGATGCCGCGGCGGTGGAGCGGGATCAGCAGCGCCAGCACGAGCAGCAACGCCGCCAGCGCGAAGAGGAACGAGGCGAGGAGGAGATTGCCGGGGAGGAGCGCGGCGAGCGCATTCCACGCCCAGGCCTGGAATCCCGTGCGCATCGCGGCGAGCGAAAGCAGCAGCGAGAGCAGATAGCCGAGGATAGCGTTCATCCCCAGTACGTCGAGCGGCCACAAGACCTTGCGGACCGCTGCGCTGCGCGCGGCGAGGATGCAGCCGGTGAACAGGATCGCTGACAGGCCCGAGGTGAGCAGCGCGAAGCTGCTGGTCCACAGCTTCTTGTTGAGGGGAAGCCAGGGTGCGAGCAGGAGGCCGAGCGCGGCGAGGGCGATGCCGGCGAGCAGGATGCGCATCGTCGCGCGTTCGGGCGCCGCCTTCCAGAGCAGGGCGGCGAGCGCGCCGAGCAGGACGTTGACCAGCGCGGGGAGGGTGGAGAGCAGCCCCTCGGGATCATAGACGATATTGCCCGCCGCATCGGTGCCGAGGCGGTACATATGGTGCGTGGTCACCGCGATCCGGTCGACATAGCCGGCGAGGTTGCCGGCGGGGCTGAGATCTCCCGCGCCGTGCTCGGGCACGGGCACGAAGGCCAGCAGCGCCCAATAGCCGAGCAGCAGCACGACGCTGGCGATGCCGAGCGCGGGGGCGCTGAGATGCGCGCGCCCGTCCGCGTCGCGCCGGGCAGTGAGGATCGCCAGCGCGGCGGCGAGGCCGTAGCAGAGGCCCAGGCGGGGCAGGACGCCGAAGACGCGGAAATCCGCCAGGCCGGGGCGGGCAAGCATCTGCCACGCCCAGCCGATCAGGATCAGCAGTAGCGCGCGCCGGACGACACGGCCCCAGAGCCGGGCATCGGCCCTGCGGGGGAAGGACAGGCCCAGCGCCACGCCCATCGCGCAGAGAAAGGCGGGGAAGACGAGGTCCGTGGGCGTGAATCCGTGCCACTCGGCATGGTCGAGCGGCCACCAGACATGCGCCCAGCTGGCCGGCGTATTGACGAGGATCATGAAAGCTACCGTCAGCCCACGGAACAGGTCGAGCCCGCCGAGCCGTGCGCCTGCCTCCATCCTGCCTTCGGTCATCGCGTCCCTCCCGGCCGCACCATGGATCGGTTGGGTCGCCCGGTCAAAGCGCCGCGCTTGCAGCGGAAACGGGGTGTGTTAGTGATCTAGCACGATAATGTGGGAGACGGGCATGGGCGGAGTGAGGATCGGCCGGCGGGGCGTGCTCGCGGCAGCGGTGGCGGCGCCGGTCGCGGCGATGGCCAAGACGGCGCCGGCCAGGCTCACTGTCGGCGACCGGCTGGCGCGCTTCGACCTGCTTCGCCCCGGTGCGCGCAGCTATCTCCGTTCGTCCGAGAAGGACGGCGCACATGTCGCGCGCGACATCTGGCGGCGGGAAGTGCGGTTCGAGACGATCGACGGCGTGCGGAAGCTGCGCATCGTGCAGCGCTGGGACGGGACGGGGGCGAAGCCCTCGCTGGTCACCCGCGATTCGGTGTTCGAACCGGGGACCTGGCGGCCGTCCAGCCATCTGCGCGTCACGACGGTGGACGACAGGAAGACGGTGGAGGGTTTCCTGTTCGCGCCCGACAGGATCACCGGCCTGCCGGGCGTGGCGGACAACAGCCGCGCCGATTTCAATGTCGCTTTCCCGGAACCCATGTTCAACTTCGAGACCGACATGGAGATGCTCGGCACGTTGCCGCTGGCGCCGGGCTATCAGGTGTCGATCCCCTTCTACCATCCGGCCGGCGGTCCGCCGGCGCGCTACTTGTGGACGGTGACCGGCGACGAGAAGCTGGCCGGGCTCGACGGGCGGCCGATCGACTGCTGGATCGTCGAATGCGACTATAACAGCGGCAAGGACCCGTCGCGCTTCTGGTACGCCAAGCGCACGCAGCAGTTCATCAAGCTGGAGGCGAAGGCGCCGGACGGATCGCTGTTCCGCAAGACGCTGTTGTTCTGAACGGAGGCGTCTACGCCTTCACATACACCCAGGCCGTCGCGCCGCTCGCGAGCGGCGCCTCGACCCGGACATAGTTCTCGCTCTCATACACGTCCGCCGCGGCCAGTTCCCCGAGCGTCAGGCGGAAGACCTTGCCGGGAATGGGCGGGGCATCGGCGTCGGGAACCAGGGCCAGATGCACCGCGATGCCGCTGGCTTCCAGCACGTCCGGGTCGCGGATGGTGATCTCGATCTGCCCATAGCCGTGGAGAACATCGTCCTCCCCTTCGAGCAGGCGGCCGAACTGGCTGAGTTGCACGCTCGCCAGCTGGAGCGTGCCATAGGAGAAGAGCAGTGCGCTCCCGCTCATCCGGCGACGCCGCTCACCCGATCGCTTCGAGCACCGCGGCGCGCAGCTCGGGAATGCCCATGCCCTTCTCGCTCGACGTCGCGATGATGTCCGGATGCGCGGCGGGCCGCTTGCGGGCCTCCGCCTCGGTGCGTTCGCGGACTTCGACGAGTTCGGTCGCCTTGATCTTGTCCGTCTTGGTGAGGACGATGCGGTAGCTCACCGCGGCGCCGTCGAGCATGTCGAGTATCTCGCGATCGACTTCCTTGATCCCGTGGCGCGCGTCGATCAGCACCAGCCCGCGCTTCAGCGCCTGGCGGCCGCGCAGATAGTCGTTCACCAGATAGCGCCATTTGCGGACCATGTCCTTGGGCGCCTTGGCGAAGCCATAGCCGGGCATGTCGACGAGGCGGAAGCGCAGCGGCTCGCCCACGTCGAAGAAGTTCAGCTCCTGGGTGCGGCCCGGCGTGTTCGAGGTGCGCGCCAGGGCGTTGCGCCCGGTCAGCGCGTTGAGCAGCGACGACTTGCCCACGTTCGAGCGCCCCGCGAACGCGACCTCGGGCACTTCCTGGCCGGGCAGGAAGGCGAGCGTCGGCGCGGACTTCAGGAATGTGACCGGGCCGGCGAAGGTCTTTCGCGCAGCCTCGATCATATCTTCGTCGAACCCGCTCACTTCGCTGGGGATTCCTTCTTCACCGGCTGTTTCAGCACCGGGTGGCGCGAATAGAGCCATTGCTGCTGCAGGATGGTGATCACGTTGGAGGTGATCCAGTAGACCTGCAGGCCCACCGCGAACGGCGCCATCAGGAACATCAGCATCCACGGCATGATCGCGAAGACCTGCTTCTGGATCTCGTCCATCGGCGCCGGGTTGAACTTCATCTGGAAGTACATCGACACGCCCAGCAGCACCGGGATCACGCCGATCGCCAGGAAGGAAGGCGGCGTGAAGTGGAGATAGCCGAACAGGTTGATGATCGTCGCGGAATCGGGCGCCGAAAGGTCGCGGATCCACAGCACGAAGGGCTGGTGGCGCATTTCGATCGTGAGCAGCAGCACCTTGTACAGCGCGAACATGATCGGGATCTGGAGCAGGATCGGGAGGCAGCCCGCCAGCGGGTTCACCTTCTCTTCCTTGTAGAGCTTCATGATCTCCTGCTGCTGGCGCTGCTTGTCGTCCTTGTAGCGTTCCTGCAGCGCCTTCATCTTCGGCTGGATGACGCGCATGCGGGCCATCGATTCGAACTGCTTGTGCGCGATCGGGAAGAGCAGGCCGCGGATGGTGATCGTCAGCAGGATGATCGCCACGCCGAAATTGCCGACCAGGCGGAACAGCATGTCGAGATAATAGAAGATCGGCTGCTCGATCACGCCGAACCAGCCCCAGTCGATCGCATAGCTGAACCGGGTGATGCCGAGCTTTTCCTGATAGGAATCGAGGAGCTTCACTTCCTTCGCGCCGGCGAAGAAGCGGCTGGAATAGCTGGTCTGCTTGCCCGGCGCGATGACGAGCGGCTGATCGAGCTGATAGTCGGCCTGATAGGCCTTGCTGGGGTTCTGGCGCTGGCCGAAGGTGACGCCCAGCCGCTGATCGGGGATCAGCGTGGTCAGCCAATAATGGTCGGTGAAGCCGGCCCAGCCGCCCTTGGTCCTGAATTCCTTGGGCGTGCCCTCGACATCGGCCCAGCCGAGATAATGGGCTTCGTCCGCGGTGGCGGCGATCGGGCCGACGCGGGCGGCCCATTGGCCGGCGTCCTTCGAACGCTCGGCGCGCGAGACCGAGGCATAGGGCGTGACCGAGACCGGCGCCTGGCCGAGATTCGCGACCGTCTGGCGGATCGTGAACATGTAATCCTGGTCGACCGCGAGATCGATGCGGAAGGTCTGGCCGGTGGCGGTCCTGGCCGTCAGCGTCACCGGGGTGGTCGGCGTCAGCCGGGTGCCGCTCGCCTGCCACACGGTATTCGCGTTGGGCGCCTGCACGCCCGCCCCCGACCAGCCGAACTCGGCGAAATAGGCGCCCTGCGTGCCATTGGGCGAGAGCAGGTGGATCGGCGGCGAGTTCTTCGCGGTGGTCTCGTCATATTTGACGAGGACGAGATCGTCGATCCGCGCGCCCTTGAGGTTGATCGAGCCCTTGAGCGAAGGCGTTTCGATTGCGACGCGCGGGCTCTCGGCCAGCACGACGGCGCGGTCGCGCAGCGCCGCGGGGGCATCCGCGGTCGGCAGCGCCTTGGCCACTTGCTTGCCGTTCACCATCTGGGTGGCGGCCGGCTGCTGCGGGAAGAACCAGTGCATGGCATAGGGCCATGCGAACAGCAGCAGCCCCGCGATCACCGCGAACAGCAGGAAATTCTTCTGATCGTCCTTCACGTAACCGATTCCCCGGAAAAACTTATGGCACTGGGTCGTAGCCGTGCCCGCCCCATGGGTGGCAGCGGGCGATCCGCCGGATGGCGAGCCAGCTGCCTTTGACAGCCCCATAGCGGCGAAGCGCCTCGATTGCATAGGCCGAACAGCTGGGCTGGTAGCGGCAGCTGGGCGGAAGCACCGCCGACGGGCCGATCTGCCACGCGCGGGCGAGCAGGATGAGCAGCCTGGCCATCATGCCGATTCCCCAGGATGACGGACAAGGGCGCAGCTCACCGCCTTATCTTCCCCAAGGCCTTGACCAGCTCGGCCCTGAGATCCTCGAACGGGCGCTCGATGCCGCCATTGCGGCCGATCAGCACATGGTCGGCGCCGGGCAGGCCGGCTTCGGGCAGCACTTCGCGGGCGAGCGCCCGGAACCGGCGCTTCATCCGGTTGCGGATCACCGCGTTGCCGACTTTCTTGGATACGGTAATGCCGACCCGCATGACCGGATCGGCATCGTTGCGCGCATGGACGATCAGGACAAAGCCGGGCATGGGCGCCCGCTTGCCCGCGTTCGCCGCGAGATAGTCCTTGCGCTGCGTGAGCCGGCCAAGGCTCACCGCCGCACCGTCGGCGATTACGCCGACAGCTTGTTGCGGCCGCGGGCGCGGCGGGCACGGATCACGTTGCGGCCGCCCGGGGTCGCCATGCGGCTGCGGAAGCCGTGCCGGCGCGCACGCACCAGGTTGCTCGGCTGAAAGGTCCGCTTCATCGCTCATCCTCAAGTATCTAGAACGTAAAAGGGCCACCACAGGGGCGGCCGCGTGTCGGGTGCCCATAGTGGGGAGATCCGGCCGAGTCAACGCGTTCCATTCCGCAAACCGGGCAGTTCGGCCTCCGCACGCGCGATTTCCGCCGCCCCTTCGCGCAGGCGGCGCCTGCGGGCGCTGCGGCGGCGGAGCGCCATGTCGGCATAATGGCCGAATCGCGGCCAGCGCCGCTTGGCGCGACAGAAGGCCCGCTGCGCCCAGGCCGAGGTCCGCAGCACGAGGACGAGCCCGGCGGCGAAGACGAAGATCCCGCCCGGACCCGGGAGGATGCCGACCAGCGGCGAGACGGCGATCACCAGCACCCCCGCGACGAACAGGGCGGTGCGGACGATCGGGCTGCGCGCGCTTGCCATGCGATCGAAATGGGGAGTGTGTATTGCCTATGCAAGACACGTCGGCCGTGGTTCATCGCTGCTTAGCCTTGTTTCGTCGCCCCCCGGTCGCCCCCGGTCGCGCGCGCGTCGCTCCCTTCGGAGGGGAATCGGCATAGGCGCGGCCATGACCCGCTCTTCCTGCCTGCTCGCCCCGATGCTGTTCCTTGCCGCCTGCAGCGGCGGGGGAGGCGATGGCGGTGTCGTCGCGCCAGTGCCCACGCCTTCGCCCAGCCCGTCTCCGTCTCCGTCGCCGACGCCCACGCCGAGCCCCACCTCCGCGGTGGTCGTCGAAGTCGGCCCCGCGGCCTTCTCGCTGCCCACCCAGGCGACTCGCCACTTCGCCTGCAACGTCACCGGCGCGACCGACACGCGCTGCACCTGGTCGGTGCAGGAGGCGAATGGCGGGGCGATGTCGGCCGACGGCATTTATGCCGCGCCGGCCAGTCCGGGTACCTATCACGTCGTGGCGACGAGCGTCGCCGATCCCGCCAGCTCCGCCAGCACGGCAGTGACGGTGACGGTCCCGGTCACCAACAAGCCCTGGGTGACCGGCTATTATCTCGGCTATTTCTCGCACACCATGTATCCGCCGGCGCAGGTCGACATGACTGCGCTCACGCATTTCGTGTTCGGCCGCGTCGCGCCGGGCGGGGGTTCGCTGGACGGCAATCCGGGCGATGTCGTGCTCGGCGGCGGCAATTCGCACGATCCCGGCCTGTCGCCCGACGGGGTGCGGAGCATCGAGGACTATCTGATCAAGAAGGCGCACGATGCCGGGCGCAAGGCGCTGCTGATGATGGGCGGCGCGGCGGACGGCGATGGCTTCCTGCTCTCCACCACCGATGGCCGCCGGAAGGACTTCGCGCGCAAGATCGTCGATTACATGGTCGCGCACGACTATGACGGGCTCGACCTTGACTGGGAGGACAAGTTCGAAGGCAGCGACGAGATCACGCCGCATGTGAGCGGCGCCGAGGCCAAGCGTCGCGCCTTCGCGCTGATTGCGGATCTCCGCGCCGAATTCGCCCGGCGGCCGCGCTATCAGGGTGCGGGCAGGGCGGCGCTGCTCACGCTGCCGGGCTACACGGTCTCGATCAACGATCTGGAGCCGGGCGGCAGGGTGGAGCAGTGGCAGGCCGATCTGGCCAACAGCGTCGACCAGTATAATCTGATGAGCTACGGCATCGGGACGACCTGGAACGGCAATGGCTGGCTGTCCTGGTTCAGCAGCCCGATCTACGGCGCCACCGGCGTCACCCCGCGCGACCTCAACACCAGCGTCGAGGCCTATGAGCGGAGCGGCGTGCCGCGTGGCAAGATCGGTGTCGGCATCGGCTTCTACGGCATCTATTTCGGCCCCACGATCACCGGGCCGCGGCAGGACACCGAGCGCAACCCGGTCTACGAGACCGATGACGTGGCGCTCAACTATGCCGACATGGTCGGGATGGGGTACATGTCCCATGGCACCTATCATTGGGACGAGATCGCGCAGGTCGGGTATCGCAGCTATCCGAATGGTGGCTATATCCCGACGGGATCGGGCCGGAATCCGGCGGGCTTCCTTTCCTATGAGGATCCCCTCTCGATCGCCGCCAAGGCGCGCTATGTCCGCCAGGCGGGGCTGGGCGGCGCGATCATCTGGGCGATCAACTATGACTATCTGCCCGACGGCACCAGCCCGCTGCTGGGTGCGGTGAAGCGCAACTTCCTCACCGCCACGCCCTGACCGTCACGCTCTGATCGATTGGTCCGTTCCGGGGACATCCCGGTGCGCACCGGGCGCCATCGCCGCTATCGTCCGGCTCCGGTTTGGGGGGAAACGGGCTTGGTCGCGAGCGTATCGACGGTTGCCTATCTGGGACTCGAGGCGCGTGCGGTGGAGGTGCAGTGCAACCTCGTCGCCGGGCTGCCCAAGTTCGTGGTGGTCGGCCTGCCCGACAAGGCCGTGGCGGAGAGCCGCGAGCGCGTCCGTGCCGCCATGGCCGCGATCGGGCTCGCATTGCCGCCCAAGCACATCATCCTCAACCTCTCGCCTGCCGACCTGCCCAAGGAAGGCTCGCATTTCGACCTGGCGGTGGCGCTGGCGCTGCTGGGGGCGATGGGGGTGGTCGATGCCGAGACGCTGTCCGGCTATGTCGTGGTCGGCGAGCTGGCGCTGGACGGACGGATCGCGCCGAGCCCCGGCGTGCTGCTCGCCGCGCTCCACGCCGCCGAGATGGGCAAGGGGCTGGTCTGCCCTGCCGCCCAGGGGCCGGAAGCGAGCTGGGCAGGGCAGGTGGACGTGGTCGCCGCGCCCGATCTCATCGCGCTGCTCAACCATTTCAAGGGCGACCAGCTGTTGCCTGCGCCCATGGCCGGCACGGTCGAACCGCCGGCTCCGGGGCCCGACCTCGCCCAGGTGAAGGGGCAGGAGACGGCGCGGCGCGCGCTCGAGATCGCGGCGGCGGGTGGGCACAATCTGCTGATGTGCGGGCCGCCCGGAGCGGGCAAGTCGCTGCTCGCCTCCTGCCTGCCGGGCATCCTGCCGCCGCTCGATGCCGCCGAGGCGCTGGAGGTGTCGATGGTCGCCTCGGTGGCGGGGACGTTGCAGGGCGGGCGGCTGACGCGGACGCGGCCCTTCCGCAGCCCGCATCACTCGGCCTCGATGGCGGCGCTCACCGGCGGCGGGCTCAAGGTGAAGCCGGGCGAAGTGAGCCTGGCGCATCTCGGCGTGCTGTTCCTCGACGAACTGCCCGAATTCCAGCGGGCGGTGCTCGATTCGCTGCGCCAGCCGATCGAGGCGGGCGTGGTGAGCGTGGCGCGGGCGAATGCGCACGTTACCTTCCCCGCGCGGGTCCAGCTGGTCGCGGCGATGAATCCGTGCCGCTGCGGGCATCTGGGCGACCCCGCGCTCGCCTGTGCCCGGGCGCCGCGCTGCGCGGCGGACTATCAGGCCAGGGTCTCGGGTCCGCTGCTCGACCGGATCGACCTGCATGTCGAGGTGCAGCCGGTGCGTGCCGTGGATCTGGTGCTCGATCGGCCGGCAGAGGGCTCGGCGGCGGTGGCGGAGCGGGTGGCCGAAGCGCGGGCGGCGCAATCCGCGCGCTATCGCAATGTTCCCGCGCGCACCAATGCCGAGGCGGACGGTGATCTGCTCACCGATCACGCCCTGCCCGACGAGGCCGGCCGCAAGCTGCTGGCGCAGGCGGCCGAGGCGATGCGGCTCTCGGCGCGCGGCTATACCCGGGTGTTGCGTGTCGCCCGCACGATCGCGGACCTCGCGGGCGCGGATGGCGTGGGGCGCATGCACGTCGCCGAGGCGCTGAGCTATCGCCGCCAGGCCCCGCGAAGCTGATCGGGATTGTATCGCGGCCGGTCTTGTGTCCTGATGCCGGCGCTTCGCTGGGGATGCGTTCGAAAGGGGATTGCATGCGCTGGATGACGATGCCGCTCAGGCGCTATTTCGATTTTTCGGGCCGCTCGCGGCGGCTCGAATACTGGATGTTCGTGCTGTTCGTGTTCCTCGCGGCGTTCGCCTGGATAATCTTCTTGTTCCTGCTTGGCGACGTGACCGGGAGCGATTTCCGTTCGTCCCGCGTGTTGAACGGCGCGGAGACGGCCTGGGTGGTGGTGGGCTGCCTCCTCTATCTCGCGATCCTGATCCCGGCCATCGCCGTGCAGGTGCGCCGCTTCCACGATCAGGACAGGACGGGCTGGCTGTGCCTGCTCAACTTCATTCCCTATGTCGGGGGGCTGATCGTGCTGGTCTTCATGCTGCTGCCCGGCACCAGGGGCGAGAACCGCTTCGGCGACGATCCCAAGGATCCGCACGGCGCGGAGCAGGCGGCCGACGTCTTCAGCTAGGACGCATGCATGTGGCGAGCGCCGGGCCTGGCGCGCGCCACAGGGCATCTTAGTATCTGGAAATCCTGCCAGCGCCTTCCTATAGGGGGGGCCAAGTCGATCCATGGCCCCGTGCCGATCGGCATGCGGGTGTGGCGGAATGGTAGACGCAGCGGACTCAAAATCCGCCGTTGGCAACAACATGTCGGTTCGAGTCCGACCACCCGTACCATCGAAATCCCCGGGAAGTGCCGAAGGGGCCGGCGGCGCGGCGCCGCCAGCCCGGATGTCGGTCAGCGCGTATAGGCCTTGCGCAACTGGGCCAGCTTCGCCGGGCTGAGGCCGAGCGCGTCGTTCAGATAGCCGGCAGCGCCGCCGCGATGCCTGTCCATCACCGCGAACACCGCTTCGATATAGGCGCGATCGGCGGCCATATAGGCCTTGAGCACGTCCATCGGCAGCTTGCGCCACGCCTGCGAGGCCTGGTCGTCGGCCTGCACCGCCTTGCGCGGATCGAAATATCTGTTGGTCAGCAGATAGTCCTGGATCACCGTCTCGCGCGGCACGTCGAGCGCGGTGAGGATCAGCGCGGCGGCGACGCCGGTGCGGTCCTTGCCCGCGGTGCAGTTGAACGCCAGCGGCGCCCGCCCGGCGAGCAGCTCGCCGAACATGCGGCGATACTGGCCGTTGAACTGCTTCAGCAGTTGCGGATACAGCGCGGTCATCGTCGCCTTCGCCTCGGCTGCGCTGGGCGGGCGATCCGGCCGGGGGGCGAGCGCCGCCGTGTCCATCGCATAATCGTCGGCAAGCACGCGCGGCGCCTTGCCCGCCGGCCACGCCACCGGCTCGGTGCTGCGCTCGCTGGTGCTGCGGAAGTCGCAGACGGTGCGGATGCCGCGCTTGGCGAGATAGTCGAAATCCGCGCGCGTCAGGAAGTGCATCGAGCCCGAGCGATAGAGCATGCCCCAGCGCACCGTGCGGCCGGTGCGGGTGCGATAGCCGCCGAGGTCGCGGAAATTCTGCCCGCCCTGGAGCGGGAGCAGCCGCGCATTCTCGCCCTGTGCCGCCGGGGCCTGCTGCTGGAGGGCGTTCGCCGCGAGCGGCACCGCCGCGGCGGCCAGCACCGCAAGGCCGATCACGCGGAAGGAAGTGGTGATACGCATGTCGGGTTCTCCTTAGAAACGGACCGTGCCGGTAAGGCCGTAGGTGCGGGGCTCGTTGAAGATCCCGTAGGTGCCGAGCGCCGCGCTGGTGTTGCGCAGGTACAGATACTGGCTGTCGAACAGGTTGCGGGCCCAGACCGAGAGCTCGAGGCGCGCGGCGCCGTCGTCCAGCGCGATGTCCGTCAGCGCCAGGCGACCGTTGACGATGAACGAGGGATCGCCCAGCGTCGGGTCGCTGGTCGAGCTGTACTGGCTTGAGGCGTAGTTGCCGTCCAGATGCGCGACGAGCGTCGCGGCGCCCATCGGCACGCGATAGTCGATCGCGCCGCTCGCCGAATTCTTGGGCGCGAAGATCGGATAGACCGGCACCAGCGGATTGCCGGCGACGAACGGATTCGGCGCCGCGGGCAGGCGGATATGCTGGCGGGTATAGTTGCCCGACAGGGTGAGGTTGGCGACGGGCATCACCGTCAGTTCGGCCTCGAAGCCGGAGATCCGGCCCTTGCCGGCGGTGTTGGTCGTCTCCAGCGTGCCGCGGTTCGAACCGGGGATGACGGCGTTGAAGTCGATCTGCACGTCCTTGTAGGTGCCGGTATAGGCGGCGAGGTTCAGGCGGGCATGGTTATCGAGGAAGCTGGCCTTCACGCCGCCCTCGAACACCGAGACCGATTCCGGGCCGAACCCGCGATAGGTGAGCGAACGCGAATTGGCGCCGGCCGACTTATAGCCCGTGCTCCACTTGCCGTAGAGCATCACGCCGTCGGCGACGTCGAACGACAGGTTGACCAGCGGATCGACGCGATCCGAGGTGACGTTCATCGGCACCACTGCGGTGACGCCGTTGACCGTCGGGATCCGGCCGTTGACCTGGTCGAGCTCGCCGGTCTTCTTGTCGTGCGAATAGCGGCCGCCGAGCGTCAGGTGCAGCCGGTCGCCCAGCAATGCCGGGGTGTAGGTGAGCTGGCCGAACACCGCGGCGCTGTTCGTCCTGGCGATGCTGGCGCGATCGGGGAAGGGCGTGGCCGAGACCGGCGCGGGCAGCACGCTATAGCCGGTGCCGTCGGCGTTGAACTTCAGCGTGTTGGGCGCGAAGGCGTTATCGCCGACATGTTCGTTGTAATAGAAGGCACCGGCCACGAAGCTGAGGCGCGGCAACTCGCCGAGCAGCTGCACTTCCTGGCTGAACTGGCGCTGCCCGAAATTGGCGATGCTGTAGCGCGCGAAATTGCCGTTGGGGGCGAACACCGAGAGGATCGCCGAGCCATTGTCATACTGGCTCTGGGTCAACGTGCGGTAGCTGGTGATGGAGCGGGCGCGGAGGCCGCCGCCCAGCTTCCAGTCGAGATGGAGCGACATGCCGGTGGTGTCGCCGACGCTGGGCTGGAGCGGCACGCCGACATTGCCGGCCTTGGCGCGTTCGGGCTGGAGCTTGAGGATCGGCGCGAGCGGCAGGCTGCCCTTGCGGAGCAGCTGGAGATAATTGGGCGAGCCCTCGTCATGCGAAACGTCGAACTGCCAGAGCGCGCTGAACTTGTCGCTCGGCTCCCACAGTGCGGCGACATGCGCGCCGCGGCGGTCATGGCTGTTGAAGTCGAGCTGCCCGGCCATCGGATTGTCGATCGTGCCGCCGCGCTTCTGGATCACGCCGTCGAACTTCAGGCTGATATTGCCCGCACGCGGCAGGTCGAGGTGCAGTGCGGTTTCGTAGCCGCCGAAATTGGCGATGCCGGCCGAGGCATTGAGGCGGAATTCGCCGCTCGGCTTCTTCGTCACGATGCTGATCGCGCCGCCCTCGGTATTGCGGCCGAACAGCGTGCCTTGCGGGCCCTTGAGCACTTCGATCCGCTCGATGTCGTAAAGGGCAGTGCCCAGGCCCTGGGCGCGGCCGAGATAGATGCCGTCCATATAGACGCCGACGCCTTGTTCGCGGGCCGGCTGGTTGGCATCGCCCAGGAAGCCCACGCCGCGAATGCCGATCACCAGCGCCGAAGTGCGCGAGAAGAAGGGCGCGACGCGCAGGCCCGGGACCGAACCGTCGGCCAGGTCGGCGAGGGTCTGGATGTGACGGTTCTGGAGCGCCTCGCCGCTCAGCACCGCGATCGAGATCGGAGTCTTCTGGAGATTGGTCTCGCGGCGCTGGGCGGTGACGACGATCTCGCCGAGGCCGCCGCTCTGATCCTGTTCGTCGGCCGCGACCATGCTGGCCGTATTGGCCTGCTGGGCGAAGGCCGGCGCGGCGAGGAGCAGCGCCGAGGCGGCGGCTCCGGACAAGGCTGCCAGGCGCAGCCGGTGCTTGACGTTCCGTTTCATGATGACCCCCATCTGGCTGATGACGAGCGGGCAACTAGAACGATTGTATGTATCTTCTGTGACGCTTGTATGGAGTTGCGCATTCCGGCATTGGCTTGGGCGCGAAAAGGGGGAGGGCGGGATGTCCGGTCAAGGTATCGCAGCTGCCGGCAAGGGCAGCGGGAGTGCCGAAAAATGGATTGCGGCGGTGCTAAGTGCCTGGGAAGTGAGCGGCCAGGCCGCGGTCTCGGCGCGCGGGCTCGCGCAGGCGACCGGGCTGCCGGCGTCGTCCATTTATCACCATTTTGGTGACCTTGAACGTTTGTATGTATGCGCGCACGAACATGCCCAGGCACTGGCGGCGGAATGGTGCGGGGCGCGGCTGGATCAGCTTGCGGACGTGCCCGGGGGCGCCGAGTCGCTGCCGGCCTTGCTCGCCGCACTGATCGACGATTGGTGCGAGGGGCAGCGCGGCCTGGCCTTTGCCTGGCGCGAATGCCAGCTGCTGGTCGCGCGCGATCCGCGCTATGGGCCGGCCGCCCAGCGCTGGCGCACGCTTTGGGCGGGATTCTGGCGCCATGTCTGCGACCGGCTCGGCATCCCCGGCACCGCGACGATCACCGAACGGCTGTTCGACGGGGAGAGCTTCCTGCACATGATGCGCTGGCGCCGCTCGGTGGATCGCGCCGCGCTGGACGAACTGTGCCGCGGCTGGGGCAATTGGCTGGGCGGCACCCTGGCCGGGCCGTCGCCCTGGCGCGACATGGCGCGCGGCTGCGCCCAGCGTTCCGCGCCGCTGCCCGAGGCGCGCGACGAGACTGCGGAACGGATAGCCGAAGCGGCGGCGGCGATCGTCGCGCTGGGCGGGGTGGCCGGCGTGACGCACCGCGCGGTGGCGGCCGGGGCCGGGCTGACGCTCGGCGTGGTCTCGCACAAGTTCCGGACGAGCGCCGAGTTGCTCGGATCGGCCTTTGAAGTGATCTATCGCCACAACGTGCCGGCCGGCGAACTCGAGGCGGAACTCGCCGCGGCGACCGATGGCGACGGCCGGGCCATGCTCGACAGGCTCGGCGAGCGGCCGGGGGCGGAGGCGTTCCGCCTCGCCACTTCCGAACTGATGATGGCGGCGATGCGCGATCCGGCGCTTGCGCCCTTCGCTGCGCAACTGCGCTATCTGCGCGGGCGCACCTCGCGGCTGTTCCTGCAGGCGATGATCGGTCGCGACCGGCCGGTCGGCGCGCTCGACGCGGCGATCTTCTCGAGCTTCGCGATCGGACAGGGCAATGCGCACCGGGGCCTGCCCGACGACGAGCGCCAGGCGGCGAGCCTAGCCGAGACCGAGGCGCTGCTCTCCTTCCTGCGCGGCGGCTGACGGTCGCATATTTGTCATCCCCCTGGGCCAGAGGGGATTGGTGAGCGGGGATATCCGATCGAGTCGAACCGAGCGGCTGAGCCGGGTGGACCTGTTCGCCTTCTCCTCTCCGGTCATCCTGTTCCAGGCGGTCGAGCTTGCCTGGCGAACCTATCTTCCCGCCTTCTTTGCCGCGACGCTGGGGCTGCCGATCGCGGCGGTGGGCATGCTGCTGCTTGCCGCGCGGCTGTTCGACGGGTTGATCGATCCGTGCATCGGCTGGGCAAGCGATCGGTTCCCGACGCGCTTCGGCCTGCGCCGGCCATGGATGGTGGTGGGAGCGCCGCTGGTCAGCCTGGGCGCGCTCGGGCTGTTCTGGGCGGTGCCCGGCACCGGCATCGCGACGCTCGCCGCGTGGAGCCTGGTGTTCCATCTCGGCTACACGCTCATCGCCACGCCGCATGGCGGCTGGGGGCTGGAGCTGTCGCGCGACGCGCATGAGCGGGTGCGGGTGATGGGCGCGAAGATCTGGGTGGCGATGGCGGGAATGATCGTCACCCTGGTGCTGCCGAGCCTGCTCGAGCGCGGTTTCGGCCTGGGGCGGGCGGCGCAGGTGGGGGCGCTGGGCGCGGCGATCGTGCTGCTCGCGCCGATCACTGTATTGCTGGTGCTCCGCCGGATTCGGGAGCCGGATGCGCCTTCGACCACGCGCGTGGCCAATCCCTTCGCGCTCTTCGCCGGAATGCTGCGCACGCGGGAGATGCGGCGCATCCTGATCCTCTACGGCCTGGTCGGCATGGCCGATGCCGCTGCGGCCGGCACCTTCCTGTTCTTCGTCGAGCAGGCGCTCGCGCTGCCCGGCTGGGGTAGCACGCTGATGCTCGTTCAGGGCGTGGTGCCGCTCGCATTGCTGCCCTTCTGGGCGCGGATGAGCCGGCGGTTCGGCAAGCGGCGGGTGCTGCTCGCCGGCTATGGCTGGCAGGCGTTGGTGGCGCCGCTGGCGCTGCTGCTGCCCGCGGGCGGGCTGGCGCTCCTGGTCCTTTGGCTGATCGCGCGCAGCCTGGTCTTCGGGGTCGACTACATGCTGCTGCGTGCGATGGTGGGCGATATCACCCGGCGCGAAGTGGAGCAGGGGCAGCGCTGGGCATCGAGCCGCTATGCGTTGTTCAATGTGACGCTCCGGCTGGCGATGGGGCTGGGCGTCGCCGCGGCGCTGGGCGCGCTGGGCTGGGCCGGTTTCGCGCCGGACGAGGCCGGGCAGGCGGAAGCCCTGTTCGCGGTGCGCGCCGCCTATGCGCTGCCGCCGACGGTCGCGGCGCTCATTGCCTGCGCCTTGCTGTTGCGCGGCGGCGAAGCGCGCCCGGCCGGGCCGGCGGAACGGCCGGGCGCGGCCCTGGCGGCCTGATCCCCAAAGGAAAGGGCCGCCGCATCGAATGATGCGACGGCCCCTAGTGGTCGCGGAGGCGATCAGAGTTTCAGGCGCGCGCCGAACAGGATCGTGCGGCCGAAATGATTATACTCGTAGTTCCGGTTCGCGGCCGTGTCGGTGTAGCGGTCGCGATAGGCGTCGGTGAGGTTGGTGCCCTCGACCGACAGCTCGATCCAGTCGGTGAGCTTGTAGCGGACCGAGGCGTCGACATTGGTGATCGCATTATAGCCTTCGAACACGTTGCCGGTGCCCGAGCCGGCATCGACATAGGGCCCGCGATAGCTGACCGAGGCGCGCGCGCTGAACTTCTTGTCCTCATAATAGAGCGTCGCGTTGAACGCCTTTTTCGACACGCCGTAGAGCGTCGAGGTGAAGGGCCGGTTCGGCAGCGTCAGCGAGCCGTTGGCGTTCACCGCCGTGGCCGGGGCGGACTGGCTGTAGGTCGCGGTCGAATCGATGAAGGTCGCGTTCGCGATGCCGCCGAAATTCTTCAGGAACCCCGGCAGGAAGCGGAACGGGGCCTGCACCGCGATCTCGATGCCCTTGAGCGAGGCGCCGGTGCCGTTGACCGTGGTCACCACGGTCCAGATCGGCTGGGCCTGCTGCGCGGGGTTGAGGAAGGCCGGCGACGAGGCGGAGAGCACGGAGGCGGGGAGGCCGGTCGAAGTGAAGGTCTGGCCGGTCAGCGTGGCGCTGACCGGGAAGCTCTTCACGTCCTTCTTGAACACTGCGACCGAGAAGATCGACTGCGGGGCGAAATACCATTCGGCCGCAAGGTCATAGGCGGTGGCGCGATAGGGATCGAGGTTCGGGTTGCCGAACGAGACCCGGTAGTTGAAGCCGTCGGCCGAGCCGCCCGGCGTCAGGCTGCCCAGCGTCGGTCGCGTCATCACATCGGCGATGGCGCCGCGCAGGATGATCTTGTCGGTCGGGAACAGCGCGATGTTCATCGACGGCAGCCAGTCGTCATAGGTGCGCTCGAAGGTGACCGGCAGCGTCCCGTTGATGCCGGTCGAGCTCTGGCGGGTCGATGCATAGCGCATGCCGGCGTTGAGCGCGTAGCGCAGGCCGAGCAGCTCGCCCTTGGCGTCGAACTGCAGATAGCCGCCCTTCACTTCCTCGGTCACGCTGCGATTGTTGCCCACGTCGAGCAGCAGCGGGCGGTTGTAGAGGCCGGTATAGGCCGCCGCCGCGTCGATATTGGCGATCACCCAGCTCGTCGTGGTGCCTGCCGGCTGGCCGGCCTTGCCCAGGTTGACCAGCTCGGTCAGCGCCGGCGTGGCCTGGAAGCCGTACACTGCCGTCGGACCGAAGGCCGAGGTGGGCGAGCAGGTGATCGTCTTGAGTACCAGATCGAGGCCGCCATTGCCGCACACCGCGGTGTCGCGCTGGAACGCCTTCACGTCATAGTCGAAGCGGCGGTACATCGCGCCGGACTTGATCTGGAAGCCCTCGGCCACGTCCCATTCGGTGCGCAGCTGGGCGGTACGGAACTTGTTGGTGACATTGGACGGGCGATCGCGGATCTCTGCGAGCTGGAAGTTCGCCGGATCGGTCACGCTGGTGCCGAAGCTGAGCACCGGGCTGCGCATGTTGGTGTAGTCGTAGCGATAATTCTGCGCATCGCGGTCGTCGAGGACGATGGTAGTCTCGACCGGGATGTCGGCGTTCGACTTGGAGAGGCCGCCGAGCAGCGTGAAGCGGAAGCTGTCGCCCAGCTGCTGGTCCCAGGTGCCGCCGATCTGGTAGAATTCGGTGTCCGACTTGCGCAGATAATGCTCGGTGCGCACCCAGGCGTCGTTGAGCGTCGCCGAGATCATGTTGTTGTTGCCGTCGTAGACCGGATTGACGACATTGATCGAGCGCTCGTTCGAGCGCAGCAGCACCTCGAGCCACTTCTCCTCGCGCGTTTCCTTGAATCGCGAATAGAGGCCGTCGATCGAGATCTTGGTCGCGTCGCTCGGTGCCCATTGCACGCTGCCGGTGAGGCCCAGGCGCTCGCGATCGTGGCGGACGCTGCCGTAGCGCGGGATGCGCGGATGGAAGGCGAGCGCGGCTTTCGAGCAGACCGCGCTGGGGACATAGGTGCCGCCCGAATTCGCCGTGGTCCAGCAATTGGTGCCGTCGACCTGATCGAACGTCGCCTGCGCCCAGCGTACCGAGTTGTTGCCGAGCTCGAGATTGTCGGTCTTCGAATAGGCGCCCGAGACCGCGACGCCGAAGGTGCCGCTGGGCGACTTCCACGAGACCAGACCGGCGACGCGCGGCCCCCAGTTCTTCGAGAGGTCGTTATAGCTGCCCTGAACCGATCCCACGAAAGTGAAACCGGCCTTGCCGGCGAGCGGATTGCCGGTGTTCAGATCGACCACCGCGCCGAGCGAGCCCTCGTCGAGCGATGCCTCTGCGGTCTTGTGGACGACCAGCGAGCTGAACAGCTCGGAAGCGAACACGTTGAAGTCGAACGCGCGGTCGCGATTGGCCGAAGCGCCGTCGGTCGACGTGGCGACCGTCTCGAGCCCGTTGACCCGGACGCGCGTGAACTGGGCGCCGAGGCCGCGGACGGTGATCGCGCGGCCTTCGCCTGCGTCGCGCTGGATCGAGATGCCCGGGATGCGCTGGAGCGATTCCGCGAGATTCTGGTCCGGGAACTTGGCGATGTCCTCGGCGACGACTGCGTCGACCGACGACACCGAGGCGCGCTTCACGTTGAGCGCCTTGTCGAGCGATTGGCGGAAACCGGTGACAACAATGGCGCCGTCGCTGGTCTGGTCCTGCTCCTGCACGCCCGTATCGGCCGGTGCCGCGGGCATATCCTGCGCCAGCGCCGGGGTCGCGATGCCCGCACCGGCGATCACGGCCAGAGAAACGCCGGCGCACCACAGATTCCGCCTCAAAATCCCCTTACGCATCCCAATTCTCCCATGGTCAGTGTTTCCGGGGCCGCACCGTCTTCGCGGCTCGCCCGGCATTTCGGCCGGCTTGCGCCAGCTCTCTGTTGCTTCCTGGCCGGCTCTCGCCCGCCGCTATGCGATCATCGCGAAGCGTCTGCGCCCGTCGGCGAGCAGCCTGCGATGGAATTTCCTGAGCGATTCCGGTCCGTTGCGCTGCGCGGTGGACCCCAGACGGGTCAGCCCGAGCCAAGTGAGCGCCTCCGCGGCGCGCATGGCGGGCTCAATGCAGATTCGCTCGATATCCTGCGCCATCGGCGCGAAATAAGCCGCCTCTCCCTGCAATGTCGCGAGCTTGCTGCTCGTCTGTGCCAGTGTTTCTTGTCCGATATGGACACCGGTGTCAACCAGTCCGCGGCCAATCCGGAACAGCAGCCAGTGCAAATGGCCGAGAAGGGCATGGTCGTCGCCCGCGAATGCGCCCCGGGCCGCCATCAGCTGCTCGGCATAGATCGCCCAGCCCTCGGCGAAGGCGGGGGCATATTCGATGCGCAGCGGATGCGGCTCCGACGCCGCCTCGATGGGCAGCTGGATCATGTGCCCGGGCAACAGCTCGTGATGGACGACGGCCGGCAGCGTCCAGGAAGGGCGATCGCGGATGCGCGCGAGGTCGGGGAAATAGGCGCCCGCGATGCCGGGGGCGGGGATGGTGCGATAGCCCTGCTTGCCCTCAGCCTCCTCCTGTGGGGGCATCCGCAACGCCGACACGTTCAGGCATTCGGGCGGCAGCGGGCCGAACAGCGCGGGCAGGTGCGGGCGGGTGGCGGCCAGCGTGGCGTTCATGTCGGCCACCGCGCGGTTCCGCCCGGCATCGTCGTCGCTGTAGAGGAAGCGGCGATCCTTGAACGCCGCGCTGATCCGGGCGCCGACGGTGCCCTGGGCATGGCCCAGGCGCTTGAGCACGGCATCGGCGCGCGCCGTGAGCGCTTCCGCCACGGCGAGCATCTGGCGATGCGCTTCGGCCGGGGCGATGGCGGCGCCGTAATGGCGCTCGAGCAGGAGGGCGAAATAGCGGGCGCCGCCGGGAAAGCGGCTGGTGCCGGGCTCCTTCGGCGCGCGCGGGGCGAGGTCGGCAAGCAGCCGGGCCTGGCCGGCGAGCGCCGCCGCGGCGGGACCCGTCGCCTTGCCCGCTGCGGCGATGATGCCGGAGCGGGTCCTTTCGAGCAGCGGCGCCGGAAGGAGCACGCCGTGCCGGGCATCCGCGGCGATCTGCGCGTTCTCGGCTTCGATGCGCTGGGCGTCGGGTGCCTTCTCGCGCCAGGCGCCGGCATTGGGGGCGATGACATAGGGTGAGCGGCCCAGCCGGCCCACAGGCAGGCTGCGGAGCAGCTCGGCATCGACGGCGAGGCCGGCGCGCACCGTCTCCAGATCGATCCGGGCCGAGGGCGAGAGCGACGCGGGATCGAAGCCCTTCAGCCGCGCGCGCCTGGCGGCGGGCGTGTCGAGCTTCGCCAGGCCGTCGAGCGCTGCGCGAAGATCGGCATCGCGGTTCGGCACGGCCAGCGCGGCGCGGGGAAGCGCGGCGACACTGGCGGCGGCGAGGAACTGGCGGCGGTGCATCGCGGCTCTCCGGTTCAGCGGGGCAGCTGCACCACATTGTTGAGCCGGGTCACTTCGGGGGCATTGCCGGGAAGCGCCACGCGGATGCGCGCCGCCCCCTTGGGGAGGTTGAGCTTCACGGTCGTGGCTCTGGGGACGAGGTCGAGCGGGGCGGCGAGGGCCGGGATCGGAGCGGTGGCGAGCGCCTTGCCCGCCGCGTCCTCGATCGTGAGCGTGCCGCCGGCCACATCCTGCGCGCCGAGGCTGTGGACGGTAACCGCCAGCTTGCCGCCCTTCACCACCACATCGTCGCTGCCGATGCCGAGGTCCGGGCGCGTGGCGACATCCTCGCCCGGCGTCTTCAGGGTGAACGCGATCTCGGTCGTCGCATGCGGCGCGAAGGTCACCCGGGTCGCGGCGCTGCGTTCGAGATGGAGCACGGTGGTGGTGCCGTTCGTCACCATTTCCCATTCGCCGGCAGTGATATTCCACGTGCTCATCTCGGCGGTCTGCGGGGTGTCGCCGGTGTTGTAAGCGATCACCTTGAAGCGGGTCGGCGTTGCGCCAGGCACCAGGATCGCGGTCTTCAGCGCGCCTTCGGGATCGTCGAAGCGCCAGCTCACCGCATTGCCCGGCCAGGTCTGGTTGCGGCGGAGCGCGATGCCGCCAAGCCGCTCGCGCTGGAGGATCTCGTTCGGCTGGTCGACCCGATCGGACCACCAATGGCCTTCGGTATACATGTATTGGCGCTGCGATTTGTCCGCGATCGCCGCGGCGTGGAGCGATTCCAGATATCCGGTGTCGCCGGTCGCATCCCATGCGGCCCATTGCTCGAAGGCGCCGCCTTTCTTCGCCTTGTCGGCGAGCGTCTTCGACCAATCCTTGTCGGCGCCGAGCAGCTTGATCGCGTTCTCGTTGATGTCCTGCACCGAGGCGGGGCCGCTCTTGCCCACCCGGGCAAGGATCGGGGCCAGGTATTTCGCCTCGCCGGTGAAGCGATATGCCGCCCATGCCGCCTGGAGTGGGGTGGAGGCGCCGCCGCCATCGCCGGCGCGCTCGGCATCGGTGCGCCAGTTGATCTCGTTCGGCCAGCTCCAATTGCTGTTCGCGTCCTGCTTGCCATGGGCGAGGAGGCCGTCGGTGACGCCGGTGATCAGGCTGCGTGCATCGGGATTGCCGTTATAGAGGCCGAGCAGCGTCGGCGCGTGGAGGACGACGAAGCTATAGGGCTTCTGCCACTCGAACGGCCCCTCGCGGTACATCTTGCGCGCGCCGTACCAGTTGCTCGCGAAGTGGAGATGGCCGGCCGGGTTGGGGAGGATGACGGTCTTCAGCGCCTTCACCGTCGCCATCAGCCGCTCCACTGCGCGCGGCTCGCCCCAGTTGAGATAGAGCCGCTCGGCATCCGAGTTCATGCCTTCCTCATAGGCGTGGAGCTCGTCGGTGGTGATATGGCCCAGGCCGTTCACCATCATGCCGTTCTTGTACACCGCCTCGGACAGCGCGCGGAGCGAGCCGTTGATCTTGTCCGGGTCGACGCCCATCAGCGCCAGGCCCGGCCATTGCTGGGTCAGGTCGGTATCGTCGGAGATGCCGCCGCCGAAATCGCCATAGGGCACCTGGCGATTGTCGATCCACCAGTTCACGAACTGGCGGGTGATCTTCAGGTCCTCGAGCTGGCGGAAGGCCCAGAGCGGCACGCCGGCGGGGGCTTCCGGCTGTTTGAACGCGGGCAGGTTCTGCGCGCCATAGCTGATGTCCGCCCAATAGCGGCGCCCTTCGACATGATCGGGATCGACGCGGAGCAGGTCGCTGACGTCCGCGAAGACGCGGGCATACATGGCGGCGCGCTTCGAGGCGGTGTGCTCCTCTACCAGGAAACCCCAATTGTCCTTCACCTGGTTGAACCGGTCGGCGACGTGCTCGGGAAGCGCGGCGGCGCGGTCCTTGAAGACCAGGCGGATGTTCATCCCGTCGAGCGATGCCGGGCCGAAATCGGGAGCCGCGGAGGCGATGGCGAGATAGAGGCTGTCGTTGGTAAGGATGCGGTCGCGCAGATCGAGCCAGAGCGTGCGCGCCTCGCCGGGGCGGACCGAGACGGACAGGTCGATCGTGTCGCGACCCGGCCAGATCGGGTCCTTCACCTTGATGTTCAGCGGGATCAGCCCGTCCCTGCCGGGCGTCGCCTTGAGCGCGGGAATGTCGATCGCGATGCCGTCGAGCCCGTCGCGGCTGTTCTCCCAGCCATAGTTCCAGGCGCGGGCAAGCGCGCGGCCGGGGAAGGCGTCGCCGAAGCCCGAGGGGATCAGGATGTGGACGATCGGCATCGCCCCCGCGACATGCGCGGCGGCACCGGTCGAGGCGGCGCTGCCCGCGCCCGCGGCGGCCGATCCGGCGCCGGGGGGCAAGGCGAGCACGGTGTTGCGCTCGTCGGCGGGATAGCGGCCGCGGATGAAGCGGTTGAGCCCTTCGAGCGCGGCAAGATCGGCGGAGACCTGGGCATTCACGGTGTAGCCGAGCTTGAAACTGCCCTCGGGCTCCCTGGCGGGGCCGATATCATAGGCCCAGATCTCCTGGATCGGCTGCTCCGGCATCACATTGGTGAAGCGGAGCGCGCCGCCCTGCGCCGTGCCGAGGGAAGTGACGCTGCGAACGGCGCCCTGGGGGCGCTTCGCGAGGTTGCGGAAGCTGGAGCCGTCCGCGCTGTAGTCGAGCGCGCCATAGGCGGCGCCGCGGATCTCGACGCGGTTGAACTTCTCGCCCGCGGGAACGGTCAGCGTGTAGGTCTTGCCGCCTTCGACATAGACGTTCCAGTCGGGCAGCTCGAAATAATCGTCGCGGCCGGGGAGCCTGGAGCGATTATAGACGCCGGGCCAGGTCGTCTCGGCGATGCCGTCCACGCCCTTCCACATCCACTCCTTCAGGTCCTTCGCATCGGCGAACTCGACCTTGCGGACGCCGGTGACCCTGTCGGCGAGCACCGGCGGGGAGGCGGCGTCCCAGCCGAAGCGATGGAGCCAGGCAGTGCGCTTGCCCGCCTGGTCGGCAGCCGGGGCGGTGGCGGGTTCGGCCTTGGCGGCGAGCGCGGCGATGCCCGCCCCGTCGAGCATGCGATCATAGACGCGGATCTCGTCCAGGTCGCTGCCGCGCATGAAATTGTAGCGGCTCTGCACCTGATGCGGTGCCATCACGCGGCCGGCCATGCCGAACTGGTCGAGCCCGGTATCGAGATCGGCCCTCTGGTCCTTGCGCGCGACTTCCTTGCCGTCGACGAAGAGCCGCACGCCGACGCTTTCGTCCCAGGCGAAGGCGATGTGCTGCCACGCATCGGGCGCGGGGTTCTGCGGCAGCTTGAACGACACCCGGACGCGCGAGAGGTTCGCATCGGTCACGAAGGCGTCGAAACCGTGGCCGTTCCAGTCGATGCGCAGGAACGCCATGTCCCAGCTGGAATGATCGGCATAGCCGACGCGGAAGATCACGAAGGGCGCCTCTCCCACCGGCTCGCGCGAGCGCCAGAAGAAAGAAAGGGTGCCGCGCTGCGCCTGGATGTTGCCCGGCGCGTTCCAGGCGATGTAGCCGTCGTCCGCCCAGCGAAAGGCGCCGCCGATCGCGCCGTCGGGCACGTTGGTCACCTTGGTCTGGAAATTGGGGACCGCGTCGCCGCCGGCCTTCTCGGCCGTGCCGCCCCTGTCGCCCGAGGCGCGGAAGAGCAGGCGCTCGTCCGTGCTCTGGGCCGCGGCGGGGTTTGCGGCGAGCGCGAGCGCCCAGGCCAGGGCGATGCTGGTGGACGTGCGGATCATGACATGCCTCTCTGAACGAACAGGACGGTCTGCGCCGTCGCTTCCGTCAAGCATGGCGACGCTTGACACCGGTGACAATAGCTTTCTCGTTTCCGTGCGATGTCGACGATTGCGTTCGAGGTGCGTTGACGCGCCGATCTGACACCGGTAGCATCGGCGCGACATCTGCGGAACCGCACAAAGCCGGACGCAGGACTTCGGAGAGGAGATCGCGCGCAAGTTACTCGACATGGCCCGGCACCGGTTCCGGCCTGTCTTCTCCCATGGCTCTTGGACCGCAGGAGGCGAGCGGTTCCCGGGCAGGCGAAGCGGGAAGGGGCGGCGATGTCGGGCGACGGCTTGCGCGTGCGCGGGCCGAACATGGCGGGCGGCCCTTACGCGACGGGAACATGGGGAATTTCAAGTTGATCGAAGGACGGGAATCGGCCGAGGCCATCGCCCAAGCATTTGTCGCGGCCCGACAGGCAGGAAATGCACTGACCGACTATCCGGGCGCGCTGCCGGGCACGCTCGAGGAAGCCTATGGCATCCAGGAACGCGCGATCGCGCTGTTCGGCGACCGGATCGCGGGATGGAAAGTGGGCAAGATCCCCGCGCCGCTCGACGCGACCTATGGCACCAACCGGCTGACCGGGCCGATCTTCGCCGATTCGGTGGTGACCGCTGCCAATGGCGAAGTGCCGGAAATGCCGGTGTTCGAGCAGGGCTTCGCCGCGGGCGAGGCCGAATATCTGCTCCGCCTGGGCGCGCTCCCCGAGGATTTCGACCGGCCGTGGACCAATGCGGAAGTCGCCGAATATGTCGATGCCATCCATGTCGGCATCGAGGTCGCCAGCTCGCCCTTTGCGGGGATCAACGCGCACGGCCCGGCCGTGACCGTCTCGGATTTCGGCAACAACAACGGCCTGGTGATCGGTGCGGAAATTCCGCGCGGCACGGATTTCCTTGAATGGCCGGTAGCGCTAACAATCGAAGATGAAGTGGCCGGCGAGGCGACCGCGAGCACCATGCTCGACGGCCCGTTCGGCGCCGTCCGCTTCCTGTTCGAGCTTGCCGCCGACCGGCAGCTGCCGCTCGCGCCGGGCCAGTGGATCTCCACCGGCGCAGTCACGGGCGTCCATCCGGTTCGCGTCGGCGAGCTGGTGGAGGCGCGGTTCGCGGATGACTACAGCGTCCGGTGCCGTATCGTCGGCATCCACGACGCCTGAGGACCGGTCGGGAAACGCGATAAAGAGAGACGAGGGAGAGGATGATGGCGAGTAAGGGAGAGGCGGCAGTCTCCGGCGCGGTTTCGCGCGTCGGGCGCTATCGCTGGGTGATCGTGGGGCTGCTCTTCGCCGCCACCGCGATCAACTATGTCGACCGGCAGATGATCGCGGTGCTCAAGCCGGACCTGTCGAAGGAGCTCGGCTGGACCGAGACCGACTATGCCAACATCGTCTTCTACTTCCAGGCCGCCTATGCGATCGGCTATCTCGCCTTCGGCAAGGTGGTCGACGCGATCGGCGCGCGCTTCGGCTATGCCATCGCGGTAGTGATCTGGACGATCGCGCACGTGGCGCATGGCGGCGTGCACACCGTCATGCAGTTCACTCTGGCCCGCTTCGGCCTGGGCATCGGCGAATCGGGCAATTTTCCGGCCGGCGTCAAGACCGTCGCGGACTGGTTCCCGGCCAAGGAGCGCGCCTTCGCGGTGGGCCTGTTCAACGCCGGATCGAACGTCGGCGCGATCCTCACGCCGCTGCTGATCTGGGCGATGGTGCCCGCCTTTGGCTGGCGCATGACCTTCGTGATCACCGGCATCTTCGGCGTGATCTGGCTGGTCGCCTGGCTCGCCATCTTCCGCGACAAGCCGGCGGATCACCCCAAGGTGGGTGCGGCGGAGCTCGCCTATATCACCCAGGATCCCGCCGATCCCGAAGTGAAGGTGAAGAACCTGTGGGGCAAGCTGCTCCGCACCAGGGAGACCTGGGCCTTTGCGCTCGGCAAGTTCTTCATCGATCCGATCTGGTGGTTCTACCTGTTCTGGCTGCCAAGCTGGCTGGGCAAGGAATATGGCCTGAACCTGACCAGCTGGGATTCGCCGACCGCGGCGATCGCACTGGGCGCGATCTATCTGATCTCCGACGTCGGCTCGGTCGCGGGCGGCTGGCTCTCGGGCAAGCTGATGAGCACCGGCATGAGCGTGAACAAGGCGCGCAAGCTCACCATGCTGATCTCGGCCTGTTTCGTGCTGCCGGTGATGTTCACCACCTTCTATGGCAATCTCTGGCTCAGCGTGTTCGTGGTCGGCGTGGCCGCGGCGGCGCACCAGAGCTTTTCGGCGACGCTCTACACCATTCCCTCGGACACGGTGCCGCGCTTCGCGGTGGGCTCGGTGATCGGGATCGGCGGCACGCTGGGCGCGGTCGGCGGCATGGTGTTCTCGAAATATGCGGGTTATGTGCTCGACGCGATCGGCAGCTATGCGCCGCTCTTCATCGTCGCGGGTGCGGCCTATTTCCTGGCGCTGCTTTCGATCCACCTGCTTTCGCCGCGCCTGGCGCGCGCCGACGTCGCGTAACGGAAAGGACTGGACGATGGCCCGGCCCCTGAAGCTCGATCCCGACCGGTTGTTCCCGGCCGAGGACCGCACGCGGGAGATCGCCCGCGCGCTCTATGCCGAAGTGGCCGGGCTGCCGATCATCAGCCCGCACGGGCACACCGATCCGGCCTGGTTCTCCACCAACGCCAACTGGTCGAACGCCACCGAATTGCTGCTCTCGCCGGATCACTATATTTATCGCATGCTCTATTCGCAGGGCGTGGCGCTGGACGCGCTGTGCGTGCCCGACAAAGCGGGCATGCCGGCGACCGATCCGCGCGGAGCCTGGCGCACCTTTGCCGAGCATACCCATCTGTTCCGCGGTACGCCCTCGGCGATGTGGCTGGGGCATGTGTTCGGCGAGGTGTTCGGCTTCGACGTGGCGCTCGATGCCGGCACCGCCGATCATTATTACGACACGATCAACGCGAAGCTGGCGACCGACGCGTTCAAGCCGCGGGCGCTGTTCGACCGCTTCAACATCGGCTTCCTCGCCACCACCGAGGGGCCGCAGGACGACCTGGCGCCGCATCACGCGATCCATGCCTCGGGCTGGGGCGGGCGCGTCGTCACCACCTATCGCCCCGATGCGGTGATCGATGTCGAGCATGAGCAGTTCGCGGGCGCGATGAAGGTCTTCGCCGAGAGGACGGGCGAGGACGTATATTCGTGGGACGGCTATCTCGCCGCCCACCGCAAGCGCCGCGCCGATTTCCGCGCCGCCGGTGCCACCGCGACCGACCATGGCCATCCGACTGCGGCGACCGCGAACCTGGGCAGGGACGAGGCCGAGCGGCTGTTCCGCACCATCCTGTCCGATCGCTGGACCCCGCAGGACGCCGAGCTGTTCCGCGCGCAGATGCTGACCGAGATGGCGGCGATGAGCGTCGAGGACGGAATGGTGATGCAGATCCATCCGGGATCCTTCCGCAACCACAATGGCGGACTGTTCGAGAGCCATGGCCGCGACAAGGGCGCGGATATCCCGATGCGCACCGATTACGTCCACGCGCTGAAGCCGCTGCTCGACCGGTTCGGCACCTCGACCGACCTTTCCATCATCCTCTTCACGCTCGACGAGACCGTCTATTCCCGCGAGCTGGCGCCGCTGGCCGGCCATTATCCCTGCCTGAAGCTGGGTCCCAGCTGGTGGTTCCATGATTCGCCGGAGGGCATGCGCCGCTTCCGCGAGCAAGTGACCGAGACCGCCGGTTTCTACAACACCGTCGGCTTCAACGACGACACCCGCGCCTTTCTTTCGATTCCCGCCCGGCACGACGTCGCCCGGCGTGTCGACTGCGCCTTCCTCGCGCGGCTGGTCGCCGAAGGGCGGCTGCTCGACTGGGAAGCGGCCGAGCTGGCGCACGAACTTACCAACGGGCTGGTGCGCAAGGCGTACAAGCTCGATCAACCCGCGCCGGCGCCCGTCGCCGCCGCTGCCTAACCCAACGGAGTCCCCATGTTCGACCGGACCTATTACGCCACGCACCCCGACATGATGGAGTGCGTCTCGAACGAGGAACTGCGCGACCGCTATCTGATCACGGACCTGTTCCGTGCCGGCGAGTGCGTGCTCAACTATACCCATGCCGATCGCATGGTGATCGGGGGCGTCGCGGTGGCCACGGGCGCGGTGAAGCTGCCCGACCAGACCGAGCCGGCCTCGGCGGCGGGGCACCCGTTCCTCGAGCGCCGCGAGCTGGCGGTGGTGAACATCGGCGGCGTCGAAGGCATCGTGACCGTGGACGGCGAGGCCTTCACGCTGGGCAACAAGGACTGCCTGTACGTGACGATGGGCGCCCGGGACGTGCAGTTCTCGGGCGACGGCGCGCGCTTCTACCTGGTTTCGTGCCCGGCGCATAAGGGCTTCCAGACCCGCAAGCTCGGTATCGCCGACGCCAACCGGCTGGACCGCGGCACGCTGGAGGAATCGAACGAGCGCTCGATCTATCAGCTCGTCATCCCGGGCGTGTGCGACAGCGCGCAGCTCGTCATGGGCCTGACGGTGCTCAAGCCCGGCAGCGTGTGGAACACCATGCCGCCGCACATCCACGAGCGCCGCAGCGAGATCTATCTCTATTTCGAGCTCGACGATCTCGAGAAGGACCGCGTGTTCCATTACATGGGTGAAGGGGAGGCGACCCGGCACATCGTGATGCAGAACGAGGAGGCAGTGATCAGCCCGCCCTGGTCGATCCACATGGGCGCAGGTACGAAAGCGTACGCGTTCATCTGGGCGATGGCGGGCGAGAACCAGGACTATACCGACATGAACGTGCTGGACATCTGCCAGCTGGCGTAAGGCCGCCTCTCCCCCTCCCCGCAAGGGAGGGGGCCGGGGGTGGGTGGCGTGCTCGCGTTGCTGACGTCGCGAGCAGGACCGTCGCCGTACCGCCCGGACGCTACCCACCCCCAGCCCCTCCCTCGCCGGGAGGGGAGTGAGAAGAGCCATGACCAATCCCTTCGATCTTTCCGGCCGCGTCGCGGTCGTCACCGGCGCCAATACCGGCATCGGCCAGGGCATCGCGCTGGCGCTCGCCGCGGCCGGTGCCGATATCGCCGCGGTGGGCCGCACGCCCGCGCAGGAAACGGTGGAGAAGGTCCGTGCGCTGGGCCGCAGGGCGGAGATCGTCTCGGCCGATCTCTCGACCATCGCGCCTGTGGACAGGGTTGTGGACGAAGCTGTGGATAAGTTGGGCGGACTCGACATCCTGGTCAACAATGCCGGCATCATCCGCCGTGCCGACAGCCTCGACTTCACCGAGGCGGATTGGGACGCGGTGGTCGATACGAACCTGAAGTCGGTGTTCTTCCTCTGCCAGGCGGCGGCGAAGCACATGGTGGGGAACGGCCGGGGCAAGATCATCAACATCGCCTCGATGCTCACGTTCCAGGGCGGCATCCGCGTGCCGAGCTATACTGCGTCCAAGTCGGGCATCGGCGGGCTGACCAAGCTGCTCGCCAACGAATGGGCGGCCAAGGGCATCAACGTGAACGCGATCGCCCCCGGCTACATCGCCACCAACAACACGGCGGCGCTGCAGGCGGACGAGAACCGCAACCGCTCGATCATGGAACGCATCCCGGCCGGCCGCTGGGGCGATCCGGCGGACATGGGCGGCGCGGCGGTGTTCCTCGCCTCGGCGGCTTCGGACTATGTCCAGGGCCATATCCTGGCGGTCGATGGCGGGTGGCTGGCGCGATGAGCATTGCCTTTTTCGGCGAGCTGATGCTGCGGCTCTCGCCTCCGGGGCGCGAGCTGCTGCTCCAGACCCCGAAGCTCGAGGTGAATGTCGGCGGGGCCGAGGCGAATGTCGCGACGGGGCTGGCATGCCTCGGGCACAAGGTGCGGATGATCTCCGCCGTCTCGGACAACCCGCTCGGCGGCGCGGTGATCGGCGAGCTGCGGCGGCGCGGAGTCGACACTTCGACGATCGTCTCCGAGCCCGGCCGGCTCGGCCTGTATTTCCTGACGCCCGGCGCGGGGCTGCGCGCGTCCGAAGTGGTCTATGACCGGGCGTATTCCGTGTTCGCCCGGCGCCCGGCCGATGCCTGGGACTGGGACGCGCTGCTCGAGGGTGCCACGCGGCTGCACCTGTCGGGCATCACGCCGGCGCTCGGCCACAACACCGCGAGCGCGGCGATCGCCGCGGCGGAAGCGGCGGCCGCCAAGGGCATCCCGGTCTCGTTCGACGGCAACTACCGTGCGAAGCTGTGGGAGAGCTGGGACAGTGACCCCAAGGCGGTGCTGACCCGGCTGATCGGCCATGCCGACCTGCTGTTCGGCAACCATCGCGACATCTCGTTGCTGCTCGGGCGCCAATTCTCGGGCGACGGCGCCGATCGCCGGCGCGAGGCGGCGGAAGCGGCGTTCGCGGCCTTTCCGAAGCTCCAGACGATCGCCAACACCGCGCGCCATGTCGACGATGCCGACAGCCACCGCGTCTCGGCGCGGGTCGATACGCGGGCCGGCGGCTACCAGACCGACGAGGTGCTGATCGCCGGGATCGTCGATCGCATCGGCGCCGGCGATGCGTTCGCCGCGGGCGTGCTGCACGGCCTGATCGAGAGCGGCGGCGACGCGAAGGCGGCGGCGCGGGCGGGCCTGGCGCTCACGGCGCTCAAGCATTCGCTGCCCGGCGACGCGAGCCTGTTCACGCGCGCGGACCTGGCGGCGTTCGACGAAGGCGGCCTCGACGTCCGCCGTTGAAGCCTCGCCCGATCCGAGGCGAGGAAATTGGGTCGGGAGAGGATGATGCAGGTTTCGAGGCGAAGCGTGCTGGCGGGTGGCGCGGCATTGGCGGCGGTGCCGCTGGCGGCGCGCGCCGCATCCGGCGAAGCGGTGGTCGCGACGCGAGCCGGGCGGTTCGAAGGCGATCGGCTGGGCGGCGGCATGCTGCGCTTCCGTGGCATCCGCTATGGCAACGCCCCGCGCTTCCGCGCGCCGACGGCCGTCGCGGCGCCCGGCGCCGTCGTGCCCGCCCATGAATATGGCCCGATCTGCCCGCAGGGCAGGGGGGATCAGCGCGCCTCCGAGGACTGCCTGTTCCTCAACATCTGGACGCCCGGTGCCGATCCCGCGGCCAGGCGCCCGGTGATGCTCTACATCCATGGCGGCGCCTATTCGAACGGCACCGTCACCGTGCCGCTGAACGACGGCGCGAAGCTGGCGGCGGCCGAGGACGTGGTGGTGGTGACGGTCAACCACCGGCTCAACGCGCTCGGCTATCTCTATCTCGCCCGCTTCGATCCGCGCTTCGCGGACAGCGGCAATCTCGGCCAGCTCGACCTGATCCTCGCGCTGCAATGGGTGCGGGACAATATCGCGGCGTTCGGGGGCGATCCGCGGCGTGTCTTCGTGTTCGGCCAGTCGGGCGGCGGCGCGAAGATCGCGACGCTGATGGGCATGCCGGCGGCCAGGGGGCTGTTCCATTCGGCGGCGACGATGAGCGGGCAGCAGGTGACTGCATCGGGGCCGCTCAACGCGACGAAGCGGGCCCAGGCCTATCTCGCCAGGCTGGGCGTGCGGGAGGGGGACCTCCAGCCCCTGCTCGACATGCCGGTCGAGAAGCTGGTCGACGCGCTGGACGCGACCGACCCGATCCTGGGCGGCGGCGTCTATTTCGGGCCGGTGCTCGACATGAAGTGGCTCACCCGCCATCCCTTCTGGCCCGACGCCAATCCGCAGAGCCTGGCGATCCCGATGATCCTGGGCAACACGCATGACGAGACACGCGCCTTCATCGATCCCAATGCGGAGAAGGTGCGGGGGCTGACCTGGGACAATGTCGCCGCGCGCATGGCGCCCGAGCTGCGCATGGACCTGCTGCCCGAATGGGTGGTCGCCCAGTATCGCGCGCATTTCCCGGCCGATACGCCCGAGCAGCTCTTCTATCGCGCCACCACCGCCGGCCGGAGCTGGCCGGGCCAATGGCTCGAAGCGGATGCGCGGGCGGCGGCGGGGGCCAGGGCGACCTGGGTCTATCAGGTCGACTTCCAGTCGCCGACCAGGCCCGAGCGCGGCGCGCCGCACACGATGGACATCGCGCTGGCCTTTGGCACGCTCGATGCGCCGGGATCCTATACCGGCACCGGCCCGGCGGCGCAGAAGCTGAGCGGGCAGGTGATGGGCGCATTCGCTGCGCTCGCACGCACCGGCCGGCCGGTGGCGAGGGGCCTGCCCGCCTGGACGCCCTATGCCTTGCCGGGCCGCGCGACGATGCTGTTCGACGCGCCCAGCCGCCTGGCCAGCGATCCGCGCAAATGGGAGCGCGAGCTGTGGAGCCGGGTGCCGTACATCCAGCCGGGGAGTTGAGCCGGCAAATTGACACCGATGGCCAATTCGCCCGGCCGATAATATCGTATCGCTTTGTCCTGCAAGCCATTATGTTCGCGGGATGGAGAGAACCGGAAAGCCCACGATCAACGACGTCGCCCGTATCGCCGGCGTCTCGAAGAAGACCGTCAGCCGGGTGATCAATCGCTCGCCGTTGCTCAATGGAGACACGCGCGCGAAGGTCGAGCAGGTGATCAGCGAGCTGGGCTATGTCCCCAATGTCCAGGCGCGCGCGCTGGCGCTGCGCCGCAACTTCCTGATCGGCCTGATCCACGACAATCCCAACGCGCAGATGGTGATGAACGTCCAGGCCGGCATGCTCGAGGCGATGCGCGACACCGAGTTCGAGCTGATCGTCCGCCCGATCGACCGGGGCAGCTCGACCATGCTCGAGGACGTGCGCAACTTCCTCGAGCGCCAGCGGCTCTATGGCGTGATGTTCCTGCCGCCCGTCTCGGAGAACGAAATGGTGGCGGAGCTCTGCCGCGAGCTCGGCATCCGCTATGTCCGCATGGGATCGGCCACGCTGGACGCGTCCGAGCACATGGTCGCCTCGAACGATTGCGACGTGGTGACCGAGGCAGTGAACCATCTGATCTCGCTCGGCCATCGCCGCATCGGCCTGATCGCCGGCCCGCACGGCTTCCGTTCCGCGCGCGAGCGCCGCAAGGGCTTCGAGAATGCGCTGGAGGGGGCGGGGATCAAGCTGCCGCGCAGCCTGATCGCCGACGGCAACTACACGTTCGAGACCGGGCTGGCCGCCGCCGACCGGCTGCTCGACCTGTCGCCGCGCCCCACCGCGATCTTCGCCTCGAACGACGAGATGGCCGCCGCCACGCTCCATGCCGCGCGCCGCCGAGGCATGAGCGTGCCCGAGGACCTGTCGATCGTCGGCTTCGACGATACCGCCATCGCCTCGCACATCTGGCCGCCGCTCACCACGGTGCACTGGCCGATCATCTCGATGGCGCGCTCGGCGGCGCTGAAGCTGCTGGCGGACTTTTTCGGGGACGACGGCAATGCCGTGGAGGAGCCGTCGCTCTTCCCCTCGACGCTGATCCACCGCGCCTCGGTCGCGCCGCCGCGCGAGGGATAGATTCGAGCGCCAATCGGCAAATGCCGTCATCCCGGCGAAGGCGAGATGGCGGCGGAGAATGCGAAGGGGGCGCCATCGCCCGCCGGCAACCGGCTCGAAAGGCCGCCTGAAACCCACGCTGCACGGCGGCATTTCCCCGATGTTGCTGAAATGCCGCAATCGTCCGATTGTGACATTTTGTTCAATGACACCGGTTGACACACAGGGGTGGTAGCGCGATCAATGGAGTGAACAAGCGTGGCTGAATACGCTTGCGCCCAAGTGGACGCGAAGATCCGCAAGAGGGGCGTGGGAGGGGGCAAGTCGCGACATGGCTGGATCTTGCGGAACGGCTCGCGTCGTTTTCCGCAGTGCTGCGTCGCACCCTGATTCCAGGCTCCGCCGGGCGCATCGACTCATGCTTGTCGATGAGAGGACTTTGGGGGAGGAAACCATGCTTTCTATCGCTGACACCCTTGCCGCGCGCCGTTCGGCGTTGCGCGGCACGACGGCGCTGGGTGCGCTCGGCATGGCGCTGCTGACGGCGGCGCCGGCCTGGGCGCAGGCCACCGAGACCGCCGCCGCGGCGACTGTCGCCGCGCAGGACGATCCGCAAGCCGCGCCGCAGGACCAGACGGAAAGCGGCGACCTGATTGTTGTCACCGGTTTCCGCGCTTCGCTGGCCAGCTCGGTCAACATCAAGCGCAATTCGAACCAGATCGTCGACGCGATCACCGCCGAGGACATCGCCGACTTCCCGGACGCGAACCTGGCGGAATCGATCCAGCGGCTGCCCGGCGTCTCGATCGACCGCGACAATGGCGAGGGCCGCACGATCACCGTGCGCGGCCTGGGCGGCGACTTCCAGATGGTCCGCCTCAACGGCGCCGATGCGCAGAACGTCTCGGGCGGCAACCAGTCCGATGCCGGCGCGAACCGCTCGCGCGGCTTCGACTTCAACACCTTCGCTTCCGAGCTGTTCGGCGGCATCAAGGTGACCAAGTCGACCGCGGCGGAGAATGACGAAGGCTCGCTCGGCGCGATCATCGACCTGACCACCGGCCGCCCGCTTTCCTACAAGAAGAACCGCTTCGCCGTGGGGGCCGAGGCCGAGTATCGCGAGAACGGCAAGAAGTGGAACCCGCGCTTCACCGGCCTCGCCTCGGTGCGGGTGACCGACAATTTCGGCATCCTCGTCTCGGGCGCGTACCAGAAGCAGGAACAGCAGATCGACGCTTATCGCCGCAACATCGGCGTGTTCGAATATGCCTATCGCAACTCGCAGATCGCCGGCGTGACGCCGAACGTGTTCGGCTTCGCCCGCCCGAGCAACCAGGGCACCGGCGCCACCTTCGGCTCGGACCCGGCGGCCTATGCGCTGGTCACGCCGACCACGATCATCCCGGGCCTGCCCTCGGTCGGCCGCCAATATCTGGACTATGAGCGGATCGGCGCCACCGCGACGATGCAATGGAAGCCGGGCCCGGGCACCGAGATCACGCTGGACGGCGTCTTCTCGCGCTACGACCAGAACAGCAACAACACCGGCATCACGCCGATCGGCCTCAACCGCAACGGCACCAATGCGCGCGTGGTGGGGACGGGCACCAACGGGCTGCGCGCGATCGGCACCGCCAATGGCTATGCCGACCGCGTGGCACTCTATGCGAACTGCGTGCCCAGCGCGATCATCGACTGCAATGGCGACCAGGCGGGCAACGGCGTCGGCCAGGCGCCGCTCGCCGGCTATTACAACAGCCTCAACCCGAACAACCTCAATCCGTTCGACTATTACAACAATCCCGCCTCGCCGGGCTATGTCGCGACCGCCAACCAGATCGGCTATTACAACGAGCTGCTCGGCCGCCCGAACACCAAGATCCGCGAGGCGCATGTCAACAGCGCCGGCCAGGCCGATTATCTCGTCCTCGACGATGTCGACTGGCGCAGCTTCGCCGATACCCAGTTCGGCCGGACCGATTTCAAGCAGGTGACGCTGAACGTCCATCAGGAACTCGCGCCGGGCCTTTATGCCGATGCGACCGGCGGCTGGTCGAAATCGCAATTCCGCGCCTATGGCCTGCTTGCCGAGTTCAACGCGATCGACCAGGACGGCTACACGTTCGACGAGCGCGCCGGCGGCAAGATGCCGGTGTTCAAGCCGGGCTTCGATGTGGCGAACCCGAACAGCTGGACGCTGGTGAAGGGCCTGTCGACGATCCGCTACTTCACCAACACCGTGGACAACGAGTTCAAGGTGGCGCGGGTGAATTTCACCTATGAAGCGTTGCCCGAGATGTCGATCCGCTTCGGCGGGACTGCCAAGCAATTCGCCTATTCCGGCGATCAGGGCCGCCGCAACCAGTCGATCGAGGCGATCAACCCGACGCTGGCCGAGGCGCGGCTGGGCATCACCGATCTCGGCCAGACCATTGGCTTCGGCCAGGGGCTGAACGTGACGCAGGGCACGCCGACCAGCTATTATGCGCCCGATATCAAGAAGTTCATCAATCAGTTCGGCATCAACTGCAACTGCGTGAACAAATGGGGCGATTTCCGTGCCGTGGTCGACGGGCGGCAGCGCTCGGGCGTGACCGAGAACGATGTGTCGGGCTATTTCCAGGTCGACTACAACGTCAACCTGCTCGGCCGGCCGCTGCGCGGCAATATCGGCCTGCGCGTCGCCAACACCCGCGTCTCGGGTTCGGGCAATGTCGGCGGCGCCGATGGCGTGGCGGGCCTCGCGGTGACCGCGAAGAACGAATATTGGGACTGGCTGCCCGCGATGAACGCGAACTGGGAAGTCGCCGACAATTTCCTCGTCCGCTTCGCCGCCTCCAAGGTGATGTCGCGCCCGCAGCTCGCCAGCCTGACGCCGGGCACCACTGCCTTCACCACCAGCCTGAACGCGAACGGCACGGCGCCGACGCTGACGGTGGGCAATCCCTATCTCAACCCGTTCCGCGCGACCAATCTCGACCTGAGCTTCGAGAAATATTTCGCGAATAACGGCCTGATCGCGGTGAACCTGTTCAAGAAGAACATCGATACCTTCCCGCAGCAGGTCGCGCTCGAGGCGCCGCTATCGGCCGTGTTCGAGCCCGAGGTGTACCAGCAGGTGCTGACCTTCGTCACCAACCCCGCGCTGCTCGGCTACACCATGGCCGGCGGCACCTGGGGCATCCGCCAGTTCAAGGATGCGCCCGGCGGCCATATCAAGGGCGTGGAAGTCAATCTGCAGACCGACTTCTTCTTCCTGCCCGGCTTCCTGAAGCATTTCGGCGTGATCGCGAACTACACGCATATCGATTCCAGCCTGAGCTACCTGACCGGCACGGGGCTGAGCACCAGCCAGACGGTGTCGGGCACGGCGGTGAACAGCTATGCCGAGGGGCCGTTCCTCAACACCTCGCCGGACGCGTTCAACGCGACGCTCTATTACGAGGACAGCAAGTTCTCGGCGCGCGTCTCGGGGGCATGGCGGGCGCGCTACGTGAACCGCTTCCCGCTGGCGACGGGCACCTGCTCGGTGGGCACCACCACCGTGGGCGGCGGCCCGTGCAACTCGCCGGTGTTCGCGGACTTCGGCTATAACGAGAACCAGCTGAACATCGACTTCGCGATGTCCTATGCGGTGACCGACTTCGCCAAGCTGTCGCTCGAGGGCCGCAACATGACCAATACGCCGCAATATCGCACCATGTATGCGGCGAACCCGGTCAGCCAGACCTATGCCAGCACCGGGCGGATCATCACCGCCGGCCTGCGCATGAGCTTCTGATCGCGTGGGGGAGGGGGCGGCGCCGCGGGGCGCTGCTCCTTCCTCGCCGCTCTTGTCTGCACCTATCTCCTTGCGACAGGCATCCCTGTTTCGTCATCCCCGCCTGTGCGGGGATGACGGCTATCGGGCGGCATAGGGCAATGGGATTGCAGGCTAAATCTCCACCTGGCTGCCCAGTTCGACCACGCGGTTGGTGGGAAGCTTGAAGAACTCCATCGCGCTTTCGGCGTTGCGGACCATCCAGGCGAACAGCTTCTCGCGCCAGATCGCCATGCCGGGCCGGGCCGAGGCGATCAGCGTCTGCCGCGCGAGGAAATAGCTCGTCTCCATTGCCTTGAACTTCTCGCCCACGGCCTCGCCCAGCGCATGGAGCGCGGCGGGGATGTCGATCTCGTCCATGAAACCGTAGTGGAGGATGATCCGGTAGAAGCCCTCGCCGAGCGGCTTCACTTCGGCCCGGGCTTCGGGGGCGACGTGCGGCACCTGCTCGATCGCGACGGTGAGGATCACCACGCGATCGTGCAGCACCTTGTTGTGCTTGAGGTTGTGGAGCAGCGCGGGCGGAATGTCGTCGGTGCTGGCGAGGAACACGGCGGTGCCCGGCACGCGCTGCACCGAATGGCCGGCGGACTGGATGAAGATCTGGATCGGCATCGCCCCCTCGTGCAGCCGCGCGCGAACCAGCCGGCGCCCGGTTGCCCAGGTGGTGAGCAGCGTGAAGACGATCGCGGCGACGAGCAGGGGGAACCAGCCGCCATCGGGGATCTTGGTGACGTTCGAGGCGAAATAGAGCCCGTCGATCAGCAGGAAGCCGCCGGTGACCAGCCCGGCCACCACCGGCGGCCATTTCCACACCGCGAAGGTGAGCACGCCCAGCATGCAGGCGGTGATGAACATCGTGCCGGTCACCGCGATGCCATAGGCGGCGGCGAGGTTGCTCGAGCTGCGGAAGCCGAGGACGAGCAGGATCACCATGATCAGCAGCAGCCAGTTGGTGAGCGGGACATAGATCTGCCCCGCCGCCTTGGCGCTGGTGTGGCGGATGCGCAGGCGCGGAAGGAAGCCGAGCTGCACTGCCTGCTGCGTCACCGAGAAGGCGCCCGAGATCACGGCCTGGCTGGCGATCACCGTCGCCATGGTGGCGAGGATGACGAGCGGGAGGCGGGCCCAGTCCGGTGCCAGCAGGAAGAACGGGTTCTCCACGGCTGCCGGATTGCTCAGCAGCAGCGCCGACTGGCCGAGATAGTTGAGCATCAGGCAGGGAAAGGCGATGTAGAGCCAGGAGACCATGATCGCCTTGCGGCCGAAATGGCCCATATCGGCATAGAGCGCTTCGGCCCCGGTCACCGCCAGCACCACCGATCCCAGCGCCAGGAAGGCGAGCATGGGATCGAGCAGGAAGAAGTTGAGCGCGTACCATGGGTTGAGCGCCCACAGGATGTCGGGGCTCCGCGCGATCCCGAGCACGCCGAGCACCGCGATGACGGCGAAATAGAAGACCATCACCGGGCCGAACAGCCGCCCGACCCGCGCGGTGCCGTGCGACTGGATCATGAAGAGGCCGATCAGGATGGCGATGCTGATCGGCAGCACCAGCTGCGACAACGAGTCCTCGACCGTGGCGAGCCCCTCCACCGCCGACAGCACGGATACGGCGGGCGTGATGATCGCGTCGCCATAGAAGAGCGCGGTGGCGATCACGCCCAATATCGTCACCCACGGCGTCCAGCGCGTCTCGCCCAGCTTGCGCGCGATCAACGCGAGCAGCGCCAGGCTGCCGCCTTCGCCCTTGTTGTCCGCGCGCAGGATGATGATGACGTACTTGATCGTCACCACCAGCACCATCGTCCAGAAGACCAGCGAGAGCACGCCGAAGATGTGCTCCCGGTCCACCGCCAGCGGATGATGGCCGATGAAGCTTTCCTTGAGCGAATAGAGCGGCGAGGTGCCGATATCGCCGAACACCACGCCGATCGCGCCGACGGCGAGCGTGCCGAGCCGATCCTGATGGCCGGGCGAATGGCCGGTTTCGGCGGTCTGCGTCGCGTTCAAGGCGTGCCTTTCCCTGCCGGCTCCCCCTTCGGCGCCGTCGAGCCTCGCCTAGTATTCAGAGGTTTCGGCCGCTGCCAACGATTTTATGGAATCTTTATGCGGCGCCCGAACTTCCCCGTGGAACCTTAACTGGCCTCCGCCCCACATCGCCGCTCGCGACATCCTGTCCGGGAGATTCATCGTGGGTGCGTTGATGCGCCGTCTGGAAAGCGGAGCCGGGGGCTGGCCGGCACAGGCCGGGCTGCGGCTGGGCGGCGCGCTGCTGCTCGGCGGCTGCGCGCTGGCGGTGTGGGCGCTCATCGTCTCGATCCACCGCCTGCCGCTGCACAATGCCGACCCCGCCGAGTTCGGCGAGGCCGTTTTTTCCGTCATCGCCTGGGCGCTGGGCTGGGCGCTGCTGATCGAGGGACCGGGCCTGTTCCGGCTGATCCCCGTGCCGCCCCGTCACGTCCGCTTCGACAATCGGCGCCGCGATCGCCGCCAATAGGGGAAAGAAGACCATGAACGACCTGATCTGGCTGGGAGCGCTCGCAGGGCTGTTCCTGCTCACGCTCGCCTGCGTCCGCCTTTGCGACCAGGCCTGAGGAGAATCGCCGTGCCGCTGCCGCTCGCGCTCGCCGGGCTCACCGCCCTGGGCCTGCTCATCTACCTCGTGGCCGTGCTCGTCCGGCCCGAGCGCTTCTGATCGGACTACACCATGACCGTACAAGGCTGGATGCTGATCCTCGTCTTCCTGATCCTCCTCGTCGCGCTCGCCAGGCCGATGGGGAGCTGGCTCTTCGCCATCTATGAAGGGCGGCGCACGCCGCTCCACGTCGTTCTCGGCCCGGTCGAGCGCGGCTTCTACAAGCTCGCCGGCGTCGATCCGAACGCCGAGCAGGGCTGGCGCCGCTATGCGCTGCACATGCTGGCGTTCCAGCTGGCGACCTTCGCCTTCACCTATTGCGTGCTGCGCTTCCAGGACGTGCTGCCGCTCAATCCGCGCGGGCTGGCCGGCCAGTCGCCCGACCTTGCCTTCAACACGGCGGTGAGCTTCACCACCAACACCAACTGGCAGAGCTATTCGGGCGAGAGCCTGTCGATCCTCAGCCAGATGCTGGGCCTTGCCATCCACAATTTCCTGTCGGCCGCGACCGGCATCGCGATCGCCTTCGCGCTGTTCCGCGGCTTCGCGCGGCGCCAGGCCGCGGGCATCGGCAATTTCTGGGCCGACATGACCCGGGTGACGCTCTACGTCCTGCTGCCGGCATGCATCGTCTATGCGATCTTCCTGATCGCGAGCGGCGTGCCGCAGACCTTCCTGACCTCGGTCGACGCGACGACGCTGGAAGGCGCCAGGCAGACGATCCTGATGGGGCCGGTGGCCAGCCAGGAAGCGATCAAGATGCTCGGCACCAATGGCGGCGGCTTCTTCAACGCCAATTCCGCGCATCCCTTCGAGAATCCGGGCGCGCTCACCAACTTCGTCCAGATGCTGTCGATCCTGGTGATCGGCACGGGCCTGACCCACACGTTCGGCCGGGCCGTGGGCAATACCCGCCAGGGCTGGGCGATCCTCGCCGCGATGCTGGTGATGTTCGTCGCCGGCACCACCGTCACCTATTGGCAGGAAGCCGCGGGCAACCCGGCGCTCCATCATCTCGGCCTCGCCGGGGGCAGCATGGAGGGCAAGGAAGTCCGCTTCGGCATCGCGGCCAGCGCCCTGTTCAGCGTGGTCACGACGGCTGCGTCCTGCGGCGCGGTCAATGCCATGCACGACAGCCTGACTCCGCTCGGCGGCATGATCCCGCTGTTCAACATGCAGCTGGGCGAAGTCGTGATCGGCGGCGTCGGCGCGGGCATCTACGGCTTCCTGCTCTTCGCCATCCTCGCGGTGTTCGTCGCGGGGCTGATGGTGGGCCGCACGCCCGAATATGTCGGCAAGAAAATCGAGAGCCGCGAGGTCAAGCTCGCCGTGCTGGCGATCGCGGTGCTGCCGCTGATGATCCTGGGCGGCACCGCGCTCGCCTCGGTGCTGCCGGCGGGGCTTGCGGGCCCGCTAAACAAGGGGCCGCACGGCTTCACCGAGATCCTCTATGCCTTCACCTCGGCCACGGCGAACAACGGATCGGCCTTTGGCGGCCTGAGCGCGAACACGCCCTTCTACAACGGCATGCTGGGCGCTGCGATGTGGGTCGGCCGCTTCTTCATCATAGTGCCCGCGCTCGCCATTGCCGGCAGCCTGGCCGCGAAGAAGGTGCACCCGGAAAGCGCGGGCTCGTTCCCGACCACCGGCCTGCTCTGGGTCGGCCTGCTCGTCGGCATCGTCCTGATCCTGGGCGGGCTCACCTTCCTGCCCAGCCTCGCGCTCGGTCCCATCGCCGATCATCTCGCGATGATCCACGGCCAGCTCTTCTGAGGTCCATTTCCATGACGACCGCAACCCTGTTCACGCCCGCCCTGATCGGCCCTGCCATCGGCGATGCGTTCACCAAGCTCGATCCGCGCCAGCTGGTGAAGAACCCCGTGCTCTTCACCACCGCGGTGGTCGCGCTCCTCCTCACCGTGCTGCTGTTCATCGGCGGCACCAGCCTTTCCTTGTCCTTCCAGGTCCAGCTGATCGTCTGGCTGTGGCTCACCGTGCTGTTCGGCACCTTCGCCGAGGCGCTGGCGGAGGGGCGGGGCCGCGCCCAGGCCGCGTCGCTGCGCGCCACCAAGTCGGAGCTCACCGCCCGGCTGCCGAACGGCAAGACCGTTCCGGCCTCGCAGCTGAAGAAGGGCGATATCGTCCTGGTCGAGACCGGCGACCTGATCCCGGCCGATGGCGAAGTGATCGAGGGCGTCGCCTCGGTCAACGAAAGCGCGATCACCGGCGAAAGCGCGCCGGTGATCCGCGAGGCGGGCGGCGACCGTTCGGCCGTCACGGCCGGCACCCGGGTGATCTCGGACCGGATCAGGGTGCGCGTCACCCAGGAGCCGGGCCAGGGCTTTCTCGATCGCATGATCGCGCTGGTCGAGGGCGCCGAGCGCCAGAAGACGCCGAACGAGATCGCGCTGACCATCCTGCTGGTCGGCCTGACCATCATCTTCCTGATCGCCGTCTCGACCATTCCCGGCTTCGCCGCCTATGCGGGCGGGCAGGTGCCGGTGGCGATCCTGGCGGCGCTGCTGATCACGCTGATCCCGACCACGATCGCGGCACTGCTTTCGGCGATCGGCATCGCGGGCATGGACCGGCTGGTGCGCTTCAACGTGCTCGCCAAGTCGGGCCGCGCGGTGGAAGCGGCGGGCGACATCGACGTGCTGCTGCTCGACAAGACCGGCACGATCACGATCGGCGACCGTGCCGCGAGCGAGTTCCGCCCGCTGGGCGGCGTCACCACCGACGAGCTGGCGCGTGCCGCGCTGCTCGCGAGCCTGGCCGACGAGACGCCCGAGGGCCGCTCGATCGTGACGCTGGCCCAGGGCAGATACGCCGTCGAGATCCGCAGCCTGCCCAAGACTGCCGAAGTCATTCCCTTCACTGCCCAGACTCGCATCTCGGGCGTTCGGATCGGCACCACGCTGATCCAGAAGGGCGCGGTCGACGCGGTGCTGCGCGCCAATCCGGGACTGGGCGAGACGGCGACGGGCGGCGACCTGCGCCGCATCGCCGAGGAGATCGCGCGCCAGGGGCAGACGCCGCTTGCCGTGGCCGAGGACGGCCGGCTGTTCGGCGTGATCGCGCTCAAGGACGTGGTCAAGGCCGGGGTACGCGAACGGTTCGGCGAGCTGCGTCGCATGGGCATCCGCACCGTGATGATCACCGGCGACAATCCCCTCACCGCCGCGGCGATCGCGGCCGAGGCGGGGGTGGACGATTTCCTCGCCGAGGCCACGCCCGAGGACAAGCTCGCGCTGATCCGCAAGGAGCAGCAGGGCGGCCGCCTGGTGGCGATGTGCGGCGACGGCACCAACGACGCGCCGGCGCTCGCCCAGTCCGACGTGGGCGTGGCGATGAACACCGGCACCCAGGCCGCGCGCGAGGCCGGCAACATGGTGGATCTCGACAGCGACCCGACCAAGCTCATCGAGATCGTCGGCCTGGGCAAGCAGCTGCTGATGACGCGCGGGGCGCTGACCACCTTCTCGGTCGCCAACGACATCGCGAAATATTTCGCGATCATCCCGGCGATGTTCGTCGCGCTCTATCCGTCGCTCGGCGTGCTCAACGTGATGCAGCTGTCGAGCCCGCAAAGCGCGATCCTCTCGGCGATCATCTTCAACGCGCTGATCATCCCCGCGCTGGTGCCGCTCGCGCTCAAGGGCGTGAAGTACCGCCCGATCGGGGCGGGGCCGCTGCTCGCGCGCAACCTGGCGATCTACGGCCTGGGCGGCGTGCTCGCGCCGTTCGCGGGGATCAAGCTGATCGACCTGGTCGTGGCGGGGCTGGGGCTGGCGTGACGCATTTGCCCGCCTTCCTGATTCGTCATCCCCGCCCGCGCGGGGATGACGGAAATTCCCTTGGCACTCCGACGCATTCTACCTCCCGGCATGAGGGAAGCAAGGAACTAGAAATGTTGAACGACCTCACCACCGCTCTCCGTCCGGCCATCGTCCTGACGGTCCTGTTCGCCGCCCTGCTCGGGCTCGCCTATCCGGCAGCGCTCACCGGCGTCGGCCAGCTCGCCTTCCCGCACCAGGCGAATGGCAGCCTGATCGTCGAGAACGGCCGGGTGCGCGGCTCCGAGCTGCTCGGCCAGGGCTTTGCCGGCCCGGGCTATTTCCACGGCCGCCCCTCGGCCGCCGGCGCCAATGGGTACGACCCCACCGCTTCCTCCGGCTCCAATCTCGGCCCCACGTCGCAGGCGCTCGCCGATCGCGTCGCCAAGGATGTCGCCGCCAACCGTTCCGCACCAGGAAACTCGGTTCCCGCCGATCTGGTGACCACCTCCGCCTCGGGGCTCGACCCTGACATCAGCCCCGAGGCGGCCTTTTTCCAGGTGGATCGCGTCGCCAAGGCGCGCGGACTGAGCGTCGAGAAGATGCGGGCCATCGTGAACGCGCATGTCGAGCAGCCGCTGCTCGGCTTCCTGGGCGAACCGCACGTCAACGTGCTCGCGCTCAATCGCGATCTCGACAAGCAGGCGGCGCAGGGCGCAAAAGCCGCCGAGTGAGCGACGACGATCAGCGACCCGATCCCGATGCCCTTCTGCGCGTGGTTGCGCAGGAGGGTGTCGGCCGTCTGAAGGTATTTCTCGGCGCGGCGCCCGGAGTGGGCAAGACCTATGAGATGCTCACCGAGGCGGCGGCACGGCGCAAGGCGGGCATCGACGTCGTCATCGGTGTGGTCGAGACGCATGGCCGGATCGAGACCGAGGCGCTCGTCCAGGGGCTGGAGATCGTGCCGCGCCGCCCGGTCGAATATCATGGCCGGACCATCGCCGAGATGGACATCGACGCGATCCTCGCCCGCACGCCGCAACTGGTGCTGGTCGACGAACTCGCCCACACCAACGCGCCGGGCAGCCGGCACGACAAGCGCTACCAGGATATCGAGGAGCTGCTCGCAGCGGGGATCGACGTCTATTCCACCGTCAACATCCAGCACATCGAGAGCCTGAACGACGTCGTCGCCTCCTTCACCAAGGTGCGCGTGCGCGAGACCGTTCCCGACCGCGTGCTCGAGGCGGCGGACCTGGAGATCGTCGACCTGCCCCCCGACGAGCTGATCGAGCGGCTGCGCGAGGGCAAGGTCTATGTCCCCGAGGAAGCGACGCGGGCGCTGGGGCATTTCTTCTCCAAGTCGAACCTGACCGCGCTGCGCGAGCTGGCGCTCCGCCGTGCCGCGCAGGCTGTCGACGCGCAGATGCTCGACTATCTGCGCACGCACGCGCTGGCCGGCACCTGGGCGGCCAGCGAGCGGCTGGTGGTGGCGGTGAGCGAGCTGCCCGGCTCGGCCGAGCTGGTCCGTGCCGCCAAGCGCGTCGCCGACGGCCTGCGCGCCCCCTGGACCGCGGTGCATATCGAGACGCCGCGCACCGCCCGGCTGAGCGACGCGGAGAATGCCCAGATCGCCGCGACGCTGCACCTCGCCAGCCAGCTCGGCGGGCAGGTGGCGACGGTGCCGGCGGAATCGGTGCTGGAGGGCCTCAAGCGCTTCACCGCCGAGGCGCGCGCCACCCAGCTCATCGTCGGCAAGTCGGCGCGCTCGCGCTGGTTCGAGCTGCGGCACGGCTCGGTCGTCGACCGGCTGGTGCGCGAGACTCCCGGCATCGCGGTGCACGTGCTGCCGATGCTCGAAGCGCCTGCGCGCGGCCGGCACCTCCGCCCGCGCGGCCGATGGGGCTCCCCGGTCGACTATATCGTGTCGCTCGGCCTGGTCGTCGCGGTCACCGTGCTGGGGGCGACGATCTTCTCGCTGGGCAACATCACCAATATCGGGTTGCTCTATCTGTTGCCGGTGATGGTCGCGGCGACACGCTACGGCGTTCGCCCGGGCGTGGTGACCGGGCTGGTTTCGTCGCTCGCCTATAATTTCTTCTTCATCCCGCCGACCCGGACCTTCACCATCCAGGACCCGCAGAACATCATCACCGTGCTGGTGCTGATGGGCGTGGCAGTGGTCTCCAGCCAGCTCGCCGCGCGCGTGCGGGCACAGGCGGAGCTGGCCCAGCGCAGCGCCGCGCAGAACAGCACGCTGGCCGGCTTCGCGCGGCTGCTGACGGGGGTGAGCACGCAGGAGGACCTTGGCCAGACGCTCTGCGCCGAAGTCGCCCGGCTGCTCGACGTGAGCGCGGTGCTGCTGCTCCCCGAACATGGCCAGCTCGGGCTGCGCGCGGCCTATCCGCCCGAGGATCGCCTCGAGATGATCGAGCAGGCGGCGGCGCAATGGTCGTTCGACCACAACAGCCCGGCGGGGCGCGGGTCGGACACGCTTACCGCCTCGGAATGGCTGTTCCATCCGCTCGCGGCGGGCGGGCGCGCGCTGGGGGTATTGGGCGTCGCCCGCATCGACGCGGGCAATCCGCTCCGCTCGGATCAGCTGCCGCTGCTGCTCAGCCTGCTCGATCAGGCCGCGCTCGCCTTCGAGCGGATCGCGCTGGAGAGCGAGATGGCGATGGTAACGCAGCTCAAGGAGCGCGATCGGCTGCGCGCGGCCCTGCTTTCCTCGGTAAGCCACGACCTGCGCACGCCGCTCACCACCATCCTCGGCATGCTGGGCGAGATGCGGCCGGCGAGCGAAGGGCAGGGGGAGCAGCTGTCCGCTGCCCGCGCCGAGGCCGAACGGCTCAACCGCTTCGTCGCCAATCTGCTCGACATGGTGCGGATCGAAGCGGGGGCGCTCCACCAGTCGATCGAGCCGGTCGACCTTGCCGAGGCCGTCGCCGCCGCCGTGCACGACCTGCGGCGGGTGCTGGAGGACCATCCGGTGCGGCTCGACGTGCCGCCCGAGCTCCCCTTCGCTTCGGTCGATCCGCAACTCTTCCACCACTGCCTGATCAACCTGATCGAGAATGCCGGGAAATATGGCGATCCGGGCTCGTCGATCACGCTCACCGCGCGCCGCCAGCCGGGCAGCATGACGCTGAGCGTGATGGACGAGGGCCCCGGCCTGCCGCCGGGCGACGAGGCGCGGATCTTCGAGACCTTCACCCGGATCGAGGGATCCGACCGCAAGGGCGGCACCGGGCTCGGCCTGGCCATCGTGAAGGGATTTGCCGAGGCGATGGGGTTGAGCGTCTCCGCGGCGAACCGCACCGACCGGGGCGGGGCGATCTTCACCATCCGCTTCCCGGAAGCCCTGCTTCGGAAAGGAAATCCAGGCGAATGAGCCAGCAGGCGAAAATTCTCGTGGTGGACGACGAACCGGCGATCCGCCGCCTGCTCGGCGCGGGGCTGGGGCGTGCCGGCTACCGGGTGGTGGAGGCGGCGAGCGCGCGCGATGCGCTGAGCGCCATGCAGATCGACAAGCCCGAGGCGGTGCTGCTCGACCTCGGCCTGCCCGATCGCGACGGGCTGGAGCTGGTGCCGCTGCTCAAGGCGGCGGGCGCCTCCGTGCTCGTCGTCTCCGCGCGCGATGCGACCGAGCAGAAGGTCACGGCGCTCGACCTGGGCGCGGACGACTATGTCACCAAGCCGTTCGATACCGAGGAAGTGCTTGCCCGCGTCCGCACCGCGCTGCGCCACCGCCTTTCGGTGGAGGCCGAGATGCCGGTGGTGCGGATCGATGCGATCGAGATCGACCTGGGCGCGCGGCTGGTGCGCAAGGGCGGCGAGGAAGTGCATCTTACCCCCAAGGAATTCGGCTTTCTCGCGGAGCTTGCCAAGCATCCGGGGCGCGTGGTGACTCATGCCCAGCTGCTGCGCACCGTCTGGGGGCCGGGGCACGAGCATGACGTCGAATATCTCCGCGTCGCCGCGCGCGGCGTCCGCCGCAAGCTGGAGGACGACGCGGCGGCACCGTCGGTGATCCGCAACGAGCCGGGCGTGGGCTATCGCCTGATGGCTTGAACCCGGGGCCGGACCCGCCCAATGTGGGCGGGACGGGAACCGGGGGGTGCCTTGGCGCTTAACGACTTCATCGAGCGGGTCTTCGCCTGTTCCGCCGAGACCGCGCGGCAGATCGAGGCGCGCGCACGGCCGCGCGCCTATCCGGCGGGCAGCGCGATCGTTCGACAGGGCGAACGCTGCCACGACGTCCATCTGCTGGTCGTGGGACGGGCGCGCTCCTTCGTCATCTCGCCCGAGGGCCTGTTGATCCGCTTCTACGACTTCGCGCCCGGTGACCTGTTCGGCGCGCTGTCCGGGGCGCAGGACCATTTCAGCGAGATCTCCGCGCTGGAGGACCTCGATTCCGCCATCTTCGGCGGCGCGGACTTTCTGAGCCTGTTGGAGACGCACAGCTGTGTGGGGCTCACGCTTTCGCGGGCGCTGCTCCGCCAGCTGGCGCGGGTATCGGAGCAGATGCTGTCGCGCGCGACGCTCTCCGCCGCCGGGCGGGTGCATGAGGAACTCCTGCGCCTTGCGGGGGCGGACGGCATGACGATCGCGCCGGCACCGGTGCTCTCCGAACTGGCCGCGCGCGTCTACACCACGCGCGAGACCGTGTCGCGCACGGTCAGCGCGCTCGAACGGCGCGGCATCGTGCGGCGCGACGCGGATGCGCTGGTGATCGTCGCCCCGGCGCGGCTGGCCGACATGGTGGTCTAGCGGCCGTATCCGCCCAGGGCATGGAGAGAGAGCGTGGTGCCCGGCAGCTCGCCGATCGGCTCCAGGCGGGCGTTCTCGTCCGTCCCCGTGCTTGCGGCAAGGGCCGCACCGAGAAACTCGGAAAAATAGACTGCAGTCGAAGGGGTTACATCGAGTATCCGGTCGATGCGGCGGGCTGCGGAGCCCAGCACCAGCGTGCCTCCTCCGAAGGGGGCGGGCACGATCCGCAGGACGCCGAGATCCCCGGCGATGCGCACCGGGCCATCTTCGGCGAGTGCGGCACGGAGCCGGGTCGCATCGGCAGCGGCTTCGCGGGCCGATCCATAGTGGAGCACGACGCCGTCCGCGCGCCACGCGGGCGGGGCGATCAGGCCGATCGGCTCGGGCAGCGCCGCCAGCCGTGCGGCGACCCGATCGGCCGCGGTCTCGTCGTCCGGCCCGCAGAGGCTGATCGCGACGATGGCGACCAATTGCGGGGCATCCGTCTCGCCGCCCGGCGTCGCGGCACCGGCGGGGACCCGGCCCGCGTCCAGCACATGTCGCGGACGGCCGGTCGCCGCCCAGCTCCGCGCGAGGCGTGCGCTGTTCGGGGCGGCCGGCGCGCCTTGCGACATCTCGCTGACGATCAGTTGCACGGCCTGTGTCTGCAGCTGGCGCGCGCGCATCACCGCGCCGCCCATGGCGAGCGCGTCGGCGAGTTCGCCCGCCAGCACAGGGTCGGCGTCGCGCTCCTCGCCGATCTCGCGCACCGTTGCCGCCTGCGCCAACAGGGCCTCGAAGCGCCCGGCGTTGCCGTCAAAGGCTTCGACCGACCGGCGGAGGAATGTCGTGCGGTCGCAGGGCAGGGTGACGTGCAGCTCCGCGCCGCGCGCGAGCAGCCGCTCGGCGATCAGCATGTCGGCCCCGGCGGCCAGCGAACCATGGCCGAAGCCGATATTCTCGGCCGCCAGCACGCCGTCGATCGCGGCTGCCCGTGCGGCGTCGTCGTCGATCCGCATCTGTCCGGCATAGTGCAGCGTGCGCGGCGGGCGATAGGCATCGAGCCAGGCCGGATCGAGCGCCAGCTCGGCGAGGATCGTTGCGAACTGGCGCAGCGTGGAGGCATGATCCTCCCAGGCACGCGGCGCCAGCGCGATGGCGGCGCGGAGCGCGACCTCCGCTGCCTCGCGCTTGCCGCCGAGCAGCAGCGCTTCGGCACGGGTCGCCTCGAGATAATAGGGCGTGTCGGGCTCGCCGGTGCCGGCATCGAGCAGCGCGATCGCTGCGCCCGCCAATCGCCGGGCCGCCTCGCGGTCGCCCGCGATCAGCGACAGCGTCGCCGCGTTGATCAGCGGGTAGGTTGCCGGGCGAAGCTGCGCTGCGGCGGCATAGGCGTCCGCGGCACGGGCAGCGGCCTCGCGCCGCGCCGCGCCGGTCAGGCCAAGCGCGCGATCCTTGCGCAGCCGGCCGTGCAGGGCGAGCACGGCCGGATCGTCCCCGATCCGATCGAGCCCCGCGGAGCGGAAGAGCCGCCATGCCAGCTCCTCCGCTCCGGACCGCGCCAGCGCGGTGATCGAAAGCAGCGTCGGCGTCATCGGATGGATGCGCGCATCGGACTATCGGCCTCCGTTTCCGCGATTTTCCACATCGGGATCGATGATCACCGGCAGGCGGCGGATGACGCTGCCGTCCCGCGCGCGCTCGACGAAGTCGACATGGAGATTGAAGCCATGTTTCACGCCGGTCCCGCCCTGGTCCCACAGCCGGAGCGGCGTTCGCGCGCAGAAGGAGACTGCCGAGATCCGGCCGTCGCTGTCGCGGCTGTGCGTCCGCAGGTTGTAGTAGCGGGCATTGGCATGCTGCTGCTTGGTGGTGACGGCGTTCTCGCGCGCGAATTCCCAGAACTGCCCCTCGAGACGGATGACGACATAGCATTTGTAGACGAGCCCGAAATCCAGCGGGCCGCCCACGGGCTCTGTCGCCGGCGGGTTCCGTCCGATGAAGCCGCTTATCGCGGCCTGGATCGCTTCCGGGTTCGCGCCGACATGGGCGCCGGCGCCATCCTCGCCATCGTCATAATATTGCGGAACGAATTGCAGCGCCTGGACCACCGGCGCGATCGCGCCATCCTTGCCGGTGATTGCTTCGAGTTGAATGGATATCTTCTTGACGTGCGCGATATCGGATTCGGGATCGCCTTCCGGTAATTCGAAGAAATTCATTGTCCTTCTCCCTTTCTGGTACGCGCCTCACCGAGTTCCTGCTTCATCTCCGCCAGCGTCTGCGCGAGGCTGCGATTGGCCGGGTCTCCGGCAACGATCGCCTCCAGGTCGTGGATCGCCTGCGCCAGTCGCGTCTCGCCGCGTGCGACGGCACCCGTCTCCAGTTCGATCAGTCCGAGCGCGCGTTGCGACCAGATGCGCTTGCGGCGCAGCTGGGCATTGGCGGGGTCGGTGCGGAGCAGATCCTCGATGATCGCCGCCTCGCGGTCGCGGTGCCGCCTCGCCGTGGCGGGGTCGTGGAGGCGGTGGAAATAGACGTCGGCGACCCAGGCGTGCCGGTTGGCGAGGCCGCGCAGCGCGTCGGCGTCACCGGGGCGCATCGCCGCGACGCGTTCCATCGCCTGCAGTGCCCGCATGCACAAGTCGAGCAATCCGTCCGTGCGGCGCATGTCGTAGCGGGCACTGCACAGGCTGCCATTGGCGAAGGCGACTTCCTGCAGGCTGCGCGCATCGTTCGGCGCGACGCGCGCCAGCCGATCGGCGAGCGCGATATAGGCCTGGAATGCGGTTTCCGCGCCGCGCAGGTCGTGGCGCTTGATCGCCAGGTCGCCGATCCAGAATTCGCTCTGCGCATGGGTGAAGAGCATCTCGGGATCGTCCGGCGTCCGCGCGAGCAGTGCGCCGGTGGTGCGGCGCGCTTCGGCGAATGCCGCGGCCGCGGCCGGATCGTCCTTGCGGTCGAGATCGTCCTCGCCGATCGCGTGCAGGATGCGAGCGCGCCGGGCCAGGGCATCGGGCGGCAGCTCGGCAAGGTCCTGCGCGGAATAATAGGCCAGCGTGCGCCGGTTGGCGGCGGTGAGCACGTCGAGGCGGTTCACCGCCTTCAATCGCTCGCGGAGATCGGTTTGCATGAACTCGACCAGCCCTTCCGCGGCCTGTCGCCGCTGTTCCGCCTCGTGCCGCGCGCGAATCGCAACGACGCTCGACGCCGTCAGCGCTAGCAGGGCGATCAGCGCCGCGACCGTGACGGCCGTCACGCGCCGCAGCCGGCGCTGGGCATCGCGCTGGACGAGTTCGCCGAGCGGCACGCCGGCCAGGCCGGCGAGCAGCTTGAGCAGGCCGAGCCGGCGCCCGTCGCCCCGGGCGCGGAAGTCTGCCGCCAGCGGTTCGTTGTCGCCGGCCCGGGCGAGCGCGGGAAATGCCGCATCGGGTTCACCGTCGACAAGGGCGAGCAGGAGCGGCGCCTGGGGATGCGCCGCGCGGAATGCCGCGATCTCGCGCGCGACCCAGGGCGAGGCGGCCGCGGCGGGCGAGCAGACGACGATGAGCGCTTCGGATGCCGCGATCGCCCGGGTCACGGCATCGCTGAGGCTCGTCGCTGCGGCGAACTCCTCCCGATCGCGGAAGATCGGCCCGAGCCGCGCCGGAACCGGGCCGAACGGCCCCGGCCTGCCGGTCAGCCGGCGGGGGAAGCGATAGGATTCGAGCTTCCGGTGCAGCCAGCGCGCGATCTGCGCGTCCCGATGGCTGTAGCTGATGAACGCGCGATAGCGTTCCCCGGTCATGCCACGCTCCCCCTCGACCCCGCTCCCAAGCTGCCAGAGCGGGATGGCGTGTCAACGGGGGACTGGACCGTGCTGGTGCCGAGTGCAGGGATCGAACCCGCGACCTTCGGTTTACAAAACCGCTGCTCTACCAGCTGAGCTAACCCGGCACCTGCCTGAAACCCGCGGTGATCCGCAGGTCGCCCGCCCCTTGGTCGGCTTCGCCCGGGCGGTCAAGACCGAACTATGCCGGGCCGATGGGCGCGGGGCGCGTGACGATCCACAGCGCGCAGGCAGCCATCGCCGCCGCGACGCCGAGCGCCAGCCCGACATGAGGGCGCACCGAGATCCAGAACAGCACATAGCCCAGCGCGATGCCGGCACAGGCCGCGACCTTGCCGCGGCGCGGGATCGCGCCCTGCTCGCGCCATTGCCGGATCGGCGGGCCTATCGCGGGATGATCGAGCAGCCAGGCCTCGAGACGGGTGGAGCCGCGGGCGAAGCAGCCCGCCGCCAGGATCAGGAAGATCGTGGTCGGCATGACGGGCAGCAATGCGCCGATCACGCCGAGCGCGACGAAGAAGAAGCCGAGCGCCACCCAGAACAGGCGCGCCGCGCGGCTGCCGAGGCGCGGCTCAGGCGGGATGGCGGGCGACCCGGAAGGGGGCGGGGATCATGCGGTTCTCCTTGGCGGGCGGCGGCAGGGTGGCGCGCGCGGGGGCCGGCGTCCAGCCCCCGCGCGGATCAGCGCCGGCTGGCATGGCGTTCCGCCATGTAGCGGCCCGGCGACGTGCCCAGCGCCTTGCGGAACATGGTCACGAAGCTCGGTACGCTCTCATAGCCGAGATCGGCCGCGACCTGCTGGATCGAGGCGCCGCCCGCCAGCCACTTGATCGCGAGCATCACGCCCAGCTGCTGGCGCCAGCGGCCGAAGCTCATGCCGGTCTCGCGGTGGATCAGCCGGGCGAGCGTGCGCTCGCTCAGGCCGGCGCGGCGGGCCCAGGCATCGAGCGTCCCGCGCTCGGCCGGGGCGGCCATCATCAGGTCGACCACGCGGCGGAGGCGGGCATCGGCGGGCATGGGGAGGTGAAGATCCTCGATCCGGGCCGCGGCGATCTCGTCGAGCAGGACCGAGACCAGCCGGGCATTGGCGCCACTCTCCTCGTAGAGGGCGGGCAGGGCCGCGGCGCGGGCGAGCAACTCGCGGAGCAGCGGGCTGACCGAGAGGGCGCAGCAGCTTCCGGGAAGGCCCGCCTCGGCGTCCGGGGCGATGAAGGCGTTATAGCCTTCCAGCGCACCCGTCGCCTTGACCGAATGGAGGGCGCCGCCGGGAATCCAGATGGCGCTGCGCGGCGGGACGATCCACAGGCCGCCGTCTACCTCGCAACTCAGCGCGCCGCGCTGGGCCAGGATGATCTGGCCCTTGGCATGGCGGTGCGGGGCGAGTTCGATGCTGCCGAACACCTCGGTGATGAAGCCATAGGTGACGACCGGGCGAGGCACCTCGTCCGGATCCATCCAATCGCTATCATGGCCCAGTTCGTTCAGGATCGGCATGCTTGCTTCCACGCGGATTGGCGGAATTGAATAATATTCTGTCCGTACTTCGCAATGACGACAATAATGCGAGCCATTATCAGTTGTTTTCGAACCCGTCGAGCCCGGAAGGATGGCGCAAGCGGCGGGGCCGTGACGAGGAATTCAGCGTGAGGACCATGTGATGCTGCCGATGGAATCGCCCGAACGCCCCGTGGCCAAGGCCCCCGGCCGGATCGGCCAGGCGTTGATCCGGCTGCTGATGAAGCGCGCGACCGTGACCGCCAGCGAGCGGCTCGCCCGGGACTTCCGGCTGATCACCCTGGAGGGCCCGGCGCTGGAGGGGGTCGCCTGGACGCCGGGGCAGAAGATCCAGATCGCGATGGGATCGGCGTTCACGGCGCGGACCTACACGCCGATCGAGTGGAACCCCGGGACCGGGCGCGCCTGTATTCTGGGCCATGTGCATGGCGACGGGCCGGGCAGCGCCTGGGTGCGCGACGCGGCGCCCGGCGACATGTGCGACATCTTCGGGCCCCGCGGCTCGCTCGATGCCAGCCGGATGAACGGCCCGCTGGCGGTGTTCGGCGACGAGACCTCGATCGGCCTTGCCCATGCGCTTGCCTATCAGGATCCCGGGCGCATGGTTGCCGGCTATTTCGAGGTCGGCGACGTGGAGGGCAGTTGCCGGGTGGCCGAGCAGCTGGGCCTCGTCCGCGTCGCGCTGTTCGAAAGGACGGCGGACGATGCGCATGTCGGCGAGATGGAAGTGCGGCTTGCGACGCTGGCGGCCGGCGGCACCGGCTTCGTGCTGACCGGCAAGGCAGGCACCGTCCAGCGGCTTCGCCAGCGACTGAAGCGGCTGGCGGTACCGGCGAGCCGGATCGCGACCAAGGCCTATTGGGCGCCGGGCAAGACCGGGCTGGATTAGAGTTCAGCCTCGACCAAGCCCGTCATCCCCGCCTGCGCGGGGATGACGAAGGAAAACGTGAAGATGACGCGGTAAAATCAGATACTTGTTTGAGTCCCCGCCCTACCGCTCGAGCTTCTCCAGCTGGCGCTTGGCATTGGCGTTGGTTGGATCCAGTGCGAGCGACCGCCGATAGTCGCGGATCGCGGCTTCCCGGCTGCCGGCGCGTGCATTGCCCTCGCCCAGGCTGTCCCAGGCATTGGCGTCCTGGGGATAGAGCACCGTGTTGCGCGCGAAGACGCGAACCGCATCGGCGATCTGGTTCTGGCGGAGCAGGCGGTAGCCGAGCAGGTTGAGGACCGATGGATCGTCCTTCCCGTTCCGCGTGCGGTCATATTGCGCCAGCGCCGCATCCACGCCGCGCCGGGCGGCGACGACGAGAAGCAGGTCCCCGGCGCTCGGCGGGCGGGCCGGATATCGCCAGCCCTGGGCATCGCCGACGACTTGGACGATGCGGTCGTAGATGGAACTGAAACTGTCCGAATTGCCGAGCAGGGCGATGCCCCAGCCCTTGTCGGCATCCATGAACATCAGCCCCTGAAAGCCTTCGTTCGCGCCGCTGTGGCGGAACTGGCCGGGATGGCCGCCATAGCCGACGCCGAAGCCCAGGCCGATGCCGCCGGGATTGCCGGGATCGTCGGGACAATGCGGGGTGAGCATCTCGCGCGTCATCGCCTGCGACAGGACATGGTTGGCCTTGCCTTCGCGGGAGAGCGACACTTCGATGCCCAGCCGGGCCAGGTCCTCCGCGGTGGTCCACAGGCCATCGGGGGCGAGTTCGGGATAGACATGCCATTTGCCCGGGGTGACGGCGCCGTCGGGCCCGGTGCCGCTGGCGGCGCGCGCCGCCAGTTCGGGGGGCAGGGCCTGGGCGAAGCTGCTGCTCGTCATGCCGGCGGGGCGCAGGACGCGTGCGGCCATGAAATCCTCGAACGACTGGTCCGCCGCCTCGCGGATCATCAGTCCCTCGATCGTCACGCCGCCGCCCGAATAGAGGCACTTGCTGCCGGGCTCCGCGATCACGCGGACCGCCGGGCTGTTGGCGGGTGGCTTGCCGTCGAGGATCTGCTCGATGCCCGGCACCGCGGTGCCCTGCGCATAGCCGGCAAAGCCATGGACGTTCAGGCCGGCATTGTGAGTCATCAGCCGGCGCAGCGTGACTTTCCGGGTGGCCGCGAGCGGGCTCTCGGGCAGTTTCCAGCGCTTGAGCTGGGTGTTCACATCGGCGTCGAGGGAGAGCTTGCCCCGCTCGACCAGCCACAGCGCCCCCATCGCGGTGACCGGCTTGCTGATCGAGGCGGCCTGGAACAGCGTGGCCGGGGTGACCGCGGTGGTGCCGCCGGCCTCGGTCACGCCGAAGCCGGCCGAGAAGGCGATGCGATTGTCCTGCACCACCGCAACGCTCATGCCCGGCACGCGAAAGGCCTGCATCAGCTCGGCCAGCGTCACGACGAGCGGCGGCTCGCCAGGCGCCATGTCGATGGTCAGCATCACCGTTTCGGGCGTGAGCAGCGGAGCCTGCCGGGCCTGGGGCTGCGCCTGAGCCTGGGCCTGAGCGGGGGCGGCCGTCGCGAGAAGGGCCAGGGCAGCGCCGGGGATTGCGACGGATAGAGGAAGGGTCGATGCTGCGATGGAGCGCAGGGCTCGGTCTATCAATTGCATCAGAAGCTCCCGCGTATGGTGAAGGTGAAGATCGGCCCGATCAGCTGGTCGTTATGTTGCCGGAACACCAGCGGAGTCGCATTGCGTCGCCCGGCATAGACCTGGCGATCATAATAGTGCCTGCCGTTGAGGACATTGCCCACCTGCGCGCGCACGGTGAGGCCGAACACGTCCTTGTGCTCGACAAAGACGTTGGCGAACCAGGGGCCTTCGTTCTCGCGGTTCACTTCGGTGAGATAATAATAGGCTGTATTGTGATTGAGGCCGGCCGTGGCGCCCCAGGCGAAATCGCTGTTCGGCAGGTCGTGGCGGAAATCGAGTTCGGCCCAGCGATCCTGCGTCCCGCTGATCGGGCGCATCTCGCCGGTGAGCGGATCGCGGACCCGGGCGATCTCGAAGCCCAACGTGGCGTCTAGCCGGGCGCCGGGCAGGCCCAGGGGCGCGAACTGGATCGTGCTGGTGCTCTCCATTCCGAAGCGCGTCGCCCGCGGCAGATTGCCGACGCCCTCGCCATCCGCGCCGATCGGCACGATGTCGACGATATCCTCGACTGCGTAATAATAGGCGCGCAGCCGGGTCTTGCCCGCGTCACCCAGCGTGCGGCCGACCTCCATTTCCGCTTCCCAGCTCTGTGGCGGGACGAGTTCCGCGTTGCCGGCATTCTGCCGCTCGGACTTGAGGTTGGGCTGGGCCAGGAAGTCGTAGAAGCTGATCTGGCCGACCCGGCGGCGCAGCTTGAGGCTGAGATCCCACTGCTTGTCCGGCCGCCACCCGAACGTGACGCTGCCCTTGGGCCGGAAGAAGTGCCGTGCGGGCAAGTCGCCATCGACTCGCTCGAGCGTGCTGAACTCGCCGCCGCCGGCGACCTGGAGGCTGATCCCCGCGCCGAGCGGGCGGCTGAACGTCACCATGCCCTCGTGGCGGACTTCGCGCACGATCCCGCTGCCGCCCGGGAAGGGAACCGGCACGAAGCTCCCCTGCGGATCGAGCTTCGCGAGCGAGCCGCGCTGATCGAGGCCGTTGGCCGCGCGTTCGAGCGACACTTGCCAGTCGCTCCCTCCCATCTTCCACCCATATTCGGCACGGGCGATGGTTTCGGTGATGTACGAGTTGCGCCCGAAACGGGTGCCCTGATCGGGCGCGCCGCTCGCGAAGCTGTCCACCTGGGTGGAAATGAGCGGCTCATGGTCGAAATGGCGCAGGCCGATGATCTTGAACCGGCCAGGCCCGAGCGGGAATTCATAATCCGCGTTGACGTCGTACATCCAGCCGTCGAGCCGGTTCAGGCGCAGGCGGGTGCCGTCGTTGCCGTCGGCACGATAGCGCCGCTCGAAATCATAGACCGGGCCCCAATAGGGCGAATAGTTGAGGATGAGATGGCCCTTGGCACCGCCCGGCCCGTCGAAGCCGAGCCTGAGCTTGGCGACGAGCGTGTCCGATTCCGAATGATATACTTCCTCGCGGCGCTCGATCAGCGATCCGTCGGCGGCATGGAACAGCTCCGGCCCGCCGAGCCCGCCGCGCCCGGTCTGGTCCTCGAGCGATAGCGTATAGTCGATCCCGCGCGCCCTGCCCGTGTAGCTGAGATTGCCACGGAACAGATTGGGGCGCGAATAATGGGCGCGGAAGTCCGGCCGCCATTCGAACTGGCCGCCGGCCTTGCGGGCCTGTTTGAGGATGATGTTGGCGACCTGGCCGGCAAGCCCGGCGATGCCGAGGGTGGAGGCGTCGACGATCTCGATCCGCTCGACATTGGCGGCGACGATGCGCTGGAGCTCGGCGATCGCGCCACCGGTCTTGTTGGCGATGCGCTCGCCGTTGATCAGTACATTCTCCGACGCCTGGCCGAGGCCGCGCTCCTGGTCCGCGCTGCGGATGGTGAAGCCGGGGACCCGGACGAGCATGTCATAGGCGGTCCGGGGAACGAAATGGGCGAAGTCCTCGGGAGCGAAGACCTGTTTGGCGACGGGCGGCGCGGTGGTGGTCTGGGCAGCCGCGCTCACGGGGAGGAGCGCGGCGCCGGCGAGAAGCAGCGCAGTTGGACGCATGTGGGAGAAGCTGCGCGGCGATCAGTTGCGCAGCGTGCGCAGCTGGACGAGCTGATCGGGCGTGGGCTGCGTGATCCCGATCTTGCGGGCGCGGCGCACGTCCTCAGCGGTGACGCCCACCGCCTTCATCTCGACCAGCCGGTTCGCCGGCAGATCGGCGTAGCCGATCGCGGCCAGCTCGCGAACATAGGCGGGCGTGACGCCGATCGCCTTGAGCTGCACGGCCTGGTCGGCGGTGAGGTTGCGCAGCCCCGCGCCCGCCATGTCCGAGAGAAACTCGGGCGAGACGCCGAGTGCCTTGAGTTCGATCAGGTTCCTGCCGCGGAGCTTGCCCAGCCCGGCGCGCAGCATCTTGCCGGCATAGTCGGCATCGATGCCGAGCGCGGCGAAAGCGGTTAGGTCTTCGAGATTGTCGGGGCGGAAGCCCTGGTGCGCAAGGTCGGCGACATAGGCCGGGGTGACGCGAAGCGCAGAAAGGGCGACGAGCTGGTTGATCGTCGGCTTGGGATAATCGGCCTGGGCCAGCGCTTCGACCAGCGCCTTGTTGGCGCCGACGAGCGTCAGGTCGAGCGATTCCTTGAAGCTCGGTTCGCCGATGCCGCGGCCGGCGAGATAGCGCGCGAATTCGGCGGCGGGCGTGAAGGTGCAGTTGCCGGTGGCGATCCGCTTGTCGGCATCGCCGGCACAGTCGAGCCGGCCGGGCTCGCGGGCCATGGCGAAGCGGACCGGGCCATTGGCTTCGAGCGCGCGGCCGTCGAGCCCGAGCTGTTCGTGGCTGACCTGGGTGTTCATGTTGCTGCGCGGGCCGAAGGTAAGGCGCAGCTCGAAACGGGTGCCGCTGGCTTCGAGCTGGAGCTTGAAGCCGATCGGCGTGGACGCAGTGACCGGGTCGCGGGCACGATCGCCGGCGATGGCGGTGGTGGCGAGCAGGGTAACGGAGGCGATGACGGCAAGAACGCGGTTCATGGCATTTCTCCTAGTGCAACGGGCAAGCCGGGGGCGTCCGCCCCGGACGGGGCGTTGGCGCTTCGGCAATGGGCAGGTGAAAGGGCGGGCTTAGTTGTCGGGATTGGGGTCCGGATCGGGATGCGGATTCGGATTGGGCCGCGGATTGGGGTTGGGGCCGCGCTTGCGGCCGTTGCGGGTGAGAGCGAGCGTGTCGATCTCGACCGGCATGCCGGCGCTGCGCAGGCGGCGGACATCGTCGGCGCTCACGCCCATGCCGGCGAGCGCGACATAATCGTCCAGCTGGCCGCGGAAGCCGGCCGACACCAGGCTGCGGACATAGTCGGGATTCACGCCCACCGCCCGGGCCGAGACGATGTCGTCGAACGACCGGATGCGCAGGCCGGTGGACATCATCGCCTGGACATATTCCGGCGTCACGCCGACGGCGCGCATGCTGGTCGCGTCGTCGAGGCTGATCGGGCCGAGCTGCGGCGCGGCGCGGCGGATCGCCTCGATATATTCGGGCGTGACGCCGACCGCGCGGGCGCCGATGATCGCATGGAGTTCGCGGTCGCGGCCGTCGTCGTTCCGGGCGTCGCGATCCTGGCGGGGATCGGCCTGGGCGAGGGCGGCTACTGGCGTGGGGGTGGCCGCGGCAAGGGCGGGGGCGCGTTCGGTGGCCGCCGGAGCCGGGGTCGGGGCCGCATGGGCGGCAGGCGACGTGGCGGGCGCGGCGACCGGGCTCGCCGGCACGCGCGTGCCGGCATTGCCCTCCCGTACGGGCTTGGCGGCGTCGTGGCTTTCGGCGGCGCCGACGGTCAGCGCGGCAAGCGGGGCGGCCATCACCAGCATGCCCGCGCCGAAGCCGGCGATCCACGAGCCCTGGGCGCGGCCGCGCGGCAGCGTCGCGTCGAGGACGCGGCCGACACGGCGCTTGAGGCTGCCCTTGCCGGGCGCGACGCCATGCGCGCCGAGCAGCAGGCCCTTGCTCTCGTGCCGGGCGACGCGGACGAGCAGCTGGGCATAGTCGGGCGCATCGATGTTCGCCGCGAGCACGGCATCGTCGGCGGCTTCCTCGCGCAGCTGGTGCGCTTCGCGTGCCAGCCGCCAGGCGAGCGGGTTGAACCAGTGGATCGCGGTGGCGACGCGGGCGAGCATCAGCTTGGCCCAGTCGAGCGCGGAGACGTGCGCCAGCTCGTGCGCGATGATCGCTTCGGCCTCGTCGGTGGCGGCGAGCGCGTCGGCGCTGAGCAGGATGGTGGGGCGGGCAAGGCCCCAGGAGATGGGCGAGGGCAGGGCATCGCTCACCAGCAGCGCGGTGCCGCTCTTCATCCCCATGCGGCGCTGGGCATGGGCAAGCGCGCTCAGCCAGACCGGGTCGACAAGGACTTCGGCATCGGCGCGCAGGCGGACGAGGCGGAGCAGCGCGACGATGGTGAGCAGCAGCAGCGCCAGCACGGGCAGGGCATAGGCATAGCGCTCCCAGCCCTGCGGCAGCGTGAGCCAGGGCTGAGCGGCGGCAGGGGCCCCGGCGGCGCTGGTGGGGGACGACGGCAATGCGGCAGGCGCCCCGTCGGCGATCGACGGCTTCGCGGCCAGCGGGCGCGTGACCTGGGCGGCCGGCGCCTCGAATCCGCTCTGGACAAATTCGGGCATCGGCAGGCGCATGGACGGCAGCACCAGCGTGGCCAGCGGCAGGATCACCAATCCGGCCAGGCCAAGATGCGCGATCAGCGAGCGTTCCGCCGCCGAACGGCTGCGGGTGAGGCGGAGCAGGATCAGGGTGATGCCGGCGATCACCAGCGACTTGAGCACGAGGCCGAGCAACGCGGTCATGGTCAGGCTCCCTTCTTGGCGCGCGCCGCGGCGATCATCGCCTCCAGCTCGTCGAGATCGTTTTCGTCCAGCTTCCCGCTCATGCCGAGCAGGGCGCTGGCGGCATGGGTGGTCGAACCGTTGAAGAAGGTGCGCACGACATGACCGAGCGCATTGACGCTCGCCTTGCTCTCGGCCTCGACGGGCGAGAACAGATAGCCGCGCTCGCTCTGTTCGCGCCGCACCGCGCCCTTCTGCTCGAGCCGGGTCAGCATCGCGCGGACCGCCGAGGCGGAGAGCTTGTCGGGCAGGGCGTCGCAGACGTCGGACACCGCCATCGCGCCCCGCTCGTAGAGCAGGTCGACGATCTGGCGTTCGCGGGGCGGCAGGTTGTTCAGCATGAGAATCCCTTTACGCTACATTTGTAGCTTACGCTACATTTGTAGTGCATGCAAGCCCCTTCGGCGACATGCGCAGGGTGCCGGGATATGCGATGGAATGGCGCCCCCGAGCGACCATTGCTGCCCGGAAACCTTCGCTTTTGCGCAAGGTCTCGTAGAATTGCATCCGCGCAGCGGGGACAGCGATGAACAAGCAGCACGACTATTACCAGGCCCGCGCGGCGCTCCAGCGCGAAATGGCGGCGGAACTGACGGGTTCCGCTCGCGAACAGCACCTGACCCTGGCGGCGATGTACGAGGCGCTGGCCACCGAGCCGAAGCGCGGGGCCGTGGCCGAACTGCCGGCGAAGGTGGCGGAGCCGGAAGTGGCGGAGGATGAGCGCGCCTATCTGCAGCGCCGGGCACGGGAGGAGCGCGCGCGGGCAGCGGACAGCGACGATCCCGGCGTACGGCGCATCCGCTTCGAGATGGCGGACGAATATCTCCGGCGGGCGGACGCGCTGAAGCGGGGCTGACATTGGCATCGGGACGCCCGGCTCCCATCTTGGCGGAACATGCCGACACAAGGATTGCCGATGCCCCGCTCTCTAAAGATCGATTTCGTCTCCGACGTCTCCTGCCCCTGGTGCATCATCGGCCTGAAGGGCCTGGAAGAAGCCCTGGCCCGGACCGGTGACCTGGTCGCCGCGCAAATCCGGTTCCAGCCGTTCGAGCTCAACCCGGACATGGCGCCCGAGGGCGAGAATGTCGGCGAGCACATCGCGCGGAAATATGGCTCCACGCCCGAGCAATCGGCGGTGAACCGCCAGATGATCCGCGACCGCGCGGCGGCGCTGGGCTTCACGATGAACGGTTCGGCCGACAGCCGCATCTACAACACGTTCGATGCGCACCGGCTGCTCCACTGGGCGGCGATCGAGGGCGGCCAGGCGGCGCTGAAGCATGCGCTGTTCGAAGCCTATTTCACCGACCAGCGCGACCCGTCGGACCATGACGTGCTCGTTGCCGCGGCGGAGAAGGCCGGGCTGGACGGCGCGGCCGCGCGTGAGGTGCTCGCTTCGGGCCGCTATGCCGCGGAGGTTCGCCAGGCCGAGCAGCTCTGGCAGGGACGCGGCATCCACTCGGTGCCCGCGATCGTCATCGACGACCGATGGCTGATCTCGGGCGGCCAGCCGCCCGAGGCTTTCGAGCAGGCGCTCCGCCAGATCGCGGCCGAGCCCGCCTAGGCGAGCGCCTATGAGCCGGGTGCGCCCGGCGGGTTCTGGCCGCGTGCGCGGAACTGCGCGGCGGTCATCCGCAACCGCACCACATCGCCGTCCAGCCAGGCCTCGCGGGCATAGATGCGCCGTTCCATGAACGGCCGTTCCTGCGCGGTGAAGAAGCTGGCGTTGGGCTCGTAGAAGCCGACAGGCGAGGGAATGTGCGCGGTCTCCGCGACGAGCACGCCGTCCGACGAATAGACCTTCATGCCGGTGCGCAGCTTGAGCACGGTCGGGGCGGGCGGCGTCTTGGCGGCAGATTGCGCCGGTCTGGCCGCCTGTTGCGGCGCGTCGTGCGGCGCCGCCGCGAGGCAGGAGAGGATGAGGAGGACGGCCTGCATGCAAATGCTCCCTGGAGAACGGCCCCGCGACGGGTGCCCTTTGGGGGACGCTGCTGGCTCGGCGGCGCGCGCACATCGCCCATGCGACGAAAATGCGCCTGGCCGAGATCAATGACGGCTCAGGGGACGCCGAAGGTCCAGCCTTCGGTGCGGGCCAATTCCGGCGTCAGGCCGGCGGGCGTCCAGAGTTCCGGCCGGCCGGCGACATGCCGCAGCCAGGCCGCGCTGAGCATCGCATCGGTGGCGTGATCGTCATAGCGGATGAGCGGTGCATGGGCTCGGGAGCCGAGCGCGGCCAGCATCCCGTCGAGCGTCGCGGCGTCGCGGATCTTGGAGATGCCCTTGCGCATGCCGGCAGCCCGCGCGGCGAGCGCGGTGTAGATCTCGACCAGCACCGGGCCGGCCTCGGGCAGCGGATCGAAGGGCCATAGCGGCAGCTTGCCCCGCAATCGGTGCAGAACGCGCATGCCGGTGAGGCTCGACTTCCCGACCTGGCTCGCGCCGACCAGGTTGAAGCAGCTATAGGGCGACAGGTGCATCGCCGCCTGGCCATGCTCGCACACCCGAAAACGGCCACGGCCGGGCGGGAAGAGGTCGCCGCAATCGCCCATCCGGCGGAAATGGCGGCGCGCCTCCGGGTGGCTCACGAAGCTGCTGGCGGCAAGGTGCGGGTCTTCGGCGGAGAGTTGGTCGACCAGCTTCCACAAGGCGGGCCCGTCGGGCGGGGAGCGTTCCCAGCCGGGAAAATACGCGCCTTCGTCGACCAGCGGGAAGGCGGGGGACAGGTCGAGCCCGATCAGCGCCCGCGTGCCGCCGTCCGCCAGTTCGGCGAGCCAGTCGGCAATGTCCTGGCGCGACCAGGCGCGCTCGACCAGTTCGGGCGGACCGGCGCCGGCCCCGGCGCGCGCCACGGCGAGCCCCCTGGGCCGCTCGACTGCCTGGCCCGACCAGTCGATCGCGATGAAATCGGTGAAAGCGGGCACTTAGTTCCTCGGAAGGAAAGGAGGAGCGCTCATGGCCGCTCCGCCATTCCGGCCGCGATGCGCTGGGGCTTCTTCGCGCGGTCCCACCAGGCGCGCTGGATATAGAGTTCGATCCGCTCGCGACTGTCGGTTCCGTAGCGCACGAGCAGCATCGGATAATTGGCGTAGTGAGCGGTCTGCCAGAAGGTCTCCGGATCGGTTTCGAACAGGATCTCCTTCTCGGGGCTGGTGACCATCAGCCCGAAGCTGCCCTGCTCGCGCCCGGGCGACATGAAGCCCTTGCCGTTGATCTTGGGGCAGGGCGTGCCCCACCATTTCTCCATCACCACGTCGGGCAGCGTGCGGGCATAGGCAGTGGCGTCTTCCCAGTCCTTCATTCGCCCGATTTCCTTCCGTCGTCCCGCCGCCGCTCGCGCATCTCGTTCCACCAGGCGATGCGTTCGGCGATGCGTTTCTCATGGCCGCGATCGGTGGGGGTGTAGAAGGTCTGCGGCGCCATCTCCTCGGGCCAGTAATCGTCGCCCGAGAAGCCGCCCTCGGCGTCGTGATCATAGGTATAGCCCTTGCCATAGCCGATGTCCTTCATCAGCCGGGTGGGGGCGTTGAGGATGTTCTGCGGCGGCATCAGCGAGCCGGTCTCCTTCGCCGCGCGCCACGCCGCCTTCTGTGCGGTATAGGCCGCGTTCGATTTGGGCGCGGTGGCGACATAGAGACAGGCCTGGGCGATCGCCAGCTCGCCCTCGGGAGAGCCGAGGAATTCATAGGTGTCCTTGGCCGCGAGGCACTGGAGCAGCGCGTTGGGATCGGCGAGGCCGATATCCTCCACCGCCATGCGCACCAGCCGGCGCAGCACGTAGAGCGGTTCCTCGCCGGCAGTGAGCATGCGGGCGAGATAATAGAGCGCCGCCTGGGGATCGCTGCCGCGCACCGATTTGTGCAGCGCGGAGATCAGGTTGTAATGCCCCTCGCGATCCTTGTCGTAGACCGCGACGCGGCGCTGGAGGAAGTTCGACAGGCCGGCGGGATCGAGCGGCGCCTCGAACCGTACCGAGAACAGAGTCTCGGCCTGGTTGAGCAGGAAGCGCCCGTCGCCGTCCGCGCTTGCCACCAGCGCGTCGCGCGCTTCGGGGGTCAGGGGCAGGGGGCGCGCCTCCAGCGCCTCGCCGCGATCGAGCAGCAGCGTGAGCGCCTCATGGTCGAGCCTGCGGAGGATCAGCACCTGCGCGCGGCTGAGCAACGCCGCGTTGAGCTCGAACGACGGGTTCTCGGTGGTCGCGCCGACCAGGGTGACGGTGCCGTCCTCGACATAGGGCAGGAAGCCGTCCTGCTGCGAGCGGTTGAACCGGTGAATCTCGTCCACGAACAGAAGCGTGCGCCGGCCGAGCCGGGCATATTCCTTCGCCTCGGCGAACACCTTTTTGAGATCGGCGACGCCCGAGAAGACCGCGCTGATCGCGACGAAGCGCAGGCCCACCGCATCGGCGAGCAGGCGCGCGATCGTGGTCTTGCCGGTGCCGGGCGGGCCCCAGAGGATGATCGACGAGAGCTTGCCCGCCGCGACCATCCGCCCGATCGCGCCTTCGGGACCGGTCAGATGCTCCTGCCCCACGACATCCTCGAGCCGTTGCGGGCGCAGCCTGTCGGCCAGCGGGCCGGCGGCACTTCCGGGGGCGTGCGGCGCCTGTTCCTCGGTCGCGAAAAGATCAGCCATCGTCGGCACAGATAAGCCCGGCGGGCCCGTTTTCCCACTGCGGATATCGGCGCCGGAAAGTCACGAAAGCCCCGACATCATCGCGCGCGGCTCGGCGCTTCCCTGTCTTCCCGCGCAGGGCGGCCGCGGGGAAGGAAAGGTTGGCAGGCATTGTGGAACAATACGGGAACAAGCAGGATTGTCAACGTCGAGGCTTGTAAAGAGTGATTTAAGATATATCTTAGAGCAATCACGAGTCGTACAGGAGATATTATGCGACATCATCATTGCGGCCATCGCGGCATGCATTTCGGCCGCCGCGGCGGCTTTGGCGGCGGCGCGCCGGACTTCATCATCGGATGGGGCATGGGGCGCGGCGGCTTTGGCGAGCGTGGGGAACGGGGCGGTCGACGCCGCATGTTCGACGGCACCGAGCTGCGCCTCATCCTCCTCAAGCTGATCGAGGAACAGCCGCGCCATGGCTATGACCTGATCCGCGAGATCGAGGAGCGTTCGGGCGGCGCCTATGCCCCCAGCCCGGGCGTGGTCTATCCGACCCTCACCATGCTCGACGACATGGGCCTGATCGAGGAGAGCAAGAGCGAAGGCGCCAAGAAGCAGTTCGCGATCACCGAGGCGGGCACGGCGCATCTCGCCGAGCGGACCGAGGAAGTGGCGGCGCTGTTCGAGCGGCTCCAGCAACTGGCGGGGCTGCGCGAGCGATCCCATGGCGGCCCGATCCGCCGCGCGATGGGCAATCTGCGTGCCGTGCTGCAGGAACGTCTTGCGGGTGAAAGCGTCGATGCCGACATGCTGCACGGTGTCGCGGAGATCCTCGACGAGGCGGCGCGGAAGATCGAGCGGCTCTGAGCCCGGTGCCGCGGATTGAAATGCTGAGGCGGCGGCTCGGGATCGTGCCGCCGCCGATGGAGACGAAGCGCATGACCATGACTCTGTTTTCGGCCGAGACGCTGGCCCCCACCGCACATGCCAGCCGCTATCTGCAGCAGCTGTGCAAGCATTGGGAGCACAGCCTTCAGGTGGAGTTCACGCCGGAGAACGGCACGGTGATCTTCCCGAAGGATGCGCGCGGCGCGGACCATCCCGGCGACGCGGTGGTGACCTTCAACGTCGCCGAGACCGGGCTCGACATCCGCATCGACGCCAGCTCGCCTGAGCAGCTCGAGGGGCTGAAGGGGGCGGTGGAGCGCCATCTCGACCGGTTCGCCTTTCGCGAGGACGGGCTGCGATATGCGTGGAAGTGACGCCTGAGGCGGGGACTCGCATCGCTTCCGCGTCCCCGCATTTTCTCACCCCCGCCGCGCGATCGCCTCGAGATAGGCGTCGAGCACCTTCTGGTTGATCGCGTCCCATTGATAGGTCTCGGCGATCGCATGCCCGGCCGCGCCCGCGGCTTTCCGCGCGGCATGGTTCTCGCAATAATGCTGGATCGCATCGGCATAGCGGCCCACCGCGCCCTTGCCGGGATCGACCAGCAGGCCGCTCACATTCTCCTCCACCATGCCGACCGGACCGACCGCATTGGCGGCGACCACGGCCACGCCGGCGGCCATTGCCTCCAGCGTGACGTTGCCGAAGCTCTCGGTGAGGGAGGGGTTGAAGAAGACGTCCATCGAAGCGACCGCACGCCCCAGATCGTCGCCCGCCTGGAAGCCGGCGAACACCGCGTCGGGCACGCGATCGGCGAACCATTGCTGCGCGGGGCCCTTGCCGATCACCAGCACGCGATGCTTCACGCCGCGCCGCTGCAACTCGCCGACCACTTCGGCGAAGATGTCGAGCCCCTTTTCCAGCACCAGCCGGCCGAGGAAGCTCACGGCGACTTCGTCATCCGCGATGCCGAGGGCGCGCCGCCATTCGAGGCTGCGCCGGCCCGGATTGAAGCGATCGTGATTCACGCCGCGCGACCAGATCTGCATCGGCCGCTCGACGCCCCAGCTGCGCAGCAGCTCCTCCATGCCGCGCCCCGTGGGCATCACGGTGTCGAACCGGTTGTAGAAGCGCGTGAGCGTCCAGATCAGCAGCGGCGTGACGAAGCCGATATGATAATAAGCTGGATAGGTCTCGAACCGGGTATGGACCGAGGCGACCGAAGCGATGTTGTTCCGGCGCGCCCAGGTGACTGCGCGGTGGCCGAGTATCTCGGGCGCGGAGACATGGACGAGATTGGGGGCGAAGGCCTCCAGGTCGGGCAGCACCGCCTTGATGCCCTTGGCGAACTTGTACTCGTCGCGCCCGCCCGGCACGGGCAGCGCGGGCACGCTCACCAGATCGCCCGTCGGCGGGAAGGCGGGCGTGTCGGTGGTCGGCGAATAGACGCGGACCTTCACGCCCTGATCGAGCAGATAGCCGACGAGCAGGTTGAGCGCCTGGTTCGCACCGTCGCGGACGTAGTTATAGTTGCCGCTGAACAGCGCGACGCGGAGGTCGGTAGGCTTCATGGCGCGCGCGATACCGCCCGCGGGCCCGGGGGGCAACCTTGGCGCATAGTTCTCCTTTGTGGAGGAGGGGTGGAGAAACCGTCGGTATCGCGTGCAGGGTCCCGGCCCCGCCCCCGTCGCCCGGCGAACGGGCGTTTCCAGGCTTGTTCCTATCTTGTTCTCTCGCTAGTCTCGCGGGCATGGCGAAACTCAAGAAGCGTTATGTCTGCCAGGCCTGCGGCTCGGTCTCCTCGCAATGGGCCGGGCAATGCGGCGATTGCGGCGAGTGGAACCAGATGGTGGAGGATGCCGGGGCGGTGGTGACGCCGTTCCAGGCCCGCCACAACCTCCAGTCCGGCGGGCGGGCGATCCAGCTGACCGGGCTCAACACCGATATCGCGCTGCCCGAGCGCACCTCGACCGGCATCGCCGAGTTCGACCGCGCGCTGGGCGGCGGCTTCGTCGAGGGCTCCGCCACGTTGATCGGCGGCGATCCCGGCATCGGCAAGTCGACGCTGCTGCTCCAGGCGGCGGCCAAGATCGCTTCGCGGGGGCTCTCCGTCGCCTATGTCTCGGGAGAGGAAGCGGCGGACCAGGTGCGGCTGCGCGCGCGGCGGCTGGGCCTGGGCAAGGCGCCGGTGATGCTCGCCGCGGCGACTTCGGTGCGCGACATCCTGACCACGCTGGGCGAGGGCGCGCCGCCCGCGCTGCTGATCATCGATTCGATCCAGACGATGCATTCGGACCTGATCGAAGGCGCACCGGGAACGGTGAGCCAGGTGCGTGCCGCCTCGGGCGAACTGATCCGCTTCGCCAAGGAGCGCGGCACCGCGCTGGTGCTGGTCGGCCATGTCACCAAGGACGGCAGCATCGCCGGCCCGCGCGTGCTCGAGCACATGGTCGACACGGTGCTGGCGTTCGAGGGCGAGCGCAGCCACCAGTACCGCATCCTGCGCGCGGTGAAGAACCGCTTCGGCGGCACCGACGAGATCGGCGTATTCGCGATGCAGACCGAGGGGCTGGAGGAAGTCTCCAATCCCTCGTCGCTGTTCCTCACGTCGCGCGACGAGAATGTGACCGGCACGGTGGTGTTCCCCGCGCTGGAGGGAACCCGGCCGGTGCTGATCGAAGTGCAGGCGCTCACCGTGCGGCTGGCGAGCGGCGCGACGCCGCGGCGCGCGGTGGTCGGCTGGGACAGCGGGCGGCTGGCGATGATCCTCGCGGTGCTGGAGGCGCGCTGCGGACTCAGCTTCTCGACCTGCGAAGTCTATCTCAACATCGCCGGCGGCTATCGGGTGCAGGATCCGGCGGCGGATCTGGCGGTGGCGGCGGCGCTCGTCTCGGCGCTGGCCGAACGGCCGATCGCGGCGGACGCCGTGGTGTTCGGCGAGATCGCGCTGTCGGGCGAAGTGCGCCCCGTCGCACATGGCGCGCTGCGCTGCCGCGAGGCGGCGAAGCTGGGCTTCGGCCGCGCGCTCGCCCCCGCCGTGCAGGCGAAGGACAAGGGAGGGCTGCAACTGGCGGGGTTCAAGTCGCTCGGCCAGTTCGTCGATCATCTGCTGGGGCGTTAGGGCGCGGCTCCGTCAATTGCCAAGGGGTTGCAATCGCTTGCCGGGCTATAGAATATCGTATCGCAAGCAGATTGGCGGGGCGATCGATGTTGCGAGAATTGGCCGGCGAATGGGCGCGCCCCGGGATGCTGGTGCCGACATCCTGCGCCGTGGCGCTGATGGGGGCGATCCTGTGGGCAGGCGCCGAGCCCGCCCGCACCCCGCCGCCATCGCTTGCGTTCGAAGGCTTGCCGGTGAGCGGCAGTGCGGCGGATGCGCGGCGCGCCGGCTTCACCGAATGCGTCAAGATCGACGCGTTCCGCGCGCGCTGCCGCCGCGCGGGGCTGATGGTGGTCGGCGAAGGCCCCTATGACGCGGCCATCGACCTGATCGGCAGCGACGGGCGCGGCGGCTTCGACCACCTGACCCTGTGGCGGAACGGGGACCAGAAGGAGATCTACAAGCTGGTCGAGGCACTGCAGCGGCGGGGCTGGATGCATTGCGAGACCGGCAACGAGCGATGGGGTGACCAGGACATCTACACCCGCAAGGGCGTGCCGGTGCGCGTGTCGATGGACCTCAGCTATTACGGCAAGCGCCGGGTGCGGATCATCCCGCCGTGGAACCAGAGGGAGCGGAGCTGCACGCCCTATCATTGAGAGGGCTATCCTTTCCGCGCCTTACGCCCCACATTGACGGAATGAAGCGAAGCACTGCCATTTCCATCGCCTCGGGAGTCGCGGTCGCCGCGATCGGCGGCCTCTTCCTCTATTCGCGCGCGACCCGCCCGCCGGTGATCAACAAGAAGGTGCCCGAGCCGGCGCGGCCGGTCGATCTCACGCGCTATCTCGGCAAATGGTACGAGCTGGCGCGGCACGAGAACCGCTTCGAGAAGGGCCTGGACGCCGTGACCGCCGAATATGCGCTGCTCGAGGACGGCAAGATCAGCGTGACCAACAGCGGCACCCAGGGCTGGCCGGACGGCGATCGCAGCGTCTCCGAGGGCAAGGCCGTCGTCGCCGACGAGGCGACCAACGCCAAGCTGAAGGTCTCGTTCTTCGGTCCGCTCTACACCGGCGACTATTGGATCCTCGATCATGACGAGGAGTATGCATGGTCGATCGTCGGCGAACCGAGCGGGCGCTATCTATGGGTGCTGTGCCGCGAGGCGGTGCCCTCCTCGGCGCTGGCGCAGGCGATCATGAAGCGCGTCGAGGAGCTCGGCTATGACCGCTGGGCGCTGCGGATCACCCGGCAGGGCTGATTTCCTCTCCCGTTTCCCATCCATCCTCCGCTATAGGCCGTCCCCGGGGAGGGACGTGTTCCAATGACTTTGACCGGGCTCGACATCATCGTGCTGCTCGCGATCGGCGGCGCCGCCGTGCTGGGCTTCCTGCGCGGCTTCGTCACCGAAGTGCTGGCGCTGGTCGCGTGGCTGCTGATCGTGCTCGCGCTCAAGCTGTTCCACACGCCGCTCGCCGCGGCGCTGGCCGGGGTGGTCGGCACCGAGCAGGGCGGGGCGGTGCTCGCCTTCGTGATCTTGACCGGCGTCACCTATTTCGGCGGACGGCTGCTCGCCCGCGCGATCGGCTCGCGAACCCGCGAGAGCTTCCTTGGCCCGATCGACCGTGCCCTGGGCCTGGGTTTCGGCGCGCTCAAGGGCCTGATCCTGGTCAGCATCGGCTTCCTGCTGATCGTGCTGCTGTTCGACACGGTGAGCGGCGGCCCGGCCAATCGGCCGCAATGGATCACGAAATCGACCACCTATCCGCTGCTCAACGCCACCAGCGCCAGCATCGCCGATTTCGTCGATCGCCGCCGCAAGGGCGAGCCGGTGTTCGGGGATGAGGTCGACAACGGCACCGGAGCCGCCGGCAACGCGCAATGAGCCGGCGGGCGGCCGCGGCGCTGGCGCTGCTGGCGCTCGCTGGCTGCGAATCGCCGCTCGATTTCTGCCGGGCGTGCATCAAGACTCCGCCGGCCGACGAAGTGGCCGATGCGGATCGCGCGCGTATCCGCTTCACCGGCCCCGGCACGCTGCCGGCGGACGCCCGGCACCTTCATTACTACGAGCAATGCGGCGTCGATTGCCGGCACTGGATGCGGTTCGAGCTGCCCGAGGCGGAAGCCCGGCGGTTTGCCGCCACGGTGCTGGGTGGAGGAACGCTGCGGCCGGGACGCGATCCATTCGACGGGAGCGCAGGCGGCCCCTTGTCGCCGCCCGTGCCGTGGTGGCCGGCCCATCTGCCGGCCGATGCCGAGGGCGCGAAGATCGAGACGCAGGAGGCGCGCGGCGGAGCGCTGGTGCTGCGGGCGGAGAAGGGGCTGGCCACGGTCTGGTTCTTCGAATTCGACATGTGAACGGGGCGAATTCCATGCATCAGGGGGGTCGCACTTCGCGCGCCTCTCCCCTAAGTCGGAACGAGATGAACGCGCCGCTCTACAACACCGAGATATTGCGCCTAGCGGCTTCCGTGCCGTTCGAGGCGCGGCTGGAAGGCGCGATGGCGTCGTCCGAGAAACGCTCCCCGGCCTGCGGGAGCCGCGTCACTGTCGATGTGAACCTGGACGAGGACGGGCGGATTGCCGCGATCGGCATGGTAGTGCGTGCCTGCGCGCTCGGCCAGGCATCGGCGGCGCTGATGGAGGCGCATGCCGTCGGCCGTTCGCCGCAGGAGCTCGAAGCCGCGCGCGACGATCTTGCCGGCTGGCTGTCCGGCGCACGCGCCACGCCGCCCGACTGGCCGGGGCTCGACCTGTTCGCGCCGGCACTGGAGCATCGCGGGCGCCATCCGGCAATCCTGCTCGCTTTCGAGGCGGCGGCCGAGGCCGCCCGGCGGGCGCGCGGCTGATGGAGCACGCCAACGAGGCTTCGCTGCTCGGCGAATATGTGCCGCTGCTCGGTTTCGCGCTGGTCTTCGTGCTGGTGTTCCGCCGGTTCGGGCTTGGCGCCACGCTGGGCTATCTGGTCGCCGGTGCGATCGTCGGGCCGCAGGTGCTCGGGCTGGTCGGCGATGCCGAGAGCAAGATGGGCATCGCCGAACTGGGCATCGCGCTGCTGCTCTTCCTGGTCGGCCTGGAGCTCAGCCCCTCGCGATTGTGGCGGATGCGGCGCGACATCTTCGGGCTCGGCCTGCTGCAGGTGGTGATCTGCGGCCTGGTGATCGCGGGCATGGTGTGGCTGGCTACGGGCAGTTCGATCGGCGCGGCGCTCGCGCTCGGCCTGCCGCTGGCGCTGTCCTCGACCGCGCAGGTGCTGCCGATGCTGCAATCGGCGGGGCGCCTGCGCACCCCGCTCGGCGAGCGCGCCTTCGCGATCCTGCTGTTCCAGGACCTCTCGATCGTCCCGCTGATCACCATCGTGGCGGCGCTCTCGCGCAACCCGCAACATCAGAGCAGCACCCCCGGCTGGCTGCTCGGCGTCTATACCGTGCTGGCGATCATCGGCCTGATCCTGGCCGGCCGCTATCTGTTGCGCCCGCTGTTCCGGCTGATCGGCAATCTCGGCGAGCGCGAGATGTTCATCTTCGCCGGGCTGTTCACGGTGATTGCGGCCGCGGCGATCATGGAGGCGCTGGGGCTTTCCGCGGCGCTGGGCGCATTCATCGCGGGCGTGATGCTGGCCGATTCGCCCTATCGCCACGAGCTGGAGGCGGATGTCGAGCCGTTCCGCTCGATCCTGCTCGGGCTGTTCTTCCTCGCCGTGGGCATGACGCTGAACCTCCACGCGATCGCCGAGCGGCCGTTCTTCGTCGTCGGCATGGCACTGGCGCTGATTGCCGCCAAGGCCGCGATCATCATGGGGCTGGGCATGGCGTTCGGCATGCCGCGGCGCCAGGCCTTCGCATTGGGCGTCCTGCTCAGCCAGGGCGGCGAGTTCGGCTTCGTCCTGTTCGCCCAGGCCCAGTCGGCGATGCTGATCGAGGGGCAGGCGGCGAGCATCTTCGGCGCGATCGTGACCCTGTCGATGGCGACCACGCCGTTCCTGATGATGGCGACCAAGCGGCTGCGGACCGAGCCCGCGCCGAGCGTGGAAGGCGTCGAGGGGCCGCAGCACGAGGGCGCCAATGCCGTGGTGGTGGGCTATGGCCGTTTTGGCCAGACGGTGGCGCAGATGTTGCTCTCGCAGGACATCCCCGTCACCATCATCGACACCGATGTAGAGATGATCCAGACCGCAAATGATTTCGGCATGAAGGTCTATTATGGCGACGGCCTGCGCATCGACATGTTGCGCCAGGCGGGCGCGGCCGAGGCGGAGCTGGTGCTGTTCTGCAACGATGGCGACAAGATCGACACCGAGTTCCTCGAAGCGGTCCATTACGCCTTCCCCAGGGCGACGGTGTTCGTACGGGCCTATGACCGGCGCAGCGTGATCAAGATGAAGGGCGCGCCGGTGGGCGGCGTGGTGCGCGAAGTGCTCGAGAGCGCCGTGATGATGGCGCGCCAGGCGATGCAGGCGGTGGGCGTCGACCAGATGGAGATCGACAGGACCGAGGCGGAATATCGCCGCCGCGACAATGCCCGGCTGGACGTGCAGCGCGAGACCGGCGATCTGCGGGCCGGAATCGACGGCATGGTCACCCATGCGAGCAGGGCGGCCGCGATCGAGATCGACCTCGAGTCCTCGGGATGAAGGGGCGGCCCTTCCGCGCGCGGATGGGGTTCGCGCTGGCCGGCATCCGCGCCGGCTGGGCGCGCGAGGCGAGCTTTCGCAGCCAGGCGCGCCTCGCGGGATGGCCCTGCTCGCGCTGCTCCTGCTTAGGCCGGCGCCCGTCTGGTGGGCGCTGGTCGCGGTCTGCTGCGCGATCGTGCTGGCATTGGAGCTGGTCAATTCGGCGATGGAAGCGGTGATCGACCTGCTGCATCCCGGCATCCATCCGTCGATCAAGGCCGCGAAGGACATGCTGGCGGGCGCGGTGCTGGTGATGAGCGCCGCGGCGCTCGCCGTGGCGGTGGCGATGGTGGCGGCGAGCGGGCCGCATTTCCTGGAGGAGATCGGGCTGTGAGGATCGTGACGGTGCTGGCGGCGCTTTCGGGCGCGGCGGCGGTGGCGGCAGGGGCGTTCGGCGCGCACGGCGCGAGCGGCGAGGCGGCGGAATGGCTCAAGACCGGCGGGCATTACCAGCTGGTCCACGCAGTGGCGGCGCTGGTCGCGGTGCGGATGGGCGCGCGGATCTCGCCCTGGCTGTTCGTGATCGGCGGCGCGGTGTTCGCGGGGACGCTCTACCTGATGGCGCTGGGCGGTCCGCGCTGGCTGGGCGCGGTGACGCCGCTCGGCGGCGCGGCGCTGATCGCGGGGTGGCTCTGCCTGGCCGCGGGCGCGTGGAGGGCACGCTGATGGCATTGCTGCTGATCCTGGCGCTGGGCGCGGCCGATCCCGGGCCGCTGGTGATCGATGCGGGCGCGGATCTCTATCCCGCCGACGCACTGGCACAGAAGCTCGAAGGCGATGTGGCGGTGAAGCTGAGCGTCTCGGCCGATGGCGCGCTCCGATGCAGCGCGCCGGGCGGCGGAGCGATGGCGCCGCTGAAGCGAGCCAGCTGCGAGCTTGTCGCGGCGCGCGACATCTTTCCGCCGCGAGTCGAGAAGGGCCAGGCAGTGCCGGCCGACTATTCGGTGATCGTGCGCTGGAAGCTGGGGACCTCCAACCGGCAGTTCGGCGGTGCCGTGCCGATTGGGCGGGCCGGCTGGATCCGCTATTCGGACTATCCGCCGATCGCCTGGAGGCAGGTGAACACCGGCAAGGTGCGCATCGCCTATGACATCACGGCGCAGGGCCGGCCGCAGAATTGCCGGATCGAGAGCACCAACACCACCCAGGCCCTGGCCGGCAACATGTGCCCGCTGTTCGTGGAGCGCGCGATCTTTCTTCCCGCGCTCGATCCCGACGGCAAGCCACGCCCGACCCGCGGCTGGTTCAATCTCGACTGGCGCTGGTGCGAGACCGCACGCTGTCCGGCGCCCGACACTGGCGAATAGGAAGACCCGCCTGAACCCGAGCGATTTCATCCGGGCACGCCTCCCCGTGCTGCCGGTGCCGGGCATTGCAGGGATCGCGCTGCACAAGGCGGTGCCCGCCAGCGGGCTTGGCCGGCTGGCGGCGGCGGATCGGGACTTCGGCTCGCCTTATTGGGCTTATTACTGGCTGGGCGGGCTGGCGCTGGCGCGGTTCGTGCTCGACCGGCCGGAGGTCGTGGCCGGGCGGCGGGTGCTCGACCTGGGCTGCGGCTCGGGGCTGGTGGCGATCGCGGCGGCGAAGGCCGGGGCGGCGAAGGTGCTGGCGGTGGACATCGACCCCTATGCGCTGGCGGCCGCGGCGCTGAATGCGGCGGCGAACGGCATGGCAGTCGAGACGGTGCACGCCGATCTGACCGGGGGGGCGGCGCCGGAGGTGGATATCGTGCTGGCCGGGGACGTGTTCTACGATCCCGAGCCGGCGTCGCGGGTGGAGCCCTTCCTTGCCCGCTGCCGGGCGGCTGGGGCGGAGGTGCTGGTCGGCGATCCCCGCCGCGCGCCGTTGCCGCTGGAACGGCTGCGGGCACTGGCGGAATATCGATTCGCCGAGACGGATAGCGGCGCGATGCGGACCACCGAGGTGTTCGCGTTCGACTGACGCTCGACCGTCCTCCCGGCCTTGCGCGGGGATCCGCCGGAAGGCGGGCTTTGGACAAGGCGCGGCAAGTCAGTGGGCGCGGCACCGTCGACCCCGGCACGGCCAGGGTGACAGGCCGGGGCAACGGGTTTGCATCAGGATAATGGCGGAGGCTATTCCGCCCCGACGATCTTCGCCACGCCCGCTGCCGCATTCGGGTGATAGCCTGCCTTGGCACCTTCGTAGAAGCGCAGAGCGATCGGCTTGCCCCAGTCGCCCTGGGCCATCAGGTCCTTGTAGATCGGGTAGATCAGCAGGCCACGGCCGACCCGCTTCACGAATTCCTCGATCCCGGGGAGTGCCGGCTCGTAGCGATTGGCAATGGCCAGTTCGGCCCAGGCCGACCGGACATAGGCATTGTTCGAGGTGGAGAGGCCGAGCGCCCCATCGAGTTCCGCAAGGCGCGCGGGCGGCTGCTGGCGCGGGAGGCCGTTCAGGAAGCGCAGCCATTGCTGGGTCGCCCAGCCGGCCGGCTGCACCGCGCTCGCCGGGCCGCCGGCGTTGAACGCCGCGAGCTTCGCGTCGACGGCGGCAAGCGTTGCCGAAGTCACGTGCACGGCATTGTCGGGCAGCCCCGGGCGATAGGCCCAGCGATCGAGCTCCAGCTTCGCCTCGAGCGCCTTGTCGCCCCTGATCAGGTTGGCGCGCAGGTCCGCCAGGAAGCCGGTGGTGGTCTGCGGCTGGAAGGCGTGGCGATCGAAATAGGCGCGCAGATAGGCGTCCCATTTCGCCCGGCCCACCGCTGCCTCGATCGTGCGCAGGAAGGTGGAGCCCTTGAAATAGTCGAGCTGGCCGAAGGTCGCGCCCGGATCGCCGTGGAGGCGCGTGGTGGCCGCGTCGCCGCCGCCGGCATCGCGGATGTCGCGCTGCAGCCCGTCCCAGTCGAGATCGGCGTACATGGCGGCGCGCTCCTTGCCATAGACCGCCTCCATGATCCGATTCTCGAAATAGGTGGTGAAGCCTTCGTTGAGCCAGCTGTCCGACCAGGTCGCGTTGGTGACGAGATTGCCCGACCAGCTGTGCGCCAGTTCGTGCGCGACGACGTCGGTGTTCGAGCGGTCGCCGGTGATGATCGTCGGCGTCAGGAAGGTGAGGGTGGGGTTCTCCATGCCGCCATAGGGGAAGCTGGGCGGCAGCACGAGCATGTCGTAGCGGCCCCAGCGATAGGGGCCGTAAAGTGCCTGTGCCGCGTCGATCATCTTCTCGACATCGCCGACCTCATGCGCTGCGGCATCGAGCATCGAAGGCTCGGTCCACACGCCCGATCGCTTGCCGGTCGCCTTGAAGGCGAGGTCGCCCACGGCCATCGCGACGAGATAGGGCGGCACCGGCTTGTCCATCCGGAAGCGGAACCTGCGCCTGCCGTCCGGCGCGGCCTGGCCCTTCTCGCCGTCGAGCCGGTCGCCGCTCATCACCGCGACGAGGCCGGCGGGCACGGTGAGCGTGGCCGACCAGGTCTGGCGGATGCCCGGGCTGTCCTGGGTGGGAATCCAGCTGCGGTTGTTGATCGGCTGGCCCTGGCTGAACAGATAGGGCTTGCGCTTCCCGGCGGTGAGCTCTGGTGCGAGCCACTGGAGCGCCGATGCGCCCGGCCGCGTCTTGTAGCGGATCAGGATCTGCTTGTTGCCCTCGAGCTGCACCGTGAGCGCCGAGCCCAGTTCCTTGTCGCGCGGGCCGATCGCGAAGGGGAGCGGCTTGCCCTTGGGGCAGGTGACCGAGATCACGTCGAGGTCGTCGACGTCCAGCACGACCTCCTTCGCGCCCGCAGCGGCGAGCACGTCGAGCGTCGCGACGCCGGACAGCGTCTTGCCGGCGAAATCGACGTCGAGGTTCAGATCGACATGCGTGACTCGCGCCACTTCGGGCACGGCATGGGTCCACGCGTCCTTCGCTTCGGGCGTGGTCAGGATCGGGGCGGGCTTGCCGGTCTGGGCGGCGGCGGGCGCGGCGATCACGATCGCGGCGGCGAGAGCGGGGAGGATGCGCATGCCGATGTGCTAGGCGGATCGGGGACGAACGGCAACCGACGCGCAGCACCTCTCCCTTTCATACGGGGAGTCACTGGTCGAGCATCTCGCGAACCTTTGCCGCCAGGTCGGTATAGGTGAAGGGCTTGGGCAGCAGCTGCACGCCGGGATCGAGCCGGCCGTGATGGACGATCGCGTTGCGGGCATAGCCGGTCGTGAAGAGGATCTTGAGATCCGGCCGCTTCGCATGCGCCTCGCTGGCGAGCACCGCGCCGGTCATGCCGCGGGGAAGCACGACGTCGGTGAACAGCAGGTCGATCGATTCCGGCGCGGCGTCGATCGCGGCGAGCGCGGTGGGGCCGTCCCCCGCCTCGATCACGCGATAGCCCAGCTCGCGCAGCACCTCGACCGTATAGGCGCGGACATTCTCGTCGTCCTCGCACACCAGGATCGTCTCATGGACATTGCCCTGCGGTGCGGAGGGGGCCGGGGCACGGGCCGCCGTGTCGCGCGCTGTGCCGTGGAAGCGGGGCAGGTAGATCCGCACGGCCGTGCCGTCGCCGCACGCCGAATGGATGCGGACATGCCCGCCCGACTGCTTGATGAAGCCATAGACCATCGACAGGCCCAGGCCCGTGCCGCGTCCCACTTCCTTGGTGGTGAAGAAGGGCTCGAAGGCATGGGCGAGCGTTTCCTCATCCATGCCGGTGCCGGTGTCGGATACGCAGATCAGCACATATTGGCCGGGCGCCACCTCGGCATCGAGCGCGGCATAGTGGCTGTCGAGATGGGTGTTTGCAGTCTCGATCGTCAGCTTGCCGCCCTGCGGCATCGCGTCGCGCGCGTTGATCGCCAGGTTGAGCAGCGCATTCTCCAGCTGGTTCGCATCCACTTCCGCCGGCCAGACGCGCGCGGCCTGCACGATCTCCACTTCGATCCTCTCGCCCAGGCTGCGGTGGAGCAGGTCGGACATGCCGGCGATCAGCCGGTTCGGATCGATCCGCTTCGGCGCGAGCGGCTGGCGGCGCGAGAATGCCAGCAGGCGCTGGGTGAGCACCGCGGCGCGCTGCGCCCCGTTCATCGCCGCGCCGACTGCGCGCACCAGCCGCGGTTGCTCGGGCGGCAGGTTGCGCTGGAGAATGTCGAGATTGCCGGTGACGATCTGAAGCAGGTTGTTGAAATCGTGCGCGACGCCACCGGTCAGCTGGCCCACCGTCTCCATCTTCTGGGACTGGCGCAGCGCCGCCTCGGCCGCTGCAAGGGCCTCGGCCGCCTGGCGCTCGGCAGTGATGTCGCGGGCCACGCAATAGAGCAGGTCGCCTTCGGGCACTGCGGTCCAGCTGAACCAGCGATAGTCGCCGTCCTTGCCGCGGAAGCGGTTCTCGAAGCGCAGGGTGGGTGCGCCCTGCTGCAGCCCGGTCAGCTCCGCGCGGGTGCGTTTGCGGTCGTCGGGATGCTCCATCCATTCCGAGGTGCGGCCGACCAGCTCGTCGGCGTTCCAGCCGAGAATTTCGGTCCAGGCGGGGCTGACGTTGCGCCATACGCCGTGGCTGTCCGCGATCAGGAACGGGTCGCGCGCCAGCGTCCATAGCCGGTTGCGATCGGCGATCGCCTCGCGTTCGGCGAGCACGCGGGCCGTCGTCTCGCTGACGATGCACAGCACGCCGCCCACCGTCCCGTCGTCGTCGAACACCGGTGAATAGCTGATGTCGAAATAGGTGGTCTCGCCGCGCCCCTGGTCGCGCTCGATATAGAAGGGGCGGTCCTTGGCCCAGAAGGTCTCGCCGGTGTCGCGCACGCCCTGGAGCAGCGGGCCGAGATCGTCCCAGAGCTCGCCCCACCATATCAGCGCCGACTGGCCGAGCGCGCGCGGATGCTTGTCGCCGATCGTCGGTGCATAGGCCTCGTTGTAGAGTGCGCAGAATTCGGGGCCCCAGAACATCACGATCTCGGCGCGCGCGGGGAGCATCATGCGCAGCGAGGCGAGGAGCGCGTTCGACCAGCCGGCGGCGGGCCCCAGCGGCGATTCGTCGCCGATCGCGGCCGTCAGTCGGCCCAATTCTCCAAAGGCTGCTAGCGAAGTGGCTGGAGAGATCGCGGTGGCCATCCGTCCCCCGGAGAGTGTCTGTTTCGTTGCGCGAACGAAATCGCCGTCCGCCGTCAAGTCAACGCGGCAGGCGCCATTCGGCTCCCGAAAAGCTGGGGATGATTCACTGCGCGAAAGCGGCGAGGGCAGTGCGATAGCTGCGGCCGAGCGGGACGATGGCGCCGCAGCTGAGCTGCACGGCGAGCCGGCCGCTCGCCTCGCGAAAGATTTGCGAGACATGGTGCTGGTTCACGACGATCTGACGATGCACGCGGATGAACCCGAACGCCGCGAAGCGCCCCGCCAGCTCGGACAGCGGCGCGCGCACGAGGTGCACGCGGCCATGGGCGAGGATCTCGCTATAGTTCCCCGCCGAGCGGATCTGCGCGACGTCGCAGGCGCGCACGCGCAGGAAGGGTGCCTCGGGCAGGCTGAGCCATTGTTCGGCGCTCGCCGGTGCGGGCGGCGCCGGCGGCTGCTCGGCGAACGGCGCGTCCGCCGCATCGGGATCGTGCCGGTTGGCGAGGTGGCGTCTCCAGGCCATCAGCGACAGCCATGCAGTCGAGCCCAGCGCGATCGCGCGGGGCAGGAAATTGTCGACCGGTACCGGCGGCGGTCCGTTGGGCCCGCAAAGCTGATAGGGAGAAATGGCGATCGCGAAGCGCGATGCGGCCAGTTCCGTGAGCATTACCGGCACGAAGGCGAATGCGCCGAGCAGCAGGGGCGATCGCTTCGGCGCCTGCAATATCTCCTCCATCGGCTTGCGGCTCGCCCAGGCGATGGTGAGCATGGCGCCCCAGACGAGCAGCCGCGCCAGCCGTGCCTCGTCCGGATGCTCCGCGGCGAAGCTGCCCGTATTCGCTTCCAGCCCGCCTATCCCATAGCCGAGCAGGAAGGCGAACAGCGCGAACGCGGTCGCCGCGCTCAACGGGATCCTGATGTTCCAGATCGACTCGCGCGCCGTCACTTCCATGCATGCACGATAGCCCGCGAACGCGCGCGCGCGAACTGCCGTTCGTCACGCCCGCGATCCATTCGTCCCAGCCCGCTCCACGCGCCGCAGCCGCGCCGGCCAATCCGGCCGGGTTGGGAAGAGGGTTCGTGTCATGCGTCATTCGATATTCTGCCTGCCGCTTCTGGCGGCGCCCGCCGCCCATGCGCAGACGGTGCGGGCACCGCAGCCGCCGGCGAGCGGCGATGTGGTCAGCGCCGCCGACGATGCGTTCGGCCGGCGGATCGGGATCGAGGAAGTGGGGCTCTATTCGGAGAGCGAGGTGCGCGGGTTCGACCTGCAGGCCGCCGGCAACTACCGGATCGAGGACCATTATTATGTCCGCGTGGCCGGCATGCTCCAGCCGCTGAACGGCGGCACCGCGATCCGTGTCGGCGCCAACGGCCTGCGGACCGATTTCGCCGCTCCCTCCGGCGTGGTGCAATATACGATGCCCGGCGCCGCGCCCGGCGTGCGCGCTTCGATCGAGGCGGGCTGGTGGGGCGGTTCGGGGCCGGTGGCGATGCTGCGCGGCGCGGCGGGCACGGCCGACGGGCGCTGGTCGTTGGCGGGCGCCCTCCAGCTCACGCCCGCCCAGCAATATACCGACGGCACGACCGGCGACTTCACTGCGATCGGCCTCGTTCCGCGCTGGTCGCCGGCGCCGGGCGTGCGGATCACCGGCGTGTGGAGCCACAACTGGTTCCCGCGCGAAGGCGATACCTATTATGCCAATCCGGCCGGCGCGCCGCGCGAAGTGAAGCGCTGGACCAACCGCACCCAGAGCTGGATGGACGCGCGCAACGAATCCGACCTGATCGGCGCCTTTGCGGATGTGGATGCGGGCAAGGATTGGCGGTTCGGCGCCTCGCTGTTCTACAATGCGCTACCCTATGACCACAGCGCCTACAGCGTGCTGCGCTTCACCGGCAATGGCCGCGAGGCGGTGGCGAGCGGCCTGTTGTTCGGCGCCGAGACGCGCCACTCGATCTCGGCCGAAGTCACCGCGGCCAAGCAGTTCGTCACGGGAAATCTCACCCACCGCATCATCGCCATGGCCCGCCGGCGGGATTCGATGGTGGAGAGCGATCCCGGCGTGCCCTTTGCGCTCGGCACCTATGCCGATGTGAACGACCGGCCGCGTATCGCCCGGCCTGCGGTCGCGCTCGGCACGGCCCGCAAGCGCGACGATGTCGGGCAATGGACCGGCGGCCTTGGCTATCGCCTGTCGATCGGCTCGCTGGCGGAACTGCGCCTGGACGCGCAACGGGTCGAATATGCCAAGCGCGTCCGGGCACTCGACGGCACGGTGACCGAGCAGACGACCCGGCCCTGGCTCTATGGCGGCGCGCTGTCGGTGGGGATCACTTCCCGGCTCACCGGCTTTGCCAGCTATGCGCGCGGGCTGGAGGAAGCGGGCGTGGCGCCCGCCAATGCCAGCAATCGCGGCGCCGTGCTTCCCGCCGCCATCTCGCGCCAGGCCGAGCTGGGGCTGAAATACGGCTTTGCCGGCGGGCCGACGCTGATCGCCGGCCTGTTCGACCTGTCCAAGCCGACGCCCGGGATCGATGCCGCGGGCGCGTTCGATTTCGTCGGCACGGTGCGCCATCGCGGCGTGGAGCTGTCGCTGGCCGGGCCGCTCACGTCGCGGCTGAATGCGGTGCTGGGCGCGACCTGGCTCGATGCCAGGATCGACGGCGAGCTGGTGGATCGCGGCGTGATCGGCGTCCGCCCGATCGGCCGGCCGCGCGTGACCGCGCTCGCCAACCTCACCTGGCGCGTGCCCGGCGTGGAGGGGCTGACGGTGGATGGCGGCGTGAACGTCCGCGGCGCGCGCTATGCCGATCGCGAGAACAGCGTCGCGCTGCCCGGCTATGCGCTGTTCAACCTGGGGCTCCGCCAGGCCTTCGCGGTTGGCGGCCATCCGGTGACGCTGCGCGCGCGCGTGACCAACCTGACCGATCGCTTCGCCTGGAACCCGGCCAGTTCGGGGCTGATCACGCCGATCGCTCCGCGCACGCTGACCTTGACGCTGACGAGTGCGCTCTAGGGCCTAGCGGGGCTGGGCGTCGAGGAATGCCGCCACCTCGCCAAGGTCGACATTCCTGTCGAGATATGTCTGCCCGATCCCGCGCGCGAGCAGGAAGGGCAGGGCGCCCCCACTCATCTTCTTGTCGTGGAGCATATGCTCCACGAGCCGCGCACCGGAGGCGGTGATCCCCGCCGCCTTCAGCCCATTGGGCAGGCCCGCAGCAGCCAGGTGCGCGGCAACCCTTTCCGCTTCCTGGCCGGGGCAGATGCCCTTGGCGGCGGAGAAGCCGAAGGCGAGCGCCATGCCCGCAGCCACGCCCTCGCCGTGCAGCAGCCGGTCGGAGAAGCCGGCCTCGGCCTCCAGCGCATGGCCGAAGGTGTGGCCGAGGTTGAGCAGCGCGCGCATGCCGCTGGTCTCGCGCTCGTCGGCCGCGACGATCCGCGCCTTGGCCGCCACCGAATGGGCGATGGCATGTTCGCGCGCGGCCGGGTCGCCCGCGAGCAGCGCGGCGGCATTGGCCTCGCACCATTCGAAAAAGGCGAAATCGTCGATCAGCCCGTATTTCACCACTTCGGCATAGCCGGCGCGCAGGTCGCGGGCCGGCAGCGTGTCGAGCACCCGCGGGTCGATCAGCACCGCGGCCGGCTGGTGGAAGGTGCCGACCAGGTTCTTGCCGGCGCGCGTATTGATCGCGGTCTTGCCGCCCACCGAGCTGTCGACCTGGGCGAGCAGGGTGGTGGGGATCTGGACGAAGCCGCAGCCGCGCTTGAGCACCGAAGTGGCGAAACCGACGAGGTCGCCGATCACCCCGCCGCCGAGGGCGATCACATGGTCGCCGCGCTCGACGCCCAGTTCGAGCAGCCGGTCGAGCAACGCTTCGAGCTGCCCCCAGCTCTTCGTGCCTTCGCCGGGCGGCAGGACGATCGCCTCGCTCGCGCCCAGGCTAGCCTGCAGCGTGGCGAGGTGCGGCAGGAGGTTCCGGTCGGTCACGACGACGCGGCGTCGACCCTTGTCGAAGGGGGCGAGCGCTTCGTCGGCGCGGCCGAGGAGCCCCGCTTCGATGCGGATGTCATAGCTGCGGTCGCCAAGCGCGACGGGAACGATTGTCACGGGTGCAGGGCCTTCAGGATCGCGTCGACGGTGGTGTCGTGCGGCGCTGCTATGCTGGGCACCCGGATCGGCGCAAGCGCGTAATAGGGATTGCGGATCGCGGCGAGCTCGGCGAGCACCGCCTCGGGGTCGCGCCCGCGCAGCAGGGGGCGGGTGTCGCGGCGGCGGACCCGGTCGGCCAGCACCGCCGGTTCGGCATCGAGCCACACCGCGATCGCATGTTCGAGGATCAGCGCGCGCGTGCTCTCGTTCATGAACGCGCCGCCGCCCGTGGCGATGATCTTGGGAGCGCCATCGACCAGCCGGGCGATCACCCGGCGCTCCCCGTCGCGGAAATGCGCTTCGCCGAAACGCTCGAAGATGTCGGCCACGGTCATGCCGGCGGCTGCCTCGATCTCGTGATCGGCATCGACGAAGGGCAGGCGCATGCGCTGCGCCAGGCGCCGGCCGACCGTGGTCTTGCCCGCACCCATGAGGCCGATCAGGACGATGGCCTTGCCCGTCCACGCGGTATTCGCTGCCTGCGTTTGTAACATGTTCGGAAGGGCTATACAGCGAGGGCGGGTCTCGGGCAAAAGGCCCGCGAAGTCACAATTTCCGGACCCGTTTTCATGTCCCGCTTGATCGTTGCGCTGATCGTCATTCTCGTCGTCCTGGTTGGCGGCCTCTTCTTCCTCGCGGGCCGCGAGACGAAGAAGGAGCCGGTGCGCATGGAGAAGGTGGTCCCGCTTGACAATCTCGCGAATTAAGCGCCGCCACATCGCCCTCGGGGCGTTGCTGCTGGCCGGCGCTGCGGTGCCTGCGCTGGGGCAGCAGGACAAGCCCGAATCGCTGCTGCCGCCGGGCTTCGACGAGCCGGCGCCCACGCCGGCGCCGCGTCCCGCGCCTGCTCCGTCCGCAACGGCGCCCGCCGCGACGGCTCCCGGCGCGTCCGGCACCGCGCCGATCCCGAGCGTACCCATGCCTGGCGGCGACACGTCGCTCTCCAATGTCAGCGCGGCCGAGGAAGTGGCGGCCACCGGCCCGGTCGATCTCTCGCGCTACGAACTGCCCGACTTCGCAAAACATTCGCTGAACCGCGTCGGCGTGCTCGCCGCGGGCAATACGCCGTTCCCCGCCAAGGGCTTCGGCAATGCCGACGGCCGCACCCTCGCGGTGCTGATGCAGCGCCTGCGCGCGCCGGTGGCCTCGCGCTGGGCGTCGATCGCGCTCCGCCGCGCGCTGATGTCGCCGCTCGACACGCCGCGGCACGTCAACGGCGCCGATTTCGCCGCCGAACGCGCCTGGCTGCTGCTGCGCATGGGCGAGGCCAATGCCGCGCGCGCCGTGGTGAACGACGTCGATGGCGACAATTACACGACTCGCCTGCTCCAGGTGGCGATGCAGGTTTCGCTCGCTACCGCCGATCCGGGCGGCATCTGCCCGATCGCCGAGCGCGGCAATCAATATATCCAGCAGCGCGGCTGGGCGCTCGCCCGGGCGATGTGCGCCGGGCTCGCCGGCAAGCCCAACGAGGCGGGCCAGTTGCTCGACCAGGCGCGCGGCGGCACGCCGGCCAGCGATATCGACAATCTTCTGGCCGAGAAGGTGCTCGGCACCGGCGCGCAGGGGCGCCGCGCGGTCACGCTCGAATGGGGCGGCATCACTCGGCTGACCGCCTGGCGCTGGGGCCTCGCCACTGCGACTGGCCAGGAAGTCCCCGCTTCGCTTTATGGCACCGCCGGCCCGCAGGTCCGCTATTGGCAGGCGCTTGCCCCGCAGCTTTCGCCGCGCCAGCGCGCCGCCGCCGCCGAGCTGGCCGCCACTGCCGGCGTCTTCTCCAGTGCCGGCCTCGTCGATCTCTACAGCGAGATCGCGGAGGGCGATGATGCGAACACCACCGAGGGCGGCGTCGCCCGCGACTTGCGCACCGCCTATACCGACGGTGACGTGGGGGACCGGATCAAGGCGATCCGCACGCTCTGGGCCGAGGCCAGCACGCCGCGCACCCAATATGCCCGGCTGATCCTCACCGCGCGCGCAGCCTCCTGGATCCCGGCCGACGCCAAGGTGGAGGAGCCCGAGAAGCTGATCGCCTCGATGCTTTCCGCCGGCTATGAATCGAAGGCGATGGAGTGGCGCCAGGTGGTGCCGCGCGGCAGCGTCGCATGGGGCCTGCTCGCGCTTGGCGATCCGGGGGCGCAGGGGCCGGTCGCCTATGGCGATTTCGATGCGTTCAAGGATGCCGCCGGCCAGCGCCGCGCGCAGCTGGCCTTTGCCGGCCTCGCCGGCCTCGGCCGTTTCGAGAGCAGCGACGCGCGCCGCGGGGCCCAGGCGCTCGAAGTGCAGATCGGTGCGCAGAACGACTGGACCCGTGCGATCGACGCCGCCGGCCGGCGCGGCGATTCGGCGATGGTCGCGCTGCTCGCCGCAGTCGGCATGCAGTCGCGCGTCTGGGACAATGTGACTCCCGAGGCGCTGTTCCACATCGTCGCGGCGATGCGCGCGGCGGGAATGACCAGCTATGCGCGGATGATCGCCGTGGAGGCGGTCACGCGGTCGGCTTGAGCGCCTCCGAAGATCGGGCGCTGATCGAGCGCTTCCTCGAGATGATGCAGGCGGAGATGGGCGCCGCCGCCAACACCGTTGCCGCCTATGGCACCGACCTGCGCCTCGCCTCGGAGTTCCTCGGTGGCGGGCTCGGGGGCGCGGAACGGCCGGAGCTGGAGCGGCTCGGCGCCGAGTGGCAGCCGCTCGCGCGCGCCACCGTTGCCCGCAAATCGGCGGCACTGCGCCGCTTCTATGCCTTTCTTGCCGATGAGGGCCTGCGCCGGGACGATCCCTCGGCCGCGTTGCCGCGCCCCGGCACCGCCCGGGCATTGCCCAAGGTGCTCAGCATCGAGGATGTCGACCGGATGTTCGCCGCGATCGCCGATCGCATCGCCCGGGTGCCGCCCGATCCCAACGACTTGCGGCTGCTGGCGCTGATCGAGCTGCTCTACGGCTCGGGCCTGCGCGCCACCGAACTGGTGTCGCTTTCTCGCAATGCCGTGTCGCCGGACCGGCCCTATCTGATCCTCAAGGGCAAGGGCGGGCGCGAGCGGCTCGTGCCGATCTCGGACCGCGCCCGCGCCGCCGTCGCCGCCTGGCGCACGCATGTCGCGGCCGATCGGCCGTTCCTCTTCCCTTCGGGCAAGGGGCATTTGTCGCGCGTCCGGCTCTATCAGCTCGTGCGCGCATTGGCGGGGGAGGCGGGCATCCCGCCCGACCGGGTGAGTCCCCATGTCCTGCGCCACGCCTTCGCCACGCATCTGCTCGAGGGCGGCGCCGATCTGCGGGCGCTGCAGGCGATGCTCGGGCATGCGGACATCGCGACGACCGAGATCTACACCCATGTCGACAGCCGCCGGCTGGTCGAACTGGTCAACCAGCGGCATCCTCTGGGCGAGGCGCTGGGGAAACGAGGCCAATGATGCGACTGACCGGCCCGCTGGCTTGCGCGGTACTGCTCGGCGGCAGCGTCTCTGCGATCGTGTACAAGCGCGGCGCCCACGGCCGATGGCGGCGGGTTGAACGGGACATGCTGGCGATCAGCTGAAGCACGGCCCGTGCGCCCTTGCCGCGCCGCCCTCGTTGACGCGGGCAGCCTACAAGGTTAGCCCGCGCAGCGATGACCACTTTCCTCGACTTCGAGAAGCCGATCGCCGAGCTTCAGACTCGCATCGACGAACTGCGCCAGACCGCAGAGGGCGGCGCCGTCGACATCGATGCGGAGATCGCTCCGCTCCAGGCCAAGGCCGAGAAACTCCTCAAGGACACCTATGCCAGGCTCACGCCGTGGCAGAAGACCCAGGTCGCCCGCCACCCCGAGCGCCCGCACTTCAAGCATTATGTCGCCGGGCTGATCGAGGAGTTCATGCCGCTGGGCGGCGACCGCGCCTTTGCCGACGACAATGCGATCCAGGGCGGCCTGGGCCGCTTCCGCGGGCGCCGCGTGATGGTGATCGGCCATGAGAAGGGCGACGACACCGCCAGCCGGCTCAAGCATAATTTCGGCATGGGCAAGCCGGAGGGCTATCGCAAGGCCATTCGCCTGATGGCGCTTGCCGACAAGTTCCATCTGCCGGTGATCACCCTGGTCGACACTTCGGGCGCCTTTCCGGGCGTGCAGGCCGAGGAGCGCGGCCAGGCCGAGGCGATCGCCCGTTCGACCGAGGCATGCCTCAACCTGGGCGTGCCGCTGGTCGCGTCGATCCTGGGCGAGGGCGGCTCGGGCGGCGCGATCGCGCTCGCCGCGGGCAACACCGTGCTGATGATGGAGCATGCGGTCTATTCGGTGATCTCGCCCGAAGGCTGCGCCTCGATCCTGTGGCGCACCGCCGACAAGGCGGCCGAGGCGGCGGAGGCGATGAAGGTCACCGCGCAGCATCTGAAGGAGCTGAAGGTGATCGACCGGATCGTCAGCGAGCCGCTGGGCGGCGCGCACCGCGAGCCCGGGGCAGCCATCCATGCGCTGGGGGATGCGATCGAGGAATCGCTGAAGAAGCTCGACGGCATGTCGCCCGAGAGCCTGCGCCAGGCCCGCCGTGCCAAGTTCCTGGCGATGGGCCGGATCTGACGCTAGCGGACCGGGGCGATGTGCTCGGCGGCGGCCATGCTCGCGCCGATCATGCCCAGGCCCTGGACGACCGCCAGCACCGCGCAGAGCGCCAGGAACGCGACCACCGCGACCTCGATCGCCGTCACTGCCTTTTTGGAGGAAAGCTGCTTCATTCCTTCCTTATAGGGGAGTCGGCTGTACGCCGGGTGAAGCGGCCCGTTTGCCGGGGTTCAGGAAATCTACCGGGGTGCGCCCGAAGGTGGCGGCCCCGAACCCGTCGGGGTTCGCAAGCGCGAACGCGCGCCCGAGCTTATGCGAGGCTCTGGTTCAGGAAGTCTACCAGGGTGCTGCGCCCGAAGGTGGAGGCCTCGAACCCGTCAGGGTTCGCAAGCGCGAACGCGCGCCCGAGCTTATGCGAGGCTCTGGTTCAGGAACTCTACCGGGGTGCGCCCGAAGGTGGCGGCCTCGAACCCGTCGGGGTTCGCAAGCGCGAACGCGCGCCCGAGCTTATGTGAGGCTCTTCTAGCAAGAAAAGAGCGGCGGAACCGAGGTTCCGCCGCCCGTTTTCGTTCGCTTCGGCAGAAGGCTTACGAGACCTTCATGCTCGCCGAAACGTTGGTGAAGGTCGACTTCAGCGAGTTGCCGAGGCCCTGCATGGCGGCAATCGCGGCGACGGCGATCAGAGCGGCGATCAGGCCGTACTCGATGGCGGTCGCACCCTTCGAATTCTTCAGGAAGTTGCGAATCTTCTGCATAACCGGTCTCCAGTGTTCAAGGATTGCTTCATTCACCCGGCCTCACCGGAGACTCCGGTTCGGCACCTTGAAACTACGGAGGGGAAGTAAAGAAACGGCTAAGACCGAGTGTTACGATTCCGTAACCAAGATCAGGATTGCGTGGCTGCCTGCACCTTGTTGGTGACGTTGCTCCACATGTCCGTGGTGGTGTTGGCAACGCTCATCAGGCTGGCCATCATTGCGATGACGATGAGCGCGAGGATGAAGCCATATTCCACTGCGGTCGCTGCGCGGCGGTCATGCATCACATCGCGGATCGCTCGTACAAGGGCTCGCATTGTGGGCGCTTCTTCTCCAATGATGGCAACAATCTAGCCGAAGAGGCTTAACGAAAAGCTGATGATCGCTTCCGATATGTTGTTCGTCGTGGCGGCCGCCCTGATCGATGATCGCGGCCGCGTGCTCCTCCAGCAGCGCCCGCCGGGCAAGCCGATGGCGGGCCTCTGGGAGTTTCCGGGCGGCAAGGTCGAGCCCGGCGAACGCCCCGAAGCGGCGCTGGCGCGCGAGCTCCACGAGGAGCTGGGGATCTCGCTCGACCCGTCCGGCCTGAAGCCGCTTGCCTTTGCCAGCGAGCCATTGGAAGGGCGGCACCTGCTGTTGCTGCTCTACACGCTGCGGGCATGGGAGGGCGAACCGGCGGCCCATCACGCGACCGCGCTGCGCTGGGTGACGCCGGCGGAGATGCGGGGAATGGCGATGCCGCCGGCCGACGTGCCGCTGGTGGAGGCGCTGGCAGGGGTGGGTAGCGTCGCGAGCGCGCCCGGGACGGCCTAGCCGAACCATCGCTCCGCGGCCCGCGCCGCCTCGCTCTCGTCCGGCGTGTCTTCGCTCGCCCAGGCGACGACGCCGTCGGGCCGCACCAGCACTGCGCTCAGGCCGAGCCGCTCCCGCGCATCGCATGCCGCATAGCCGATCCGCCCATCCCAGCGCGCCGCCACCGCGCGCAGCGATGGGCGCGCATCGAAGTCCAGCAACAGGCCCGCGCTCCCGCGCAGCAGTTCGCCGGCCCGCCGCCCGTCGACGAGCGCGAAGTCCGGAAGGCTTCGGCCGGTCAGCGGGTGCGCGCCGCCCAGCGCGTAGCGCAGCGAGACGCCGGATACCCGCTCGGCGAAATAGGTGGCGCCGTCGCGGGTCGCGGTCAGGTCGCGGACGATGGCCGCAAGTGCGCGGGTGCCGGGGGAGGGCCGCATGAGGGCCACTTGCGCCCGCGACCAGTCGAGCACCTGCGCGCCCACCGGGCGGCGCTCGGCCTCGTAGCTGTCGAGCAGGCCGGCGGGCGCCGTGCCCCGGATCGTGGCGGCCAGTTTCCAACCCAGGTTCATCGCGTCGCCGATCCCGAGGTTGAGTCCTTGCCCGCCCAGCGGCGAATGGATGTGCGCGGCGTCGCCCGCGAGCAGTATGCGCCCCTTGCGATAGGCGGTCGCCTGATGGGCGCGGTCCGTCCAGCTGGTGGCGAGCCGAAGCGCGCGCAGCGTCACCGTCGTGCCGGTCACGCGGCGCAGCACCGCTTCCACATGTTCGCGCGTGATGGGCCGGGTGCGGTGGAAGGCGCCTCCGTCGAAATCGACCATCGCGATCGTGCCCGGCAGCGCATAGGTGTACATGCCGGCCGCAGTATAGTGCCGGCCGGGCGGCAGCGCTTCCGGATCGGCCATTTCGACTTCCACCGAATAGCCCGTGAACTCGGGATCGGTGCCGGCGAAGTCGAAGCCGGCGGCCTTGCGCACCGCGCTGCGCCCGCCATCGCAGCCGATGAGCCAGCGCGTACGGAACGTCTCGCCGCCGGCATGGACCGCCACTTCATCCTCGGACGGAGCAAGTCCCTCGACGCTGCAGCCGCGCCGGATGCAAACGCCCATCGCGCTTGCCCGTGCCGCCAATACGGTCTCGAACGCCTCCAGCGTCACCGCCATGCCGGTGCCGGCGGGACTTGGTAGATGCCAGGGCCAGGCCGCCGGGTCGACATCGTCCTGATAGAATTGGATGCCGGCGAAATGCCCCGCCGGCCGGCGCGGCTGCTGCGCCCAATGCGCGGCGGCGGGGGAGGCGGCATCGGCGCGCTGCGCGGCGACGACATCGTCCAGCAGGCCGCGCCGATAGAGCGCCTCGAGCGTCGGCGCCGACAAGCCGCGCATCCCGAAGGGGAGCTGCTTCAGCGGAGAATGCGGGTCCTCCGCCTGCTCCAGCACCAGGACGGACAGGCCGGCCAGGCGCAGCTCGCAGGCGAGGAACAGGCCGACGGGCCCGGCTCCGGCAATGATGGCATCATGAAGGGCGATATGGCGGTGCGGCATGTACTGCTCCCAAGTCGATGGTTCGACCGGAGCGTTTCTCGCGCTTGAGAACCACACGGACGAACCGCGGAGCGCCCGGTGGCGTCCGATGTTCGTCGTGGGGATCCCGGGCACGAGGCCAAAGACCAGAGCTTTCGTTACCGAAAGGACTTGGGCTTACCAAACCAAGTCTGCCTTTTCCGACGCGGGCGCCCTTAGCGCCTTGGCCGCGAAACTGCAACCGCGCTCATTGCTTCGGGCGCAAGGCCTCGGCCAGGCTCGTCGTCGCGCTGCCGCGCCGGGCCGGCCTGGGCTGCGATTCGTCCGGTGCCCAGCCGGTCAGGTAGACGATCTCGAAGCGTTCCGCCGTCCTGCCGTCCGGATCGGCGCGCTCGGCAAAGGCCTCGGCGGCCCGGGCTAGCGTATCGCGCGTGAGGGGCGGCGTGCCGGGCAGCAGGTTGGTCGCCGCCATGCCGCGCAGGTCGCGGAGCAGCGAGAACATGCTGCCATAGCGCACCGTCAGCGTCTCGACATCGGCGACCGGCAGCGCGAAGCCGGCACGGGTGAGCAGGTCCCCGGCGGCGCGCACGTCGATCTGCGGGTGGAAGCGCGCGGCCGGCCGCTCCGCTTCGGCCTTGAGGAAGGCGCCGCGCAGAGTCGCCAGCGTGCCGGCGCCCAGGAATGCGCCGAGGAACAGTCCGTCAGGCCGGAGCGCCCGGCGCGCAAGGGCGAGCGCACCCGGCACGTCGTTGATCTGATCGAGCACGCCCACGCTCACGACCAGGTCGAAGCTCGCCTCGGGAAAGGGGTGGCGGTCCTCATCGGCCTGGATGCCGCCCGCCATCGTTGCGAAACGCGCGCCGGCATCGATCCGGGTGATGCGCGCGCCCGGCAGCGCGAAGCCGCCGCCGAAGCTGCCCAGGTCGAGCACGTCGCCGAACGCGCGCGTCACCGCCGCAAGCCGGTCCTGGATCCCTTCGAGCATGTGCTCGCGCACGAACCCCTCATAGCGGCGGGCGGCGCGGTCCCGGCGCTTGCGGCGCAGGGCGCGGTCGAAAATCTCGGAGGAATCGCTGGGTCCATTATGGGGCATGGCGCGCTTGTGCGCCGCCGCGCCGCCGGGGACAAGGCGGGCATGGCCCGGTTCCGCGACTATTGCGCTCCCATGCGCCACATCGCGGATCTCGCGCTGCCGCCGCGTTGCCCGGGCTGCGGCACGATCACGCCGGCGGACCACCGCTTCTGTGCCGCTTGCTGGGCCAGCCTCCGTTTTCTCGGCCCACCCTGGTGCGCCGCCTGCCACGCACCCTTCGATCACGACCGGGGCGAAGGCGCACGCTGTGCCGCCTGTATCGCCGATCCGCCGCGGCATGACGGCGTCCGCGCCGCAGTCGCCTATGGCGAGGTGGCGCGGGCGATCGCGCTCAAGCTCAAATATTCGGGACGGCTCGCCTGTGCCGCCACCATGGCGCGCGCCATGGCCCGGATGATGCCGGCAGAGGCCGAACTGCTGGTCCCGGTGCCGCTCCATCGCTGGCGGCTCTGGGCGCGCGGCTATAACCAGGCCGGGCTGATCGCCGCCTCCCTCTCCCGTGCGCATGGCGTGCCGTTCGCGCCCGATCTGCTGCGCCGGACAAGGGCCACGCCGGTGCTGCGCGGCCTCGGCGGGGCGGCCCGCGCAAGGGCGGTCGCCGGTGCCTTCGCGCTCGCGCCGGATGCCCGCGCGCGCCTTGCCGGCAGAACGATAGTGCTGGTCGACGACGTCCATACCAGCGGTGCCACTGCCGATGCCTGTGTCCGGGCGCTCAAGCGCGGCGGCGCGGCGCGGGTGATCCTTCTGTGCTGGGCGCGCGTTCTGGCAGACGGAGAGGGTGCGGATTGACAAGCGCCCGGCACGACCACAGGTGTATTCCGCAATGCCCAAGATCGAAATCTATACCAAGGCGTTCTGCCCTTATTGCTACCGCGCCAAGGCGCTGCTCGACGGCAAGCACGCGGAATATGAGGAGATCGACATCTCGATGGGCGGCCCGCGCCGCGCCGAGATGGTCGATCGCGCCGAGGGCCGCACGACCGTCCCCCAGATCTTCATTGCCGGCAAGCATATCGGCGGATCCGACGACCTGGCGGCGCTCGACGCGCGCGGCGGGCTCGATCCGCTGCTCGCTGCCTGACGCGATCGGGCGGCCATGATCGTCTTCGACCTCAAATGCGGTGCCGGTCATGTCTTCGAGGCATGGTTCGGATCGAGCGCGGCCTATGAAGGCCAGCGCGCCGCCGGGCTGGTCGCCTGCCCGATGTGCGGGAGCGCGGAAGTCGCCAAGGCAGTGATGGCGCCCAATGTCGGCGCCAAGGGCAATCGGGTGCCGATGCCAGCGCCGGCATCCGCGCCGGCCGCACCGGGGCAACCGGCACTTCCGCCCGAGATGCTCAAGGCCGCGATGGCTGCGCTGGCGGGCGCGCAGGCGAAGTTGCTCGAGGGCTCGCAATGGGTCGGCACCGCCTTTGCCGACAAGGCGCGCGCAATGCATCTGGGCGAGGCGCCCGCCGCTCCGATCCACGGCCAGGCCTCCCGCGCCGAAGCCGAGGCGCTGATCGAGGAAGGCGTCCCCGTCGCCCCGCTGCCGCTGCCGGTGGTCCCGCCCGAAGCGTGCAATTGACCGGCCGCGCGGGGCCCGATACGACGCGCCTCCGAAACCCAATTGTGCCCCGGTAGCTCAGCAGGACAGAGCAACGGTTTCCTAAACCGCAGGTCGGGAGTTCGAGTCTCTCCCGGGGCACCATTCCTCTCACCGATCCGACTCGGCGGTCCGCCAGCGGCGGGACCGGCACATTGCGCTTGCGATGTCGGATCCGGCCGCCCTTCTCGCCCGTCGCCGGGGCGGGAATATTCTCCAGCATGGTGACTGTGCGGGGAGGGCAAGGAGTGCCCCATACCCTGAGCGTCGCCGACTTCCGCGCTCCGGAGCTGCCCTACAGCGCCACGCCGAGCCCGCGTCCGATCGCCCGCACCCGGCCGATCAGCGGCGAGATCAGCCGATCCGGGTCCTTGGCTGGCAGGCTCACGCTCTCGGGCAGCACGCCCATCGCTTCGCGCAGCGTCACCGCGCCCTGGCGGAGCGCGGGGCGGGCGACCAGCCACCAGAGGCGGGCATGTTCGCCATCCACTTCGATCCGCTCCTGCCGGGTGAGCGGCGTGCGAGCGACATGGTCGGCATGGAGCGTGGCAAGGATGCGCGAGAGGCGGCTCAGCGTGCCGAGGTCGGGCACCGGCTCGCGCGCCATGAAATAGCGCACCACCAGCTCGGCATTGGCCTGCACCGCATCGGGTTCGAACACGCCGGCATAGCGCCCGGCGAGCACGCGCGCGGCGCTGGCGGCCATCATCTCGGCATAGCGTTTCGAGGCGCCGCCGGGATGGCAGCGATAGAGAAGCTGGGCCGCGTCGAGCCGGGCGATCTGCCCGAAGCGGCCGAGCCGGTGATAGAGGTCGAAATCCTCGGCGTAGCGCACCTGCGGGCGCTCGAACGGCTCGAGCAGCCGCGCGGCCTCCGCGCGGAACATGACGGTGGACCAGACCAGCGGGTTCTGGGTGAGGAGCAGCCAGTCGATGGTCGCCGGGGTGAGCGGTCGATCGCCCGGCCAGGGCGTGAGACGGCCGTCCTCGAGCAGTTCGGCCGCGGTGGCGACGAGCACGGTGCCGGGATTGGCGTCGAGATGGGCGACCTGCGCGGCGAAGCGGCCGGGCTTGCACAGATCGTCCTGGTCGAGCCCGGCGATGTAGCGCCCACGCGCCGCGGCGAAGGCCTGGTTGCGGGCGAGGACGGGGCCGCCATTGGCCTCGGCATGGAGGATGGTGATGCGCGGATCGGCGAAGCTGGCGAGCAGGGCGCGGGTGTCGTCGGTCGAGCAGTCGTCGACGATCACCAGCTCCCAGTCGGCAAAGTCCTGCGCCAGCACGGAGTCGATCGTCGCGCCGATCCATGGCGCACCGTTATAGGCCGGCATGATGACCGAGATTGCGGGGGCGGGCAGGCCGTTCATGCGGCGAGACTCACGGCCTGGCCGAGCAGCTGGTCGACGATCAGCTGGCCGACATCGTTCTGCCATTGCCACAGGCCGTTGGCCTTGCCCTTGAAGCTCTTCTCGCCGCCCAGCCGGCCTTCGGGGACGAAGCCGGCGGCGAGGCCGATGCCATAGGCGCCGGGCAGCGGCTGCCCCTCCGCGTCGCTGACGCGGCAGAGCTGGTCGGCCAGGCGCGGGCGGCCCGGCGCATGGGCGGCAAGGGCGATGCGCTGGCCTGCCGCGTCGAGCAGCGGCAGGGCGTGCGGGCGATAGCCGAGCGCGGCGACGATGACATCGGCTTCGGCAAGGATGCGGGCGGCGTCGGAATCCGGGCCGGCGAGCCGGTGGAGCCGGACGCGCGGATCGGGGGTGCGGCCGCCGATGCGGAGCATGCGCAGCACCAGCTCGCGCGCTTCGAGCCGGAAGCCGGCCAGGCGATAGACGAAACCCGAAAGCGGGCAGATGTCGTCGGGGCCGAAATCGGTGAAGCCGTCGGCATGGGCAGCCTCGGCATTGGGATACCAGGGGCGCAGCGCCTCGCGATGGAGCAGGCTCAGGCTCTCGGCGCCGAACGGGATGTCGGATTTGAGGAGGAGGACCGCGGAGGCGATCGCCGAGGTGGATGCGCCGATGATCGCGATGCGTGGCGCCCGGCTATGGGCGATGCGGGCGCGCAGCCGCTCCATGCCGCCCGTGCGCAGCATGTCGTCGCACAGCATCAGCCGTTCGCCGGCCTGCTCGCCCAGTTGCGCGCCGGCGACGGTGGCGGCGGCAATGTCGCTGGCCGACTGATAGCCGCCGGTGGCAAGGACGATGTTCTCGGAGAGCAGTTCGTGTTGCGCCCCGCTGGCGAGGTCGCGGATGCGGGTCTGCCACAGTCCGGCGGCGGTGCGGCGGCTGTCGAGCACTTCATGGCCGGTGTGCACGCGGCCGCCGCTCTCGGCCAGGATCGCGCCGACGCGCTGGCCCATCGCTTCGAGGAAGGGGCCGGTGCGATGGAGGGGGACGCCGAGCTTGCCGGCATAGCGGGCGATCTCGCGGGCGGCGGGGTGATCGATCAGCGCGGCGATGCCCGGTTCGGGATTGTCCTTCACTGCACTGAGGAAGGTCTCGGCCGTGCTGTCCGAGGTGATGGCGTAGTTGGGCAGCTGGCCGCCGCCGAGGCTCGGCCCGCGCTCGATCACGGCGAGGCCGGCGCCGAGTTCGCGCAGCTTGCCTCGCTTGCTCGCCGAGATGAGGAAGGCGATGCCGGCCGGGCCGCCGCCGACCAGGACCGTGGAAAGAATCCGGGGCTGCGGGGCGGGGACGACGATGTGCGGCTTGCGGAGCGCGGCATGGAGGGCGCCACAGACAGTGGCGACATCGGCTTCGGTCATGGCGTCGGTGACCGGAAGCGAGAGCATCCGGGCGGCGAGATCGTCTGCAACAGGCGTGGGATACAGCAGGCTCTCGCGCTGGAAATAGGGCTGCTGGGCGAGGTGCGGTGCGAAATAATGGCCGCTGCCGATGCCCTTGCCGGCGAGCTCCGCGATCACCGCGGCACGGTCGATGCCCCGGGGCAGGAGCATCGGCATGAACTGTGCGACCTGGCGGACGGCGCTGGTCGCCTGCAGCGTGACGGCGTCGCCGAGACAGGCGCGATAGGCGCGGTCGAGCGCGGCGCGATGCTCGGCAACCGCGTCGATTTCGTCGAGCTTGGCGAGCGCGAGCAGGCCAAGCACTTCAGGCAGCTTGGCGTTGGTGCCCGGCTCGGTCGCCGAGCGGGGGAGGCCGAAGCCGAAATTGTGCATGCGGCGAAGCGCATCGATCCGCTCGGCATCGGCGCTATAGATGAGCCCGCCCTCGGCCGTCGCGAAGGTCTTGGTCGCGTGCATCGAGAAGACGGCGGCGAAAGGGGCGCCGGTGCCGAAGCCGCGGCCGGCGGCGTCGATGCTGCCGAGCGAGGCGGCGCCATCGACCACGACGCCGACGTCATGCTGTTCCGAAAGCCGGGCGTAGCGGGCCAGATCGATGCAGGTGCCGAAGGTGTCGTAGGGGACGAGCACCGCGATCTCGCCGGCATGGCGGGCGAGCATAGCCTCCTCGGCCTCCGCGCCTGCCGCCCAGTCGGTGGGGGCGCTGTCGATGAGGATCGGCGTCAGCCCGGCCCAGATGGCGGCATGCGCGGTGGCGGCGAACGTGAAGCTCGGGATCAGGGCGTATTTGCCCCTGCGGCCTTCCGCCGCCTGGCGGATCGCCAGGATCAGGCCGATCGTGGCGTTGTTGACCGCCAGCGCGGCGCCCTGGCCGCCGAACAGTTCCGCGACTGCGCGGCTCTCGAATTCACGGACGACGGGGCCGCCATTGCTGTAGACGCCGCGTGCCTCGATGGATCGCAGCGCCTCGGTCAGCTTGCTCAGCCGCGGTGGCCGCGGTGCGATCAGCGGAAATTCGTGCATGTCCCCGGCAAGGTCCCTCATCCCGATGCCGAAACTATGCGCGATGGTCTCCTAATATTGCGTAAGGGCCCGCTTCAGCGCCACCAGCTCGCGATCGAGCGCCTGGAGAAAGGCCGAGCGGTCGGCGGGGGAGAAGGGTCGGGGGCCACCGATCTGGTCGCCGCCGGCGCGCAGATCGGCCATGATCGCCCGGGTCGCGATCGCCGCGCCGATGGAGCTGGTGGTGAACGGCTTGCCGTTCGGGGCCAGCACCTTCGATCCCGCCTTGAGTGCGCGGTCGGCCAGCAGGATATCGGCAGTGATCACCACCGTGTCCGCGCCAGCCCGTTCGGCGATCCAGTCGTCGGCGGCATCGAAGCCGTCGCTCACTACCTGGCGGCTGACGAGCGGGTGCTGGGGCACGCGTAGCCAGGCATTGCTCACGATCACCACCGGCACCGCGTGCCGCCAGGCGACCTTGTAGACCTCGTCCTTCACCGGGCAGGCATCGGCGTCGACGAGGACCCTCACCTGGGCGCGTGACCCCGGGGCGGGCCCTTGCGGTGCGGCTTGGCCTGATAGTTGGGACGGTTCGGGCCGTTGCGCTGCGGCCGGGCGCCCTGCACCGGGCCTTCCGACGGCTCGATGCGGACATCGTCGTCACCCTCGGCGGAACGGGCGACGGCGCTGAGGAACTTGGCCGCGAGCGCCCGCGGTATCTGGAAGGCGGTTTCGTTCGGCCCGATCCGGATCGCGCCCACTTCGGCCTTGGTGATGTGGCCGCGGCGGCAGATCAGCGGCAATATCCAGCGCGGATCGGCGTTCTGGCGGCGGCCGATATCCATGCGGAACCAGGCGACGTCGTCGAAGCCGGGGCGGTGCTGGCCGGCCTGGCGCTCCTCGCGCCTGTCCGAATGGCTGCGGTCGCTGAGTTCCTCGGGCGCGGGCAGCGCGGCGCGATGGGCGCGCACCAGCGCGGCGGCGAGTTCCTCGGGGCTGCGCTCGGCGAGCAGGCGCTCGGCGATGGCGGCATCCTCTTCCTCGATCTCCACGGGTGCGAGCAGCGCGGCGATCAGCCGCTCGCGATCCTGCGCGCGGATCGCCTCGGCGCTCGGCACCTCGACCCATTCGACCGGGATGCGCGCGCCCTTGAGCATCATCTCCACGCGGCGCCGGCGCGGATAGGGGACGATGAGCACCGCGGTGCCCTTCTTGCCGGCGCGGCCGGTGCGACCCGAGCGGTGCTGGAGCGTCTCGGCATCGCGCGGCAGCTCGACATGCACCACCAGAGTGAGCGTGGGCAGGTCGATGCCGCGCGCCGCCACGTCGGTGGCGACGCAGACGCGCGCGCGCTGGTCGCGCAGCGCCTGGAGCGCGTGGTTGCGCTCGTTCTGGCTATGCTCGCCCGACAGCGCCACGGCGGCGAAACCGCGCTCGACCAGGCTGGCATGGAGATGGCGGACATTGTCGCGCGTCGCGCAGAACAGGATCGCCGTCTCCGCCTCGTGGAAGCGCAGCAGGTTGATCACCGCATGCTCGATGTCCGAGGGGCTGACGGTCATCGCCTGATAGCTGATGTCGCCATGGCCGCGATCCTCGCCCACGGTCGAGATGCGCAGCGCGTCCTTCTGGTAGCGCCTGGCGAGCGCCACGATCGGCTTGGGCATGGTCGCCGAGAAGAGCAGGGTGCGGCGCGTCTCGGGCGTGCCGTCGAGGATCGCCTCCAGATCGTCGCGAAAGCCCATGTCGAGCATCTCGTCGGCTTCGTCGAGCACCACCGCGCGCAGCGCCGAGAGATCGAGCGCACCGCGTTCGAGATGGTCGCGCAGGCGGCCCGGGGTGCCGACGACGACATGGGCGCCATAGCTCAGCTGGCGGCGTTCCTTCGAGGCGTCCATCCCGCCCACGCAGGTGGCGATGCGCGCGCCGGTGGGGCCGTAGAGCCAGATGAGCTCGCGGCTCACCTGGAGCGCCAGCTCGCGGGTAGGGGCGATGATCAGTGCATGCGGCTCGCGGGTCGGCTCGATGCGGCCATCCTCGCCGAGCAGTTCGGGATGCATGGCGAGGCCGAAGGCGACGGTCTTGCCCGATCCCGTCTGGGCGGAAACGATGAGGTCGCGGCCCGCGGCCTCGGGAGCGATGACGGCGGCCTGGACGGCCGTGGGCGCGGCATAACCACGCGCTGCGAGCGCTTCGGCGAGAAGCGCAGGAAGATCGGCAAATGACATGAGGCCCCGCACATGGGCTCGCCGGGCCCGCATCGCAAGGGAAAAGAGGGTTGATCTCCGGCGGCGTCCTATTGTGTCGTTCAACCGCGTGGTTGAGCAACTAAATGGCGGATTTCGCCGGATCTCGGTTGCGGCTCGTAAATTCGTTGCGGCGAAAACATTGCCTTCGCTGAATCGTCCGCACGTGCGTGGAGCATCGGCGAAGGCACCGGAGTCGGGATTGTCTCGCCGACATTGCCGGTCTTTGCTCCCCTCCCGAAGAGGGGAGCAAACGCGGTCAGCCGATCAGTGCCCGCACGCCGTCCGCCAGGCCGGTGGTAGGCCGGCCGATCAGCTGCGAGAGCTGGCGGCCGTCGTCGAACAGCGCGCCGTTCGCGATATCGATGTCCCAGGCGGCGAGCATTTCGGCGAAGGGCGCGGGGACGCCCGCGCCGGCGAGCGCGGCGGCATAATCGGCCTGGGCAAGGTCATGATAGGGAATGGCGCGGCCGGCCTGGCGCGAGACTTCGGCGGCGAGCCCGGCAAGGGTGAAAATGGTGTCGCCGGCCAGCTCATAGGTCTTGCCGTCATGTCCGGTGCCGAGCAGCACCGCGACTGCGGCGTCGGCATAGTCCGCGCGGGACGCGGCGGCGATGCGGCCTTCCCCGGCGGCACCGATCAGCGTGCCGTGCGCCAGGGCACCCTGTACCGAGGCGGCATAGTTTTCGAGATACCAGCCGTTGCGCAGGAAGGTGTGCGGGATGCCGGAGGCGGCGATCGCCCGCTCGGTCTCGGCGTGCTCTATGCCCAGGCTCAGCGGCGTGGTGTCGGCCCGCAACAGGCTGGTATAGACGATGCGGCCGACGCCGGCTTGCCGGGCCGCCGCGACGATTGCCGCATGCTGCGGCGCGCGCTTGCCGACTTCGCTCGACGAGATGAGCAGCAACGCGTCGACGCCGGCGAGCGCGGGAGCGAGCGCCTCCGGCCGGTCATAGTCGAAGCGGCGCGCCTCGACGCCGAGATCGCCGGCCCTTTCCGGATTGCGGGCGAGCGCGACGATCTCGCTGGCGGGCAGCTTCTCCTTGAGCTTTTCGACGACGATGCGGCCGAGCTGGCCGGTGGCTCCGGTGATGGCGATGGTCATTGGATCCGTTCCTTCCTTGGGGACGGACATCCAGATATTGACCTTGCTTACTAATCGTAAGTACATACATAGACGTAAGTATGGAAAATCCTGTCGAACCCTTCTCGGTCCGCGTGCGGCGCGGCGACCTGATGTCGCCCGATTGCCCTTCGCGCGAGGTGCTGCGGCACCTGACCAGCCAATGGGGCGTGCTGATCCTGATCGCGCTGGAAGGCGGCACGCATCGCTTCAGCGAACTGCGCCGCAAGGTGGGCGGGGTGAGCGAGCGGATGCTGGCGCAGACGCTGCAATGGCTGGAGGGTGACGGACTGGTCGATCGCGTCGCCTATCCGGTGGTGCCGCCGCACGTCGAATACAGCCTGACGCCGATGGGGCGCGAGGCTGCGGCGCATGTGCGCGGCCTGGCCGATTGGATCGAGGCGAGCATGCCCCGTATCGCGCAGCGGCGCGGGGCGCGGCTGGCGGCGGAATAGTCCCTGCGACCGAGCGAGGGCGGCGGGCGGGTCTCGTCGCCGGACGATGTGGGGCCGGCAGCTGCGAGGGCGCCGGGTGCGGGCGCCCTCGCGGCTGGATCAGAAGCTCGCCCAATCCTTGGCGGGCGCTGCCGGCGCCAGCCTGGCGGGCACGCCGCCGGTACGCGGCTTCGGCTGCGCCCGGGGACGCGCAGGCCGGCGCGCGGCGAGGCGCCGACGTCGAACTTCGCCGCTTGTTCGCCGAGCGCGCCGACTTCGCCGGTGAGCTTGCGCGCCGCCGCCGAGGTCTGCTCGACCATCGCGGCATTCTGCTGGGTGCCGCGATCCATGTCGCCGATCGCGGTGCTGATCTGGGTGATCGCGGCCGCCTGGGCCTGATTGTCGCCGGCCATCTGGCCGAGCAGCGCATGGACCTCGCCCACATCGCCCGAAATGTCGGCGAGCGCGCCGTCGACCTTGCGGACCATCCCGACGGCGGTGCCGATATCGGCCTGGGTGGCGGTCAGCTGGTCGCGGGCGCGACCGGCCTCTTCCTCCGCCCGCATCGCCAGCGCCGAGACCAGGTCGGCGACCACCGCGAAGCCGCGTCCCGCCTCGCCGGCGCGGCCTGCTTCCACCGCGGCGTTCATCGCCAGCACCCGCGTCTGGAAGGCGATCTTGTCCAGGCCCTCGATCACGCTGTCGATGCCCTTGGCGCTGTCGCTGACGCGAGTCATCGCCTGCACCGCCTCGTCGGCGATCGCGCGGCCGCCCGATACGGTCGAGATCGCGTCGTCGGCGCGCGCGACGGTGCGGCCGGCGGCTTCGGCTGTGGTCTTGAGCCGCACGTCCATCTGGCCGACCGCGGCCGAGGTCTCCTCCAGGCTGGCGGCATTGGCTTCGGTGCGACGGGCGAGATCCTCCGCGGCCTGGGCGATCTCGCTCGAGCCGGTCTGGATCGTCGCGGCGCTTTCCATCACCGCGCCGATCAGGCCGCGCAATGCGGCGAGCGCGTCGTTGAAGTTGGTCTTCAGCTCGGCATAGCCCGTGGGGAAGCCCTCACCGATCTCGGCGGTGAGGTCGCCGCGGGTAAGACGCGCAAGGCTGGCGCCGAGATGGGTGACCGCGATCGACTGTTCCTCGGCCTGGCGGGCCTGTTCGAATGCGTTGTCGCGAAAAACCCCCATCGCCTTGGTCATGCGGCCGACGCAGTCCTGATAGTCGCCGAACAGGATCGGGCTGGCGAGGTCACCGGCGGCGAGCGCTTCCATGCGGACCACGGTGGAGACATAGGGGTCGGCGATCGCGGCGCGATAGCGGGCGCACTGGATCGCGGCGCCGCCGATCAGCAGCACCGAGATCGGCACCGCCGCCAGAGGCGGCGCGAGGAAGGCGACGAGCGCGATCAGCGCCATGACGCCGATCAGCGAGCCGAAGGCGACGTACAGCTTGAGACGGATAGGCGCGATGGCCTGGAACCAGTGCATCGAGAATCCTCCTACACGGCCTCCGGGCGATACGGCCCGGGAAGCCAGTTGCTCGGCCGGCCGCGCGGGAAGCGGGATCGGACAAGCCCTTTGTAGGAGACACATGATGGAAACATTATTTTGCCTGTGAAATTCGGCATGGGGAGTGTTGTAATATTTCCGATCTGGTCGATAGGATCATGCGTCGCGCGACGGGTGTGCCAGGAAATCATGTCCGGGCGGGTTTCCGGCAGCGCCTGAACCGGACCCTAGAGCGCGAGCCCCGCGGCGCGGCCGCTCGCCCAGGCCCATTGGAAATTGTAGCCGCCGAGCCAGCCGGTTACGTCCACTGCTTCGCCGATCGCGTAGAGGCCGGGCACCTTGCGGGCTTCCATCGTCTGCGAGCTGAGTTCCGCGGTGCTGATGCCGCCGATGGTGACTTCGGCTTTCGCAAAGCCTTCGGTGCCGCCGGGCGCGAAGCGCCAGTCGGCGAGGCGGCGGGCCGCGTCCTCGAGCTTGCGATCGGGCGTGTTGGCGAGTTCGGCGGGCAGGGCGAGCTTCTCGGCCAGCGCCTCGGCCAGGCGCGTGGGCAGCGCCTCGCCGAGCAGCTTGCGCAGGGTGGCGCGGGGGCGGGCGCGCTTGGCGGCGGGCAGCCAGCCGGGCCCGGCATCCGGCAGGAAATCGATGCCGATGCTCTCGCCGTGGCGCCAATAGCTCGAGATCTGGAGGATCGCGGGCCCGGACAGGCCGCGATGGGTGAACAGCGCGGCCTCGCGGAAGCGTGCCTTGCCGGCGCTGGCGGTGACTTCGGTCGAGACGCCCGAAAGCTCGCGGAACAGCGCTTCCTCGCCGCTCAGCGTGAGCGGGACGAGGGCGGGGCGAGGCTCGACGACCTTGAGGCCGAAGCGGCGGGCGAAGTCATAGGCGAAGCCGGTCGCCCCCAGCTTGGGGATCGAGGGGCCGCCGGTGGCGAGCACCAGCGCGGGCGCCGTGGCGATGCGCCTGCCGCAGGCGATTTGCCAGCGGGCATCGGCGTGCTCGACCCGCGGCGCGTCGCCCAGCCAGATCTCCACCTGGCCGCGGGCGCATTCGTCGAGCAGCAACTCGACGATCTGGCGCGCGGAGCCGTCGCAGAAGAGCTGGCCCAGCGTCTTCTCGTGCCAGGCGATGCGGTGACGCTCGACCAGGTCGAGGAAATCCTGCGCGGTGTAGCGGCCGAGCGCGGACTTCATGAAATGCGGGTTCTGCGAGAGGTAGCGATCGGGCGCGGTGCCGAGATTGGTGAAGTTGCAGCGGCCACCGCCCGAGATCAGGATCTTCTTGCCCGGCGCATCGGCATGATCGACGAGGAGCACGCGCTTGCCCCGCTGGCCGGCGGTGAGCGCACACATGAGCCCCGCGGCGCCGGCTCCCAGGATGATCGCGTCGTACATTGCGGCGGGCCTAGCAGGTGTTCGGCCTGCGGCAAGCGGCAGCGCTCCCCGGGCTAGTGCAGCTTGGCGATGCTGAGCCCGTCCAGCTTCGCGCGCTCCTTCACCGATTCCTCGCTGCGGGTGAGCGCCTTGGCAATGGCCTTCAGCGCCATGCCCTTCTTTGCCAGCGTGTGGAGCTTCTGGACTTCGTCGGGGCGCCAGGGCTGGCGATGGCGTTCGAAACGTTCGGCCATTGGTATCTCCTGAAGCAAAAGGGCGGGCTCCCTCGGGAACCCGCCCTTCGCATGTTCAGCGGCAGGGCCCCATGGCCCCGGCCGGCTTACTTGACGTGCTTCGCGATGTGCTTGTTCATCTCGAACATCGTCACCTTGTCGGTGCCGAAGATCGGACGCAGCGTGTCATCGGCGAGGATCTCGCGCTTGTTCGCCGGGTTCTGCAGGTTGTTCTTCTTGATATAGTCCCACAGCTTGCTGACGACTTCGCTGCGCGGAAGGTCCGCGGAGCCGGTGATCTTGGCCAGCTCGGGCGAAGGGGTCACCGGCTTGGCGATACCGCCGCGTGCTTTGGTCTCGGCCATAAAGTCTTCTCCTGTTCCTGCCCTGGACGGGCTATGCCTTCGTGGGCGCCAGCGGCGTGTGCGAACCCTTTCGCCGCTTTTCGTGCCTACGATGTACCGCGGTGAGAGCATTCGTCCTCACCTGCAACCCTTTGATCGTGACAAAACGCGTCTGTCTAGAGAGCAGATGCGCCGAGACGGGCTCCGAGAGCGATATTTCGGGGATAACTGGGGTTAAACGGCCGGTAGGAGAGGGGAATTTGCCGTGCTATCGTGCGATTTCATGGCGAAAGGGGAGAGCGGGATGCGCGGTCTGGTGCTCGGCGGGTTGCTGATTCTGGCGGGCTGCGGCGGCGGCGGAACCACCGGCACCAACTATTCCGATCCGCCGCCCATGGCCGAGATCGTCGCCACGCCGAGCCCGAGGCCGAGCGAGACGCCCGAACCGGTGGTGGCGAGCAACAATGTTACGGATGAGGCTCCCGCGGCGACGGAAAACGAAAATACGGCAGCGACAAACGCAATGTAAGGTGGACAAGGCCGCGCGGGCTTGTCTAAGGGGAGCCCATCATGACGGCTCGCGCGCTTCTCGGACTGCGACTTATCCGCCCTTAGGGGCCGGACGCGCACGCGCACGCCCCTAAGGGCAATTCACAGATCTGAACCCAAGTCTCCAGCCGAGAGAGAGCTGTCATGCTGCGCGATCCGAGTATCAAATATCGTCCGTTCCCCCAGGTAAACCTGCCCGGCCGCCAATGGCCGAGCCGCACCATCACCAAGGCGCCCCGCTGGCTGTCGACCGACATGCGCGACGGCAACCAGGCGCTGATCGACCCGATGGATGCCGAGAAGAAGACCCGCTTCTTCGAGCTGCTCTGCAAGGTGGGCGTGAAGGAGATCGAAGTCGGCTTTCCGAGCGCGGGTGCCACCGAGTTCGATTTCATCTCGAGCCTGGTCCGGCAGGACAGGATCCCCGACGACGTGATCGTCCAGGTGCTCACCCAGTCGCGCCAGGACCTGATCGAGACCAGCTTCCAGAGCCTGAAGGGCGCGAAACAGGCGATCGTTCATCTCTACAATGCCGTCTCGCCGGCATGGCGCCGCATCGTGTTCGGCATGAGCCGCGAGGAGATCAAGGGCATCGCGATCGCCGGCGCCAAGGTGCTGCGCGACGAGGCCGCCAAGCAGCCCGATACCGACTGGCATTTCGAGTATAGCCCGGAGACCTTCTCGACCGCCGAGCTCGATTTCTCGGTCGAGGTCTGCGAGGCAGTGATGGACATCCTGCGCCCGACCACCGAGCGCCCGCTGATCCTCAACCTGCCGGCCACGGTCGAGGCGGCGACGCCCAACATATATGCCGACCAGATCGAGTGGTTCTGCCGAAACATCCGAAGCCGCGAGACGGTGGTGATCAGCCTGCACACCCACAATGATCGCGGCACCGGCGTCGCCGCGTCCGAACTGGGGCTGCTGGCGGGCGCGGACCGTGTCGAGGGCTGCCTGTTCGGAAACGGCGAGCGCACCGGCAATGTCGACATCGTCACGCTGGCGCTCAACATGTACACGCAAGGCGTTGATCCGGGGCTGGATTTCTCGAACATCGACGAGGTGATCCAGACAGTCGAATATTGCAATCAGATCCCCGTCCATCCGCGGCATCCCTATGCGGGCGACCTGGTGTTCACGGCATTCTCCGGTAGCCATCAGGACGCGATCAAAAAGGGTTTCGCCGCGCAGGAAGCGCGCAACGACGAGATCTGGGACGTGCCCTATCTGCCGATCGATCCCAAGGATCTGGGGCGCGATTACGAGGCGGTGATCCGGGTCAACTCGCAATCGGGCAAGGGTGGCGTCGCCTGGGTGCTCGAGCAGGACAAGGGGCTGAAGCTCCCCAAGCGGATGCAGGCCGATTTCTCGCGTCACGTCCAGGCGCTGGCCGACGAGACCAGCCGCGAGCTCAATGCCGCCGACATCTGGGGCCGCTTCGAGCAGACCTATCTGCCGGGCGCCGGCGATCGCTTCGCGCTGGTCGATTACGAGGAGACCGGCGCCGCCGGGCAGCGCGTGTTCGTCGGCCGCATCGCGGTGGACGGGGAGGCGCGCTCGATCTCCGGCCGCGGCAACGGCCTGATCTCGGGCGTGATCGACGCGCTGGCGGGCACGACCGGGCCGGCGCTCGACGTCGTCGACTATAGCGAGCATGCGATCGGCCATGGTGCCGATGCGCAGGCGGCCGCCTATGTCGAATGCCGTACCGCCGAGGGGCGCACGGTGTTCGGCGTAGGCATCGATGCCGACATCGCGACGGCTTCGGTGCGCGCGGTGCTAAGCGCGGCGAACCGGGCCTGAGCGCGCCCGGCAGCGGCACCTTGCGGCGCCGGGATTCGTTCCGAATCGGCAACGGTTTGCGATTGTCCCGAATCGCGCGGCGGAACTAGGATGCGGGCAGCGATCGCAGGGGGGATGCATGATCCTGACGTTGATTGTTGCCCTGATGGGCGACGGCGAGCCGGTTGTTCAGCGCCGTGCCCAGCCGGTGCTGCTCGAGCGCCGCGCCTATCGGTGCCTGATGCGGCATCTGGATGAGGTGCGCCTGGCCTCCGGAAAGGTGGTGATCGACCTCACCACCTGCCCGCCCTCGCTGGTGCAGGGTTCCTATCCCGTGCCGCCGGGCGAGCGCATCCTGCCCTTGACCGTTCCCGAGCTGAAGTGCCTCCGGCAGGCGAGCAGGCCGAATATGGGGATCGCTGACTTCTCGCGGCCAGGCAAGGTTGCGCTCTATCTCTCGCCCTGTGGGGGGCGCCGCTGATGACGACTCCGGCGACCGGCGCGATGCATGCCCCGCCTACACGGCGAGGCTGGGCGCCGGTGATCGACTGGATTCGGATCGGTGCCGACGTCGCCGTGGTGGTGACGGTCGCCGTGATGGTCTGGATCTATTTCGCGGGGCGAAGCGATGCCGAGCATATGCGGCGCCAGGAAATGACCGCGTCGCTACTGGCGATGAAATATGACGAAGCCCTGCGGGGTCCGCAGCAGCGCGTGAACAAATACTTCACCGACGCGCGGGGCATTTACGACAAGGCGTATATCGCACGCATCGCCGGCAAGCCCTATCCGGCCCAGGATATCCCACCGGAGATTCGCGCGGATCTGCAGAAGCTGACCGACTATTATGCCGACATCGCGAGTTGCGCGGCCAACAATCTCTGCGATGCGCAGATGGTCGAACTCTGGTTCAAGAACGATATCCACGCCTTTGCCTGCCATGTTTATCTGGTCGGCCTGCCCGAGCTGCGACAGAGCCTGGGCGACAGCTATGGCGCGGCGCTGGTGGCCTATGCCGGGAAATGCGGCCCGAATTAATTCGCGGTCCAGCCGAACTCCTTCACTTGCGACGCGATCGAGGAATTGCGGAGCTCGACACAGGCAGCGGCGCGATCGGCACCGACCATGGCGGGATTGATGGCCACGAAGGGCTTCATCATCCTCTCGGGGTCGCCGCATCCCTCCGCGATGATCCGGGCCAGCGAGAAGCTGAGCGCCGCCATCACCACTCCCATGGCGGCCAGATCCTTGTTGGCGACGCCAACCCTGGCCATTTCCAGGACAGGCCCGTCCAGGGGCAGATATCGCTGCGCGACGTTGAACCGGGCCACCAGTTCGCGGGCATTGGCAACCGCGCTCGTTCCGGCGGGCTGGCTCATGTACCAGGACATCGCGCGCAAGAAAGCGAGAGCCGCATAATTGTTGGGCGCGAGGCTGGTCAGGTCGACCTTGCCGAACAGGGGTTCTATCTTCGCAAGATACTGGCGCCCGCCTGCCAAATCGAAGGTGCCGGTCATCGATCCGCGCATCGCGCTCATGAACAGCATGACGGTCTTCCATTTCATCCCGTCGGGCGTGCGCGGGGAGAATGCATCCAGCGCCGCGGCGAGGTCGTAGGGGGTGCCGGCATTGACTGCCTCGACGGATCGCTTGGATATCACCAGCAGGTCATCCAGGTCCCGCTCCATCGCATCGAAGCGCCCGGGCGAATAGGTCGTGCACTGCCCGGCGGGAGCCATCAGCAGGCTGGTGGAGTCGCTGAGATCGGAATTGGCCTGCGCGGCCCGGAACTTCTCCGGCTTGATCAGCGCCACGGACAATAGCAGCACCTTGGGCAGCAGGCGCTTGGTGAGTTGCTGCGAGCGCAAGGCGCGGCAGGCGCTCGATCCATGAAGATCGGCCGATACCACCTCGTCGATCAGGGAAGTGGTGGCGAAGCCCGACAACAGGCCGATCGGCAAGGTGCCGTTGCTGATCATCGATTGGAGCCCGAGCAGATCGGCTTCCAGCTCGGCGCTCTCGCCCTGCTTCGGCAGCACGAGATGGGCTGCTTCGTGCGCCATGAGGAACTGTACGCTCAGCCAGGGCGCGTTGGCGAGGAACTGTTCGATCGTCAATCCATCGGCATCGCTCGGTTCCCAGGGCACGGGGCTGGCCTGTGCGAGATGGGCGGTCACCGCTGCATCGAGGCAGCTGGCCCATCCTCCGCCACGGCGGATACAGGCCTGGGCGGCGGGTTTTACCTTCTCTTCGCCACGCGTGTTGCCGGACAGGTGATAGGCCTGAAGGAGCAGCATTCGGCACTGCCGGGGAAGGAAGGCCGCCGGGACGATGATCTTGGGCGCTCCCTGTCCGCCCATCGGGGCGCCTGCCTGCGGTCCCAGCAGATATTCATTGACCGTCTCTTCGATCCGGACCCTGGAAAGCGTATCGAAATAGCGGACGGGGAAGCTCTCGGTCAGCGCCTGTTTCAGTCGCCATTTTTCCTGCTCGCCCAGATGCTGGGGCAACTGGTTGCAGAGTTCGAGCTGCGGATTGCCTGCTGCATGCGCGGGGCTTGCCGACAGGAGCGACAGGGCGGCCGCGATCGGCGGCAAAGCCAGCTTGCACCAGGATAGCATTGCGATTCCCCCTTGCGGACCGCCGGTGACGGCCAGCGCAATGGAGACTATCAAAGCGCACGGGATCGCGAAACGGAGAGGTTCCGGAAATTGGGTCCAGAACGAGGCTATCCGCGGGGGGCTAGCGTGTCCGGACGATCTCGCAGCCGATGCGCGCATCGGGATAGATGTCGAGCTTCATCGAGCGGACAGTGACGCGGATCACCCGCGGATCCTTCAGCGCCAGGGCCGCGACCTGCTCGCAAAGCGTCTCCTGCAGCTCGAAATGCCGTGATTCCACAAGCTTGCGGATGCCGGTTCGCAGGAAGTCGTAATCCACCACCGCGTCGATCCGGTCCTCCGGCGGCGCGGGATAGCGGCAGGTCATCGCGACGTGCAGCGTCACGCGCTGGGGGGCGGCCCGTTCCTCGGGATGGATGCCCAGGCCCATCGCCACTTCGAGCCCGTCGAGCAGGATGGCATACTCAGCCATGCGGGCGCTTCCGCCCCTCGAACATCACGTCGCCGTCGCGCTGCAGGAAGCGCTGGCCGCAATCGACGAAGACATTCTGGCCGGTGATGCTCCGGGCGGTGAGCAGATGCTCGACCGTGGCGGCGATGTCGGCCAGCGCGACGGGGCGCTGGAGCAGGTTCTGGCGGGCATGCCCGGCGAATTCCTCGGCGGTCTGGTCGAGGCTGGGGAGCGTGAGGCCCGGCGAGACCGCGTTCACCCGGATGCGCGGCGCGAGGCCGCGGGCGAGCAGTTCGGTCGCAGTGGCGAGCGCTGCCTTGCTGAGCGTGTAGGTCAGGAAATCGGGATTGAGGTTGGCGAGCTTCTGGTCGAGCAGGTTGACCACGGCGCCCTCATCGAGATCGTCCTGCGCCGCCAGCGCCGAGGCGAGCGCGACGGGAGCGCCGCAATTGACGCGCATGTGCCGGTCGAGCAGCGCGAAATCGGTGAGGGGCAGGGCGTCCCAGGCGAATTGGGACGCGTTGTTGACCAGCCCCTCCACCGCACCGCCCAGCCCGTTCCGCGCCGCCGCGATCAATGCGGGGGCGGTCTCCGCCTCGGCCAGTTCGCCGCTCACTACGCAGGCGGTGCCGCCCTCGGCTTCGATCTGCGCGCGCAGCGCCGCGGCCTCGCCGGGGGCATGGTGATGGTGGATCGCCACGGCATGGCCGCGCAGCGCCAGCCGGCGGGCGATCGCCGCGCCGATCCGTCTTGCCCCGCCGGTGACCAATATCCGCATCAATAGCCCATCAGCTTGAGCACTTCCTGGCGGCTGCGTTCGTCGTCGCGGAACACGCCCATCATCCGGCTGGTCACCATGCCGACGCCAGGCGTGCGCACGCCGCGCGCGGTCATGCAGCCATGCGTCGCCTCGATCACGACGGCGACGCCCTGGGGCCGCAGCTTGTCCCAGATGCAGTCCGCCACCTGCGCGGTGAGCCGTTCCTGCACCTGGAGCCGGCTGGCGAAGCCGTGGAGCACGCGCGCCAGCTTGGAAATGCCGACGACCCGGTCCTTGGGCAGATAGGCGATCGACGCCTTGCCGGTGATCGGCGCCATGTGATGTTCGCAATGCGACTGGAACGGAATGCCGTTCAGCAGGACGATATCGTCATAGCCGCCCACTTCCTCGAACACGCGGCCCAGGTGATGCGCGGGGTCCTCGTCATAGCCCTGGCAATATTCCTTCCAGGCGCGGGCGACGCGCTGCGGCGTGTCGAGCAGCCCCTCGCGCCCGGGATCGTCGCCGGCCCAGCGGATCAGCGTGCGGATCGCGTCCGAGACTTCGGCGGGGACCGGAATTTTGGCCGACGGCGCAACGATGTCGCCATCTTCGGGCCCCTCGTGATCATGCACCATTTTCTTCTCTTCCTCGCGACTTTCGGTCTTTACGCTACGGCATCTGCGGTTCTTGCAGAAACCGAGTGTGGCTCAACTGTATCTCATCGAGAAAAACGGCGGGAAACTGCGGAGTTCCGGCCCTTATCCCCGTTGACGGGCTGAAAAATGCAGCGTTAGTTTCGCTGGCGATAAAAGCAACGCCGTGACCGGTAGGAGCCGGCCGGCGCCCAAGGAGGGGGATGCACCCGATGAAGAAGCTCGACCTGCTCGCGGCGACTGCGCTCACGCTGTTCCTCGCGACGCCCGCCTTTGCCCAGCAGAAGACGACGACCGCACCGGCCGCGGACGACAGCCAGGAATATACCTCCGCCAACGAGATCGTCGTCACGGCCACCCGCCGCAACGAGACCGTGCAGGACGTGCCGATCGCGATCACCGCCATCGGCGCCGCGGAGCTGCAGAATGCCGGCGTCGACAATATCCGCGACCTCGAGCAGCTGGCGCCGTCGATCCAGAGCTCGACCGGCCAGTCCTCGGCCACCGGCACCACCATCTATCTGCGCGGCATCACCACGGGCGGCGACAATCCGGGCTTCGAGCCGGCGGTCGGCGTGTTCATCGACGGCGTGTTCCGCGCCCGTGCCGGCGTGGCCATCTCCGAGCTGCCCGAGCTGGAGCGCGTCGAAGTGCTGCGCGGCCCGCAGGGCACGCTGTTCGGCCGCAACACCTCGGCCGGCGCGCTCAGCATCTACACCGCGCTGCCGCAGTTCGAGACCCATGGCTATGTCGAGGGCACCTACGGCAACTACAATGCCTATGGCGTCAAGGGCGCGATCACGGGCCCGGTGAGCGAGGGCCTCGCCCTGCGCCTCGACGGCAGCTACCGGAAGCGCGACGGCTATATCAAGGACGCCAATAGCGACCGCCGTTTCAACGACATCGATCGCTGGGCGCTGCGCGGCCAGGCGCTGCTCGACAAGGGCGACGTGACCTTCCGTCTGATCGCCGATTATTACCAGACCGACGAAGTCTGCTGCGCCACCGTCTCGGTGGTGCGTGGCGGCCTTGCCCAGGTGATCAACGGGATCGCGGCGTCGCAGGGCCGGGTCGGCATCTATACCGGCCAACCCAGCGACCGCATCCAGGCCGCTTCGCCCAATCGCAACTATGGCGAGAAGGTGAAGGACTGGGGCCTTTCGGGCGAGCTCAACTGGGATCTGGGCGGCGCCAAGCTGACTTCGATCACCGCCTATCGCGACTGGCGCGCACTCCGCAGCCAGGACATCGACTTCTCGGGCATCGATCGCGCCTATCGCGATGGCTACAAGACCCGGCTGAAGGACTTCACCCAGGAAGTCCGCCTCCAGGGCTCGGCGTTCGGCGGCGTGCTCGACTGGCTCGTCGGCGGCTTCTACCTGCACGAGCAGAACGACCTGACCGACACGGTGCGCGTCGGCAACGACGCCAATCTGTACGTCGATTCGGTGTTCAATGCGCTTGCCGGCCCCTCCTTCGGCGGCAAGGTGCAGTTCTACGGCTCGCTCGGTCCGGCGGTACCGACGCCGGGCGCCGTGTTCCTCAATCCGGCGGTGCCCAATTCGCTGCCGGCGCTCCAGGCGGTCTATGGCGCCACGCTCGCGCCGCTGGTCGGCTGCTTCCGCGCCCAGGCCGGCACGGCGCCGGGGAGCCTCTGCGTGATTCCGGGCTTCCCCTCCACGCCGATCCCGGGCCTTGCCGCGCTGGCCGCGTCGCCGCTGCCGGGCGCCGTTGCCGGTCAGGGCAACAACAACGACCAGTTCGGCGTGAAGACCGATGCCTTCGCGCTGTTCACGCACAACATCATCAATATCAGCGACAATTTCTCGCTGACCCTCGGCGCGCGCTGGAACCATGAGCGCAAGGCGATGAACGCGTCGATCAACAACAACACCGGCAGCTGCACCTTCTTCAACCAGGTGCGCGCGGGCAATCCCGCGGCGACCGCCTATGCCAACCTGCTCAAGCAGCTCGGTATCTTCAACAACCTGTACCTGCTGAGCTGCAACCCCGCGATCAACACCGAGTTCAACGGCAACTACGCCGACAGCTTCACCGACGACAAGATCACCGGCACCGTGAAGCTCGCCTACAAGCTTTCGAACAAGCTGCTGATCTATGGAAGCTATGATCACGGCTACAAGTCGGGCGGCTATAACCTCGACCAGGCGACCTTCGACTCGGTGCTGCTCGGGGGCAACGGCCCGCAGGGCCGTGACCTGCGCTTCGGCGCGGAGACCAACGACGCATTCGAGATCGGCACCAAGTTCAGCCCGAACCGTGCTTTCTCGCTGAACATCGCCGCCTTCTACATGAACTTCTACAACCTGCAGTCGCTGGTGTTTTCGGGCAACAATTTCGTCGTCCAGAACGTGCCCAAGAGCGTTTCGAAGGGTGTGGAGATCGAATCGACGATCCGGCCGTCCAAGAACCTGACCTTCCAGCTGGGCTACAGCTATATCGACGCCCAATATTCCAAGTCGAACAACTTCACCGGCACGCCGCTCCAGGGCCAGGAGGGCCGCCAGTTCCAGAACCAGCCGAAGCACACGGTGACCGGCTCGGTGACCTGGGAGCCGCAGATCACGAGCGGGCTCAAGGGCCTGATCCATATGGATGCGCGCTACAACAGCGAAGTCGACATCCCCTCGAGCAACCCCGATCCGGTGACCGGCCACACGGCGATCCGCAACGAAGGCTATGGGTTGATCAACGGTTCGATCGGCCTGCAGTCGAACGACGGGAAGATCCGCGGCGAGGTGTTCGTCGAGAATCTGACCAACACCTTCTACTTCATTTCGGGCTTTGCGGTGCCGGAGCAGACCGGCAACTACAACGGCTATCCGGGCTATCCGCGCTTCTATGGCGCGCGGCTGCGCTTCGGCTTCTAGAAGTCAGGCTTCGGCCAGGGATGGGGGCGCTCCGGGAGACCGGGGCGCCCTTTTCATATGCGGCCCCGGGTGGGCGCCTCGGGGCCGCACGTCCCTCAATGGGTAGCGTGCGGCCTGACCGGGCTGTACGCGCCGCTCTCCTGTCCGAAGATCACCCGAATGTCCTGCGGATCGCCCTTGCGATCGCAATCGAGCACCACGGCCCGTTCGCCGGTCCAGAGGGCGCGTCCGACGCAATCCGGCATGGCGGGGGTGCGATAGAGCGGAACCGTCCCGGAATAGCCGCTGACCTGGTATTTCTGCACGGTATAGGCGATGGTCTGGAAGAGCGTGAACGCTGCGAGCGCGAGCGTTGCCGCAGCGGTGATTCCCGCGCGCGCAGTCCGGTTCCGTCGAACGCGCAGCGCGGCCTGGCTGAGCAAGCCCATGATCACGACGCCGCCCGTCGAAGCCGCCGCTGCCGCGCCCTGGTCCGCCTGGGTCCGCGACAGACCCCAGATGCCGAGGACGAACACGAAGCCGGCCAGGCCCAGCGCGATGCGCCACAGCCAGCGCAGCCGCCCCTGGAAGCCGCCCACGAACCATGCCGCAAGGAATGCGATGGCGAGGGGAATGGTGAAGAACAGAAGCGACAGGCCCGACATCGCGACATCGGCGAATGTCGCGAGCTGGAGGAAGTTCAAGCCCCAGCGATCGAAGACCGCCTGGTTCGCGAGGATCGACAGCGCGAAGGAAGCGGCTGTCACGACGGAGAAATACTCGGTCAGCCGCTTGCCCAGCCGAATGCCTTCGGGCCTTGCGGGCGCGGCGTCGAGGGCGGACCCCGTTTCGATATCGTCCAGCCGCTTCGCTGGAGGCGCGGCGCGGCGTCGGCGTGCTTGTTCCCTCATGAATCCCCCGAAATAAGTCGAGACCCCTAGCCGGAAGCGCGCGTGCGGGTGAAGCCTTGCATCGGGATGCGCTTACCCGCCTCGAAGACGCGCTACCCGGCGTTCCTTGGGCCCCTCACTCCCCGAACAGCGCGTCGATCGGGCTCTTCGGCAGGAACCACAGCACCGCCACCAGCGCCGCGCAGGCGAGCCCCGCCCAGGGAGAGGCGAAAGTGAGGGCAATGCCGCTCGCATAGATGGCGGAGGCCACCGCGCCCTTGCGCAAGGTGCGGTGGTGATAGGCCTGCGCCGCCTCGTCCTGCCGGCCCGTGCGGCGGATCACCGCCTGGAGCCAGACATAGGCAAAGCTCGGCAGCATCATCACGCACATATAGACGAGCGCCGCGTCGTGCGTGAAATGCTGCTCGCCCAGATAGGCGGTGGCGAAGGGCACCAGCGAGAGCGTGAAGAGCAGGGCGATATTGGCCCAGAGCAGATCGTTGGTGATTCGGGTGGCATGGGCGAACATGCGGTGGTGGTTCACCCAGTAGATCGCGACATAGGCATAGCTGAGCACATAGGCGGTGAAGACCGGCCACAATGTCCAGAGACGTTCCAGGCCATGTTCCTCCGGCGCCTTCATCTCGAGCACCATGATCGTGATGATGATCGCGATCACGCCGTCGGAGAACGCCTCCACCCGGTTCACGCCGCCACGGCCCTCGTCGGTATCGCTCATGCTGTGCCCTCATGAAAAAACCCTCTCCCGCATGCGGGAGAGGGTTGGGGGAAGGCAATCCCGGCCCGCGCACCATGCGGCCCGTCATGCCCTCCGGATCCTTGCCCTCCCCGCGGACGGGAAGGGACCAAGATTGCCTTAGTTCTTTTCCTTGTCGACCAGCTTGTTGGCGCCGATCCACGGCATCATCGCCCGCAGCTCGCTGCCGACCTGCTCGATCGGGTGGCGCTTGGCGGCGATGCGGCTGGCCTTGAGCTCGGGCTGGCCGGCGCGGTTGTCGAGCACGAAGTCCTTGACGAAGCGGCCCGACTGGATGTCGGCCAGCACCCGCTTCATCTCCTTCTTGGTCTCTTCGGTGATGATGCGCGGGCCGGTCTTGATGTCGCCATATTCGGCGGTGTTCGAGATCGAGTAGCGCATGTTGGCGATGCCGCCCTCATACATCAGGTCGACGATCAGCTTGAGTTCGTGGAGGCACTCGAAATAGGCCATTTCCGGCGCATAGCCGGCCTCGACCAGCGTCTCGAAGCCGGCCTGGACCAGCGCGGTGGCACCGCCGCAGAGCACCGCCTGCTCGCCGAACAGGTCGGTCTCGCATTCCTCGCGGAAATTGGTCTCGATGATGCCCGAGCGGCCGCCGCCCACGCCCGAGGCATAGGCGAGCGCCAGGTCGTGCGCGTTGCCCGAGGCGTCCTGGTGGATCGCGATCAGGCAGGGCACGCCGCCGCCGCGGGCATATTCCGATCGCACGGTGTGGCCCGGCCCCTTGGGCGCGATCATGATCACGTCGATGTCCGCCGGCGCCTCGATCAGGCCGAAATGGATGTTGAGGCCGTGCGCGAAGGCGAGGGCGGCGCCGGGGCGCAGATTGCCCTTGATGTCGTTCTCCCAGATCGCGGCCTGATGCTCGTCGGGCGCGAGGATCATCAGGATGTCGGCCCATTCGGCCGCTTCCTTGTTCGGCAGCACCTTGAAGCCGGCGCCCTCCGCCTTGGCGGCCGAAGCCGAGCCGGGGCGGAGCGCGATGGCGACTTCCTTCACGCCGCTGTCACGCAGGTTCTGCGCATGGGCATGGCCCTGCGAGCCATAGCCGAGGATGGCGATCTTCTTGCCGGAGATCAGGTTCAGATCGGCGTCGCGATCGTAATAGACACGCATTTCTCTTCTCTTCCCTTTGTGATCGTCATCCCCGCGAAGGCCGGGATCCAGGGCAACAGGCAGAACCGCTCGTGACTCTGGCCCCCGCCTGCGCGGGGTGACGGAATGAAAACCTCAGGCCGCCTCGGCCCCTCTCGCGATCGCGACGATGCCGGTGCGCGCCACCTCGACCAGGCCGAGGTCGCGCATCAGCTCGACGAACTTGTCCAGCTTCTCGGAGCCGCCCGTCACTTCGAAGACGAAGCTCGACGTGGTCGCGTCGACCACCCGGGCGCGGTACACCTCGGCCAGGCGCAGCGCCTCGATCCGGTGCTCGCCGGTGCCTGCCACCTTCACCAGCGCCAGCTCGCGCTCGACATGCGGGCCGAAAGCGGTGAGGTCGGTCACCTTGTGCACCGGCACCAGCCGCTCGAGCTGGGCGATGATCTGCTCCATCACCGGGGCCGAGGCCTCGGTGACGATGGTGATCCGGCTGATCAGGTCGTCGTCGCTGATCTCCGACACGGTGAGCGAGGAGATGTTGTAGCCCCGTGCCGTGAACAGGCCGGCGATCCGGGCGAGGATCCCTGGCTCGTTGTCGACGATGACGGCGAGCGTGTGCCGCTCGACTGCTTCTTCCTTGATGTGCATGGGATCAGACCAGCGCCTTGGCTTCGTCGTCCATTTCGCCCGAGACTTCGGCCGATTGGAGCAGCATTTCGGTATGGGCGGCGCCCGACGGGATCATCGGGAAGCAGTTGGCGAGCTTGGCCACCCTGCAATCCACCAGCACCGGCCCGTCATGCGCGAGCATCTCGGCGATGCCGGCATCGAGCTGGTCGCGCGTCTCGATGCGGACGCCCTTCCAGCCATAAGCCTCCGCGAGCTTCACGAAATCGGGCAGCGCGTCGCTGTAGCTCTCCGAATAGCGCGACTGATAGGTCAGCTGCTGCCACTGGCGGACCATGCCCATATATTCGTTGTTCAGGATGAAGATCTTGACCGGCAGGCGATACTGGGTCGCCGTCGCCAGCTCCTGGATGTTCATCTGGATCGAGGCTTCGCCGGCGATGTCGATCACCAGCGCGTCCGGATGGCCCAACTGGGCGCCGATCGCGGCCGGCAGGCCATAGCCCATCGTCCCCAGGCCGCCCGAAGTCAGCCATTTGTTGGGGTCCTCGAAGTCGAAATGCTGGGCGGCCCACATCTGGTGCTGGCCGACTTCGGTGGTGACGATCGGCGCCCTGTCCTTCGTGGCTTCCCACAACGCCCGGATGGCACGTTGCGGCATGATGACCTTGGGATCGGCCTCCTGGAAGTCCAGGCAGCGGGTCTGGCGCCAGCCCTGGATGCGGTTCCACCATTCGGACAGGTCCGGACGGGGGTGCTTCCGGCGTTGATACGCATCGATCATCGCCTGGATCGCCCGGCCGACGTCCGCCACGATGGGCAGGTCGACGCGGACGTTCTTGTTGATGCTCGACCGGTCGATATCGACATGGATCTTCGCGCTGTTCGGCGAAAAGGCATCGAGGCGGCCGGTGACGCGGTCGTCGAAACGGGCACCCAGGGCGATGATCAGATCGGCCTTGTTCATCGCCATATTGGCTTCGTAGGTGCCGTGCATTCCCAGCATTCCCAGCCACTTCTCATCCGAGGCGGGGAAGGCGCCGAGGCCCATCAGCGTCGAGGTGACCGGCGCGCCGGTGATCTCCGCGAGCTGGCGCAGCAGGCGCGCGGCTTCGGGCCCCGAATTGATGATCCCGCCGCCGGTGTAGAAGATCGGGCGCTCGGCCGCGGCCAGCATGTCGACCGCCCTCTCGATCGCCGCCGCATCGGGCTCGACCTGCGGGCGATAGGTCTTGTGCGAGATCGGGGCGTTCTCGCCGCGCCGCGCAGTCGCGACCTGGACGTCCTTGGGGATGTCGATCACCACCGGGCCCGGGCGGCCCGAAGTGGCGATGTAGAAGGCCTCGCGGATCGTCGGTTCGAGCCGGGCGGGGTCCTTCACCAGATAATTATGCTTCGAGCAGTGGCGCGTGATGCCGACCGTGTCCGCTTCCTGGAAGGCATCGGTGCCGATCAGGCCCGTCGGGACCTGGCCGGTGATGACGACCATCGGGATCGAATCCATCAGCGCATCGGTGATGCCGGTGACGGCGTTGGTCGCGCCCGGGCCCGAAGTGACGAGGACGACCCCCGGCTTGCCGGTGGCGCGGGCATAGCCCTCGGCCGCATGGGTCGCCGCCTGTTCGTGGCGGACAAGAATATGTTTGATGCGATCCTGCTTGAAGATGGCATCGTAGATCGGAAGCACCGCGCCGCCGGGATAGCCGAACACGACTTCCACACCGAGATCGCACAGCGTCTCGATCAGGATGTCTGCTCCACTCTTCTCGGTCACATCGGCCTCCGTTGGTTGCAGTGCAAAACGCACCGCCGAAGGGCGCTGCTACCTGCACGAAAACTACGCGTCAAGCCGCATTATAGCAATTTTGTTTCGAATTTCTCAACGAGCCTGTTCGTTTGTGTCTCTCCCGTGCGTTCCCATTCGGGTGGGGGCTGGCGGCGGAACCAGGTGTACTGGCGCTTGGCGTACTGGCGGGTGGCGAGCGAGCCGGCGAAATGCGCCTCGTCCATGTTGCTCTCGCCCTGGAGCGCCAGGCCGATCTCGCGCACCCCGATCGCGCGCAGCACCGGTGCGTCGTCCGGCACGTCGGTGCGGGCGAGCAGCGCCTCGACCTCTCGCTGCGCCACCTGGACCATGTGGCGGAAGCGGCGGTCGATCCGGTCGGCAAGCCAGGTCTTGTCGGGCAGCAGGATCAGCGCGGCGATGCGCACCTCGCCGCCGATGCCGCCGTGACGCTGCGCCTGCCATGCGCCGAGCGACTTGCCGGTGGAGCGGACGACTTCGAGCGCGCGCGACACGCGGGCGGTATCGGCGGGCTTGAGCCGTGCGGCGGTCTCGGGGTCGAGCCGCGACAGCTCGGCATGCGCATCGGCGACGGCCATGGCGCGGACCGCGGCGCGGACTTCCGGATCGATCTCGGGCACCGGCGCGATCCCTTCGATCAGGGTGCGCAGATACATGCCGGTGCCGCCGACCAGGATGGGGAGGCGGCCCGCCGCATGCGCCTCCGCGATCGCGCCGCGCGCCTCGGCCGCCCAGCGCGCGGCGGAATAGGCATCGGCGCCATCGACATGGCCGAACAGGCGGTGCGGCGCGCGCTTCTCCTCCTCGGCGGTGGGGCGGGCGGTGAGCACGCGCAGATCCGCATAGACCTGCATCGAATCCGCGTTGATCACGATGCCGCGATGCTTCTCGGCCAGCGCCAGCGCGAGCGCGGACTTGCCGCTCGCGGTCGGCCCTGCGATGAGCGCCACCAAAGGCAGGTCAGGGGATCCGATGTTCATTGCGACGCTTATAGCAGAGGGTTTGACCGCGGGGCAGCTTTCCGAGGCGGGTGACCGGCTGGCGGCGGTGGGCTGCGCCCCGGGGGCGTCGCGCTGGATCGACGAGGGGCGCGCGGCGGACCTCGAATTCGCCATGCATCCCGATGCCGCGCGCGCCGCGCTGGAAGGCGCGTTCCCCGCTTGCGACGCGGCGGTGCAGCCGATTGCCGGGCGGGAGAAGAAGCTGCTGGTCGCCGACATGGATTCGACGATGATCACCGTGGAGTGCATCGACGAGCTGGCCGACTATGCCGGGATCAAGCCGCAGATCGCCGAAGTGACCGAGCGGGCGATGCGCGGCGAGCTGGATTTCGGCGCGGCGCTCGATGCGCGGGTGGCGCTGCTGATGGGGCTGTCCGAAGGGGCGATCGAGCAATGCCTGGCGGAGCGGGTGAAGCTGATGCCGGGCGCGAAGGCGCTGGTGCGGACGATGCGCGCACGCGGCGCGACTTGCGTGCTGGTCTCGGGCGGGTTCACGCGTTTCGCCGAGCCGGTGGGGGCGGAGATCGGCTTTCACCGGGTGATCGCCAATCGGCTGGGGATCGCGGACGGCGCGCTGGACGGCACGGTCGAGCGGCCGATCGTCGACAGCAACACCAAGCTGGAGACGCTGGTGGCGGTGCGCGGCGAGTTGGGGCTGGCCGCGGCGGAGACGCTGGCGGTGGGCGACGGCGCCAACGACCTGGCGATGATCCGCGAGGCCGGGCTGGGCGTGGCCTATCACGCCAAGCCGATCGTCGCGGCGGCCGCGGGGGTGCGGATCGACCATGGCGACCTGACCGCGCTGCTCCATGCGCAGGGGATCGCGGCGAAGGATTGGGTTCGAGGCTGAGGCTCCCGCGCCAAAAGGCACGGGAGCCGGGCAGGATCAGCCGTTCTTGGCCGATACGTACAGGAACTGCGGATCGGCCTGGGCGAGCGGGCCGCCGGCATCGATATAGGTATAGAAGCGCGCATTCGCTTCGGTCTGGCTGCCGAGCGTAATCGAGCCCGGATGGCCGGAGCTATTGGTGTTGAGCGATGCCGAAAGCGCATAGTCGTCGCTGCGGAACGGCTTGTCCCAGTTGACCAGATAGTCGCCCACGCCGACGCGGATCACCGAGGCGCCCTGGCCGCCGTCGATCACCACCTGGGTGCCGTCCCAATGGAACTTCACCCAGGGTTCGGCATGCGCGCCGTCATAGAGCGTGAAGGCCGGGCCGAACGAAGCCTTGGACGTTTCCACCGGCGGCGTGGCCGGATCATCGTCATGGTCGGTGAACTGCGGTTCGGCTTCGTATCCGGTCACGATGTTCCTCCGCCCATTGTCCACCATCTGCGCGGCGAGCGACGCATAGGCGAAATAGGGAAGCGCGATCCGGTTGTTGTGCGAGCTGGTGCCGAGATAGAGGAGATAGTCGAGCTGGGGCACGTTGCCCGTCCAGTCCTGGCCCTCGATATAGCCATCGGCCAGTTGATTGTTATAGCCCTCGACGCGGAGCAGGAAGCTGGAATTGGCGTTGCCGGCCTGCTTGACTACGGCCTGCAGGGTGTTGCCGCGCCATGCATTGCCGGTGGCATAGGGGCTCTCCTGGACGAGGATGTGGTGGCCCGCCTGAAGGTCGCAAGTGTCGATGGTCGTCGCATGCGCCGCGGAGAGCGGGCAGAGATCGCCGTCATCCTGCGTGATGAGCTTGTACGCCCCCCAGACCGCGCAGTTGCGGATCGTGTTCACTTCCCCGCCGGCATAGGGCTTCTGCTTGTCCGGCCCGGGCAGCGTGACGCCGCTGCTGATATTGCCGATCACCATGCCGTAACCCTGGACGTCATATGCGTAATTGGGCGTCTTGGGCTTGGTCAGAACGCCGTTCTCGGGCGCGAGATTGCCGACATGCACGCGCTCGACGATCGAGCGGGTGATGTTGCGCAGATCGATGCCGATCTGGATCTGCGTGGTGGTGATGCCGTTGTCCGGATGGGTCAGGACGACGCCGAAGTCGCGCAGCACCACATCGGTGACATAGTCGTTCGTGCTGTTCGGGTTGAAGGCCCGGCGGATGATCGAGCCGCCGCCATAGCCGGCGAGCTGGGCGATGGAGCCGCCGCCGGGCAAGGCCTGCAGGATGGTGGCGCCGCGGCCCTCGCCGACGATCTGACTGCCCGTCCGCAGCACCAGGCCGATCGATGGATCGATCCGATAGATGCCGGCGGGAATGAAGATCCGGTGGTGATCGTTCAGCGCCGCCTGGATCGCGGCGGTGTCGTCGGCCTGACCATTGCCCATGGCGGAATAGGGGGCATCCTTTACATTGACTGTCATGAATCTGGTCCTCGTTGCTCGACGGGTCATGTCGTCGAACAAAACAAGAACATGTGGATTTCCTACATTGCAAGCGCTGGTCGGCTAGACCCCCAGCCAGCGAAAGGCGCGCGCGACCACTGCATGCGCGTCATGCGCGATCGGGGGTCCGTGCGCGATCACCAGCCGTTCCGCCGGCCACGCCAATACGCGCCGCATCGCGGCCCGGGCGGCGGGGCGATCGGAAAAGGCGTAGCGAAACTTGCGCGGGACCCGCGGCTCGGGCGCAGTCATCCCGTCGAGCCGGGCGACGATCGCGCGCCAGCCGGTGAACCAGCCCGGGGGGAGGTGCTGGATCAGGTCGGTGAACAGCAGCGTGCGGCTTGGGCGGTGGAAGAAGGCCAGCTCGGTCGCGATCCGGTTGCCCGGGATCCCGACCTGGTCGATCTGGCCGTCCCAGGCGAAGCCGGGACTGTCCGCCAGGTCGCGGCCGAAGCGCAGATCGGGGTGTCGGGCGGCCAGGCCGGGCGGGGCGTGCAGCGTCGCTTGCGGAAAGGCATGCTGCCATTCGCCCAGGAAGCGATCGTGCAGCGTGTTGGGCGCGACGAGATGGCGGACCTCGCCCAGCGCCGCGACTGCGCCGCGCAGGCCATCGGAAAGTCCGATCGGCGACCAGAGGAAGAGTGCGCCGCTCGGCAGCCGCATCACCGCCATCCGCGTCGGGTAGCGAAAGCCGGCGACCGCCACGACCGGGCCGTCCGCCAGCCAGATATCCTCGCCAAAGGGATGCAGCGTGCCTTCCGTCACCACGGGTCCCTTCCGGTTTGAATGGCTCAGCGCACGCCCTTGCCGAAGGTGAAGCTGAGGCCCAGGCCGCCGGAAAGCTGGTCGCGGCTGCCGATCGGCCCGCGCGAAAGGGGCGAATCGGCGCCGTCGCCCACCAGGCGATCATAGCGGGCATAGCTGTACAGGCCCCAGCGGCGCGAGAATTGCCAGGTCGCGGTCGAGCTGATGCCGAGCGCCTGCACCGCGCTGCCATCGGCCCGATAGACCGGCAGGCCGGTGCGGGCGGCGACGGCGGGTGTGACTTCGAAATAGGCGCGGCGATATTTCGCATCGGACAGCGTGATGCGCGGCCCGACCGAGACCAGCCATTTGTCGCCGTCGCGCGCGACATAGTCGAGCCCGACGCCGCCGATCAGGCCCTTATGGCCGTTGATCCCCTTGCGCAGCTCGGTGTGGAGGCGCAGCGACTTGGCGAGCCAATATTGCGCATAGCCGCCCAGCTCGATCGTGGTGCCGACCTCGTCGACCGGGGCGCCGGCCTCGCTGCGGCGCCGCGAGCCCTGGAAATTGGCGGCCGGGCCGATCTCGAACCCGCCGCCCTCGAATGCAGCGAAGCCGAAGCTGTCGTCCGCCGCGACGAAGGGAAAGGGCGCGTCGCCGCGCGCGATGGCAACGTCGACCATCGGGGTGAGCTGCAGCTTGTCCGCCCCGGGATAATTGGGGGTGAGCTGGGGGCCGAGCGAGACACGGTAGCGGCGCGGCGGCTTGGGCTCGTCATCCTGCGCATGCGCGGGCAGGGCGATGGCGAGCAAGGGCGCGAGCGCGAGGAAACGGATCATCATGCTCGAACGTCCCTACACGCATCTCTGTTGCAGGCGCGATATGACTATTGGCTCACCGGCACGCAAGGGCTCACGCCGCGGCAGGCGCCCGCCGCCTCGCCGCGGTTGGCAAAGGGGCCGACCAGCACCTTGGTGAGGGTGCCCGCCTTCACATAGTAAACCTGCCGGCCCGGGAAACGCGCGCCGACCTGGCCCCAGAGCTTGCGGGCATTGCCGGGGTCGCCGAACGCGCCGAGCTGGAGGCGCCAGCCGCCGTCGCGCATCGCCGCGGGAGGCGGTGCTGCCGTGGCGACCTTGGCCGGGGCGGGCGGCGGGGTGGCGCTGCCGGTGCGCGGCGGAGTGCGGACGGGCGTGGTGCGCGGCGGCGCCGTGCCCGCGACTTCTGCCGGGGGCGATGCCTTGCCGGGCAGGGGCGCGCGGTTCGCCTCCTCCTCATATTTGCGCGCCAGGGTCAGGCCCGCCTGGCGGTCCTGCACCGTCATGTACTTGTCCATCTGCGCAAGCGCGCTCGAGGCTTCGGCCAGGCCGGACTGCGAGGCGCGGGTGACCAGCGCATACGCGCGTACCCAGTCCTTCTGGACCGCGTCGCCGTTGAAATACATCGTGCCCAGGACGTACTGCGCACGCGGATCGCCGCGGCCGGCGGCGCGCTGGAGCCAGGGGGCGGCCTTGTCACGCTTGCCGTTGGCGAAGAGGGCAAGGCCGTAGCTCGCCTCGGCCTGCTCATGGCCCTGCGCGGCTGCCTTGCCGTACCAGAGCTCGGCCTGGTTCAGATCGGCGGTGACGCCGCGGCCGAGCTTATAGGCCTGGCCGAGGTTGAACTGCGCATCGGCATCGCCCTTCATCGCCGGGCTGCGCCAGCGATCGACCGCGCCCTTATAGTCGCCGCGCTCCCATGCCTCGACCCCGGCCTTGACCGGATTCTCCTGCGCGAGCGCAAGCGGGGCGGCGAGCGCCATCCCGGCAACAGCGATCAACCCGAGAAGCTTCATGCGACCTTCGACTCCCGCCCCGGCAAGATTGGATAAATGCCAGTTAACCATCGTTTGTGAAAGAAATCCTTACCCGGCCGCACGTACGGAGAATCCCGGGGCGGAACGCCGTTAACGCATTCTTAGACGCCGGCATGGCATCCCCACCCTCGGGTAACTGGTATTTCGAGGGGGTTCATGCGCGTTCTCGCGATGGCATCGCAGAAGGGCGGATCCGGCAAGACGACCTTGTCGGGCCATCTCGCCGTGCAGGCGGAACGGGCCGGGTGCGGCCCGGTCGTGCTGATCGACATCGATCCGCAGGGCTCGCTCGCCGATTGGTGGAACGAGCGCGAGACGGATCTTCCGGCCTTTGCGCAGACCACGGTTGCGCGGTTGGCCTCGGATCTCGAGATCCTGCGCCAACAGGGCTTCAAGCTCGCGGTGATCGACACGCCGCCGGCCATCACCATGGCGATCCAGAGCGTGATCGCGGTGGCCGAGCTGATCGTGATCCCGACGCGCCCGTCGCCGCACGACCTGCGCGCCGTGGGCGCCACGGTCGATCTGTGCGACCGCGCGGGCAAGCCGCTGATCTTCGTCGTCAACGCCGCCACGCCCAAGGCCCGGATCACCAGCGAGGCCGCGGTGGCGCTGTCGCAGCATGGCACCGTCGCGCCGATCACGCTGCATCACCGCACCGATTTCGCCGCCTCGATGATCGACGGGCGCACCGTGATGGAAGTCGATCCGAACGGCCGCTCGGCCGGCGAGGTCGCCGCGCTGTGGACCTATATCAACGACCGGCTGGAGAAGAATTTCCGCCGTACCGTCTTCGCTGCGCCGACCGCGGTCAATCAATTCGGCGCGCCGCGCCCGGCTGGCGGCTTCGGCCGCAGGGTGGTGAGCTGATGTTCGGCACCCCCAAGCCCACTGCCTCGCTCTCCTCGAGCCTGCTCGCCCGCAAGGGCCAGGCACGCCCGGCGATGCGCCCGCAGGGTTTCGTCGGCCTCAATCCGGCGACCGCCCAGGAGGATCTCGGCTGGAACGACATGGGTGACGATCACGCCCATGCGCACCATGCTCAGCAATTCGCGCCCGAGCCGGCGCCGATGCCGGCACCCAAGCCGCAGGTGCTGCGCCAGATCGAGCAGCTCGACGAGCGGTTCAGTGCGCCCGAGCCGGTGGCCGCTCCGCCGGTACCGGCGCCCGTGGCCGCGACCGCGCCGTCGTCCGCTCCGGTCGCGCCGCGCGCCGCGCTGGCTCCGGCTGCCGCCGAACGGCTCGCCCGCGAAGTGGCGCGGAAATCCAAGGCGGCGTTCACGCTCCGTCTCGACAATGACCGGCATCTGCGCCTGCGCCTCGCATCGGCGGTCACCAATCGTTCGGCGCAACAGCTCGTGACCGAGGCGCTCGACGCCTTTCTCGAATCGCTGACCGAGGTCGAGACGCTCGCGCGTCAGGTCGGCCCGGCCGGGAACCGTTGAAGGAACGGATGATGAAGACCCGTAGCAAGCTCGTGATCGGCCTCTCGGCGCTCGCGGCCGGCGGCACGCTGGCAGCCGGCATCGCGACCCAGGGCTTCGTGCTCTCGGCCTTCGCGACCGACGCGCCCAATGCGAAGAAGGCGGCGCAGGAAGCCGGCCAGGCGCGCAAGGCGATCGCCCGGCGCAAGGCCGGCGACGCGGTTGCGCACGCCGAGGCGGCGGTGGCCAATGATCCGCAGAATGCCGAGTATCGCGCGCTGCTGGGCCAGGCCTATCTGCTCTCCGGCCGCTTCGCCTCTGCGAACCAGGCGCTGGGCGACGCCCTGACGCTCAACCCCGGCGACGGCCGGGTGGCGCTCAACCTCGTTCTCGCCAAGATCGCCGGCGGCGACTGGCCGGGCGCGCGTGCGATGCTGCAGGCGCATGAAGGTACGATCCCCGCCGCCGATCGCGGCCTTGCCTTCGCGCTGGCCGGCGATCCGGTGAAGGCGGTCGAGATATTGGAGCCCGCCGCCCGGGCCGAGGACGCCACTGCCAAGACCCGCCAGAATCTCGCGCTCGCGCTGGCGCTCTCAGGCCGCTGGGCCGAAGCCAAGCAAGTCGCCGTGGTCGACGTGGCGCCCGACCAGATCGGTGCGCGCATGATGCAATGGGTGAGCTTCGCCCGCCCGACCAACGCCTATGACCAGGTTGCGTCGTTGCTCGGCGTGACGCCGGTGCAGGACGCCGGCCAGCCGGTCCGCCTCGCGCTCGCCCAGCAGAACGTGATGCTCGCCGCCGCCGCGACTCAGCCGGTGCAGACCGTGCCGGCGCAGGACGCGGTCGACAGCTACATGCCGGGCGTTCCGGCCAATGCCCAGGCAGTCGCAGTCGAGACCGGCGGCGCCGCCGCGGCCGCTTCCGTAACCGCGACGGCCGCGGTCGAGGTCGCGCCGGTCGCCGGCACCAATGGCGGCGTCGTATTCGGCCCGCGCGAGGAAGTGGTGCAGGCGGTTCCCGCCGCCGCGGTCCGCGCGCCCGTCGCCATCGCATCGCCGAGTGCGCGCGCACCGGCGATCGAGAAGGTCGCGTCGGCCAGGCCGTCGCGCGGCAATTTCTTCGTCCAGCTCGGCGCCTATGCGAACCCGGCGGTAGCCCGCGACGCGTGGAGCCGCTTCGGGGCCCGGGTGCCGGCGCTTTCGGGGCAGACGCCCTATGGCGCCAAGGTCTCGACCCGGGCCGGCAGCTTCTATCGCCTGTCGGTGGGCGGCTATGGCCGCGGCGACGCCGAGGCGCTGTGCCGTCAGGTGAAGGCGAGTGGCCAGACCTGCTTCGTGCGCGCCGGCGCGGGCGACGCGCTGGCGGCCTGGGCCAAGTCGGGCACGCGCCTGGCTTCGCGCTGAACGAGTTTCCCTCTCCCATCGGGAAAAGAGAGGCCGGGGCGGCAACGCCTCGGCCTTTTTCTCGCGCTTGACGAACGGATAACCTGATGGTTATGAGAAATGCATAGCCGAATGGTTATGTATTTTACGGAGAGGCAGCCATGATCCGCCAGATTCATCGTTGGACCGGAATCGTCTTCAGCATCGCTGCGATCGTGAACATCGTCGCGGTGATCATGGGGAGCAATGCGATGTGGCTCGGGCTGGTCGCGGTGATCCCGCTGCTGGTGCTGCTGCCGACGGGGCTCTACATGTTCGCCCGGCCCTATCTCGCGAGGAACGCATGAGCGAAGACAAGACCGCCGCCGAGCAGATCGACGCCCGCATCGCCGCCCTGGACGACTGGCGCGGCGAGACATTGGCACGGGTGCGGGCAATCATCCGCGAAGCCGATCCCGAGGTGGAAGAGGCGTGGAAGTGGCGCGGCGTGCCGGTGTGGGAACATGCCGGCATTCTCTGCACCGGCGAGACCTACAAGGCAGCGGTGAAGCTGACCTTCGCCAAGGGCGCGGCCCTGGCGGATCCCGGGGGCCTGTTCAATGCGAGCCTGGACGGGAATGTCCGCCGCGCGATCGACATCCATGAGGGCGAGACGATCGATGCGGAGGCGCTCAAGGCGCTGATCCGCGAGGCGGTGGCGGCGAACCTGGCCAGGCCGGCGAGGGGGTGACGGTCCAGGAGCGGGGCTCCGGCGACTCTATTCGATCTCCCGCCCGCCCTTGAAGACGCGGCGGACCTTGCCCTGCACCGGCAGTCCGTCGAACGGCGTGTTGCCGGCGCGCGCCTTCATCTGCGTGGCGTCGATCGCCCAGGGTGCTTCGGGATCGAACAGGATGAAGTCGGCCGGCTTGCCGGCGTCCAGCGTGCCGGCGTCCAGGCCGAGGATGCGTGCCGGGTTGGCGGCAAGCAGCTCGAAGAGGCGTTCCAGCGTAAGCACTTCGTCGCGGACCAGGCCGAGCGACAGGGCGAGCAGCGTCTCGGCACCCGACATGCCTTCTTCGGCGTCGGCGAAGGGAAGGCGCTTGCCCTCGGGCCCGCGCGGATCATGGCCCGAGGCGATCACGTCGATCGTACCGTCGGCGAGCGCGGCGCGAACCGCCTGACGGTCGCCATCGCCGCGCAGCGGCGGCGAGAGGCGGGCATAGGTGCGATAGTCGCTGACGTCGATGTCCGAGAGCAGCCAGTGCGCCGGAGTGACGCCGCAGGTGACCTTCACGCCGCGGCGCTTGGCCTGGCGGACCAGGTCGAGCCCGGCGGCGGTGGTGACCTGGCGGAAATGGATGCGGGCGCCGGTGTCTTCGGCGAGCATCGTGTCGCGCGCGATCGCCAGTGCCTCGGCAATGGCGGGGGCGGCGGCAAGGCCCAGGAGCGTGGCGGTGAGGCCTTCGGTCGCGACCGCGTCGCCCGCGAGCCCGCCATCCTCGGCATGGGCGATGACGGCAAGGCCGCAATCGCGGGCATAGGCAAGCACCTTGCGCATCACGCTCGCGTCCGCGATCCAGCGGCGGCCGGTGGCGACGGCCCTGGCGCCCGCAGATGCGTTGATCGCCATCTCGGCCAGGTCGGCACCCTGGAGGCCGCGCGTGGCGGCGGCGAGCGGATGGACCCACAGGTCGGGCTTCCCCATCAGCGCGGCGCGGCGGATGATGCCGGGATCGTCGAGGATCGGCGACTGATCGGGCATCAGCCCGACTCGAGTGATGCCGCCGGCCCGGCAGGCGGCGCGGTCCACGGCGAACACGCCCAGGTCGACGATGCCGGGGGCGAGGGTGAGGCCCTTGCCGTCGATGGTCTCGGCGCCGGCAGTTTCGGTGGCGACGGTTTCGCCGTCAAAGGCGAAGCTGGCGCCGCCGCCAAGGACTTTGACGTTCTCGAACACCCGGCTCATGCCCAGCCCTCCACGCCGCGCTCGGCTCTGGTGAGGACGTCCAGACAGGCCATGCGGACGGCCACGCCCATCTCCACTTGCTCGGTGATCGCGCTGCGCTCCGGATGGTCGGCGATCGCGCTGTCGATCTCTACGCCGCGGTTCATCGGGCCCGGATGCATTACCAGCGCATCGGGCCTGGCCAGGGCGAGCCGCTCGGGCGTGAGGCCATAGCGGGCATGGAACTCGCGGGTGGAGGGGATGAAGCCGCCGGCCATCCGCTCGTTCTGGACGCGGAGCATCATCACGACATCGGCGCCTTCCAGCGCGGCGTCGAAATCCACGAAGGGCGTGACGTAGAGTCCTTCGATCGCCGGGGGCATCAGCGTGGAGGGTGCGACCACGCGGACCTCCGCGCCCAATGCGGTCAGCGCCAACATGTTCGAGCGGGCGACACGGCTGTGGAGCAGGTCGCCGCAGATCACAACGCGCTGGCCGGCGACCGCGCCGCGGCGGCGGCGGATGGTGAGCGCGTCGAGCAGCGCCTGGGTCGGGTGCTCGTGCCAGCCGTCGCCGGCGTTGAGCACCGGGCAATCGACCTTGTCGGCGATCAGCTGCACCGCGCCCGAGGCCATGTGGCGGATCACGATCACATCGGCGCGCATCGCGTTGAGCGTGACGGCGGTGTCGATCAGGGTCTCGCCCTTCTTCACCGAGCTTTGCGCTGCGTGCATGTTGACCACGTCTGCCCCCAGGCGCTTGCCGGCGATCTCGAAGGAGAGGAGCGTGCGAGTGGAATTCTCGAAGAAGGCGTTGATCTGGGTGATGCCCTCGAGCCGCCGGTCGCTGCGCGCGCGGGTGCGGTTCGCTTCGATCCACTGCTCGGCCTCGTCGAGCAGGAACATGATCTCATGGGGCTGGAGGCCCGCAATCCCGGTGAGGTGCCGGTGCGGGAAGACGGCGCGGCCCTTTATCTGGGCTGCGGGGCGATGATCGGAGGCTTGCATTAAAGCCGTCGCCTAGACCCGCCGGGCCGGCGAGGCAAGCCGCGAGGCGGCGGAGTCTCGCATCTGCCGCAAATGCCGGATAGGAAGTCCGCCGCGTTGCGTTTCGGGGGGAGCGTTCGTGCAGGGCTGGTGGGCTGTCTTTGTTGGTTGGATGACGCGCGATCCCGCGTGGCTGGCGGCGTTCCAGGCCGGGGCGTTCTTCTTCGTGCTGGGGCTGGTGCTCGTTCTCGTGCTGCTGCCCTGGTGGCTGGCGCGGGTCGAGCGGGCGCGCTGGCGGCCGCTCCGGCGGATGCTGGTGCTGGCCGCGTTGCAGGCGCATCGCGATTGCGGGGAGAATGTCGTGGCGCTGTCCCGTCAGTTCTTCCGCGAGAATGCCGGGGCGCCGCTCGATCGGCTGATCCGCGCGCGGCGGGCGATCGAACGGCAGCAATCGGACGGCGCGCGTTTCGCCCGGATGGTGTCGGTCTATGCGCCGGCAGTGGACGCGCGCCACGCCGCGCTGCTCGCCGATACCGCGGCGCTGGCCGAACTGGCCGAGCATACGCTCGCGGGGCTGACCCGACTCTATCTCGGCCAGGCGACGGTGCGGGTGGGCGCCAATGCCGTGCATGGCGACGATCAGCTCGGCTATGCGTCCGCGCAGCTCGTCTCGCTGTCCTATATTGCCGAGATGGAGGCGCTGGCGGACGGCTTTGCCGATGCGGCGGCGGAGCATCGCGCGCGGATGGAAGGCGCCCTCGGGCGCAAGGCGCGCAAGGCGGCCCGCGCGGATCTCGACCGGATCGGCGCGGACGTGGCGATGCTGGGCGCGGACGTGCGCCGGTTCTGTGGCAGGCTGCAGGCGGCGGACGCCGGGGATTCGACTTACAAGACGCGGGAACGCGGCGAGCGCGGCGCGCGCACGCTGGACGGGCTGATCGCGCGGTTCGACCGGGGCTGAGTCTCCCTCCCCTCCGGAGAGGGGAAGCCGGTCAGGCGTTCACCAACGCGTCGATCGCCGCCTGGAGGATATGGGCGGCGGCCATGTTGTCGATCATTTCCGCGCGGCGGGCGCGGCTGAAATCCTGCTCGATCAGCGTACGCTCCACTGCGACGGTGGACCAGCGCTCGTCCCAGAGCAGGATGGGGAAGCCCAGATCGGCCATGTTGCGGGCAAAGGCGCGGGTGGACTGGGTGCGGGGGCTGTCGGTGCCGTCGAGGTTGAGGGGCAGGCCGATGACGATGCCCTTCACCTGCTGCACGGCGATCAGCGCCTGGAGCGCGGCCTTGTCCTTGGAGAATTTCGTGCGGCGGACCAGTTCCGCCGGGCTCGCGAAGCTCCAGCCGGCATCGCAGAGGGCGGTGCCGATCGTCTTGGTGCCGACGTCGAGGCCGATCAGGCGGCCGCCGGCGGGGAGGGTGGCGCGAAAGTCGGCGGGGGCGGTGGTGATCATCGGGCCGTTCTAACCAGAATCGTCATTCCCGCGAAGGCAGGGATGACGGGACAGGGGACTTTAGAACGGCCAGAGCTTGCGCCGGGCCTTCAATCGCCGCTCGGCATCGGCGCGGACGTTCGCCCAGAACAGGCTGTAGTCGAACACGTGATAATTGTTGCCCGGCAGCACATAGGGACCCAGTTCGGGTGGGCTGTTGCCGATCATCAGGAAGCCGCGCCCGTCGCAGCGCGCGGGAACGAGGTTCTTCTGGAGCACGGCGCTGCTCAGGTCCCTGCTCGGCAGCAGGCCGCCCAGATTGGCCTCCATTGGCGCGCCGTCGTTGGGCTTGCCGGTGAGCGGATTGGTGCAGACCATCGGCGTGCCCTTGCGCGGCTGGCCGGTGAAGCCGTTCGTCTGGTCGAAGGTATCCAGGATCAGCGAGGGATCGGCGGGTTCGGCGAAGCTCTGCCAGGAGAGGATGCAGCCGGTCTCGTCCGGGCCGGAACATGCGGGCAGGCCCATCTTCGGCAGGTCGGCGGTGATCGAGACCGGCCAGCCGACCACATAGGCGGCGACGATTCGTTTCGCCAGCGGCTTGCCCGCGACGCGGTCGACGAGCAGGCGGCTGAGGTGGAGCGCGCCCTGGCTGTGGCCGGCGAGGATGATCGGGCGGTTGCCGGCTTCCTTGAGGAACTGGTCGAACGCCGCGAGCACGTCGCGATAGGCGAAGTCGAGCGCCTGCTGCGCCTGGGCCTTGCTGGTGAGGAAGGCGCCGAAGGTCGCCTGGCGGTATCGCGGCGCCCAGACCAGGCCCGAGGAATTGAAGGCGCTCGCCTGGCCGCGCAGGAACAGTTCGGCCCGGGCATTGGCGGCGACGTCGTTCAGCGGGGCGTTCCACTGCGTGCGATCGAGGAACGAAGTCGGGTGGACGAAGAATATCGCGGCGGGCGGGTTCTCCGCCGGCTGGAAGCCGTCCGGAGTCCATAGCGCCGGATTGCCGGGCTTGTCCGGCCGGGCGAGCCAGAGATCGGCCCTGCCATAGTCGCCGGGCGCGGAGAGCCGCGCCACTTCCGCGCTGGGCACCAATGCCTGGCGGAGCAGCTCGATGCCCCAGAATCGATAGGCGAAGTTGGCGGCCAGTGCGAGCACGATGAGTCCTACTACGAGATAGAGAAACTTCCGGGCCAAGCCCATCTCCATTGTGCAATGCAGCATAGAGCCGATTTGTTGCAATCGCATTCCCGTGGGGCACGATTGCCGGGGATGCAACCTTGCATGCGCGATGCAGCCATTCTGCACCGGAAATCCACTTTACCGCCTCGGCCGGATGCGGGAGCATCGTCGGCGAGGGGAGAGGGGCATGGACGAGATCGAGACGCGGGCGGAGTTCGGGGAGGCGGCGCCGCCGGAAGGCTGGGCGGCGCGGCCCTTGCTGCTGGCCGGGCTGGGGCTGGCGACCGGCGTCGCCGCGCACCTGATCCTGGGCGGCAGCCTGAACTACCGCATGGAATGGAGCGCGCTGCAGGCGGCGGCGCTGATGGGCGTGACGCTGTTCGCGGCGATGATCGGCTTCACGATCGAGCGGCGGCTGTGGTGGGCCTCGATCGCGTTCGGGGCGGTGATCGGCGTGGCGGCGGGTTGCGTCACCTGGTGGAACGGCGCGCCGGGCGGGTGGAGCGCGAGCGAGGGCTGGCGCACGATGAGCCTGTTGCTCGCCGTGGCCGTCGCCGCGCCGCTGTTCCAGGCCGCGCGCGATGAAGGTGCGCCACGCACCCCCTATGCCGCGGTCCATGACTATGCCTGGCAGAATGTGGTGCTGTGGTTCGCCTGCTGGCTGTTCGTGGCGATCGTGTGGATCATGGCCTGGCTCCTCGCCAGCCTGTTCCAGCTCATCAAGATCGAGCTGCTCCACGAACTGCTGATGAAGAACTGGTTCGTCCGCGCGCTGATCGGCCTGGCGTTCGGAGCGGCGCTGGGGCTGCTGCGCGAGCATGACGCCGTGGTGCGGCTGCTCCAGCGCGTCGTCGCCACGGTGCTCGCGGTGCTGGCGCCGGTGCTCGCGATCGGGCTGGGGCTGTTCCTGCTCGCGTTACCCTTTACCTGCCTCCAGGCGCTGTGGGACGCGACTTCGGCGACCACGCCGCTGCTGCTGAGCTGCGCGGTGGGGGCGCTGATCCTCGCCAATGCGGTGATCGGCAACCGGCCGGAGGAGGAACGGCGCAATCCGCTGCTCCGCTATGGCGCGATGCTGCTGGCGATGGTGATCCTGCCGCTCGCGGTGTTGGCCGCGGTGGCGACGGGACTTCGCGTCGGCCAATATGGCTATACGCCCGAGCGGCTCTGGGCGATCGTGTTCGTGGGGATCGCGATCCTCTATGGCGCGGCCTATCTGGGGTCGCTGGTGCTGGGGCGGCTGGCCTGGACCGTGCGCGTCCGGCCGGCGAACCTGGCGCTTGCCTTCCTGCTCTGCGGCCTGGGGTTGCTGCTTGCCACGCCGCTGATCAACTTCAACCGGATATCGACCGACGACCAGGTCGGGCGGCTCGAATCGGGCAGGATCTCGGCGGCGAAGTTCGACTGGCGGGCGCTGGCGTTCGACTTCGGCAAGCCCGGGCGCGATGCGCTGGAACGGCTGCGCAGGTCGAAGAATGCCGGGATCCGGGGCAAGGCGGCGGAAGCCGCCAAGGCGGAGAGCCGCTGGGATCTCGAAATGGGCGATGTGAAGAGCTCGCCGCGTTCGGGCCCGAAATCCGCAGTGCTCGACAATGCCCGCGTCCTGCCGGAGGGGGCGAGCGTGCCCCAGGGGCTGATCGATCTGCTCGCCGACAAATATCAATGCCGCCAAGGCAATCTGTGCACGATACTCGTCGCGAACCCGGCCGAGGCCGTGGTGTTCGCCGACAGTTGCTATGCGGGAATGCTGGACAAGGACGGCAAGGCCCGGAGAATCGTCACCTATTGCGGCGGCGGCGATCGTTTCGTGCTCGCGGACGGCGCGTGGAAGGATGCCGCCGATCGCTTCGTGCCGAGCGCGGAGCAGCGCGCGCAGATCGCGGCCGGCTATCCGGCGGGGAGAGTCGAGATTCGCCCCGTCGAGCGGCGCCAGGTCTTTGTCGGCGGCGTGCCCGTGGGCGAGCCCTTCGAATAAGCGGCGCTTGAAGGCGGGAGGCGCGGCTGTTAGGCGCCTCCCATGTCCGTCGATACCGCAACCGTGAAGAAGGTGGCGAGCCTCGCACGCATCGCGATCAGCGATGCCGATGCCGAGCGTCTCGCGCCCGAGCTCAACAACATTCTGGGCTGGATCGAGCAGCTCGGCGAGGTCGACACCTCGTCGGTCGAGCCGATGACCGCCGTTATCCCCAATGTGCTGCGCCTGCGCGAGGATGTGGTGACCGAGGGCAACCAGCGCGACGCCGTTCTCCGGAATGCGCCGCAGGGCGAACACGGCTTCTTCACCGTGCCGAAGGTGGTCGAATGAGCGACATCACCGATCTGGGCGTCGCGAGCCTTCGCGACGGCATCCGCACCGGCAAGTTCTCGGCACGCGAAGTCGCCGACGCGTTCATCGTCAAGGTGAGCAAGGGCAAGGCGCTCAACGCCTTCATCGTCGAGACTCCCGAGCACGCGCTGGCCGCCGCCAAGGCTGCCGACGAAGCGATCGCCAGGGGCGAGCCGCTCAAGCCGCTTTCCGGCGTGCCGCTGGGCATGAAGGACCTGTTCGCGACCAAGGGCGTGCAGACCACGGCCGCCAGCCACATCCTGGAGGGCTTCGAACCCGTCTATGAATCGACGGTCTCGCAGAAATTGTGGGACGCGGGCGCCGGCATGCTGGGCAAGCTCAACATGGACCAGTTCGCGATGGGTTCGTCGAACGAGACGAGCTATTTCGGCAACGTGATCTCGCCCTGGCGGCGCGGCGGCGGCGACAATGCCCCGCTGGCTCCCGGCGGTTCCTCGGGCGGCAGCTCGGCGGCGATCGCCGCGCGGCTCGTGCCCGGCGCGACCGGCACCGACACCGGCGGCTCGATCCGCCAGCCCGCCGCCTTCACCGGCATCAGCGGCATCAAGCCCACCTATGGCCGCTGCTCGCGCTATGGCGTGGTCGCCTTCGCCTCGTCGCTCGACCAGGCGGGACCGATGGCGCGCGACGTGCGCGACTGCGCGATCCTGCTCGAGAACATGGCGGGCTTCGATCCGCGCGATTCGACCTCGCTCCAGCTGCCGGTGCCGAAATGGGAGGAGCATCTCTCCGGGGATCTGAGCGGCAAGAAGATCGGCATCCCGGCCGAGTATCTGATCGACGGCACGCCGACCGAGATCGCCAAGCTCTGGGAAGCGGGCATCGCCTGGGTGAAGGACGCCGGCGCCGAGGTGGTGGAAGTGTCGCTGCCCCACACCAAATATGCGCTGCCGGCCTATTACATCATCGCGCCGGCCGAAGCTTCGTCGAACCTCGCCCGCTATGACGGCGTGCGCTACGGCCTGCGCGAACTGGCCGAGGGGCAGAACCTGCAGGAAATGTACGCGGCGACGCGTGCGGCGGGCTTTGGCGACGAAGTGAAGCGGCGTATCCTGATCGGCACCTATGTGCTCTCGGCGGGCTTCTACGATGCCTATTACACACAGGCGCAGAAGGTCCGCGCACTGATCGCGCGCGACTTCGAGAACGTCTTCAGCATGTGCGACCTGCTGCTGACGCCGACCGCGCCGAGCGCCGCGTTCGCGCTGGGCGAGAAATCGGCCGATCCGATCGCCATGTACCTCAACGACGTGTTCACCGTGCCTTCGAGCCTCGCCGGCTTGCCGGCGATGAGCGTGCCGGGGGGGCTCGACGCGGGTGGCCTTCCGCTCGGATTGCAGATCATCGGGCGTCCGCTCGACGAGCAGGGCGTGCTGAATGCCGGTCTGGCGATCGAGCAGCGCGCGGGATTCGCAGCGCGGCCCGAGGCATGGTGGTGAGCGTGGCGGCCGGCGTCGATTATCTCGAGGTCGGCCGAAAGGCGCATGAGCTGGAGACGCGGCACGGTATGGGCGGAGCCCTTCGCTACGCTCGAAAGATTTCGGAATAGGCCCTGGCCGACGGGGATTTGGACGACCATCAATTTTGGAAAGCCGTCGCAGCCATGCTGACGCCGCGCTGAGCCTGAGAAGAAGCAACATGACTGATTCCACCTACCGCATCCAGGGCGAAACCGGCGAATGGGAGGTCGTGATCGGCCTCGAAGTCCATGCGCAGGTCACTTCCAACGCCAAGCTCTTCTCGGGCGCGGCGACCACGTTCGGCGCGGAGCCGAACAGCCAGGTGAGCCTGATCGATGCGGCGATGCCGGGCATGCTGCCCACGCCGAACAAGGAGTGCATCCGCCAGGCGGTGCGCACCGGCATGGCGATCGGCGCGGTGATCAACAAATGGTCGCGCTTCGACCGCAAGAACTATTTCTACGCCGATCTGCCGCAGGGCTATCAGATCAGCCAGCTCTTCCACCCGCTGGTGGGCGAGGGGCAGATCGAGATCAGCCTGGACGACAAGGATCCCGAGGCCGCGGTCAAGACGATCGGCATCGAGCGCATCCATGTCGAGCAGGATGCCGGCAAGCTGATGCACGACCAGCATCCGTCGCGTTCCTATGTCGACCTCAACCGCGCCGGCGTGGCGCTGATGGAGATCGTGTCCAAGCCCGACATGCGCTCGCCGCAGGAAGCCGGGGCGTATCTGAGCAAGCTGCGCGCGATCCTGCGCTATGTGGGCAGCTGCGACGGCAACATGGACCAGGGCTCGATGCGCGCGGATGTGAACGTCAGCGTCCGCAAGCCGGGCGCCGAGTTCGGCACGCGCACCGAGACCAAGAACGTCAACTCGGTCCGCTTCGTCATGCAGACGGTGGAAGTCGAGGCGCGCCGCCAGGTCGAGGTGCTGGAGAGCGGCGGCCGGATCGTCCAGGAGACCCGGCTGTTCGATCCCGATCGCGGCGAGACCCGCTCGATGCGCTCGAAGGAAGATGCGCACGACTATCGCTATTTCCCCGATCCCGACCTGCTGCCGCTGGAGCTGGACGATGCGTTCCTGGCGGAATGCCGCGCCAGCCTGCCCGAGCTGCCCGACGCCAAGCGCCGTCGCTACGAGCAGGCGCTGGGGCTGAGCGCCTATAATGCCGCGACGCTGACTGCCGATGCGGACACCGCGCGCTGGTTCGAGGCGCTGCTCGCCGAAAGCGCACGGGTGCAGAAGAAGGGCGAGAACGAAGTCGCGCGCGCCGCGGCCAACTGGCTGCTCTCGGATCTCTATGGCGCGCTCAACCGGCTCGGCAAGGATCTGGACGCGAGCCCGGTCAGCCCCGAACAGGGCGCCGAGCTGCTCGCGCTTGCCGCGGACGGCACGCTTTCCGGGCCGCTCGCCAAGCAGGTGTTCGAGATCATGCTCGAGACGGGCGAGCCGGCAGGCAGGATCGTCGAGGAGCGCGGGCTGAAGCAGACCAGCGACACCGGCGCGATCGAGGCGGTGATCGCCGAGGTGCTGGCGAAGAATCCCGGCCAGCTCGAGCAGTATCGCGGCGGCAAGGAGGCCCTGTTCGGCTTCTTCGTCGGCCAGACGATGAAGGCGATGGGCGGCAAGGCCAATCCGGCAGTGGTCAACGAACTGCTGAAGAAGGCGCTGGCGGGGTAGGCGGGAGGTCGTATCTCGCCTTCTCGGCGGGATTGACCGCATAGCCTGACGGTGTGCGGATCAGGTCGGCGGGAAGCGGGATCGCTCCCGTTGGCATGATCGGGAGCGATAGCGTTCCCGGCCAGCGCCGAGCCACGCTTTGCATCAGGTGCTGCCGGAACCGGGCGAAACCTTTCGGATCTTCGCCTTTGGCGAAGCTGATCCAGATTCGGCCGAGATTATCGCGATAGTCCATGGCCGAGGCAACGATCTCCCGGTCCTCCTTTCCCCGCCAGATCGTCGCGTTCAGGGTGATCGGCGATACTTCGGACAAGCGCTGAAGCTCTTCCGGCGTGGCGGCGTCGAGGTGAAACCCGCTTGCTTCGGCCTCGTGGCGCAGCAGGGCCAGAAACGCATCTCGTTCGGCGGCATCGGGCAGCGGGACCTCGAACGCCGCGACGGTGCGTCTGCTTTCGCGCTGAGGCGCGGTATCGCAGGCGGCGCACGCCAAGAAGAGCATCAGGATGTTACGCATGCAGCTTCTCCCGGCGCAGCAGCTTGTTGCTGCGTTCGGGCGCGCACTCGGGCGTCCGCACGTCCCAGGCCAGGCCGGCGCGCTCCAGCAGGCGGATGAAGGCGTAGCCGAGGTCGCTCTGGCCCGGATAGAGCCCGATCTTCGCCGAGCCGGGGAAGGCGTGGTGGTTGTTGTGCCAGGCCTCGCCCATCGTGATCAGCCCGGCCCAGGGCACGTCGTGCGCCTGGACGCCGGCATCCGCAACGATCCAGCGCTGCGGCCCGCGATTATGGGCCAGATGGCCGACCAGCCAGTGGCCGTGCACGCACACGAAGACGCGGGCACAGACGCCCCACACGACGAAGCTCCAGCCGCCCGCCCAATAGAGCAAGGCCGCGACGGGCAGCTGCTGCGCCATCCAGCTGGCTTCGAGGAAGCGGTAGAAGGGATCGCGGCCGATGCGGCCAAGATCGAAGCGTGGCGGCGAATCGAGCTCCAGGCGGCAATGGAGCTGCCACCAGGCATCTCTTGCCGGGCGGCTGGCGTGGCTGAGATAGGGGTGGCAATCGGCGCGGCGCTGCGCCCAGTCCCGCAAATCGTGCGTGCGGATGATCGCGAACGGGCCGCTCATGCCGACCAGCGCGCCGAACCAGACGAGCAGGCGCTCGAGCCAGGGCGCGCAGCCGAAGCTCTTGTGGATCAGCCGCCGGTGATAGCCGACCGAATGGCCGAGCAGCAGCGTGGCGCCGGTCGTGCCGATGAACACCGCCAGCGCGGCGGGCGAGCAGGTGAGGGGGGCTAGGACGAGCGTCGTTGCCGCCATTCCGCCGTTCCACAGCGACTGGACCGGCGCCCAGCGCACGCGCCCCTCCACGGGATCGGCTCCCGGCGTCTCGACGAGATGGTTCACTGCATGCGGATCCGTCATGGCGCGACTCAAAGGTATTTAAGCAACTACTTTATTATCGCCTTTGCGCTGGCGGGCAATGAAGAAATTGCTTAAATACCTTCCCATGCAACGCGTCTTCGAAGCCCTGTCGTCCACCGTGCGCCGCAAGATCCTGGCCTATCTGGCCCATGCCGAACTGACTGCCGGAGAGATCGCGGCGCGGTTCGAGATATCCAAGCCGGCGGTGTCGCAGCATCTCGCGGTGCTGGAGAATGCGGGGCTGGTCACCAGCGAGAAGCGCGGACAATATGTCCATTACCGGCTGGTGCGCGAGCATCTGGCCAATGTGCTGAACGACTATGTGCAGGAAGTCTGCCCGGTATCGCGCCCGCTCAAGCGGGAGAGCGTGGCGCTGGGGGAGGGTTCGGAGGAGAAGGAATAGGATGCGCTGGATCGCCGCTTGCCTGCTGAGCCTGGTCGCCCTGCCCGTTCTTGCGCAGACCGCGCCCGCGCCGAGTCCCGCGGCGACGCTGCCGCGCGTGGCGCTGACCACTGCCGCGGGCACGATCGTCGTCGAGGTCGACACCGTCCACGCGCCGATCAGCGGCAACAACTTCCTGCGCTATGTCGATCAGAAGCGGCTCGACGGCGCCCCCTTCTACCGGGTGGTGAAGGTGCAGGACCATTTCGGCTTCGTGCAGTTCGGAGTGAACAATGCGCGGGGCAAGGTGTTGCCACCGATCAAGCATGAACCGACCACGCTCACCGGCATCAAGCACACGGATTTCACGCTTTCGACGCCCCGCCGCGCGCCCGACACCGCCGCCGGCGATTTCACCATCCTGCTGGGCGACCAGCCTTCGTTCGACGCCGATCCGACCAAGCCCGGCGACAATCTCGGCTATGCGGCCTTTGCCCATGTCGTCGACGGCAAGGACGTGGTGCTCAAGGTCTTCGACGCCCCCAATTCGCCCACCGCCACGCTGGGCGGCTATTTCAAGGGCGAGATTCCGGCAGCACCGGTGAAGATCCTGACGGCGCGCCGGGTTGCGAACTAGAGGCGGGCGCTAGTTCGCCGGCCGGTCGAGATACAAATAGAGCGGGTCGAACTCGGCAAGCGATTCCAGCCTGGGCCGGTCGTGGATCGTCACCCGCCCGCTGCGAAAATCGGCCAGGCCCGCCTCGCGCAACTCGCGCAGCACGCGGTTCACATGCACCCCGGTGAGGCCGAGGCACTCGGCGAACTGGTTCTGCGTGATCGGCAGGCCGAAGCCGTTGCCTTCCGCCGCGCCGACGGCGAGCAGCCGCGACTGCAGCTCGCAGAGCAGGTGCGCGGCACGCTCGATGGCGTTGCGCCGGCCGAGCGAGACTTCCCATTCGCGGTGGATGCTTGCGTCGAGATTGGTCGAGAACCAGAAGGCACGGGCAAGGTTCGGGAAGCGGCCGGTGATCTCCGTCACCTTGGCGTGCGGCGCGCGGGCGATCCGGCAGGGGGTGAGGGTGATCACATTGTGATCGAGATAGCCCAGCGTATAGCCGTGCAGGTCGGCGAAATCGCCGGGCACGTGCAGGTGCGTGATCTGGCGCTGGCCGTTGCTGAGGTCCTTGTACCGCGCGAGCAGGCCGTCGAGCAGCAGGATCGAGCTGTTCAGCCGCTCGCCGCGGCGCACGATCACCTGCTCCGCCGCATGGACGAACGGACCCTGCACCGCGGCACGCAGCGCTTCCTCCTCCGGAGCGCTGATTTCGCAGCGCAGCCGGAGCCTTTTCAAATGTTTGTCGATCATGGATGGCCGGAGTTTACTGCTGATCCAAGTCCTGGTGCCGCACGTCGCCGGTACGGCCCGATAGCGCTAGGGGCTCCGGCGGCGCATGACCGTTGCCGGTTTCGCCCGGTTTGACGGCGTCGGCGCGGGTTTCGCCGATCCGCGTGCGATCGGAGCGCGGGTCTTCACGATCATTGTCGTTCATCCTCTCTCTCCCTGTCGGGCAATCGGCTGGCCGGGCGCGGGCACTGTCGGCGTGGCCGGCTGCGGTACGGGCACGTCGATGTCCGGCACCGGCGGATCAAGTTCGGGAGGCGGGCTCGCCGGCTGGCCCGGAAGCGGCGCGGGAGGCTGCTCGGCGGGCGGCACGGTGGGCTGGACGGGCGGCTCAACGGGCACGAACGGTCTCCTTGTTTCGGTAGACCAACGCTTCGTGTCGCGATGAAGTTGCCTGCGCCCTTGCGATGAAGGCCCCGACTGTTATAGAGCCCGCCGACCGGCGGTGCCCTGTGCGGGCGTGGCGGAACTGGTAGACGCGCCAGATTTAGGTTCTGGTATCGAAAGGTGTGGGGGTTCGAGTCCCTTCGCCCGCACCAGCATCGCCGCTCGTTTGCCCGCGTCACCGGACGCCTGCCAATTCCTTTTCTTGAAGTTTGGAAGCCTGAGAAAAATGCAGACTGTCGAGACGTTGAACGAGGGCCTGAAGCGCGCCTACACGCTCAAGATCACTGCCAAGGACATCGACAAGAAGGTCGATGCCGAGGTCAAGCGGGTTGCCCCGCAGGTCCGCATGCCGGGCTTCCGTCCGGGCAAGGTGCCGACCAACCTGATCCGCAAGATGCATGGCGAGGCGATCGCGCAGGACGCGCTCAACAGCTCGATCCAGGAAGGCGTGCAGAAGCTGATCGCCGACAACAAGCTGCGCCCGGCCGTGTCGCCGTCGGTGAGCCTGGAAGGCGAATATGCGCCCGGCGGCGATGCTGAGATCAAGGTCGAGCTGGAGGTCCTGCCGGACGTCCCGACTCCCGCGATCGACGGTCTGAAGCTCGAGCGCCTGACCGTGCCGGTGAGCGATGACGAAGTGAACGTCCAGCTCAAGCAGCTCGCCGGCCAGCAAAAGGCCTGGACCGATGCGCCGGCCAAGCACAAGGCCGCCGAGGGCGACCAGGTGACCATGGACTTCGCCGGCAGCGTCGACGGCGTCGCATTCGACGGCGGCACCGGCACCGACATGTCGGTCGAGATCGGCACCGGCCGCCTGATCCCCGGCTTCGAGGACCAGCTCGTCGGCGTGAAGTCCGGCGACGAGAAGACGATCGACGTCACCTTCCCGGCCGATTATGGCGTGCCCGACCTGGCCGGCAAGCCCGCCCAGTTCGCCCTCAAGATCACCGCCGTGAAGACTGCCGGCGAGACCGTGATCGACGATGATTTCGCCAAGACGCTGGGCCTGCAGAGCCTCGAGCAGCTCACCGGCCTGCTCAAGGGCCAGCTCGAGCAGCAGCTGAACGGCCTGACCCGCACCTATATGAAGCGCAAGCTGCTTGATCAGCTCGCCGCGGGGCATGACTTCGAGGTTCCGCCCTCGATGGTCGATGCCGAGTTCGAGCAGATCTGGCACCAGCTCCAGCACGAAGCCGAGCATGAGGCGGACCCCGAGGCGGCCAAGGCCGAGCTCGAGGCCGAGCGCGCCGATTATGTGAAGATCGCCGAGCGCCGCGTGCGCCTGGGCCTGCTGCTCTCGGAGATCGGCACCGCCAACGGCGTCGAGGTCACGCCCAACGAGATGAACCAGCTGATCACCCAGGCGGCGGCGCAATATTCGCCGAACGATCGCGAGCGCTTCTACCAGTATGTCCGCAACGAGCCGATGGCCGCCGCCCAGCTGCGCGCGCCGCTGTTCGAGGACAAGGTGGTCGATTTCCTGTTCGACAAGGCCGACATCTCGGACCGCGAAGTGACTCGCGAGGCGCTGGAAGCCGCGATCGAGAGCGATGACGGCTTCGACACCGGCACGCACACCCACGACCACGACAACCACAAGCCGCGCAAGTCGAAGAAGGCGGAAGCCGGCGAGGGCGAGGCCAAGGCCGAGAAGAAGCCCGCCGCCAAGGCGAAGAAGGCAGACGCCGAGCCGGCGGAAGCCGAGGCCGAGCCCGCCAAGAAGCCGGCCGCCAAAAAGGCTCCGGCCAAGAAGGCGGAGGGCGACGAGGCCGAAGCCAAGCCCGCCAAGAAGGCGCCCGCGAAGAAGAAGGCCGACTGAGGCTTTCTCCTTCGGGACAAGTTCAGGCCCTCGCTCCTTGTGGAGCGGGGGCCTTTGCTTTGTCAGCTGAAGATGTCGGTGAGCGCCGGGCCGCGCTGCGCGGCCTGGGCGCGGGCGATTCTCCACAGCATCGGGATGACGATGGCGGCGAGGGCGATGCCCGTCACCGACTGGATCCAGATGATCGTCATCAGCGCGAACGGGCCTGCGAACACGCTTAGGATGATCAAGTCGAAGAAGCTGAAGAGTCACAGGCCCCACGAGGCGAAGACGCACATCGTGAGGAGCGTCCGGATCAGCATGTCCATCTTGACCTCGACGGAGGCCAGCTCGGCAAGGACGTGCAGCGCATAGAGGCCGGGCCACAGGTGATAGGCGATCAGCAGCACTGGGTTGGTGGCGGCATCGATCATCACCCTCGCGATGGTTGCCGATGTCAGCGGTCAGAGCCCGCGCGTTTTCATTCTCGCTCTCCCGCCGGGAAGCATGCTCGGGGCACCAATCCCCGCCAAGTGAAATTGATATCGAACCGTAACCGTTTCGGCCCTATGGCTGGCGCATGAGCAAGCCGACCGTCGCCGTGATCCTGCCCTGCTACAATGAAGAAGCCGCGATCGCGCAGACGATCGAGGGGTTCCGCAAGGTGCTGCCGGATGCGGCCATCTACGTCTATGACAACAACAGCCGCGACCGGACGATCGAAGTCGCGCGAGCGGCCGGTGCCGTGGTCCGCAGCGAACGGATGCAGGGCAAGGGCAATGTCGTCCGCCGGATGTTCGCCGATGTCGAGGCCGACATCTATGTGATGGCGGACGGCGATGCGACCTATGATCCGGCCTCGGCCCCCGCCATGGTGACGCGCGTGGCGGAGGAGGGGCTCGACATGATCGTCGGCACCCGCGTGCACGAAGCGGCCGAGGCCTATCGCCGCGGGCATGTGCTCGGCAACCGGATGATGACCGGCATCCTCGCCAAGCTGTTCGGCCGCAGCTTCACGGACATCTTCTCGGGCTACCGCGTCTTCTCGCGCCGCTTCGTGAAGAGCTTCCCGGTGCTTTCCGCCGGCTTCGAGATCGAGACCGAGATCAGCGTTCATGCGCTGGAGCTGAAGATGCCGGTGGGCGAGGTGGAGACGCGCTATTTCGCCAGGCCCGAGGGATCGGAGTCCAAGCTAAGCACCTATCGCGACGGCTGGCGCATCCTGAAGACGATCGCGGTACTTTACCGGATCGAGCGGCCGATGCTGTTCTTCGGCTGGATCGCCACCGTGTTCGCCGCGCTGGCGGTGGGGCTCAGCATCCCGCTCGCCGTCACCTGGTTCGAGACCGGCCTCGTGCCGCGTTTCCCCACGGCGATCCTGGCGACGGGATTGATGATCCTCTCCTTCCTGAACCTGTTCACCGGGCTGATCCTCGACACGGTGGTGCGCGGGCGGCGCGAGGTGCGGCGGCTCGCCTATCTGGCGCAACCGGGGCCGCTCAAATAGGCGGTCGCCGCGAATCGAGGCTTGCAGCATTGCTCGAATATTCGATCTGATAAGGTCTACCTTGTCGGATCGGCCATCCATGGGCGTATGTCTTCAAAGATTCGCCCGATCGAAAAAGAAACTTCGATCATCACTGTCCGATGACCGGGTATGATTATTGAAGATTTCATAGACTTTACTGAATTCATTGTTCGATTCTCGTTAAATGAAACGAAAATGAAATGAGCATTACTTATATGCTGCTATCGTTGTAACAATAATGCCAACTGCAATGCGTAGGGGCGCCTCGATCAGGAATAAACCTGAAGGGGGTTACCCATATGCAGAATGTTTCCCGCTTCCGTCTGTCGCTGCTCGCGGGCGCGACCTTGTTCGCGTTGTCCGCGATGCCCGCGCTGGCGCAGGACCAGACGGCGACGACGACGTCCGCCCAGGCCGACGGCAATGATCAGGGTGGCCTCGGCGAGATCATCGTCACGGCGCAGCGTCGCGAGACCAATCTGCAGCAAACGCCGATCTCGATTTCGGTGCTGAGCACCGAGGCGCTGCAGGATCGCCACGTCCAGAGCCTGTTCAACCTGGCCGACGGTACGGTGCCGTCGCTGCGCGTCGCCACGTTCGAGGCGCGCCAGTCGGCGCTGACCATCGGCATCCGCGGTATCGTCCCCTATGACCAGAACCAGACGGCCCGCGACGGCGGCGTCAGCGTCTATATCGACGGCGTCGCCCTCGGCAAGACTCAGGGCCTCAACGCCGCGCTGTTCGACATCGAGCGCATCGAAGTGCTGAAGGGCCCCCAGGGCACGCTGTTCGGCCGCAACACCGAAGGCGGCGCGCTCTCGATGGTCACCAAGGCGCCCACCGGCGAGTTCGGCGCGCGCATGACCGCCGGCATCGGCAATTATGGCAGCCGCAACGCGGACATCCATCTCGACCTGCCGGCGTTCTTCAACATCGCGCTGAAGTTCGACGGGGTGTACCAGCATCAGGATCCGACGGTGAAGGATCCGCTCGCGGGCTCGGTCGGCTGGAACTATTACGATCGCAAGGGCGGCCGCGCGGCGGCGCGCTGGACTCCGTTCGAGGGTCTGACCGCGGACTTCTCCTATGATTATGCGAAGGACGAGAACACCCCGCAGTTCAGCCAGCTGATCAACTACAATCCGAACAACTACACCGTCGGCACCTATACGCCGGCGGGCGGTACGATCGGCACCACCCTGTATCTGCCGGGCACCGCTACCGCTTGCGGCGGCACCATCACCGCGGCCCAGGCCGCGGCTGGCCGTCTTCCCTGCGTTGCGCCGCTTGCGCCCGCGGTCGGCGTGCACCCGGAGCGTCAGAAGGTCGCCGATGTCGGCGTGCCGCAGCAGCCGAGCGTCGACATCACGCACGGCTTCACGTCGAACCTGAAGTACAAGGTCGCCCCGGGCCTCGAACTGCGTTCGATCACCGCCTGGCGCGGCGTCAGCACCGATCAGTGGGACAATTCGGGCGGTCCGGAGCGCAGCACCTATGCGCCGAACGCCAATTTCAGCCGCTACAGCCTCTCGTTCCTGAAGCAGCACCAGTTCAGCCAGGAATTCCAGGCGGTGGGCAGCTTCGATCAGTTCGATTTCGTCCTCGGCGCCTATTATTTCACCGAGCATGCGACCGAATATGCCGCGACGCCGCTCAGCAACCTGTGGAACGCGGACGGCACGGCCTACACCATCCGCAGCCCCATCGTCACCGGCACCGTCACCAGCGCGAATTCGGGCTACCAGCCCTATGCCGCCTCCTGCGTGAACACCCTGGCGGCCACCGTCCCGCAGTTCACGAACAGCTGCCAGTTCATCACGCGCGCCAGCAAGGCCTGGGACCACAACTACTCGGCGTTCGGCAACCTGACCTTCTCGCCGGAAGGCACCGGGCTGCACTTCACCGCCGGCGGCCGCTTCACCAAGGACAAGCGCCACGGCGCGCTCTACGTGGTGAACAACGCGGTGCAGGGCTTCACCTTCGAGAACAGCATCAGCCGCTTCGATCCGATGTTCAACATCGCATATGACGCGACGCAGGACGTCCATCTCTACGCCAAATATTCGACCGGCTTCCGCGCCGGCGGCGCCAACGACCGTTCGCAGAGCTTCAACGCCTTTGGTCCGGAATCGGTAAAGTCGTACGAGATCGGGGCGAAGATGGACTTCTTCGACCATCATGCCCGCTTCAACATTGCCGGCTACATCATGGATCGCAGCAACACGCAGTTCGACTTCGACCTGTTCGACACTGCCGCGACCATCACGCTGCCCAACGGCACCGCGGTTCCGAACCCGACCAACGGCGCGCACATCGAACAGACCCAGAATGCCGGCAACACCAAGATCCGCGGCATCGAGGCCGATCTGACGGTGAAGCCGACGGCCGGCCTGACGTTGTCGGCTTCCTATGCCTATACCTATTGGAAGGCGCCTTCGGCAGTGAACCCGTTCACCGGCGGCCTGCCGCAGCAGCTCTACATCGTCTACACGCCGAAGAACGCAGCGTCGGGCGCGATCGACTATGTGCTGCCGCTCACCATCGCGAACGGCGCCAATCTGCGCCTGCACCTCGATGCCAACTATGCCAGCAGCCAGTACAGCTTCCAGCTCGAGCCGACCAAGACGGATCCGAGCTTCGTCGTGAACGGCCGCATCGCGCTGGCGGATATCAAGATGAACGACAGCGCGCAGGTGACTCTGTCGCTGTGGGCGCGCAACCTGTTCGACAACACCTATATCTATCGCCGGTCGAATGCGAACTCGTCGCCGGTGTACAACTATAATGGCGCCACCCTAGTCTCGACCAACTATGGCGGCATCCTGGGCGACTATGCCAATTTCAACCCGCCGCGCACCTTCGGCGCGGAAGCCAGCGTCAAGTTCTGATCCCCGGTTCCCGGCGGCGAGCCGGGGAGCGGATCGCGGGAATGGCGGCCCGGACGGTCATCCGTCCGGGCCGTTTCTCATGGGGCGAGCGGCAGGCGGACGCGGACGCGCAGGCCCGGCCGGTTGTCCACCAGCTCGAGCGCGCCGCGATGGAGCGCGGCGATCGCCTGGACCAGGGGCAGGCCGAGGCCGTGCCCCGGGCGGTTCCGGCTATGTTCGAGCCGGCCGAAGCGGCGGAGCGCGAGCGCATGCTCGGCCGGGGCGATGCCGGGGCCGTCATCGGCGACGGTGAGGACGGCACCGTCGCTCTCTCGCGTCACCGACACAGCGAGGGTCGAGCCCGGCGGAGTGTGGTTGACCGCATTCTCGATCAGGTTGACGACGAGTTGGGTGAGCAGCCGCGCGTCCCCCTCGATCGGTGCGGAGTCCCAGGGGCCGAGGCGCAGCTTCTGTCCCTTCTCGTCCGCCAGGGCCTCGATCGCCTCGGCAGCGCCGGCGGCGATCTCGGCCAGGTCCAGCCGGCGGAACATCGCCCGGCGATCGCCACCCTCCACTTCGGTGATGCGCAGGATCGCGGCGAACATCGCCAATATCTCCTCGCTCTGCGCCATCGCTTCCTCGACCTGGGGGCGGAGCGCATCGGCGCCGGGCTCGGCAGCGAGCCGAGCCAGCTGGCCGTGGAGCCGGGCCAGCGGCGTGCGCAGGTCATGCGCGATGTCGTTGGATATCTGGGAGAGGCTGGTCATCAGCGCCTCGATCCGGTCGAGCATGTGATTGAAGGCCTCCGCCTGCCGGCCAAAGGCGGAGCCCGCCCGCTCGACCGGCACGCGCGCGCGCAGGTCGCCGTCGACGATCGCCTCCGCCGCATGGCGTACCGCGCCGATGTTGCGCCGGATGGCAAGGCCGAGGGCCAGCGTGCCCAGCGCCACGAGCAGCAGGATCGTGCCGAAGCCCGATGCGAGGATCAGCAAGCGATGCGAATCGTGATGATCGATCGGCTCGCTCTCTGCCGCCAATGCCAGCGTCAGGCCGTTCGGCAACGCGTGCACCAGCGCCCGCCCGCGCGTGAGGCCGTGGATGCCGGCACTCCGATCGATCGTCGAGAGGCCCTGGGGAAAGCCGTGCGCGGGCGCGATGTTGCCGGCCAGGTGCCGGCCTCGTGCATCGATCAGCAGGAAGCCGATGTCGCCGCTGTCGCGTCGCCGCGTTTCCTGCGCGATCCGGTGCATCAGCAGCGGCTGGTCCGGATTGTCGGCGAGCAGTTCGGCGGCTTGTCCCTGCAGCCGCTTGTCCACTTGCCGGTCGATCGCGCCGACGAGCGCCAGATAGACTCCGGCGCAAGTCAGCACCGTGGCAAGCGCTATGGCGGTGAGGAAGGCGAGCGCGATCGCCCGTAGCGAGCGAGGCGGCGTCATGGCTCAGGCGCGGAACATGTAGCCGACTCCGCGCACGGTCACGATCGGATCGGGGAGGCCGGGCAGCTCGAGCCGCTGGCGCAGGCGCCGGATATAGGCGTCGACGATGTTGGTGGTGGGAACGAAATCATAGCCCCAGACGCGCTCGAGCAGCAGCGGCCGGGTGAGCACCGTGCCCGCCTCGCGGACGAGCTCGGCGAGCAGCTTGATCTCTGTCTTGTGCAGCTCGATCGGCTGGCCCGCACGCGTGACCCGGTGCCGCGCGACGCTCACCGTGACGTCACCTGCCGTCACCGTCGCGCTGTCGGCGCCATTGGCCTGGCGGCGGCGGAGCAGGGCGCGGATGCGGGCGTGGAGCTCGTCGGTCTCGAACGGCTTGACGACATAGTCGTCGGCGCCGGCCTCCAGCCCTTCCACCCGCTCGGGGAGGCGGCCCAGCGCGGTCAGCAGGATCACCGGCGTCAGCACTTCCTGCTCGCGCAGCCAGCGCAGCACGTCGACTCCGTCGACGAAGGGAAGCATCCGATCGAGGATCACGATGTCGAACGGATCGTCGCCGATCGCCGCGATCGCCGCGCGCCCATCGGCAACCGCCTGGACGGCATAGCCCCGTTCGCTCAGCTGGTCGCCCAGCAGGCGGCGCAGCGGTTCGTCATCCTCGACGAGGAGGAGGCGCACGGGGTCGTCGGACATCGATTGGCTGGCCAAGGTTCGCATCCAGGCAAGGTTCGTGCCCCTGTAAGGGGAAGGCAGGCAAAGGTCGATCCGAAACAATGGGGCCGCGAGCGTTCGGGCCCGGAGCGCTCAGGCCCGGGTCTCCACCAATCCCAGCGCGATCAGGCTGTGCGCAGTGGCGAGGATCGCCTCCGCATTGCCGCGGGGCTGCCAGTCGAGCAGCTTGCGTGCCTTGACGTTGCTGGCATTGGCCCGGATGCCGAGCCGCGGCGCCGCCTCGCGCGCCATCGGATTGAAGAGGGCGAGGATCCGCACCAGCCAGCTCGGGATGCGGCGGCGCGTGATGTTGCCGGCCGCGTCGCCCAGGTCGGCGCGCAGGATATCGGCCATTTCGGGAATCGAGACTGCCTTGCCCGCCACGGCGAGGAATCGCTCGCCCGCCGCGCCGGCATGCGTCATCGTCTCGATCTGCAGGCTGGCCACGTCGCGCACGTCGACCACGCCGAACCACAGGTCGGGCAGGCCGGGCATCCTGCCCTCGATCATCGACTTCACCAGCCAGATCGAAGTGGAAAGATCGTCGTTGAGCGCCGGGCCGAAGATGCCGACGGGATTGACCACCGCCAGCTCGAGGCCGTTGCCCTCGGCTGCGATGAAGTCCCATGCCGCGCGCTCGGCGAGGGTCTTGGACTTCATATAGGGCTGGACGGCGGGGCCGTTCACATCGGTCCAGTCGGCCTCGGTATAGTCGCTATGGCTATGGCCATGGCCATAGCCGATCGCGGCGAAGCTGGAAGTGAGCACCACGCGCTTCACGCCCGCGTCGCGCGCCGCTCGCAGCACCCGGAGCGTGCCGTCCACGGCCGGGCGGATCAGTTCCTGTTCGTCGGCGGGCTGGCTCTGCGGGAAGGGGGAGGCGACGTGCTGGACATAGTCGCAGCCGGCCACGGCCTCGGCCCAGCCTTCGTCCCTTTCCAGATCCGCGGCGACGAAGCTCAGGCGGCGCGTATCGGCGCCGGCCCGCTCGAGCGTCGCGCGGACCTGTGGCTCGCGCGCGAGGCTGCGGACCGTGGTGCGGACATCATGCCCCGCCGCCAGCAACTGGAGGATGACATGGCTGCCCACGAAGCCGGAGCCGCCGGTGACCAGGACCTTGTGCGTCGTCATGATGCCATCATGGGGCAGCACCGTTGCGCCTTCAAGGCAGCGCGGGCGTGGAGGGCGTGCAGCCCTGGCCGGCCATCCGCGCGTTCCCGGGCGGCGGCCCTCCGTGAAAGCCCTTGTCGCGACTAACCATAACCAAGGCTTGAACTCCGCTCGCCAAGCGCCGATGTTGGGTCGGGCAAACAGACATAACGAGATTTTCACCCATGCATCCGCTTTCCGGTCAGATGACCATTGACCCCGTCACCGGCGGCCTCGTCCCCATCGTCATCGAGCAGTCGAGCCGCGGCGAGCGCAGCTTCGACATCTATTCGCGCCTGCTGCGCGAGCGCATCGTTTTCGTGACCGGCCCTGTCGAGGACCATATGGCCTCGCTGATCACCGCCCAGCTGCTCTTCCTCGAGTCCGAGAACCCGAAGAAGGACATCTGGATGTACATCAACTCGCCGGGTGGCGTGGTGACCGCCGGCATGGCGATCCACGATACCATGCAGTATATCCGCCCGCGCGTCGGCACGGTCTGCATCGGCCAGGCGGCGTCGATGGGCAGCTTCCTGCTCGCTTCGGGCGAGCCGGGCCTGCGCGTGGCGCTCACCAATGCCCGGATCATGATCCACCAGCCTTCGGGCGGCGCCCAGGGCATGGCCTCGGACATCGAGATCCAGGCCAAGGAGATCCTGCGGATTCGTGCGCGGATGAACGATCTCTACGTGAAGTACACCGGCCAGCCGCTCGACAAGATCGAGCGCGCGATGGACCGCGACACCTTCCTGGAGGCGAACGAGGCCAAGGAATTCGGCCTGGTCGACGAAGTGTACGAGAAGCGGCCGATGCCGACCGACGGCGAGGCTGCGGCCGCCTGATCGTCAGGAGCTGTTTAAGGAGTCTGGCGTAATAGCCAGATTCCGGGTTTGCCGGATAATCTCCCGCGTGTAGGATGGCGGGTGGCGTAACGTGCGCGCGGCGCACCAAGGATGGATTGAATGACCAAGCTCAGCGGCGGTGACTCGAAGAGCACGCTCTATTGTTCGTTCTGCGGCAAGTCGCAGCACGAAGTGCGCAAGCTCATCGCGGGCCCGACCGTGTTCATCTGCGACGAGTGCGTGGAGCTCTGCAACGACATCATTCGCGAAGAGACCAAGTCCGCGCTCGTCAGCAAGAAGGACGGCGGGGTCCCGACGCCGCAGGAGATCTGCGACGTCCTCGACGATTATGTGATCGGCCAGAAGCGCGCCAAGCGCGTGCTCTCGGTGGCGGTGCACAACCACTACAAGCGGCTGAACCACGGCGCCAAGGGCGCGGACGTCGAGCTTTCGAAGTCGAACATCCTGCTCGTCGGCCCCACCGGCTGCGGCAAGACGCTGCTGGCGCAGACGCTGGCGCGCATCCTCGACGTGCCGTTCACCATGGCGGACGCCACCACCCTCACCGAAGCCGGCTATGTCGGCGAGGACGTGGAGAACATCATCCTCAAGCTGCTCCAGGCCTCCGACTATAATGTCGAGCGGGCGCAGCGCGGCATCGTCTATATCGACGAGATCGACAAGATCAGCCGCAAGGCCGAGAACCCGTCGATCACGCGCGACGTGTCGGGCGAGGGCGTGCAGCAGGCGCTGCTCAAGCTGATGGAAGGCACCACGGCGAGCGTTCCGCCGCAGGGCGGGCGCAAGCATCCGCAGCAGGAATTCCTGCAGGTGGACACGACCAACATCCTGTTCATCTGCGGCGGCGCCTTTTCGGGGCTGGAGAAGATCATCGGCGATCGCCTGCAGGGCAAGTCGATCGGCTTCGGCGCGCATGTCGCCGCACCGGACGAGCGCCGCACCGGCGAGATGCTCAAGCAGGTCGAGCCGGAGGATCTCCTCAAGTTCGGCCTGATCCCCGAGTTCGTCGGCCGCCTGCCGGTGATCGCGACGCTCGAGGATCTCGACGTCGAGGCGCTGATCAAGATCCTCACCGAGCCGAAGAACGCGCTGGTCAAGCAGTATCAGAAGCTGTTCGACATGGAGGGCGTGAAGCTGGGCTTCAACGACGACGCGCTCACTGCCGTCTCGAAGAAGGCCATCGAGCGCAAGACCGGCGCGCGCGGCCTCCGCTCGATCCTGGAGGGCATCCTGCTCGACACGATGTTCGACCTGCCTTCGATGGACGGGGTGGACGAAGTCGTGGTCGACAAGGACGTGGTCGGCGGCACCAAGGAGCCGGTGCGCGTCTATGCCAAGAAGGAAAAGGCGGGCTGAGCGCAGCGCGCCGGCTCTGGCTGGATTTCAGGAGGCCCTTTCCGCGAGCGCGGGGAGGGCCTTCTGCTTTTCGGCACCCTCGAGCCAGCAATCGTCATCCCCGCGAAGCCGGGGATCCAGCGGCATGAAGGCGAACCCCCTGCCGCTTCGGACCCCGCCTTGGCGGGGATGACGCGCAAGGGATGCTCTGCCATCATTCCCCGATGCGGGGGGCAAGGAGCAGAACGGACAGACTCGCCGCCGCGCAGGCGCGCCGCCGGCATGTCCGTTTCCGGCACGCCCTTATCTGGCTGCTGGTCGGCGCGGTCGTCTATGCGGTGGCGCTGGCGCTTGCGATCCTGCTTCATCCCGATCCGAAGGTCGTGCTGGCGCCGGTGATCGGCCCCAGCCTGTACCTCACGCCGCTGTTCGGCATGCCCTATCTCTTCGCCAGCGCGCGGCAGCGCGGATGGGCGCGCCGGCTATTCTATTTCACCGCGGTGCTCACCTTCGTCCATGTCGCGGCCAATTATCTCGCCTGGCGGCACGCCTCGATCAGCTTCGCGCTCGAGCCCGATCCCCAGGCCTATGTCCAGGATCTGGGCACCGGCGCGGTGGGCGGTTTCGCGGGCGGGGCGCTGGCGCTGATGCTGCTGGTGCCGCTGCGCCTGGCGCCTTTCCACGCGGGCAGTCGCGCGATCATCCTGCTCGGCATCGCCGCGCTCACCCTGCTCGGCGCGCTCGGCATGGCGCAGGGGCTGCTGCTCACCGGCGCCCATGGCTACCAGTTGAAATCGGCGGGCTTCGTCTTCTGGCTGGAGTGCGTGCACTTGCCCTGGCAGGCGTGCCTGGCGTTCTTCCTGGCCTGGCTCATGCGGCTCGGGCGGCGACCCGCGGGCTGAGCCGCATCAGCGCGAGATAGACCAGCAGCGCAACGGCCAGGCCGACGAACCAGGCCCAGGTATAGATCGCCATCCATGCCGGCCCGGCGGCGAAGGCACCGGGCGCGGCGGTGGCGAGGAAGCCGGGCAGGTTGGGCAGCACGCCGGCCGCGAAGGCGATCAGCGCCGCCGGGTTCCAGCCGCGGCGATAGGCATAGGCGCCGTCCGCGCGATAGAGGTCGTCGACCTGCAGCCGCGTGCGGCGGATCAGCCAGTAATCGGCGATCAGGATGCCGGCGATCGGCCCGAGCAGCGCCGAATAGCCGGCAAGCCAGACGAAGATATAGCCGCCGGTGGAGGCGAGCAGCTTCCACGGCATCATCAGGATCGCGATCGCCGCGGTGATTATGCCGCCGGTCCGGTAGCTGATCCGCGCCGGCCAGAGCGAGGAGAAGTCATAGGAAGCGGAAACGAGGTTCGCGGCGATGTTGCACGAGATGGTGTCGACGCTGATCACGATCAGCCCGAGCAGCACCAGCGGCCCCTCGAACCGGCCGGAAAGCGCGACCGGGTCCCAGATCGCCTCGCCATAGATCACGACCGTGGCGCTGGTGGTGATCACGCTGGCGAGCGCGATCAGCCCCATCATCGGCGGCAGGCCGAGGGACTGGCCGATCAGCTGGTCGCGCTGCGAACGGGCGAAGCGCGTGAAGTCGGGAATGTTGAGCGCGAGCGTCGCCCAATAGCCGATCATCGCGGTGAGCGCGGGCCAGAACACGGCCCAGAACTGCCCGGCCTTCGGGCCGCCCGGCACGAAGGCGGAGGGCGCGTGGAAGATGGGGCCGAGCCCGCCCGCCGCCTCCACCGCCCACCAGACCAGCGCGATGCAGACCAGGATCTTCGCCGGCGCGGTCCAGGTCTCCAGCCGGCGAATGGTAAGCAGCCCCTTGCGCACGAAGAAGAGCTGGAGCGACCAGAAGAGGAGGAAGGCGACCAGCTGCCCGCTCCCGATGCCGAGCATCGGGAGCGGGGCGCCGCGCAGGTCGGCGCGGACCAGCACGCCGAACAGGGTGAGCAGCGCCTCGCCGCCGATCCAGGTCTGGATGCCGTACCAGCCGCAGGCCACCAGCGCCCGGGCCAGGGCGGGCAGCCGCGCGCCCGCGGTGCCGAACGAAGCGCGCACCAGCACCGCATAGGGAATGCCGTGCCGGGCGCCGGCATGGCCGATCAGCAGCATCGGCACGAGGACGATGCCATTGCCCAGCAGCACGGTGAACGCCGCCTGGCCGGCGGACATGCCCTGTTCGACCAGCCCCGCGGCGAGCATCCAGGCCGGCACCGCGACGATCATGCCGATCCACAGCGCGGTATAATGATACCATGCCCAGCTGCGCTGCCCGGGCCCGGTCGGCGCGAGGTCGGTGTTCCAGAGCGCTTCGTCCGCCATGCTTCCCCCCAAGATGCCGGCCCAACGGATTGGAATGTCGCGCGAAGCCGGCGGCGCCGCAAGGCCGACTTTGTGTTGACGCGACTCAAGATGAGGCGCACCCTAGGTGTATTGGCCGGATAGAGGAGTGTTCCTATGTCTGATGCTGCTATCCTCGCGGATGAAGATCCCCGCGAGTATCATTCGTCGTTCAATCTTGCCCTCGATTCCGCCGCGGGCACGGCATTCAAGTGGCTTATCCTCGGCCACCTGTTCTTCATCGCCGGGTTGTGCGTGCTGACCCTGGCGAATGTCGCCAACGCGGCCGTGTGGCTTACGCCTCTGCTTACCTTGCCTCTGGTCTGGGCCGGGCGGGGCCACAAGCTGGCGATGAAGGTCGCCGTGCTGATCGTCGGCCTCACCTTTGCGCACTGGGCGGGCGCCCAGCTGGCGAACCAGGTCAATGCCTCCACGGATCCGATGCGGTTCGGCCTGATCGGCGGCGGCGTGGGAGCGGGCCTCGCCCTGCTGTTCGTTCTGGGCAGTGGGCTTGGCCGTCGCGGGATCGCGCCGGTGATCTTCGCCGTGTTCGGCACGGCGATGCTGGCGGGCCTCGGCGCGCTGGTCGTCTATCTCTACATGACGACCGGTTCGACCAGCGAGACCTTCCCGGGCAACTGGGTCCAGCTGCTCAAGATCTACACGCCCTGGCAGATCGGTTTCGCCTTCGTGCTCGCCAAGGTGCTGCGGCCGGACGGCGCGGTGATCGAGGAGGAATAGGGCTGCGTGCCGGGGGCAGTCCCCCGGCACCTGCTCCAGGGGCGTTCGTCTTCCCTGCCTGCGTGGGGAGGATGGGGCTTGCCGATTGCGGCTCGACCCTAGATCAGCCCCGGCACGAAGCGCTTCACGCGCGCGGCATAGGCGTCATAGGCGGTGCCGAACTGTGCGCGGAGGAGCCTCTCTTCACGGCGCACGCGCATCCAGGTGCCGACCCAGTAGAGCGGCACCCCCAGGATCAGTCCGCGCCAATGGCCGAGCGCCAGCGCCATCACGAGTATCCAGACGAACAGCGCGACATAGATGGGATTGCGGACCACCGCGAAGGGGCCCCAGGTGACGAGCTGATGGTCTTCGCGCGTGCGCGCGACGATCGCCCAGTTTCGCCCCATGGCGCGCGAAGAGGCGACGAACAGCCCGATCACCCCGGCCATCAGCACCAGGACGGCGGCAAACTGGCCGATCGCGGCTGGGTCCGGTGCTCCCACGACCATCTCGAGTGGGCCGAATCCCACCGCAAGGAACCCGAGCGCCTGCACGGCGACGCCGATCATCGAGCCCGAATCGCGCTTGCTGGTCACTTCGGTGCCTGCCGTGCCGCGCCTGGCCTTGGCGGCGAGCAGCACCGCGACCCAGACGATCATGCTGCCGCAAAGCGCGGCGACCGCATAGACGCTGGTAGGTTCGGGATGGACGAGTGCGATCATGATCACCTCCGATAGGCATTGGCCTGATAGGCCTCGACGGCAGCCGAATATTTGAGGACCCGCGCGTTCGGATCGACGACGACATGCGCGTCGGCCGGCACGTTCAGCGTTGCGGTGCCGCCCGGCATCTCGACCAAGCGCACCTTGCCGTCGACCGAGACTTCCACCGGCAGCGGGAACGGCTTGTCGTTCGCCACCTTCCAGCGCAGCGTCAGCGTGTCGCCCTGGCGCGCCTCGACCAGTTCCGGCAGCGGTGCCTGGTAGAGATAGACGTCGAAGAACCATTGCATGTCGCGGCCGGTTACGTCGTTCACGATCTTGATGAAATCCGGCGTGGTGGCGAAGCGCGGGGTGAAATTGCCCGGCCTGGGATCGGGGCGACCATAGACCAGCCGGCGCGTCGCATCGAAGAACCTGTCGTCGCCGATCAGGTTGCGCAGCGTATGGAGGATCCAGGCGCCCTTGACGTAGATGTCCTGGCCCGGGCCGCCCTTCTCCTCCTCATACACCTGCTCCTCGGTGCGGATCTTGCCGGAGACGATCGGCGCATGGTTGGTGATCTGGAGGCGGAACTCGTCCATCATCACCGCATAGCGCGCGTCGCCCTCGCGCCAGCGGCCGTAGAGCGGCTGCATGTACTGCGCGAAGCCCTCGTGCAGCCAGTAATCGTCCCAATTGCTGGCGGACATCTGGTTGCCGAACCATTCATGGCCCAGCTCATGCTGGAAGATCTCGTCGAAGCCCGAGGGATATTGCTTGTAGTTGTTGCCATAGGCGTTGATCGTCTGGTGCTCCATGCCGAGATGCGGGGTCTCGGCCACGCCCATCTTCTCGTCGCCCCAGGGATAGGGTCCGATCACCCGCTCGTAGAAATCGAGCGCGGGGGCGAATTCGGCGAACAGCGTCCGCGCCTTCTCGTCGCGGCCCGGAATGTACCAATATTCCATCGGGATCACGTTGCCGAAGCGGCTTCTATAGTCGGCCTGGATCAGCTTGTAGGGGGCGATCTGCAGCGTCACCGAATAGGGATTGGGGCTGCGTGCACGCCAATGCCAGGTCGAGCGGCCGTCGGGCAGCGTGTCGGTGCCGACCAGCTTGCCGTTGCCCGCGACCTTCAGGTCCTTGGGCACCGTGACGTGCAGGTCGACCATGTCGGGCTCGCCCCTGGGGAAGTCGAGACAGGGCCAGAACAGGTCGCAGCCATAGCCTTCGGCAGTGCTGGCGATCCAGGGCTGGCGATCGGGCCCCGGCGTCCTGGCCCAGACCATGCCGTCGTCCCAGGGCGGGCGGACCGCGACGTGCGGCGTGCCGCCATAGCTGATCTTCACCACCGCCTTGCCGCCGGCCGCGAGCGGGCGGGGCAGGGCGACCGTCAGCCGGCCCTCGGGGTTCGACCAGTCGGCCGGTGCCAGCGCCTTGCCGTCGACGCTGATCGCAGTGACCGGCAGGTTGCGGTCGAGATCGATCTGGAGCGCCTTCTGCGCGATAGCGCTGGTGATGGTCAGCGTCGCGATGCCGGCGATGCGCTGCGTCGCCGGGAACACTTCGATGGCGAGGTCGGCATGGTCGAGGTGCAGCGCGGCGCGCTCGGGGCTGATCGGACCGCCCGATTCCTGCGTCGTGGGCGTGAGCGGCGGCTCGCCGGGCTTGACCTGGGCCTGGGCGGTGGTGGCCGAAAGAGCGAGGGCGGAGGCTGCGAGGAGATATTGGTGCATCGGAACCTCCCTAGCGCGATGTCTGGGCCGCGCGCCACGCCTGGAACGCGTCGATATCGGCGGAGCGCTTCAGGATCTTCGACCAGGGATCGACGACGTAATGCGCACCCGCCGGCAGGTCGATCGTGTCGCTGCCGTCGCGCATCGCCAGCGTGATCAGCCTGTCGCCCAGCTGCACTTCCACCGGCATCGGAAAGGGCCTGTCTCCGGGCGCCTTCCACCTGAGCGTCAGCCGATCGCCCGTCTGCTCGGTCAGCAGTTCGGGCAGCGCCGCCTCGTACAGATAGACATCGAAGAACCATTGCAGCTTGCGGCCCGAAGTCTGCTCCATGAAGGCGATGAACTCGGGCGTGCTCCGGTAGAGCGGTTTGAAATTGCCGGGCCTGGGATCGGTGCGGCCATATATCGCCAGGCGCAGCCCGTCGAAAAAGGCCTTGTCGCCGATCAGGTTGCGCAGCGTGTGCAGCGTCCAGCTGCCCTTGGTGTAGATGTCGCCGCCGCGCCCGTTCCTGTCCTCATAGACGTCCTCGGCCGATTGCGGCTTGCCGGTGACGATGGCCGACCTGGCGCGGATGCCGATGCGCTCCTGGAGCAGCATCGCGGTATAATCGCCCTTGCCGCCTCGCCATTCGGCATAGAGCGGCTGCATATAGGTGCCGGTGCCCTCGTGCAGCCAGAAATCGTCCCAGTTGCCCGCGGTCAGCTGGTTGGCGAACCATTCATGGGCGAATTCGTGCTGGAACAGGTCGTCATAGCCCCAGGGGGTCTTGGCGTATTTGTTGCCATAGGCGTTGACCGTCATGTGCTCCATGCCCTTGTGCGGCGTCTCGACCACGCCGAGCTTCTGGTCGCCAAAGGGATAGGGGCCGATCATGGTCTCGAAGAAGTCGAGCGTCGGGGCGAATTCCGCGAACAGGCCCTTCGCCTGCCGTTCCTCGCCGGGCAGGTACCAATAGAACATCGGGATCGTGTTGCCGAAGCGGCTCTTATAGTCGCCCGAGATCACCTCATAGGGTCCGACATTGAGCGCGATGCCGTAGAGCGTCGGGTTGGTGACGTGCCAGTTCCAGGTCGAGCGGCCGTCGGCGAGCGTGTCGGTGCCCTTGAGCACGCCGTTGGAGATCGCCTTCAACCCCTTGGGCACGGTGATGTGCAGGTCGATGAAATCGGGTTCGTAGGTGGGATAGTCGATGCACGGCCAGAACAGGTCGCAGCCTTCCATCTGCACCGCGGTTGCCACCCAGGGCTGGCCCTGCGGCGTCTTCGCCCAGACGAATCCGCCGTCCCAGGGCGCCCGCACCGCGACGTGCGGCGTGCCGCCATAGGTGATCGCCGCGGTCACCGTGCCGCCGGCGCGCACCGTCTTGCCGAGCTGGATGGTCATCCGGCCCTCGGGATTGCTCCACGCTCCCGGCTTCAGCGGCCTGCCGTCGATCGCGATCGCGCTGACCGGCAGATTGCGATCGAGGTCGATCACCAGCGTCCGGATCGGCGCGGTGGCCGCGAAGCGCAGCGTGCCCACGCCCTTGATCGACTGGCTGTCGGGCAGCACTTCGATCCTGAGGTCGGCGCTCTGGAAGCGCACCAGCTTCTGCACCGGATCGAGCGGGCCGCCCGAGCTGCTCGTCTGCGCGGTCAGCGGCGGTTCGCCCGGCTTGATCGTCTGCGCGGCGGCGGGAGCCGTGGCGAGGGCCAGGGCCGAAGCGGCGAGGAACGGGGACGTGCGGATGCGGGCCTCCTTCATGCGGTGAGCGCGCCGGGCGCGATGCGGAATTGAACTGGCCCTGGAGCGCGGCGGCAAGGGAAATCCGTGGCGCGGCGGACCGATGCGGTCGCAAAGACCCTTGTCCGTGCCGCATTGGGAAGCAACACTCCACAACCTAACCGCGTTCGGCGATTGATGCAGGCAGCCCGGTCCCCATATAATGGTGCTGAGGAGCCCTGTGCGGGCTCAGGAGTATCCATGAAGCATTCCTACCCCGTTCTTCCCCTCCGGGACATCGTCGTCTTCCCGCACATGATCGTGCCGCTGTTCGTGGGCCGCGACAAGTCGGTCGCTGCGCTCGAGGCTGCAATGGCCGACGACAAGGAGATCTTCCTCGTCGCCCAGCTCGATCCGGCCGAGGACGATCCGGGCCGCGAGGATCTGTACGATACCGGCGTCTCCGCCGAGGTCCTCCAGCTGCTCAAGCTGCCCGACGGCACCGTGCGCGTGCTCGTCGCCGGCAAGGAGCGGGGCGTGCTCGTCTCGATGGAGGAGGGCGGCGCCTATCTGACGGCGAACGTCGCGCCGGTCGAGGACGATGCCGCCGAAGGCGCCGAGATCCAGGCGCTGATGCGCTCGGTGGTCGACCAGTTCGAGAATTACGCCAAGCTCAACCGCAAGCTGCCGGCGGAGACCGCGGTGCAGCTCGCCGAGCTGGAGGACGCCTCGCGCCTTGCCGACGCGGTTGCCGCCAACATTGCGGTCAAGGTCGCCGAGAAGCAGTCGCTGCTCGTCGAGACCAATCCGATGAAGCGCCTCGAGATGGTGTTCGCCTTCATGGAGGGCGAACTGGGCGTGCTGCAGGTCGAGAAGAAGATCCGCAGCCGCGTGAAGCGCCAGATGGAGAAGACGCAGCGCGAATATTATCTGAACGAGCAGCTCAAGGCGATCCAGCGCGAGCTGGGCAATGAGGGCGAGGAAGGCGATGGCGACGAAGTCGCCGAGCTGACCCAGAAGATCGCCACGCTGAAGCTCAGCAAGGAAGCGCGCGCCAAGGCCCAGGGCGAGCTCAAGAAGCTCAAGACCATGGCGCCGATGAGCGCCGAGGCGACAGTGGTGCGCAACTATCTCGACGTGCTGCTGGGTCTGCCCTGGGGCAAGAAGTCGAAGCTGAAGAAGGACATCGCCGAGGCGCAGAACGTGCTCGACGAGGACCATTACGCGCTCGAGAAGGTCAAGGACCGGATCGTCGAATATCTTGCGGTCCAGGCGCGCACCAACAAGCTGAAGGGGCCGATCCTGTGCCTGGTCGGCCCGCCGGGCGTGGGCAAGACCTCGCTGGGCAAGAGCATCGCCAAGGCGACGGGGCGCGAGTTCATCCGCCAGTCGCTGGGCGGCGTGCGCGACGAGGCCGAGATCCGCGGCCATCGCCGCACCTATATCGGCTCGCTGCCGGGCAAGATCGTGTCGAACCTGAAAAAGGCCGGCACCTCGAACCCGCTGTTCCTGCTCGACGAGATCGACAAGCTCGGCCAGGATTTCCGCGGCGACCCCGCCTCGGCGCTGCTCGAGGTGCTGGATCCGGAGCAGAACAACAAGTTCAACGACCATTATCTGGAGATCGACATCGATCTTTCGGACGTGATGTTCGTGTGCACCGCGAACTCGCTGAACCTGCCGCAGCCGCTGCTCGACCGCATGGAGATCATCCGGCTCGAAGGCTATACCGAGGACGAGAAGGTCGAGATCGCCGAGCGCCACCTGATCGAGAAGCAGATCGAGGCGCATGGCCTGAAGGAAGGCGAATTCACCCTCGCGCCCGAGGGCCTGCGCGCGCTGATCCAGAAATACACGCGCGAGGCGGGCGTGCGCACGCTCGAGCGCGAGATCGCCAAGCTTGCCCGCAAGGCGCTGCGCAAGATCCTGGAGGGCAAGGCCGAGAGCGTGACGATCACGCCGGACAATCTCTCCGAGTTCGCCGGCGTGCCCAAATATCGTCACGAGCTTGGCGAGGAGGAGAACCAGATCGGTGCGGTCACCGGCCTGGCCTGGACCGAGGTGGGCGGCGAGCTGCTGACCATCGAGAGCGTCACCGTGCCCGGCAAGGGCATGATCAAGACGACCGGCAAGCTGGGCGACGTGATGAAGGAATCGGTCGAGGCCGCGTTCAGCTTCGTCAGGGCGCGCAGCCCCGCCTATGGGATCAAGCCCAGCCTGTTCGGGCGCAAGGACATCCATGTCCACTTGCCCGAGGGCGCGGTGCCCAAGGACGGCCCGTCGGCGGGCATCGGCCTGGTGACGGCGATCGTCTCGACGATGACCGGCGTGCCGGTGCGGCGCGACATCGCGATGACCGGCGAAGTGACCCTTCGCGGACGCGTGCTGCCGATCGGCGGGCTCAAGGAGAAGCTGCTCGCGGCGCTGCGCGGCGGCATCAAGACGGTGCTGATCCCGGAAGAGAACCAGAAGGACCTCGCCGAGATTCCCCAGAACATTCGCGACGGGCTCGAGATCGTGCCGGTCAAGCATGTCGACGAAGTGCTGCGCCTGGCGCTGACCGAGGCGCTTACGCCGATCGACTGGAGCGAGGCCGACGAGCTGGCAACCCAGCCTCCCGCCGGCAGCACGGGCAGGGGAGATGCCGTCCATCATTGATGGGCGGCACCATCCTTAACGCGCCAGTCATCGTAACCTTTTCGTCATTTCGAGGGAAAAGCGGGCTGAATCGTTTTGACAGCGCGGGCGGGGGCGTGCTGACGTGATCGCTCGGCCCGCCGCCGCGACTCGCGCATTTCTGCGTATTCATGAGGGGGAAAATCACGAAATGAACAAGCAAGAGCTGATCGGTCAGGTCGCCGACACCTCCGGGCTGGGCAAGGGCGATGCGAGCAAGGCCGTGGAGGCCGTGTTCGATGCCATCCAGGCCGCGCTCAAGAAGGGCGACGAAGTTCGCCTGGTCGGCTTCGGCACCTTCTCGGTCAGCAAGCGCAAGGCGTCGACGGGCCGCAACCCGCGCACCCGCGAACCGATGACCATCAAGGCGTCGAACCAGCCGAAGTTCAAGGCAGGCAAAGGCCTGAAGGATGCGGTGAACTAAGCCGTATCTAATGGGTCTTTGGGGCTGGACAGCAGGGGCTGCGCCGCCTAAAGGCCCGCTTCCCATTTTGGCCGAACGGCCAATGGGCGCGTAGCTCAGTGGTAGAGCACACCCTTCACACGGGTGGGGTCGTAGGTTCAATCCCTACCGCGCCCACCATTGCAAAGGCCCGTCGGTCCCGGTGACCGGCGGGCCTTTTGGTTCGCTTCGGCCGAACGGGGGCGAAGCCTGCATCATGGCTGAATTTGCGCGTGCCATTTCCTTTCCGGCCGGGGAGGGGGATGTCCGTGTTTCACCGTTTCGTCATGATGGCTGTGCCGCTCGTGCCGCTGATGGCCTGCTCCGATGACTGCGGGAACCGGATCGTCTCCAGGATCGATGCGCCCGGCGGCGCCCGGAGCGCGGTGCTGTTCCAGCGCGACTGCGGCGCGACCACCGGCTTCTCCACCCAGGTCTCGATCCTGTCCGGGGGCCAGGCGCCGGCGGGAAGGGGCAATGCCTTCATCGCGGATGCCGATCACGGCGCAGCGAGGCGGGGTGCCTGGGGCGGCCCATGGGCCGAGATCCGATGGCTGCGCGCGGATCATCTCGAGGTCCGATACGCACCCGGATCGCGCATCTTCCTGAAGCGCGAAACGGTGTCCGGCGTGCGGGTCAGCTATCGGCCGGCGAACGAATGATATGCGCTCGCGCAAGGATGTTGCGCGGCTGCCGGTGTCGTGACACACCATCCCCCGACGCGCCTAACGTCTCGATATCGGGGGACCTCCATTGAAGAAATATCTGCTGCTCGCATCGGCCGTGGCCGTGCTCGCCGTACCTGCGATCGGTTTCAGCCAGCAATCCGCGGCACCCGTCGCTGCCGGCGCCACCGCCGACGCAGGCGCGACCCGCTACGGCGCCTGGGGCTTCGACCTCACCGGCATGGACAAGAGCGTGAAGCCGGGCGACGACTGGTATCGCTTCGTCAACGGCGCCTGGACGGATCGCACGGCGATCCCCGCCGACCGCTCCTCCTATGGCGCCTTTGCCGTATTGCGCGATCTTTCCGAAGTGCGGATGCGCAGCCTGATCTCGGGCTATAGCGCCGCCGATGCCGCGCACCCGGACCGGATGAAGGCGGCGATCCTCTATTCCGGTTTCATGGACGAGGCGCTGGCCGAGAAGCTCGATGCCCAGCCGCTGGTCGAGCGCCTGGCGCCGGTGAAGGCGGCGGCGAGCAAGGACGACCTGGCCAGGCTGATGGGCGCCTCGGTCGGCGGCTTCGGCAGCAGTTTCTTCGGTGTGGGCGTGAACGATGACGCCAAGAACCCGGACGTCTATGCGCTTTATCTGCGCCAGTCGGGCCTGGGCCTGGGCGATCGCGACCTGTATCTCGACGCCAAGTTCGCGCCGCAGGTGGCGCGCTATCAGCAATATGTCGCGCAGCTGCTCGGCATGGCCGGCTGGACGGATGCCGATGCGGCGGCGGCCAGGGTGGTCGCGATGGAGACCCAGATCGCCAAGGCGCACTGGACGCGCGCGCAGAGCCGCGACCGCGACAAGACCTATAACCCCACCGGCATCGCCGAGCTCAAGGCACAGGCGCCGGGCTTCGGCTGGGACGCGTTCTGGGCGGCCGCGGGCCTCGGCAAGGCCGATCGGGTGATCGTCGCGCAGAACACCGCGATCCCGGTGATCGCCAAGATCTTCGCCGACACCGATCTCGATACGCTCAAGGCCTGGCAGGCCTTCCGCACCACCGACGATATCGCGCCGCTGCTCTCGAAGCGCTTCGTCGATGCGCAGTTCGAGTTCCGCGCGAAGTTCCTCAACGGCCAGCCCCAACAGCGCGAGCGCTGGAAGCGCGGCGTGGCGTTCGTCGAGCGCGGCGTGGGCGAGGGCGTGGGCCGCGACTATGTCGCGCTCTATTTCCCGCCGGCTTCCAAGGCGAAGATGGATACGCTGGTGGCGAACCTGCGCGTCGCGCTCGCCGGGCGGATCGACAAGCTCGCCTGGATGAGCCCCGCCACCAAGGCCCAGGCCCAGGCCAAGCTCAAGGGCTTCACCGTCAAGATCGGCTATCCGGACAAATGGCGCGATTATTCCGCGCTGGAAGTGAAGCCGGGCGATCTGGTGGGCAATGCCGAGCGTTCCGGCCGCTTCGAATGGGACTATCGCCGCAACCGCCTGGGCGGACCGGTCGACAAGGCCGAATGGGGCATGACCCCGCAGACGGTGAATGCCTATTACAACTCGGTGAAGAACGAGATCGTCTTCCCGGCCGCGATCCTGCAGGCGCCCTTCTTCGATCCCCAGGCCGACGATGCGGTGAACTATGGCGGCATCGGCGGCGTGATCGGCCACGAGATCAGCCACGGTTTCGACGATCAGGGCCGCAAGTCCGACGGCAACGGCGTGCTGCGCGACTGGTGGACGGCGGAGGATGCCGCCAAGTTCGAGGCGCAGGCCTCGCGGCTCGGCGCGCAATATGAAGCGTACAGCTTCGACGGGCTCCCCGGCGTCCATATCAACGGCCGCGCCTCGATGGGCGAGAATATCGGCGATCTGGGCGGCGTGCTGATCGCGCTCGATGCCTATCACCAGTCGCTGGGCGGGAAGAAGGCGAAGCTGATCGACGGCTATACCGGCGACCAGCGCTTCTTCCTTGGCTGGGGCCAGGTCTGGCGCACGCTGTTCCGCACCGAGGCGTTGCGTCAGCAGCTGGTCAGCGATCCGCACTCCCCGGGCCAGATCCGCGCGGTGAATCCGTTGCGCAACGTCGATGCCTGGTATGCGGCGTGGAAGATCGGGCCGGACCAGAAGCAATATGTCGCACCGGCGGACCGGGTGCGCATCTGGTGAGGTGATCCGCGAGGATCGCAGAGAATATTGCATGAGGGCCCGCTGGTCACCTGACCGGCGGGCCCCTTCATGCGCACCGGGCGGCTAGCGTGCCTTCCCTGCCTTCTCGTCGGCCAGCCGCTTGGCGAGCGCCGTCTCCGATCGGGCGGCATAGGCGCGACAGGCGCCGGGATCGATATAGGGGTTCGGCCGCGCGCCCTTGGCGAAGCGCGCATATTTCTCGACGCCGCCCGAATTGTCGGGATGCGCGCTGAACATGATGTCGCAGGGCATGGCGCGGAACCTGGCCTGAGAGGCGCGGAAGCTCGCGACCACTTCGGGATGGCGGGTGAAGCGATAGCCGTCGGCGGCGACTGGGTTGAGGCTTGCGGCGAAGACCATCGTCCTGCACGCGCGGCCCTCGCAGCTTCGCCAGGTCCAGCTCATGCTTCCCGGCGTGTGGCCCGGCGTGGCGCGCGCGGTGACGGTGACGTTGCCCAGCCGGATCGCCTCGCCATCCTTCACCACCCGTATCCGGGAGACGGCGGGGAAGGGCACCAGCCACGCCGCTTGCGGATCGTCCGCGCTGCTCATGCCGCGCTTGAGCGATGCCGCGGCCCAGGCGCTCGCCAATATCGTGGCGCCGCTGTCGCGCGCCAGGGCGGCCAGCCCGCCGGCATGATCGAAATGCGGCTCGGTGCTGAGGATCAGCTTCACGTCCTCGATACGATAGCCGAGCGTCTTCAGGTTCGCCTCGATCGCACGGACCGATTGCGGCACCGCGCCGTCGATCAGGATCAGCCCCTTGCCGGTGTCGATCAGGCCGACATTCATCCCCTGGAAGCCGACCAGATAGCTGTTGCCATGAACCCGGATCGGCGCTTGCGGACCGATCCACTTGGCGGCGGCCTGGGGTTCGATCGGGCGCGTGAGGGGATCGTCCTGCTGCTGCGGCGCGGGCGCGGCGGCGAGCAGGGCGAGCGCGGCGAGGTGGATCGGCTTCATCCTGGGCTCCTTGGTTTGATGCCCGGCGAAATGATCCGCCGGGCACCGCGCGCGCAAACCACCATTTCTCGGAAGAGCCATTAGCTGGATTAATGGATGAAGGCTCGGAGCCATTTCCCGATCATTGCCATCCCGGCCCTTGCGAGGACGACGGGAGAGGGCGAGGCGGCACGAAGCGAGCGGGCCGGGCGGGGCAGGCGCTTGCCTTGGGCAGTGGCGACCGTGGCGGCGGCGGCGGGATTCTGCTGCTGCGGCGGCGCGGGCGCGGCGGCGAGCAGGGCGAGCGCGGCGAGATGGATCGGCTTCATCCTGGGCTCCTTGGTTCGATGCCCGGCGAAATGATCCGTCGGGCAGCGTGCCCGCAAGCCATCATTTCTTTTGAAGAACGATTGGCTGGATTGATGGCTGAAGACCTGACCCCGCTTGCAGGCCATCGCCATCGCCATCCCGGCCGTGGCGAGAATGCGGTTCGCGAGGGTGCGGGAAGCGGGTAAGGCGGCGCGAATCGAGGGGATCGGGTGGAGTAGGCGCGTGCTCTGGGCGGTGGCGACGGTGGCGGCGGCGGCATTTCAGGTGGGCCGCAACGCGCTTCAGCGCGGCATGATGTCGAACACCGGCCCCTGGGGCGCGACGCTCGTGCGTTTCCTGTTCGGCCTGCCCTTCTCGCTCGCTTTCACCGCGATCGCGGTGGCGGTCACGCCGCATGTCGCGCCCCAGTTCGGCTGGGCGTTCTGGTGGCCGGCGCTCGCCGGGGCATTGGCGCAGGTGATCGCCACTGCCGCGCTGCTGCTCGCGATGCACCATGCCGGCTTCGCGGTGGGCACCGCGCTACAGCAAAGCTCGGTCCCGCTTGCCGCCACCGTCGGCCTGCTCGTCTTCGGCGACAATCTTTCCGCGCTCGGCTGGTCGGGCGTGGCGGTGACGACGCTGGGGCTCGCGGTGCTGGTCTGGCCGAAGCGAGTCGAGGGCGCGCATCATCCGGTGCTCGGCATTGCGTTCGGCGTCGCCTCGGGCCTGTTGTTCGGTTTCGCGCTCAACGCGTTCCGCCACGCCGGGCTGCGGCTGGAGCCGCATCACCCCTTCTTCTCGGCGATGGCCTGTGTCGCGATCGTCCAGGCGGTGCAGGCGGCGGGGCTGGGGGCCTATCTCGCGCTGCGCGATCGGGCCGCGCTCGTCGCGGTGGTCGCCGGCTGGCGCGGGTCGCTGGGCGCCGGCCTGTTCGGCGCGCTTGCCTCCTCGGGTTGGTTCCTCGCGCTCAATCTGGCGCCGGCCGCCGCGGTGCGCGCGCTCGGCGTGATCGAGATGCCCATCGCCGCGGCCGCCGGCCACCGGCTGTTTCGCGAGGCGCTGAGCCTGCGTCAGGGGCTCGGCGTGATCCTGATCACCGCGGGCGTGGCGATGACGGCAATGTACTGAAGGCCCTCCTCTCCGGGGAAGGGCCGAAGGAAGGGCTGGCGTGGGCCTGCCGCCTTTGCCAGTCTCGTGGCATGACCAAGCCCTGCCGCCTGCTCGCCGCGCTTCTGCTGCTCGTTCCCGGGACTGCCTTCGCGCAGAAGGCGGCGGTGCTGCTCGTCCCCGACCGCGTCTTCACGGCAACCGATCGCGCGATGCATGAGGGCTGGAAGGTCCTTGTCGCCGACGGCAGGATCGTGGCGGTCGGCCCCGATGTCGCCGCGCCTGCCGGGGCCGAGACGCGGGCGCTGCCCGGCACGACGCTGCTGCCCGGCCTGATCGATCTCCACGTCCATCTCTTCCTCCATCCGTATGACGAGACGAGCTGGAACGACCAAGTGATGAAGGAGCCGCTGGCGCTCCGCACCGCCCGGGCCGTCGCGCATGCCCGCGCGACGCTGATGGCAGGCTTCACCACGGTCCGGGATCTCGGCACCGAAGGCGCGGGGGAGGCGGATGCCGGCCTCAAACAGGCGATCCAGCAGGGGATCGTGCCCGGCCCGCGCCTGTTCATCGCCGGTCGGGCGCTGGTCGCCACGGGCGCCTATGGCCCCAAGGGCTATGCCTATGACGTTCCGCAGGGCGCCGAGGAAGCGAGCGGAGAGGGGATAGTCGCGGCGGTCCGCCGGCAGATTGCGCATGGCGCGGACTGGGTGAAATTCTACGCCGATTATCGCTGGGGCCCGGGCGAGCCCAGCCGCGCGACCTTCAGCATCGACGAACTCGCGGCCGGCATCGCCGCCGCGCACGACGCCGGGCGCAAGGTCGCGGTGCATGCCAGCACGCCCGAGGGAATGCGCCGCGCGATCCTGGCCGGGGCCGACACGATCGAGCACGGCAATGACGCCACGCCGGCGGTGTTCGCCCTGATGAAGGCGCGCAATGTGGCCTTTTGCCCCACGCTTGCCGCCACCGACGCGATTGCCCGTTATGGCGGCTGGAGCGGGGGCGCGCCCGAGCCCGAGCCGGTCCGCGCCAAGCGCGCCAGCTATGCCGCCGCGCTCGAATCGGGCGTGAGGATGTGCGTCGGAGGCGACACGGGCGTGTTCGCGCACGGCGCAAACGCGCGCGAGATCGCGCTGATGGCTGCATGGGGGATGAAGCCGCTCGACGCGCTCTGGACGGCGACGGCCGGGAACGCGGCGCTGCTCGGGCTGGGCGACGAGATCGGCGCCATCGCCCCCGGGCGAATCGCCGATCTGGTTGCCGTCACCGGCGATCCCGCCCGGGACATCGGCGCGCTCGAACGGGTGGCCATGGTGATGCAGCGCGGCCATCTTGTCCGGGCGCCCGGCGAGTGACATGATGCTTTCATCGGCACTTCATGAAACGGAAGTGCGAGCGTTCGGTCCTCGACGCATCGCCTGGCCGGCATTGCCGGGTACGTCGTAATATTATTGTCGTTTTTCTGTAATCAAACAGACGCTCATGACTCATGTACGTGTCATTATCCCGGCCTAACCCCGGCCCGGGCGCAAAGGGGGCAATCGTTTCGATAGCCGCGCGCCCGGATCAGCAACGATACGACCGGGAGTTTTTGCGCGATGGCGAGCTTCAAGCGCTTCGGCCTCATTCTCATGACGACAGCCGCCTCTGCGGCACTCTCCGCGTGTAACGGCGCGGGCAATGTGGCATCCCCGGGCGCCGGCAGCGTCGTCATCGTGACGCCGACGCCGACTCCGCCGGCGACGCCCACGCCGACGCCGACGGCGCCGATCACCGCGGCCCAGTTCGCGGCGGTCACGACGCAGAACGGCCTCAGCGTCACGGCGCAGGAGCAGCTCGACATCGTCAATGCGGGCTCGAACAACAACGTCAACGGCACCAACCAGCTGAACGGCATCTTCCCGGTCAGCGCGACGTCGCTGACGCCGGCCTTCAACCCGGCTACGCTCAACCCCTTCTTCGTCAGCACCAATTATGTCGGGGCGCTCAACGGCCCGACCGACACGGCGTTCGACGGCTGGACCTGCAACTCCACCACGGCCAATTTCGGTGCGACCAGCGCCAATTGCACCGCCGTTCCCGCGATCGGCAGCGGCGGCTCGAGCGCCGTGTGCCCGGCCGGCACCACCGATGACGGCCTGACCCAGACCTTCCGCCTGTGCCGCCTGCCCCAGGCGATCACCACCGATCTGACGCTGCCGAAGATCGCCGGCGTGGTCTATCGCCTGCGCGGCCAGACCGAAGTCGGCACCGATCAGGGCGCGACCGGCGGCGCGGGCGTGACGCTCACCATCGCGGCCGGCGTCGTCATCGCGGCCGACTCGACCGAGCCGACCAACGACCTGCTGCTCGTCAATCGCGGCTCGAAGATCCAGGCCGTCGGCACGGTCACCCAGCCGATCATCTTCACCTCGCAGCAGAACCTCGCCAACAACGGCGTCAGCGACGTGACCCAGGGCCAGTGGGGCGGCATCATCCTGCTCGGCCGCTCGACCACCGCGGTGTGCGCCTCGGGCACCGGCGGCAGCAGCGGCACGCCCTGCCAGCAGGCGATCGAGGGCGTGACGGGCCGCTTCTATGGCGGCACCAACGAAGCCGACAGCAGCGGCCAGATGTCCTTTGTCCAGATCCGCTATACCGGCATCGCCATTTCCGACGGCAACGAGCTCCAGGGCCTGACCCTGGGCGGCACCGGCTCGGGCACGATCATCGACCATGTCCAGAGCCACAATTCGGCGGATGACGGCGTCGAGATCTTCGGCGGCACCACCAACCTGAAATATTTCGCGGTGACCGGCGCCGACGACGACGGCTTCGACGTCGACAATGGCTGGCGCGGCTTCATGCAGTTCATCATCGCCGCGCAGAAGGTGTCGGGCGCGACCGCCGACTCCTTCTCGACCGAGATCGACTCGAACGGCGCCGAGGACCTGCTGCCCCGCACCTGGGGCCGCTACGCCAACTTCACCTTCATCCAGACCGCGCTGGCGCCGGCTGCCATCCGCATCCGCGGCGGCGCCGACTTCAACTTCGTCAACGGCATCGTGAAGACTCCGGCCAACGTGGCCTGCGTCAACATGGTCGCGGGCGAGACCAGCGCCAGCGATCGCTCGACGATCCGCCCGGCCAACCCGGCGCTCCAGGATCAGGGCCCGCCGGTGTTCAACTCGGTCTATTTCAGCTGCAACGGCCGCTGAGGCCCCTGCAGCTCGTGCGGAAACTGTCGGGGCGGCGAAATCCGCTGCCCCGACATTGCTCATAAATTCTACTGGGTGACACGGCCATGCAGCGACGCCTTGCTTACGCCACGCTTCTTCTCCTGACGTCTCAACTCGTCTCTCCGGCCGCGCTCGCCCAGACGACGGGGCAAACGGCGCCCGCGCCGTCCACCACCGATGCGCAGGCGGAGCAGAAGACCCCCGAGGTCTCCGCGCCGGGCGTGGACATGGACGTGACCGACATCGTCGTGGTCGGGCGCCATATCCCGAACGTCGTGCGCGCCACCCCGCAAGTGGTGTCGGTGCTGTCGAGCGAGGACATCGCGCGCACGGGCGAGGGCGATATCGCCGGCGCGCTGACTCGCGTCACCGGCCTCAGCGTCGTGGGCGGCGGCTTCGTCTATGTCCGCGGCCTCGGCGATCGCTATTCCTCGTCGCTGCTCAACGGTTCGGCCCTGCCGAGCCCCGAGCCGCTGCGCCGCTCGGTGCCGCTCGACATCTTCCCGACCTCGATCGTCGGGTCCGCGCTCGTCCAGAAGACCTATTCGGTCAACTATCCGGGCGAATTCGGCGGCGGCGTCATCAACCTCACCACCAAGGCGATTCCCGACAAGGACTTCGTGACGATCGGCGGGTCGATCTCGGCCGACACGGCGACGACGAGCGAACTCGGCTATACCTATTTCGGCAGCAAGACCGACTGGCTGGGCTTCGACAAGGGCACGCGCAGCGTGCCCGATTTCATCCGCAACGCCCCGGCCGGCTCGGGCCTGATCCCCGCCGGGCAGGTGCTCCAGCTTTCCAATGCCTCGACCACGCTGCTCCAGCGCAACGATCATCTTCCGGCCAATTGGTCGGGGGAGATCAGCACGGGCATGGCGTTCGATCTGGGGTCGGACCGGCTCGGCGTGATCACCTCGGTCGGCTACAGCAATACCTTCCGGACCCGTTCGATCCGCCAGCAGGACAGCGTGACCGAGAATGGCGCGATCCGGAACGACTTCCACACGTTGATCACCGACAATCGCATCATCGGCAACGCGCTGCTCGGGCTCGGCTATTCGTTCGGCGACAGCACGATCCGCTGGACCAACGTCTATATCCGCGACGTGCTGAAGCAGGGCCGCGGCTCGGCGGCGACGATCTACAACAATGCCAGCGGGCTGCGATTCCAGCAGAACACCAACTGGTTCGAACGCCAGCTGTTCGAGAGCCAGCTGGTGGGCGAGCTTCGCTTCTCGCCCGCGCTCAGGCTCGATCTGCGCGGCGCCTATGCCAATTCGAAGCGGAACGCGCCCTATGAGCGCCAGTTCGACTATCTCTGCTCGCCGACGACCACGACCGGGGCTCCGGCCAAATATGACGGCGGCAATGGCATCGGCGGCTTCCAGTGCGATGGCGTGTACCAGGTCACGCAGCGCTTCTCGCCCTTCGCTTCGATCATCTTCTCGGATCTGAACGAGGATCTTTGGACCGGCCAGGCGGACCTGGTCTACAAGCTCGATCCGATCCCGCTCACCCTGTCGGCGGGTTATTTCTATTCGGATACCAGTCGCTTCTCGCGGCGCCTGCAGTTCAACTACCAGACCAGCGCCGGTGGCGGCACCGCGCCGGGCTATCCGTACAATCTGCTGCGTCCGGACTATCTGCTCAGCCCCGATGTGGTGAACAACGCCTGCCCGCAGGTAGGCCGCGGCGCCTGCACCATCGAGATGCAGTTCAACACGCCGCTCGGCGCCTATGCCTATGATGCGAAGCTGCGCATCAACGCGGGCTATTTCCAGGCCGAGACCGAGGCGCTGGACGGGCTGCGCGCAGTGGCGGGCGTCCGCTACGAGAAGGCCGAGCAGAGCGTCACGCCGGTCGGCACGATCGGCAAGCGCCTGAACAACGACTATTTCCTGCCGGCGATCACGGTCACCTGGAACTTCGCGGAGAACATGCAGCTGCGCAACAGCTTCTCGAAGACCATCTCGCGCCCGCAGTTCCGCGAACTGGCGCCGCAGCAGTTCCGCGATCCGGACTCGGATCGCCTCTTCTTCGGCAACCCGCTGCTGCGCGACTCGGAACTCTATAATTTCGAGACGCGCTTCGAGTGGTTCTTCGCGCGCGACCAGCGCTTCACGCTGGCGGGCTTCTACAAGCGGATCTCGAATCCGATCGAGCAGGTGGGTTTCTACACCGGCGCCGACGATCGCTTGCAGACCGGCTTCACCAACCTGCCCAAGGCGAAGCTCTATGGCGGCGAAGTCGAGGTGCAGAAATATTTCCCGCTCGATACGCTGGGGGGCTTCTTCAGCACCCGCCGCGCGCTGGTGATCGCGAACTACACCTATACCCATTCGTCGATCACCGCCGACAGCAGCTGCGCGCCCAACGTGCTGAACCAGACGCTGGCGGGTTGCCCCACCGGCTTTGGCCCGGCCAGCCTGCAGTTCCGCGACGGGGCGCCGCTCACCGGCCAGTCGGACCATCTGGTCAACCTGCAGCTCGGCATCGAGGACACGCAGAGCCTGTCGCAGCTTACGTTCCTGTTCAACTATGCGAGCGACCGCGTGACCAATCGCGGCCCGTCGAACCTGTCGGGCAACGGGTTCCAGCCCGACATCATCGAGCGTCCGGGCATCCGGCTAGACATCGTCGCGCGTCAGGGCTTCGAACTGGCCGGCGGCAAGTTCGAGCTCAAGCTGGAGGGGCGCAACCTTACCCGCACCCGCTTCGACGAGCGGCAGACGTTCCCGAACGGCAATGTCGTGCTGGTGAATCGCTACAATCTGGGCCGGGTCTTCACGCTCGGCGTCAGCACGACCTTCTGATCCGAAATCCGGAAACGAAGCGGCCGGCGGGGTGCGAGCCCCGCCGGCCGTTCTTCACTCCGCGTCTCTCGACTCCCTTCGAAGCGCGGCGCCGTGCGGCTCACCAGCCCCAGGGGCGCTCGCGATACCATTGGGTGACGACATATTTCAGGCCCGCGCGCACCTTCATCGCATGGTGGAGAGTGGAAGGGTTGGGCGTGCCGTCCGGACGCAGATTGTTCCAGGCGATCACCTTGCCGATCTCGGGCTGGATGATCTTGTCGATTGCCTTGAACCGCGTTGCGCCGCCGGCTTCGACTTCGTTGAGATAGAGCATCACCGTCCAGGTCCGCTGCCCGGCGACCGCGCAATATTTCTCGAAATCGCGGCCCTGCGGCTCGAAATAGTCGGTGTGCGCCTTGAACTCCTGACCGATGTCGTAGCGCTGGCCCTGCATCGGCTCGCCATGGGTGGGATCGAGCCCGGTGAACGCCGTCATGCGCCGTTTCAGCTCCATCACCACCGGATCGTTCGAATTGAAGTCGCAGGTCTCGCTGGTGCGGAAGGCATAGTCGTCGTTCGCGTCGGCAATGGTCGAAGGGCGCCGCTCCGCATCGATCTTGATCATGAGAAGCTGGCAGAGCTCGGGTTCGAGGAAGTTCTTGGCGATGAACATCGCGATCTTGGGATGCGGCACGCGCTGCACGCCGGGCCAGCGCATGATATGTTCGACGACCGGCTCGGACGGGTGGCCGGCGCCGAGATTGAGGAGCGGGGAGGCGGCATCTTGCATCGCGGCTTTCTGCCAAAAGCCATGCCGCGGCGCCAGTATCAAGCCGCGGCGCCAGTATCATGCCCTGGCGCCGGTATGACGCGAAATCGTCATAAAAGCGCAAGCGTCATGTCACATGATATGCCTAGCGCATGACGCTTCGCAGTGGGGACCCTATGGACATGGAAACCGAAGCGCCGGTGCCGGTGGCGGATACGCCCCAGCCGCCGGTCTTTCCGGCCCCCCATGCCGAATCTCCGGCGGAAGCGCTGATCGCCGAGGGGCGCCGCCGCCGCGCCTCGCACATCCATCTCGAGATCGGTCCCGCCGGCGCCACGGTGCGCATGCGCGTTGCCGGCCAACTCACCGAGCCGCGCCGCCATCACGCCGATCGCACGCTCGCCGCCGCGCTCCGCAGCCTTGCGGAGGTGTCGGTGCTGGCGCAGGGCGAAGCGGAACGCTTCGTGCTGCGGCTGGACGGCGGCGAGCGGCGCGAGCGGGCGTTCGAGGCGATCGGGATGAGCCGCGCACTCGTCGACACGCTGCTGCCGGCACTGCGCCGGGGCGGCCTGGTGCTCGTCGCGGGGCCGGCGGGGTCGGGCCGCAGCACCACGATCGCGACGTTGCTCAAGCATTTCTCGGGCTCGACTCGCCACATCGCGACGATCGGCACCTTGCCCGTCGAAGGCGCGACGCGCATCGAGGGGTGCGCCGGCGCCGCCGCGATCCGCGCCGCGCTGGAGCAGGATCCGGATGTGATCGCGCTCGACGGCCTCGACGGGCGCGAAGCCGCCGCCGCGGCGGCCGAAGCGGCGGAGGCCGGGCATCTCGTCCTCGCTGCGATCGATGCGCCCGATGCCGTTTCGGCGATCCGGCGGATGCGCGACTGGCGCGTCGAGCCGTTCCGGCTCGCTTCCACCGTCGCCGCGGTGCTCGCCCAGCGCCTGGTGCAGCGGCTTTGCCCGGATTGCCGCCGCCCGGTGCAGGCCCAGGGATCGGTTTCGGCGCTGCTCGGTTTCGATTCGGGCGCGATCGTCTATGCGCCGGTGGGTTGCGAGAGCTGCGAGGGTACGGGCTTCGCGGGCGAGACCGGCGTGTTCGAGGCCATCGTCGCGGATGGCGCGATCCGTCGGCTGATCAACGACGGCGGAGACGAAGCCATTCTCGCGCGGCATGCCTTCCTGCGCGCGCCCAACCTCGGATCGGCGGCGCGGGCGCTGGTGCGCGAGGGGCTGACCACGCCGGAAGAGGCCGTGCGAATTTCACGCGGATAATTGCCCGCAATTATCTTGCGCTTCGCATCGGCCCCCGCTAAGCGCGCCTTCTTCACGGCGGTTGTAGCTCAGTTGGTTAGAGCATCGGTTTGTGGTACCGAGGGTCGCGGGTTCAAGTCCCGTCATCCGCCCCATTTCTTCCCCTCGTGACCGCGCGCGGCACATAGACGTGCGGCACTCTCCGCAGGAATGTAGCGCGTGATCACCGACTGGGGCTTCCCCGATTTCGACGACCATGAGGGCGTCCACCTGTTCAGCGACCGCGAGTCGGGGCTGAGCGCAATCATTGCGGTCCACTCGACCAAGCTTGGCCCCGCGGCCGGCGGGGTGCGTTTCTGGCATTATGCCGACACCCGCGCCGCGATCACCGACGCGCTGCGCCTGTCGCGCGGCATGAGCTACAAAAATGCGATGGCGAATCTGCCGCTCGGCGGCGGCAAGGGCGTGATCCTGGCGAGCCAGCCGGGCGCGACCGTAACCACGGCGCAGCTCGAGGCGTTCGGTCGCGCGGTCGAATCGCTGGGCGGCCGCTATGTCACTGCCGAGGATGTCGGCATGTCCGAGGCGCGGATGAAGGTCGTCGCGACTCAGACCCGCCACGTCTCCGGCCTGCCCGTTGCGGAAGGCGGGGCAGGCGGCGATCCCGGTCCGATCACTGCGCGCGGCGTCTATCTGGGCGTGAAGGCGGCGGCGAAGCGCGGCCTCGGCGCCGATTCGATGGCCGGGGTGCGCGTGGCGATCCAGGGCGTCGGCTCGGTGGGCGGCGGCGTCGCCCGGCTGCTCGCCAAGGAAGGAGCGAAGCTGACCCTCGCCGACGTCAATGCCGAGCGTGCCAAGGCGCTTGCGGCGGAACTCGGCGGCACGGCGATCGACGCGGCGGACATTCTCGGTATCGAGACCGACATCCTCAGCCCCAACGCGCTCGGCGCGATCTTCACCGAACAGTCGATCGCGGCGTTGAAGACCACCGTGGTGGCCGGCGGCGCGAACAACCAGCTCGCCACGCGGGCGGACGGCCAGCGGCTGCATGATCGCGGCATCCTCTATGCCCCCGATTATGTGATCAACGCGGGCGGCATCATCAATGTCGGCCTCGAATATCTGGGGCAGGGCAACATGGCCGAAGTGATGGCGCGCGTGGAGAAGATCCCCGAGCGCCTGGTCGAAGTGTGGGACGAGAGCGCCCGCACCGGCGACCCGCAGAGCGAAGTGGCCGATCGCATCGCCCAGCGGCTGATCGGGCGCTAAGGGCACAACCCGGACGGCGAATATCGGCGTTCCCGCAGGCGGGGATCCGGGGCGATATGGGAAGGCGATGCCATCGCGCGAACGCCTTCCGGAGCGGGTGTGACGTGCCACGCCCGCTCCGCGCATGGCCCTGGATGTTCGCCTGCGCGGGGACGACGAAGGAAATCGAGGTCCGGGCCGGGTTTTGATCCGGGTCCAGCCGCCGCCTCGGCGAACCCCCGGATCGCGGTCCGGCCGGGATGATTTTCCCCCGGGGCCAGAAAAATAGCATGGGCATGTCACATCCGGAGTGCCCGTCTCGTCATGCATGCGTCCAACCAAGGAGATGCATGATGACTGCCCGACTCGACCTGTTCGCCGCCGCCCCCGCCGAGATGAAGGCGTGGTACGAGATGTCGCTCAAGATCGCGCCCAAGCTCGAGCATGGCCTGCTCGAACTGGTGAAGATCCGGGCCTCTCAGATCAATGGCTGCGCCAATTGCCTCAACATGCACGTTGCCGATGCGCGCAAGGCCGGCGAGACCGAGCAGCGCATCTATCTGCTCAGCGCCTGGCATGAGGCGCCATGCTATACGCCGCGCGAGCGCGCCGCGCTGGCATGGACCGATGCGCTCACGCTGGTATCCACGGCGCGGGCGCCCGAGGATCTCTATCGGGAGCTCGCCTTCGAATTCAACGAGGAGGAGCAGGTGCAGTTGACCTTGATGATCAACGCGATCAACGGCTGGAACCGGCTCGCGGTGGCCTTCAACCTCTTCTACGAGGGCAAGCCCGCGGTGGTGGCGGCGTGAGCGGCGCGGACGCAGCGGCGAGCTTCGATCCGCTGCGTCCGCGGCTGGCGCGCATCGCCTATCGCATGCTCGGCTCGGTCGCGGACGCGGAAGACGTGGTGCAGGATGCGTTCCTGCGCTGGCTCGCCACCGATCGCGACGAGATCCGCGAGCCCGAGGCGTTCCTGCGCCGCGTGGTGACGCGCCTGTGCCTCGATCAGCTCAAGTCCGCCCGTGCCCGGCGTGAAACCTATGTCGGCCCCTGGCTGCCCGAACCCGTCGTCGAGGCGGAGGAGGAAGTGGAGGATGTGACGCTGCCGCTGCTGATGGCGCTGGAGCGCCTCTCGCCGCTGGAGCGCGCGGCCTTCCTGCTCCACGACGTGTTCGGCGTGAATTTCGACGAGGTGGGCGAGACGATCGGCCGGGATCCCGCCGCCGCGCGCCAGCTCGCCAGCCGGGCGCGCACCCATGTCCGCGCCGCCCGGCCGCGCTACGATCTGCCGAAGGAGAAGGGGCTGGAGATCGCCGCCGCCTTCTTCGCCGCGTCGCGCAGCGGCGACATGGGGGCGCTGCGCGGCCTGCTGGCGGCCGATGTGTCGCTCTGGTCGGATGGCGGCGGCAAGGTGCCGGCGGGCCTGAAGCCGATCCATGGCATCGAGGACATGATCAAGCTCCACAGCTCGCTCGCACGCTTCTTCGCCAAGGAGATGTCGCGCGTGGTGCGCTACGGCAGGATCAACGGCCTGCCGGGTTTCGTCACGATCGAGCCGGGCGGCGTGCTCCAGACGACGGCGCTGGCGATCGAGGACGGCCGGATCACGGGCATCTATGTGATGCGCAACCCGGACAAGCTGGGGCATCTGGGCGCGGTGCACTAGGTCGATCCCATCCCGCTCCAGGTGCGGTATTTGCGACCCCTCGCGCGGCCGGCGGGATCCTGTCGCTGGATATCGCGAGGCCATGGATTCCCGCCCGGAACCTCGCTAGTCATCGCGCGTGCCCGTCTTGCATGCCTTTGCCAATCCCGCGCGCTTCCTCAAGATTGCGCGGCCGCTGACGCCGATCCTGTTCTGGCTCGGCGTGGCGCTGGTGGCGTTCGGCTGCTGGGCCGGGCTCACGCTTACGCCACCCGACGCGGTGCAGAAGGAAAGCGCGCGCATCCTCTACATCCATGTGCCCAGCGCCTGGCTGGGCATGGGCGGGTGGAGCGGGCTGGCGATCGCGTGCCTGAGCTATCTCGTCTGGCGGCATCCGCTGGCGAGCGTCGCAGCGCGGGCGATCGCCCCGGCGGGGGCCACTTTCGCGGCGCTCTGCCTGCTCACCGGCTCGATCTGGGGGCGTCCGACCTGGGGCACCTGGTGGGAGTGGGACGGGCGGCTGACGAGCATGCTGCTGCTCTTCTTCGTCTACATTGCCTGGATCGCGCTGGATCGCGCCGACGCCGAGCGATCGGGCGACGGGCGGGTGCCGGCGCTGTTCGGCGTGGCGGGCAGCGCGCTGCTCCCCATCGTCCATTATTCGGTGATCTGGTGGAACACGCTCCACCAGGGCGAAAGCGTGCTGGCGGGCAAGATCCACCCCTCGCTCCTCTGGCCGCTCTTCTTCACGCTGGGCGGCTTCACCCTGGTCTTCGCCGGGGTGGTGCTGATGCGGATGCGGGCTATCCTGGCGGCGCAGAAGGTCGAGGCGCGGCTGCGGCGGATGGCGGCGGCATGAACCATTGGCCCTTCATCACTGCCGCCTATCTGCTGGTGCTGCTCGGCACCGGCGGGCTGGCGGCGTTCAGCTATGCCGCGATGCGCCGCGCCGAGGCGGCGGCCGCGGCGCTGCGGGGCGGCCGCGAATGAAGCCCAAGCATCAGCGGCTGGTGCTCGTGCTGCTCGCGCTGGGCGCGATCCTCGGCGCGTCGGCGCTCGCCATGTCTGCGCTCCGCGACCAGGCGGCGTTCTTCTATGCGCCGGGCGACGTGAAGGGAAAGCCGCTGCCGCTCGACCGGCATGTCCGCCTGGGCGGCATGGTCGAGAAGGGTTCGATCCGGCGTGCGGCCGACGGCGTTTCGATCCGGTTCGCGGTGACCGACGGCCAGGCGGTGGTCCCGGTCGCGTTCCGCGGAGTGACGCCGGACCTGTTCAAGGAGGAATCGGGCGTGGTGGCGGAAGGGCGATTCCAGCCGGACGGCAGCTTCGTCGCCGACAATATTCTTGCCAAGCATGACGAGCGCTACATGCCGCCCCAGGCCGCCGGCAACATGCACGAGACGAAGACGCTAGCCCAATGAGGATGTGGCAATGATCGCCGAAGCCGGCCTTGCCGCGCTGTGGCTCGCGACGGGCTTCGCGCTCGTGCAGGTGCTGCTGGCCTGGGGCGCGGCCAAGGGCGCCGACCAGGCCGGCGGGCCGATGGTGATGGCGGCGCTTCGCCGCGTCGCGATCGTCCAGGGCCTGCTGGCGCTCGCCGCCTTCTTGCTGCTGGTCACGCTGTTCGTGCAGTCGGACATGTCGGTGCTGCTCGTCGTCGAGAACAGCCATTCGATGAAGCCGCTGATCTACAAGATCGCCGGTGCCTGGGGGAATCACGAGGGCTCGATGCTCCTGTGGGTCACCGTGCTGGCGATATCGGGGGCGGGCGTGGCGCTGTTCGAGAAGCGGCTGCCCCGTGGCACGCTCGCCGCGACGCTGGGTGCCCAGGCGGCAATCGCGATCGGCTTCTATGCCTTTCTCGCCTTTGCCTCCAACCCGTTCGTCCGGGTGAGCCCGCCGCCGCTCGACGGGCAGGGGCTCAACCCGCTGCTGCAGGATCCTGGGCTCGCCTTCCACCCGCCGACGCTCTATCTCGGCTATGTCGGCCTGTCGGTGGCGTTCAGCTTCGCGGTGGGCGCCCTGCTGATGCGCGACGTTGGCCCCGCCTTTGCCCGGGCGATGCGGCCCTGGGTGCTGGCGGCCTGGATATTCCTCACCATCGGCATCACCGCCGGCAGCTATTGGGCCTATTACGAGCTCGGCTGGGGCGGCTGGTGGTTCTGGGACCCGGTGGAGAATGCCTCGCTGATGCCGTGGCTGGCGGCGACGGCGCTGCTCCATTCGGTGAGCGTGCTCGCCACCCGCGACGGCCTGCGCGCCTGGACGGTAATGCTGGCGGTGGTCGCCTTCTCGATGTCGATGATCGGCACCTTCCTGGTCCGTTCGGGCATCCTGATCAGCGTCCATGCCTTTGCGGTCGACCCCACCCGGGGCGGCTTCATCCTCGCCCTGCTCGGCCTCTATATCGGCGGGGCGCTGGCGCTGTTCGGCGCGCGGATCGGCACGGTGAAGCAGGGCGCCACCTTCGAGCTGGTCAGCCGCGAAGGTGCGCTGGTGCTCAACAACCTGCTGCTCTCGGTGATCCTCGGCGTCGTCTTCATCGGTACGCTCTACCCGCTCGTCGCCCAGGCTGCCGGCGTCCAGCTCTCGATCGGCGCGCCCTTCTTCGAGAAGGCGGCGGTGCCGGTCGGTCTCGCGCTCGTCGCCGCCACCGCGGCGGGGCCGCTGCTCAAATGGCGCCGCGACCAGTGGAACGCGCTGTTCGGCAAGCTGCTCGTGCCCGTCGGCGTGGCGGGGGTCGCCTTCGCCCTGGTCTTCGCGCTGGGCGGGGCGCAGTGGCTGCCGGCGCTGGTGCTCGGACTGGCCGCCGGCCTGGCCGTTGCCAGCGTCATTCCGCTCATCCGTCGCAACCTGCGCCGCACGCCGCTGCACCTCTACGGGATGGTCGTCGCGCATCTCGGCATCGCGGTGAGCATCGCCGGCATGGCCGCGGACGGTGCGTTCAAGGTCGAGCGGCTGGCGGCGATCGCGGTTGGGCAGAACGTCTCCGTCGGCCCATATCGCGTCGAGCTGCTCGAGGTGCGGCCCGCGGTGGGGCCCAACTGGTCGGCGCTCGAGGCGCATCTCAAGGTGACGCGCATCGGGAGCGCGCCCTTCGACCTCTTCCCGCAGCAGCGCTTCTTCGCCAACCCGCCGACCAACACCAACGAGGCCGCGATCGCGACCGAGCTGGACGGCCAGCTCTACACCGTGATCGGCCAGGGTGACGGCGAGGGGCGCTGGCAGATCCGGGCCTGGTGGAAGCCCTTCGTCACGCTGATCTGGGCGGGCGGGGCGATGATCGCGCTGGGCGGGCTGCTCTCGCTGATCGGGCGAGTGCGGCGGGAACGGCGCGATGCGGAGGAGGCGGCATGAGGCGATTGCTGATCTGGGCACCGCTGGCGCTGTTCGCCCTGATCTTCGGGCTGGTCGCGGCCGGGCTGATCAAGCCGGCGGACCGGACGATCCGCTCGGGGATGATCGGCAAGCCGCTGCCCGAGCTCGCGATGAAGCCGCTGCTTCCCGGGCGGCCCGGCATCGCCACTGCCGACTTCGCTACCGGCAAGCCGCGCCTGCTCAATGTGTTCGCCAGCTGGTGCATCCCCTGCATCGCCGAGGCGCCGCAGCTGCTGAAGCTCAAACAGGCCGGGTTGGAGATCGATGCGATCGCGATCCGCGACACGCCGGACGCGGTGCGGGCCTTTCTCGCGCGGAACGGCGATCCCTATGCCCGGATCGGCGATGACCCCACCGGCAAGGCCCAGATCGCGCTCGGCTCGTCGGGGGTGCCCGAGACTTTCCTGATCAACGGCCGGGGCGAGATCGTCGACCAGCATATCGGCGATATCCGGGCGGACGATATTCCCGCGATACTGCGCAAGCTCGAGGCGGCGAAATGAGGCTTGCGGCCTTCCTTCTCGCGCTGCTCCTGGCAGCTCCCGCGGCGGCGGATTCGAACCGGCCGCCGGCGGCGCTGGCCTATACCCAGCTGCCCGACGCGGCGCAGGAGGCCAGGGCCAGGGCGCTGATGGAGACGCTGCGCTGCCTCGTCTGCCAGGGCCAGTCGATCGCCGATAGCGATGCCGAGATGGCCGGAGACATGCGCGCGCTGGTTCGCGAGCGTATCGCCAGGGGCGAGCAACCTGCGGCAATCCGCGGATATCTGATCCAGCGCTACGGCGACTATGTCACCTATGATCCGCCATTCAGCTGGGTGACCGCACCCCTCTGGATGGCGCCGGTGCTGCTGCTGGTCATCGGCCTGTTGCTGGCGCGGCGCCTGTTCCGCAGAAGGAGGGCGTGATGGGCTGGGCGATGCTCGCCTCGATGGCCGTCGTCGCGGTGCTGGCGCTCGTGCTGCTGCGCTATCCGCGCAAGCTGTGGACCGTCCCCGCCACGGCGCTCATGCTCGGCGCCGCGGGCTATGCCTGGCAGGGCAGCCCGGGCCTTCCCGGCCATCCCGTCGCGCCGGGCGGGCAGCGGGTCGCGGTCGACCAGGGGCTGATCGACTTGCGGGACGCGATGTTCGGCAAATACGGCACCTATGCCTGGAGCTATGGCAATCTGGCCGACGGCATGCTCCGCCAGGGCGATCGGGAGCGGGCAGTGAAGGTGTGGCAGGGCGCCGTGCGGCAGGTGCCCGGGGATGTCGCGCTATGGACCGGCTTCGGTTCGGCGCTCGCCGAATATGACGGCAACCAGATATCGCCGGCCGCGCAATTCGCCTTTGACAAGGCGCTGGCACTGAGCCCCGAGCATCCGGGGCCGCCCTTCTTCTACGGGCTCGCGCTGATCCGTGCGAATCGCTTCGCCGAAGCCGAGCCCTGGTGGGAGAAGGCCGTGGCGCTGACGCCGGAAAGGGCAAGCTACCGTCCGGCGCTGGTGGCGCGGCTGCTCACGCTCGAGATGTTCCTGCAGGAACAGGCCCGGCGAGAAGGGCGGCCGGCGGCCGGTCCGGCCCGCTAGGACATCAAGGGCTCGATCCCGGTTCCGGACCGGGCTAGCTGGCCGCCATGAATATCATCCAGCCCATCCGGATTCGCCGCGCGCATGCGGGGGATGCGCCGCGCCTGAAGGCCATCTTGCAGGACAGTTTCGAGAGCACCTGGCTACCGGTTCTGACGCCGGCCGCCGCGGCGAGCTATCGCATCGAGGATCGCGGGGCTCGCTATGTCGAGGAGAGCCTCGAGGCGTTCCGGGTTGCGGAAATCGAAGGTGTCGTCGCCGGCTTCGTGCATTGGCAGGGCGATTTCGTCGAAGGCCTCCATGTTCATGGGGATCATCGGCGACAAGGAGTCGGCAGGCTTCTGATGGATTGCGCCGAGCGGGCGATGGCCCTGGAGGGTTTCGCGGCGGTGCGCCTCGAGACCGACAGCTTCAATGTCGCCAGCCAGGCATTCTATCTCGGCCGCGGCTATGCCGAGCAGGCGCGCTATCCCGACGAGGAATGGGACAGCGGCTTCACGACCATCCTCTACGTCAAGCGGTTCGATCGCGGTCGGGACCCCGGGGCCGAATGAAACGAGCCGGGAAACGACGATCGTTCCCCGGCTCCGTGATCCTGTCCGAAGGCGCGATCAGCCCGCCCAGGCCTGGTAGGGCAGGTCGAGATCGTCGGCGACCGCCTTGAACGCGATCTTGCCCTTGTAGACGTTGAGGCCGTTGGCGAGATGCTTGTCGGCCTTCATCGCGCCCTCGGCGCCGAGGTTCGCCAGCTTGAGCACGAACGGCAACGTCGCGTTGTTGAGCGCGAAGGCCGAGGTGCGGGCGACCGCGCCCGGCATGTTGGCGACGCAATAATGGATCACGCCGTCGACTTCATAGACCGGGTTGTCGTGCGTGGTCGCATGGCTGGTCTCGAAGCAGCCGCCCTGGTCGATCGCGATGTCGACCAGAACCGAGCCGCGCATCATCGTCTTGAGCATGTCCTTCGTCACCAGCTTCGGCGCCGCGGCGCCCGGCACCAGCACCGCGCCGATCACGACCTGCGCGGTCTTCACCGCCTCGGCGATCGCGGCCTTGCTGGCATAGGCGGTCTTGATCTGGCTGCCGAAATGCATGTCGAGCTCGGCCAGCCGCTCGTTGTTGATGTCGTAGATCGTCACGTCGGCGCGCTGGCCGGTGGCCATCTGCGCCGCGTTGATGCCCGATACGCCGCCGCCCAGGATCGCGACCTTGCACGGCGCCACGCCCGGCACGCCGCCGAGCAGTTCGCCGCGGCCGCCCTGTTCCTTCTCGAGATAGTGCGAGGCGACCTGGATCGACATGCGGCCGGCAACTTCGCTCATCGGCTTGAGCAGCGGCAGCGCGCCCGAATTCGACGTCACCGTCTCATAGGCGATGCAGGTCGCGCCCGAGGCCATGAGGCCCTCGGCCTGGGGCTTGTCGGCAGCCAGATGGAGATAGGTGAAGAGGATGTGGCGCGGCTCGAGCAGCGCGATTTCCTGGGCCTGCGGCTCCTTGACCTTCACGATCATGTCCGAGCCCGCGAACACCGCGGCGGCGTCCGGCGCGATCTTCGCACCGACCTTGATATAGGCTTCGTCGTCGAAATCGATGCCGGTGCCGGCCTTGGTCTCGACCAGCACTTCGTGGCCGGCATGAACCAGTTCGGCCACGGAAGCCGGGGTCAGGCCGACGCGATATTCGTGATTCTTGATTTCCTTGGGAACGCCGATGCGCATGGGAACCTCTCCATGAATGCTATTGGCGCGCAGAATATAGCATGGCGAGCGGGGAATCCCTGCAAAGATATGACAGGGATGTGCGTTGCGTGCATGGAATTGCTGCAACGGGCATGGAAATCGGCTATCCATGCAACATGGACAGGATCGACGCAGCTATCCTCAAGTCGCTGGCCGCCGATGCGCGAGCGCCGGTGAGCGCCGTCGCCGCACAGGTGGGGCTGTCGCAATCGGCCTGCACGCGCCGGATCCAGGCACTGGAGGCGTCGGGCCATGTCCAGGGCTATGGGGCCCGCCTGGGGCATCGCCGGCTCGGCTTCCGGATCACCGCGCTGGTCGACATCACGCTGGGCACGCAGGTGGAGGAGGATCTGGCGCGGTTCGAGGCGGCGGTGGCGCAGATCGACGGGGTGGTGGAATGCGCACTGGTTTCGGGCGGGCAGGACTATCGGCTGAAGATCCTGGCGCGCGACCTGGACGATTATGAGCGGCTGCACCGCGAGCATCTGGGGAGACTGCCCGGCGTGGTGACGATCAATTCGAGCTTCGTGCTGCGCGCGGTGCCGACGCGCAGCGAGGCGGAGGCGCTGTTCGGGGGCGGGCGGTAACCGTCTTGCGAGAGTCCTCCGCCCGGGAACCCTTCAACCCCTTGCGCACCCGCCTGCGCGTAACGACATTCGTTGATTGCCGATGCTGCGCGTGCTAACCGCCCGCGCACTTTGAAGATCGAGAACGCAGGTCGCATGACCAGGTCCGTTTCCTCTCTGACGCGACACCCGCGCCCGTGAACACCCCTTCCGAGGGAGCCGCCGAGTCGGCTCCGGCACAGATCGACGCGCCCGCCGCGCATGCCCACAGCCATGACGCGACGTGGAAGCTCGCGATCGGCGCGATCGGCATCGTCTTCGGCGATATCGGCACGAGCCCGCTCTACGCCTTTCGCGAGACGTTCGACGGCCATCACAAGCTGGCGCTCGACACGCTCCACATCATGGGCGTGATCAGCCTGATGTTCTGGTCGATGATGGTGGTGGTGACGCTGAAGTACGTCACGATCATCATGCGGGCGGACAACAAGGGCGAGGGCGGCAGCCTGGCGCTGCTGGCGCTGATCTCGCGCAGCAGCGGCAATCCCAAGCGCTGGACGCAGGGCATCGTGCTGCTCGGCGTGTTCGCCACCGCGCTCTTCTATGGCGATTCGATGATCACCCCGGCGGTGTCGGTACTTTCGGCGGTGGAGGGACTCGCCGTCGCCGCGCCGGGATTCGGCAGGCTGGTGCTGCCGATCGCGGTGGTGATCCTGGTGCTGCTCTTCTCGATCCAGCGGACCGGCACCTCGCGGGTCGGCACGTTGTTCGGGCCGATCATGCTCCTCTATTTCCTGACGATCGCGACGCTCGGCACGCTCAGCCTGGTCCAGACGCCGACGATCCTCAACGCGCTCCTCCCGCACCATGCCTTCCTGTTCTTCGCCGAGGATCCGGTGCGGGCCTTCCTGGCGCTCGGCTCGGTCGTGCTGGCGGTGACCGGTGCCGAGGCGCTCTACGCGGATATGGGCCATTTCGGACGCAAGCCGATCCGCATCTCCTGGCTGTGGTTCGTGCTGCCGGCGCTCATCCTCAACTATATGGGGCAGGGCGCGCTGCTGATGCGCGAGGGCCATGCGGCGCTGCGCAGCCCGTTCTACATGCTCGCGCCCGAGGTGCTGCAGTTCCCGCTCGTCATCCTGGCGACGATGGCCGCGGTCATCGCGTCGCAGGCGGTGATCTCGGGCGCCTTCTCCGTCACCCAGCAGGCGATCCAGCTCGGCTTCGTGCCGCGCCTGCGCATCGAGCATACCAGCGCGTCCACCGCCGGCCAGATCTACATCCCGCTCATCAACTGGGCGCTGATGATCATGGTGATCCTGCTGGTGCTGGTGTTCCAGACCTCGTCGAACCTCACCGCGGCCTATGGCATCGCCGTCACCGGTGCGATGTTCATCGACAATTGCCTGCTCGCGGTCGTGCTGTTCGGGCTGTGGAAGTGGAAGAAGCGCTATGCGATTCCGCTGCTCGCGGTGTTCTTCACCGTCGACCTGACCTATTTCGCCGCGAACCTGACCAAGGTGCCCGATGGCGGCTGGTTCCCGCTTTTCGTCGGCTTCGTCGTGTTCACGCTGCTGACGACCTGGTCGAAGGGCCGCCAGCTGATGATCAATCGCCTCCGCGAGAGCGCGATGCCGATCAAGATCTTCATCACCTCCGCCGCCACCACGGCCACCCGGGTGCCCGGCACCGCGGTGTTCATGACCTCCACGCCCGAAGGCGTGCCGCATGCGCTGCTCCACAACCTCAAGCACAACAAGGTGCTGCACGACCGGGTGATCCTGCTCACCGTGAAGATCAAGGACGTGCCCTATGTCTCCGACGAGAACCGGATGATGATCGAGGATCTGGGCAAGGGTTTCCACCGCATGATCCTGGCCTATGGCTTCATGCAGGAGGCGGACGTTCCCGCGGCGCTCAAGTCGGTCAACGCCTGCGGCGCCGAGTTCAAGATGATGGAGACCAGCTTCTTCCTCGCGCGCCAGACGCTGCTGCCCTCCGCCCGGCCGGGGATGATGATCTGGCGCGAGAAGCTGTTCGCCTGGATGCTGCGCAACGCCGAAAGCGCGATGGAGTTCTTCCGTTTGCCCACCAACCGCGTGGTCGAGCTGGGCAGCCAGGTGGAGATTTGAGCGAGAGGCCGGCGCCGCTGGTCGTCACCGCGCTGTTCGGGCGCCAGGATCAGGCCTGGTTCAACGCGTTGCGCCGGGCGCATTACCCGCCCGAGCGCAACGTGCTCGATGCGCATCTGACGTTGTTCCACCAGCTGCCGCCTTCGGTGGCGGAGGAGCTCAAGCACCGGCTTTCGGTGGAGACCCGCGGCGTGCGCGCGCCGCGGGCCAAGGTGATGGGGCTGATGTCGCTGGGCGGCGGCGTCGCCTATCGAATCGATGCCCCCGAGCTGGTCGCGATCCGAGAGGGGCTGGTCGATGCGTTCACCGGGCTGCTGACGCCCCAGGATGCCGGCCGCTGGCGACCGCACGTCACCATCCAGAACAAGGTGCGGCCAGTGCTGGCCAAGGCGGTGCTGGCCGCGTTGGCGCGCGATTTCACGGCCCGCGAGGTGGAAATCGCGGGACTGGCGAGCTGGCATTATCGCGGCGGACCGTGGGAAATGCATTCGCGTCACATGTTCGCTTGACCTGCGATGAGGGCGGACCTATTGGGCCCCCTCGCTTCGGCGACAGCCTCTTGGGGCGGAGTAGCTCAGCTGGTTAGAGCAGCGGAATCATAATCCGCGTGTCGGGGGTTCAAGTCCCTCCTCCGCTACCATTCTTGGTAAGTCATTGAAAATAAATGACTTCATTCGCCGCAGCGGCTGCTGCGGCGTATCCGGCGATATGCTTAAGTACCTGAAATGCGGCGGCTATTGGGTGGGAAGCGGTCGTTCGGTGCCCGGTTTGCCGAGTGCCCTCAGGCGCTCCAGCGCCTGGGGAAAGCGGCGCGACAGCGGCACGGTCAGGGCGTCGATCTCGACTGCATGGTCGCCGGGGCCTTCCGGCCTCAGCCCTGTAACCTGCGCTGCGTTGACGACCCAGGATCGATGGGTGCGCACGAAGCCGCGTGAGCCGAGCTCTTCCTCGAGGACCGAGCGCGGCGAGCGCATCATCAACCTGCGTCCGTCGCGCAGGATGACGAAGTTGCGCGGGTCGCCCGATAGCGCAGCTATACCATCGTAGCGTTGAACCATACCGATCATCCGGAATAGTCCGCGGTGCAGGACAGGGACGGTCGAACGGCTCGCCTCCTGCCTGTGCAACCAAGGGGATCTGATGAACCCGCGAACCGGCAACCCGTCGGACGATTGCGAGGGCAAGCCTATGCCTTGCCCCGCGTCGCCCGGCCCCGACCATGTTCGGGATGGCGGCAGATCGAGAAACCTCGACGCGGCGGTGCCGGCGGCGAGCTGATCGCTGTCGCCTCCCGGGCTGCTCCCGAGGAGGCAAGGATGAATCCCTGACCATTCGATCGGCCGCCCGGGACGGCGCGCCGACGATATCCGCACGGACCGCGCAGCCGGGCCGTTGCCGAGCAAGAAACATTCTCGACCGCGCGCCACCTCCCGCTGCTTCGCCGGCGGGGACGGTGCAGCGCGCCCGTCTTCAGAAAGCGATTCCCGTGATCCAGTTCCCGAAATTCCATGTCGGCTGCACCACATCCGCGCTCGCCATGGCCCTGTTTGCCGGCATGGCCGTGCCGCCTGCCCGCGCGCAAACTTCCGATACCGCCGCCACGCCAGACACGGAAACGCCGCCGGCCGCGGAAATCGTCGTCACGGCGGCCCGCCGGGAGCCTGCCGGCGCCCTGCGTCCGCTCGACACCGGCGGCTATGCGCTGACCAGAAGCGACTGGTCCGACGTGCTTTCGGGAACCAGCGCGCTGGCGCTGGTGAAGAACCTCCCCGGCGTCACCTTCACTTCCACCGATGCCTATGGCCTCGATCTCTCGGACGGGTTCCTGCTGGTACGCGGTTTCCGTCAGAACGAACTTGCGATCACCTTCGAGGGCATTCCGCTCAACGACGGCAGCTATGGCAGCGTGACTGGCACCGCCCCGCTCAACATCGGCGTCGCGACCGACATCGCTTCGGTCAACATCTCGCCCGGCTCGGCGAGCCTGAGCACCTTTTCGAACACGGTGAACGGCGGCGAGATGCGCTATGCGATCGCCGATCCCAAGCCGCAATTCGCGCTGGATGTCACCCAGGGTTTCGGCGCCAACAACAGTTTCGTGACCAGCGCCACCGTCAACACCGGCCGGATTGGCGAGGCGGGGCCGCGCATGCTGTTCGGCATCGAGCGGATTTCGAAGGACAAATATACCGGCGCGGGCACGCAATACATGCTGCGCGCGAACGCAAAGCTGGTTCAGGACGTCCCATGGGGCGATTTCACCGCATTCCTCTCCTTCGCCCGTGCGGAGATCTGGGGCTACAACAACACCTCGTTCGACATGCTGTCCAAGCTCGGCTGGAACGGCACCGACATCTCCTATCCCGATTATGCGCGCGCGGTGTTCGTCGCATCGCCCGAAAATGCCGGTCGTTCCTGCGGCGCCTATAGCTGCGGCGAGCTGGCATCGCTCATCCCCTATGACACGGGCCAGGCGACCGACGATTTCGTCGGCAATGTCACGCACCACTTCAATCTGACCGACCGGCTCTCGGGCAGCGTGATGGGCTATGCCGCGATCAGCAAATCGAACATCGAGATTGCCGATGTCTCGACGCCCTCGCAAACCGGCGCCCCCTTTTCCGCGCAGGTATGGCAAACACGGCCACGGCGTTTCGGGGGGACGATCGAACTGACCTGGAAGGGGGACCGCCACACCCTTTCCGCCGGCGCGTGGATCGAGCGCATCTCGTCGACCTCGCGCTTTGCGTCGTATAACGAGCCGATGCCGGGGCAAGGCGCGCCGCTCAGGGCGATCGGACCGTATGATGTCTACGGAGCGGCCTTCCAGATCGCCAATGATTCGCGCTGGAGGACCCATTCGCTCCAGGCCTATGTTCGCGACGTCTTCAAGCCGAGCGAGACGCTGACGATCGACGCCGGGTTCAAGGCGGTGGACTTTTCGACCGACGGCGGCGGCATCGGCCCCGATCGCGCGCCGAGCGGGCGGCTGGCGACCACCGATCTGTTCCTGCCGCGGCTGTCGATCGACTGGCGGCCGAACGCGCGCACCGCCCTCTACCTCGATATTGCCAAGACGGCGGTGGGCTATCGCGTTTCCTCGCGCGGCAATATCGGCCCGGTGTCATCCGCCTGGGCGGCGGATAGCCAGGAATTGTTCGACGCTGCGCTCGGTACGCTGAAGCCGGAGAAGGACTGGAACTTCACCGTCGGCGGCTATCGCCGTTTCGGCCCGTTCAGCATCAATCTCGACGCCTATTACGGGATCATCCTCAATCGCCTGCTGAATGGAACGAGCGGGCCGCAATTCAATCCGGTGCGCACCGTCGGGATCGTGCCGCGATCGGAGTTGATCGGCGCGGACGCGATCATCGGCTGGAAGCCCCTTGCGTGGTTGGATATTTCGCAATCGGTTTCGGTCAGCAAGCTTCGCTACCAGAGCGATCTCGTCCTGGCCGGGGACGTCACGCCGCTGAAGGGCCATTTCCAGCCGGGCTATCCGGGCGTCTCGCTGGTCACCCAGATCGGCGTGAAGCACGGCCGGTTCGACGCGGGCGCGACGAGCACGCTCTATCTCGACAATCCCTTCACCTATGGCAACGACATCTATGTACCCAATTACTGGCAGGTGAACGCGCACGCTTCCTATCGCCTGCCGAAATTCGGGCGCATGCCGGAACTAACCTTCCGTATCGACGCCAACAATGCGTTGAACCGCAACAATATCGGGTCGGTTGGAATCGGCGGCTATTCGGTTTCCGGGGACTATCAGACCTTCATGCGCTCAGCTCCCCGTCAATTCCTGCTCAGCATCAACGCCAGAATCTGATCCTTGGAGGAAAATGATGTCACCGAATCATTCCCATGCCTCCATCCGACTGTGGCTTCGTCTATATTTGCGGCTGCTCACGCGGCTGGAGGCGGCGCTCCCCCGTCGCCGAAACCATATGGTCGCGGCGAAGGTGCAGGCATGGATCGACGCCGAACACGCCCGCATCCATCGCGCGGTCCATCGCGACGAGAGTGGCCGGTCCTAGGCGTGGATGCGATCAAAGGCGCGGACGAGATCGGGCAGCGTCCGCGCCTCCATCTTGCGCATCATGTTGCCGCGACGGACCTTTACGGTGATCTCGCTCAGTCCGAGCTCGGCGGCGACCTGCTTGTTGAGCAATCCGCGCACCACCAGCCGCGCCACTTCGCGCTCGCCCGGGGAGAGCGCTTCCCACAATTGCCGCACATGCCGGGTTTCCGCCGCCGTCGCACGGCGCGCGCGATCGATCTCGATGCCGCGATTGACCGCGTCGAGCAGATCCTGGTCGCGAAACGGCTTGGTGAGAAACTCGATCGCGCCATCCTTCATCGCACGGACGCTCATCGCGATGTCGCCATGGCCGGTGATCATCACCGTCGGCAGGGCGATGCTGCCCTCCGCCATATGGGCGAGAAACGCCATCCCGCTATGCCCCGGCATCCGCACGTCGAGCACGAGGCAGGACGGGGCATCCGCGTGTGCCGCGCCCACGAATTCCTGCACCGAGGCGAACGACCGTGAGCCCAGCGCGACGGAGGAAAGCAGATCCTCCAGCGCCTCACGCACGGCGCCGTCGTCGTCGACGATATAGACGATCGGGGATTCAGGATCGGTCATGCTCCGGTTTCCTCTTCACCGTCGACAGGCGCGACCGGCAAGGTGAACAACAGGGCCGCACCGTCCAGCTCGCTTTCCTCGGCCCAGATGCGGCCGCCATTGGCCTCGACGATCGCACGGCTGATGGTAAGGCCGAGCCCGATGCCGTCCTGCTTGGTCGTCCAGAAGGCATCGAACAGCCGCTCCGCTTCCTGCTCGCGAAAGCCGATGCCGGAATCGGCAACCTCGAGCGCAACGCTCGACCCGTCCTGGGTGAGGGAAGCGATTACCTCAATCTCATGCCCGCGGGCCGGATCCGCCATCACGGCATCGATGGCGTTGAGCAGCAGATTGCCGATGACCTGGCCGATCTGCACCCGATCGCCAAAGACCCGCGGCAGGTCTTCCGGCAGGTAGAGCCGCAGCAATATGTCGTTGCGATCGATCTGTCCGCGCGCCAGCCCGACGATCTCTTCCACCAAAGTGCCGAGATCGAATGCTGCCCGTATCGGCGACTTGCCGCTGGCAAGGCCCCGCACCCGCGCTATCACCTCGCTGGCGCGGCTGGCTTCCGCGGCGATCCGCTCGGCGGCGCGCTCGGCCTTCTCGATATTAGGTGGGTCGGTGGCCAGCCAGCGCCGGCAGGCCCCTGCGCTCGTCATCACCGCGGCGAGCGGCTGGTTCACTTCGTGCGCGATCGAGGCAGTGAGCTCCCCGAGGCTGGTCACCCGCGCGATGCGCGTGAGCCGCTCGCGCGCGTCATGGATCGCGGCCTCCGCCGCGACCAGCTTGAGCGAGAGATAGGTGGTCACCGCGATCGCGACGAGGCTGATGCCGGTATTGATGATGCCGACCTCGTACAGCCCGGAATGGGTGAGCGTGAAGCTGATCACCGTCAGCGTCCCGCAGGCCGATGCCAGGATGACGACCGATCGGGGGCGCATCCAGCGCGTGGCGAGCAGGATCACCGCGACGTAGAATACCGCCGCCGCAATGGCGTAGTTGGTCACGGTATCGACGGCGAAGATCGCGGCGATGGCGGCGACCAGCAGGGCGATCCTGGGCGCCTGTCCGCGCTCCAGGCCGTTGCCGAGCCGCCGCGTCACGACATTGTGCCTGAGTTCATCGCGAAGCCTTCGGGTATGCCTGTGTCGTGCGTGCCGACTTCCCTCCCTATGCCGCGCGGATCGCCTGCCGTCGATCATTCTGCGCTGCCCGCTGCGGTGGCGCCCTGGAAAGCCCGCTCGCATGTTCATCCGCTCCTGCGCAGGATGCCGAGCGCCGCCCGCTGGAGGTGATGGCAGAACCGCGAGGCATATAGCCATTGCCGCCGGGAGATCGCTCCGTGCCGGGCGAGCATCGCGGCCATCGCGAGCAGGCGCATCGCGCCGGTGGCCATCGCCCAGGCGACCAGCCGCGCCAGAAACGCCCGCCACGAGGGCTCGGGCGGAGGGCTGGCCCCCTCGGGTGGTCTGCCCCTGCCATCGCCGTGCCAGCCCTCCGGCGGGGACGGCGGCAGGAACGCCAATGCGTCGCGCTTCAGAACCATTGCCCGAACCGCCGGATGTAGAGCGTCTTGATCGACTGGGCGACGACGCAATAGCTCAGCAGGATGCCGGCCAGCCAGGGGAAATACTGCCAGGGCAACGGCTGGAATCCCACCATCGGCCCGAGCGGGGAGAAGGGTAGAAACACGCCGAGCGCGCAGATCAGCGCCGTCATCGCCAGCACCGCCGGCGCCGCGACGCTCTGGAGGAAGGGGATGCGCTGGGTGCGTAGCATGTGCACCACCAGCGTCTGGGACAGCAGTCCCTCGACGAACCATCCCGACTGGAACAGCGACTGGTGCTCGGGGGAATTGGCGCCGAATACGAACCACAGGAGCGCGAAGGTGGTCACGTCGAAGATCGAGGAGGTCGGCCCGATCCAGATCATGAAGCGCCCGATGTTGCGCGCATCCCATTTGCGCGGGCGCATGAGGAATTCGCGGTCCATCCTGTCCCACGGCAGCGCGAGCTGCGACACGTCGTACATCAGATTCTGGATCAGGATCTGAATCGCCAGCATCGGAAGGAAGGGGATGACGGCACTGGCGAGCAGCACCGAGAAGACGTTCCCGAAATTCGAGCTGGCCGTCATGTTGAGATATTTGATGATGTTGCCGAAGGTCTCCCGCCCTTTCAGCACGCCTTCCTCCAACACCATCAGGCTCTTTTCGAGCAGGATGATATCGGCCGATTCCTTCGCGATATCGGTGCCGCTGTCGACCGAGATGCCGACATCGGCGTCCCGCAGCGCCGGGGCGTCGTTGATCCCGTCGCCGAGGAAGCCGACGGTATGGCCATTCGCCTGCAATGCCTTGAGCACCCGCGATTTCTGAAGCGGGGTGAGTTTGGCGAAGATCGTCCGCTCGTCGACCAGCCCGCGCAGCCGCGCATCGTCGAGCGCTTCGATCTCGCGCCCGAGCAGGGGCTGCCCCGGCTCGAGCCCCACTTCGCGGCAGATGCGCGCCGTGACCACCTCGTTGTCGCCGGTCAGCACCTTCACGGCCACGCCATGCGCGGCGAGCGCGGCGAGCGCCGGGGCCGCGCTTTCCTTTGGCGGGTCGAGGAAGGTGAGGAAGCCCTCGACGATCAGATCCCGCTCGTCGGCGATCCCGTAGAGAGGCTTGCGCGCATCCCCCGTCACCGTCCGCGTCGCAACCACCAGCACGCGAAACCCCTCCGCATTCATGGCGCGGGCGCGGGCGACCAGCGCATGGCGCTCCGTATCGCCGAGCGGATGCACCGTGCCGCCATCGCGGATGGCGTGGGCAATGCCGAGCATTTCCTCCACCGCGCCCTTGCAGACGATCAACTGCCGGCCCGCGGCATCCTCGACTACCACCGAGAGGCGGCGGCGGACGAAATCGAACGGCAGCTCGTCGATCTTGCGATAGCCTTCGACCGGGCGAATCACTTCCGGCAATTCGCTGGCGAAGCGGACCACCGCCTGATCCATCAGGTTGCGCACGCCGCTCTGATGGTGGCTGTTGATCCAGGCATAGCGCAGCACGGCGTCGTCGCGCTCGCCATGGATATCGAGATGCTGCTCGAGGATGATGCGATCCTGCGTCAGCGTGCCCGTCTTGTCGGTGCACAGCACGTCCATCGCGCCGAAATTCTGGATCGCGTTGAGCCGCTTCACCACTACCTTGCGGCGCGCCATCGCCACCGCTCCCTTGGCGAGATTCGACGAGACGATCATCGGCAACATCTCGGGCGTGAGGCCAACCGCGACCGCGAGCGCGAACAGGAAGGCGTTGGTCCAGTCGCCCTTGGTGAATCCGTTGATCAGCAGCACCACCGGCACCATCACGAGCATGAATCGGATCAGGAGCCAGCTGACCGAATTCACGCCGCGATCGAACGCGGTTTCCGCGCGCGAGCCCATGATCGCCTTGGCCAGCGAGCCGAAATAGGTCCTGGCGCCGGTCGCGACGACGATTGCGGTGGCGGTGCCGCTAACGACATTGGTGCCCATGAAGCAGATCGTCGGCAGGTCGAGCGCATTGGCGTCATCGTTGGTCGCCGCGGTGGCCGATTTGCCGGCCACCGCGCCCAGGGTGTCATATTTCTCGACCGGCAGCGCTTCCCCGGTCAGCGCCGCCTGGCTGACGAATAGATCGCGCGATTCGAGCAGGCGTATATCGGCGGGAACCATGTCGCCGGCCGAAAGCTGGACGATATCGCCGACAACGATCTCCGCCATGGGAATCTCGCCGGTGCGTGGCGCGGCATCGTCGTCCCCGCGCCGCCGCACCGTGGCAGTGGTGCGCACCATCGCCTTCAATGCATCGGCCGCCTTGCCGGAGCGATACTCCTGCCAGAAGCGCAGCAACGCGCTCAGCATCACCATCGTCACGATGATGACGACGCCGGTATAGTCCGCAGTCTCGCTCTCGCGCAGCGGAATGATGATATCGGTTATCGACGAAATCGCCGCCAGGGTCATCAGCACCGCAATGAATGGATTGGCGAAGGCATGCAGCAGTTGGAGGGATATTGGCGGGCGGCGATCGTGCGCGACTTCGTTCGGCCCATCCTTGGCCAGGCGGGCTGCCGCTTCCGCCTCGGTCAGGCCGTCGCCGCTGGCGCGGAAGTTGGTGAGGGTCGTCCCAACGCTGTTCCGCGCCTCGCGGATTGCGCGCACCGACAGCGTGAGGTCGCGGGAGCGCTTGGGAGCGGCTGGTATAGCCTTGGTCATCGGGTTCATGTCGCTTCTTCCGGATAGGATCGGAGACGGGGCCGCGATCAGCGCGGGGCCCTTTGCTGGCGTTCGGTGGTCGGCGCCGGACTCTCTGCCGCCGACGCGATCCCGCGGCCTGCAACCCAGGGAATGTTCCCGTGGATGGAGCGACGGAGCAGTGGCGTTCGGGATTGCGTCTTTTCTGGGCGGCGGGATGGCGGCGCGTGATATTGCGCTTCTGTCGGTATAGTCATGGTGTACCTCGCTGCAGCGCCGCCGCGCTGTCAGCGAGAAGCCGGAAGGTCAGCTTCTGTTGAACAGCGATGGCGACGCGGATTCTCGACTACTGTCGCATGGCATGTTCGTTGGCTCCTCAAGCAACCGAGGGCGGTTGGCTCTGAAGTTTCTGAAGTCTTCCTAGATCAACGGAAGGGTTTCGACATCGATACGTCCGTTTCCGTCGGCATATCCTGGTATCTTCTGCATATACGAAGGTATGCGCCGGCCGTGGAGCGGCCCGGCCTCAGTCCGCCTGGGGCAGCGCATCGAGCTGCGCCTGATAGTTCGCGATCAGCGCGGGATCGGCGTCGTTGCGGCGCTTGGCGATGAATGCCGCCAGCGCGCGCCGATATTCCGCGATAAAGGCCTTGTTGTTCGGGCTGGCCGCGAATTGCGCCGCGGCCTTCTCTACCGGCCTGCGATCCTCCTCGAGGAGATACTCTTTCCCATAGGGCGACAGGTCGCGCATGATCACGAAATTGCGCGGAAGCCCCGGAATATATCGGATCGCGAACCTCTCGCCCTTGGGTGGGATCATGATGGCGTTCGTGATGGGATAGATGCTGGCGGACATGGTATCGAAGCGCGTTACCACGTCGTTGCCCTCCGCCGTCTTCACCACCGCGTCATAGGCCCAGATACTCTGATCGTTCAGGGTGGAGCTGGTTTCCTCGGACTGGGTGATGACCGCCGTTCCATCGACTCCGAATGCTTCCAGAAGCAGCGCATTGAAGATATGCGCGGTGAAGAGGTTGATCGGGCCATAGATGAAGAAGACCAGGATCAGCCCGTACCAGCCGCCGCTTCCGCGCCATTTTGCCAGCAAATGGGCCAGCAGCACCCCGATGAGGACGAGGACCAGCCAGGACCAGAAGGGGTGATGGGTGAGAAAATATGAAATTGCCGAGAGGATGACCATGGCGGACCTTGTCGGGGGAAGGGAGCCGGTGCCGTACGTCGTGCGGCAGCACTATGGGGTGCGCGACTTCTCGTAGCGATCGAGCGCTTCCTGATCGGCCTTGAGGACGAACTCGCACATGAGCAGCGTCTTGCCAGGCAGTGAAGGGCTCTCGCGCGCGACGATCGAAACAATGCCCAGATCGGGCTGCGGCTGCTGATCCTGGGGCAATGCGCGGGAATAGCCCTTGGTCGCGGTGCCGAGCAGCGTGGAGCGCTCCTTCGTCAACCGATAGCGTTCGGCCAGCGCATCGGCCTGGAGCCCTTCGATCAGAACGCCCACCGCAGTGCCCGCGAAGATGACCTCGCTGCTCCTGAAGCCGTCCTGCCCGAGTGCGCGCGGCAGCTTGTAGACATAGGCGCCCAGCATCGAGCCATCGGGCTTGGCAAGCTTCTCGGCGGCCTCATAGAGTGCCGTGGCCGTGTCCGTCGTATAGGGCGGCTTGCAGAGCGCGGCGTCGTAGAACGGGTCGGCCGATGCCGACACAGGCGTGGCGAGGAGGGCTCCCCACAGGATCGGGGCGGCGAAAAGGGTGCGAAGCATCGATACTCCCATGCTTGATACGGGGTTGAGGGCGTCATTTCGGCCAGGGATCCGGCACTGCCGGGCAGGCATGCTGTCTCACCTCGAGCCGGACGATGTCGTTGTGCCCGCGCATGTCGTCCCGGACATAGCCGACCCGGACCCAGGAATCGGCATGGACCAGGCCGCCGCTCGGCTCGACCCGATGATAGCCGAGCCGAACCTCGTCTGCGGCATAGAGGAATTCCTGTCCCGCGACACTCCAGTGCTCGAGGCCGGAATCCGCTTCGCTCGGGTTTGCCAGTCCCGGATGGAACCGATCGAGGCACCCTTCGACGCTGGCGAACTGGCCGCTCCGGACCAGAGCTCTCACGGCCTGGGTGTGCCGGATATCGTGCCAGGTCATCCACGCCGCCCCGGCCGCCCAGGCCAGTGCGATCGGCAGGTAGAACAGCATCCGCCATGGCCTGCGCCAGCAGACGTACAGCACTATCCCGACCAGGCTCAGGCCGGCCGTCAGGAAGAGCAGGTCGAAGGCATAGGCCGGCTGGATCAGATCGGGCTGCCTGGTCAGATCGAAAACGTCCAGAACCCCCCATCTCCCCTGCGGTGCCGCGGCAGCCATCGGTCCCAGCCCATATGAAATCGCGACGCGGCGATCGGTTGCAGGCGATGGCCAAAAAACCGACGCTTCCGGATTTGGCCCGCGGGGAGGGAGCGGCCGCCTATAGCAATGCCTCCAATGCCTGGATGATCGGCCGGTCGCCGAGGCGCGGTCTGTCGCCATAGCCGGCGATCGCACGCTGCAAGACCCGCTCGTGGAGACCCGGATCGGTCTCCCGCAGCTCCGCGACCAGCGCGCGCAGATAGGCATAGGCAGCCAGGCCGTAGGTTTCCGGGGCGTGCGACATGGGCGGTCTTCCATTGGCTCTGAAAGGGGACGGGGATCGGTAATGCCGATGCGAGCCATTGTCGAAGCCCGTCGCGACGGGCCGGCCTAGGCTTCGGCACGCGCTTCCCTTTGCCATGCGCGCAGGCCGCGCAACGCGGCGACGTGCATCGAACGGCCGATCTCCACTACCTGCGCGCGCCATGCCGGATCCGCCGGATCATAGGCCGCGCGCAATCTCGCCCGCAGCGCCGAACGCAGATCCGCACTCCCCAGTTCGAGCCCCAGGCGCAGCCACCGGTCGATCATCACGGCTTCGAATGCCTCGAAATTCGAGACGGTGCCGATCTCGATCGGCGCGCCTGCGATCTCGATATGCGGTGCCAGCCGGCGCAGGCCCGGCAGGAGCAGCCCGGACCAATCCGGCGTCTCGCCCGAATCGAAGGCCTCGTCCTCGCCTTGCAGGCCCTGATCGGCCCACCAGCGCGCCATCCGGTTTCGCGGCGCCGTGCCGGGCGCATCGAGCGCGACGACCAGCGGGCGGCCATAGTCGCCGAAGCCGGTGTGCCATTCGAGATAGGCCATGCGGCGACAGGCGGAGAGTTCGCTCTCGACGATCCGCGCGAATGCCGCGTGCGACGGCGACGGCCGGACGCCGCCAAAGCCGATGCCGTTCGGATGGCTGTGCTGCCCGCCGGTGAACGCCGTCAGCGCCGCCGCCGCGCCCAGTTCCTCGGTCATCGACTGGAACAATGCGCCGACCCGGCTCGACAGGCCGTCGTCCCAGCGATCGGGACAGATGGTGTCGTGCACGCGGGCGTAATGGGGGTTGGATCGCAGCGGCGCATCGAAATCGCAGAAGTTGCGGGAGAGATCGACATTGTCGGCATCGGTCCGGTGGCCATGCGAAACGCCCCAGGGGTTGAGCGCGTGGATCATCACCAGGTTGCAATCCTCCCCCAGCTCGCGCGGATCGAACATCGCGGCAAAGGCGCGCTGCGCGGCGGACCCGGCATGGCCTTCCGCCCCGTGCACTCCCGAGATCGACAACAAGGTGCCGGACGCGCCCGCCGGCCCGACGACCGCCCAGTCGACGCTCAGCGCTTCGCCCTGGGCGCCGACCCCGGGGAGGGATGCGGACCCCAGCCGCCCGCCCAGTCGCTTCATCGCGGCCCGGAAGGCGCGCCGTGCCTCCGCATAGCTCTCGGCGAACAGCGCCATGGCTCAGCGCGGCGCCGCGGATCGATCGGCAGCGAACAGCGGCACGGTGAACAGGAAGCTCATCAGATACAGGCCGGCCGCGAGGAAGCCGATCATGTGCGCGCCATAGCCGGCCAGGGTAGCGCCGATCGCCGGCCCGATCGCGGAGCCCAGCGCGAGCAGGGCGGCTCCCATGCTGCTCCAGCGGCCGCTGCGGTCGAGCCGGGCCAGTGCGCCCAGGATGAAGGGCAGGCCGAAGAACCAGGCGGTCTTGACGATGATCGCGCCTGCCACATAGGCGGCCATCAGCGGCATCGCGAGCAGCAGCGCCGAGGCGATCAGGCCGGCAAAGGCCAGGGCATTCGGCCCGCGCTGGCCGAAGCGGTGCCCGGCCGCCATCGACAGCAAGGCGCCGGCGATCGCGCCGAGCACCGAAATGCCAAGCAGCACGCCCACCTGGCTGCGATCGAGACCGATCGTCAGCCCCATCCGCTCCTGGAACGACCATAAGGTGGTATGGCCGGCATAGAGGCAGAGCAGCGCCAGCGCGCCGCAACTGGCCGGAACGTTGATGGTCAGGCCGCGCGCGATGGGGCCGGCATGCGCCTCTTGCGCCGGGCGGGGCGGTGGCGGGATCAACCGCGTGCAGGCGAGGCCGATCGCCGCGACGACCGCCAGGATCGCGACGATGCCCGTCAGGCCGAAGGTCTGGGCGATCCATCCCGACAGGGCGAGGAGCAGGGCGGCATAGGCCAGGTTGACGAAGGTGGCTATCGCCCAGACCCGCTGCGGATCGGCACGCCCGGCATAGGCGGCGAACACCGTCGATGCAGTGAAGCCCATCGCCAGGCCAAAGGCAGCGCGGATCGCCAGCAACGGCACGAAGCCGCCCGCCCTGGCGGTCAACAGGCTGGTGACGATCATGACCGCGAGCCCGATCGCGGCGAGCATCGGGCGCCGCGCCCGGTGCAGGACGAGGTAGAAGAGCAGCAGCCCCAGCGCATAGGCGCCGTTCTCCGCGGCCAGCGCCAGGCTCGCCTGCGAGGCAGTGAGGCGAAGTTCGTCGATATAGAGGCCCAGCATCACCGGGCTCAGCGTGGCGCTGGTCATCGCGCCGGTGCCGATGACGATCAATGCGGCCAGGCTGGTCCGCGATTCCCTGGACATGTCAGACTGCATGCGCGATCGCCTGGGGCGTGGTGAAGGCGGCGAGACCGGCGAGCCCGCCCTCGACTCCGAAACCGGATTGCTTGCGCGGCTCGAACGGAGTGCCCAGCGCCACGCCCGGCCGTGCCCCGGCCGTCGCGATCACGTCCACCGATCCGACCCGCAGACCGGCGGATATCCGCGCGGCCGCGTCCCGATCCGCGCCCCAGATGGTCGCCGCAAGGCCATAGGGGCCATCGTCCGCAAGCCCGATCGCTTCGTCCAGATCGGCATATTCCTGCAGCGTAAGCAGCGGGCCGAATATCTCCTGCTGGACCAGCGCGCCATCCTGTGGCGGGCCCAGCACCAGTTCGGGCGCGGCATGGAAGCCGTTCGCCGGCAGGCCCTCGGGCACGGTCGACAGCGGCACCACCCGGGCCGTGCGGCGCGCAATCTCCCGAAAGCCCTGGACGGTGTCATATTGCTTGCGGCTGGCGAGCGGCCCCAGCCGCGTCGCCGGATCGCGCGGGTCGCCCACCGGCCAGTCGGCAGCCGCGGCGCGCAGCCCTTCCACCGCGGCGTCCAGGCCGCCCCTGGGCACCAGCAGCCGGGTCCGCGCCGAACACCATTGGCCGGTGTTCCAGAAGGCGGCGGCAAAGACGCCCGGCCAGATCTCGGGCCGGTCGATCATGTCGGGCAACACCAGCTGGGGCGACTTGCCGCCGCATTCCATCGTCAGCGGCTTGAGCGACCGCGATGCCGAGGCCCGGATGATCGCCTGGCCCGTCGATGTCGAACCGGTAAAGGCGATCATGTCGACGCCGGGATGCGCCGCGAGCGTCGCGCCGGTCGTGTGTCCGGCCCCCGGCACCACGTTGAATACGCCGGGCGGCAGGCCCGCTGCGCTTGCCAGCTGGGCGAGCAGGACGGCGGACCGCGGCGACAGTTCCGACGGCTTGAGGACGAGCGTATTGCCGGCCGCCAGGATGGGGATCGCGCGGATCAGCACATTGGCGGTGGGGAAATTCCACGGGGTGATCGCCCCGATCACTCCGCGCGGTCGCCGGATCGCGCCCTCGGCGATCTCCTCGAGTGCGGGGATCATGCTGGCATAATGGCCGATCAGCAGCGGTCCCTGTGCGATCAAGGCCCTGGCATCGGCCACCGGACGGCCGACTTCCAGCGTTTCCAGCCAGGCGAGCTGCTCGACTTCCTGGGCAATGCGCGCGGCCCAGGCCAGCAGCAGCGCGGCGCGCTCGGCGCCGTCGATCCTGCCCCAATCCCCCCGCAAGGCCGCGCGCGCCGCGACCACCGCCGCTTCGACCGCGGGCGCGCCGCCATCGCTGAAGTCTCCGGACACCGCGCCGGTCGTCGGATCGACGCTGACGATCGGATTCCCGCCAAATGCCCGGGCCTCGCCCCGGATCCAGGCGTGACCCAGCGCTTTCGGCAGGGGCGTATCCCATGCCGGGATATTCCGGGCGGCCGGAGAATTCATAAAGACGTTCCGATCAGGTCTGCGGCCTTGTCGCCGATCATCATGGCGGCGGCCTGGGTGTTCCCGCTGATATGGCGGGGCATGATGGAGGCATCGGCGACGAAGAGCCCCTCGACGCCGCGGACCCTGAGCGCCGGATCGACCACCGAGCCGGCATCCGATCCCATCCGGCAGGTGCCGACCGGGTGATAGAGCGGTGTCGCGAGGCCGCGGATCTGGCGCTCGGCCTCGGCATCGTCGGCATTCAGGTCGGGCCAGCCGATCCGTTCCTCGACATAGTCGCGGAATGCCGGCGCATCGACGATCCGGCTGCACAGCGCCACGCCGCGACGCAGGGTCGCGACATCCTCGGGCGCGTCGAGCAACCGGGGAAAGATCAGCGGTGCGGCGGTAGGGTCGCTGCTCGCCAGGTCGATCCGGCCCTTGCTTAGCGGATGGTTCACGCTGGCGACGACGCTGACCATCGGAAACGGCGCCAGCTTGCGTTCGGCGTCGCGGCCGAACGGCGTGAAGTGGATCTGGATGTCCGGCGACGACAGCCCGGCCAGGGTTCGCGCGAAGCCGACCGCCTGGGCCGTCGGTGCGGCGGCAGGGCCCTTTCCCGCCAGCCAGAGCAGCAGCGCGCGTGCCATTCCAGCCAGATTGGCCTGCTGGTTGAGGGTGGGGACCGATACCCTGAGCCCCATCCAGATGCCGGCATGCTCCATCAGGTTGCCGCCGACCTGGCGCGCGTCGACAAGCACGGGAATGCCGAGCGCGCGCAGCCGGGCGGCCGGGCCGATTCCCGACAGCATCAGCAGTTGCGGCGTATGGATCGCGCCACCGGACAGAATGACCGCCCTGCGCGCGAAGACAGTGCGGACCATGCCGCCCTGTTCGAACTCCACGCCGATCGCCCGGCCATTCTCGAAGATCACCCGCCGCGCCCGCGCCCCTTCCAGCATCCTGGCGGCGCCGCTGGAAATCGCGGGCTTCAGAAAGGCCGTGTAGCTGTCGTGGCGGCGGCCCTTCCTGGCCGAGCTCTGCACATGGCCGATGCCGTCCTGCCGCACGCCATTGGTGTCGGGATTGAACGGCAGGCCCGCTTCGCCGGCCGCTTCGATGAAGCGCGGCGTCAACGCATGGACATAGGGCAGGGGAGACACGTGCAGCGGCCCCGTGGCGCCGCGAACCTGGGATTCGGCATCGCCAACGGTTTCGATGCGCCGGAAATAGGGCAGCAGGTCGCGATAGCCCCAGCCTGGCGCGCCGAGATCGCGCCAGGCATCGAAATCCTCGGGCGCGCCGCGGACGAAGATCATCCCGTTGATCCGCGTGCTGCCGCCCGGGCCGAGCCCCCGGGGCCAATCCTCGGCCCGGTCGAGGCGGCTTGGATCCGGCTGGGAAACCAGCTTCCAGTCGTAGAAGGGGTGGCCGTTGGTATGGATCGTCGCGGCGGGGATCGCTTCGATCCGCAGCCGGCCGGCGCGCCCCGCCTCCAGCACCGCGATCCTGGTTCCCGGCAGGCTCGCCAGCCGCCCGGCCACGGCGCAACCGCTCGCGCCGGCGCCGACCACGACATAGTCGAAATGCTCCCCCGCGGCCTCGGTCATGCCGGTTCGCGGCGCGTGCGGAGCTTGAGGTCGACCAGCTTGAGGAAGAAGCTGGCGCCGATCGGCAGCAGCCGATCCTCGAAGTCATAGTCCGGGCTGTGGAGCATCGGCGTGTCCTTGGTACCGCCGGTGCCGAGCAGCACATAGGCGCCGGGCAGGCGCTCCAGCATATAGGCGAAATCCTCCGAGCCGGTGACCGGCGGCATATCGCGGATCACTGCGGCATGGCCCAGCATCTCGCTCAGCGCTGCCGCGGCGATCCCGGCCTCGCCGGCATGGTTGACGGTCGGCGGGAACAATATCTCGAAGCGCATGTCGCAGGTCACGTCGTGCGCCCGGTCCACGCCCGAGCAGCAGCGGCGAATCTCCGCCTCCAGCGCCTGCATCGTCGCTCCGTCGAACGCGCGCGCGGTTCCGGTGAGGGTCACGGCATCGGGGACGACGTTGAACGCGTCGCCGCCATTGATCGAGCCGATGGTGACCACCGCCATGCCGCTTGCCTGGATCCGGCGCGCCGGTATCGCCTCGATCAGCGGCACGAGCGCCGCCGCGGCCGATATCGGGCTGGCCGTGAGATGCGGCGTCGCCGCATGGCCGCCCCGTCCGCGCACCTCCACCTGGAAGCGTGCGGCGCCGGCGCAGGCCGGCCCCGCATGCACTGCCGCCGTGCCGAGCGGCAGCGGTGGCGCATTGTGCAGCGCGAACACCGCGTCGCAGGGAAAACGCTCGAACAGGCCCGCGTCGATCATCGCCCGTGCGCCGCCCAGGCCCTCTTCCGCCGGCTGGAAGATCAGATTGACCGTTCCGGCGAAATCGCGCCGCCCGGCCAGTATCCGCGCCGCTCCGAGCAGCATGGCGGTGTGGCCGTCATGCCCGCAGGCATGCATCAGCCCGGGCCGGGCCGAGCGATGCGGCGCCTGGCCCCGCTCCTCGATCGGCAGCGCATCCATATCGGCGCGCAGCCCGATGCTCGGCGCGGCGGCGCCCGGAGCGGGCTCCTCGCCCCGGATCACGCCCACCACGCCGGTGCCGCCCAGCCCGACATGGGTTTCGATGCCCCAGGCGCGCAGCCGGTCGGCGACGAAGGCTGCGGTTTCCACTTCTTCGAAGCCCAGCTCCGGATGCTGGTGAAAGTGCCGCCGCCAGGCCGTCATCTCGGCCACGAGCGGGGCGATCTCTCGATCCAGAAGCATGGCCGGGTTCATGATGGCTCCAATCGTCGAACCTCCGCCTGTGGGAAGGCACGATGCGACCCTAGGCCCGAATGGCGGCGGCATGCTTATGGCGGCGGCGGATGGATTATGCCGGGCGCACTATTTATGCGGCACTGCCTTCATGCCGTACTGTCTTCATGCCGTACTGCCGCGCGCGACCGACGGGCTCATTCCGAAATAGGCCTTGTAGGCGAGCGAGAAGTTGCTGAGATGGCCATAGCCGCATCGCTCCGCGATCTCGCTGATCGACAGCGTATCCTCGCCCAGCAGGAAGCGGGCGCTTTCCATTCGTTCCTTCTGCAGCGCCTGGCCGATAGTCTCGCCATAATAGGCGCGGAACGCGGTGTTCAGCCGGGTCCGGTTGGTGCCGACCGCCCTGGCCAGTTCCGCGACGCCGAGCGGCCGGTCGAGATGCTCGGCGATGATCGCGCGAACCTGCTGCACGCGGCGGACTTCACGCTCGGTGAGGCCGTGATTGTCGGGATGGTTGAACTGGCTGATGAAGAAATCGAGCAGCAGGCAGGTCAATTCGTCGATCTTGGCGCGCTTGAACCGTTCCTGCGTCCAGGGCGAGCGGCGGGCGTCGAGAATCTCGGCGGCACAGAGCGCGGCGGCGCGCGGCAGCTGATAGCGCCGGAACAGCAGGCGCTGGGCCAGGAACGCACTGGCGGCCCGGACTTCCCGCGCTTCGTCGTCGAAGCCCGCGATCCGGCCATTGTCCAGGCGGGGAAGGAACAGAGTCACCGAGCGTTCCTCGGTATCGTCGAGAATGATCTGCCGCTTGACGACGCCCAGGGGCTGGTGCGCGATCACCAGGCACTCCCCGGCGATCTCCGAGGCCGGCGCGTCGTTGAACTGATATTGTCCCGCGCCGGTCAGCTGCACCTTGAACGTCAGCCGGCCGTCGCCGACCAGCTGCTCGTCGATCCGGCCGCGGGAACGGCCGTCGATCACCACGCCACTGATCTCGTCGTCGCGGAGGAATTGTTCGAAGCGCCCATTTACATAGTGCGGAACCTTTCCCGGCGGTTGTGCTCCTTGCAGCTCTGCGGTCGCCATGGTCTTGCCTCGATTGGCGGCATGCCAATGCTCAGCTTCGCACGGAAGCCGGTTCCTGCCAAATCGGACCGATCGCGCATGGGGCGCGTTGCTCCCGGTCGATTTTCTGCGCGCGCCATAAGCGATCCGGGTCCGCGCATAACAACGTCTCGTCAAAAGGGGTGAAGAGTGATCGGGTTGATTTCCCATAGAGGCGACGCGACCCCCAACAAGGCGCGGCGCGCAGGGCAGGGGACGCCCGGTTGGGAGGGAGGGTAGGACATAATGCGACATCATCTCCACGGCACTGCCTGGACGGCACTAGCGCTCGCGACGATCGGCAGCGCCATTCCCTTGGCATCGGCGCGAGCGCAGGCGCACCTGCCGGAGCAATCCAGGCCCCAGGAAGAGGGGGCCGCGTCGCCCGACGAGATCGTGGTCACCGCCAGGAAGCGCAACGAGCGCCTGCAGGATGCGCCGCTCTCCGTGAACGCCGTTTCGGCGGCGGAACTGCGCCAGGGCAATGCCCGCGACTTCAAGGACGTCCTGCGCAAGGTGCCCGGCGTGTCCTTCTCGGGCGCCGAGCTGGGCCAGAGCCGGTACAGCATCCGCGGCGTCAGCACGACTTCGCCAAGCCCCACCGTCGGCATCTATCTCGACGACATATCGCTGCTCGGGGCGACCAATGCCTTCAGCGGCGCGGCCGACCCCGTGTTCTTCGATTTCGGCCGGGTGGAGATCCTCAAGGGGCCGCAGGGGACGCTCTATGGCGGCAGCGCAATGGGGGGCGCGATCAAATATGTCAGCCGCGCGCCGGAACCGGGCAACACCACGCTGGATACCGCGGCGGGCATTTCGAGCACCGCGCATGGCGGCATCTCCTATCAGGGCGAGGCGGTGCTCAATCTGCCGCTGTCCGACAAGCTCGTGCTGCGCACCGGGGCCCTGTATCGCGACAATGCCGGCTTTATCGACAATGTGGCGAACGGAGCCGCCGTCGATGTGCGGACCAGCACGACGGCGCCGCCCGCCGCGCTGACGCCGCTCGTGCGTCCCTCGCTGAGCATGCTGGCCGACAGGAACCAGAATTCCGACCATGTGCTGGCCGTGAAGGCGGCGCTGCTCTGGCAACCCGATCCGTCGCTGGACATCACGCCGGCATTGTTCCGCCAGGCCTATCGGCAGAAGAATAGCGGCGTCTTCTGGACCAATCTTCCCGATCTGCAGAGCTCGTTCCGCCTCGCGCAGCCGACCGACGACGATCTCGGCGTCTATTCGCTGAACATGGTCAAGCATCTGGGCGAGGTCGATATCACTTCGCTCACCGCCTATGTCGATCGGTCGGTCCGCTTCGACCGGGACTATTCCTTCTACATCGCGACGCTGGTTCCCGCGCTGTACGGCGTCAACTCGCCCAACGCGTCGAACAGCAGCACCAGGACGTTCAGCCAGGAGCTGCGGGCGGCGTCGGCCAATCCCGCGGCGCGACTGCGCTGGACCGCCGGCCTCTATTATGCGCGGCAGCGCGACGAACTCGACCAGACCGTCAATTCGATCGGAGTGGGCGCGCTGCTCGGGACCGGCACCGACAAGGTCTATCACGGCAATACCGTCAGCAAGCTGACTCAGTTCGCGGCCTTTGCCGATCTCACCTTCGAGATCCTGCCCGGCCTGGATGCCACCGCCGCGTTGCGCTATTTCAACCTCAGGCAGACGATCGACACCCGCGGCGACGGCGTGCTGAACGGCGGGGATACCCATGGGGCGGCCAGCACGCGCGAAAGCGGCGTCAATCCGAAATTCGGGCTCGCCTATCGCGCCAGCCGCGACAATCTGATCTATGCGAGCGCGGCCAAGGGCTTCCGCCCCGGCGGCGGCAACCCGTTCGCGGTGGCGCCGGGCCAGTGCCAGGCCGATCTGGCCAATCTCGGCCTGTCCGCGGTGCCGGTCAGCTTTCGTTCGGACTCGCTATGGACCTATGAAGTCGGCAGCAAGAACCAGTTCCTCGGCCGCCGCCTGACCCTGAACGGCGCCGCCTTCTATACCGACTGGAAGAATATCCAGCAGAACGTCTTCCTGCCGGGATGCGGATTCTCGTTCAGCGGCAATGTCGGCGGCGCGGAGATCAAGGGAGCGGAGCTGGCGGCCCAGTTCGCGACGGGCGGCCTGACGCTCGGCGCCGCCGCGAGCTATACCGACGCCAAGATATCCAGGAGCGCGCCCGGGGTTTCGGCCAAGGTGGGCCAGCCGGTCCTCGATACGCCGAAATGGATCGCCAATGCCAACATGGCTTATCGCGTCGCGCTTGGCGGCGGCGTCAGTGCGACGGCGCGGGCCGACTATCAGTATCGCAGTTCGAGCCTGCGGGGGTTCGAGGACAGCTTCATGGTCAACACGCCGGCCGGCCCGGTCGCGGCCAACAACTTCACCCGGCGGCAAAGGGCCTATGACCTCGTCAATCTCGGCCTGCTGATCGATACCGGCGCATGGCAGGTCGATCTGTTCGTCAACAACCTGCTCGATAAGGCGCCGCTGCTCGACCATAATGTCGTGAGCGGGATCGAGGCGGCCATCACCCTGCGGCCCAGGACGATCGGCATGAGCGTGCGCCGGCAATTCTAGGTGCGTCGGAGGCTGCTCTTGAAGCGGGCGGCGCTGCTCGCGCTGGCCGGGTGCGGGGCGATCGTTCTGCTGGGGCTGCTGCGCCTGGGTCCGGTCGCCACCGTCATCGCGACCTTCGGATCGCCGTCGCGGCCCTTCGATGCCGCGCAGGTGCCGCCCGAACCCGATTATGCCAAGGCCGATGCCTGGCTGGCGTTTCCGGGCCGCAACGGGCTGGAGCGCTCGACGCCGCCGGGGATGGCCGCGGTGGAGGAGGGCGCGGCGCCGGCCGATGTCTTCTTCATCCACCCGACGACCTATCAGCAGAGCGATGTCTGGAACGTCGCCTATACCGTGCCGTCCGAATTCGACCCCGCCGTCCTCCTCGGCCAGGCCAGTGCGTTCAACGGCTGCTGCCGCATCTTCGCCCCGCATTATCGCCAGGCCTCGCTGCGTGCGCTGGAGAAGAGCCGCCCGGCGGTGGCGCTCGCCTATGCCGATGTCGCGCGGGCCTTTCGCCATTTCATCGCACATGAGAATCACGGGCGGCCGTTCCTGATCGCCGCGCACAGCCAGGGCGCGATGCACGCGGTGCGGCTCCTTCAGGCGGAAATACTGGGCACGCCGCTCCAGGCCCGGCTGGTCGCTGCCTATGTGATCGGGGCCTATGCGCCGTCGGATTTCGGAGCGATCGGCCTGCCGGTCTGCGACGATGCCCGCCAGACCGGCTGCATCCTGTCCTGGAACACCAGCCAGAAGGGCCGGACCGGCGCGTTTCGCCTGGTGCGCGACCAGACCTATTGGTGGCGCGGCCGCGAGAAGGACAAGGGCCAGCCGCCGGCGATCTGCGTCAATCCATTGACCTGGCGCCGCGAAGGCGCGGCCCCGGCTGTCGCCAATCCCGGCAGCCTGCCTTTCCCCACGGAGCGGGCCGGCGCGCCGGGGAGGACCCTGGCGGCACTGACGCCGCATCTCACCGGCGCGGCGTGCGCGGCTGGGCTGCTCGACGTCGATATCCCATGGTCCGCGCCGCGCGGCTTCCAGGATGTCCTGAGCGTACTCTTCGGCAGCTATCACCTTGGCGACTATGGCATCTTCTACGCGGCGATCCGGCGCAACGCGGCGGAACGCGTCGACGCCTGGAGGGCGGCGCACCCGGATCGCGTCGCCGGAAGCTAGGCCAGGCGCGCCGGGAGGCGCGTCTCCCGCGGTCGCCCGGTACTAGCCGGGCTTTGGGCCGCCGAGCCAAAGCTGTTGTCCACAGCCATTGCGGACGGTGCGACACTACCCATGTTGCCTCGACCCTCGCCGAGCCCCTAGATGCGGGGCTCAGCCATTTCGGAAACCATGATGACCGCCACCCATTCGACTCGCATGCTGATCCTCGGCTCCGGCCCCGCCGGCCTGACCGCCGCCATCTATGGCGCGCGCGCCGGCCTGTCGCCGATCGTGGTGCAGGGCATCCAGCCGGGCGGCCAGCTGATGACCACCACCGATGTCGAGAATTATCCCGGCTTCCGCGACGTGATCCAGGGGCCCTGGCTGATGCAGGAGATGCAGGCCCAGGCCGAGCATGTCGGCGCGCAGATGATGTGGGACACGATCGTCGAGGTCGATGTCTCGCAGCGGCCGTTCCGCATGGTGGGCGACAGCGGCACCGTCTATCTGGGCGATGTGCTGGTGATCGCCACCGGCGCCCAGGCCAAATGGCTGGGCCTCGATTCGGAGCGGCTGCTCCAGGGCAAGGGCGTGAGCGCCTGCGCGACCTGCGACGGCTTCTTCTTCCGCGGCAAGAAGGTGGCGGTGATCGGCGGCGGCAACACCGCGGTGGAGGAGGCGCTCTACCTCACCAATCACAGCCATGACGTGACGGTGATCCACCGTCGCGATTCGTTCCGCGCCGAGAAGATCCTGCAGCAGCGCCTGTTCGCCAACGAGCGGATCAGCGTGCTGTGGAACAAGAAGGTCGAGCGCTTCATCGCAGGCGGCCAGCCCGAAGGGCTGGTGGGGATCGAGCTGAAGGACATGGAGACCGGCGAGCTGTCGCAGATCGAAGTCGATGGCGGCTTCGTCGCGATCGGCCATCATCCGGCGACGGAGCTGTTCCGCGGCCATATCGACCTCGACGACGATGGCTATATCCGGGTCGAGACCGGCACCACCAAGACCAGCGTGCCCGGCGTGTTCGCCTGTGGCGACGTGATGGACAAGCATTATCGCCAGGCGGTGACCGCCGCAGGGACCGGCTGCATGGCGGCGCTCGACGCGGAGCGCTTCCTGGCCGAGGCGGACTTCGAGACGGTGGTGCAGCACGCGGCGGAGTGAGTTCCCGTTCCCCTCCCTGGATGGGAGGGGAATCAGAGCGCCTTCAGCACCTTCTCCAGCAGCCAGTGCTTGTCGGCCGCGCTCGCGAAGCTGTGGCTGGCGCTGTCCAGCTGCTCGATCGTCACCTTGCCCCGTGCCGCATCGAATGCCGGATCCTTGAAGGCATCGGCAAAGGCGATCGCGGTATTGTCGCCCTTCGCCAGCAGGATCGTCACCGGCACCTGCGCCTCGGGCAGCGCGGCGGCGAGGCGACTGGCGAGCGAGGCCGCGGGCCGCGGCGGGCGCTTCGAGATCTTGGCGAGGCCCCTGGCCAGCTTGGCGATATCTACCCCGCCCCGGGCGGCGCGAAGCCATTCCCGGGGGTCGCGCAGCTTGGCGGCATAGTGCGAGCGGATCGCGGCGGCCGGCGGCATCTCGTCGCTTGGCTCGACGGCCCAGGGGTTGGCGAGGATCAGGGCATCGATGCCTGCCTGGGCGTGGAAGAAGGCGAGGGCAGTCGCGGCGTCGCAATTGCCATAGGCGACGATCCGCTCGACGCCGGTCTCGCGAAAGGCGGCGGCGGCGGCGGCGATGTCTTCGTCGCTCGACTCGAACCCGCGATTCTCGCCGGTGGAATCGCCGATGCCGCGGCGATCGAAGCGCAGGACCGGATAGTCGGCCCGGGCGACACGCTCGGCCAGCAGCGCCATGCCGCGATGCGCGCCGATGCGAATCTCATTGCCGCCGGAAACGATGAGCAGCCCGGTAGTCCCGGCGGCATCGTCGAGCGTGCCGACCAGAGTCTCGCCGGCGCAGGGGAACGCGATCAGCTTTCGCATGTGCGGATCCAGGTGGCGATATCGTCGGCGAGCAGGGCGGCCAGCGCGGGATCGTTGCCGGGCTCGGCGCGGCGCCAGAGCGGGGCGGCATCCACCTTGCGGTCGGCCGGATTGGGGTCGGTATCGAGGCGCACCACGCGGCGTGGAATGCCGGGCTCGTCGAAGGGCGTCTTCACCTGCAGATCCGTCAGCAGGTCGGTCGAGATCGGCGTGCCGGCAATCTCGACGGGCGGATCCCCCGCCTCCTCGGGCAGGGTATTGTCGAAATACCAGGAGTCACCGAGCGGCCTGCCGCCCAGCTCGACCTGCTTGATCCGCGTGAGCTCGCGGAAAAGCTGCGGCCCGTCCTGTGGTGCCAAATGCCAACGCCCGGCAGCAAGGGCCAGCGCATCGAGCAAGGCGCCGCTGCGCAGCCCGATGGCATAGCAGTTGCGCCCCTCGCGATCGAACTTGTCGCATGCGAAGCCGAACGCGTCCTGCATCTTGAGGATGGAGGTCTTGTGCGTGGGCATCAGGCTCTCGCCCTGGCCCGGCAGATCGGGCAGGGCGCCGGCGATGCCGCGCGCGGCGAGCAGGCGCAGGATCGTTACCACGAAGGCGCGGGTGCGGTTGGCTTCCTCGAACAGCGGGAGCGCGGCGACCACGACCGGGCCGGTGGCGGGGCCGAAGCGCAGCATCGCCTCCCGCCCGCCGGCCCAGTCATAGTGATCGATCACCGGAGCGCCTTGGCCGCCGCGAAGCGCGTGAGGGCGCCGAAGCTCTCGAGCATCTCGCCATCCACCTCGTCATCCTCGATCAGGATACCGAGCCGGTCCTCCAGCTCGGTGAGGACGCCCGCCACGGCGAGCGAATCGAGCTCGGGCAGCGCGCCGAAAAGCGGCGTGTCCGCACGGAAATCGGCCACGCGCTCCGCGCTCAGGCCCAGCACGTCGCGGAGCACGCCGCGGACGGTATCTTCGACTTGGAGCGACCCATCGGGCTGCAATGCACTTCCCCTGCCGGTTTTTCGCTCCCGTAAGGGTTGGCGCGGGCGCTGCCAAGTATAAGGGTGTGCGGGTGATAGCGCTCGACCCCGTTCCCCGGCCCCTCGATGCCCTGCCGTCGCGCGGGAAGCCCCAGGCCGTGGCGCTGGAGGACAAGGCGGGCACGCTCACCTATGCCCAGCTGGAGGCGGCAGTGGGCGGCATGGCCCATGCCCTGCGGGCGCTGGGCCTGGAGCCCGGCGACCGGGTGGCCAGCTGGCTGCCCAAGACGCGGACCGCCTGCCTGATGCCGCTGGCGGCAGCGCGGGCGGGGCTGGTGCACGTGCCCGTGAACCCGGTGCTCAAACGGGCCCAGCTGGCGCATATCCTGGCCGATTCGGGCGCGCGGGCGCTGGTTTCCCAACAGGCGCGTCTTGCTGCCCTCGAAGCTGGCGATGTCGGTGCCGACTGCCGGGTGGTGGACGAGGGCGCGCTCGCCTCGGAGCGGACGCTTCCGCCCTCCGAAGCGGACACCGATGCGCTCGCGGCGATCCTCTATACCTCGGGATCGACCGGCAGGCCGAAGGGCGTGATGCTGAGTCATGCCAATTTATGGCTGGGAGCCATAAGCGTAGCCCATTATCTTGAGATGAAATCTGAAGATCGCGTGCTCGGCGTGCTGCCGCTCAGCTTCGATTATGGGCAGAACCAGCTCCTTTCCACATGGGCCGCGGGCGCCCGGGTGGTGCCGCTCGACTATCTGACCGCGCGCGACGTCATAAAGGCAGTCGAACGTTTTGGCATCACCAGCCTGGCCGGGGTCCCGCCGCTATGGGTGCAGCTGCTCGAGGCGGAGTGGCCAGTTGAGATAGCATCGAAGCTTCGTCGGCTAACCAATTCGGGGGGCGCGCTTACTCCCAGGATGGTACGTGACCTGCGGGCGCGTTTCCCCAATGCCGACCTCTATCCGATGTACGGGCTGACCGAGGCGTTCCGATCGACCTATCTCCATCCTGCACTGGTCGATGCGCATCCCGATTCGATCGGAACGGCCATTCCGTTTGCCGAGATCGTCGTGGTCGGTCCGGACGGTGCGCGCGCCTCGCTGGGCGAACTGGTCCATGCGGGCCCGCTGGTCGCCCAGGGCTATTGGCGCGACCCCGAGCGTACGGCGCAGCGCTTCCGTCCCGCGCCGGCCTTTGCCGAGAGCGGCGGCATGGCGGTGTGGTCGGGCGACACCGTGCGGCTGGGCGATGACGGGCTGCTCCGCTTCGTCGGCCGCGACGACGAGATGATCAAATCGGCGGGCAACCGGATCAGCCCCACCGAGATCGAGGAAGCCGTGCTCTCGGGCGGCGAGACCGGCGAAGCGGCGGCGTTCGGCGTGGCGGACGAAAGGCTGGGCCAGGCGATCTTGGTGATTGCGCGCGGCGACGGCAGCCGCGAGACCGCGCTGCGCGAGCGGCTGCGGCGCGAACTGCCGAGCTTCATGCAGCCGGCGCGCTACGACTGGCGCCCGGAACTCCCGCGCAACGCCAATGGCAAGCTGGACCGGACGGCGCTCAGGGCGAGCTTGGGGGACAAATGACCGTTACCGCGAAACCGCATGGCCCGATCCCGCCCGAATTTGCGGCATTGCGCGCACTTCCATGGCCGGACGTCGAGACGCCAGCCTATGTCTACGACTTCACGGTGGTGGCGGCGCGTATCGCCCGCCTGCGCGCGGCGCTGCCGGCCAATATCGGCGTCCATTATGCCATCAAGGCCAATCCGTTCCCGCCGCTGCTCGAACGCATCGCGCCGCTGGTGGACGGGATGGACGTGGCCTCGGCGGGCGAGCTGGCCCGGGCGCGTGACGTCATGGCGGCGGCGGACATCAGCTTCGCGGGCCCCGGCAAGCGCGATGCCGAGCTGGCAGCGGCGCTGGGCGCGGGCGTGACGCTGAATCTCGAATCGGAGGCCGAGGCCGAGCGCGCGTTCGCGATCGCGGGCCGGCTGGGCGTGACGCCGCGGCTCGCGGTGCGGGTGAACCCGGATTTCGAGCTGCGCGGATCGGGGATGAAGATGGGCGGGCGCGCCTCGCCCTTCGGCGTCGATGCGCGCCGGGCGGCGGCGCTGGTGCGGCGCGTGATCGAAGCCGGCGCGGAGTGGCGCGGTTTCCACATCTTCGCCGGATCGCAGGCGCTGGACGCCGCCTCGGTGATCGAGACCCAGGCGGCCACGGTGGCGCTCGCCGCGCGGCTGGCGGACGAGGCCGGCGCGCGGCCGCCGCTGGTGAACCTGGGAGGCGGCTTCGGCATCCCCTATTTCCCCGGCGACGCGCCGCTCGATGTGGCGGCGGTGGGCACGGCGCTGGGCGCGGCGATCCAGGGGCTGGATACCGAATATGCCGTGGAGCTCGGCCGCTGGCTGGTGGGCGAGGCGGGCGTGTACCTCGCCCGCGTGATCGACCGGAAGGAGAGCCAGGGGGAGACTTTCCTGGTGGTCGAGGGCGGCCTGAACCATCACCTCGCCGCCACCGGCAATTTCGGCACGGTGGTGCGCCGCAACTATCCCGTGGCGGTGGCGCACCGGATGCAGGATCCGGCGGAGGAAGTGGTGACGATCGTCGGCCCGCTCTGCACGCCGCTGGACCGGCTGGCCGACCGCGTGGCGCTGCCCCGCGCCGAGGTGGGGGACAGGATCGCGGTATTCGCCTCCGGGGCCTATGGCGCCAGCGCGAGCCCCAGCGCGTTCCTGGGGCATCCGCCGGCGGCCGAATTGCTGGTTTGAGCCGGGGTCAGCCCGGTCCGGCCCGGCGCACCTGCAGCACGGTGAGGTGGCGATCGGGCCACAGGATCGACTGGCCCGTCCGCAACCCGATCAGCGCCGCGCCGACGGGCGTGAGGATCGAGATTCGTCCCCGGGAGATATCCGCGTCGGGCGGATAGACGAGCGTGACGGTGCGCCGCGTGCCGTTGCTGTCGTCGACGAACTCCACCGTGGAGCCCATCGTCACCGTGTCGGGCGAGATGGCGGCCGCGCTGTGCAGCCTTGCGCGTTCGGTCTCGCGGAGCAGCAGCGCGCTGACCGCGGGGAAGCGGCGCTCGACGCTGAGCGCCAGGCCGGCGAGCCGTTCGGCTTCGGAATCGATCATGTCGATCGGCGGCCGGCTGGCCGCCTTGCGGGTCTTGCTCATCCTTTGGAACTCCCAGGCAAAGGCGGCGATGCCGCCGGGGCGCCGAACGGCGCGCTGCTTGGCCCCGGATCTCCGGGACATGCCTGAGGAGAACCCGGGGCTAGTTGCCTGCCAGGGACTGTCCCGCATGAATGCGGTATCGCAGCATGGGCACGCGAAACGTCATGGTGGGAGGATGGGGCCTGGGCCGGGTGTTGTCAAACCGCGTCAGAGGCTTTCGGCGACCAGCAGGCAGGCCAGCATCGCCAGGACCAGCGCGATCAGCGCGATGCCGAGCGCCGGCCAGCCCCAGGTGGCGACGACCATGCCGGCCAGTGGCGGGCCGAGCAGCGCACCGCCCGCGCCGAACTGGGTGATCAGGCCGTTCGCCGCCGCGATCCGCGGATCGTCGGGCGTGGTGGCGCCGGCCTGGGCCGGCAGGCGGGCGAACATCAGCGGGGGAACGAGGCCGCTGACGAGCGTGGCGCCGACGGCGAGGACACCGCTTTCGACCAGGCTCGCCCCGGCACCCCGATAGAGCCAGAGGACCAGCGGCAGCGTGGCGAGCAGGGCAAGCGTCGAGACGAGCATCATCCGGCGCCGGCCAAGCGCCCCGCCCCGCATCATCCACATGGCGGCGGCCGAGCCGGGCAGGGCGGCGAGCGAAGCCAGAGCGGTGATCAGCCCGACCTGCTCGATCGGGGCGCCGCTGCGCTCGACCAGGAAACTCGGCAGCAGCATGAGCAGCGCGCACACGAACAGCGTGTAGAGCCCGAAGGCGAAAGTGGAGATCCAGGCGGCAGGGGCGGGAAGCCTGATCCGCCGGCTGCTCGCGCCGGGGAGCGGGAAGCGCGTGAGCAGCGCCGTGATCGCGGCCAGTGCCGCCGCCCAGACCAGCATCACGCCGCGCGGCCCCGCCAGCGTGACGAGCGAGGCGGTGACCGCGCTGCCCAATGCCAGGCCGACGGGCACGAATGTGCTCCACAGGGCGAGCGCGCGGCCGCGGCTCTGGTCGGTGGCGAGGGCGGCGATGGCGGTGGGCGCGACGATGACCATCAGCAGATAGCCCACACCCTCCACCGCGCGGGCGGAGAACAGGATGGCGGGATTGGGCGCGATCGCCTCGACCAGGCTGGTGCCGGCGAGCGTCGCGCCGCCGAGCAGCAGGAACGCGCGCATGCCGAAGCGGGCAAGGCCCAGGCCGGCCACGAAGCCGAACAGGGCACCGCCCACTTCGAGGAGCGAGATGAGCAGGGCGATCTGGGGAAGCGACAAATGGAAGCTCTCGCGCAGGATCGGCGCGATTGCGGAGATCTTGGCCAGCTGCGCCGCGGCGAGGATTCCGACCAGCCAGAGCGTGATGATTCGGGGCCAGGGCGTGCGCATGCGGCCCTGCTAGGGGCGGTGGCGGCCGATGGCCACGAATAGATTATACGGGCCCCGGGGTGCTGACCTCCATTCGATCCTCCGTCATCCCCGCCTGTGCAGGGATCACGGGATCTTCCGATCGGGGCGTGGCCCTATGCCGGATCGCACGCGATCGTGGTGGTGATGCGGCCGACCCGGCCATCGGCGAGCGGCACGGTCTCCCAGCGCATCGTGCCCGGCAGCACGGCGATCACCGCGCTGCCGTTATGCCCGGTGTGGAACTCCAGCCGCTGGAACGGGCGATCATACCAGCCGCGACCGGCGAGCCCCTCTTCGGCGGCGACGATCTCGGGGCTGGCAAAGGCCCAGAGCGAGCGGTTCAGGAAGCTGTCGGCGCTGTCCGCCCACGCCATCGCCCGGGCGGGTGAGGCGGCGAGCAGGCGATGGGTGGCATCGCAGACGAGATGCACCGGGGCGCTCGACGTTTCGATCAGGCGCTTCAGCGCCGCGTCCGCGTCGTTGCCGGCACTGGCGGCGATCATCGCCAGGATGCGCTCGCGCATGGCCGTCTCCGGCTCGTGCATGCCGCTTTCCCAGCGCGACACGCTCGCCTGGGTCACCGCCAGGTGCTCGGCGACATGACCCTGCTTGATCCCGTTCAGGATACGGAAGCGGCGCAGGGCCCTGCCCACGGGGAGATCGTGCAGCATGGGGCGGAAAATAGTCCCCCCGGGCCTGGGGTCAATGCGAGGCCCGCTTGCGGGCGGCGGCGCCAGCGGGAGCGGCCGGGCGGCCGCTCCCCCGGAGGTGGTTCACCAGCTCAGGCCGAGCCGCGCATAGACGTAGCGCCCGCCAAAGCCGAAGGGCGAGTAATAGGGGAAGCCGACCACGCCGGTGCTGTTGTTCGCAGCGATGGTATAGTCCGGATACACGTCGAACAGATTGTTAACGCCGAGTGCGAACTGTGCGCCCTTAAGCGCTTGATAACGCAGCTCTAGATCAGTGATGGTGTGGCGGCCGCTATGGATGTCCGCCGCCGGCGTGGTGCCCGGCTGGTTGACGTCGCCATAATAGCTTGCCCGCGCGGTGATCGCGAGCTTGTCCAGCGACCAGTCGATCGAACCCGTCACCTTCTGGCCCGGCGTGCCCTGCTCGATCGTGAGGATGCGGCTGCGGGCGAACAGGACCGGCGCGGGGTTGATCGTGCCGGTCGAGGTGGGAATGCTGCTGCGGTCGACCTTGGTCTGGTTGAGATTGCCCGCGATCGTGAAGTCGAACGTGCCGGCATCGCCGGTGGGCAGGCGGTAATGCGCCACCGCATCGATGCCGCGGACGCGCGAGCGCAGGCCGTTGATGAAGAAGCGCGCGGCCTGGGCGCCGGTATTGGTGCTGGCGAGCAGTGCCGCGACCTGGGGACTGAAGCTCGCCTGGATATTCTCCGAAAGCGCGAGCTGGTTGCGCAGGCGGATCTGATAGGCATCGATCGTCAGGTCGAACCCGCCCGAACGGATCACCGTGCCGACCGAGAGGTTGGTGGAGCGTTCGGGCTCGAGCGGCAGGCCGCCCAGCGCGGCGCCGACGACGCTTACCGAGGGGAAGGTGCCGGTGAGGACCGGCGACCCGTTCTGGACTACCGAGGCGATCGAGGTGAAATATTGCTGCTGCAGGCTCGGCGCGCGGAAGCCGGTCGAGGCGGTGCCGCGCAGCGCGAACCAGGGCGCGATGTCGTAGCGCAGCGAGACCTTGCCGGTCGCCGTGTCGCCGAAATCGGTATAATGTTCGCCGCGGCCGGCCAGGCCGATCAGCAGCTTGTCGGTGATCTGGGCCTCGATATCGAGATAGCCCGAGACGTTCTTGCGGCTGCGCTCGATGGCGTTGAGCGGGGAGAAGCCGCCAAAGCCCTGCGCACCCGGCGCCTGGCCCGGCACGGCGCCGGTGGCGGGATAATTCCAGGAAGCCGGCTCGCCCGGCGTGATCTTGAAGCCCTCGCGGCGCCCTTCGATGCCGAAGGCGACGTTCAGCGACTGGAACACGTCGAACTTGCGCGACACGTCGAGCCCGGCCACCCACTGGTCGTAGATCAGCGCGCCGTCATAGAAGCTGGTCGGCGAGGCGTTGCCATAGGCATAGTTCGCCGAATTGCGGGTGTAATAGGCGATCTTGTTGCGGCCATATGCGACGTTGAGATCGACATCCCAGCCGGCGAGGTCGCCCTTGATGCCGAGCGCGCCGTTTGCGTTGGTCGACTTGGTGTTGATGATCGGCAGGAAGCCGTTCGGGTAGATGCCCGAGACGGCGCCGGCGGCGGCGGGCAGGCGCGGGAAGGCGGCGCTGCGGCTGTCGCGGTCCTGATAGCCGAACCAGCCATAGAGCTTGAAATTGTCGCCGATGCCGGTGCCGGCGTTGATATAGCCGGTATATTGCTCGACCGCGGGATCGCCGAAGCGGCCGGTGACGCGGCTTGGGGTGACGCGCGGATCGAAATCGGCGCGATTGGTCGCCTCGCGGTTGAGATACTCGCCCGAGAGCGTGACATAGCCGTCCTCGCCGAAGCCGATGCCCTGCCAGGCCGAGGCAGTGAAGGCAGGTTCGCCGGTGACCGAGCGGCTGCCGCGCGCAGTGTCGATGTCGGTGGCGTAGAAGCCATAGGTGGCGGTGGCGCCGCCGCCCGAGCGCGCCTCGCGCAGGCGGACGTTGATCACGCCGGCGATCGCGTCCGAGCCATATTGCGCCGAGGCGCCGTCGCGCAGCACTTCGATCCGCTCGAGCGCGGTGGCGGGGATGGTGTTGAGGTCGACGGCGGCGGCGCCGCGCCCGACCGAGCCGTTGATGTTGAGCAGCGCCGAGGCGTTGGCGCGCACGCCGTTGATCAGGACCAGCGTCTGGTCGGGCGAAAGGCCGCGCAAGGTGGCGGGGCGGATCGCGTCGGTGCCGTCCACCGCCGAGGGGCGCGGGAAGTCGATCGAGGGGGCGATGGCGGCAAGGGCGGCGCCGAGCTCGGTCGTGCCCTGGTTGCGCAGCGCGGTGCCGCTCAGCACGTCGACCGGCGAGGCGGTGTCGAGCCGCGAGCGGCCCTGGGCGCGGGTGCCGGTGACCACGATCTGCGTGTCTTCGGGCGGCGGTGCCTGATCGGCCTGCGGCTCGGCGGTATCCTGCGCGAAGGCAGGCGGCACGGCGAACGCCAGGGTGGTGGCGATGGCGAGGAGCGACGAGGAACGGAAACGCATGGGATGCCCACCTTTTCTTATGGTGTGCAAAATCTCTACCAACTCACTGGGAATTGATACAAAGGAAAGCTTGCCGCGGGCAAAAATGGAGTTGCGTGTTGTTGCGTCAGTGCAACATATCCCGCCTCGGAACGCGCCGTTGCGGAAATGGTTCCGCGGTCGCCGGCGCATCCGTTCATTCCGGTCCAAAAATTCCCCGTGGCGGCCATTGCCGCGACTCCGACGGCCATGGTTAGGCGGGGCAACGCCTGGGCAGAGTAAATATGTCGGATAACTTCAATTACATAGCTTTCGGTAACCCCGATTATGTCGAGGGGAAGATCAAGGCGATCGGGATGAACCGGGCGCGCATGTTCGAATATACGCCCACCGACATCGAGGAGCGGCTTGGCGATCTGGACGCAAGCGCCGTCGCCTTCCTGGAGAAGCTGCCCACTTTCCTCTGCAGCGAGGTCATCCGCAAGGGCAGGGGCGAAGGCGTCTCGATGCTCGTCAAATATGGCCGGATCGACGAAACCGAGGCGGGGCGGAGAGAAGTGTCCACCCGGTTCGAGACGCTCATCGATTTCGGCGAGGTCGACTTTGCCGACCTCGACCAGGCCCGTGACCTGTTCGGCGCCGATGCCTATCAGCTCTTTCGCACGCATTGGGCCGTCAGGGCGGGGGATGCGCAGGCGATCTTGGCCGAGTTGGCGAAACTGAAGCCGGGCCTCAAACCGGTTCTCGCGGAACTGGTCGCGCAGCAAGTCGAGCCGGGGGCCGCGGCACCGCCGCCGCGTATCCGGGAGACGCTCGGCGTCGCCGGCAGCGTCGAGGCCTTCCTGCAACTGCTGTACAAGCTGTCCGGCGATGGGCAGGCCGACGGCGAGCCGTCCAGCGACGAGGACACCGAAAGCTTCTTTCGCGGGCATGACGATGCGCGCTTCGAGCTGACGCCGTCTCTCTTGCGGAAATCGGCCGATGGCGCATGGCAGTTCATGCCGAACGAGGACCGGCTCTGCAAAGAGTTGCTCATTGCCCATTATGACGAGTTCCAGGCCGATCAATATTGCTTCGACCGCCTGGTCCGCATGCAGCATTACGGGCTGCCGACCCGGCTCCTGGATATTTCGAGCAATCCGCTGGTTGCGCTGTTCTTCGCCTGTCACGGGAGGGACGGGCCGAGCGACGTCGACGGTGAAGTCATCGTCTTTCGCGTGCGATCGGACGACGTGAAATATTACGACTCCGATACGGTGAGCTGCCTGGCCAACATCTCCAACCTGACGTTCGAGCAGAAGAACGCCATGAACTTGAACCTCGCTATGGAGGCGTTCAACAAAACCGAGGTCGCCGGGAAGCTGTTGCATCACATCAAGTCGGAAAAGGGCTTCTTCGAGCCTCGCATGGTCCCCGACGATCTCAGGTCGATCGTTTGCGTGAAGGCGAAGCGAACCAACACGCGGATCAAGTCGCAGGCGGGAGCCTTCCTGCTCTACGGGCATGACGCGACGCTTTCCGAGGATGGCCAGGAGGGCATGGCGATTTCCCGGATCACGATCACCGACAAGGCGCACATCCTGCGCCAGCTCGACAGCATCAACGTCAATGCGACTACCGTGTATCCGAGCATCGACCAGACGACCGTTCATCTTCGGGAGCGATATCGGGGAGGGCGTTGCGCCTGAGCGGGCGCGGTCCCGCTCCGGGAATGCGTGCCCCATCGGGATAAGGCGACGAACGGTCCGCAAGGCCTAACCCGATATTTACCTCTCGCCCCCATAGCTGAGCGTGATCCTGTGCGGGTTGCTGCCGAGACGTCGGCGGCGCGTCTGCCCGCCGGGAAAGGAGCTCGGCATGCGTTTCATCGGTTTCGGCAGGACAATTCTGGCTCTCGGCGCGGCGGCGGCGCTGCTGGCGGGGTGCGGCGGCGGGGGCGGCCGCCCGGAGCTGCCGCCCGCGGCTGCGGTGACGCAGCGCGAAGTGCCGAGCGACGAATATGTCATCGGCCCGATGGACCAGCTCCAGATCTTCGTGTGGCGCAATCCCGAACTGTCGGCGAAGGTGCAGGTGCGCCCCGACGGCCGCATCACCGTGCCGCTGATCAGCGACATGCCGGCGGTGGGCAAGACTCCGGCGATGCTGGCGGACGACCTGAAATTCGCGCTGAGCGAGTATATCAAGGATCCGATCGTCTCGGTGATCGTCGAGAATTTCAACGGGACATACAGCCAGCAGGTCCGCGTCGTCGGCGCGACCGAGAAGCCGGCCTCGATCCCCTATCGCGCCAACATGACCCTGCTCGACGCGATGATCGCGGTGGGCGGCCTCAGCGAGTTCGCGGCGGGCAATCGCGCGCGGCTGGTGCGCTACGACCGGCAGACCGGCAAGCAGACCGAATACAAGGTACGCCTGGGCGACCTGCTGAAGAACGGCGACATCAAGGCGAACGTCAAGCTCGAGCCGGGCGACGTGATCATCATCCCCACGAGCATGTTCTGAGGTAGCGCGGGTGGGGAGCCTCTACGACGAGCTGCGCGGCGCACTGCACGCGATCTGGCAGCGGCGCTGGGTGGCGCTGGCGGTGGCCTGGGGCATCTGCCTGGCCGGCTGGCTGGTGGTGTCGCAGATGCCCAACAACTATGAATCGCGCGCGCGCATCTTCGTGCAGCTGCGCCAGATCATCCCGACCGACGGGACGACGGCGCTCAACCAGCAAAAGGATCTCGACCGGGTCCGCCAGACGCTGACCGCGGCGGTGAACCTGGAGAAGGTGGTGCGCGGCACCGACCTGGCCCGCACCGTGGCGACCGACCGCGACGTGGCGGACCGGGTGGCCGGCCTCCAGAAGGCGATCAAGCTGACCGCGCAGCAGGACAATCTGTTCGAGATCAGCGTAACCGCGCCGAGCGGCAAGCTCGCCCGCCAGATCACCCAGAAGCTGATCGACATCTTCGTCGAGGCGAACCTCTCTGACAATCGCGACCAGTCGAGCCAGTCGCTCGACTTCATGGACCAGCAGCTCGACGCGCGGCAGAAGCAGCTCGCGGACGCCGAGGCGAAGAAGGCGGACTTCCAGAACCGCTATCTCGGTTCGCTGCCCGGCACCGGGTCGATCGACGATCGCGTCTCGGCGGCGCGCACCCAGCTCGCCCAGATCCAGTCCGATCTGGCGGCGGCGCAGTCGAGCCTCAACGTCGTCAACGCCCAGATGGCGAGCACCCCGGCCAATGTCGCCGGCGCCGGCGGCGGCGCGGTGACCGGCCCGGCGCGGGCGCGGCTCGCGGCGATCCAGGGCCAGCTCGCCGACGCGCGGGCCAAGGGCTATACCGACAGCCATCCCGACGTGATCGCGCTGAAGAACCAGCTCGCTGCGGCACAGAGTGCGGCGGCGCGCGAACCGGTGGTGAGCGGCGCTTCGGCCGGCGCTTCCAATCCGGTCTATATCGGCCTGCAATCGATGCGGGCCGACAAGCAGGCGACCGTCGCCGCGCTGATCCAGCGCAAGGCGCAGATCGAAGGCGACCTCAACCTGCTCCAGGCGAAGATGGCCGAAGCGCCGGGCGTGGCCGCCGAACAGGGCGAGATCGAGCGCCAATATCAGGTGCTCAAGGGCCAGTATGACACGCTGCTCGCCCAGCGCGAGCAGATGAAGATCGCGAGCCAGGCGCAGAATGTCGCCGATGCCGACAAGTTCAACGTGGTCGATCCGCCCACCCAGCCGCGCGCACCGAGCTCGCCCAACCGGCCGCTGCTGCTCACCGGCGTGCTGATCGCCGGCCTGGGCGCCGGCCTGGCCGCGGCCTTCGCGCTGGGGAAGCTGACGACGACCTTCCCGACCGCCGCCAAGCTCGAAAAAGCGAGCGGCATGCCGGTGATCGGCGCGATCGGCGAAGTGGTGACCGCGGCGCAGACCGCGATGCGCCGCAGGAAGCTGGTGCTGTTCGCCGGCGGGCTGGCCGCCTTGTGCTTCGCCTATGTCGGGCTGATCGGCGTCGAGTTCCTCCAACGCGGCATGGGAGCCTGAGATGAACGACCAGACTCCCCGCCGGCTCAAGGGGTCGCTGCTCGAACGGGCGGCGTCTTCGTTCCATTATGCGCCCCCGCCGATCGAGGCGCCGGAGGAAACGCCGGCCCCGCCGCCGGTGCGCAAGCGCGCCATGGCTCCGGCGGCGCAACCCGCGGTGGTGGCCCCGCCGCCGGTGCCGCAGCCCCCGGTGCCGCAGCCCGAAGCCCAGGTCGAGCCGGCGCCCGTGCCGCCGCCGCCCGAGCCGGCCCGGGTGCAGCAGGTGCCCGAACCCATCATCGAGCCCGAGCCTGCTCCCGAACCGGTGCAGCCGGCGCTCGCGCGCGGCATCCCGGCCGAGCCCGAGCCGCAGATCGCAACCGCACGCCCGGCCGGACGCCGCACGGCGTCGCTCGACCGCGACGTGCTCGAACAGGGCGGGATGCTGATGCCCGGCGCGGCGATCACGCCGCTGGCCGAGGAGTTCCGCATGGTGAAGCGCCAGCTGCTGCTCACCGCCCGCGCCGTTGCCGCCAAGGATACCGCCAAGGCGGCCGACCGCGCCCGCATGATCCTGGTCTGCTCGGCCCAGCCGGGCGAGGGCAAGACCTTCTGCGCGATCAACCTCGCGCTCTCGATGGCGACCGAGAAGGACGTCGAGGTGCTGCTGGTCGATGCCGACTTCCCCAAGCCGGACGTGCTGCCGCGCCTGGGCCTGCCGGACGGCCCGGGCCTGCTCGACGTGCTGGCGGGATCGGTGGCGAGCGTCGAGGACTGCATCATCGACACCGACGTGCCGCAGCTTTCGGTGCTGCCGGCCGGCGCGCGCTCCATCAGCGACACCGAGCTGCTGGCGAGCGATCGTGCCCGCGCACTGCTCGACGGGCTGGCCGAGGCCAATCCGCGCCGCATCGTGATCTTCGATTCGCCGCCCGCGCTGGCCGCGTCCCCCGCATCGGTGCTGGCGCTGCACGTGGGGCAGGTGATGCTCGTCGTGCGCGCCGACAGGACCAGCGAGGGCGATCTGCGCCAGGCGGTGAACACGCTCGATGCCTGCGAGCATATCCAGCTCGTGCTCAATTCCGTGTCGTTCCAGCCGGGCGGGCGGCGGTTCGGCAGCTATTACGAATATGGGGAGGAAGGCCGGTGAAGCGGCTCATCGTCACGGGCGCGGCGCTCGCCGCCGTCATGGCCGCCGCGCCGGCCAGCGCGCAGCGCGCGCGCATCACGCCGTATATCGATGCGAGCCAGGTGGTCGCGGCCGATCTCAACGGCGGCGACGTGCTGACCTATTCAACGATCGGCGCGGGGATCGACGCCTCGGTCCAGTCGCGCCGCGTCGAGGTGCAGGTTAGCTATCGCTACGAGCACCGGTTCGATTATCAGAACAAGCTGAACAACGATCACACGCACAGCGGTCTGGCGACCGTGAAGGCGAAGGTGGCGCCGGGCTTCTCGATCGAGGCGGGCGGTATCGCGACGCGCACCCGCTCGGACATCCGGGGCGACGTGCAGACCAGCAATGTCGGCAATTTCAGCAATTCGGCCCAGGTCTTCTCGGGCTATATCGGGCCGAACGTGGCGACGCATCTGGGGCCGATGTTCGTCAACGGCGCCTATCGCTTCGGCTACACCAAGGTCGAGGCGCCCGGGCAGACCGGCGTGGCGCCGGGTCAGCCGCGGCTCGACAATTACGACGATTCCAAGGTGCATGTCGCAACCGCCAGCGTCGGCGTGAAATCGGGCACCGTGCTGCCCGTCGGCATCACTGCCAGCGGGTCCTACACGCGCGAGGATGCCGGCCAGCTCGACCAGCGCTTCGAGGGCAAATATGGCCGCGGCGACGTGGTGCTGCCGGTGGCGCAGGGCCTCGCCGTGGCAGGCGGCGTCGGCTATGAGCAGATCAAGATCACCCAGCGCGACCCGCTGCGCGATACCGCCGGAAACCCGGTGGTCGACGGGGCGGGGCGCTTCAAGACCGATCCCAATTCGCCGCGCCGCATCGCCTATGACCTGGACGGCGTGTTCTGGGACGCGGGCGTGATCTGGCGGCCGAGCCGGCGCACCTTCCTGGAGGCGCGCGTCGGCCGCCGCTACGGCTCGATGAGCTATACCGGCTCGCTCAGCTATCAGGCGAGCCCGGGCAGCGGCATCCAGATCGGCGTCTATGACACGGTGCAGACCTTCGGCCAGCAGCTGAACGGCCAGCTCGCCACGCTGCCGACCGCGCTCGCCAGCACCACCGATCCGTTCGGCAACCAGTTCTCGGGCTGTGTCTACGGCACCACGGGCGCGGCGGCGGGCGGCTGCATGAACGGGGTCTTCGCCTCGGCGGCGACCTCGGCCTATCGCGCGCGCGGCGTGACTGCGGTGGCGGTCGCCGGCCGCGGCGGCACCCGTTTCGGCATCGGCGGCGGCTGGGCGCGGCGCGACTTCATCGCGCCGGCGGGCGGCACTGCCTTCACCACCAACGGCACCAGCGACACCAGCATCTACGCCCAGCTCTTCGCCTCCACCGATGTGGGCCCGAACGGCGCCCTTCAGGGCAGCATCCTCGGCAGCTATTACAATAGCGACATTCCGGGGAATGACGGGATTTACGGTTGGGGAGCGAATACGGCCTATACCCATCGCTTCGGGCGGCTGGGCGCGACCCTTTCCGCGGGCGTGTTCGGGTTCGAGCGGGAGGGCCAGAGCTCGGCCAGCGCCCAGGCGCTGCTGGGATTGCGTTACGGTTTCTAAGCGTCGGGACGAAGCACATGTACGACGACCATTACGGATTGAGCGGCCGGCCCTTCCAGCTGACCCCGGATCCGAAATTCTGGTTCGACACGGCCACCCACCGCAAGGCCATGGCCTATCTCGGCTATGGCCTCAGCCAGGGCGAGGGCTTTGTGGTGATCACCGGCGATCCCGGCGTGGGCAAGACCACGCTGATGGGCCATCTGCTGGGCGAGATCGATCGCGAGCGGTTGAACGTGATCAAGATCGTCTCGACCCAGCTGCGCCCCGAGGATCTGCTGCGGCTGGTCTGCCAGGGGCTGGGGATCGACTCGTCGAACCTCAACAAGGCCGAGATGCTGGGCGCGATCGAGCGCGGGCTGCACACCGTCGCACGCACCGGGCGACGCACGCTGGTGGTGGTCGACGAGGCGCAGTCCCTGCCGATCGAGAGCCTGGAGGAGCTGCGCATGCTCTCCAACTTCCAGGCCGGCGGCTATCCGCTGCTGCAGATCTTCCTGCTCGGCCAGCCCGAGTTCCGTCTCACGTTGAGCGATCCCCGTCTCGAACAGCTGCGCCAGCGCGTGATTGCGATGCACCACCTCCAGCCGATGCAGGCGGATGAAGTCGAGCCCTATCTGATCCACCGCCTTTCGTGCGTCGGCTGGCGGGGCAAGCCGCGCTTCACCAACGATGCGGTGGCGGCGATCCATCGCTGGTCGGGCGGCAGCCCGCGCCGGATCAACCAGCTTGCCAGCCGCGTGCTGCTGTTCGGCGCGGTCGAGGAGATGGAGACGTTCGGCGCGCACGAACTGGCCGCAGTGATCGCGGACCTGAACGACGACACGCCGGTCTCGGGCTATCGGCCCGCGCCGGTGGCGGTGCCGGCACCTTCGCCCGCGCCCGCGCCTGTGCTCGCGCCCGCGCCCGCGCCGCAGCCGGAACCCTATGAACTGACCGATGTCGCGCCGATGCCGATGGGCGCCCCGGTGCCGCCGCCGCGCCCCGCCGATCCGGTGCCGCTGCGCCCCGAAATGGCCGTGCCGGCGAACGATCCGGCGCTGCAGCGCCGCATCACCGAACTGGAGGGCCAGGTACGCGACCAGGACGAGGCGCTGCGCCGCGTGCTGGGGCTGCTGGTCGACTGGGTGGAGCAGGGCGAAGGACAGGGCCGCCGTCCCGACCTTTCGGCCATCCGCGGGAACGCGGCCTGATCCGCATGGTGGTCAACGCCCTCTCGGTCGATGTCGAGGACTGGTTCCAGGTCGGTGCCTTCGAGAACACGATCCGGCGCGACGCGTGGGATTCGCTCGAGCACCGGGTCGAGGCGAACACCGACAAGGTGCTTGCGCTGTTCGAGGCGGGCGGCGTGAAGGCAACTTTCTTCACGCTCGGCTGGGTGGCGGAGCGCTATCCCGCGCTGATCCGCCGCATCGCCGAGGCCGGGCACGAAGTCGCCAGCCATGGCTGGGACCATCAGCGCGTCTTCACCATGGGCCCCGAGCAGTTCCGCGCCGACCTGGCCACCGCCAGAAGGGCGCTGGAGGATGCGAGCGGAACCCGGGTGACCGGCTATCGCGCGCCGAGCTTCTCGATCGACCGCCGTACGCCCTGGGCGCATGAAGTGCTGGCCGAGTCGGGCTATGCCTATTCCTCCAGCGTCGCGCCGGTGAAGCACGATCATTATGGCTGGCACGATGCGCCGCGTGGAGCCTTCTGGCCGGTGCCGGGTGCCGAGCTGGTCGAGATCCCGATCACGCTGGCGCGTTTCCTGGGCCGCGAAGTGACCACCGGTGGCGGCTTCTTCCGCCTGCTGCCGGGCGAAGTGACCTATCGCGCGGTGCGCGCGGCGAACGACGCGGCGCGCCCCGCCATCTTCTATTTCCATCCCTGGGAGATCGACCCGGGCCAGCCGCGGGTGCAGGATGCGCCGTTCAAGTCGAAGCTGCGCCATTATAGCCGGCTGGGCGCGATGGCGGGCAAGCTCGAGACGCTGATCGCGGGGCACGCATGGGGACGGATGGACGAGATCGCGAGCCGCGAAGCGAAGCGGCTGAAGGCGGAGCGGCGCAAGTGAACGCGCCTCTGCTGGCCAAGCCCGTGGCGCTGCGCATCGCCGATCTGGGCGACGCGATCGAGCGGGCGCGGATCGGGGCGTTCGTGCACGACCACCCCGAGGGCACGCCCTTCCACTTGCCGGCCTGGAGCGTCGCGGTGGCGCGGGGCTGCGGGCAGCGGAGCCATTATCTGGTCGCCGAGAATGCCGGGGGCGACCTGGCCGGCGTGATGCCGCTGACCGAGATCCGCTCGCCGCTGTTCGGCAACGTGCTGGCATCGGCGGGGTTCGGCGTGGGCGGCGGAATCCTGACCCACGATCCGCGCATCGTCCCGCAACTGGCCGAGGCGGCGTGGACCCTCGCCGGCCAGCGGAAATGCCCGGTGGTGGAAGTGCGCGGCGGGCCGCTGCCCGGGCCGGAATGGCGGGTGGACGACACGCGCTATCTCGGCTTCGTGCATGCGCTGGCCGAAGACGACGCCGCGCAGCTCGCGGCCATCCCGCGCAAGCAGCGCGCCGAAGTGCGCAAGGCGCTGGAGAACGACCTCGACGTCGCGACCGGCTGTAATCCCGGCGACATCGCGGCCCATTATGCCGTCTATGCCGAGTCGGTCCGCAATCTCGGCACGCCCGTATTTCCCCGGACTCTGTTTTCCGAGGTTTTACGCGAATTTGGCAATTCGGCGGACGTGCTTATAGTCCGCCGCGGCGGGGTGGCAGTGTCGAGTGTCTTGAGCCTTTACTGGAACGGCACCGTGTATCCCTATTGGGGAGGCGGCACGCGGGAAGCGCGCGCGCTGCGTGCCAACGACCGCATGTATTTCGAGCTGATGCGCCATGCCCGCACCCGCGGCTGCCGGCGCTTCGATTTCGGCCGCTCCAAGACCGGCACCGGCGCCGCTTCGTTCAAGAAGAACTGGGGCTTCGATCCGCAGCCGCTGACCTATTACGAGCGGGTGGCGGAGGGCGCCAAGGCGCGCGACGCGAGCCCGGTGAACCCGAAATATTCGCTCCAGGTGCGCGTCTGGAGCAAGCTGCCCCTGTGGATCGCCAATCGCGCGGGTCCCCTGATCGCGAAGGGTCTCGGCTGATGGGCGACATCCTCTTCCTCGCGCACCGCGTTCCCTATCCGCCCGACCGGGGGGACAAGATCCGCGGCTTCAACATCCTGAAATATCTCTCGACGAAGAAGCGCGTCCACCTGATCGCCTTTGCCGACGACCCGGCCGACCTGAAGCAGAAGGGCGGGCTGACCAAATATACCGGCAACCGCTCGATCGTGTGGCGGGCCAAGTCGCAGCTGGTGGCGGGGTTCCAGGCGCTGGTCCAGCACCGGCCGGTGTCGCTCACCGCGTTCGACAATGATGCGCTGCGCCAGGCGGTGGAGAACATCCTCGAGCGCCACCGGATCGACACGATCTACGTCTTCTCGAGCCAGATGGCGCAATATCTTCCGCCGCGGCCGCGCCAGCGCGTGATCATGGACTTTGTCGACATGGATTCGGCCAAGTTCGCCGCCTATGCCAAGAGCAGCAAGGGCCCGATGGGCTGGATGCTGGGCCGCGAGGCGCGGCTGCTGCTTGCGCACGAAAAGGCGATCGCGGGGCGGGCCGATGCGAACCTGTTCGTGAGCGAGGCGGAGGCGGAGCTGTTCCGCCAGCGCACCGGCGCCGACCGGGTGCACGTGATCGAGAACGGCATCGACACCGACTATTTCGATCCCTCGGCGCATTTCAAGCGCGTCGACGTGATGGGGTCGACGATCGTCTTCACCGGCCAGATGGACTATCGCCCGAACATCGAGGGAGTGACCTGGTTCGTCGAGACGATCCTGCCGCATATCCGCCTGGCCCATCCCGACGCGCGCTTCATCATCGTCGGCCGCAACCCGACCGACGCAGTGAAGGCGCTGGCCAGGCATCCGGGCGTGGCGGTGATCGGCGAAGTGCCCGACGTGCGCGGCTGGCTGGCCCAGGCCGCGGTGGTGGTCGCGCCGCTCAAGCTGGCGCGGGGCATCCAGAACAAGGTGCTCGAGGGCATGGCGATGGCGCGGCCGGTGGTGGCGAGCGAAGCCGCCGCGACGGGCATCGACCATGGCGGCACGATCCTGGTGGGCGCGACGGTGGGCGAGATGGCGGAGCACGTCACCCGGCTGCTCTCCAACCGCCGCAAGGCGGCCGAGCTGGGCGAGGCGGCGCGGCAGCGCGTGATCGACCGCTACAGCTGGGAAGCGCGGCTGAGCCCGCTCGACGAAGTGCTCGGCCAGCCGCTGCGCCCCGCCAAGGAAGAGCGCGTCTCCCGTATCACCGACGTGCCGAAGAAGCCGCGCCGGGCGGCGTAATTCGCTGTCTCCGTTACCCATTTCTTCGTCATTCCCGGCTATTCTCCCGGCGTCCCCGCGGGGATGACGGGAGAATTTGCTTGGCCGAGATATCGATCCCCTCAGGCGTGGGTGCCAGCAGCAAGGGGCCCGCAGTTGCCGTGTTCGACGCGCGCTGGAAGCGGCATGCCGCGATCCTGGCCGGCGTGTGGCTGGCGCTGCTGGCGATCTTCCACCGCGACACCGCGGACCTGGCGACGATCTACTGGACCAACACCACGTTCGGGCATTGCCTGTTCATCGCGCCGGTGATCGCCTGGCTGGTATGGCAGCGCCGGGCCGAGCTTGCCCGGGTGGCGCCGCAGGGCTGGTGGCCCGGCCTGGCGGTCGTCGCGGCGGGCGGGTTCGGCTGGATGGTGGGCGATGCCGCGGGCGTGGCGCTGTTCCGCCACGCCGGGCTGGCGCTGATGCTCCAGGGCGCAGTGGTGACCGTGCTGGGGCCGAACGTCGCCCGGGCGCTGCTCTTCCCGCTCTGCTACATGGCGTTCCTGGTGCCCTTCGGCGATTTCCTCGAAGGGCCGCTACAGGACATCACCATCGCGATGGTGATGCCGATGCTGCATCTGTTCGGCGTGCCCGCCAGCGTGGACGGCGTGCTCATCACCACTTCCAACGGCTATTTCGAAGTGGCCGAGGCCTGTTCGGGCGCCAAGTTCGTGATCGCGATGATCGCGTTCGGCGTGCTGGTGGCCAATGTCTGCTATGTCTCGTGGCGCCGGCGCGCGGCCTTTCTGGTCGCGGCGATCGTGGTGCCGATCCTCGCCAACGGCCTGCGCGCCTTCGGGACGATCTATGCGGCCTGGTGGACTTCGGTGGAGGCGGCGACGGGGTTCGACCATATCGTCTATGGCTGGGTGTTCTTCGCGCTGGTGATGGCCGCGGTGCTGGCGATCGGCTGGAAATGGTTCGATCGCGACCCCGATGCGCGCTGGTTCGATCCCGCGGCGCTGCAGGCGGTGCCGGCCCGCCGGGCGGATGCGCCGGTCGCGGGGCTGCTGGTGCTGCTGGTGGCAAGCCTGTTCCTCGGCTGGTCCAGCTTCAACGATGCGCGCGCGGCGCCCGTGCCGGCACGCGTGGCGCTGCCCGATGTGCCCGGCTGGCACCGCGTGCCCTCCAGCATTCGCGCGGCCTGGTCGCCCAACTTCCCGGGCGCGGACCATTTCCTGATCGGCCGCTATGCCGATGCGACGGGCCGGAGCGTCGACCTGGCGGTAGCGGTCTATGCGACGCAGCACGAGGGGCGCGAGCTGGTCGGCTTCGGTATCGGTGCGATCCGCGAGAATGATCGCTGGGTGAAGATCGAGGATCTAGGGCCCATCCGCCGCGGCGCCGCGCTGCGCATGACAGGCCCCGGCCGCATCGAGCGCGAAGTGGTCACCTGGTACCGGATCGGCGGCGTGCTGACCGGCAGCGACAAGCGCGTGAAGCTGGAGACGCTGAAGACCAAGCTGCTCGGCGGCAGCCAGGCCGGCGTGGCGGTGCTGCTCTCGGCCGAGCAGGGGAGCGACAAGGGCGCCCATGCGACGATCCAGGACTTCCTGGGCGCGCTTGGTCCCGTGGAGAACCTCGCCGATCGCATGGCAGGGGTGCGCTGACTTCCCTCCTGCCGTCATCCCCGCCATCGCAGGGATGACGGCAGGAGGGAGGCGGGCTAAGCCGGCACATATGAGGAATCATCGCTGAATGTGCGGCATCGCCGGCCTGTATTATCCCGCCCTCGCCAAGCCGGTGGACCCCGCGCGCATCGTGCAGATGACCGATGCGCTGGTCCATCGCGGACCGGACGGCTCGGGGGTATGGACCAGCGCGGGCGTGGGGCTGGGGCATCGGCGCCTCGCGATCATCGACCTCGAAGGCGGCATCCAGCCGATGGCCACGCCCGACCAGGGCCTGGTCGTCACCTACAATGGCGAGATCTACAATTTCCGGGAAGTGCGCGCCGAGCTGGAGGCCAAGGGCGCCCGCTTCGCCACCGACAGCGATACCGAGGTGCTGCTGCACGGCTGGCGGGCCTGGGGCCCGCGGATGCTCGACCGTCTGAACGGCATGTTCGCCTTCGCGCTCTATGACGCCGGTGCCCAGAGCCTGTTCCTGGCGCGCGACCGGTTCGGCGTGAAGCCGCTCCATTATGCCGAGCTGTCGGACGGAGCGCTCGCCTTCGCCTCGGAGCTGAAGGGGCTGCTCGCGCATCCGCTGTTCCGGCGTACGCCGGACTTCAAGGCGGTCGAGGACTATCTGGGGCTTGGCTATGTGCCCGACGATTCCTCGATCCTGGCGGGGGTGCGCAAGCTGCCGGCGGGGCATTTCCTGTTGCTGGAGCGCGGCAAGCCGGTGCCGCAGCCGCAGCGCTGGTGGGATATCGACTTCTCGCAGCGCGCAAGCGGCAAGCTGCGCGACCTCGAGGCCGAACTGATCGACCTGATGCGGAGCGCGGTGCGCGCGCGCATGATCGCCGATGTGCCGCTCGGCGCGTTCCTCTCGGGCGGCGTCGACAGCTCGGCAGTGGTGGCGCTGATGGCCGAGGCGAGCAAGGCGGCGGTGAAGACCTGCACGATCGGCTTCGACGAGGCGGATCATGACGAGACCGGCTATGCCCAGATGGTCGCCGAGCGCTTCGCCACCGCGCATCGGACGCGCAAGGTGGCGGCGGACGATTTCGCGCTGATCGACACGCTGGTGGGCGCGTTCGACGAGCCCTTTGCCGACGCCTCGGCGCTGCCGACCTACCGGGTGTGCGAACTGGCGCGCGAGAGCGTGACGGTGGCGCTGTCGGGCGACGGCGCGGACGAGGCGCTGGCCGGCTATCGCCGCTACCGGTTCTTCGCCGCCGAGGAACGCGCGCGCGCGCTGCTGCCGCAGGGGCTGCGCGAGAATGTGTTCGGCATGCTCGGCCGGCTCTATCCCAAGGCGGACTGGGCGCCGCGCCCGTTCCGCGCGAAGACGACATTGCTGGCGCTGGCCGAAGGGGGCGAGTTCGCCTATCCCAAGGCCGTGGGCGTCACCGGCCCGGCGCTGCGCAACGCGCTCTATTCGGATGCCATGAAAAAGGCGCTGGCCGGGCACAGCGCCGAGCAGCGCTATACCGATACGATGCGCCAGGCGCCGGCCCGCGATGCGCTCGACCGTGCGCAATATGCCGATATCCGGCACTGGCTGCCGGGCGATATCCTCACCAAGGTCGACCGCACGAGCATGGCGGTGAGCCTGGAGGCGCGCGAGCCGCTGCTCGACTATCGGCTCGTCCAGTTCATGGCGACGCTGCCGCCGTCGCTGCGGATCAGGGCGGGGCAGGGCAAGTGGCTGATGAAGAAGGCGCTGGAGCCCTATCTGCCCAAGGATGTGCTCTACCGGCCGAAGATGGGCTTCGTGACGCCGATCAGCGCCTGGTTCCGCAAGGCGCTGGCCGATGAGGCGGCTGCGCTGGGGCGCTCGAAGCTGCTCGCCAGCACCGGCTGGTTCGACCTGCACGCGATCGAGAAGCTCGCCGCCGATCACAAGGCGGGGCGGGCGGAGCATGGCCGGACGCTCTGGCAGCTGCTGATGCTGGAGCGCAGCCTGAACCGGATGTTCGGCTAGTCCTCAAAAATCCTTCCCCCCCCCCGGAGGGGGAGGATTGTTCAACCGGCGCTCACCGTCATGGCCGGTGCGAAGACCGCCACCCCCGCGCTCGCCGTCAGCGTCACCAGCGCCAGGGTGGAGAGCAGGAAGAACAGGAAGCGGACCGAGACCTTGTTGAAGGTCGCCTGTACCAGGCTGTGCGCGATGCGCAGGAGCACATAGGCCCATGCGAGCCACAGATTGGGGCCCTGGCCCTGGCCGAGCAGCGCGAGCGTCAGTGCGATCGCGTAGAACAGCGTCGGCTGCTCGTGCAGATGGTTGTAGTTATGTGCCTTCCACTGGACCGCCGGTGGCAGCACCTTGTCGGCATCGGTGCCCTTGCTGCCGATCAGCTTGCCCATGTCGATGCCTGCCGCCTTCATCGCGGGAACGCGGGTGACGATCGTCCAGACCAGCATGACGAGCGTCCAGGCGACGAGCACCACCACCGGCGCCAGGATTTGACTATGCATTGCAGCCCCTCCCACTGCGTGTGAAGCCGGGAGGCTGGCCCAATCGGTTCGCAAATGCAACTAAACCGGCGCGAGCAGGCTTTCGAGGAGCAGATGCGTGCCGCGGCGCAGCGCCGCCGCGTCCTGCGCCGGCCAGACCGCGTTGCGGCAGAGCACGCCCATCACATGCGCCTGGACCAGCCAGCCCACCGTGGCGGCATCGGCATCGGCCCGTGCCTTGCCGGCGGCGATCAGGCGGTGGGCCGCGGCTTCCACCGCATGGCGGAGCCGCTCGAGATTGGCGGTATTGCGCTCGCGCAGGCCGCTATCGCCCGTGCTGGCGGCGGTGACCTCGATGCCAAACCGGGCATGGGCCGGGGGGAGGGCGGGGGCGATCCGGCGTTCGAACACCGAATCGGCCAGCGTCGCTATGCTGCCATCCTCGATCGGACCCAGTTCGGCGGCGAGCATGTCCGTGACGGCGTGGATCAGCGCGTCGCGGCTCGGGAAATGGCTGTAGAAGGCGCCCTTGCTGATCCCGGCCTGGGTGCAGACATTGTCGACCGAAGTGGCGAGCAGCCCGCGTTCGAACAGGCAATGCGCGGTCGCATCCAATATGTGCATGCGCCGCTTGGCGGCAGTCGCTTCGGTCAGACGGGGCATTCATCTCTCACTGATGCGTCAGCCGGTGCACTGCATCCGGATTGATGCCGCCATGTTGCAGCGAGGCAAGTCGAGGATAGCCGGCGATACGCTTCAGGCGCGTTCGGCAAGCGCCTTTCGGAGCCCGCGCGCCATGTGCCGCGCCAATGCGCGCTGCAGGGGCAGATAGTCGTTGGTGTCGGTCGCCCCGACGAACTGCCCCGACCACAGCAGGCGCCCGCCGCCGCGATCGACGAGATTGATCACGACGACCGTCTGACGCGGCGTCTGCCGCACGCTGATGCGGGCGAGGAGATCGGCGCCCTTGTCGGTGGTGGCGACGCTATAGCCGCGGGGCAGGCCGTTGCCGACCTCGGCGAGGAAGCTCTCGCGCAGGCCCGCATTGAACTTGGGGAAGAGCACATATTCGCACAGGCCCTGGACCCCTTCGATGGCGATACGGTGCTGGGGCGGGAAGACCGTGGCCTGCGCCCAGACGGCACCGCCGACGGCAAGGGCGGCGAACAGGCCGCCCGCGGCCGCGAGGCGACCAAGACGGCGGGACGGCCCGGTCACGGCTGTGGCTTGGATCGCGCCGATGAAGCGATAGCCGGATCTCGGCCGCGTCCGGATGTAGCGCGGCGTGTCGGCCTCGTCGCCGAGCAGGGCCCTGATGCGGCGGATACAGGTGTTGAGCGATGCGTCCCCGCCCGTTCCGGCGCGGGGCCAGAACCGATCGAGCAGTTCCTGCCGGCCCACGGTCCGCCCGCCATTGTCGATCAGATAGCCGAGGACTTCCACCACCTGCGGCGGCGCATCGAGCTGCGCGTCTCCCCGGAAGATCTGCAGCGCGGCAGGATCCAGGCGGAAATCGTCGAAGCGAAGCATCACATCGTCCACTACAAAGAAACGCCCATGCCGGTCCGGTCGCCCGATGTCAGATCAGGTCACGAGATGTCATTCGGCCCTTTCGGCCGGGTACGATAGCCGATTCCCGATCGACACGCATCACGCAAGGGAATCGCCAAATGCCGTCAGAGGATGACCTGCTCCTGCCCGGTCGGCGCCATGTCCTGGGCCTCGGCCTGGCGGGGATGGCGGCGTCGGCACTCCCCATGCCGGCGGCGTGCGCGTTCGCCGGCGCGTCGATGGCGAAGCGGCTGGACGATCTGCTCGACGCCACGGCATCGGGCTATGGCACGGTCGGCTATTCCGCGGCGGTGCTGCGGCGCGGCAGGCTCGTCCATGTCCGCCACGCCGGATTGGCGGATCGCGATACCGGCGCGCGGATCACGGCCCGATCCGTCTATCCCATCTTCTCCGTCTCCAAGCTGTTCCTGATCGTCGAGTTGGCGAAGGCCGTCGGGCGCGGAGCGCTCGACCTGTCCACGCCGCTCGCCCGGGTCCGGGACGGGCTGCCGGAAGCGTGGCGCGGGATCACGCTGGCGCAGGCGCTTGCCCATGTGTCGGGGTTGCCGGACTATATCCCGGATTTCGTCGCGCCGACCGAGGACCAGGCGCTCGCTGCCGTCCGCGACAAGCCGCTGCGCTTCGCGACCGGCACCCGCAACGACTATAACCAGACCAACATGTTGTTCGCCCGCATGGCGCTGGAGCAGGCCAGCGGCGCCGCGCTCACCGCGCTGGCGGCCCGCCAGTTCCGGGCGGCCGGGATGCGCCGCACCGGCTATCATACCGGCTATCCGGACGGCGCGGTGCGATTGCCGGGGCTGGTATCGAGCTATCGGCCGATCCTCGGGCGCGGCGGGCCGCCGGCTCCATTCGCGCTGCCGTCCATCCCGAACTATGCGTTCGGTTCGACGGGGGTCTTCACGACGATGGCCGACATGGTGCGGTGGAGCCAGGCGCTGCTGCGCGGCGACCTGTTGCCGCTCGGGGCGCTGCGTGCGTCCTGGGCGCCCTTTCCGATGCCTGGCGGTGCGGCCGCCTGGCACAGCCATGGCTGGGAATATTACCGGCACGGCGACGTCACCATCGTCGGCCATGGCGGCGACGTCCGCCTGGTCTGGCGGCATTTCTTCCGGACGGCGGATCCGGGCGATTGTGCGACCGTGATCTATTTCGACAATGGCGGGCGCTCGACCTTCGACCGGCACCGGCTGGCGACCCTGCTCGCCGATCTGGTGATGCCGGGGGCTGCACGCGCGACCGAACTGCGGGAGGAGGAGCTGTTTCGCGGCCTCGCTTCCGGACGCTGGCGCCAGGCGATCGTGAACCGCGTCGGCTATGACGCCATGCAGATCCTCGACGTGGAAGCCGCGCTGTTCCCGTTCGCGTGGAACGTGCAGCGGTTTCCCGGTTCGTCGAACGCGCATGACAGCCTTGGCGAAGCCTGTCGCGCGCTGGGGCGCATCGAAGCCGCGCGCGCAAGCTATGCGCGTGCGCTGGCGCTCGATCCGGGCAATGCGCGGATCGCGGCGATCCTCAGGGATCTTGCCTCGCCGCCGGCCGCCAACTGATGCGATGCCATCCATTTTCTTCTTCGAGGAGCATGACGATGCGTTTCTGCCCGGGTCTCGCGATGTGCGCGGCCGCTTTCCTGGCCCAGCCGGCAATGGCCGATCCGACCGATGTGGACGTCCGCGTGATCGCGCGCGGTGCCAAGTTCCTCGGCGGCTATGCCGCGCCTGTCCGGATCGTCCTGACCGATGCCGATACCGGCGAGACGCTCGCACAGGGCACGACTTCGGGCACGACGGGCGACACCCAGCGGATCATGGGCGGGGAACGGGGCGCCAGGAAGTCCGACGCGGATTCCGCCGTGTTCCGGGCCCGGCTGGACATCGACCGCCCGCGCCGGGTGACGGTGCAGGCGACAGGCCCCCTCGGCCAGCCCCAGGCGGTGACGACCGCGACCAGCACGCAATGGATCCTGCCCGGGCATCACCTGACCGCCGGGGACGGCTGGCTGATCGAACTGCCCGGGCTGATCGTGGATATCGCCGATCCCGTCGCCTATCAGTGGACGAAGAAGGGCGAGAGGGTGGGGCTGCGCGTGGGGGTCACCATGTTGTGCGGCTGCGCGCTCTCGCAAAATGGCCCCTGGCAAGCGAGCGATGCCGAGGTCGAAGCCCATGTGACGGTCAACGGCACGGCCTTTCGCCCGGTGAGACTGCAATTCGACGCGGTATCGGGCACGTTCGCCGCGAGCCTCCTGGCCACGGCTTCCGGCCTCTACGAAGTCGAGGTCCGCGCATGGATGGGGCCGACCAACAATGCGGGCGTCGCGCGCACCGCCTTCTTCGTGCGCTGACCGGCAAAGGAAAAGGGCGGCCGGGAATGTCCCCGGCCGCCCCGTTTCCTTCGTCCTGAGGCAGGCGATCAGGCGAACAGCTTCGCCCAGCCGCGCTTGACGCGCTCGCGCCAATGGCCGCGATGATAGGCGTCCGACGCCAGCAGCGGCATGACCGAGCCCGCTTCGGCGAACACCATCTGCTCGATGCCGGTGTTGACCTTGCCCCACGACGCCGCCTCCTGGAGGGTCGAGGACGAGCAGGCGCCGTCGCGCACGTCGGCGACGGTGATCTGCACGGCGTATTTGTGCACTTCCACATCCTCATGGCCGAGGATCTCGGCGCAGACGACGGTGTCCTGGATGAAGTTCTTCGGCACGCCGCCGCCGATCATCAGCAGGCCGGTGGTGCCCGCCTGGATCTTGATCTCGGTGAGCTCGCGGAAGTCGGCGATGGCATCGAGCACCATGTACGGACGGCCTTCCTTGGCGGCGTCCACCTGGTGCTTGACCAGGCCGAAGCCGGCCGACGAGTCGACGAACGCCGGGCAGAAGATCGGCACGTCATGCTCATAGGCGAGCTTGACCAGGCTGTTGTCCTTCTTGCCGTGCTCGACGAGATACTTGCCCATCTCGCGGATGAAGGCGCGCGACGAATAGGGCTTGGGATCGAGCGATTCCGCGATCTTGTTGATCGTGTGGTCGCAGTCCTGGAGCTGCTCCTCGTCGATGTAGGTGTCGTAGATGCGGTCGATATAGAGCGAGCGCAGCGTGTCGTCGTCGGGGATCTCGAGCGCCTGATAGTGCTTGTGGCCCAGGCCCTCGAAGAAATCCATGTCGACGATGGTGGCGCCGGTGGCGACGATCACGTCGACCATGTTGTTGCGCACCAGCTCGGCATAGAGGTCCATGCAGCCGCCGGCCGAAGTCGAGCCGGCGATCACCAGGACGACGGTGCAGTCCTTGTCGGCCAGCATGTCGTTGTAGATCTTGGTGGCGCGGCCGAGGTCGCGGCTGGTGAAGCTCATATCGGCCATCGCGTCGACGATCGGGCGCGCGTCGAACGACTTGATGTCGATGTGCTTGACCTGCTTCGACAGCAGTTCCGCCTTGCGGGTGTCGTTGATCGGGGCGTTGGCCGCCGCGGTCTTGGTGAGGGTGTCGGTCATGGGGTCTCCCATATCTTGCCATGCCGCCGTCATTCAAAGGGGACGCGGTAACCCAGATGCGGGGCCGATAGCCCCGAAACAACAATCCGTCATCCCCGCGCAGGCGGGGATCCATTTTCGCCGAATGCAGTGAGCCTCACTGTTACCAGCCAGAATGGATCCCCGCCTTCGCGGGGGTGACGAACTTAAAGACCTGTGACGTTACAGCTTTACGACGTTCCACGCCGGGCGGCGTTCCGAAAGCTCGACATACATCGAGGCCATCGGCTCGTCCGTCACGGTGACGGTCGCGTCGGTGCCGAAGCCGTTGAACGCGGTGCGCATCGCCGAGCCATAGGCACCCAGCATGCCGATCTCGAAATAATCGCCCGAACGGGTGTCGGCCGGCAGAAGGAACGGGCCCTTCATGTAGTCGAGATCGTCGCAGGTCGGGCCGTAGAAGCTGAACTCGACGTCCTTGGCGTTCGATTCCGGCTCGCGCAGCAGCTCGACCGGGAACTTCCAGCCGATGTGCGCTGCATCGAACAGCGTGCCATAGGCGCCGTCGTTGATGTACAGCTCCGCGCCGCGGCGGCGCTCCACGCGCACCACGATCGAACTGTACTCGGCGCACAGCGCACGGCCCGGCTCGGCCCAGAGCTCGGCCGAATAGGAGATCGGCAGGCTCTCGAACGCGCGGTGGATCGTCTCGAAATAGGCTTCGAGCGGCGGCGGGGTCATGCCCGGATAGACCGAGGGGAAGCCGCCGCCGACGTCGATCACGTCCACGGTGACGGCCGACTCGACGATCGCCGCGCGCACGCGCTCCATCGCGTTCGAATAGGCATCCGGCGACATCGCCTGCGAACCGACATGGAAGCAGATGCCCAGCGCATCGGCGACCTGGCGGGTCTCGAACAGCAGCTTGGCGGCTTCGCCCGGGCCGGCGCCGAACTTCGACGCGAGGCTGAGTTTCGAATGCTCCGACGAGACGCGCAGGCGCACGCAGAGCGTCAGGTCGCTCGCGGCCACGCCGTCGCGGCTGGTGGCGCGGACGATCTTCTCCAGCTCCTCGAGGCTGTCGAGCGAGAAGGTGCGGACGCCGTGCGTGAAATACGCCTCTTCGATCGCTTCCTCGGCCTTGACCGGGTGCATGAAGCAGAGCGTCGCTTCCGGCAGCGTGCGCGCGACCAGGCGAACCTCGCCGATCGACGCCACGTCATAGGTGGCGATGCCATTGTCCCACAGGATCCGCAGCAGTTCGGGCGAGGGATTCGCCTTCACGGCATACATTGCCCTGCCCGGGAACTTCTCGACGAAGAACCGGGCGGCCCGTGCCGCGGCGTGCGGACGGACGAGCGTGACCGGCTGAACCGGACCCTGCTTGGCGATGTCGAGGCCGGTCACGGTGGAGCCGGCGGTCGAGAGGGGCGCTAACCCCAGCGCGCGATGATGCTTGTGCAACTCAAGGGACCTCCAAGTGCCTTACGGCGATCGTTGACAAAAGCTGCCTTGCGGTTGGAAGTCCCATGGGGCAGCGGAAGGCGGCACATAAGGACGTTGGATCGGGGTGTAAAGTGATTCGAGGCCCGGAATATTACGGCGGGGGTGAATTGTGACAATTGTGCGACAACCTACACGCGCGGGCGTTCGCGACGCTGCCTCGAAGGTCGCCGAGATCCTTCCGCAAACTCCTCTGTTCGTTCAGGAAATCCGTGGAGTGCCGGTGTGCTTCAAGGCCGAGTGCCTGCAACCGATCGGCGCGTTCAAGATCCGCGGCGCCTGGCATCGGCTCACTGCGCTGGACGATCCGGCGCGCGAGAAGGGCGTGGTCGCCTTTTCCTCGGGCAATCATGCGCAGGGAGTCGCCTGGGCGGCGAAGAAGCTTGGCATCCCGGCGGTGATCGTGATGCCCGCCGACGCACCCAGGGTGAAGCGCGACGCGACGCTGGCGATGGGCGCGGAGATCGTCTCCTATGACCGGATGACCGAGAGCCGCGAGAAGATCGCCGCGCACCTTGCCCATGCCCGCGGCGCGACGCTGGTGCCGAGCTTCGACGATCCCTGGATCATCGAGGGGCAGGGGAGCGCCGGGATCGAGGCGATGACGCAGATCGTCGAGGCCCGGTTGCCCGATTTCGCGAACGTGCTGGTGCCCTGTGGCGGCGGCGGGCTGGCGGCGGGCCTGGCGCTGGCGCTGGCCGATGCCGAGATCGTCACCGTCGAGCCCGAGGGCTGGGACGATATGCGCCGCAGCCTCGATGCCGGGTGGATCGAGCCGGTGGGAGACAATCCGCCGCCCACGGCATGCGACGCGCTGCAGACCACGCGCGTCTCGCCGCTGACTTTCGACGTGCTGTCGCGGCGGGGGGCGACCGGGCTGGCGGTGAGCGAGGCGGAAGTGCGCGCGGCCCAGCGCTGGGCCGCGGCCAGGCTGCGGGTGGTGGTGGAACCGGGCGGGGCAGTGGCGCTGGCGGCGCTGCTTGCGGGCAAGCTGGACGTGAAGCCGGGCTTGCTCGTGATCCTTTCCGGGGGCAATGCCGATCCCGATGCCTATGCCCAAGTCCTTGCCGGGAAAGACTGACCCGGTGGCCAGCCGCCTCGGCGCCGTGATTGCCAACGTCATGAGCGTCGGCGCGCGTGCGCTCGGCTATTTCCTCTGGGGAGTGCTGCGCATCGCCTATCGCGGCGATCCCCGGATGATCGCGCTGTTCGGCGGCGTGATCGGGATGACCGGGCTGCTCGTCTGGCTGATCGCCGGCTGATGCCCGATCCCGGCCTGGAGCCGCTCTGGCTCAGCATCGCGGTGATCGCCATGGGCGCGCTCGTCTGGGGTGGGTGGAAACAGTTCCGGGCGGACCGGACCAAGGCGATCCTGATGTGGGTCTGCGCCGTCGTGATCCTCGGCAATCTGCTGATCCTGCAGATCTGAAACGCGCCAGGGTCGCATCGACATCAGCATTGCGAGGTGTCGCCAATATTCCTCTCCCTCCGGGGAAGGCTTTCCGAATGCCGAGCGGGCCCATGCCCGGCTGACACATCTGGTTACACAAGATCGTTGGACGCGCCCGTGTGCCGCGCGCATATCCTTCGCCTGCCCGGCTGATGAGGTGCGTGATGCGCAAGTCCCTGATCCTGCTGCCGTTCCTGCTCGCCGCCATGCCCGCGTCCGCGCAATCCGCGCCGGCGCGCGAGATCGCCTATGGCACGGCGCAGCTGCAGAAGCTCGATTTCTACAAGGGCGCGGGGGATGCCGCGCCGCTGGTGGTGTTCGTCCATGGCGGCGGCTGGCAGCGGGGCGACAAGGGCAATGCGACCGGCGCGGCGAAGATCGCCCATTTCACCGGGCGCGGTTTCGCCTTTGCCAGCGTCGACTATCGGCTCGTGCCGGGCGCGACAGTGGAGGGACAGGCGCAGGACGTCGCCGATTCGCTGGCCTATCTGGCGCGGCATGCGCGCGCGCTGGGCGTGGATCCGGGCAAGATCGTGGTGATGGGGCACAGCGCGGGCGCGCATCTGGCGGCGCTGGTCGCGACCGATCCCGTCTATCTCCGCAAGGCGGGCTGGGGCCTGGACCGGCTTGCCGGCGTCGTGCTGCTCGACGGCGCGGCCTATGACGTGCCCGCGCAGATGGCCGATGGCCCGCGGATCATGGGCGGCACCTATGATGCCGCGTTCGGCCGCGATCCCGCCCGTCAGCGCGCGCTCTCGCCCACCTTGCAGGCCGCCGCGCCCAATGCCCGCGACTTCCTGATCCTGCACGTGGAGCGTGTGGACGGTACGCGCCAGTCCGAAGCGCTGGGGCGCGCGCTCACGGCGGCGGGCGCACGGGTGACGGTGCAGGGCTTTGCCGGCCGGGGACTGCGCGGCCATATGGAAATCAACCGGGCGCTGGGCGATCCCGGCTATCCGGCGACGGGGGTGGTGGATCGCTGGATCGACGGCGTGCTGGCGCGCTGAGCATTGGCGTAGGAGGCGCGAGCCCCTAGATGGGCCGCATGTCGCTTCTCGCCGAACTCCATTACGACGCGTCCGATTTCGACGTGATCCGTCCGGGCACCCATGTCGTCTGCGCCGTCAGCGGCGCGCCGATCCCGCTCGACCAGCTCAAATATTGGAGCGCCGAGTTCCAGGAAGCCTATCGCAGCGCGGCCGAGGCAACCGCCGCGATCCTGGCGGGCGGAGCGAAGAATCTGAAGAAGGATTGAGGGGCGGCGGAGCCAGGTCCGCCAGTCCGCCCCCGGCCGTCAGCCCCGCCCTTGCGGGGGTGACGGCGTCCGGCGGGCGGCTGCCAGCCCCTCAGCGGATCGGCGAGTTGGGGTCGAGCCGCATGTCGAGATAGCGGTCCACGCTCTTCATCAGGTCGTCCATCTCGTGCTCGAAGAAGTGGTTCGCGCTCGGAATGGTGTCGTGATGGATGGTGATGTGTTTCTGGGTGCGCAGCTTGTCGACCAGCTTCTGCACCGCGCCCGGCGTGACCACCTCGTCATTCTCGCCCTGGATGATGATGCCCGAGGACGGGCAGGGGGCAAGGAAGGTGAAGTCGAACATGTTCGCCGGCGGCGCGATCGAGATGAAGCCGCGAATTTCCGGACGGCGCATCAGCAGCTGCATGCCGATCCAGGCGCCGAAGCCGAAGCCGGCGACCCAGGTGCTGCTCGCTTCCGGGTGGAAGCTCTGTACCCAGTCGAGCGCGCTCGCCGCGTCGGACAGTTCGCCGATGCCGTTGTCGAACGTCCCCTGGCTCTTGCCGACGCCGCGGAAATTGAAGCGCAGCGTCGCGAAGCCGCGGCGCTGGAAGGTCTTGTAGACTTCCTGGACGATGCGGTTGTTCATCGTGCCGCCCGCATTGGGATGCGGGTGGAGGATCATGGCGACCGGTGCGCGCGGCTTGGGAGCGGGAGCGAAACGGCCTTCGAGGCGCCCCTCGGGGCCGGGAAAGATGACTTCGGGCAAGGCAGACCTGCTTTGAATTGGAGGCGCGCTGTGGAGCGCGGTGCGTTGGGCGCTATATAGGCAGCGCGCCCCTTTGCGCAATTACAACGAGATTCGCTTGGCCGACCGCATCTATCTGGACCATGCCGCGACCACTCCCATGCTGCCGCAGGCGCTGGCGGCGGTGGAGGCGGGGATGCGCCACTGGGCGAATCCCAGCTCACCCCATGCCGAGGGGCGCGCGGCCCGCGCCGCGCTGGAGAAGGCGCGCAGCGACGTCGCCGCCGCCTATGGCTGGGCGCACGAACTGGTCTTCACCAGCGGTGCCAGCGAATCGCTGCAGATCGCGCTTGGCCGCTCGATGGCGCCGCGCCGGCTGATCAGCGCGGTCGAGCATGATTCGGTGTTGCGCCATTCGGAGGGTGCGCAGGTGCTGCCCGTCGACGGCGACGGGGCCCTGGATCTCGACGCGTTGCGCGGCGCGCTGGCGGCGGGGCCGCGCGCGCTGGTGGGAGTGCAATGGGCGAACAGCGAGACCGGCGTGCGCCAGCCGATCGCCGAGATCGCGGCTATCGTGCACGCGGCGGGCGCCATCCTGCTGGTCGATGCGGCACAGATGCCCGCGCGCGCCGACGATGCGGTGCTGCGCCATGCCGATCTCGTGGCGGTCTCCGCACACAAGCGTGGCGGGCCGCCGGGGATCGGTGCGCTGCTGGTGCGCGATTTCGGCGTGCTGCTGCCGATGGGCGGGCAGGAAAAGGGCTATCGCGCGGGCACCGAGAATCTTCCCGGTGCACTGGGCTATTCGATTGCCGTCCAGATGCCCGAGGATCTGGCGCGAATGGCGGCGTTGCGGGTCCGGCTGGAGACGGCGATCGTCGCGGCGGGCGGCGACCCGGTGGGCGCGAACCGTCCGCGCAGTCCGCTGATCGGAGCCTATCGGATGCCGGGCGTCTCCTCCGCCGCCCAGCTGATCCGCTTCGACCTGGCCGGCATATCGGTCTCGGCGGGCAGCGCCTGTTCCTCGGGCAGCATGCGGCCGAGCCATGTCCTCGCCGCGATGGGCTGGGAGGAGCCGGCATTGCGCGAAGTGGTGCGGGTGAGTTTCGGGCGCAATACCACCGAAGCGGAGGTGGATGCCTTCACGACGCTCTGGCGCCGGGTCGCGATCGAGGCCACAAACAGGGCCGCATGACCTATCTCGACTATCAGGCGACCACACCGCTCGCGCCCGAGGCGCTGGCCGCGATGCTGCCCTTGCTGGAAGGCAATTTCGCCAATCCGCATTCCGCCCATGCCCAGGGCCGCGCGGCAAGGGCGGCGGTGGAAGTGGCGCGCGACGATGTCGCCGGATTGTTGCCTCCGGGCGGGACGGTAAGCTTCACCAGCGGCGCGACCGAGGCGCTCAACTGGGCGATCAAGGGCACGAGCGGCGGGATCGTGACGATCGCTACCGAACATGCCGCCGTGCTCGACACGGCGGCGGCGGAGCGCCGCAAGGGCAGGGACGACGTCGTGCTCCCGGTCGGCACCGAAGGGCTGGTCGACCTCGCCGCCGCGCGTGCGGCGATCGGTCCGGGCGTCGGCCTGGTCGCGGCGATGCTGGTCAACAACGAGATCGGCGTGATCCAGCCGATCGCGGAACTGGCGCATCTCGCCCATGCCGCCGGCGCGCTGTTCCTTTGCGACGCGGTGCAGGGCTATGGCCGGGTGCGCATCCCCGATGGCTGCGACCTGATCGCCGTCTCGGCGCACAAGATCCACGGGCCCAAGGGCGTGGGCGCCCTGTGGATCCGCGACGGCGTGACGCTGGAGCCGCTGATGCATGGCGGCGGGCAGGAGCCGGCGGGCCGTTCGGGCACGCTGTCGCCCGCACTGTGCGCGGGGTTCGGTGCGGCGGCAAGGCTCGCCAAGCAGCGCCTCGGCGCCGATCATGCCCATGCCGAGCAGCTCTTTCGCGCGGCGCTTGCCCGTATCCCCGGCGATTGGGCGCTGAACGGCGCACAGGGAGACCGCTATCCCGGCAATCTCAACCTGCGCCATGACGGGCTCGACGTCGCCCGGCTGATGTCGGACCTGCGCGACATCGCCTTTTCCGCCGGATCGGCCTGCGCGAGCGGATCGGGGCGGCCGAGCCATGTGCTCGAGGCGATCGGCCTCTCCGCTGCCGAGGCGCGCGCGAGCATCCGCATCGGCTTCGGGCGCTATACCACCGAGGACGCGTTGCTCCATGCGATCGACCGGATCGCCGCCGCCGCCCGGCGGCAGAGCCGCGCGGCATGATCCGCGTCACCTTCATCAGCGCCGACGGGCGCGACCGGCACGAAGTGGCGGCGGAGACGGGGCTGCGCCTGCTTGAAGTCGCGCAGAATGACGGCCAGCCGCTGGAGGGCACTTGCGAGGGGCAGATGGCCTGCTCGACCTGCCACGTGATCGTCGATCCCGAATATTTCGCCCGGCTGCCCCGCGCCGCGGAGGAAGAGGAGGACATGCTCGACCTGGCGGTGGGCGCGGTGCGCACCAGCCGGCTCGCCTGCCAGATCCTGCTCACGCCGGACCTGGACGGGCTGGTGGTGCACATGCCGGCCGGTCATCGCGACATGCAGGGGCGCTGAGGCGTACGCGGGGGATTCCGGATGACCCTGGGCTGAGCGATCCGTTCAGCCTGTCGAAATCGGTTCAATTTCAGGATCGAGCATGGAACCGAAACGATCGTTCCGGTTTCCGACATCGGGGGGCTCTTTCCCCCGCAAGCAGGAGAGAGAAGATATGAAATTGCTTCCGATCCTCGCGGCCGCCGCTGCCGCGACCCTCGCCATCCCGGCCGCCAATGCCGCCGCTGCCCCGGCGGCCCCGGCGATCGCCGGCAAGGCGGACATCCAGCACCACCGTCCGCACCATCGCAAGCGGCCCCAGTGGCGCACGGTGTGCAAGACCAAGTGGCATCACGGCCATCGCCAGCGCGTGTGCCGCAAGGTGCGCGTCCACCGCTAAGGGTTTCGGGCGGGAGCGTGCCTGCGTTCCCGCCCTTGCCTAACCGCCTGACTTTGCCCATATGCGCCGCGGGAGTCGGGCGGACGCAGTCGTCGCCAACCTGGTCAGATCCGGAAGGAAGCAGCCACAACGATTTCGCTGCGGGTCGTTCCGGCTCCCACCGCATCCTCGCATCGCCCTCTTGCCCGCGACCGCCGCGCCATCACCTGAACGGCGGCGAATAGTCGGTCAGGCGCATGGTCCGATCCTCTATCTCGCCCATGATCGGCGCGTCGGGGCTCAGCGTCGCCTTCTTGATCGCGATCCATTCCGCATCGGCCATGAACGCCGCCCAGCAGGCCTTTTGCGTCGCCTCGTCGGGCCAGCGCAGCAGATAGACGAATTCCGGCTTCCCGTCGTGCCGGGCTTCCCAGGTCGCGACGATGTCGAAGCCGTGGCGCTTCATGATTCGCATCGCGTGGTCGCGGAAGCGGGAATGGAAGACGGGCCTGCTGGCTTCGTGGAGCGCATAGACGCGAAGCTGGTAGAGCGGCCCGTCTTCGGCGCGCGCCCGGGTCGGGGCCGTCGCCAGCATCGCCGTCATCGCCAGTCCGAGCGCCATTCTGGTCATCGTCATCGCATTCCTCCCATGCCGGGCTTAGTCCATCGGCTTGGACGCGGCGACGGGAACACGCTAGGAACGCAGACGATGTCCGATTCCCTGCTTGGCCTCGACGAACCCCCGCAGCCGCGCGACCCGAATGCGTCCGGGGCCTATCGCGTGCTGGCGCGCAAATACCGGCCGCAGACCTTTTCCGAGCTGATCGGCCAGGACGCGATGGTCACCACGCTGGGCAACGCGATCAAGCGCGACCGGCTGGCGCACGCCTTCCTGCTCACCGGCGTGCGCGGCGTCGGCAAGACCTCTACCGCGCGGCTGATCGCCAAGGCGCTCAACTGCATCGGCCCGGACGGGCAGGGCGGGCCGACGATCGATCCCTGCGGCGTCTGCGAGCCGTGCCGGGCGATCGCCGAGGGCCGTCATATCGACGTGATCGAGATGGACGCCGCCAGCCATACCGGCGTCGACGACGTACGCGAGATCATCGAGGCGTCGCGCTATTCCGCCGTCTCGGCGCGCTACAAGATCTACATCATCGACGAAGTCCATATGCTCTCCAAGAGCGCGTTCAACGCGCTGCTCAAGACGCTGGAGGAGCCGCCGGCGCATGTGAAGTTCCTGTTCGCCACCACCGAGGTGAACAAGGTGCCGGTGACGGTGCTCTCGCGCTGCCAGCGCTTCGACCTGCGCCGCATCCCGGCCGAGCTGCTCGCCGAGCATTTTGCCAGAGTGACCCAGGCCGAGGGCTTCGAGGCGGAGCCCGAGGCGCTGGCGCTGATCGCCCGCGCCGCCGAGGGATCGGCGCGCGACGGGCTGTCGATCCTCGACCAGGCGATCGCGCATGCGGGCCTGGAGGGCGAAGGCGTGAAGGCCGAGGCGGTGCGACAGATGCTGGGCCTGTCCGACCGTGGCGCGATTCGCACCCTGTTCGGGCTGCTGCTGGAGGGGGACGCGCCCGGCGCGCTGGCCTCGCTCCGGGGGCAGTACGACCTTGGCGTCGATCCGCAGGCGGTGCTGCGCACGCTGCTCGAGACGGTGCACGCTGTGACGCTCGCCAAGCTCGGCACCGATGCCAATTCGGGCCAGTCGGCCGAGGAGATGAAATCGCTCGAGCGCTGGGCGGCGGGGCTGAGCTTCCCGGCGCTCCACCGGCTGTGGCAGCTGGTGCTGCGCGGGCATGATGAAGTGGCGCGGGCGGTGCTGCCGATCGAAGCGGCGGAGATGGCGCTGCTGCGCGTCATCCATGCCTCGCAACTGCCCGATCCGGGTGAGCTCGCGCGCCAGATCGCCAGCGGCAGCGTCACCATCTCGGGCGGCGGCGCTCCCGCGGCGGCGGGGCCGAACGGCGCGGCGATGCCCACCAGCCTGGGCCAGCTGGCCGACTATCTCGAGGAGAAGCGCCGCTTCCAGCTCGCCACCCAGGTGCGCGACTATCTTCGCCCGGTGCGTTTCGCGGGTACCGAGGTGGAATTCGCGGCGGCGCGGCCGCTGCCGTTCGATTTCATCAAGGAACTGGGGGCGGCGCTCAAGGAGTTGACCGGCACCAACTGGAAGCTCCTGTGCGTCGATGTGCCGGCCCCGGCGATGACGCTGCGCGAGGAACAGGCGGCGAGCGAGCAGGCCGAGCGCGATGCAGTGCTTGCCTCGCCGATGGTCGCCGCCGCGATGGAAGCCTTTCCCGATGCCGAGCTGATCGGCTGGAGCAAGACCGGAAGTTAGGAAGTATCTATGAAGAGTCTCGAAGACATCATGGCCATGGCGCAGAACGTCCAGGCCGAACTTACCAAGGCGCAGGCCGATCTCGACAAGATCGAGGTGGAAGGCGCGTCGGGCGGCGGGCTGGTCAAGGTCCAGGCTTCCGCCAAGGGCCGGATCATCGGCATCCAGATCGACGATTCACTGCTGAACCCGGCGGAGAAGGGCATGCTCGAGGATCTGCTCGCGGCAGCCTTCAACGACGCCCGCGCCAAGGCCGACGCCGCCTCGCAGGAGGCGATGTCGAAAATGACGAGCGGCTTGCCGCTGCCGCCGGGCTTCAAGCTGCCCTTCTGATTTCCGGAACCATTCCAACACCTTCTCGGTTGCCGATGGGCAAGATCGAGGAGGAGTGCAATGGTCGAACGCGGAACCGGGCGTCGCGGCGGCGGCGGCAGCCTGCTGATCGGGCTGGCGCTGTTGGTCGCGGTGGTGATCGGCGCCATCTATCTGTTCAACCAGGATGGCCGCGAGGATGCGAAGACCGACGCGACCGGCAAGGCGGCCGACAAGATAGGCGACGCACCCAGGGATGTCGGCGACGCGGCGAAGAGCGCGGCGAACAGCGCGGCGAACAGGATCCAGTGACTGCATTCCTCCCCGAGGCGGGCTCGGGGAGGAATTCTATCGGTCAAGCAGTTTCAAGGCGATCGGCAATACGTGCTCGCGCGTCATCGGTGCGAGCGGGAGTTTGCCGGCACAGGCGATAGCCACCCAGATCGCTTCCTCGATCTCTGCGGCTATCGCGGGATCATGGGGCGCGGTGAGGTGGAAGAGCTCTGCCTCCACCCTATGGCCCGGCTCGTTGGCGGCGGAGGCGTGGAAGCGGCCGAGCCAGGGAGCATCCGTGATTGCAAGGCCGATCTCCTCGGCCAGTTCGCGGCGCAGCGCCTCGATCGGCGCTTCGCCCGGTTCGATCTTGCCGCCCGCCTGCATATAGGCCGCGGTCCCCCTTTTCCGGACCAGCAGCATATGGCCCGCACCGTCGTCGATCAGCGCGGCGGCGATGCGGATCGGCGGCATCGCCCCATCCGCATCAACGGACACAATCGTCCAGCCCATCACCACGCACGGTGCCGATGCGGGCAGTTATTGCGTTTCCGTAACGACGCGTGAAGCCGCGCGGATCGATGCCGGCGCGCTTCTTGGGCAGCGGCAGCACCGCGGCGATCTGGGCGGCTTCGCGAGGAGACAGGCGCGAGGCGTCGTGCTTGAAATAGCGCATCGCGCCGGCGTTGACGCCATAGGTGCCGATCCCCGTCTCCGCGACGTTGAGATAGACTTCCATGATCCGCCGCTTGCCCCAGATATTCTCGATCAGGACCGTGAAATAGGCTTCCAGCGCCTTGCGGACATAGCCGCCGCCCTGGAACAGGAAGACGTTTTTCGCGGTCTGCTGGCTGATCGTCGAGCCGCCGCGGATGCGGCCGCCCTGCTGGTTGCGGGCATAGGCCTGTTCGATCGCAGTGAGATCGAAGCCGTGATGGGTGCAGAAGCGCGCATCCTCGGCAGCGATCGCGGCGCGTGTCATGTTGGGATCGATCCGGTCGATCGACATCCAGCGCTTGGTGGCGCCATGGCCTCCGACAATGTCGCCGATCTGCGTCCAGGTGATCGGCGGCGGCACGAACCTGTAGATCGCCACCATGCCGATCGAGACGGCCAGGAAGGCAAGGATTGCCTTCAGGATCCAGAACGCGATGCGGCGGAACAGGGGCTTGCGGGGCTTGGATGCACGCTCTTCCTTCCCCGGCCTTCGCCGGGCAGGAGCTTGTGGAGGCGCTTCGCTGCGGGACGCGAAAGGATCGGGCTCCTCGCCCAGCGGGCGGAGGTCCGCCATAGGCGGCGCGCCCAGCCCGGGCTGCTGCGCCGTGGTCGCGCGCGGAGTCCAGTCGCGCGGACGCGGCGCGGATGCGGAAGGCGCCGGCGGGATGTCCGCCGGCGCCTCGGGCTGGCGCGGAGGCTCCGCGCCGGTATCGCGATCCTGATCCCCCATGGCCTCGTCAGGCGGTCAGCAGGCGCTTCTCGCCGGCGATGCGCATCATCGCCTTTTGCAGCTTCTCGAACGCGCGCACCTCGATCTGGCGGACGCGCTCGCGGCTGACGTCATAGACCTGCGAGAGTTCCTCGAGGGTCTTGGGATCGTCCGTCAGGCGGCGCTCGGTGAGGATGTGCCGCTCGCGCTCGTTGAGGTCCTCCATCGCCGACACGAGCATCTCGTGGCGGACGGTGGCTTCCTGGGCCTCGGCGACGCGCTCGTCCTGCAGCTGGTCCTCGTCGGCCAGCCAATCCTGCCACTGACCCTCGCCATCCTCGCGCATCGGCACGTTGAGCGACGTGTCGCCGCCCATCGCCATGCGACGGTTCATCGAGGTGACTTCCTCCTCGGTGACGCCCAGATCGGTGGCGATCTTGGCGACATGCTCGGGGGAAAGGTCGCCGTCCTCGAACGCGTCGAGCTTGGCCTTCATCCGGCGCAGGTTGAAGAACAGCTTCTTCTGCGCCGCGGTGGTGCCCATCTTCACGAGCGACCAAGAGCGCAGGATGAATTCCTGGATCGAGGCGCGGATCCACCACATGGCATAGGTCGCCAGGCGGAAGCCCCGATCGGGCTCGAACTTCTTCACGCCCTGCATCAGGCCGATATTGCCTTCCGAGATCAGCTCGGAGACGGGCAGGCCATAGCCGCGATAGCCCATGGCGATCTTCGCCACGAGGCGCAGGTGCGAGGTGACCAGCTGGGCCGCGGCATCCGTGTCGCCATGCTCCTGGAAGCGCTTGGCGAGCATGAACTCCTGCTCGGGGCTCAGGATCGGAAACTTCTTGATCTCGGCCAGGTAGCGGTTGAGGCTGGCCTCACCACCGAGCGCGGGGATCGTCGCCGGGACGTTGCTTCCGCTTGCCATGATCATATCTCCCTTTCACTTAAAGGGCGCGCCCGGCCGAAGCCTGCGCCGCCTGAAATCATACGATGAGGTTATCGAACAGTTCCTGCATATCGGCAGGGATTTCGCTTTCGAACGCCAAAGCGGTGCTATCGATGGGGTGAATGAACCCCAGATGGGCCGCGTGCAAGGCCTGGCGCCGGAAATTCAAGGTTTCCAGAAGTTGACGGTGCCCCTTGCGGACACTGCCATAGACCGGATCGCCGACCAGCGGATGGCCCAGAGAAGCCATATGGACCCGCACCTGATGGGTGCGGCCCGTTTCCAGCCGGCATTCGACCAGCGTCGCGTCCTGGAGTTCGCGAAGCCTGCGCCAATGCGTGACGGCGCGCTTCCCGTTCTTCACGATCGCGACCTTCTTGCGATTGTGCGGCGAACGCGCGAGCGGCGCATCCACCGTACCTTCGGATAGTCTCAAAAGTCCTGACACGATCGCACGATAGCGCCTGTCAATTGAATGGGACTTGAACTGCTTCGCCAATCCCTCGTGCGCCCGGTCGGTCTTGGCCGCCACCATCAGGCCCGAAGTGTCCTTGTCGATCCGGTGGACGATCCCCGGCCGCGCCACGCCGCCGATGCCGGAGAGCGAGCCCCGGCAATGGTGGAGCAGCGCGTTGACCAGCGTCCCGTCGAGATTGCCCGCCGCCGGGTGGACGACCAGCCCGGCCTGCTTGTCGATCACGATCAGATGCTCGTCCTCGAACACCACCTTGAGCGGAATCTCCTGCGCTTCGTTGTGCGCCGGCTCGGGTTCGGGCACCGCGACGCTGAACAGCGTGCCGGCGGGTGCCTTCTTCGCCGGATCGCGCACCAGCCCCTGCGGACCGGTGACCGCGCCCGAGGAAATCAGCGCCTTCAGCCGTTCACGCGACAGGGTCGGCACCGCGTCGGCGAGCGCACGATCCAGACGCCAGCCATCGGCTGTGTCCGCGATACGTGCCTCGATGATGGAAACCCCCGGATTCATGTTTGACCTCAAATGGGGACGAGGTTGACGATTTCAAGATCTGTACCGATCGGTATCCGACAGATTTCCGCGGGTTTCGACGCCCTGTCAAGATGTTGGAATCCCTGGGGCGGGGACTTGCCGCCGCGGATGACGCGCGCCGGGCCATGTCCTATCGTGAACGGCGATGCCCGTGCGAATTCCCCTGGCCGTTCTCGATGCGATCCGACGGGAAGCCGTCCTTGCCGCCCCGCATGAGGCGTGCGGGCTGCTGTTCGGTTCGGACAGCGCAATCAGCAGCTATCAAGCTGTTGAAAATGTGGACGAAGCGCCGGATAGGCATTTCGAGATCGATCCTGCCGCGCTGTTCGCAGCGCTTCGAGCCGAGCGCGGGGGCGGGCCGAAGCTCCAGGGCTATTGGCATTCGCATCCAGGCGGCGACGCGACTCCTTCGGTCACGGATGCGGCGATGGCTGCCCCCGACGGCAAGCTCTGGCTGATCGTCGGGGGAGCCACCGTCACCGCCTGGCGCGCCGTGGAGCGGGGGGAACTCCACGGGCGCTTCGATCCGGTGACGATCGCCTGACGCTCAGTTGCCGGGTGCCGGCGCGGCGGGTGCCGCGGGAGCGGGCTGTCCGGCCGGCGGGGGCGGGCCGAAGCGGCGATGCGGGCCGCCCGGGCCTTCGCGGCCGGGACCGAAGCCGGGGCCGCGATGCGGTCCGCCATGCTGCCAGCCGTGGCGGTGGCGGCGGTGCATCCGCTCCTCGAAGCGGCCGAAGCGCAGCTCCTGGCGCGAGATCTTGCCGTCCTTGTTGACGTCGAACCGCTCGAAGCGTGCGGCGGCGGCCTTCATCCATGCGTCGCGCGTGATCATGCCGTCCTTGTCGAAGGGGCTGTGATGGGGGCGGCGGGCCATCTGGGCCTTGGGTGCCGTCTGGTCCTGCTGCGCCGGGGCGGCCAGCGCGGCGCCTCCGCCGAAAGCGATCGCGCCGGCAGCGAGCAGCGCGGCGAGCTTCAGTTTGATCATGCGATTTCTCCGCTCCAGTGACGTCTGGACGAGACCGGGGATAGGACGGGCCTGTCGCGAGGGTTTCTCGGCCGGGGGGCGAAATTGTCGCAATTTGTCGGCGGCTGGGGTCAGGGCGCATTCCGCGAACCCCGTCATCCCGGCCTGCGCGGTATGACGGCAGAAAATCACATATTTGTTTGGGTTCTCAACCTAGCGGGCGTTCGCGCCATCCTCGTCGAGCGTCGGCAGGGTGAAGACGAAGATGGCGCCGCCCTCGGGGGCGTTCTCGGCGGAGAACACGCCGCCGTGCAGCTCGATGATGCGCTTCGATATCGACAGGCCGATGCCCATGCCGGCGCTGGTCCGGCTGGCCGAGAAGCGCTGGAAGAGATGCGCAAGCGTTTCCGGCGGAAGGCCGGGGCCGTTGTCGCGGCAGCGCAGCTCGATCATGGCGCCGTCGACACGCCGGGCGGTGACCCAGATGCGCGGGTCCCGCTGCCCGCTCGCGCGCAGCGCCTCCACGGCATTGCGCATCAGGTTGACCAGCACCTGCTGGACCTGGACGCGATCGACAAAGGCACACAGATCGACCGGCGCGACATCGCAGTCGATCTGGGCGGCGAGGCGGCTCGATCCGACCAGCACGAGCCGCGCCGCGTCCTCGATCATCGGGCGGAGCGGCTCGACGCTTCGCTCGGTATCGTTGCGCTCGGTGAAGCTGCGCAGGCGGCGGATGATCTCGCCGGCTTGCATCACCTGCGCGCGGGCATGGTCCACCATCTCGGTGCCCGGCCCCTCGGCGCCGGTGCTCCGCGCGAGCATGGCGGCGGCCGAGAGATAGTTGGCGGCGGCGGTGAGCGGCTGGTTGAGCTCGTGCGCAAGGTCGGCCGCGGCTTCGCCCATGGCGCTCTGCCGGGCGAGATGGGCCAGCTCGGCGTTGAGCTGGGCGATCTGGTCCTCGACGCCGAACTGCGCCGACATGTCGCGAACGAAGATGGTCAGGCATGCCATGTCTTGCGCCTGGACCCGGCCGGCGCGCGCCTCGAGCGGGAAGAGCGAGCCGTCGCTGCGCTGCCCGACGGCGCTGAGCGGCTCGGCGTTCCATGGGCTCAGCTCGCGTTCGCGCAGGTCGGCCAGCTCCTGGCGCGTGCGTTCGGCATGCGACGGCGGAGCGAGAAGGATGACCGGCTCGCCGACGACCTGCTCGGCGCGATAGCCCCAGAGGCGCTCGGCGGCGGCGCTGAAATCGAGGATCGTGCCTTCCTCGTCGACCAGGATCACGGCGTCGGGCACCATCGTCAGCACCGCGCTGAGCTTCGCCTCGCGGATCGCCAGCGCCCGGCTCTGCGTATCTGCATGGCCGATCGCGCGCATCAGCACGCCCGCCAGGATCACGACATTGGCCGCGAGCACGGCGAACTGGGCCGCGCCGAAGCCGAGCAGGTCCGCCTGATATGCCGCGAAGCCGAGCAGCGAGGGGATGGCGGGCAGAATGATGATCGCGGGCGCCAGCCGTATCAGCAGATGCCATCCCCGCTCGTTCGGTTCGTGGCGCATGGCATGGAGGATGAGCCCGGCGGCCGGGAGCAGGGCGAGCGCGCTCGAGATCGCCGAGCGCCCGAGAAAGGCCGGCGAGATGCCGCCCGGCTCGCTGACGAGCGCGGCCGTTGCCAGCAGGGTGAGCGCCGCCGTTCCGCTGGCCAGGATGATGCCGATGACGCGATAGGCGCGGCGATCCACGGTCAGGGCGAGCGCGGCGAGCCCGCCCAGCGCCTGCACCGCCACCGTGCCGCCCGGGCTGAGGCCGTCGTTGCGCACGCCGAGGCGTTGCACCGCGTCGAAGAAGAAGAGGCGCTCGATGGCGATCGCGCCGGTGAGGTACTGGAAGGTGATGAGGCTGAGCAGGATCGCTGCCGGGGCGGCGGCCAGCCGGGCCAGCCGGGGGTGGCCGCTCACTGCCAGGAACGCCGCCAGGGTCACGCTGCAGCCGTTGATCGCGCTGAGCGGCGCCACTGCGTAATGGGGATTGCCGAAGCCGCGTAGCACCGGCAAGTCGAGCAGCCAGCCGAGCAGCGGCAGCGAGAGGACGATGCAGCCGATCCCGGTCATCCATTGCGGCAGGGCGGCCGCGCCGAAGCCGATCCGATGGCGGCCCGGTATCGCGGCGTCCTGCCTGTCTGCGGCCCTGCTCGTCATGGCTCGTTCCGGGTACCGGGCCAGTGCCTGCCCGGCGGCATTGTAGCAGCAAGCGCGGCATGGTGCGTAATCCGGAAAAACCGCAGGGAGGCCGGGGAACGTTTCGGCGGCGCAACCCGTTGATGGACGAACGCTAAATGGAGAGCATGAAGATGCTTTGGACCATCGTTGTCGTCCTGCTGATCCTCTGGCTGCTGGGCTTCACCTTCCACATCGCCGGCGGGATCATCCACCTCCTGCTGGTGATCGCCATCGTGGTCGGCCTGATCCAGCTCTTCACCGGGCGGAAAGTGGTCTAGGGGCCTCCCGGGCGCTTCATCGCCCGCCGGCACCGTACAGGCGCTGCCATGCGCGGCGCGGCGCGATCGGTGCGTGCCTTGCCGATGCGCGGATTCGCGCAGGCGATTGGTCTCTCCCGTGTTTTCCGGGGGTGGTAGCGTTGCCCGGATGGCGCGTACAGGCATGCGCTTGCAGCATGGCGCGCCCTGCGCCAAAGAGGCTGCACCTGCGGGGGAGCAAGCATCTTGAACATCAGCCCGACCGATTTCGCCAGCCTGCTCTGTTCGCGGCTCTGCCACGATCTGCTGAGCCCGGTGGGGGCGCTCAACAACGGGCTGGAACTGCTCGCCGACGAGCATGACCCCGAGATGCGCGCCCGCTGCCTGGAGCTGCTCAACGAGAGCGCCAAGGCGAGCGCCAACAAGCTGAAGTTCTTCCGCCTGGCCTTTGGCGCGGCGGGCGGCTTCGGCGAGACGGTCGACACGCGCGAGGCGCAGGGGGCGATCGAGGGGCTGTTCGGCGAGAACCACCGCGTGAATGTGGGCTGGATGGTCGAGGATCCGGTGCTGCCCAAGCAGGCGATCAAGGTGCTGATGAACCTGGCGCTGATCGGTGGCGACGCGCTGATCCGCGGCGGCCAGCTCGATATCGGTGCCGAGATCGTCGACGGCCAGATCGAGATCGTCGTGCGCGCCGACGGCCCGCGCATCGTGCTCGATCCCGAGCTGCGCGGCGCGCTGGCCGGCGGCAAGGACGACATGCCGATCACGCCGCGCGCGGCGGCGGCGTATCTGATCCACGCGCTGGTCACCCAGGGCGGCGGCATGCTCCAGGTGAGCCCGCCCGATGCCGAGGTGCTGCTGTTCGGGGCGTCGTTCCGGGTGGGGTGAACGGCTGCTCTCCCGATCCGGGAAAACAGCCGTCCGTCCTGAAGATGCCGGTCAGTTCTCGTAGATTGCCACGCCGCGGAAATTGACCGTGGCGCCGGCGGTGAACGGCGAATTGTCGGCCTTGCGTGCGTACAGCATGCCATCGGTATACGGAGCGAGGATGCCGGGGCTGTATGCCGGCCCGCTTCCGCTGTCTTCGGTGACGAATCCGTAGCATATCGTGGGCTGCGCGGGGGTCAGGCCCGTCGGCAAGGTTGCAGTGATCGCCGACGGCGTACCGGGCGCGGCCAGGACGACGGAGAAATCGAGCTGAAGGACGGTCGTGGCGCCTTCCAGCCGATAGTCGGCAGTCGAGATGCTCGACGAGGCGACGCCCGAGCCGAGCGCCGCGAGCGTCGGGCTCCAGGAGCGGAATCCCGCGAAACCGCGCGACGCGCATTTGTTCAGGACGTCATGCACGACGTCGTCGAACACCATGCCCCCGATCGCCTGCCATTCGTTGATTTCGCCAAAGGCGCCGTTTTCGATCGAGATCGCGCCGCTCACGGCCGAGTAGACCCGCGGGTTCGTGATGACGAAGCCCTGCACGGCCGGGCCATTCATGCGCACGGCCTTGGCGGAGTTTTGATCGGTGGAGAAGCGCGGGTTGCGCAAGCTGGTGTGGATGACCGCCCCGCCGCGTGCCGTGCCGTCCCCCGCCACGAACTGATGGGCAGTTGTGCCGGCGGCGTGATTGTGTTCCCACCAGCAGCTGTCGAAGATGATCTGTTCCAAATGGCCCCCGGCGGACGGCAGGAGCAGCGTTCCCTCCTCTCGGGAACTCTCGAAATCGCAATTGGTGAACAGGATGTTCCACCCGTCGATCAGCTTGGCGCCCTGGGTTTCCGCCTCGTTGAACACGCAGGAATCGAAATGGACGGTGGTCGGGAGCAGATCCGTCACCTTCTCGAGGAGCAGGTTCAGGGTATTGCTCTCCGCCGTCAGTTTCCGAACGGTCGACTTGAGCAGATTGCCCACGCGAACGCCGATGGCACCCGTGCCCGTGAAATTCAGTACTCGGACGCCATCCATTTGCACCGAACTCGCCAATGGATCAAGGCCGGCCGACTGACCCAGGAACAGTCCGGTTGCCCCCAAGGTATTGTTCCCATCGATCTTGAAGGATGCCAGCTTCGAGGGATAGTGCTCGCCTCCCGGGATCGTGAGGCCAGTCGAAACGCCTGCCATCGGCGTCAGGATCGCGTCATATTCGCTCTCGCCGATGATCTGCGCGCAGACGGGCGGATCGAGCTGGCCGTGGAGATAGCTCCCTGCCGGAAGGTAGATGCTGCGCCCGGTTTGCGAAAATGCAGCGTTGAGCGCCGCCGTGTCATCGGTCGTGCCGTCGCCCACCGCGCCAAAATCCTTGACTGAGATCATCCTCATATCCTCGTTGCAATGATCCTGAAATCCGTGCCGGGGCTCGACATCGGATTGGAACAAAAGGGGAACTATGGGGCGAAATCCTACATTGCCATCCTCAAAATCGCCTAGCGCCGGACTGGAGCGCGCCGGGAAAAATCGACTACAGTTGTAGTTGATGCCTGGGGCCCGGCATGACATGCTCGCGGCTTCCAGGGACATGGGAGATCGGTATGCGTGGCTTGAAGATGGCGGCGGCGATGCTGGCGCTCGGGCTGTCGGTGCCATGCGCGGCGCAATCCCAGGGCAATCCGGCCTACCACGATCTGGTCGATGCTTCCGACGGCTTCAACGGCGTCGCATTGGTCGGCATCGGGGGCGATGTCCGCTTCGTCGAGGGGGTCGGCCGGGCCGATGCTGCGAATGGCGTACCGATGCTGCCGAATACGCGCTTCGAGACCGGATCGGTGTCGAAGTGGGTCGCCTCGATCGTGGTCCTCAAGCTCGTGGACCAGGGCAAGCTCGACCTCGATGCGCCGATCACCCGCTACCTGCCCGACTATCGCGCCGACACCGGCGCCAGGCTTACCCTGCGGCGTTTGATGAGCCATTCGAGCGGCGTGCCCAACCAGATCCTGGCGGCGCGCAAGGATCCGGCGACGCGCGGCATCGAGATGGACCAGATGGAAGCGGTGCGGCGCTACGCCAGTGGCGACCTGGCCTTCGCGCCCGGCACTGCCTGGGACTATTCGCATTCCAACTGGCTGATCGCCAAGGCGATCGTCGAACGCGTATCCGGCAAGCCCTATGCGGCACTGGTCGACCGGCTGCTGGTCAAACCGCTCGGGCTGAAGGACAGCGGCGTTTATCGCGGCGATTCCGGCGCGGTGAAGGGCATGGCGCAGGGCTATGCTGGGCTCGATCCGGAACCGGTGCGCAAGCCCAATCCGGTGCCCGATTTCATGGCGATGGCGGGTGGCTACTATACCAGCGCGCTCGACTTGATGACGCTGATGAACGCAGTGCTGGACGGCAAGCTCCTCAGCCCCGCTTCGCGCAGGGCGCTGACGACCACGCTGATGCCGGACCAGCATTATGCGCTAGGCGGCCGGGTGCGCGTGGAGCCGATCGGGGGCCGGGAGCGCGAGGCGGTGTGGGAGGATGGCTCGAACGGCGGCTTCCGGATGCTTGCCCGCCGCGTGGTCGCCGATGGGCATACGGCGATCGTGTTCACCAATGCGAGCTTCGACTATCGGAAGCTGGGGGACCTTGGCACGGCGCTGCTCGATGCGAGCTATGCCGGTGGCGCGGGCGGCGCGCGGCAATCGCCCGAGCACTAACGCCCTTTTAACCACCCATCCCGCACAACCGCCCCGCAAATTTGCTTTCCGGGGCCCCATGGACGACCTGCTGCAGGAATTCATCGCCGAGACGCGTGAGACGCTCGAAGCGCTTTCGGGCGAGATCGTCGCGTGGGAGGCGCATCCTGCGGACCGCGCCCGCCTCGATGCCATCTTCCGCTTCGTGCACACGGTGAAGGGAAGCTGCGGCTTTCTCGACCTGCCGCGCCTCGGCCGGCTCAGCCATGCCGCCGAGGATGTGCTGGCCCAGGTGCGCGAGGGGAGGCGCGCGCCGGATCGCGGGCTCGTCAACGCCGTGCTCGCGGTGGTCGACCGGATCGGCGAGCTGGTGGAAGCGATCGAATCGGGCACCAGCCTGGACGACAGCGGCGACGACCTGCTGGTCGCTGCGCTGGCCGAGGGCGCCGAGGAAATCGCCCATGCCGGCCCGATCGTCAGCCGCGCGCCTTCGCGCAGCGTGCGCCTCAACGTCGACCTGCTCGACCGGATGATGTCCGGCATGTCGGACATGGTGCTGGCCCGCAACGAACTGGCCCGCCGATTGCGGAACGGCGAGATCGACCCCGCCATCGAGGCCGCGCTCGAGCGCCTGTCGCTCACCGTGGGCGAGATGCGCGACACGGTGACGCGCACCCGCATGCAGAAGATCGACGCGCTCTTCTCCGCGCTGCCGCGCATGGTGCGCGACACGGCGGCGGGGCTGGGCAAGTCGGTTATGCTCCAGGTCGACGGCTCCGACGTCGAGCTCGATCGCGAGATGATCGAAGTGATGCGCGATCCGCTGGTCCACATCATCCGCAACTCGATCGACCATGGTATCGAGACGCCGGCCGAGCGCCGCGCCGGCGGCAAGCGCGAGAATGGCCGGCTGTCGGTCTCCGCGCGCCAGTCGGGCAATCAGATCATCATCGAGATCGCGGACGATGGCCGCGGCATCGATACCGAGCGGCTGATCCAGAAGCTGGCCGCCAATGGCCGCGACGAGGCCAAGCTGCGCGGCCTTTCGGCGCGTGCCAAGCTCGACCTGGTGTTCGAGCCGGGGCTTTCGTCCAGGGACGTGGTGACCGAGATCTCGGGCCGGGGCGTGGGCATGGACGTGGTGCGTGCCGCGATCGAGCAGATCGGCGGCCGCGTCGAGCTCGACAGCACGCCGGGCAAGGGCCTGCGCATTGCCATCCATGTGCCGCTGACGCTTTCGATCATCTCGACGATCGTGGTGGGGGTGGACGGCCAGCGCTTCGCCATTCCGCGCCAGTCGATCGAGGAGATCGTGACCGAGCGCGGCGAGGCGATCCGGGTCGATCTGGTCGGCGGCTCTCCGGTCGCGACCGTGCGCGAGCGCCGCATGCCGCTGATCCACCTGGCCGACATGCTCGGCCTGCCCGCCGCCGTCGCGCGCGACGAGGGCAGCCAGATGCTCGCCATCGTCAGCGTCAGCGAGGGCAGCTATGCGCTCGCGGTCGACACGGTGCTCGACAATGAGGAGCTGGTGATCAAGCCGGCCTCGCCCGCGGTGATGTCGACCGGCCTCTATGCCGGCCAGACGCTGCCGGATTCGGGCCTGCCGATGCTGCTGCTCGATTGCGCCGGCATGGCCAAGGCGGCGAGCCTGGATTTCAGCCGCGACGGCCAGCAGATCTTCGAGGAGGAAGAGGAGGCCGAGGCCGCGCCGGGCCTGCCCGCCCTGCTGTTCCGCGACCTGGACGGCGTGCGCCGCGCGGTGCCGCTGGCGGCGGTCGACCGGGTGGAGCAGGTCGATGCCGGCAATGTCCGCTTCGCCGCCGGCCGCTTCCGGGTGACGATCGACGACCGCATCCTGCCGCTCGCCGCGCATGGCGACCTGGACGGACTGGAGCGGATCAACGTGCTGCGCCTCAAGGACGGCACCAACGAAGTCAGCTATGCGATCGAGGAAGCCGCCGACATCGTGATGCTGCCCGAGGAGATCGCGCCGGCCCGCGAGCCGGGGCCCATCGCCGGGGTGGTGCTGGTGGATGGCGAGCAGGTCGAACTGGTCGACATGCTGTGGATCTTCGACGAGCATGCCGAGCGCGAAGTGGAGGACAGCCCGCCGCTCTGCCTGATCGCAGGCGACGACGATGGCTGGATGGCATCCTTCGTCAAGCCGCTGCTGGAGGCGTCGGGCTACCGCGTCGCGCTGCGCCTGGCGCCTGGCGAGACGCCTGCCGTGGTGCTCTCGACCGAGGATGGCCGGGAGACGACCGGCCTGCCGGCTCCGGTCGTCCGGCTGCGAAAGAAGCGCGCCGCGGGCGGCTCGGGCGACGACAGCGTCTATAGATATGATCGTGCGGGATTGCTTTCCGCGCTCCAGGCCCGGGTTTCCGGCAAGGCAGGCCGTTGATGTCGCATCTCTATCTCATCGCCCAGATCGCCGGGCGCGCCGTGGCGATCGATTCCGAGCAAGTGGAATCGGTGGTCGATATCGGCGAGGTGACGGCGGTGCCGCGCGCCTCGGCGCATGTCCGCGGCCTTGCCGCACTGCGCAGCCGCGTGGTGACGGTGGTCGACACCCAGTCGGCGCTCGGCATGGCGGGCGGCAGCCCGGCGCGGCGCGCGGTGATCACCCATGTCGAGGGGCATCATTATGCGATGCTGGTCGATGCGCTCGACGATGTCGCGCCGTTCGAGCTGCTGCCGCTCGCGCATGGCGTCACGCTCGACCCCGCCTGGCGCGGGGCGGGGCGGGGAATCGTGGAGCGCGACGGCGAGCCGATCCTGGCGATCGACCTTGCCAGCCTGGTGCCCGGCCATGCCGGGCCGAATTAATCTCGCGATTAACGTGGCGCTTACGCCTTTCGTGCACTGTCCACTCCACCTAGAGCGCTGAAAGCGGGGAACAGGGGAAAATGAAGACTTGTCTGGTCGTCGACGATTCCAAGGTGATCCGGAAGGTCGCCCGGCACATCCTGGAAACGCTCGACTTCGAAGTGCGCGAGGCGGGTGACGGCCGCGAGGCGCTCGACTCCTGCCTGCAGACGCCGCCGGACGTGATCCTGCTCGACTGGAACATGCCCGTGATGAGCGGCATGGACTTCCTGCGCGCGCTGAAGGATTCCGGGCTGCCGCAGCGCCCGAAAGTGGTGTTCTGCACCACCGAGAACGGCATGGCCTATATCCGCGCCGCCATCGAGGCCGGCGCCGACGAATATGTCATGAAGCCGTTCGACCGCGAGACGCTGGAAAGCAAGCTGCAGATCGTCGGCGTCGCCTGAGCGGCGCATGAGGGAGCCACAAGTGGCGCAGGCATCTCTTGCGGACACCGGATATGGCGGCACCCCCGCCGGACCGGCGCAGGTGCTGATTGTCGACGATTCGGTCGTCGCGCGATCGGTGCTGGGGCGGATGGTGGAAGGCACGCGCCGTTTCCGCGTCGCTGCCGCCTATAGCGATGTGCGGGCGGCGCTCGAGTATCTGAAGACGCACAGCGTCGACATCATCCTGCTCGATATCGAGATGCCGGGGATCGACGGCATCACCGCGCTGCCCGATGTGATCGCGGCGGGGCGCGGGGCCAAGGTGCTGATCGTCTCGTCGGCGGCCGAGCAGGGCGCGGCGGTGACCGTGCAGGCGCTGGCGCTGGGCGCGGCGGACACGCTGGTAAAGCCCGGCATCGGCGCGTTCGGCGGCCGCTTCGCCGAAGTGCTCGAGGAGCGGCTCTCCCGCCTGATCGAGGCCCAGGCCCATGCCCATGCGCAGCCCGAGCCTGCGGTGCAGCATCCGCAATATCAGTTTCCCGCCCAGGCGCCCGAGGGCTTCGATCTGGTTGCGATCGGCGCCTCGACGGGCGGCATCCACGCGCTCAGCCAGTTGCTGCGCGCCATCCCGGCGCGCTTCCAGGTGCCGATCCTGGTGACTCAGCACCTGCCGGTTTCGTTCATGAGCTATTTCGCCACGCAGCTCGCGGTGCTCGGCGGCCGGCCCTGCGAAGTCGCGGCCGACCGGATGCGTATCCGGCCCGGCCGGATCATCGTCGCCCCGGGCGACGCGCATCTACGCGTGGTCCGCACGTCCGACGGCGCGGCGATCCGCCTGACCCATGAGAAGGCGGCGAGCGGCTGCATGCCTTCGGTCGATCCCATGTTCGAAAGCGTCGCGGAGGTGTTCGGGGCGCGCGCGCTGGGCGTGGTGCTGAGCGGCATGGGGCGCGACGGCTGCGAGGGCGCCAGGGACCTGGTCGATGCCGGCGCGCGCGTGCTGGCGCAGGATCGGGCCAGCTCGGTGGTGTGGGGCATGCCCGGCGCGGTGGCCAATGCGGGCCGGGCGAGCGCGATATTGCCGCCGGACGAGATCGGGCGGCTGATCGCCCGCGGTGGAGGCGGGGCATGATCCCGGGCTCCACGCCGATCGCCTCGGCAGGCGCGATGAACATGATCGCGGCACTGCTCGAGCAGCGCGCCGGCCAGCAGATCGCGGCGAACCGCACCTGGCGGATCGAGACGGCGCTGAAGCCGATCCTGCGCGCGCGCGGGCTGGCCAGCCTGGACGAGCTGGTGGCCCAGCTGATCGCGGCGCGGACCGGGGAACTGGCGGACCTGGTGGTCGATGCGCTGCTCAACCAGGAGACCAGCTTCTTCCGCGACGCCGCCGTGCTCGACATGATCGTGGACGCGGCGGCGGAGATGCAGGCCGAGATCGGCGCCCGCCGGCTGCGCATCTGGTCCGCCGGCTGCTCGACCGGGCAGGAGCCGCTGAGCCTCGCCATGCTCTTTTCCGAACGCGGCCTGCCCGATCCCGAGATCGTGGCGACCGACGTCTCCCCCGCGGCGCTGGCGCGCGCACGGAGCGGCCGCTTCTCGCAGTTCGAGATCCAGCGCGGCCTGCCGGTGCGCCGGATGATGACCTGGTTCGACACGGTGGGCGCCGATTGGGCCGCCAAGCCCGAGCTGGTGCGCAAGCTCCAGTTCCGCCAGCACAACCTGACTCTCGATCCCGCTCCGGCGGGCATGTTCGACATCATCCTGTGCCGCAACGTGATGCTCTATTTCTCGCTCGCGGTGCGCCGCAAGGTGTTCGACAGCCTGGCTTCGGCGATGCGGCCGGGCGGGTTGCTCGCTTTGGGCGCGGGCGAGACGGTGATCGGCCAGACCGATCATTTCGCACCCTGCGAGCGCTATCGCGGCTTCTATCGTCCGGTCGACGCGCCGGGGACGCTGCGCGCGGCGGGTTGATCGCGGCGGCCCTGCGCGGCTAGCGTCGTGCGCGATGCACAACGGCCTGGCCTTTCTCGACGCGCCTTCGCCCAATTTCGACGCGCGGGCGCTGCCGGTCACCATGATCGTGCTGCACTATACCGGCATGGAGAGCGCCGCCGCCGCGCTCGACCGGCTGCGCGATCCCGCGGCGAAGGTCTCTGCCCATTATCTGGTCGACGAGGACGGAACGATCCACCGGCTGGTGTCCGAGGAGAAGCGCGCCTGGCATGCCGGCCGCTCGCACTGGCGCGGGATCAAGGACGTGAATTCCGCCTCGGTCGGCATCGAGATCGTCAATCCGGGCCATGAGCATGGCTATCGCCCGTTCCCGGCCGGGCAGATGGGCGCGCTGATCCCGCTCGTCGCCGAGATCAAGGCGCGCTACGGCATCACCCGCGGCAACGTCGTCGGCCATTCGGACGTGGCGCCGGCGCGCAAGCAGGACCCGGGCGAGCTGTTCAACTGGCACGCGCTCGCCCGCCTGCGCCTGGCGCTGCCGCGGCCCACGAAGAACCTGATGGATCCCGGCTGGCCCGATGCCGGCTTCATCATGGCGCTCGAGCGTTTCGGCTATGACGTGACCGACGAGCAGGCCGCGGTCGTCGCCTTCCAGCGCCGTTTCCGACCCGAGATGATCGATGGCGAGATCGACATGGAATGCCGCTGCCTGCTGCTCGCGCTGCTCCTGCCCAAGCCCCAGGGCGACGAATAGTTACGCAGGCGTGCACCATTCCCATGCAGGATATTGCAAGTATAGGATGATCTATAGGAAGGGGGAGGTGGTTCCGCCGTGAGCAGCAATATCGGCCTTACATCCCTTGGCCCGGTCCAGGCCTATCTCTCCGGCGTCGCCCGCGCCGACGCGCGCGGCGGCGTGCCCGCTTCCGTCAACATCCCCACCGTCAGCGAGGCGACCGAAGCCGTGCAGCGGATCGCGCGCGTGCGCGGTGCCGATGGCGTGACCGGGCTGGGATCCGACTATCGCAAGATCGCGCTGGCGTCGGGCCTCAACGTTACCTGGCGAGTCGAGGTGATGGCCTGGGGCACCGCCGTGCTGCGCGCCGCCGAGCCGGGGAAAACGCCCTGAGCCCTTGCAGTCGCGCGCGGCTTCGCTAGAGCGGTCCGCGCCAGAGGGTTGGGCGGCCGCGGGTGCGCAAGCACGCGAGGAAAGTCCGGGCTCTACGGAAACACGGTGCCGGGTAATGCCCGGCGGGGGCGACCCCAGGGAAAGTGCCACAGAGAGCAGACCGCCTACCTCCTTCGGGAGCGGCAAGGGTGAAAGGGTGCGGCAAGAGCGCACCGCGCGACCGGCAACGGAAGCGGCACGGCAAACCCCACCGGGAGCAAGACCGAATAGGGGCGGCGCATGGGCCTGGTTCCGGCCCGTCGCCCGGGTTGGTTGCTGGAGCGGCGGAGCGATCCGTCGCCTAGAGGAATGGTCGCACATCGCCGTCAGGCGAGGACAGAACCCGGCTTATAGACCCTCTGGCATTTCACCTGATGGAGCGGCATCGCGCTTGCGCCGACCGAACGAGGGGCTATCTGGGCGGCATGGCAAGATCGACACGCTCGACCGACTGGGGGTTTCCGCGCTGGCGCGCCTATGGCGCCGAGCGCGAGGCCGTGCAGGTGCGCATGTGCGATCGCCATGGCTGCGACCAGCCGGGCGACCGGCCCGCCCCCAAATCGCCCAACAGCCGCGAGCGCTGGTATTTCTGCGAGGCGCATGCCGCCGAATATAACCGCAACTGGGATTATTTCGCCGGCCTGACCGCGGAAGAGGCGGCAAAGCGCGAGGCGGACGAGCGGCGCGACGCGTCTGGCTTTGCCGAGGCGAAGTATAATGGCTGGGCGGGGCCGGGCGACGGCAGCCGCTCGCGCGACGAGATGCGGGCGCTTGAAGTGCTCGAGCTCGAGGTCGATGCCGATTTCGAGGCGGTGCGCGGCGCGTGGCGGCGGCTCGCCAAGGTGAATCATCCCGATGTGAAGCCGGGCGACGCCGAAGCCGCGCAACGCTTCCAGGCGATCCAGGCGGCCTATGACGTGCTCAAGGCCGCCGAGGAACGGCGGACATGGAAGGGCGATTGAAGCCTCGCGTCCCCTCCAATTGGGGGCAAACCATCCTGGTCTGCGCGAAATGCTCGAAGAAGCTGAAGGGCGGCTTCGGGGCCAGGGAACGCACGCCGCTCGCCAAGGCGCTGCGCAAGCATCTCGGCTTGAAGAAGGGCCGCAAGGCCGAGTTGGGGATCGTCGAGGTGAAGTGCATGGGCGTCTGCCCGCGCGGCGCGGTGACGGTGGTCGATGCCGGCGGGCCGCGGGAGTGGCTGCTCGTGCCGAAGGGGACGGACCTGGATGTGGTGGCCGGGGAATTGGGGCTGGGGCGCAAGCCGTCCTAGCCGTCACGCGTCCCCTCCGGACCGGCTCCAGGATGACGATGGTGCGTGCGCGAATTCAGCCGGCGTAGCGTAGCGCCGTCTCGCGCACCAAGGCGATCATGTTCGGAATTCCCTGGGTCCGGTTCGAGCTCAGCTGGTTCTTCAGGTCGAACGGCGCGAGCGCGGCTTCGATGTCGGTCGCCAATATCTCGGCCGGGGCCTTGTCCTGTACCGTGAGCAGCACCAGCGCGATGATGCCCTTGGTGATCGCCGCATTCGAATCGGCGAGGAAATGGAGCCGGCCGTCGTCGCGCCTGGTGGGATAGACCCACACCGCGGCGGAACAGCCGCGGACCAGGGTGGCGTCGGTCTTGAGCGCATCGGGCATTGCCTCCAGCCCGCGGCCCAGGTCGATCAGCAGGCGATAGCGGTCATCGGCTTCGAGGAACGCATATTCTTCTGCCAAGTCGTAGAGGCTGGTCATGCCCCGCCGCTAGCCGGGTGGACCTCAGAGGTCCACCCCGGCCGCGATCGCTTCGAGCTTGCGGATGCGCTCCTTGAGATCGGCGATCTCGATCCGCGAGGCCGCAGTGGGCATGGCGGGGGCCGCTTCCGGCCCGTGATGGGCATCCAGCTCCTGGCGCTTCAGGGCCAGCCAGCCGCGCCAACCCGAAAGGCCGGCGGTGGTGATCATGCCGAGCCCGGCGAGGCCGGAGACGGCGAGGGTGAGGTACATAGTCGGATCCTGGGTCACGTCATGCCTCCCTTGGTCTGACGCATTCAGTTCTTGTCGCGCAGCGATTCGATCTCGCGGTCGAGACGAAGGCTGCCTTCGGTGTCGGTGATCACGCGTTCGAGGACCTGGACGCGCTCCTTGAGAGCGCGGATCTCGTCCTTGAGGCGGGCGTTCTCGACGGCGGCGACGCCATCCGTGGCAGTGCCGCCGCGATGGAGCTCGTCGCCGTCCTTGTCCTTGCGGATGCCGTAGCGCGCCTTGATGACGCTGCCGATCGTGACGATCACGACAATCGCGAAAACCATCTCGAACGGGTTCATTCCATTACTCCTTCAAGCGCGCTGCAAGGGATCAGTTCTGCTGGGCGGCCCGGGCGAGCCGCTCGGCGCGGCGGACGGGGCGGTCCCGCTTCTCGGCGAGGACAATAGCTCCCCCGCACAGTGCCGTCAGCACTGCGAACACTATGATGGCAATCATGTCGGACTTTCCTCTTACTGGCGGCGCATGCTGCGCCGCGTGGGAACTCTCAATTCAGTGGCGGGGCATCCCGCAGCTTCTCGATCTCGTCGGAGAGGTCGATGCCCTTGTCGGTCACGATCCGCTCCAGCACCCGGACCCGCTGTTCGAGCCGTTCGGTCTGCGCCGCATATTGGGCGGCCTTTTCGGCGACCATCTGCGCCTCGAGCTCCAGCTTGCGCTGCTGCAGGGCGATCCAGGGCTTGATGAACACGCCGCCGAGGATCGCCAGCAGCCCGCAGGAGATGCCCAGGATGGGGATGAGCAGGGGGCTGATCGACATCGGTATCTCCTCAGTTGTGCGGGCCGCGCAGCTGCTCGATCTCGCGGTCGAGCATATGGGCGCCGTCGGTCACGATCCGCTCGACATTGGCGAGCCGGTCCTTGACCGCGCCCAGTTCGGCGCGGAGCTGGGCATTTTCCTGGCTGAGCAGCTTGATCCGCTCCATCGCCTCGTCGCTGTTCTGCGGGTAGATCGCCTGGCCCCACGAACCGTCGAGCGGGTAGCCATGCTTCACGCGCATCCAGGTGGTGAGCACCCAGCCGAGGATCCCCGCGATGCCGACGATCGTGATCGCCGGGGCGAAGGCGGTGAAGAGTTGAACCTTTTCCATCTCTTTTCTCTCCTTGGGCCGTCGCTCAGCGCAGGCCGTCGATTTCGCGGGCCACGCGCTCGGCGGGGTCGGTGGCGATCCGTTCCAGGACCGCGATCCGCTCCTCCAGCCGGCTGATCTGGCCGGTCAGCCGCTCATTCTCCGAGGCGAGCAGCGCGATCTTGCGGTCTGCCTCCAGGTCTCCGCCCTGGCCCCGGAAGCTGCGGCGGCCGCGGCGGCCATCCTCATCCTCGATCGGGTAGCCATGCTTGGCGCGGACCCAGGTCTGGAAGGCCCGGGACGCCATCACCGCAGCGACGATCAGTACCGGTACCAGCCAACTCAACTCCCTCATTTCATCCTCCCTGTTGACGACCTGGCGATTGGCTCAGCGCAGGCTGTCGATCTCGTCGGCGAGCCGGGTGTTGCGGCTCGTATAGTACATCTCGATATCGGCCAGGCGGCGGTCGATGTCGCGGAACTTCGAGCGGACCTCGGCGGTCGAGCGGCTCGGGTTGCTGCGCACGCCCTGCCAGAACTTGGCTTCCTCGGGGCCCTGGTAGAGGCCATAGGGCTTGGCCGGGGCCAGCCAGGCGATCAGCAGATAGGCGACCAGGCCCATCGGAAAGGTGCTGAAGGTGACCAGCACCATGCCGAGGCGGAGCCAGATCACGTCGATGCCCGTATAGTCCGCCAGGCCCGAACACACGCCCAGCCACTTGCCGTTGGCCTTGTCGAGATAGAATTTGGTGCGGCTCGACATCTCAGTTCCTCCGGGAAATATCGTAGGGGCTCTGTTCGGGAAGCGGGTCCCGGACCGGGCGGAAATCGGGGTTGTCGGCGGCGATGATCCGCTCGACGGTGAGCAGGCGTTCCTCGAGCTGGCGGGCGGTATAGTGCAGCTCGTCCAGCAGCTTCTCGTCCTCGTTGGTGATCGTGCCCGACTGCTTCCACTTGGTGATGTAGTGCATGATCACCCAGGGGAGGCCGATGAAGAGCATCCCGACGATGACGATGGGAAGGAAGACGTCTTCCATCGCTTATTCTCCCTTGCCGAGGCGCTTCTTCAGGGCTTCGAGCTCGGCATCCACCTTCTCCGACGAGCGGAGTTCGGCGATTTCCTCGTCGAGCGTCTTCGGCGCGGCGCCCAGGCCGGCGGCATCGGCGCGGCCCTCGGCCAGGTCGACCCGGCGCTCCAGCACGTCGAAGCGCGAGAAGGCGTCCTGCATGCGGCTGCCATTGGTCATCTCGCGCAGGCGGACCCGGTTGCTCGCCGTCTCCAGGCGGGTGACGATCGAGTTCTGGCGGGCACGGGCCTCGCGCAGCTTGGTCTGGAGCTTGTTGATGTCCTCCTCCGAAGCGCGCAGCGCCTCGTCGAGCACCGAAATCTCCTCCGAAAGCTGCTCGCACATGTCGACGGCCTTCTGCTTCTCGACCAGCGCGGCCTTGGCCAGATCCTCGCGGCCCTTCGAGAGCGCCAGCTCCGCCTTCTCGGTCCAGCTCTCCTGGAGCTTCTCGAGCTTGGCGATATGGCGGCGCATCTCCTTCTGGTCCGCGATGGTGCGGGCCGCGGAAGCGCGGACCTCGACCAGGGTTTCCTCCATCTCGAGGATGATCATGCGGACCATCTTCGCCGGATCCTCCGCCTTGTCCAGCAGGTCGGTGACGTTGGCGGCGATGATGTCACGGGTTCGCGAGAAGATACCCATTTCGTCGTTACTCCTTCGTTTCTGTTTCCTGCCGGGAGGGGCCTAGGGGGTGACCCCTCCCGTCAGGTTTCCGCTCGCGAGGGGCTGCGAGCGGGAGACCCTTGTCGTTTCGTTCAGGCCATCACCGGGCCGACCGTGCCGGCCATGATGACCAGGCTGGCGGCTACCGAAAGAGCCACCGAGAAGAAGGCGTTGCGGTAGTAGGCGGCGTTGGCGGTCATGTTCCTGTTCCTTGAACCTTGGCGTTTTCCTGGCCCGTCAGCGGGCTTGCTCAAAGCATTGCAGGGGGCGTGCCAATTTGTGAAAACCGCAGAAATCTGCCGTTTTTACCATTCATTCGGCGTTCAGGTGCGGGATTGCACTTGCCAAGTGTTGGGAAAATACACCAAGGATTTGGCATGGAGCGCATAACCCAGGTCATCGGCCAGTCCTCGGCATTTCTCGACGCGCTGGAACGGGCCAGCCGGGCCGCGGCGCTCGATCGCCCGGTGCTGGTGATCGGCGAGCGTGGCACCGGCAAGGAGCTGGTCGCCGAGCGCCTTCACCGCCTGTCCCCGCGCTGGGACCAGCCGCTGGTCACGATGAACTGCGCGGCCCTGCCCGAGACGCTGATCGAGGCCGAGCTGTTCGGCCATGAGGCGGGAGCCTTTACCGGCGCGACCAAGGCGCGGGTGGGCCGGTTCGAGGAGGCGCATCGCGGCACGTTGTTCCTCGACGAGCTGGGCACGCTTTCGATGGGCGCGCAGGAACGGCTGCTGCGTGCCGTGGAATATGGCGAGATCACGCGGATCGGCTCGTCGCGGCCGGTGCAGGTCGATGTCCGCATCGTCGCGGCGACCAATGAGCATCTCCCCGAGCGCGTGGAGAAAGGCAGCTTCCGCGCCGACCTGCTCGACCGGCTGAGCTTCGAAGTGGTGACGCTGCCGCCGCTCCGGCACCGCGGCGGCGATGTCGAAGTGCTGGCGGAATTCTATGGCCGGCGCATGGCGTCCGAGATCGGCTGGGTGGACTGGCCGGGCTGGGGCCCCCACGCGCTCGACATCCTCACCCACTATGACTGGCCCGGCAACGTCCGCGAGCTGCGCAACGTCGTCGAGCGCGCGGTCTATCGCTGGGAGCAGGATGGGCCGATCGACGCGATCGAGATCGATCCCTTCCAGTCGCCCTGGCGGATGCGCCCGATGCAGGGCAGCGCTTCGTCCGCGCCGGCGCCCGCCGCCGAGCTCGTGCCGATCGTGCTGGAGGCGCAGCCCGCGATCGTCGCGGGGGCGGCGGACTTCAAGGGCCGGGTGGCGCGCTTCGAGAAGGAACTGCTCCAGCGTGCGCTCGCCGATCATCGCTTCAACCAGCGCGCCACGGCGGAAGCGCTGGGGCTCACCTATGACCAGCTGCGCCACGCGCTGAAGCGGCATGAACTGCTCCAGGCGGGGGGCTGATCATCGGCCCGTCGCCATCTCCATTCTACTCCCCGTCATCCCCGCCTTCGCGGGGATGACGGCGTAAGATAAGCTCTTGCAAATCAAGCTAATGATTAGCGTTTGCAACAGTAATTCCGCCAATCGCCCGCGATCGGAATTTTCATTTGCCCGACGCAACGATTTTTCCGCGACAGCGGCGAATTTTGCGCGCTAGGGGAGGGACCGCATCGCCCGGCGGTTCGTTGGCCGGGTGAACCCCCTGGTGACCTGGAGAGACCCGCATGGCTTTCGAACTTCCCCCGCTTCCGTTCGACAAGGACGCGCTGGCGCCGCACATGTCGGCGGAGACGCTCGACTACCATTACGGCAAGCACCACAAGGCCTATGTCGACAAGACCAACGGCTTCATCGCCGAGAAGGGCCTGGAGGGCCGCAAGCTCAGCGAAGTGATCGCGCATGCCAGGGCCACCGGCGACAAGGGCCTGTTCAACAACTCGGCGCAGATCTGGAACCACAGCTTCTTCTGGCAGGGCCTGACCGGCGAGAAGACCGCGCCGAGCGGCAAGCTCGCCGAACTGATCGACGCGCAGTACGGCTCGACCGACGAGCTGGTGAAGAAGCTGATCGCGGAATCGACCAACCATTTCTCGAACGGCTGGGGCTGGCTGGTGCTCGACGGCGATGCGCTGAAGGTCACGTCGCTCCACGACGCCGATACGCCGGTGGTCTATGAGGGCATGAAGCCGCTGCTCACGATCGACGTGTGGGAGCACGCCTATTACATCGACTATCGCAATCTGCGTCCGAAATATCTCGAGACGATCACCGCGAACATCATCAACTGGGACTTCGTCTCCCAGAACCTCGATGGCGCCGGGGTGAGCCGCGCGGATCAGGACAGCTGATCCTTCGCGACCTGGATCTGGAAGGGGCGTCCGAGTGATCGGGCGCCCCTTTTCATGGGCCGCGTCTTGCGGCGACGGGGTGTTCAGCCGGCGTTCAACCGGGGCGGGCGAGCTTTGCCCTTCATCTGCTTGGGAATGCCCCGATGCGCCGCCACCTGATCCTCGCGCCCCTGCTGCTCGTCGCCGCGCCTGCTTCAGCGCAGATTTGGGGCGGGCCGGTGATGCAAGGGCCGTCGGGTAGTGCGATGAGCCACGACCAGAGCGCCGCCGAGACTGCAAAGATCCGCAGTGATATCCGTGCCGGCCGCGACAGCGGGCAGCTGACCCGGGGCGAGGCCAGGCAGCTCAAGCGCGAGGCCTATCAGATCGATACGCTGGAGGAGCGCTACTCCGCCGGCGGGCTCTCGCCTTCGGAAGAAGCTGAGCTGTTCGCCCGGCGCGAGGCGCTGCGCAGCGATGTGATCGCCAAGCGCAGCGGCCAGCGCAAATAGCTCAGACCTCGCCGTAGAGCTCGCGCTGGACGCGCTCCAGTTCCTCGGCGTAGCGGCGCCGGGCATGCCGCTCGGTGATCAGCCCGAGGACATCGCCATCGGGGCCCGCCACCACCAGATCGTCCGCCACGACGCGGTCGAACGCCTCCAGCACCGCGCCGATCCCCATCTCGGGAGCGAGCCTGGCCTGGGGCAGCTTCCCCAGCGTGCCGATCTCCACCACCGGCTCCACCTCCGGCGACCAGGCGGCGGCCGTATCGACGATGCCGGCATAATGGCCCTCCCCGTCGAGCAGCACCACGCGCGTGGTCGAGCCGAGCGGGAAGCGATCCCGGAACGCCGAGACGCTGGCATCGGCGGCGAACCGGGGCACGTCGCGGCGCATCATCTGCCCGGCGGTGAGCGCCCGCATCCAGCCGACGTCGCGGCCGCTGCGCAGCGTCTCGCCGCGCAGATGCAGCCGCCAGGTGGAGAAGCTGTAGCCGAAGGTCGCGCGCGCCACGGTGGAAGAGATCAGGCTGGCGGCCACCGCGACGCCGGTGATGCTGAAATCATGCGTCACTTCCAGCACCAGCAGCGACATGGTGAGCGGGCCGCCGACCACCGCCACGGCGAGCGCGGCCATGCCGACCACGGTGGCGTCGTCGGGGGCGAGGACATGGAGGCCGGGAATTTCCGCCAGCACCACCTGATAGAGCCGCCCGACCAGCGAGCCGAGGAACAGCGAGGCGAAGAACAGGCCGCCGCGGAAGCCGAAGCCGAGCGACAGCGCCGAGGCGAGCATCTTGAGCAGGATCGTCAGCGCCAGGCCGGCGATCGTCACTTCGGCCATCAGGTTGAGGTTGAGCGCACCATGCCCGCCGGAGAGCGTCTGGTGCGAGAGCAGGCCGAGCGGCACGAGCAGGAGCCCGCCGACCAGGGGCGCCCAATGCGCGGGCAGCGGCGAGCGATGCACGGCGCGCTCGACCAGCGAGACCATCCGCATCAAGGCGATCCCCAGCCCGGCGCAGAGCAGCCCGAGGATCGCGTAGAGCGCATAGTCGGCGGTGCCGATCGGGTGCATGCCGCCGGCCGCGATCACATAGGGCGTCATGCCCATCGCCCGCGCGAGCACGGCGGCGGCGAGCGCGGCGAGCATCACCGGGGCGACGGTGGCGGTGCTATAGGCGCCGAGCACCACTTCGAAGGCATAGAAGGCGCCGGTCAGCGGGGCGCCGAACGCGGCGCTGACGGCGGCGCCCGCGCCTGCCGCCATCAGCGTGCGCAAGTCGCTCCGCCGGAGCTTCATCTTCTGCCCGAGCAGCGATGCCAGGCCGCCGCCCGCCTGGGCATAGGCCGCCTCGAGCCCCACCGATGCGCCGAAGCTGTTGGAGAGCAAGGTGGTGCCCACCACCGTCGCCGTGTCCCGCGCAGGGATGCGGCCGCCGTGCAGCGCATTGGCTTCGACGATGTCGACGGCCTGGCGCCGGCGCAGGAACCACAGGACCAGGCCGAGCAGCGCGCCGCCGATGGGCAGGGCGATCAGCCGCCAGGGCGCGATCGCCTCCGCGGCGCTGAGATGCTCGCCTTGCGCCAGGCCGAACAGCAGCCGCTGGGTGCCGCGCGCGATCTGGCCGAGCGCGATCGCGCAAAGGCCCGCACCCACCCCGACCAGCAGCGCCAGTGCCAGGAACCCTGGGGCGCTGGAGCGGATCCGGCGGCGCAGCCAACTAGCCGCACGGACCATCGGATAGCGTGCGTGCGACACCGCGCCCGCTCACTCCTGGGGCGGGATCGGCGCGTCCTCGGGCTTTTCCAGCTGCAGGCCGTGCTTGAGCAGCAGCGGGATGTTGAGCATCGCGAACGCCAGCGTGACCGGGATCATCACCCAGGTCTTGAAGAGGACCCACTGATCCCAGGTGACGAAGTGGCGAACGATCTCGTTCGCCACCGCGGCGGCGACGAAGAACAGCGCCCAGTTGATCGTCAGCAGCCGCCAGCCCTTGGCCGAGAGGCCCGGATAGGCCTGTTCGAGCAGCATCTGGAGCAGCGGCTTGTCGGCGATCACGCCATAGCCGAGCACGATCGCGAACATCGCATAGATGATCGTCGGCTTGATCTGGATGAAGGTCTGATCGTGGAAATAGAGCGTCAGGCCGCCGAACAGGAGCACGAAGGCGGCCGTGATCCACAGCATCGGCGAGACGTGGCGCGTCTTCCACCAGCTCAGCGCGATCGCCGCGGCCATCGCGACCATGAACGCCACGGTGGCGGCGAACACGCGCGCGAGCACCGGCCCCTGGGCCAGCGAATTGACCAGGAAGAACACCGCGAGCGGGCCATAGTCGATCAGCATCCGCACGCCGGGCGTGGCGGCCTTCTTCTCAGCCATTGGTAAGCTCCTCCACCCCGGCAATGATGCGCGCGACTTCCTGCGCGTCGAACGGACGCAGGTCGTCGACCTTCTCGCCCACGCCGATCGCATGGATCGGCAGGCCGTATTTCTCCGCCGCCGCGACGAGCACGCCGCCGCGCGCGGTGCCGTCGAGCTTGGTCATGACGAGGCCGGTCACGCCCGCGACTTCCTTGAACACTTCGATCTGGTTCAAGGCGTTCTGGCCGGTGGTCGCGTCGAGCACCAGCACCACGTCGTGCGGCGCCGCCGGATTGAGCCGGCCGAGCACGCGGCGGATCTTGGCCAGCTCGTCCATCAGCTCGCGCTTGTTCTGCAGGCGCCCGGCGGTATCGACGATCAGCACGTCGGTGCCGATCTCGGTCGCCTTCTTCACCGCCTCGAACACGATGCCGGCGGCATCGCCGCCCTCGGCGCCGGAGACGATCGGCACGCCGATCCGCTCGGCCCAGGTGCGAAGCTGCCCGATCGCGGCGGCGCGGAAGGTGTCGCCGGCGGCGAGCATCACCGAATAATCCTGTTCCATCAGCAGGTTGGCGAGCTTGGCGATCGTCGTGGTCTTGCCCGAGCCGTTGACGCCGATGACCAGGATCACCTGCGGACGGGGAAAGGCCTCGATCTCCAGCTTCTTCGCTACCGGCTCGAGCGCCTTGGCGACTTCGTCGGCGACGACGAGGCGGATGCCGAGCTCCTCCATGTTGCGCTCGAACTGGCCGTCGGCCAGCCGCTGGCGCACGCGCGCTGCGGTGGCGGGACCGAGGTCCGAGGCGATCAGCGCTTCCTCGATCTCGTCGAGCGTCGCGTCGTCCAGCCGCGCCAGGCCCAGGCCGGCAAGGTTGCCGATCAGCCGGTCGGACGTCTTGCGGAAGCCGCCGAGAAGGCGCGCGTGCCAGCTGGGGCCGCTCATGCGATCAGCTTCCCGTCCCGGACGTCCACGATCTTGAGGCTCACAATCTCTCCGACTTGGCTTGGGGCGAGGCGGACCTCGGCGAAATTGCCGGCATGGCCCCGGTCGCCCGGGCGCTCTACCAGCACTTGCTGCGTGCTGCCTACCAGGCTTTGCAACCAGGCGGCGCGGATCCGGGCGGCGGCGGCGCGCAGGCGAGCGGCGCGGGCCTTTACCACTTCGGGCTCGACTTGCGGCATCTTCGCGGCAGGCGTGCCGGCGCGGGGGCTGTAGGGGAAGATATGGGCATGGACGATGCCGCATTCCCCGATCAGCGCCAGCGTGTTCTCGAACATGGCTTCGCTCTCGGTGGGGAAGCCGGCGATCAGGTCGGCGCCGATCGCGATTTCGGGGCGCGCCGCGCGCAGCCGCTCGACCAGCGCAACCGATTGGGCGCGGTCGTGCCGGCGCTTCATGCGCTTCAGCACCATGTCGTCCCCCGCCTGGAGCGAGAGATGGACGTGCGGCATCAGGCGCGGCTCCCCGGTGAGCAGGGCGAACAGCCGGTCGTCGACTTCGATCCCGTCGAGCGAGGAAAGCCTGAGCCGCCGAAGCTCCGGCACATGCGCCAATATGCGCTCGACCAGCTGGCCCAGGCTCGGTGCGCCGGGCAGGTCGGGGCCATAGCTGGTCAGGTCGACGCCGGTCAGCACCACTTCGGCATGGCTCTCGGCAAGCTGGGCGACGCGGTCGATCACGGCACCTGCCGGGACGGAGCGGCTGTTGCCGCGGCCATAGGGGATCGCACAGAAGGTGCAGCGATGGTCGCAGCCATTCTGCACTTCCACGAACGCCCGGGCATGCGTCGAGAAGCTGGCGGCGAGATGGGGCGCGGTTTCGCGCACGGCCATGATGTCCTGCACCGCCACCGGCTCGGGCGAGAGCCAGGCGTCGGGCCGCAGCTTCTCGGCATTGCCGATCACCCGGTCCACCTCGGGCATCGCCGCGAACGCTCTTGGGTCGATCTGCGCCGCGCAGCCGGTCACCACCAGCTCGGCGCCCGGCCGTTCGCGCCGAGCGCGGCGGATCGCCTGGCGGGTCTGCTTGACGGCCTCGTTGGTCACCGCGCAACTGTTGATCACGATCGTGTCGCGATCGGACAGTAAAGTGCGGATCGTCTCGCTCTCCGCGAGGTTGAGCCGGCAACCCAGACTGATGACGTGAGGGGATGACATTTGGCCGGTGATCTAGGCGCAGCTACACGCGATGTCCACGCGAAGACCCGCGAAATACTGGGCTTCTGGTTCGCGCTCACGCCCGAGCAGCATTTCGCCAGCTCGGCGAAGCTCGATGCGGAGATCAGGTCGCGCTTCGGGCCACTGCGCGATCTGGTGCTGGGCTCGGGGGCCAGGAGCTGGCGCGACGATCCCGAGACCCTGCTCGCGGCGATCATCCTGCTCGACCAGTTCAGTCGCAACATCCATCGCGGCACGGCCCAGGCCTTCGCCGCCGATCCGCTCGCGCTGCAGCTGGCGCTGGAGGCGATCGGCAAGGGCTGGGATGCCGGAATGGGCAATGACCGGCGCCAGTTCCTCTATCTGCCGTTGGAGCATGCCGAGGACCCGGCGATGCAGAAGCTGAGCGTGGAGAAGTTTGGCGCGATGGGCGATGCCCATGTGCTCGATTTCGCCCGGAAACATGCCGAGGTGATCGCGCGCTTCGGGCGCTTCCCCAGCCGGAACGCGGCGCTGGGTCGGGAATCGACGGCGGCGGAGGCGGCGTTCCTCAACGAGGAAGGGGCGGGGTGGTAGCCTGTTGCTGGCGCCCGCCCTCCCGCGAGCGCATGAGAAGGCGTCAGGCCGCTCCAGGCCGCCCGCCCGCGGCATCCGGATGGCGTTCCAGCCTTATGTCGCGTCGTGCGAGCAGGACGCCGCCTTCGCCCTGGCCAAGCCGCACGATCCCGCTGCCGCCGCGCAGTTCCTGTCGGGCGCGATAGGCGGGCGTGACGCCGAACTCGCCGTCGAACACCAGGTCGTCGACATAATAGGGTCGCCGGCCCGGCTCGCCGATGAAGAGATGGACGTGCGCGGGCATCGTCATGTCCGGATAGGGCGCCGGCTTGATCGTGTCGAAGGCATAGGTCCCGTCCGCGCCGGTCCTTGCCCAGCCGCGCAGCCGGCCGTGGCGGCGGCTCCATTCGGTCTCGCCGGTGCCATCGGCATAGAGGCCGCGCGCATTGGTGTGATGCGCATAGACGATCACGCCGGGCGCCGGAGTCCTCCCGTCCGCCGCGAATATGCGGCCGGTCAGGCGCATCCGCGCGCCGGGCTCCTCGGGCGGGGCGAGCGATACCCTTGCGGAAAGCATGTCCGGCGCGCGCTCGCCTACCGCCTGGCATCCTTCGCAGTCATAGAGGTCGGGCCGGGCTTCGGCATGGGCGCCGCCGCCGGATGGCAGCAACACGCTCGCGCTGGCCAGGCCGCCCGCCGCACCGCCCAATAGGACCAGAGTCGTTCGACGATCGAGCATGCCGATTTCTCCGCCTGCCATATGTGCCGGCTGCGAAGGATAGACGATGTCGGGCCCGGGCGGAAGTTCAGCCCGCCAGCCGCCGATCGTCCGAAGGCGCTGCGGGCGCTGCCTGTGCGCTCGATCCGGTCAGGATCAGCCGTCGCTCGGCAAGCAGGCGGCGCACGCCGCTCACCGACAGCGGCTTGCCATAATGCCAGCCCTGCGCCTTGGCGCAGCCCGCGGCGCGCAGTCGCTCCTCGATCGCGCCGTCCTCCACGCCCTCGGCAGTGATCGGCAGGTTGAGGCTCTCGCCCAGGCTGATGATCGCATTGACGATCGCGGCCGAGTCGGCGCTGGTGTTGAGCGACATGACGAAGCTCTTGTCGATCTTGATCCGGTCGAAGGGCAGCGCGCGCAGATGCGCCAGCGACGAATAGCCGGTGCCGAAATCGTCGAGCGCCAGCCGGGCGCCCTGATTCTTCAGGCTGCCGACGATCGACTGCGCCAGCGCCAGATTGTCGAACAGCGAACTTTCGGTGATTTCCACTTCGAGCCGGCTCGCTGGGAAGCCGGTCTCGGCCAGCACCTTGATGATCTTCTGCGCCAGCCAGGCGTCGCGCAGCTGCCAGGGCGAGATGTTGATCGAAAGCGTGAGTGCGGGATCCCAGTCGCGCGCGGCGACGAAGGCCTGGCGCATGATCGAGAGCGACAGGTCGGCGATCATTCCCGTCTCTTCCGCGATCGGAATGAACAGCTCGGGGGAAATCAGCCCGCGCGTGGGGTGCTCCCAGCGCGCCAGCACTTCGAAGCCGTGCAACCGGTTGGTGGTCAGGTCCACCTGCTGCTCGAAATAGGGGACGATCTCGCCGCGCGGGATCGCGGTGCGCAGCCCGCTCTCCAGCTCGTTGCGGATCTGGAGTTCGCGCTCCATCGAATGATCGAACCAGGCATAGCGGTTTCGGCCCGATTTCTTGGCCGCGTACATCGCGATGTCGGCCGAGCGCATCAGCGCGTCGATGCTCGCGCAGTCGAAGTCCGAGCGCGCGATGCCGAGCGAGCAGGAGATGTGCAGGCGCAAGCCCTCCGCCTCGAAGGGCTGGGCCATGCGGCTGACCAGCCGCTCGGCGATGCGCTCCACCACGGCCGGTTCGGTGGGATCGAACAGGAAGCCGCAGGCGAACTCGTCGCCGCCCAGCCGCGCGGTGAGCGCGATCGGCGGCATGACATGCGCGATCTCGGCGGCGACGGCACGCAGCAGCGCGTCGCCCACGGCATGGCCGTGCATGTCGTTGATCGTCTTGAAATGATCGAGGTCGAGCATGATCATCGCCATGGCCTTGCGGCGGCGCTGGGCGCGGACGAACATCGCCGCGCCTTCCTCGGCAAGGCTGCGGCGGTTGTAGAAGCCGGTCAGCGGATCGCGATTGGCGAGTTGCTGGGCGCGCTCCTCGGCGGCGGCGCGGACCTGCACCTCGTGGCTCAGCTCCGAATGCCGGCGCCAGCCGAACAGGATCAGCGCGACGTTGAGCAGCAATGCGATGACGAGCGTGCGGTCGGCGGGGGCGCCGCCTTCGAAATAATATTGCAGCGTCTTGGAGAGCACGGCGCTGCCGGTGCCGATGAAGAGCAGAATCGCGGCAACGCTGATCGCACCCGACAACAGGGCCGGGCGCGGGGCGCTTCGCGATAAGGCTTGTTCTTCGTGGTCCAGCGACATGCCGGGAACGATCCCCCAACTGCAACCGGGTTCGTTTCTCACGCACTCGGTATAGAACGGGTTAAGCCGACGGCATGTTCGCGCAATAAATGCAGTTCGCTCATTCCCCCGGCAGGCGCGGCGAGGCGTTTGATGCACTTGCCTCCCACGCTCCGATGGAGTAGGGGCCGCCGCGACCGTTCTCTTCGAACGCGAAACATTTGCCGCCCCGAGGGGCGACGCTGGCTGACGAGGTTTCGTCCGCCGGCGTGTTTTGCGTTTTGACGGGCCATGGTCGGATTTGGAGTTTTTTGGTCGATGTTCGAAAGTCTGAGCGAACGGCTGGGTGGCGTATTCGAGCGCCTGCGTGGTCGTGGCGCGCTGACCGAGGCCGATGTCCGCACCGCCATGCGCGAAGTGCGGATCGCCCTGCTGGAGGCCGATGTCGCGCTTCCGGTGGCGCGCGACTTCGTCGAGAAGGTGACCGAGAAGGCCATTGGCCACGAGGTGCTGCGCTCGGTCACGCCGGGCCAGCAAGTGGTGAAGATCGTCCACGACGCGCTCGTGGACATGCTGGGTCCGGACACGGCCGAGCTTTCGATCGACGTGACGCCGCCGGCCGTGATCATGCTTGTCGGCCTCCAGGGCTCGGGCAAGACGACCACCACTGCCAAGCTCTCGCGCCTGCTCAAGAGCCAGGGCAAGAAGGTGATGATGGCGTCGCTGGACGTGAATCGTCCCGCCGCGCAGGAGCAGCTCGCCGTGCTCGGCACCCAGACCGAGGTGCAGACGCTGCCGATCGTCGCCGGCCAGCAGCCGGTGGAGATCGCCAGGCGCGCGCTGAATGCCGCCAGGCTTCAGGGCTATGACGTCCTGATGCTCGACACCGCCGGCCGCCTGCACGTCGACCAGGCGCTGATGGACGAGATGAAGGCGGTGGCGGACATCGCCCGGCCGAACGAGATCCTGCTCGTCGTCGACTCGCTTACCGGCCAGGACGCGGTGAATGTCGCGACCAGCTTCTCCGAGCAGGTGCCGCTCACCGGCGTGATCCTCACCCGCATGGACGGCGATGCGCGCGGCGGCGCGGCGCTGTCGATGCGCGCGGTCACCGGCAAGCCGATCAAGTTCGCCGGCATGGGCGAGAAGCTCGATGCGCTCGAGCCCTTCCATCCCAAGCGTGTCGCCGGCCGTATCCTGGGCATGGGCGACGTCGTCAGCCTGGTCGAGAAGGCGGCGGCGGCGATCCAGGAGGAAGACGCCGAGAAGATGGCGGCGCGGCTGGCCAAGGGCCAGTTCGACATGAACGACCTGCGCGGCCAGCTTGCCCAGATGCGCCGCATGGGCGGCCTGGGCGCGCTCGCCGGCATGATGCCGGGCATGAAGAAGGCGCAGGCGGCGGTCGACCAGGTCGGCGGCGACAAGGTGCTGATCCGCATGGACGCGATGATCACCTCGATGACGCCGAAGGAGCGCGCCAAGCCCGACCTGATCAACGCCAAGCGCAAGATCCGCATCGCCAAGGGCTCGGGAACGACCGTGCAGGACGTCAACAAGCTGCTGAAGATGCACCTCGAGATGCAGACCGCGATGAAGCGGCTGAAGAAGATGGGCGGGCTCAAGGGCCTGATGGGCATGCTCGGCAAGGGCGGTCCGGGCGGCGGCATGGGCGGCGTCGGCAACGCGCTGGGCGGCGCCGGCCTGGGCGACATGATGGGCAAGCTGGACGGCCCCGGTGGCGCCGGCGGGCTTCCCGGTCTCGGCGGCCCCGGCGCCCCGCAGCTCCCGCCCGGTTTCGAGAATTTTCTGAAGAAGAAGTGATCCCCCGCCCAGCCGTCAGGCGGCGGGGCAACAACCAGACCAGACCCGGTGCATGCCGGGCTGACGAATACGAAGAAGGAAGATTGTAATGGCTATTTCCCTGCGTCTGTCGCGCGGCGGCTCGAAGAAGCGTCCGTACTATCGCATCGTCGTTGCCGATGCCCGCTCGCCCCGCGACGGCAAGTTCATCGAGAAGATCGGCACCTACAACCCGCTCCTCGCCAAGGACGATGCCAAGCGCGTCGTGCTCGACAATGATCGCGCCACCTACTGGCTGGGCGTCGGCGCGCAGCCGACCGACCGCGTCGCCCGTTTCCTCGACGCCGCCGGCCTCAAGGAGCGCACCGCCAAGAACAACCCGAACAAGGGCAAGCCGGGCGAGAAGGCCGTCGAGCGTGCCGAGGAGCGTGCCGAGAAGCTGAAGGCCGCCGAGGAAGCCGCCGCCGAGGCGAAGGCCGAGGCCGCCGCCGCTGCCGCCGCGCCGGCTCCGGCCGCCGAGGAAGCCCCGGCCGAGGGCTCGAACGAGGAAACCGAGGCTGTGATGGCCGCCGAAGTCGAAGCGGCGACCGAAGAGCCGACGGCGGAAGCCGAGCAGGTCGCCGAGGCGACCGCCGAAGAGACCCCGCCGGCCGAGGCGTAAGCCTTGTCCAGCGATCAGCCCGTTACGCTCGCCGTCGTGATCGGCGCGCACGGCGTGACGGGCGAGGTCCGCCTGAAGGTCTTCGCCGAGGACCTGTCGACGCACCGCCGGTTCAATGGCGGTGCGCTGACGCTGAAATCGGTGCGCGGCGGGCCGAACGGCACGATCGCGCGCTTCGCCGAAGTGGCCGACCGCAATGCGGCCGAGGCCCTGCGCGGGACCGAACTCAGCGTCCCGCGCTCGGCGCTGCCCTCGCTCGGCGAGGGCGAATATTATCATGTCGACCTGTTGGGTCTCCCCGCCGTCTCCGATGAGGGCGCGGCGCTGGGCAAGGTCGTGGCGATCGACAATTTCGGTGCGGGCGACGTGCTCGAGATCGAGCGGCCGGCTGACGAAAGCGGCAAGGCCAAGCGCTTCATGGTGCCGATGATCCCCGCCGCCGTGCCCGAATGGGATGCCGAACGGCTGGTGGTGAGCGCCGCCTTCGTCGAATGACGCGCATCGCGGTCCTTTCCGACATCCACGGCAATCTTCCGGCCCTGATCGCAGTCGTCGCCGATGCCCGGGCGCGGGGCTGCACCCGCTTCGTCAACCTGGGCGACATCCTCTCGGGCCCGCTCTGGCCGGCCGAGACCGCCGCCTGGCTGATGGCGCGCGACTGGCCGACCATCGCGGGCAATCACGAGCGGCAGGTACTCACCGATCCACCGGCGCGGATGAACGCCTCCGATGGCTTTGCCAATGCCGTGCTGGGTCCGGAGGCGCTGGCCTGGCTGGCGGGCCTGCCGGCGACGCTGGCGCTGGAGGACATGTTCCTGTGCCATGGTACGCCAGACAGCGACGTCGCGCCGCTCACCGAGACGCTGGCGGGCGCGAGCCTGCGCGCCGCGAGCGAGGCCGAGCTTGCCGAGCGGCTGGCGGGGCGCGGGGAGGGGCGCATCCTGTGCGGCCACACCCATGTTCCGCGCCTGCTGACGCTCCCCGGCGGGCGCCGCGTGCTCAATCCCGGCAGCGTCGGGCTCCAGGCCTATGACGACGATCATCCCCGGCCCTATCGGGTCGAGAATGGCGATCCGCTTGCCCGCTATGCGGTGATCGACGGGGAGGAGATCGGGCTCCATGCCGTCGCCTATGACCATCGCGCCGCTGCGCGAAAGGCGGAGGCGGAAGGGCGCCCGGACTGGGCGATCGCGCTGGCCACGGGGCGGATGCGCTGATGGCCTGGTTCATATCCGAGGCATGGTTCGGCTGGCGCGCCCGCTAGGGGCCGGTTATCCTCCCCGCGAACATCGGGGGATATGCGCAATGAACTGGCACCGTACCGCGCTCGCCGTGGCGCTCTGCTGCCCGGCCATGCCGGCCGTCGCGCAGACGACGGAAGCGGCGCTCCAATCGCAGTTCGAGGCGATCGACCGCCAATTCGAGACCTTCCAGCGCGATACGCCTGTGCCGGGCCTGGTTTACGGCATCGTCGCGGAGGGGCGTCTCGTCCATGTCCGCGGCGTCGGCGTGCAGGATCTGGCCGAGAAGCGCCCGGTCACGGCCGACACGCTGTTCCGCATCGCCTCGATGACCAAGGCCTTCACTGCGCTGTCGATCCTGTCGCTTCGCGATGCCGGCAAGCTCTCGCTCGACGATTTCGCCGAGAAATACGTCCCCGAAATGCGCGGCTGGAAATATCCGACGACGGACAGCCCCCATATCCGGATCCGGGACCTGCTCTCCCATGTGGCCGGCTTCGTCACCGATGACCCCTGGGGAGATCGCCAGACGCCGATGCCCGAGGCCGAGTTCGCGAAGCTGCTCCGGGCCGGCGTTCCCTTCAGCCGCGTGCCCGAGACCGAGCACGAATATTCGAACTTCGGCTATGCGCTGCTCGGGCGGATCGTCGCCAAGGCGTCGGGCATGCCCTATCGCACCTATGTCGAGCGCACGATCCTCGCGCCGCTGGGCATGGGTTCGAGCGGATTCGAAGTGTCCGAATGGCCGATCGCGCGCCGCGCCATCGGCTATCGCTTCGAGGATGGCGTCTGGCGCGAGGAGCCGACCATGCGCGACGGCGCCTTCGGCCCGATGGGCGGGCTGCAGGTGAGCGCCAACGACTATGGCAAGTGGATCGCCTTCCTGCTCTCCGCATGGCCGCCTCGCGACGGGCCGGACACGGGGCCGGTCAAGCGCGCCACGGTGCGCGAACTGGCGCAGGGGCTGAACTTCGTGCGGGCCACTCCGCGCATGGGCGGCACGGCCAAGGACGGCTGCACGCAGGCCGCCGCCTATGGCAAGGGCCTGCGCGTGTCGCAGGACTGCCAGCTCGGGCTGATGCTCCATCATGGCGGCGGCTATCCCGGCTATGGCTCGCACATGCTCCTGCTGCCCGGGGCGGGCGTGGGCATCTTCGTCTTCACCAACCGCACCTATACCGGTGCCGCGGGCACGGCCTGGGATGCGATGTTCGCGCTCGACAAGGCCGGTGCGCTCCAGTTCGCCGAGCCGCCGGCGACTCCGGAACTGGTTGCGGCCCAGCAGACCGCGCGGGCCATCTATGCGGCGGGCGACGTCTCCGTCGCGGGTTCCGCCCTCGCGATGAATTTCCTGATGGATCGCTCGGCCGAGGGGTGGCGCGGCGATCTGGCGGCCCTGCGCGCGCAGCTTGGGGCGTGCACGGGCAAGGTCGAGCCGCTCTTCCCGAGCGGCGCGCTCTCCGTCGCCTTTCGCTGGCACTGCGACAAGGGGCTGCTCGACGGCACGGTGCTGCTGGCCCCGACTCGTCCGGCGACCATCCAGGCATTGCGCTTCCGGCCGAAACCCGCCGCCAAGCCTTGAGCGAGCGAGGCGATCCGGGGGCTTGACATTTTAAACCTACTGAGTTAGTGGGAATTTAGATGAGCAAGGCCCCCGGTCTGTCTCGAACCCCCACCGGCCACCCGGTCTGGATGGCGCTTTCCCATTACACCATCGGTCCCGAGGATGCGGAGCTGAGCTTCGCGGCGCGGCTGGCGCGCGAGAATGGCTGGACCGGCGCCGAGGCCGAGCGCGTGATCGAGGAGTATAGGCGCTTCTGCTTCCTCGCGGTGACGGCCGATCATCCCGTCACGCCCTCGGACCAGGTCGACCAGGCCTGGCACCTGCACCTCACCTATACCCGCGACTATTGGGAGCGCTTCTGCCCCCAGGTGCTCGGCCGCGCGCTCCATCACGGGCCCACGGCCGGCGGGCGAACGGAGGGGCATCGCTATTTCACCCAATATGCCGAGACGCTGCGCAGCTACGAGCGCGTCTTCGGCGCGCCGCCCGCGGATCTGTGGCCCGACGCGGGGCGGCGGCTTCTGGAGGACCACAAGGCGCGCCGCGTGCATCCGCGCGACGCATTCATCGTGCCCCGGAGGCCATTCCGGATCGCGCTGCCGATCTTGTTCGCGGTGCTCTCCGTCCTGGTCCTGGGGTATCTGCTGAGGAGCTAGGACTTATGTCGCTCGGACCCTTCGATCTTACCGGCGGGCCGTTTCTCATCCTCTATGGCGGGCTGCTGATCCTCACGATCATCGCCGGCTTCACCATTCCGCGCTGGCTCAGGCCCGAAGGCCGCACGCCGCGCCGCATCGATACCGAAGATCTCGCCTGGCTGGCGGGCGGCGGCACCCGCCTTGCCGAAACCGTCGCCGCCCGCCTGCTCGCCACCCGGCAGCTGGCGATGGCGGGCAAGAACAAGTTCACGCCCAGCCAGCTCGGCGGAGGCACCCCGGTGGAACGCAGCGTGCTCGCGCTGCCCGACGGGGCAAGTTGGGACCGGGTCGCCGGCGCAGTGGGCAGGCATGGCGAGCGCATCCGCGAACGGCTGATAGATGCCGGGCTGCTGATGGACGGGTGGAATGCGCTGCAGATGCGCTTCTTCCAGACGCTGCCCTATGTCCTGCTCCTTGGCTTCGGCTATGCCAAGCTGCTGATCGGCGAGGCGCGGGAGAAGCCGGTCGGCTATCTCACCGCGCTGCTGGTGGTCACCGGGATCCTCGCGCTGATCCGCTTCGCCGCGCTCGACCGGCGGACCCGCGCAGGACAGGAGGCGCTCGCCGAGGCGCGTGCGCGGAGCGAAAGGCTTCGCCGGGCTCCTGCCGGCGGCGAGACCGATCTCGCGGTGGCCCTGTTCGGTACCGTGGTGCTGGTCGGCTCGGACTGGGGCGGCTTCCACCAGATGCGCGCTACAAGCTCGGGCAGCGATGGCGGGAGCGGCGGCAGCGGTTGCGGTAGCGGCGGAGGGGGCTGCGGCGGCGGTGGCTGCGGCGGCGGTGGCTGCGGCGGTTGCGGGAGCTAGCGACCGCGCAGGATGGAGGCCGGGCGATCCGCGGGATCGTCCGGCCTCTTCATGTCAGGGCAGGGAGGCGCCCGACCTGACGTCGATCACCTTGTCGCCCCGATAGGCGAGCACGCCGTCGATCGGCATCCCCCGATCGATCGCTGCAGGCGGGAGCCGCGTCGATGATGTCGCAATCCGCCCCTTGCCAATCGCGTTCCCGGGGGGGAAAGGCTCCCATGCCCTTCGTCGCCACCATCCTCACGCTCTACCCGGAGATGTTTCCCGGTCCGCTCGGCATCTCGCTCGCGGGCAGGGGGCTGCGCGAGGGGCTGTGGAGCATGGAGGCCGTCCAGATCCGCGACTTCGCGACCGACAGGCATCGCTCGGTCGACGACACGCCGGCCGGCGGCGGAGCGGGGATGGTGATGCGCGCCGACGTGATCGCCGCCGCGCTCGACAGCGTCGTGCCGGGCCAGGGGCCCGCGCGCCCGATCCTCGCGATGACGCCCCGCGGCAAGCCGCTGACGCAGGATCGGGTCCGCGCGCTGGCCGACGGCCCCGGCGCGGTGATCCTGTGCGGCCGGTTCGAGGGGATCGACGAGCGATTGTTCGAGGCGCGCGACATCGAGCAGGTCTCGATCGGCGACTATATCCTCTCGGGCGGCGAGATGGCGGCGCTCACGCTTCTCGACGCTTGCATTCGCCTCATTCCCGGAGTAATGGGCGCGCCTTCCAGCGGCATGGACGAGAGCTTCGAAACGGGGCTGCTCGAATATCCGCAATATACCCGACCTGTCGAATGGGAAGGGCGCACGATCCCCGAAGTGCTGCGATCGGGGGATCATGCGAAGATCGAGGCCTGGCGACGCGCCCGTGCCGAGAGCGATACACGGCTACGGAGGCCGGACCTTTGGGAGCGCCACGAGGGCGCTCGGGTCCAACCTCCCTCTGGCGCGCGGCGACGAAAACAGGACGATGTGAAATGAACCTGATCCAGACGCTCGAAGCCGAGCAGATCGCCAAGTTCAACGCGGCGAAGAAGATTCCGGAGTTTCGCCCGGGCGACACCCTCAAGGTCGGCGTGAAGGTCGTCGAAGGCGAGCGCACCCGCGTGCAGAACTATGAGGGCGTGTGCATCGCCCGCTCGAACAAGGGCATGGGTTCCTCGTTCACTGTCCGCAAGATTTCCTTCGGCGAGGGCGTCGAGCGCGTCTTCCCGCTCTATTCGCCGAACATCGACAGCATCGAAGTGGTCCGCCGCGGTGTCGTGCGTCGCGCGAAGCTCTATTATCTGCGTGGCCGCACCGGCAAGTCGGCGCGTATCGCCGAGCGTCGCGAGGTCCGCACCGAGGCAGTTGCCGCCGAATAAGCCCGGCTGCATTCGAACGAGCGCGGGGCGCGGAGGCAGACGGCTTCCGCGCCCCGCTTCGTTTGTGCGCCATCGCGAGCTTCGTCGAGCCGGGCGGCGGGTTCGTCGCAGCACCGATTGAGACTCGGTCCCGGGCCGGGAACCATGCTTCCGAAGCCATGCCGGCATTTGGGGACGATCGATGCAATCCCGGTTCCGTATCGCCATGCTGGTGTTCCTGCTGTTGCTCGGCCTCCTCCAGGCATTGCCGGCCGCCGCGCAGCGATCGCGGAGCCTGCCGCTCGGGGAGCGCAGGAATCCCGAGGCGAATGTCGAAAATTGGTTCATTCAGCTCGAAGAATATCAGCGCTACCCGCAGGTAGCGCGCGATCTGCGTTGCCAGGCTCTGCTCGAAGAGATCGCCTGGATGTATTTCGGCACCGAGAACCTGCCGAGCATGCGCATTCAGGGCGTGGACACGCTCAAATGGGGCGCGCTGAAGCCCCGGATCTCCGCCGAGGAGGAGCGGTTGAGCGCCGCGCTTCGCAATGCCGCGCTGGCGCCGGCCGATCGCGCCTGGAACGCCGCGAAGCAATGGCCGGCATCTTCCTACAAGAACTATCTGAAACTCTACAACGGAGTCCGATATCACGCCGGACTTCATCTGGCCGGGGGACGAGGCGCGCAGGCGCTGAACGCCCGTTCGTCCCAATGCCTGGCCGATCCCGCCGCGGCTCCGCTCGCACAACAGGTCCAGGCCTTGCTGGCCAAGCCGATCCGCGGCCTTCCCACGATGGCGGGAGTGAGCTTCATGCAGGGGCTGCCGATGCGCCTGCCGGGCTATCTCTATCAGCCCGAAGGATATCGGTACATCGTCTGCGCATCGCTCGTCGAAAGCATCGCCAATCAGCGTTTCGGCCATGTGCCGGGCGCCGGCGAGCCCACCCCGCAGGGTTGGGAAACCGGCGCTACGGCGCGTCTGTCGTCGCAAGCGGCGGCGTTCCGCAGCCTGCACGTTCGCACCGCCCGGGCAATCCATCAGGCGGGGATGGGCGCCGTCGGCGCCGTCACTCCCGCGGACAGGCAGGCATGGCAGCAGAGCTACAGCTTTGCGGCGGTTCGAGTCTCGGGGTTGGCGCAGAAGGGCGTGGCCGAGGAGAAGTTGCGCGATCCGGCGATGGGGTGCTCCGGCTTTGCCGGCGTGAAGGAGATACTCGCCCCTGCCGCCTCGGCCACGATAGCGAGCGGTCCGGTCGGGATACGCTCCTGGCCCGATCGCCGCGTCGGCTATCTGGCCGATGACGCGGCGTTTCGCCCGATGTTCTGTTCGGCGCTCGTCCATGCCGCCTATAATTGGCGCGTCGTCGAGAAGGACTGGTTCCGGGCCCCGGCCGGGAAGCAGAGCCACTGGTCCCGCGCCGCGGGCTTCCCGGAGCCGGAGCCCGCATCCCCGGCCGAGTTGCAGATGCGCCAGGCCGTGCGCAAGGCGATACAGGCGTTGTACGAGGCGGGGCAGGTGGATGCGGAGGCGAAGCGCTGGGGCAATGGTCCGAACGCAGCCTACAGCGTCTATGGCGGGGACTATAACCTGTTGTTGAACAACGCGCAGAGCATCGTGCAGGCGCGCAAGGCGGTGGCGGCGTTCAACGAGCCGCGCCTTGCCTGTGCCAGCTTGCCCCAACTCGCGCCGGTGCTGGCGGCGGTGCGGCAGCGGCTGGCGGCGGAGGACGGACGCCGCTAGTCGTCGCCGCGGCCCGGCGCGTCAGCCCGCCGCCTGGAGCAGGTCCCGCAGCTTCTTCGCCGTATCGTGCCCCTTGAGCACCGATGCATAGCATTCCCGAACTACGCCGAGCGCGCCCGTCGACATCCGCTCGTCGTGCAGCACGCGATCGAACTCTTCCTTCAGATAATCCTCGCCGCGCTCGATTTCGCTCAGGATCGCTTCGTCGCCGCCACCCAGCACTCGGCGCAGATCCTCCACGCGGCGATGGATGGTCGCGGCGGTCGAGCCATATTCCGCCGGCGTGCCGCCCAGCTCACGGCTCTTGGCCGAGAGCGCGTCGATCACGCGGCGGCGTTCGTCGGCCATATCGTCGAAAAAGGCGCGGAAGCGGCCGGCATCGGCGTGCCTGGCCGAATGTTCGTAGCCGCGCACGCTGTCGATGGTGGTGACGATCAGGTCGTCCAGCTTGGACACGTCGTGATTGGTGGACATGCGGGTTCTCCCTGCGATCGGAATTCGCTGGAAGAACCCGGCACGGCCGCGGCAGGTTGCCGAAAATTGATGGTTAGTCAGATATTCAGGCGTAGCTGACGATCTCGAATTCGGTCCCGTCATGGTCGAGGAAATAGAAGCGCCGGCCGGGATCGTAATCGGCATGGTTGAACGGGATCAGCCCGGCCGCGACGACGCGGCGCTCGATCTCGTCGAGATCGTCGACCAGGATGCCGACATGATTGAGCGGACGGCCCTTCTCGAAGGTTGCCTGATCGGGCGTCTCGGGCGGAGTGTAGACCGCGAGATAGGTGCGATCGTCGCCGACATGGATGGTACGGCCGCCGTCGCGCGCCGGGCCTTCCCAGCGGATGTGCCAGTCGAACAGGTCGCCGAGCAGCTTCGCCGCGCGCTCGGGGCTGCGCACCGTCACGTTCACATGCTCGATATAGGGTTGGGACATGGATTTCCTTTCCGGTTGGATGCCATGTCGCGAGCAGCTACAACCTCAACCTAAGTTCAGGTCAAGCAGGAAATCGACGTGCGCGGGAACGAGCTTCTGACGATCGGCGAACTGGCGGCGCGCACGGGCATCGCGGTCTCGGCCGTACGCTTCTACGAAGGGAAGGGGATCGTGCATCCGATCCGCACGCGCGGCAATCAGCGCAGGTTCCTGCGTTCGGACATCCGCCGCATCTCCTTCGCACTGATCGCCCAGCAATTGGGCCTCACCTTGCCGCAGATCGCGGACGAGCTGCGCAAGCTGCCCGAGGGGCGCACGCCCACAAGCGAGGATTGGGCACGGATCAGCAGCGCCATCCGCCGACGGATCGAGGTGCAGATGGCCCAGCTCCAGCGCACGCTCGACGATCTCGACGGTTGCATCGGCTGCGGTTGCCTGAGCCTCCGGAAGTGCGCGCTCTACAATCCGGATGACCGCGCCGCGCTGAACGGCGCCGGTCCGCGTTTCATCCTCGTCTCGCGCAAGGTGGCGCTGGGCCTGGACTAAGGCACGGTTCTCGCGAGCCTCCGCCATCGGCTCGTCGCACGGCGCGCTCGAACCGTCCGCTCGGCGAGCGGGCGTTCCGGGCCTGTTCATCTGCCGGACAGCTTTACCGGAACACGCAAGGCGCGCCGGTGGGGGGCAATTTGAAGGAGGTTGCTCAATGCGTGTCATTTCCAAAAAGCAGGGGGTTCGCTTCCTGGCTGCCATGCTGGCCGTATCTGCGTCGGGCGGCGCATATGCGCAGCAGCAGAGCGCGCCCGATCCCAATATCGTCGTGAACGGTCCTGCCCCGTCCGCGATGACCGAAGGGCCCGAAATCAAGGGCGTCATCACCGCGCGCACCGGCGACAGGATGAAGGTCACGAGCGCCGATGGCGCAAGCACGACGATCGCCATCACCGACATGACGCGGGTCAAGGCGGGAGGCGGTCTGTTCGGTGGCAGCAAGCTCGCCCCGAACGCGCTGCTCAACGGACTGCCGGTCACCGTCAAGACGATGCAGGCGGACGGCGTGCTGGTGGCGAGCCAGATCAGCCTTCGGAAGAACGACCTCAGGACCGCGACGATGATCCAGAGCGGAACGTCGCAGCGCTTCGAGGAGCAGGCGGCGGCTACCGAGGCCCTGCGCGGCCGCATGGCCGATATCGACAAGTACAACGTCAAGAGCACGACGAACGTGCACTTCGATGTCGGCAAGACGGAAATTTCTCCTCAGGACAAGGCCGAGCTCTGCACCGCCGCGAATTCGGCCGGGCAGACGGAGAATGCCCTGTTGCTGGTGGTCGGCTATACGGATTCGACCGGAAGCGACGACTTCAACCAGGAACTCAGCGAAAAGCGTGCCGGCCGCGTCATCAACTATCTGCAGCAGGTCTGCGGATGGAAGCCGTACCGCATGCTGACTCCGACCGGCATGGCCAAGGCTGATCCGGCGGCGAGCAACGACACGCCCGAAGGCAAGGCGCAGAACCGCCGCGTTGCAGTGAACGTCCTGGTCAGCAAGAGCGTCGACGGCCTGTAAGCTGCGGGAGCCGGGAGCGGCAATGTCGCTCCCGGCTCCATGCATGCCTCCGCAAGCGGCGGTGGCGTCCGGCAAGGGGGATCGTCGCGGAAGCTCGGAAAGCCGATATCCGGGCGACGGACCCTCACGCTGCCGGATGCGGGAAAGCGCCTCCTTCAGGACCAGGTCCTCCGCGGCGACGGAGGTTGCGTTCGCATGGCTATGCCTGTTGATCAGCGCTCGCACCTGTCCGTGGAAGCGAGGTTCGCCACGCGGCTGGACGAGGGGAAGGCCCTGTTCGTTCGGCACGAAATGCGAATGAAATGGAAACATTGTCGCGTGATTTTATTGCCGGAGCGCGCAAGATTCGTGAAGTGTGGCGCACCCGCCGGGGCTTTACCGCGCCGCGTTCCCCCGCAATAACGCTGCCCCAAGGAGAATGGGGTTTATGCGGAAATGGCTGGTCGGGCTTGCGATGCTGGGAACGCCGCTGATGGCGAATGACGCCTTGGCGCAGACGAAGGGGCTCACGCTCGAGCGCGTCTTCGCCAGCCCCGATCTGAACGGACCGCAGCCCCGCGCCGCCAAGCTTTCGCCCGACGGCAAGTTCCTGACGCTTCTGCGCAACCGTGCCGACGAGAAGGAACGGTTCGACCTGTGGGCGATGGACACGCGCACCGGCGAGTGGCGGATGCTCGTCGATTCGAAGAAGGTCGGCACCGGCGCCGCGCTTTCCGAGGCCGAGAAGATGCAGCGCGAGCGCGCGCGCATCGGCGGCAGCAAGGGCATCGTCGCCTATGACTGGGCGCCCGACGGCAAGTCGGTGCTCGTGCCGCTGGAAGGCGAGCTCTATCGCGCCGGAATCGACGGCACCATCGCGAAGCTGCCCGCCAAGGCCGGGCCCAAGCTCAATGCCGAGGTCAGCCCCGCGGGCGGCTATGTCTCCTGGGTGCAGGACCAGAATCTGGTGGTGCTGGGCGCGGCCGGGGGCGAGCCGCGCGCCATCACCGACGACGGCCGGGGCACCGTCCATTGGGGCGAGGCCGAGTTCGTCGCGCAGGAGGAAATGGCGCGGTTCAACGGCTATTGGTGGTCGCCGGACGACAAATATGTCGCGGTCGAGCGCTTCGACGAGGCGCCGGTGGGCATCGTCACCCGCGCCGCGATCGGCGCCGAGGGCACGCAGCTCTTCCAGCAGCGCTATCCCAAGGCCGGCACGCCCAATGCGAAGGTCGCGCTCTATGTCATGGACCCGCAGGGCGGGCACAAGGTGGCCGTGGATCTCGGTGCCGATGCCGATATCTATCTCGCCCGGGTCGACTGGTCGCAGGACGGCAGGACGCTCTACGTCCAGCGCCAGAACCGCGAGCAGACCGTGCTCGACCTGCTCCAGGTCGATCCCGCCACCGGCAAGTCGATCCTGCTGTTCAGCGAGAAGGCGCGCGCCAGGAGCTGGGTGAACCTCTCCAAGGCGCTCACGCCGCTCGGCGACGGCAGCCTGCTCTGGTGGTCCGAGCGCGACGGCCATGGCCATCTCTACCGCTTCGCCAAGGGCAAGTTCGCCCAGATCACCAAGGGCGATTGGGAAGTGACTCCCGATATTGTCGGCGTCGACGAGGCCAGGGGGCGCGTCTTCTTCCTCGGCAACAAGGACGGGGTGCTCGAGCGGCACCTCTATTCGGCCGACTATCGCAAGGGCCGGGCGGTGACGCGCCTCACCGAGGCCGGCTGGTGGAACGAGGCGGTGATGGACCTTTCGGGCACCCACGCGATCGTCAAGCGCTCGAACCCGAGCCAGCCCGCCCAGACCTATCTCGCCGATGCCTCCGGCAAGCGCATCGCCTGGGTGAACGAGAATGCGGTCACCGCCGCGGATCACCCCTACAACGCCTATCTCGCCGGCCATCGCGAGCGCAGCTTCGGCACGATCAAGGCGGCGGACGGCTCGGTGCTGCACTGGGAGATGATCACGCCGAAGCTGGAGCCGGGGAAGAAATATCCGGTGTTCTTCCAGCATTATGGCGGCCCGCATGCGCAGCAGGTGAGCAAGGCCTGGGGCGGCGCGCTCCAGCAATATCTCGTCTCGCGCGGCTATATCTGGTTCCAGCTCGACAATCGCGGCTCGGCCAATCGCGGCGTCGATTTCGAGAGCCAGATCTGGCACGCGATGGGCTCGGTCGAGGTCGAGGACCAGGTGGCGGGTGCCAATTATCTGAAGTCGCTGGACTATGTCGATCCGAACAAGGTCGTCACCTATGGCTGGTCCTATGGCGGCTACATGACGCTCAAGCTGCTGGAGAAGGCGCCGGGCGTGTTCGCCGCGGGCGTGGCCGGCGCGCCGGTGACCAAGTGGGAACTGTACGACACCCATTATACCGAACGCTACATGGGCGATCCGAACAAGGTGCCCGAGGCATACAAGGCGTCGGACAATATCGGCGAAGCGGCGAAGATCGCCGACCCGATGCTGCTGATCCACGGCATGGCCGACGACAATGTCGTGTTCGAGAACAGCACCGCGCTGGCGGCGACGCTGCAAAGGGCGGAAGTGCCGTTCGAGATGATGTTCTACCCGGGCCACACCCACAAGGTCGGCGGCCCCGGCATCAGCGTGCACCTGTGGAACACGATCCTCGACTTCCTCGACCGGAAGACGGGAGCGAAGCGCTAGCTCGGGATCGGGCGAGCGCCCGAGTTCCCGAATGGCCGGGCGAGGAGATCGCCCGGCCCCGGCCCGGCGCCTAGGGGCGATAATCGACGATGACGAAGTCCCCGAGGTCGGTGCGCTTGTACATCATCTCGAAACTGTCGTCGCGATCGTCCACGGGCCAATTCTCGCGCACGAACTTGGCGGTATCTTCCAGAAGCTGCGCCATTTCGCGGGATCTCACGCCCCTGACGCTCACCCGGTGCGCGCCCCATTTCGCTGCACCCATCTCATCGTCGCTCGTATCGGTCATGCGCATTTCCTCCTGTGCTGAACGTCAGAATCTTCCCACTGCGCCCGGCATCGTCCCGTCGGGCCGCCGGCACACTGCCCGCGTCTCGGTGCCGTCATAATGGCACAAGTCGATCCACGGTTCGCCGCCCGTCGCGCGGTTGCGGCCATAGTCCATCATGCAGCGCATGAAGCCGGGGACGAACATCGCCCCGCGCGCCGCTTCCTTGAGCGGCCCGCATTTGATGCCGCGGTCATAGGTCGGCGTATAGTTGCGATAGCCGTCGGCGCTGACGAACCAGACCCCGCCTCCCGGCCGGCCGAGCCGCAGCGCCGCGATCGAGCCGATCTCCAGCTGGTTGACCATGATCGCCTCGCTCCGCTGCACCGCGCGTAGCGCGTCGGCATGCGTGTCGATGTCGGCGGGATGGCCGGGCAGGACCGCCTGGTCGGGCGGTAGCCAGGTGGGGCCGTTGCGGATCACATAGATATCGCCCGCCGCCTGCGATGCCGCCTCGGGCTGGCGGTCCAGCAGCCGCGCGCGCTCCCTGCGGACCAGCTCGCTCGCCAGCCGCTGCGCGTCCGCCACCGAGGCGAGGAACACCGATTGGCGGACGCCGCCGTCATAATAGGTTTTCCCGTCGACCCGCACCTGCTGGTAGAAGGCCGGCACCGCCGCCGAGGCGAGCGCCGCGCCGGCCAGGCATTGCGTGGCGCGGGCGAGGTCCGCCGCGCCGTCGCCATAGGGAGCCAGCAGCTCCTGCACGTCGACATAGCCGAACTCGCCCGAATTCGCTTCGATCAACCCGAGCAGCACCTTGCGACCCTTGGCGTCGCGCAGCGTCCTGACGATACACAGGCCCGCCCGGCCGGCGGGCGATGCCGGATCGTAGATCGCCGGGCAGATGCGTTGCTCGAAACGGCGTCGCAGCGGCTTCAGATTGGCCAGCGCGCCATTGATCGCGGCCATGGCCTGCCAGCGCTCGCGATCGATGATGTCGCTTTCCCGGGCCGGCGAATAGGCGTCGGCCAGCGCCTGGCGGATCGCCGCGCCTTCGCCGTCCTGCCGGTCGAGCCCGGCGCCCACGAACAGCGCCTGGAGCGCGCCGGTGCTCACGCCGGTTACCACGGCGAAATCGGGGAATTGGCGGTTCTCGACCAGCTGGTTCATCAGCCCCACGCCGAATGCGCCCCATTGGCCGCCGCCCGAGAGCAGCAGCAACGGCCGCTCGGGGCTGGGACGGGCGGCGAGGAAGGCGGGATCGCCGCGCAGCCGCGCGATTTCGGCCGCGGCGAGCCGGTTGGCGAGGTCGCGCTCGGCGGGGGGCAGCGTTTCCAGGTCGAGCGCGCGGATCTGGCGCTCGAGCGGGGTCAGCTCGATCGGATGGACGAAGGCGGCGAAATCGGCGCAATCGAGCTTGAGCGCGCCCTTGGCCGCGCAGCCGGCCAGGCTCAGCCCCAACAGCAGGATCGTCAGAATGCGGCCCATCATCCCCCCTTCATTCTTCCGCTACGCGTAACAAAATTGCGTGAAACCTGTCTCTGGCGAAATCGCCCAAAGCGGAGCCATGCCGTGAAACAAGCAGCCCTTGCTTGCGCACCTGCACCGATAGGCGTAGCGCGGCCCCAGTTTCCACCCTGGAGTATGTGATGGGCTACCGTGTCGTCGTCGCAGGCGCCACCGGCAATGTCGGGCGCGAAATGTTGAACATCCTGGCCGAGCGGGAATTCCCGATCGACGATCTGGCGGTGCTCGCCTCGTCGCGCTCGACCGGCGATATTATCGACTTCGGCGAGACCGGCAAAACCTACAAAGTCCAGAACATCGAGCATTTCGATCCGGCGGGCTGGGACATCGCCCTGTTCGCGATCGGCTCGGAAGGCTCGAAGCTCTACGCGCCCAAGTTCGCCGCCGCCGGCTGCACGGTGATCGACAATGCGTCGCTCTATCGCATGGATCCGGAGGTGCCGCTGATCGTGCCCGAAGTGAATCCGGAAGCGATCGACGGCTATACCAAGCGCAATATCATCGCCAATCCGAACTGCTCGACCGCGCAGATGGTGGTGGCGCTGAAGCCGCTGCACGATGCCGCGAAGATCAAGCGCGTCGTCGTCGCGACCTATCAGTCGGTCTCCGGCGCGGGCAAGGCGGGCATGGACGAGCTGTTCGAGCAGAGCCGCAACATCTTCGTCGGCGACCAGGCCGAGCCGAAGAAGTTCACCAAGCAGATCGCGTTCAACGTGATCCCGCACATCGACAGCTTCCTGGAAGACGGCTCGACCAAGGAAGAGTGGAAGATGGTGGTCGAGACCAAGAAAATCCTCGACCCGAAGATCAAGGTCACCGCCACCTGCGTGCGCGTGCCGGTGTTCGTCGGCCATTCGGAAGCGATCAACATCGAGTTCGAGGACGAGATCTCGGCCCAGCAGGCGAAGAACATCCTGCGCGAGGCGCCGGGGGTGATGCTCGTCGACAAGCATGAGGATGGCGGGTACGTCACGCCGATCGAGTGCGTCGGCGAATATGCCACCTTCATCAGCCGGGTGCGCGAGGATTCGACGGTCGAGAACGGCCTGTCGCTCTGGTGCGTGTCGGACAATCTGCGCAAGGGCGCCGCGCTGAACGCAGTGCAGATCGCCGAGCTGCTGGGCCGCCGCCATCTGAAGAAGGCGGCCTGACGTGATCGCGGGCGGCTGCCGCTGCGGCGCCGTCCGCTACACGCTGGCGATGGACGATCTGCCGACCGTCTATTGCTGCCATTGCCTGAAATGCCAGAGCTGGGCGGGCAGCGCCTTCACCCAGCAGGCGCCGGTGCGCGCCGAGGCGCTCGCCGTCGAGGGGCAGGTGGCGGAGTACAGCTTCGCCAATCCCAGCGGATCGGTGTCGCACCAGCGCATCTGCGGCACCTGCCACACGCGCATCTACAACACCAACAGCGCCTGGCCGGGCATCGCGATGCTGCGTGCCGGCACGCTCGATCGCAGCAACGAGCTGGTTCCGCGCGCGCATATCTGGGCAAAGCGCAAGCAGCCCTGGATCGCCATCGCCGCCGACGTGCCGCAATGGCCCGAAAGCGCGCCGATGGCGGAGTTCGTGGCGCTGCTGTTCCCGCGCTAGGGTCAGGACCCGATCAAGGCCTTGATTTCGTTCGTCATCCCCGCCCCTTCCGTCGTCATCCCCGCCTGCGCGGGGATGACGAAAGAAATCGAGGTCTTGATCAAGGTCTAGGGCGGATCGACATTTGGGCGCGCGATGAGAGCCGGGCCGCCCTTCTGGCTCCCCGGCGAAGGCCGGGGCCCAGTTGCGACATCGTTCGAGGGGTTCGCGTATCTCGATAGCATCCCGATACGGGGCCCCGGCCTTCGCCGGGGAGCCGCCTGGGACCGCCAGTCTCGTACATGTCGATTGGCCCTAACCCTAGCTCAGCTGTCGCAGCTATAGTCGGGCGGGTAGATCGAGCGGCCGAGATCCTTGCGGACGCGCCGGGCCAGGCCGGTGGCCTCGCGATTGCCGAGCTTCTCGGCATGGGTCAGCACCTCCGTGAGCGGGCCCGAGCAGCCACCGACCGAATTCAGCATCGCCACCATCCGCGAAGCGCGCACCGGCCCGTCGCCCGCGTTCTGGTGCGCCGGGGGAAACCAGCCGAGCCCGGCATATTTGCGCTGGCGATCTTCCCGGCTGTAGGAGGAGTCATCGACCGGATCGATCACTTGCGTGCCGAGCAGGATCATGCCCGCGGCGGCGGCCATGCTGCCGATCCGGGAGGGGCCCTTGGAGATCCGGTCGGGATCGGGCATCGCATAATAGCTGAGCAGCAGCGCGGCGACTGCGCGGGCGCTCTGGATGTCTTCCACCAGGGTCAGCGCGTCGGGATCCACTTCGATCCGGTCTGCCCGCGCGCGGGCGAAGGCGCCGCGCTCCTCGGCGGGAATGGTGGCGAGCGTGAATTCGGCGCCCTTGGCGGTCAGTTCGTGCAGCGCGACGTCGAGCTGCTCGATCGGGGCGGGGCGCGGCGGGGCGGCGGCGCCCAGCGCGAGCGCGGCGGAAACCATGGCGAGCAGCTTGATCCGCATGTGCATTCCCCTCTTCCCATTGCCCGATCATAGCCGGGATCGGTGCCTTGGGCGAGACGTTGCGGCGAAGCGCAAACCGTAGCGCGAACGGCGTCTTTACCGGGAATTGACTGATCCGCGCTAGAAGGAAGGCCTCTTACGGGTGGGCCGCGTGGTGGTGGAAACGAGCAATGCCGGATTGGCGCCCGTGCGCGGCAAGGCGCGCATCGACGTGCTCGACATGCTGCGCGGGCTGGCGATCCTCGGCATCTTCTACATCAACGTGCCCTATATGGCGGCGAGCGTCTGGACCTTCTCGGCCGACGTCCGGCTGATCGGCTGGACGCCGGCGGATCGCGACGCATGGGTGGCGGTGAACCTGTTCTTCGCGGGCACGCAGCGCTGCCTGCTCGAATTCCTGTTCGGCGCCGGCATGATGGTGCTGGCCCGCAAGGCGATGGCGCCCGACGGGCCGGTGGCGGTCGCCGACCTCTATTACCGGCGCAACCTGTGGCTGCTCGCTTTCGGCCTGTTCGACGTGTTCGTGCTGCTCTGGCCCGGCGACATCCTGCACATCTATGCGCTCGCCGCGCTGTTCCTGTTTCCGTTCCGCACCTTGGGTCCGAAGACGCTGGTCGCGCTGGGGCTGGGCTGGGCGGTGCTCACCGGGCTCGGCATCCCCGAATATGGCGCGCGCGAATATGCCGCGCGGACGGAACTCGTGCAGCAGGTGGAGCGGGGCGAGCCCGCCGCGCTCGCCGAATGGCGCAAGCTCTCCGTCCATGTCCCCGATCCCGTGCGCGTCGCCCGCGAGCAGGCCGCGCATCAGGGCGGCTGGCTGCCCTATGCGAAGAATGCGTGGAGCTATTGGAGCTATCTCGCCGACGAATGGCTGCTCTGGGACGTGTTCGAGGCGTTCTGCACGATGCTGATCGGCGTCGCGCTGTGGAAATGGGGCGTTATCCAAGGGCTCAGGAGCGCGCGCTTCTATCTGTGGCTGCTGGTCGCCGGCTACGGCTTCGGCCTCACCGCCCGCGCGATCGGGCTGGCGGAGACGCTGAGCTTCGCGCCGGGCCCGCGGAGCCTGTGGGTCACCGGCGAGTTCGCGCGCATCGCGATCGGGCTCGGCCATCTCGCGCTGGTCAACCTGCTGGTGAAGAGCCGCGCCGGCGCCGCCGCGCTGGGCGTGTTCAAGGCGCCCGGCCGCATGGCCTTCTCGCTCTATTTCCTCCAGCAGATCGTGGGGATGTACATCCTGTTCGCGCCCTGGGGCCTGCTGCCCTGGGGCCGATATGGCTGGGCGGAATCGGCGCTGATCTCGACGGTCGGCATCGTCCTGCTGGTCGCCTTCGCCAATCTCTGGATGCGCCATTTCGTCAGCGGTCCGCTCGAATGGGCCTGGCGCAGCCTCGCCTATGTGCGGTGGCAGCCGATGTTGCGGGCGGAGCCTAGTGCCCCGCCGCAGCCGGATCGTTCTCCACTTTCCCGCCCGGCTTCTGGAGCAGCACCACCAGCGGCACGCTGACCGCGGTGACGATCGCCATCAGCCAGAAATCGTTGAGATAGGCGATCATCGCCGCCTGCCGGTTCACTTCGGCGTCGATCAGCCCGGTGATCATCGCGCCCTGCTGGCCCATGCCCTGCACCAGCGAACCCAGGCCGTTCATCGTCGTCGCGGTGACGTGCTCGCCCAGATATTGGTGGCTGCGCTGGATGTTCTGCGCGAGAATCGCGCTCACGGCCGATATGCCCACCGACGCGCCGATGTTGCGGGTCAGGTTGAGCAGGCTCGATCCCTCGGTGCGGAAATGCGGGGGCAGGCCGGCAAAGGCGAGGCCGTTCAGCGGCATGAACACCAGGCCCAGGCCCAGGCCCTGGACGAAGCCGGAGACGATGAAGGGCGTGCTGCCCATCTCGAGCGTCCAGCCCGACATTTCCCACAGCGAAAGGGCCGCGATGGTGAGGCCGATCCCTACCGACCAGCGCGGATCGAGCCAGCCGCGCTGGATCAGCTGCGCGCCGACGAACATGGTGATCACCACGCCGAAGCCGCGCGGCATCAGCAGCATGCCGGTCTGGAACACCGAATAGCCGTAGAGATTCTGCAGCATCGGCGGCAGCAGCGCCATCGTCGCCATCATCACCAGGCCGATCACCAGCATGAAGAAGATGCCGGTCACCAGGTTGCGATGCCTCCACAGCTCGCGCTCGAACATCGGGTTCTTCGCGGTGAACAGGTGGACGGCGAACATCCACAGCGCGATCACGGCGACGAGCATCTCGATCCAGATCTCGGTAGAGGAGAACCAGTCCTGGTCCTGCCCGCGATCGAGCATCAGCTGGAGCGAGGCGATGCCCAGCGAGAGCAGGGTGAAGCCGAAGATGTCGAACGAGCGCCTGCGGATCGGGCGCGAGGGCAGCAGCCACCACAGGATGGCGAAGCAGACGACGCCGACGGGCAGGTTCACGTAGAACACCCAGCGCCAGTTGAAATTGTCGGTAAGATAGCCGCCGATCAGCGGGCCCATGATCGGGCCGACCATGATGCCCATGCCCCAGATCGACATCGCCTTGGGCTGGTCCTTCGGCGCGTTGATGTCGAGCATCACCGTCTGGCTCAGCGGATTGAGGAACGCCGCGGTGATCCCCTGGAGGATGCGGAAGGCGACCATCTCCTCCAGCGTCTGCGCCGCGCCGCACATGGCGGAGGCGATGACGAAGCCGACGGTGGCGATCAGGAACAGGTTGCGCGAGCCGATCCGATCGGAGAGCCAGCCGGTGATCGGGATCGCGATGGCCGAGGCGACGATGTAGCTGGTCAGCACCCAGTTGATCGTGTCGCGGGTGGCGCCGAGCGAGGCCTGCATGTGCGGGATGGCGACATTGGCGATCGTCGTGTCGAGGATCTGCATGATCGTCGCCATCATCACGCCGAGCGTGAGCAGGCCCTTGTACCTTACGGGGAGGGCGGCCCCGCCACCGCCCGGAGGGGCGGCTTGCGGGCGGGGAGGCGTGGGGGGAGACGCCTCACCCGCCCTGGTGGCGCGGCCGGGGGCTGCCGTCGCCATTTCAGTTGCACGCGCCCTTGAACACCACCTTCACATCGGCGGAGAGGCCGGCGATCAGCGCGCGCGGGCTCTTGTCGTCGATCGCGATGCGCACCGGCACGCGCTGGGTGACCTTTACCCAGTTGCCATTGGCGTTCTGGGCGGGGAGCACCGAGAATTCCGATCCGGTTCCGGCGCCCATGGATTCGACATGGCCCTTCAGCTTCAGGCCCGGATAGGCGTCGAGAGTCACGATCGAGCATTGGCCGACCCGCATCTTGTTGAGGTCGGTCTCCTTGAAGTTCGCATCGACCCAGGCCGGCCGGTTCGACACGATGGTCACCGCGGCGAGGCCGGTGATCATCTGCTGGCCCACCTGCAGGCTCTTGGTCTGGCTGACGATGCCGCTCACCGGCGCGCGCACTTCGGTGCGCTGCAGGTCGAGCAGCGCCTTGGCGAGCTGGACGCGGGCGGCCGCGATCGCCGGGTTCTCGCCGGGCACCGCCGCGCCGGTGGCGATCTTGGCGCGCGCTTCGGCGGCGCTGGCCTGGGCGTTCTGCAACTGGGCGCGGGCCTGTTCCAGCGCATGCTGGGCCGACTGGAAATTGGCGCGGGTGGTGAAGCCCTGCTTCATCAGCGCGTTCTGGCGGTCGTAATTCTCCTGGGCGTTCTGGATCGCATCGTGCGCGGCCTGGATGTCCGCGCCCTTGCCCTGGTAGCTCACCTCGTCGGTATTGAGCTGCACCTGCGCGGCGGCGATCGCGGCCTGGGCCTGGGACACGGCGATCCGATAGGGCTCGGGGTCGATCCGGAAGAGCAGGTCGCCGGCCTTGACCGTCTGGTTCTCCTTCACGCCCACTTCGACGATGCGGCCCGCCACATCGGTCGAGACCGAGCTCTTGTCCTGCTGGACATAGGCATTGTCGGTCGAGACGCTGTTGCCGCCGGTGAAGTAGAAATAACCCATGATCGCCAGCAGGATGGCCGGCACGCCGAACATCAGCAGCGGGCGCAGCAGGCTGCGCTTCGGCCTGGCCGCGGGCGCCTCGGGCACGGTCGTGCCTTCGGTCGGGATGGTGATCTTGGTCTCTTCGGACTTTTCGATCTTCGGATCTGCATCAGCCATTTGCGGCCTCGTTGCCCTCTTGAACGGTGGTCAGGTTCGCGCGGAGCCCCTCGAGCGCCGCAATCAGTTCCTCGCGCTGCCGGGTGCTGAACCCCTGGAGCGTCTCTTCGATCAGATCGGCCGCGAGCACATGGAGCTCGTCGAGCACCGGCGCGGCCTTGTCGGTCAGGTGGATACGCCAGGCGCGGCGATCGGCGGGATCGCGGCGGCGCTCGACAAAGCCGGCCTCCTCGAGCCGGTCGATCATCCGGCAGGCGGTGATCGGCTCGACCTCGAGCGCCTCGGCGAGCTGGCCCTGGTTGAGGCCGGGGCTGCGCGAGAGGATCTTGAGCACGCGCCACTGCGCCACGCTCGCACCGCTCGTGCGCGCCCGCTCGTCGAAACGGCGGCGCAACAGGCGCGAGACATCGCTAAGAAGGAAACCCAGACTCTCGGTCATGCGCGGCACATAATAAGCATACTCATAGATTTCAATCGGCAACGCGATTGCATTGTGCGGCGCACCCATTGCAACGAACGAAACAGGAGGGCGAGCCATGGCAGAGGAAATGACCGGCGGATGCCAGTGCGGGCGGGTACGCTATGTGGCGCGGGTGGCGGACGACGAGGCCTATCTCTGCCATTGCCGGATGTGCCAGCGCGCCACCGGCGGCGTCTCGATCGCGTTCAAGAACCTGAAAAAGGCCGATGTGCGCTGGGAGCGGGCACCCGATCGCTACGCCTCGTCGCCGATCGCCGTGCGCGGTTTCTGCGCTACGTGCGGCACGCCGCTCAGCTTCGAATTCCCCGACAGCGCCAATATGGACCTGACGGTGGGCAGCTTCGACGCGCCGCACCGCTTCCGCCCGGTCCATCATTTCGGCGTGGAGAGCATGCACGAGCAGTGGCTCGACACGACCGGCCTCACTCGATACCGGACCGACGACAATCCCCAACTCGTCAAGCGCTGGATGGACTCCGTTGGCAAACTTCCCGACTGAAACGCACCGCTTCCCGAGCTTCGACGGCGTCGAGCTCGCCTGGACCGAAATGGGGCAGGGGCGGGATGCGATGCTGATCCATGGCTATGCCTCCACGGCGGAAGTCAACTGGATCAAATATGGCCATGCCGCGAAGCTGGCGGAGAAGGGCTTCCGGGTGATCATGCCCGATCTGCGCGGCCATGGACTGAGCGCGGCGCCGCACGACGCGGCCAGCTATCCGCCCGACGTGACGATGCGCGACGCGCTCGCGCTGGTCGCGCATCTGGGTCTCGTCGATTACGATCTGGGCGGCTATTCGCTCGGCGCGCGCACCACGGTGCGGATGATCGTCGACGGCGGCGCCACGCCGCGCAGGGTGATGCTGGCCGGCATGGGGCTGGCGGGCATCGTCGCCGCTTCGCGCACCGGCACCTATTTCCGCCGCGTGCTCACCAATCTCGGCGGCTTCGAACGCGGCTCGAGCGAGTGGCTGACCGAGGCCTTCCTCAAGACCACCAAGGCCGATCCCGCCGCGCTGCTGCCGATCCTCGACACCTTCGTCGACACGCAGGAGGAGCATCTGGCGCGGCTCACCGAGGAGACGCTGGTCGTCGCCGGCGCCGAGGACGATCACAACGGCTCGGCGCACGAACTGGCGGACATGCTGCCGCACGCCACCTTCGTGGAGATCCCCGGCAATCATATGAGCGCGGTCACCCGGCCCGAGCTGGGGCGCGCGATCGCCGATTTCTTCGCGGCTTGACCGGCTGGCGGGGCGCGCGCATCGTCTCCGCCATCCAGAAAATCCGAGGGGAATTCCGTACATGATCCGCACCGGCATCTCGATGCTCGCGCTCGCCTCGCTGCTCGCCGCCGCGCCGCTGGGCGCGCGCGACCGCGACGGCGAAGCCGCCCAGGCCGCGCCCACCGCCGCCGACGCCAAGGCCTTCGTCGCCGATGCCGAGGCCAAGCTCTTTGCCCAGGGCGTCGTCGCCTCGCGCGCCGAATGGGTCTACGAGACCTATATCACCCCCGACACCGAGGCGCTGACCGCGCGCGAAGGCGCGGCGCTCACCAAGCTGCAGGTCGATCTGGCGCTGGGCGCGGCGAAGTTCGCCAATGTCGCCGGGCTCGACTATGACACCAGCCGCAAGCTCGGCATGCTCCGCAACAAGATCGTGCTGCCCGCCCCGGTCCGTGCCGGCGCGGCGGACGAGCTGGCGGCGCTCTCGGCCAAGATCACCGGCATGTACGGGGCGGGCAAGGGCATGCTGAACGGCAAGCCGATCAACGGCTCCGACATCGAGGCCGCGATGGGCGAGGAGCGCGATCCCGCCAGGCTCAAGGAGATGTGGGTCAGCTGGAACGACAATGTCGGCGCGCCGATGCGCCCCGATTACGCCAAGCTGGTCGGCATCGCCAATGAAGGCGCCAAGGGCCTGGGCTATGCCGATGTCGGGGCGATGTGGCGCTCGGGCTACGACATGGATCCCGACGCCTTCGCGGCGATGACCGACAAGATCTGGAACGACCTCAAGCCGCTCTACGTCGCGCTGCACACCTATGTGCGCCACAAGCTCAACGAGAAATATGGTGAAGCGGTCCAGCCCGCCAAGGGCCCGATCCGCGCCGATCTGCTCGGCAACATGTGGGCCCAGGAATGGGGCAATATCTACGACATCGTCGCCCCGGCGGGATCGGGCAGCGTCGGCTATGACGTGGGCGAGCTGCTCAAGGCCAAGGGCTATGACTCGCACAAGATGGTGAAGGCGGGCGAGGGCTTCTACTCCTCGCTCGGTTTCAAGGAACTGCCCGCAAGCTTCTGGGAACGCTCGCAGTTCGTGAAGCCGGCGGATCGCGAAGTGGTGTGCCATGCCTCGGCCTGGGACATCGACAATGTCGACGACCTGCGCATCAAGATGTGCATCAAGGTCAATGCCGACGACTTCGTGACCATCCATCACGAACTCGGCCACAATTATTATCAGCGCGCCTACAACCAGCAGCCGGCGCTGTATCTCGACGGCGCGAACGACGGCTTCCACGAAGCGATCGGCGACTTCATCGCGCTGTCGATCACGCCCGATTACCTTGTGCAGATCGGCCTGCTCGACAAGGGCCAGGTGCCGAGCGCCGACAAGGACACCGGCCTGCTGCTCCGCCAGGCGATGGACAAGGTGGCGTTCCTGCCCTTCGGCCTGCTGGTCGACAAGTGGCGCTGGGGCGTGTTCTCGGGCCAGATCCCGACGAATGGCTATCAGGCCGGCTGGGACAAGCTGCGCCTGCAATATCAGGGCATCGTGCCGCCGGTGGCGCGCGACGAGACCAGGTTCGATCCGGGCGCCAAGTTCCACATCCCGGCGACCACCCCCTATACCCGCTATTTCCTGGCGCGGGTGCTGCAGTTCCAGTTCTACAAGGCGGCGTGCGACCAGGCGGGCTGGAAGGGCCCGCTCCATCGCTGCTCCTTCTACGGGAACAAGGAAGTGGGCGCGAAGCTCGACAAGATGCTCCAGATGGGCGCCTCCAAGCCCTGGCCGGACGCGCTGCAGGAATTCACCGGCACGCGCGAGATCTCGGGCAAGGCGATGGCGGAATATTTCGCGCCGCTGAAGAAGTGGCTCGATCAGCAGAACAAGGGCCAGCCGCAGGGGTGGTGATCTTCGGGGGCGGGCCGCAGGGCCTGCCCCCTTTGCATAGGGAGGTCCGTAAATGCTCAGATATGCAGTTGCTCTCGCCATGATCGCGCTGCCCCAGGCGGCAATGGCCCAGTCGGCGCCGGCGGACGGGCCGGTGACAGTGGAGATCGTCGCCGCGGGCGAGGCCAAGGTGCCCGCCAATCGCTTTCGCTTCTCGGTGAAGGTCGCGGGGAAGGGGGCGGACGACAAGGCGGCGGAAGCGGCGCTCGCCGCGAACCGCGCCAGGCTGGTCCAGGCGCTCGCCGCGAAGGGCATTCGCGAGGGGCAGCCGCTGGAGGGCGCCGGCGCCAATCCGCTCGCCAGCCTCGTCGGCGCCTTTACCGGGCATGGCAAGCCCAGCTTTGCGCTCGACACTGCCGATGGGAATGAAAAGCCGCAGTCGACGGCGACCGAGACGGTCTTCTTCGATGCGCCCACTCGTGCCGCGGCGACCGCTGCAAGCCCCGTCGCCGAGGCCAATGGCGGGAAGATGGCCGATGAAGTGATTGCGCTGCTCGACGATTATGTAGGGCCGACGCGCCAGGCCAAGGCCGATGCCCTCGCCAAGGCCCGTGCCGAAGCGGCCGCCTATGCCACCACGCTGGGCCTGCGCCGCTCCACGATCGCACGGATCAGCGAGAAGCAGGACATGGTCGCCGGCTCGATGAGCTTCTTCCTGCAGCTCATCGGCATGTTCGCCGGCAAGCAGGGCGCGGCGTCGGACACGGTGACGGTGAACGCCAACCTGTCGGTGGAGTTCCAGCTGAGCCGCTGACCCTTTCGTGCCGCCGTGACCTGACCGCTGAAAGCTCAGCCCGGCGGATCGCTGTCGGGGATCATGCTCTCGTCGGCGATCTGCGCGTCCCATTCGGCCGAGCTGTCGGTGCCGTCGGGCTGGTGCGCGCGGGGCGGTTCTTCCTGCGTTTCCTCGGGATCGATCATCGCGCGTCTCCTCAAAAGGCTCAACGCACCGACAATAGCACAGGTCGCTTCCCTATCCGTCATCCCGGCCTGCGCCGGGACGATGGGCGCGGCTCATCGGAACGGCGGCTCGTTGAACGCGCGCAGCTTGCGCGAGTGGAGGCGGGGCCCCTCGCGGCGCAACTCCTCGCAAGTCTCGATGCCGATCTTCAGATGCTCCGCGATGGCGCGCTCGTAGAAGCGATTGGCCTGGCCGGGCAGCTTCAGCTCGCCGTGCAGCGGCTTGTCCGAGACGCAGAGGAGCGTGCCATAGGGCACGCGGAACCGGTAACCCTGCGCCGCCAGGGTCGCCGATTCCATGTCGATGCCCACCGCGCGGCTCAGCGAGAAGCGCAGCGCCGACTTGGAATAGCGCAGTTCCCAGTTGCGGTCGTCGGTGGTGACGATGGTGCCGGTGCGCAGCCGCTGCTTGAGCTCCTCGCCGGATTGGCCCGAGACCGTCTCGGCGGCGCGGGCGAGGGCCAGCTGCACTTCGGCGATCGCCGGGATCGGGATTTCGGGCGGCAGCACGTCGTCCATGATGTGGTCGTCGCGCAGATAGGCATGGGCGAGGACATAGTCGCCGATCCGCTGACTGGGGCGCAGGCCGCCGCAATGGCCGATCATCAGCCACGCCTCGGGGCGCAGCACCGCCAGATGGTCGGTGATTGTCTTGGCGTTGGACGGGCCGACGCCGATGTTGACCAGGGTGATGCCCGATCCGTCCGCGGCCATCAGGTGATAGGCGGGCATCTGGTGGCGCCGCCAGGCCGAGGTGTCGTTCAGCAGCCGGTCGGTATCGTCCCCGGCCTCGACCAGGATGCCGCCCGCGCCCGAGACGCCGGTGAAGCGGCTCCCCTCGCCCAGCTGGTCCACGGCCCAGCGGACGAACTCGTCGACATAGCGGTGATAGTTGGTGAACAGGATGTACTGCTGGAAATGCTCGACCGGGGTGCCGGTATAGTGGCGCAGCCGGGCCAGCGAGAAATCTGTGCGCAGCGCGTCGAACAGCGCGAGCGGGCGGGTGTCGTCGGTCGACAGCCACAGCCCGTCGGCGATCTCGTCGCCGATATGCGCCAGTTCGGTCGCGGGGAAGTGGCGGCCCAGCTCGGTGACCGAGATCTGGTCCATGTTGGCGATGTGGCCGGGATCGAGGACATAGGGGAAGGGGATCTCCTGCCGCCCGGTGACGGCATGGACCTCGACGTCATAATCCTCGATCAGCAGGGTCAGCTGCTCGGTAAGGTAGCGGCTGAACATCGCCGGGCGGGTGACCGAGATGCGATACTCGCCTTCCTCGACCAGCCGGCCGAACGAGCGGCGCGGGGCAGGGCGGCCGCGCTCCTCGCCGCCGCGATAGACGAGGCGCAGCTCGGGATAGGCGAAGCTGCCATCGGTCCGGTCCTCCGGATTCGGCGGCGTGCCGTCGTTGATGTAGCGGTTCAGGGCAGCCTTGAGGCGATCGACCGAGGCGTTGTAGAGGCGCTCGAGATCGGCGACGATATCGGAAGCTTGAGTCATCTTCGAGGGCTAGAGCGCAAAGATGACGCTGGCAAGACCATGGGCCGGAACAAGTCCCGGCCCGGGCCCGGCCCTCCCCATAGGGGAGGGAAATTTTTCCTATTCCTTCGCCTTGGCGGGCGCCGGTTCCTTGTCGCCGCCCAGCTGGGTGGCGGCATAGGCGGCGCCGCCCACCGCGGCGGCGACTCCGGCGGCGATGCCGGCCGCGGCGATCGGATGTTCCTTCACCGCGGCGACAGTGGCGTCCACCGCATCGCCGATCGCTTCCTGCGCCTGGGCAAGGAAGCTCTTCGCTTCTTGCTTGGCTTCCTCGATCGTCTCGGGAAGTGCGTTGGCAGTTTCGGTATCGGCCATGTCGGTCCCTTTCTGAAAAGCTCGCCGGATCAACTCCGGCGAGCCCTTCGCGGTTCCGTTACGCCGTCATGTCCGGATCACAGCCTTCCGAGCAGATATTCGGCCGAGCTGACCTCGAACTGGCCCGGCGCCTCGACATGGAGCTGCTCGACCACGCCGTCGTTCACCAGCATCGAGAAGCGCTGGCCGCGCGTGCCCATGCCGAACTTCGCGCCGTCCATGGTGAGATCCAGCGCCTTGGGGAAGTCGCCATTGCCGTCGGCGAGCATCGTCACCTTGCCGGCCACGCCGCTCGCCTGGCCCCAGGCGCCCATCACGAACGCGTCGTTGACGGCGGTGCAGGCGATCTCGTCCACGCCCTTCGCCTTGATCTCCTCGGCCTTCTCCACGAAGCCGGGCAGGTGCTTGGCCGAGCAGGTGGGCGTGAAGGCACCCGGCACCGAGAAGAGCGCGACCTTGCGGCCGGCGAAGAAATCGTCCGAGCTGGTCTGCTCGGGGCCGCCCTCGGTAACCTTGACGAAATTTACGCTGGGAATGCGGTCGCCAACCTGGATGGTCATTCTACTCTCCTCGGGAATGATGAGTCGCATGTCCCAATCGGCTCCCCGGCCATGATTTTCAAGCGTGGCGGAGCCGAAACGGTGCGGCTACGTTGATCGGCCATGGACTCGACGCGCTTCCTCACTGGCCAGTTTCTCCTCGCGATGCCCGGCATCGGCGACCCCCGCTTCGAACGCGCGGTGATCGCGGTGTGCGCGCACGATGTGGAGGGCGCCCTCGGCATCGGCATCGGCGACACGATCGACGGGCTGACGCTGCACGATCTGCTGGATCAGTTCGAGATCGAGCCCGGCGTCGCGCCCGACACGCCGGTGCATTTCGGCGGCCCGGTCGAGCCGCGCCGCGGCTTCGTGCTCCACTCGCCCGACTGGGGCGGGCAGGACACGATCGACGTGGGCGGCCGCTGGTCGCTTTCCGGCACGATCGATGTGCTGCGCGCGATCGCGGAGGGGACGGGGCCGTCCCGGTGGCTGGTCGCGCTGGGCTATGCCGGCTGGGGCGAGGGCCAGCTCGACAGCGAGATGGCGCGTCATGGCTGGTTCAACACCGTCGGTACGCCCGACCTGATCTACGACATCGATGCCGAGGACCGCTGGACGGTTGCCTTTGCCGGGGCGGGCATCGATCCGCGGCTGCTGGCGAACAGCGCGGGCACGGCCTGAGACACGGGGCAGGGGACGAGCTGAAGACGGCGTGCCGGGATCAGTGCGTCGGGCCGGGTTCCGGCTCGTCGTCGCCACGAACGTAGACCTTGCCCTCCAGCATCTTGATGCGGATCAGCGTGTCCTTGTGCGGCGCGGTGCAGAAGCTGGAGGTGCCGCTGATCTCGGTCTTCTCATGCGTCTCGCGATGCCGGAGCACGAAGCGCACGGGCAGGGTGCAGGTATCGGCGTTGCCCGTCTTGAAGCGCAGCGTCGCCTTGCTCGGCCAGAGCGGCTGGGCGAACTGGTTGTGGCTCCAGTGCACGCTCTGCCCCGGCTTGGCCGAGTCGAGGTAGAAGCCGATCACGTCATAGCCGCTGGTATCGTTGACGATCAGCACGCAGCCAAGGTTCCAGCAATTGTCCCGGACTTGCGTGCTGGCGCCGCGCATGATCGTCATCATCGACTGGGCGGCCTCGAAGGACATGCCGCGCGGCGGGATCGCGCCGGCGCTGTCCACATCCTGGGCGACGCCACCGTCCTGGGCGGCGGCGGGCTGGGCAACGGCAATGGCGAGCAGCGACGCGAAGGCGATGAACCGGAACATGGGCTTGGCTCGCATGATGGTTGGACGCCGGCGCATTCTGCCTTGCCCCGGGCGCTTCGTCACTTGCCAAAATGCGCGGGAGCCGTGGCGACCATCACGAATTCGGCCGAAGCCGCGCGGCGCCGCGCGGCGCTGAGCAGGTCCTCGGCCCATAGCTCCACCCGCACGCGCCGCGACCGATTGCCGCGCATGATGATGCGGGCGGCAAGCTCCACCATTTCGCCCTCGTGGATCGGCGTCGCGAAGTCGACGCGGTCGGAGGCGGCCATCACCATCACTTTCCGCGTGTCGCGCGTGGAGGCGATGAAGGCGGCCTTGCCGAGCATGCGCAGCGCGTCGCCGCCGAACAGCGTGCCGTAATGGTTGGTCTGGGGCGGGAACACCATGTCGGCCATCACCAGCACGCCCTCCGGTTCGGCTTCGGAGCCGGTCGGGGACGGGGCGAGGGGCGGCAAGCGGGTTGCCGCTCCCCCGCGCGCCACCAGCGTGAAGCGGCCGCGCGTGCACAGCCGCCGCTCCCCGCTGAGCAGCGCCTCGGCGACCAGCTCGACCTCGATATCGAGCGAGCGGGTGCCGACGCGGACCACGCGGCCCGCCGCCTCGATCAGCTCGCCCTTCAGCGCGGGGGCGGCGAAGTCGATCCTCTCGGAGGCGGCGGTGACGAAGGGCGCCCGGCCATGGCGCGAGGCGGCGAGGAACGCCACCTTGTCCATGTGCGCGAGCGCCACGCCGCCGAACAGCGTGCCATGGTGGTTGGTGTCGCCCGGGAACACCATGTCGATGAGGCGGACGACACCCGCCATCAGGCCGGCTCCGCCACGCGCACGCGAAGCTCCCGCGCCGCGGAGACCATGGCGTCGATCGCCGGCTTCACTTCCTCCCATTTGCGGGTCTTCAGGCCGCAATCGGGGTTCACCCACAGCTGCTCGGGCGCGAGGTGCGCCTGGGCCAGCTGCATCAGCCGGACGATCTCGTCGACCGAGGGCACGCGCGGCGCATGGATGTCGTAGACGCCGGGCCCGATCGCACTCGGATAGCGATAGGCGGCGAAGCCTTCGAGCAGCTCCATCTGCGAGCGCGCGGTCTCGATCGAGATCACGTCGGTATCCATCGCACCGATCGCCGGCAGGATGTCGTTGAACTCCGAATAGCACATGTGCGTATGGATCTGGGTTGCATCGCCCACGCCCGCGGCCGAGAGGCGGAAGCAATCCACCGCCCAGTCGAGATAGGCCTGCCAGTCGCGCTTGCGCAGCGGCAGGCCTTCGCGCAGCGCCGCCTCGTCGATCTGGATCGCCTTGCAGCCGGCTCTTTCGAGATCGACTACCTCGTCGCGGATCGCCAGCGCGATCTGGGCGCAGGAGGCCGAGCGCGGCTGGTCGTCGCGCACGAAGCTCCAGTTGAGGATCGTGACGGGGCCGGTGAGCATGCCCTTCATCGGCCTGGCGGTGAGGCCCTGGGCATAGCGCCACCACTCGACGGTCATCGGCTTCGGCCGCGAGACGTCGCCGAACAGGATCGGCGGGCGCACGCAGCGCGAGCCATAGCTCTGGACCCAGCCGTTCACCGTGAAGGCGAAGCCCGCGAGCTGCTCGCCGAAATACTGGACCATGTCGTTGCGCTCGAACTCGCCGTGCACGAGCATGTCGAGCCCCGCTTCCTCCTGCCAGCGGACGGTGCGTTCGGTCTCTTCGCGCAGGAACCGTTCGTACGCGGCATCGCCGAGGTTGCCGCGATTATGCTCCGCGCGGGCATGGCGCACCTCGGCGGTCTGCGGGAAGGAGCCGATCGTCGTGGTGGGAAAGGGCGGCAGCGCGAGGATCCCGGCCTGCACCGCGGCGCGCGCCGCATAGGGCGATTGGCGGCTGCGCATCGCCTCGGTGATCGATGCGGTGCGGGCGGCGACCAGCGGATCGTGGATGCGCGGCGAGACCTTGCGCGCTGCCGCGGCCCGGCCGGAAGCGGCGAGCTTCTCCGCCACCCAGTCGCGGCCGCCGTTCAGCGCGTCCTTCAGCGTCACCAGTTCGTCGATCTTCTGCGCCGCGAAGGCGAGCCATTGCTTGATCTCGTCGTCGAGCTTCGGCTCGAGCGCGAGGTCGACGGGCACGTGGAGCAGCGAGCAGGAGGGCGCGAGGACGATGTCGCGCGTGGCCGCGACCGGCTCGATCCGGTCGAGCAGCTTCTCCAGGTCGGCGCGCCAGATGTTGCGGCCGTCGATCACTCCCAGCGAGAGCAGCAACCCCTTGGGCGCGGCGACGAGGACCTTGTCGAACTGGTCCGACGCGCGCACCAGATCGACGTGCAATCCCGCGACGGGCAGGTTCACCGCCAGCGTGAGATTGTCCTCCAGCGCGCCGAAATAGGTGGCGAGCATGATCTTGAGGCCGAGGCGCGGCAGCTTGGCATAGACGCGGGTGATCGCGGCGCGCTGGCGCTCGTCCAGGTCGAGCGCGAGGATCGGCTCGTCGATCTGCACCCATTCGGCGCCGGCATGGGCGAGCTGGGTGAGCACCGCCGAATAGAGGCCGAGCACTTCGTCGAGAAAATCGAAGGGATCGACGTCGCGGCCCTTGGCGAGGCTGAGCCAGGTGACGGGGCCGAGCAACACCGGCCGTGTCTCGTAGCCGAGCGCCTTGGCCTCGCGATATTCGTCGACGATCTTGGAGGAGGAGAGGGCGAGCTTCTGTCCCGCCGCCAGTTCGGGCACCATATAATGATAGTTGGTGTCGAACCACTTGGTCATTTCCTGCGCGGTATGGCCATGGCCGTGCGCGCAGCCCGCGCTCTCGCCCGTCGTCCCGCGCGCCATCGCGAAATAGGTGGCGAGGTCGGCCGTGCCCGCCGCGACGCCGTAGCGCTCGGGAATGGCGCCCAGCATCAGGCTGGTGTCGAGCACGTGATCGTAGAAGGAGAAATCGTTGCTCGGCAGCCAATCGGCACCGAGCGCGGCCTGGCGGGCCCAGGCCGCGGCACGCAGGCCCGCGGCGGCTTCGAGAAGCTCCGCCTCGGTGGACTTGCCGCTCCAGAATTTCTCGAGCGCGAACTTGAGCTCGCGCCGCGGGCCGATCCGCGGAAAGCCGAGCGTGGCAACAGTGACGGTCATGGTCTTCATACCCCGATGAAGGACGGGGGAGACCGGCTTGGACACAGGCATGCGCGGACGGTCGCCCGGCCGCGGCATGCAAGCGGCCAGACCGGGCACCCCGCCGGTGGACGTTATCGCGTCAAAGGCAGGTCTCCTGGCTCGCGGGTCAGCGCGGACGATCCGTCTTCCCAGGGCGGTGAGGCCCCAGTGACTCGCTTGGATCGCCGCTCGCCGCTTACAGTTGCGGGGGCAGCGCCGGACTTGCACCGGCTTCCCGTCTTAGCTTCCGGGCAAGCCGGAAGAACCTCGACGCCCCAAGCATCCGCTTGTCGAAGCTCCGCGTCAAGCATCATATAAAGATATCTTTATATTTGGAATTGCACCTGCCCGGCGAAGCGGCTAGGGCGCCCCCATCGCGGCCGGCGATTCCCGGCGCGCAATCGATTCACATCTGGAGACAGCTCGTGGCTACCGTGCTCGACAAGGATTACGTCGTTAAGGACATCACTCTGGCGGATTTCGGCCGCGCCGAGATCAACATCGCCGAGACCGAGATGCCCGGCCTGATGGCGCTCCGCGCGGAGTTCGGCGCGTCGCAGCCGCTCAAGGGCGCGCGCATCACCGGCTCGCTCCACATGACCATCCAGACCGCCGTGCTGATCGAGACGCTGACCGCGCTCGGCGCGCAGGTCCGCTGGGCGACCTGCAACATCTTCTCGACGCAGGACCATGCCGCCGCCGCCATCGCCGCCACCGGCGTGCCGGTGTTCGCTGTGAAGGGCGAGAGCCTGGCCGAATATTGGGACTATGTCGGCTCGATCTTCGACTGGGGCGACGAGACCTGCAACATGATCCTCGACGACGGCGGCGACGCGACGATGTTCGCGCTGTGGGGCGCCAAGCTCGAGGCGGGCCAGTCGTTCGGCGAGCCGGAGAATGACGAGGAAGTCGAGATGCAGCGCGCGGTGAAGGAATTCATCAAGCGCAAGCCGGGCTACCTCACCGAGACGGTGAAGAACATCAAGGGCGTCTCGGAAGAGACCACCACCGGCGTGCACCGCCTCTATCACATCGCCAAGAAGGGCGAGCTGCCGTTCCCGGCGATCAACGTCAACGACAGCGTCACCAAGTCGAAGTTCGACAACCTCTATGGCTGCAAGGAATCGCTGGTCGACGCGATCCGCCGCGGCACCGACGTGATGCTGGCCGGCAAGGTCGCCACCGTCGCCGGCTTCGGCGACGTGGGCAAGGGCTCGGCCGCGTCGCTGCGCAACGGCGGGGCGCGCGTGCTCGTCACCGAGATCGATCCGATCTGCGCGCTGCAGGCGGCGATGGAAGGCTATGAAGTCGTCACGATGGAAGAGGCGGTCACCCGCTCGGACATCTTCGTCACCGCCACCGGCAATGCCGACGTGATCACCGCCGAGCACATGGCCGGCATGAAGAACATGGCGATCGTCTGCAACATCGGCCATTTCGACAGCGAGATCCAGATCTCGGGCCTGTCGAACTACAAGTGGACCGAAGTGAAGCCGCAGGTCGACCTGGTCGAGTTCCCGGACGGCAAGCAGATCATCATCCTGTCGAAGGGCCGCCTGGTGAACCTGGGCAACGCGACCGGCCACCCGTCGTTCGTGATGTCGTCGTCGTTCACCAACCAGACGCTGGCCCAGATCGAGCTGTGGACCAAGTCGGACACCTACAAGAACGACGTGTACGTCCTGCCTAAGCATCTCGACGAGAAGGTGGCCGAACTGCACCTCGAGAAGCTGGGCGTGAAGCTCACCAAGCTCTCGAAGAAGCAGGCCGATTACATCGGCGTGCCGGTCGAGGGGCCGTTCAAGCCGGATCACTATCGCTACTGATCCCGCCGCGCGATCGCGCAGGAGCCGGAACGGGCCGCGTTCCCCATTGGGGGAGCGCGGCCCGTTTCGTTAACATCTCCGTTACTGTAACATTGTTGTAATTATGCAACGCGCCGAGAGAAAGCGTTGTGGACCCGCAACTAACCCACGGTTTCCTACGTCCTGCTCCTGCTTCGGACAAAGGCTAGCAACAATCGATTCCGAGGACGGGAAAGTCTTTTGCTAAAGGGATGTAGCATGCGTCGTTTTCTCTCCCCCCAGTACGACCGCCTTTCGCTGACCGCGTCTGCCGCGGTTCTTGCTCTCGCTTTGGTCGCCACGCCTGCGGTCGCGCAGACTGCCGACCAGACCCCGGCGCCCGCCGATACGCAGGACGATCAGCCTGCCGCTTCCGAGGGCACGATCGTGGTGACCGGCTCGCGCATCGCGCGCCCGGAGTTCGACACCGTGCAGCCGACCCAGGTGGTCGGCGCTGCCCAGATCGAATCCCGCGGCTACACCAATGTCGGCCAGGCGCTGCGTGAAATTCCGTCCTTCGGACCTCCGGGCAACAGCGCGGTCGGCGCGCAGTCGTCGTTCGGCCCGGCGCAGACCTTTGTCGACTTTTTCGGCCTCGGCACGCAGCGCACGCTCGTGCTGGTCAACGGCCGCCGCTTCGTCTCGTCGAACACCGCGAGCATCTTCGGCCCGGTCTCGCCGGGCAGCCAGGTCGACCTGAACAACATCCCGACCACGCTGGTCCAGCGTATCGAGACCGTCGCCATCGGCGGTGCGCCGATCTACGGCTCGGACGCGATCGCGGGCACCGTCAACATCATCCTCAAGAAGGATTATGAGGGCCTGGAGATCGGCGGCCAGTACGGCATCTCGCAGGAAGGCGATGCTCCCGAGGCGCGCATCAACGTCCTGGCCGGCAAGAACTTCGCCGGCGGCCGCGGCAACATCGTGATCGCAGCCGAGTACAACAAGACCACCGGCTTCACCTCGGCCGACCGGGCGATCACCGCGGCGGGCAATTTCTTCGGCACGCCGCCGGCCTCGCTGGGTTCGCCGTATCAGCGCCTGCTCTATCCGTCGCAGCGCTACACCGCCTTCACCGCGGGCGGCGTGCCGTTCAGCGATGACGACTATCTCGCCTCGCGCTCGGGCATCCGCGACGGCAATGGCCAGCTGCTCCAGTTCGGTCCCAATGGCCGCCTCGTCCCGCTCAATCTCGGCACCGTGATGCGCCAGGGCTATATCAGCAGCGGCGGCAACGGCTTCGACCTGCCGGCGCAGAGCAACCTGCTTACGAGCTCGGAGCGCTACCTGGTCAATGCGCAGGTCAACTATGAGCTGACCGACCATATCCGCGCCTTCGGCGAGGCCTGGTATTCGCACAACAAGGGCGTCAACCTGATCGACCAGCCCAACTACAACACCGCGCTGTTCGATGCCGCCGGCACGCCTGACGGCAATCTGCTGCTGTCGATCAACAACCCGTTCCTGAACCCTGCCGACCGCGCGACCATCGCGGCGAACCTGCCGGCGGGCGCCACCCAATTCTATGTCGGGCGTGCGCTTTCCGACCTGACCACCGGCCGCGCCGAGGCGAATGTCGAGACCTATCGCTTCGTCGGCGGCTTCGCGGGCGACTTCTCGCTCGGCAGCCGCCAGTTCCAGTGGGAAGTGTCGGCGAACTACGGCCGTTCGCAGACCGTCGGCAAGAACTACGAGATCGTCAACGACAACTTCTTCAACGCGCTCGACGCGGTGCAGGACGTCAATGGCAACATCGTGTGCCGCCCGGGCTACACCAACTCGCCGGCCCAGACGATCAGCAACACCTGCGCGCCGCTGAACATCTTCGGTGTCGGCCAGGCGAGCCAGGCCGCGAAGGACTATATCTTCGCGATCGCCCGCCCGGTCTCGACCAACGATCAGCTGGTGTTCAACGCGAACGTCACCGGCCCGGTGTTCTCGCTGTTCGGCAACGACGTCAGCGTTTCGCTCGGTTATGAGCATCGCCGTGAATCGACCAAGTTCGATCCGGGCTCCTATTATTACGGCCATGACAATGGTGACGGCACGCGTACCCAATATGGCCGCATCATTCCGATCGATCCGATCAGCGGCTCGTTCAACACCAACGAAGTGTTCGGCGAACTTCGCGTGCCGCTCGTCACGCCGGAAAACGGCCTGAGCTGGCTGAAGACGGTCGAGTTCGACGGCGCGGCGCGCTGGGTGCACAACTCGCTCTCGGGCGGCGATCTCACCTGGACCGCGGGCGGCCGCATCGGCTTCGTCCGCGACATCACCTTCCGCGGCAACTTCACCCGGTCGATCCGCTCGCCGGCCATCACCGAGGCGTTCAACCCGACCTCGCGGGCCTTCGACGTGGGCAGCGATCCGTGTGACACCCGCTATGTCGGCAGCGGCCCGAACCCGTCCGTCCGCAAGGCGAACTGCACGGCGGCAGGCATCGACACCACCAACTTCACGTCGAACTACAGCGACTTCACGGTGCCGGTGACGGTCTCGGGCAATCCGGGCCTCAGCAACGAGAAGGCGAATAGCTGGACGGTGGGCGCGGTGATCCAGCCGAGCTTCGCGCGCAGCTTCACGCTGGCGGTGGACTGGGTGGACATCAAGCTGACCGATGCGATCACCTCGCTCGGCGGCGATGACATCCTCAACGCCTGCTATGACTCGCCCAGCTATCCGAACAGCTTCTGCGGCCTTATCGATCGCGACTCCACCGGCCAGATCACGATGATCCGCGAGGGCTATTACAACGCGGCGTCGTACAAGACCTCGGGCCTCACGGTCACCGCGGCCTATCGCCTGCCGCTGGAGCGTGTCGGGGTCAACAATGCGGGCGTGCTCGGCCTCTCGGTGAACTATTTCTACCGCGACAAGCTGGAGCAGCGCGTCGGCACCGGCGACGTCAACCACCTTGCGGGCGAGATCGGCTATCCGCACCATTCGGGCACGGCCAATTTCACCTATGAGAGCAAGGGCTTCAACGCGCTCGTCCAGGCCCAGTATTTCGGCAAGGGCAAGTATGACGTGGACGAGGCTCCCAACGCCCGCAACATCATGGGCGTGGGTGACTGGTGGCTGTTCAACGCCACGGTCGGCACCCGGGTGAACGACCAGTTCAGCCTGAAGCTGATCGTCGACAACGTGTTCAACGTGAAGCCGCCCTATCCGGCGCCGGCCGGCGGCGGCACCGTGACCTATTATTCGGGAATTCTCGGCCGCTATGCGCGCATCGCGGCGAGCGTGAAGTTCTGATCGTCAATTCGCTTTGACGCGAGAACGAGGGGGTCCGGCTTGCCGGGCCCCTTTTCGTTCGCGCCCGGGCGGCATGCGGCCTTCCCGACCGGCGATGCATTGCCTAATGGTTGCGCCATGACAGTGCGCAAAGGGCGCGGGGACGCGGCTTGATTCATATTTCCCAGGCATCCGCGGTCGTCGCGGGAGCGGTCCTCGCGCTGCTGTTGATCGGTGCCGTCTGGGCGCTGTATCTGGGCCTGCGCGCACGTGCCGAGGCCGTCGCGATCGCCGATGCCAATGCGCGTCTCTCCGCGCTGGTGAGCGGATCGCCGGCCCAGGCGATGCTGGTCCGCGCCGACGGCCGGCTCGAGCTGCCGCGCCGGCTGGGCGACTGGCTCGGCTTCCAGCAATTGCCGCGCGAACTGGCCGAACTGAGCGGAGACGGGGCAGGGCTGCTGCCCGAGGATGCCGAGGCGCTCGGCGTGCGCGTCGCCGCCGCGCAGAAGGCGGGCAAGCCGTTCAGCCTTTCCGTGCGGGCATGCGGCTCGGAGCGCGCGCTGCTGGTGATCGGCGAGCGGGCGCCCCAGGCAGTCAACGCGCCGGGCGGCGTGGTGCTCTGGTTCCTCGACGCGACCGAGAGCCAGGCCGAGATCAACCGTCTCCAGCGCGAGGCCACGCGCCTGCGCGCCGCCTTCGACGCGCTTACCGCACTGATCGAGGCCGCGCCGATGCCGATGTGGTACCGCGGCGGCGACCTGCGCCTGCTCATGGTCAACTCGGCCTATGTCGAGGCAGTCGAGGGCAAGGACGCCGAGGACGTGGTGGCGCGCGGGCTGGAGCTGGTCGAGGGGGTGGGGCTGGGCGGGCCGCTCGCCAATGCCGCGATCGCGCGGGATACCGGCGAACCGCAGACCGCGGCGATGCCGGCGACGATCGGCGGCAAGCGCCGGATGCTGCGCCTCCACGACGTGCCGCTGCCCACCGGCGGCGTCGCCGGCTTCGCGGTGGACATCGAGGAACTGGAGCAGGCGCGGGGTGGCCTGAAGCGGTTCGCCGCCGCCCAGCGCGCGATGCTCGACCGGATCTCGGCCGGCGTGGCCCAGTTCGGCCCGGATCGCAGCCTCATCTTTTCGAACCAGCCCTTCCGCCGCATGTTCGCGGTGAAGAACGAATGGCTCGCGGACCGGCCCGAATTCGATCGCGTGCTCGATCGGATGCGCGAGGCCAATCGCCTGCCCGAGGTGCGCGACTATCCCGCCTGGAAGGCGGAGCGGCGCGAATGGTTCGTCGCGCCCGATGCGGTCGAGGAGACGTGGAGCCTGGGGGCGACGCACCTGCGCGTCGTCGCCCAGCCGCTGCCCGAGGGCGGGCTGCTGCTGCTGTTCGAGGACCGGACGCAGCAATTCGAGCTGCAGCGCGAGCATGGCGAGATGCAGCAGGTGCGAACCGCCACGCTGGAGAGCCTGGCCGAAGCGGTCGCGGTGTTCGGCAAGGGGCGGCTCCAGCTGTGGAACCGCAAGTTCCGTCAGGTCTGGGACTTCGAGGACGCTTTCCTCGACGGCCATCCGCAGGTGCAGCAGCTGGTCCGCGCCGCCGGCCCCCGGCTCGCCAAGTCGGCGCGTGCCGAAGTGATCGGCGACCTGATCCGCATGGCCGCGCAGGATCGCCAGTCGCGCGGATCCAGCATCGCCTTTGCCGATGGCAGGCATTTCGACATCACCGCGGTGCCCTTGCCCGACGGCAATGCCCTGGTGACGATGCTCGACACCACCGATCACCACCGCGCCGAGCGCGCGCTGCGCGATCGTAACGAGGCACTGGAGGCGGCCGATCGGGTGAAGACCGCCTTCGTCGCGAACATGAGCTACGAACTGCGCACCCCGCTCACGTCGATCAAGGGCTTCGCCGAGATGCTGCACGGTGGCTTTGCCGGCCCGCTGAGCGCGAGCGGCGGGGAATATGCCGAGGCGATCCTGGTCTCGGTCGAGCGGCTGGGCCTGCTGATCGACGATGTGCTCGACCTTACCCAGAGCGAGGGGGCGCCGCTGGAAAGGGCTCCGGTCGATATCGAGATCGCCGCGCAGAACGCGGCCGAGGCGGTGGCGCCGCTCGCCAAGGCCAAGGGGATCGAACTGGTGGTCGAGGATGCGGGCAGCGCGGGCAGCATCACCGGCGATGCCCGGCGGATCCGGCAGGTGATCGAGCATCTCCTGCGCCATGCCGTGGCGGCGACGCCCGAGCAGGGGCGCGTCCTGCTGCACCTCGACGGCAACCAGCGGGTGGCGCGGGTGATCGTTTCCGACAATGGCCCGGGGATGAGCCACGAGGCGGCGGCAGGCGCGTTCGATCGGTTCGCCCAGTTCGGCAATGCCCGGGGCGGCGAGCGGGCTACCGGGCTCGGCCTGCCGCTCGCCCGGCAGTTCGTCGAGGCGCATCGCGGCCGGATCGAGCTGATCTCGGAGCCGGGCGAGGGGACGCTGGTGACGGTGGAGCTGCCTCGGAAATAGCCGCGCCCCTTCCCTGGGAGGGAGGGGAGCGCACAGGCCTAGTCCCGCACCGGGCACTCCGGCGCGCCGGCGTTCGAATATTCCGGGGCGCTGTTCACGAGCCAGCCGCTCCGCTTCTCCTGCGCCTCGACGTCCGACGGGATCAGCGCCCATTCGCTGCGCGTGCACTGCTTCGACAGCGTGCCGTTCGCCCCGAACGGGCAATGGACCTTCACCGAGACGAAATAGCCGACATCGCTGGTCGTGCCGCGATAGGTGAAGTCCACCGCGTCGCCCGTATCCGTCCAGCTGGGCGAGCGGTAATAGCAATGCTTGAAATGCGCGATACGGGCGCCGAGCTGCTCGCGCGTGCTGCCCGCCGGCGCGGAGAGCACATAGGCGTCGAGCCCTTCGAGCGAGACATCGCCCATGAAATCCTGGCTGAAGAAATAGAAGACGAAGAATAGCGGTACGATGATCCGGTCGATCCAGCGGGCGGCGGGCGATCGCGCTTCCTCGTCCATTGTTGCCGATTCTCGCAGGTATTCCTCAAGGAAGTGTTCAAGCCCGGTGCGGGTGATAAAGGAACGCCATGTTGTTGCGCTCGCCGGAAGAATCGCTCGAACTGGGCCGCCGCCTCGCTGGGCTGGCGCGCCCCGGCGACGTGATCGCGCTGTCCGGCCCGCTGGGCGCGGGCAAGACCAGCATCGCGCGCGGGCTGCTCGCCGCGCTCGGGCTGGAGGGCGAGGCGCCGTCGCCCAGCTTCGCCATCGTCCAGCCTTACGACCCGCCCGAAGTGCGCTTCCCGGTGCTCCATGTCGATCTCTACCGGCTCGACGATCCGTCCGAAGCGGCGGAGCTGGGCCTCGACGATGCCCGAATCGATTCGCTGCTGATCGTCGAATGGCCCGAGCGGCTGGGGGCGGCGGCGTGGCACGATGCGCTGTGGCTGTCCCTGGATGTGGCACCGGACGGCGCGCGCGCCTTGACAGCGAAAGTGCCGGCGGCATGGAAGGACCGATGGTTCCCGACATGAATCCGCCCGCCGCGGCGCCCGACTTCCTCACAGCCGCCGGTTGGGGTGGCGCCGAGATCCGCCCGCTCGCCGGCGACGCCTCGTTCCGCCGCTATTTCCGCGTGGTGGAACATGACCGCACCGCGATCCTGATGGACGCGCCGCCGCCGCACGAGGATCCGCGCCCGTTCATCAATGTCGCGCGCTGGCTGACCGGCAACGGCTTTGCCGCGCCCGAGATCCTGCACGAGGACCTGGCCGAGGGGCTGGTCCTGATCCAGGACTTCGGCGACGCCCGCATGCGCGAGACGGTCGACGCCGCGCCCGAAAGCGAACTGCGCCTCTACGAGGAAGCGATCGACCTGCTCATCCGCCTCGCCGCATATCCGGCGGCGGCCGAGCTGCGGCCCTACAGCCATGCCGAATATCAGCGCGAAGCCGCCCTGCTTCCCGAATGGTATTGCCCCGCGATCGGCCTCGACGTCGATCTGGACGGATACCGCGCCGCCTGGGATCAGGCGCTCGCGCCCGTCCTTGCGGGTCACACGCCTGTCACGGTGCTGCGCGACTATCATGTCGAGAACATCATGCTGATCGACGGTAGCGCGGAAACCTTGGGCCTTCTCGACTTTCAGGACGCGCTGGCGGGCCATCCCGCCTATGACCTCGTCTCGCTGCTGCAGGACGCGCGCCGCGACGTGCCCGAGACGCTGGAGACCGCGATGCTCGATCGCTACAAGCGCATCACCGGCGCGGGCGATGCGTTCGACGTGGCCTATCACGTGCTCGGCGCGCAGCGGAACGCCAAGATCGTAGGCATCTTCACGCGCCTTTGGAGGCGCGACGGCAAGCCGCGCTATCCAGGCCTGTGCCCGCGCGTGTGGACCTATCTCAACCGCGACCTGCGGCACCCGGCGCTGAAGCCCGTCGCCGACTGGTTCGACGCCAATATCCCCGCCGACATGCGCGGCGATCCGCTCACCATCGCCGGCGCATGAAACAGTCCGCCACCTATTCGCTGCGCCCCAATCCGGACGTGGCCATGCCGGAGACGGCGATGGTGATGGCTGCGGGCCTGGGCAAGCGCATGCGCCCGCTCACCGTGACGCGCCCCAAGCCGCTGGTGGAAGTCGCCGGCAAGCCGCTGCTCGACCATACGATGGACCATCTGCGCGACGCCGGCATCAAGCGCGCGGTGGTCAACGTCCATTACCTCGCCGACCAGGTCGAGGCGCATCTGAAGGCCCGTGCCGGCGATATCGAAGTGCTGATCTCGGACGAGCGCGCCCAGCTGATGGAGACCGGCGGCGGCATCGTCCAGGCGCGGGCGATCCTGGGCGACAAGCCCTTCTTCACGGTGAACAGCGACACGCTCTGGGTCGATGGGCCGATCGACGCGCTCCATGCGCTGGCGGCGGCCTGGAACGACGAGAAGATGGACGCGCTGCTGCTGCTGGTGCCGCTGGCGCGCGCGTTCAGCCATCGGGGGCAGGGCGATTTCCGCCTCGATCCGCTCGGCCGCATCACCGAGCGCCGCAAGCCGGGCCGCCTCGCGCCCTTCGTCTATGCCGGCGCCCAGATCCTCCATCCGCGCGCGATCCGCGACTGGCCGGAGGGGCCGTTCTCCACGAACCTGTTCTGGAATCGCGCGATGGAACAGGGGCGCCTGTGGGGCGTGGTCCATCAGGGACTGTGGTTCGACGTCGGCACGCCGTCTGCGGTGAAGGAAGCCGAAGAGGTGCTGGCGACGGTGTGATTCTCCCGCTCTCCGTTTACGGGGAGAGGGGGCGGGGCGTAGCCGAAGCCGGAAGGGGGAGTTATCCACAGCCCCCGCTCCCCGGCCCCCTCCCCTGAAGGGGAGAGGGGGATTAGGGTCGCCCAGCCCATGCCCACCGCCCTTCGCCTCTACGCCATCCCGCCGCACCGCGCCTTTGCGGATGCGCTCGCGAACGGGCTGATCAAGCGCTTCGGCAGCGACCCGATGGGCCTGGCCCGCGGGCTGGTCCTGCTTCCCAACAACCGTGCCAAGAAGGCCATCCAGGACGCGTTCGTCCGCGCCAGCGGCGGCGGCCTCCTCCTGCCGCGGCTCGTCGCGGTCGGCGATCCCGAGCTGGACGAGGCGGTGTTCGATGCCGCCGGCGATCCCGATCCCGTGCCGCCCGCCGTCCAGCCGCTCCAGCGCCAGTTGATCCTCGCCCGGCTCATCCAGCAGGCCGAGCCCCGCCACGACGCCGCCGAAGCCGTCCGCCTCGCCGGCGATCTCGCCGCCACGCTCGACCAGCTGCTCATCGAGGAAGTGCCGCCCCGCCGGCTCAAGGAGCTGGACCTGGGGCCCGAGCTTTCCGCCCATTGGGAGCGTTCGCTCAAGCTGTTCGAGATCGTCCTCGAACATTGGCCGAAGGAACTCGCCCGCCTGGGCCGCATCGATCTCGCCGACCGTCGCCGCCTGCTGATCGACAAGGTGGCGAAGCGCTGGAAGGCCGATCCGCCGGCGGGCTTCGTCTGCGCCGCCGGCATCACCGCCAGCGCGCCGGCCATTGCCCGGCTCCAACGGGTGGTGGCGGGGTTGCCCAAGGGGATGGTGGTGCTTCCCGACCTCGCCATCGCGATCTCCGATGCCGAATGGGACATGCTCGGACCCCATGCGCCCGATCCCGTCACCAGCCGGCGCCGGCGCAACCTGGAGACCCACCCCCAATTCCATCTCAAGCTCCTGCTCGAGCGCATGGGCGTCCACCGCAGCGAGTTCGATCCCTGGCGTGCCGCCAGCGAGCATGATGCGGCGCCCTCGCGCAGCAAGGCGATCGCCTCGGCGATGCAGCCGCCCGAGCTGACTCATGGCTGGACCACGCTTCCCGAGCGCGAGCGGCGGCTCGACGGGGTCCGCGCCCTCGAAGTCGCCACGCCTGCGGAGGAGGCCCAGGCCATCGCCCTGGCGCTGCGCCAGACGCTGGAGACTCCGGGCCGCACCGCCGCGCTGGTCACGCCCGACCGCGCACTCGCCCGCCGCGTCGCCGCGCATTGCGCGCGCTGGGGCATCGCGATCGACGATTCCGCCGGCCAGCCGCTCTCGATCCTGCCGCCGGGAACCCTGCTGCTCGCGCTCGCCGATGCCGCCGCCCAGCGCTTTGCCCCATTGCCGCTGCTCACGCTCCTCAAGCACCCGCTGGTGATGCCCGGAACGCGGCCCGAATGGCTGGAGGGCGCTCGCCTGCTGGATCGCGCGCTGCGGGGGCCGCGCCCGGCGCCCGATCTTGCCGGCATCGATCGCTATCTGGCGGAGCAGGAGGGCAGGGACGGGCCGCTCCGCCAGGCCGCCCTGCGCTGGTGGCCGGCGGCCCGCGCGCTGCTCGCCCCGCTCGAGACCGCCTTTGGCGGGGGCGCACAGCCGATCCCGGAGCTGCTCGCGGCGCTGCGCGAAGTCGCCCAGGCGCTGGGCGGCGACGGCCTGTGGAGCCGCGCCGAGGGCCGCGCCGCCGCGACTCTGCTCGACGATCTCGAGCGCGAGGCCGGGGACGGCCCGCGCCGCGCCGATCCGGACACGCTTGCGCCGATGCTGCGCACGCTGATGGACCAGATCGCCGTACGCCCGCCCCAGGGCGGCCATCCGCGCCTCGCCATCCTGGGCCAGCTGGAAGCGCGGCTGCAGACTGCCGACCTGATGATCCTGTCGGGCCTCAACGAAGGCGTCTGGCCGGGCCTGCCCGCGCCCGATCCCTGGCTCGCCCCGCGCATCCGCGCCGAACTGGGCCTGCCCGGCCTGGAGCGCCGCATCGGCCTGGCGGCGCACGACCTTGCCGGTGCGCTGGGCGCGCCGGAGGTGCTGCTCACGCGCGCGCGACGCGACGCCACCGCGCCGACCATCGCCTCGCGCTTCTGGCTGCGCCTCGAGGCGCTCGCCGGCGGTCTCGACCGGGCCCAGGATCTCGCCGCCTGGCTCCATGCGATCGATCGGCCGGGCGCCCATGAGCCTGCCGAGCGCCCCGAGCCGTCGCCCCCGGTCGAGGACCGCCCCAAGGCGATCTCGGTCACTGAAGTCGATCGCCTGAAGGCCGATCCCTACGCCTTCTACGCGCGCCGCATGCTGAAGCTCATGCCGCTCGATCCGGTCGATGCCGATCCCAGCGCGGCGTGGCGAGGCACGGCGGTGCACGATGTTCTTCAGAAATGGTTCGAACTCGACGGCTGCGATCCGGCGAAGCTGCGCGCGCGCGCCGAGGCGATGCTGGTGGACGCGCGCACCCATCCGATGATGCGCGCGCTCTGGCAGCCGCGGCTGATGGAAGCGATCGACTGGATCGCCCGGCAGATCGCCGAGGACCCGGAGCGCAAGGTGCTCGCGGTCGAGCTCGACGGCGACATCGAATTCGCCGGCGTGAAGCTGCGCGGAAAGTTCGACCGGATCGATCGCCTGCCCGATGGCGGCCTGGCGATCGTCGACTACAAGACCGGCCAGCCGCCCAGCACCCGGGCCGTCCGCGCCGGGTTCAGCCTTCAGCTCGGCCTGCTCGGGCTGATCGCCGAGCGGGGCGGGTTCGCCGATATCGAGGGCGTCGCGCGTGCCTTCGAATATTGGTCGCTCGCCCGTTCGCCGCGCACCGGCGGCTTCGGCTATGTCGACAGCCCCGTCGACCCGAAGAAGAAGGAGCCGATCCCCGCCGAGGAGTTCGTCGACATCGCCGCGCATCACTTCGCCGATGCGGTGCGCGCCTGGCTGACCGGCGACCAGCCCTTCACCGCCAAGCTGGTGCCGGAATATGCGCCCTATGCCGAATATGACCAGCTGATGCGCCGCGACGAATGGTATGGCCGGCGTGACTGAAGCCCGTCCCCTCCACCCGCTGAAGGGCAACCAGAGCCGGGCGAGCGACCCGGAGCGGCATGTCTGGCTGTCCGCCTCGGCCGGCACGGGCAAGACCCAGGTGCTCGCTGCCCGTGTCTGGCGCCTGCTGCTGCACGGCACCGATCCGGGTGCGATCCTCTGCCTCACCTTCACCAAGGCCGGCGCCGCCGAAATGTCGGAGCGCATCACGAGCCGCCTGGCGCGATGGGTGCGCATCGACGAGGGGAGCCTGCGTGCCGATCTCGCCGCGCTTGGCGAGACTGCGACGCCGCAGATGATCGGCAAGGCCCGCCAGCTCTTCGCCAAGGTGCTCGATGCGCCCGGCGGCGGTATCCGCATCCAGACGATCCACAGCTTCTGCCAGTCGCTGCTCGCTGCCTTTCCGATGGAGGCGGGGCTGGTTCCCGGCTTCCGCCCGCTCGACCAGCGTGAGGAAGCGGTGCTGGCGCGCGAGGCGCTGGCCGAGATGCTGGTCGATGCCGAGCGCGATGGGCGCGGCTGGATCGTCGACGCGGTGGGCGCGCTGTCGTTGCGGCTGGGCGAGGGCAAGGCCGAGGATTTCCTCAAGGCCTGTGCCAGGGAAGGCGAGGCGCTGGCCGGGTTGCCGATCCTGATCCAGCCTTTCCTGCGCGAGGCGCTCGGCCTGCCCGAGGGCGACGTGGATGCCGAGATCGCCCGGCGCTGTGCCGATGACAGCTTCGACCTCGGCAGCCTGCGTGCGCTCACCGTGATGAACGCCGATTGGGGCACTAAGTCGGGTCTCCAACGCGCTGATATAGCTGCTGCGTGGCTAGGGAAGAGACCAGAAGCTCGTGCTGCCAGCCTCGCCGATCTTCACAGCATATGGGCCACTGCCAAGGGCGATCCCCGTTCCTTCAAGAGTGGACAGGCCCCGCAAGAGCCAAGTTACGCCGACTATGCGATGCGGCTGTTCGACACCTGCGCCGAACTGCTCGGCATGAAGACCCAGGCCGCCTATGCGGACCTGCTCGCTTCCGGCCTCGAAGCCGGCCGGGTCTATGCCGAGACCTACGCACGGGCCAAGCGCCGGCTCGGCGCGGTCGATTTCAACGACCTGATCCACCGCACCGTCGCCCTGCTCGCCGAGCCCGGCATGGGCGAATGGGTGCGCTTCAAGCTCGATTCCGCGACCGAGCATGTCCTGATCGATGAGGCGCAGGACACCAATCCCCAGCAATGGGCGATCGTCAGCGCGATCGCGGACGAGTTCTTCGTCGGCGAAGGCGCGCGCGCGGAGACGGTCCGCACCCTGTTCACCGTGGGCGACTACAAGCAGGCGATCTTCGGCTTCCAGGGTACCGACCCGATCTTCTTCCGCGCCGCCTTCGAGCGCTTCCTGGCAAAGTCGCGCATCCATCCCGATCCGGACTTCGACATGGCGCCGCGCGAAGTGGAGGAGCTGTCGCTCACCCACAGCTTCCGCTCGACCCGGCCGGTGCTGGAATTCGTCGATGCCGCGATCGGCGCGCTGCCGATGCCGGGCATGGGCGAGCTTTCCGATGTCGAGCCGCATGCCAGCGAAGTGCCCGGACCGGGCACCGTGACGTTGTGGCCGCCGGTCATCGAAGGCGGCAGCGAGGCCGACGAAGAGGCGTGGGTGAGCGATGCCACCCGCAAGCTCGCCGGCGACATCGCCCGGGCGATCAAGGGCTGGATCGGCACGCTCGACCTGGAGAGCAAGGGCCGCAAGCTGGCGCCCGAGGACGTGATGATCCTGGTCAAGCGCCGCGGCGAGCTGGCCTCGCTGATCGTCGCGCGCCTTTACGCAGAGGGAGTGCCGGTGGCGGGCGTCGATCGGCTGCGGCTGAACGCGCCGCTGGCGGTGCAGGACCTGCTTGCCGCCATCCGTTTCGCGCTCCAGCCCGAGGACGATCTGTCGCTGGCGTCGCTGCTGGTCTCGCCGCTGATCGGCTGGAGCCAGGAAGCGCTGATGGACGCGGCGGTCCGCGAGCGTGGCGGTCTCTGGCGGCACCTGCGCAACACCCAGCCTGCGGAGCGCCTCGCGCCGCTATACGCGCTGCTTGCCCGCGCCGACATCGCGACCCCCTATCGCTTTCTGGAGGAACTGCTTTCCGGGCCCCTTGACGGCCGCCGCAAGCTGCTTCGCCGGCTGGGCGAGGAAGCGCGCGATCCGATCGAGGAGCTGCTCAACGCGGCGCTCAACTTCGAGAAGCTGGCGACGCCTTCGCTGCAGCGCTTCCTGGACTGGTTCGATCGCGGCGATGTCGAGATCGTCCGCGACGCGGCCCAGCCCCAGGCGGCGGTGCGGGTGATGACCGCGCATGGTGCCAAGGGCCTCCAGGCGCCCCTGGTCATCCTTGCCGACGCCACGGTCGACCCGACGCGGTCCCCGCGCGACTTCCTGCATTGGGAACCGTCCGCGGCGCCCGGAAAGCTGCCGATCTTCCGGCCCCGCGCCGCTGAGCGTGGCGTGCTAGGGCAAGTCCTCGAACTTGCCGATGCTCGCGAACTCAGCGAGCATTGGCGCCTGTTCTACGTGGCTGCCACCCGGGCCGAGGAGCGGCTGGTCGTGGCCGGTGCCCTGGGCCCTCAGGCCAAGGGCGTCCCTCCGCAGAAGAGCTGGTATGCCGCCAGCGCCGCCGCGCTCGACGCCCTGGGCGTGGCCGAGGGGGATATCCGCGAGTTCAAGGGATTGCAGCCCCAGGCGCCGCTTCCCGCCCGGCCCCGACCGGAACAGGGGCCCGTCGCGGCCTTGGCGCTTCCCGGATGGGCACGCCGCCCGGCACCCGAAGAGGCTCGCCCGCCGCGTCCGCTCGCGCCCTCCGCGCTGGGTGACGACGCCGTCGCCGATCCGCCGCCCACGCCAGCGCTGCGCGCCGCCGCCGAGCGCGGCCGGCTCCTGCATGCCCTTTTCGAGCGGCTGCCGTCGGTCGGGCCGGCCGAGCGCGCCGCCGCCGCGGAGCGCTGGCTGGCCGGGGCAGGGGGCGTGGGCGACCCGGCCCTGCGTGCCGAGCTTGTCGCCGCGGCCCTGGCAGTCACCGAGGATCCGCGCTTCGCCGAGCTGTTCGGCCCAGCCTCGCTGGGCGAGGCGCCCATCGCCGCAGTGGTGGGGGACGGGCTGGTCGTCTCGGGCACGGTCGACCGGCTGGTGGTCGCGCCCGGCCATGTCCGGGTGATCGACTTCAAGACCGGCCGCCGCGCGCCCGCGTCGCTGGACGACATTCCTCCCTATCACCTCCGGCAGATGGCGGCCTATGTCGCCGCGCTGGCGGTGATCTTCCCGGGGCGCACGATCGAGGCGGGACTGCTCTATGCGGCGGGGCCGGTGCTTCACCTCCTGCCGGCCGATCTGCTCTCGGCGCACAAGCCGGGCTTCACGGATATGGAGCAAAGCTTGGGCTTGCGCGCTTGACCCGGCGAGGTGCCATCATAAATTAGCGGCCGATATCGTATCAGGAGTTTGATCATGGCCACCAAGGCGACCACCGACGCCAGCTTTTCCGCAGACGTTCTCGAGGCCGGCAAGCCCGTGCTCGTCGATTTCTGGGCGGAATGGTGCGGGCCATGCAAGATCATCGCCCCGGCGCTCGAGGAACTGGCGGAGGAGCTGGCCGACAGGGTGGAGATCATCAAGATCGACATCGACGAGAATCCCGACGCGCCGACCAAATATGGCGTGCGCGGCATTCCGACGATGATCCTGTTCAAGGACGGCCAGCCGGCGGCGACTCAGGTCGGCGCGATGCCGAAGAGTGCGATCAAGCAGTGGGTCGAGCGCTCGCTGACCGCGGGCGCGTCGAACCTGGCCTGAAGCCCCGGCAACGGCGCAGGCGGGCCCATTTCTCCCCGTCTTCCCCGCGTTCTCCCCGTCATCCCCGCGAAGGCGGGGATACGGGACAGGGAGTGCGGGGGCTGCTGATTGCGTCCCCGCCCTGGCCGGCGGCGGCGCGAGGCACCCGCCGCCCCGCGACGCTCAGCTGCGATAGTCCGCGTTGATCGAGATATAGCCGTGCGTCAGGTCGCAGGTCCACACGGTGGCGCGACCCTCGCCGAGACCCAGCTCGACGCCGATCTCGATCTCCCGGCCCTTCAGGTGCGCGGCGACGGGCGCTTCGTCATAACCTTCCACCGCCAGGCCGTCGCGCGCCACCTGGGTGGCGCCGAAGCGAATGGCGAGCCTGTCGCGTTCGGCGGGTTCGCCGGCCTTGCCCACTGCCATCACCACGCGGCCCCAATTGGCGTCCTCGCCGGCGATCGCGGTCTTCACCAGCGGCGAATTGGCGATCGACATGGCGATCCGGTGCGCGCTGGCATCGCTCTCCGCGCTCTCGACGGTGATCTCGATCAGCTTCTGCGCGCCCTCGCCGTCGCGGACGACGAGCTGGGCGAGCTGGTGGCAGAGGTCCTGAAGCGCGGCGCGAAAGGCGTCGGCGCCGTCATCCTCGTCGCCTGCCAGCACCGCATTGCCCGCGCTGCCGGTGGCGAAGGCGAGCACGGTGTCGCTGGTCGAGGTATCGCCGTCCACGGTGATGCACGAGAAGCTCTTGCGGTTGGCATCGCCCAGCGCGGCCTGCAGGAAGGCCGGATCGACTGCGGCATCGGTGAAGAGGAAGCCGAGCATCGTCGCCATGTCCGGCGCGATCATGCCCGATCCCTTGATGATGCCGATCAGGCTGACGGTCTTGCCTCCGACCACCGCGCGCGTGACCGCGCCCTTGGCGAAAGTGTCGGTGGTCATGATCGTGGCGGCGGCGTCTTCCCAGCTGCAGGGCGGGGCAGCGAAGGCATTGTCGAGGCCCGCCTCGGCCTTGTCGATCGGCAGCGGCACGCCGATCACGCCGGTGGAAGCGACGAATATGTCGGAAGGCCGGCAGCCAAGATGCGCGGCGGCGCGGGCAGCGATCGCCTCTACCGCGGCACGGCCGCGATTGCCGGTGAAGGCGTTGGAATTGCCCGCATTCACCACCAGCGCGCGCGCCTCGCCCAGCGGCAGCGCCTTGCGGCACCATTCCACCTCGGGCGAGGGGCATCTGCTGCCGGTCAGCACGCCCGCCACCGCCGTTCCCGGCGCCAGCTCGATGAAGGTCAGGTCGCAGCGATCCCAGCTCTTGTATCGCGCCCGGGCGACGCGCGCGGTGACGCCGGGAATGGCCGGCAGGGCGGGGAAGGGAAGCGCGAGCGGGGAGCATTCGATGGACATGCGGGGACCTGTTGCTAAACTGGCGTCCGCTTCGGGGAAGCTGGGGGAAAGATCAAATGCTTTTGGTATTGTTGGCGGCGCTGGCGATGCAGCCCGCGCCGGCGGTGCAGGATGCGAAGAACGCGCGGAGCGCCGAGGGCGGGAGCAAGCCGGTGCCAAGGGGGATGCCGCAGAACTGGATCACCGACAGGGATTATCCGATGGGCTCGCGGCAGCGGCGCGAAGTCGGCGCGGTGGCGTTTCGAGTCGACGTGGATGCGAAGGGCGAGCCCGCCGCCTGCCACATCCTGGGGACCTCGGGCTATGAGATGCTTGATCTCGCCATCTGTCCGCTGCTGATGAAGCGTGCCCATTTCGCACCGGCGACCGATGTCGCGGGGAAGCCCGTGGCGGACTTCTACGACGGCCGCTTCTTCTGGCTGATCCCGGGCGGCGGGCATGCGGATCTGAACAAGCTGGCCGCCGAAGTCGGCAGGCCGCTGCCGCTGATCGTGGGGCGGCCGGAGCTTCCCGGGAGCTACGCCCATCCGGCGCTCCTGCGGGTTGTGTTCTTTGGCTCCAAGCCGCGGAGCTGCAACGTGGAACTGGGCACGGGCGACGCCGCGCTCGATGCCGTGGCCTGCGAGCAGACGATGGCGAAGATCGCCATGCCGGATCTCTCCACCCAGATCCGCCCGAGGCCGGACAGCCGGATGGTCATCGTGGGGTTCGAGGCGGCGAAATAGCCCCGGGGCCGGACCGGCCATGGTGGCGCGATGGACATCAGCGCCGCCGGTGATAGCAATGCGTCAGTCGCCGAAGACATGAAAGGCATCCGATGATTCTCGCTACCCTCCTGGCCCTTGCCGGACAGACGGCGCCGGTCGCGCCGGCTCCCATCATGACGATCACCGTGCAGAAGCTGCCCGCGAGCTATACCAAGGCGCCGGTAGTCCATCTCGACTTCGACAAGCAGGGCGCGGTCTCGGCCTGCACCGTCGAGCAGTCGAGCGGGAGTGCGGGTATCGACAAGGTGGCCTGCCAGCAGGTGCAGACGCTCAAATTGCCGGCCGAAAGCGGCAAGGCGCCGGAATCGCGCTCGGCTTCGGTGGATTTCGTCGCGGGCGGTGCCACGGCGCAATGATCCGCGCGGGCCGGGGCAGGCTTTGCCCCGGCCCGTTCCGACCTGCGACGGGCGGATACTCGCTTTCGATTGGACGAAGGCGATCGGAATTACTATGTCGCCGAAAGCGCGCCCCATGATGTTGGGGCGCCGGAACATTTGCGAGCTTCGTTTCTTGGAACTGCTGCTTCTCCTCACTGCCTTTCTCGCGAGCCTGACCGGTGCCGGTTCGGCCGATCGCGGCGGACTTCGGCAGATGCAGGGCGTGGCGGTGGTCCAGGCTGCCCAGGCGGCGCAGGCGGCGGTGCTTCCGGCCCGTCGCGCCGTGGCTGCGCTCCCCGTGCCGCTGCTGCGGCCTGAAAGGGTTCTTCCGCTCGCGGCCGTGCGGAACGCGCCCGCCGCCCTGCGCCTGCCCTTCGAGCGCCGGCTCGAATGAGCTTCCTCGCGGCCCGCTGAACCCGGCGGCCGTTCTTCCTGTTTTCGCATCCAAGCGGGCGCCGGCCGCAGCGGCGCGCCCGTCCGACCACCCTAGACATAGACTGGAAAATCCATGCTCGGCGGTTTTGCCAAGACCCTCTTCGGCTCCTCGAACGATCGCTATGTGAAGTCGCTCGGCAGCATCGTGAACAAGATCAACGGCTTCGAGCCGGCGATCTCGGCGATGAACGACGAGGAGCTTTCGAGCCAGACGGTGAAGTTCCGCGAGCGGCTCGCGAATGGCGAGAAGCTCGACGCGCTGCTTCCGGAGGCCTTCGCCACGGTGCGCGAGGCGGCCAAGCGCGTGCTCGGCCAGCGCCACTATGACGTGCAGATGGTGGGCGGCATCGTGCTCCACCGCGGCGAGATCGCCGAGATGCGCACCGGCGAGGGCAAGACGCTGGTCGCGACGCTGGCGACCTATCTCAACGCGCTGCCGGGCGACGGCGTCCATGTCGTCACCGTCAACGACTATCTCGCCAAGCGCGATGCGGAGTGGATGGGCCAGGTCTACAAGTTCCTCGGCCTCACCGTCGGCGTGATCGTGCCCAATCTCTCCGATCATGAACGCCGCGAGGCCTATGGTTCGGACATCACCTATGGCACGAACAACGAGTTCGGCTTCGACTATCTGCGCGACAACATGAAGTACGAGCGCGTCTCGATGACGCAGCGCCCGTTCAACTTCGCGATCGTCGACGAGGTCGACTCGATCCTGATCGACGAGGCCCGCACGCCGCTGATCATCTCCGGCCCCACCGACGACAAGTCCGAGCTCTATATGGGCGTCGACGCGGTGGTGAAGCAATTGGCGCCGGAGGACTATGAGAAGGACGAGAAGCAGCGCACCATCGTGCTGACCGAGGACGGCACCGAGAAGGTGGAGCGCATGCTCGAGGCCGCCGGGCTGCTCCAGGGCGCCAATCTCTACGATTTCGAGAATACCCAGGTCGTCCACCACCTGAACCAGGCGCTGCGCGCGAACGTGATGTTCAAGCGCGACATCGACTATATCGTGAAGGACGACAAGGTCGTCATCATCGACGAGTTCACCGGCCGCATGATGGACGGCCGGCGCTGGTCGGACGGCCTGCACCAGGCGGTGGAGGCCAAGGAAGGCGTCCAGATCGAGCCGGAGAACCAGACGCTCGCCTCGATCACCTTCCAGAACTATTTCCGCATGTATCCCAAGCTCTCGGGCATGACCGGCACCGCGGCGACCGAGGCACCCGAATTCTTCGATATCTACAAGATGAACGTCGTCACCATCCCGACCAATCTGCCGGTGCAGCGCGTCGACGAGGAGGACGAGTTCTACAAGACGCTCGACGAGAAGTTCGCGGCGATCGCCAGGAAGATCAAGGAACACGCCGTCAAGGGCCAGCCGGTGCTGGTCGGCACCGTCTCGATCGAGAAGAGCGAGATGCTATCCGAGTTCCTGACCAAGGAAGGCGTGGAGCACAGCGTGCTCAATGCGCGCCAGCACGAGCATGAAGCGCATATCGTGGCCCAGGCGGGCCGGCTGGGCGCGGTGACCATTGCCACGAACATGGCCGGCCGCGGCACCGACATCCAGCTGGGCGGCAACCTCGAGTTCCGCACCCATGACGAACTGGCCGAGATGGAGGATGGCCCCGCCAAGGATGCCGCGATCGAGCAGATCCGCGCGGAGATCGCGGCGGAGAAGCAGAAGGTGAAGGAAGCCGGCGGCCTGTTCGTCCTCGGTACCGAGCGGCATGAGAGCCGCCGCATCGACAACCAGCTGCGCGGCCGCTCGGGCCGCCAGGGCGATCCGGGCCTGAGCCGCTTCTACCTGTCGCTGGATGACGACCTGCTGCGCATCTTCGGCTCGAACACGCTGTTCGCCAAGATGATGCGCAACAACATCGCCGATGGCGAGGCGATCGGCTCGAAGTGGCTGAGCAAGGCGATCGAGACCGCGCAGCGCAAGGTGGAGGCGCGCAACTACGACATCCGCAAGCAGGTCGTCGAATATGATGACGTGATGAACGACCAGCGCAAGGTGATCTACGAGCAGCGCGCGGACATCATGGACGCCGAGACGGTGGGCGACGTCGTCACCGACATGCGCGCCGAGACGGTGAACGCCATCGTCGGCGAATATTGCCCGCACGGCTCCTATCCCGAGCAGTGGAAGGTCGAGGAGCTGAAGGAGAAGGTGCTGAGCACCCTCAACGTCGATGCGCCGGTCGAGCAGTGGATCAGGGACGAGGCGCAGATCGAGCCGGAGATGGTCGAGGAGCGCATCCGCGAGGCCGCGGACAAGCTCGTTGAGGCCAAGGCCGTCGATCTGGAGCCCGAGACCTGGAGCCAGATCGAGAAGTCGATCCTGCTGCAGAATCTGGATCATCACTGGAAGGAGCATCTCGCGATGCTCGACGCGCTGCGCCAGGTCGTGCACCTGCGCGCCTATGCCCAGAAGACGCCGATCAACGAGTACAAGCACGAGGCGTTCGCGATGTTCGAGCGCATGCTGGGCCAGATCCGCGAGGATGTGACTCGCACGCTCGCCTTCGCCCAGTTCCGGATGGAGCCTGCGCCGCAGTTGCCCGAGCTTCCCGACTTCCTGACCACCCATATCGATCCGCTGACCGGCGAGGACGATACCTATGATTATGACGGCGGCGCGGCCGGGCTGATCACCACCCGCTTGCCGCAGATGGGCATTCCCCAGCCTTCGGCCGAGGAACTCGGCACCGATCCGGCGCAGTGGGAAGGGCTGGTCAGCCGCAACGCGCCGTGCCCCTGCGGCTCGGGCCGCAAGTACAAGCACTGCCACGGCCAGGTGGCATAACTTCTCCTGCGGTCCCCTCCCGCTTGCGGGAGGGGCCAGGTTGAGAACCCGAACAAGTATCTGATTCTTTGCCGTCATCCCCGCGCAGGCGGGGATGACGATTGAAGGAATATGAGGCCTCGACCTGGGAGAGGGGATGTCCCGATATCCCCAAACACAAAAGGGCAGACACAGCAGGCCCGCCCCCAACCCCTCCCGGTTGCGGGAGGGGCTTTTCGTGCGTTCTTACTTCGTGGCCGGCATCTGGATCGACGGGCCCAGGCGGCTGACCACCTCGTGCGCGTCGAAGGCGCGCAGGTTGTCGGAGGGCTTGGGGCCCTTGCCCATCACCACTTCGGCCATCGCCTCATATTGGGTGACGGTGCGATAGTCCCAGTCGCGGTCGCGCCAGAAGGGATCGTCGAAGAACGGATCCCAGCTGCGCCAGCCCCAGCGCGGACCGCGATAGAAGCGCCAGGACGGGCTCCAATAGCCCCAGGGCCCGGGGCCCCAGGCACCCGGCTCGCGCACGATATCGGTCTTCTTCTCGGTGTCGCGATCGGACAGGATGAAGTGATCGAAACCCTGCTGGAGCGTCAGCTCGGCGGCACGGTAGAGCAGGTAGCGCTCGACCGTCTCGCGCGAGGTGAGGCTGTTGCCGGAGAAGCTGATGCGGAAGCGGTTGCTTTCGATCTGCGTGTCCGAATAGCCGTTGCGGACAGCGGTGCCGTTGCCGGTGGCAGGCTGATAGGGGGTCGCGGTCATACAGGCGGACAGCGAGATGCTGCCGGCGAGGATGAGAGCAAGCGCTGCGAACCGAGGGCGCTTGGGAGTTCTCAACATGGTTCCTCCGAAGTTAAAGTCTGGGCACTGCTATGACGGAACGAACGCGCGCCGGCAGGGATGTGTCCACGGTGGAGCGTGGCATATCCGCGATTGACGGAGGCTGAACAACCCATGCCAGATCACGCCAGGCGTTCGGGAACTTCCATCGCATCCTCGGCGAGCGTGTCGCGAGGCGCCATGGCTTCCCAGGGGAAGACGAACCAGTCCTTGTCGACCGAGCGATCGATGCGGCGGGAGCGATAATCGACCTGCTGCGAGGAGCGGAGATTGTCGAGCAGCACGGCGAAGCGGATGCGGCTGGCGATCGCGCCTTCGCCGGCAAGCGCGTTGCGGATCTCGCCGATCGTCTTGCCGCTGTCGTTGATGTCCTCGACGAACAGCAGCCGATCGCCGTCGCGCGTCCGCCGCGCGAGCACCGAGACCAGTTCCTCGCCGAACTGGGCGATCCTGGTCGAATGGTCGATCGAAACGAGCGGCAGGCCCATCCGGTGCGACAGGAACACCGCCGGCGTCAGCCCGCCGCGGCCGACGCCGACCAGCAGCGTCGGGTTCCAGGTTTCCGCGGCGGCGGCGATGGCGTGGACGCCCGCCACCATCTCCTCATGCGTGAAATGGGTGAAGACGATGCTCAAGCGTGTTCCTCCGCATAGGCGTCGACCCGGGCGAGGTGCGCGGCGACTTCGTCGTCGGAAAGAAAGGAACCCAGGAAACTGTTCCGCGCCAGCGTCACCAGGTCGCGGCGGCTGAGATCGCGGCCCTGCGCGATCGCCCGGTAATTGTCGGCGACATAGCCGCCGAAATAGGCGGGATCGTCCGAATTGACCGTGGCGCGCAGGCCCAGTTGCAGCATCCGGTCGATCGGATGCGCGTCGACCGAGGCGACGTTGCACAGCTTGACGTTGGAAAGCGGGCAGACGGTGAGCGTCATCGAGGAGCGGGCCAGGCGCGCGACCAGGGCCGGATCCTCGAGGCTGCGATTGCCATGGTCGAGCCGGTCGATCGCCAGCAGGTCGAGTGCCTCGGCGACATATTCGGGCGGCCCTTCCTCGCCGGCATGGGCGACGCGCTTGAGCCCCATCGCGGCGGCGGCGGCGAAGACGCGCTCGAACTTGGCAGGGGGATGGCCGAGCTCCGACGAATCCAGGCCGACGCCGGCGATCCGGTCGAGCCAGGGCTGGGCCTGGGTCAGCGTCTTGAAGGCATCCTCCTCGTCCAGGTGGCGCAGGAAGCAGAGGATCAGCTTGGACGTGATGCCGAGCCGCGCCTCGGCCGCCTCCATGCCGGCGAGCAGCCCGTTGGCGACCACGCCGAACGGAATGCCCCGATGGGTGTGCGTCTGCGGATCGAAGAAGATCTCGGCATGGACGACCCCGTCCTGCGCCACCCGCTCGAAATAGGCGAGGGCGAGGTCGTGGAAATCCTCCTCGGTGCGCAGCACGTCGGCACCGGCATAATAGATGTCGAGGAAATCCTGGAGGTTCGAGAATGCATAGGCGGCCCGCACTTCCTCCACCGAAGCGAAGGGAATGGCGACGCCGTTGCGCCGGGCAAAGGCGAACATCTGCTCGGGCTCCAGGCTGCCTTCGATGTGCAGGTGAAGTTCCGCCTTGGGTAGTCCGGCGATGAACGTGTCGAGGTCGTGCATCGTGCGAACATCGCAGGCGGGGCGAGGAGTCGCAAGGGGAGGGGCGCGGCCTGCGACGCGTCCGGCCGTGGCGCCGCGGGATCCCGGCTCGCTCCCCAACCGGAGAATGGCGCGCAATCGCGATTCCGCCGCATCATGGCGTCGGCACCTCGATCGCCTGCGCCCCGGCCGGGTCCGGGTCCCTGTCCTCCGCCGGGGCCGGGGCCGGGGCGGCCAGGGCATCCTCGCTCGCCGAACGGCGCCACGCGCTGGGCGACATGCCGAACTCGGAGGTAAACCAGCGCGTGAACGCGGCGGGCGAGGCATAGCCCAGCATCTCGCCGATCGTGGCGAGCGGCTGGACGTTGTTGAGCAGGTGGCGGACCACCAGCTCGCGGCGTATTCCGTTCAGCACCGCGCTGAAGCCGGCACCTTCGGCCTCCAGCCTGCGCTGGAGCGTGCGCGGCGAGACGCCGATGTGGCGCGCGACCTTCTCGATGGAGGCGTTGCCGGACGCGAGCAGGATGAAGAGCGCCCGGCGCGTCCGCTCCACTTCGGTGAGCGGGGGGGCTGCGGGCAGCTGCGTCTCGAAATAGCGGTTCGCATAGGCGGCAAGGTTCGAGCGATAGCCCGGGTTGCGGGCACGCAGCGTCTCGCGGCCATAGACGACGCCGTTCGCGTCGCTGCCGAAGCGCACCGGGCAGCCGAGCACCCGGTGGTGCACGTCCAGCGAGCGGGGAGCGGCATGCATGAAATGCAGGCATTCCGGCTTCCATGCGCTGCCCCCGATCTCGATGAAGACGCGCGAGAGCATCGCGGCCACCGCTTCATGGGCCTGGCGCGGCGCGAAATCGATGTTGCTGACGATCTGGGTCCGCACCAGCGCAGCGTCGCCCTCGATCTCGAGGCTGAAGGTGAGCAGGTCGCTCAGCAGATGCTGGTAGCGGATCAGCGTGCGGACGGCGTCGTCCAGCGTCTCCTGCTGCTGGAGGACGAGGCTCAACGGGCCGAGCGAGGATAGGTCGCGCCGCTCGGCGATCAGCATTGCGAAGTGCGGGCAGTTCGCTTCCATGGCCGAGCGCTCGAGGATCGAGGCGATCACGCCGCGGGGAAGCCGTTCCTCGGGGTTGCGGAGCTGCGACGGGCTGACGCCGATGTCGGCAAGAATGCGATAGGGATCGAGGCCAACTTCCAGGGCGACCGGGACATAGTCCATCAACATGGCCGCACGCCCCGAAGTCATGCCGGACCCTCCCCATGCCCGGCGTGCATCCGGGACGTTCCAATTCTTATGCAGGGTGACGTGAACTGCCAAGTGGTTGGCGTGAAATGCAAAGCAGTCTGGCGCAACTCGTCCTAATGAATCCGCGAATACTGGTTTCCATGGGCAGGAAATCGGAAGAACGGAGAAGTAAATGGGGTTCGACGGGGCATCGATGGCCAGGCGCAGCGCCGGCGCCGACGCATATGCATTGCGCGAGGCGCTCGATTCGGTGCGGTTTGCGGCGAATGATTCGCCGCGCGATCCCGGTGCGCCGGGGGATCCCGCGGCGCGCGCGCGGCTGACGGCGATGAGCGCGATGGCGGCGGCGATGGCGCATGAGCTGAGCCAGCCGCTGACTGCCGCGAGCAACTATATGCTGGGCTGCGCCGCGGTACTGCGCGAGCGGATCCAGGGGCTGGAGCAACTGCTCGGCTTCATCGAGGATGCCGCGGCCCAGACCGCGCGCGCCTCGGACATCGTGCTGCGCATGCGCAGCTTCGTGAAGACCGGCCGGATCGACGCGCGGCCGGAATGCCTGATCGAAATGCTCGACGCCGTGCGCCCGCGCCTGTCGTGCCTGGACGATGTCGACATGGTGCGCAGCTTCGCGCCGGGATCGACCTGCGTGCTGGGGGATCGCATCCAGATCGAGATGGTGCTCTCCAATCTCCTGCTCAACGCGGCCCAGGCGATGGGGGACAGCCCGGCCCGGCGGATCGCGATCTCGAGCTGGACCGAAGGCCCCCGGGTCCGCATCCGTGTGGCGGATACCGGCCCCGGCGTGCCTCCACGCGTCCGCGAGCATCTGTTCGAGCCGATGGTGAGCACCAAGCCGGCGGGCACCGGCCTCGGCCTCGCCATCTCGCAGACCATCGTCGACGCGCATGGCGGCACGCTGACGCTCGAACCCTCCGAACCCGGCGAAGGTGCCGTCTTCGTCCTCGCCCTGCCGCGCGGTTCCGACTTCCTCTGATTTGTCGCCCCGAGGCCCGTCCGGCACGGGCGGGGCGTTTCGCAACTGGCATTCCGTGGGGCGCGCGGCGGGGAGCGCGAGCTGGGGTTCTAGTCGAAACTTGGTTCCGCCGCGTATTCTGCCTCTCCGGTGGTGACGGACCCTCTGAACCCGTCCGGATCGTGGAGATCGATCGCGACCGGTCGGTTGCCAGACGGCGCCAATGCCACGGCAACGGCAGTGCCGTCGTCGGGTTCGATCAGCCTGACCTGCCAGGCGGCGTCGTCCGGCGCATAGGGGTCGCGGATGCCGAAATGCCCCGGCGCGACCTCGATGGTGTCGATCGCGTCGAACCCCAGCGCCAACCCTCTGCCCAGCGCCTTGGCATAGGCTTCCTTCGCCACCCAGCGCGCCAGCAGATAGCGTCGTCGGCGTTCTCCGGTGCCCAGGCAATGATATTGGGCGAGTTCGGCCGGCGAGAGCATCACCGGCGCGAGCAGGGGGTCGTCGCCGCCGAGCCGATCCTCGAGATCGATGCCCAGGCCGCCGCCGCAATCATGGCCGATCGCGAGGGCGATGGTGTCGCGTCCATGGGCGAATGCGATCGTGATTTCCCGCGGCGCGTCGCGCAGGGTCGCTCGGCCGTTGCAGTCGATGCCGACGCTCCAGCGTGCGCTCGCCGGCCCGAATTGCGCGCGCAGCAGGCGTGCCAGCCATGCGCGGCTGAGCAACTGGGTGTCGCGCGCTTCGGGCGCGCGGATTTCCTCCAGTCGCGCGCGCGCGGCGGCATCGAGTTCCGCGAACTCGGCCCCCGGATCGCGATGTTCTCCTTCGCGCGGCACCAGCCAGAGGGTGACGGTGCCGGATGGCGTCGGGGTTGTCCGCATCAGTTCGCCTCCACCGCAAAGGCAGGCGCGATCCGCAGCCAGTGCCAGTCGATACCCAGGGGTTCGCCCATCGCGTCGAACTCGATGGTGCCGAGGCAGGTGGGCCAACGCCGAATGCGCAGCACTTCGGCCACGGCCGCCGGGCCGGGGCCCGCGATTTCCACCGCTCCCGCCAATATCTCGAGGGCCGCGCGGCTGGTCAGCGCATAGGCGCCGCCGTTCGGCGCCGGGTCGGCGGCGCCGCCCAGCGCCGCCACTCGCAGGTCCGAACTGCCGGGACGGATCGCGTCGAGGAGATGCGGCGTGCGGCAATCGTCGCTCAGCAGCACGCGCGGGTGCGATGCCAGCCGTGGCAACAGCGCGGCCGCGAATGCATGGCGCCCGATCACCGCCACCGGCCCGGGCGGGAGCGGGGGTATCTCCGCGGGGCGATCGGCATCGATGCGCAGGGGCGTGCATCCGGCCGCGCGCAGCAGATCCTCGATCGCATCGCCAAGGCTCTTGCCATGGGCGATGCGCTGCGTGACCAGCACCGGGCGTTCCCCGGTGACGACCAGTTCCTCGGCGAACAGCCTGGCCTGGCGCAGATCATGGGCGCATAGCCGGAAGCAATGCGGCATCGTCCCGGTCAATGCGGGATGCGTCGCGCCGGGCGCCAGCAGCACCGCGCCGGCCCGGGCATAGAGGGGCGCCGCGGCGAGCGCGGATGCGCTGTTGAAGTGCCCGACGACCAGCCGCACGCCGCGCGCGTCCATTGCCCGTGCGGCTGCTGCGCCGCCCTCGGCGCTCGCTCCGTCGTCTAGCCACAGATAGCCGAGCTCCGGAAAGTCGTCGGCCAACACTGTCGCCGCCCGGAGCAGGTCGGCGCCGTGCGGACCGGTATCGACCGCGAGGCCGATGGTGGTGCGCCCCGGCCCGGGCTCCGGCAATCGGGAGAGCAGGGCCGCCCATTCCGGCTCCGGCGCCGTCATGCGAGAGCCTCCACTTGGCCGCGGGCATGCTGCCAGACCAACTCCGCCACCAGCGGCGCCAGCTTGAAGCCACTACCGTTGCAGCCCGCTACGACCCAGACCCGCTGGTCGGTGCCCCTTACGGGTTCCAGGATGCGGGCGCCGTCGGCCGTGCGGGCATAGCGGCAACGCGCCTGGCGCACGAACCGCCATTCGATCGTGCGGAACGTCTCGGCGATCCGCTCGGACAGCGCGTCGCTGTCGAACGGGCCCCCCGGGACGGCAAGATCGCTGGCGGCGAGCTTGAGCATCGTGCCGGCCACCGGCGGCGCGGCCCACAGGTCGTCATGCGGACCGAAATCGACGAGAAGGGGCGCGCGCTCCCAGGCGCGCGGGGCGGAGAAATAGAACATCGTCTGGTCGACACCGGTGAGGCGCGGCGCCAGCATCCGCATCACCTCGCCGGTTCCGGCACCCGCCGCGACGATGGTCAGGTCGGGCGCGAACGCCTCGCCAGGGCCGAGGCGGAAGCGCCCCTCGCGGATCTCCTCCTCCAGGATGGGCCGATAGGGCAGGAGGCGGCAGCCGAGCCCCTCGATCAGGCGGACCATGTCGGTGACGATGCGATCGGCGAGCAGCACGCCGGCGCGGGGTGTCCATAATCCGCCGCCCTCCGGGTGGCGGCGCAGCCCCGGCACCAGGGCCGCCAGGCTGGCGCTGCCCACGCGCTGGCAGGGCCAGCCGGCGGCGCCCAGGAAGATCGAGCGCGCTTCCATGCGGTTGCCGAGCAGGCCCCCGGTCTGGCGGTAATGGCTGTGGCCGAGCCGCGACCAGAGCTCCGCCCAGCCGCCCAGCGCCCGTTCGATGGCATGGACGTCGGCTTCGGATTCCGCGCCCAGCGGATGGATCAGCCGGTGCTGGTCCCAGGAGGCCGCCGCCGGATTGGGCAAGGGTCCGGCATCCGCCAGCGTCACGTCCCAACCGGCGCGAAGGAAGCGCCACGCGGTCCACAGGCCGTTGATGCCAGCCCCCACCACGAGAAGGCTGGGCCCGCGCATTGCCGGTCAGGCCGTCTCGAGCGCAGTGGCGGGAGCGGGGACGACCTCGGCGATCGCCTCGCCCAGCAGATCGGCTGCTTCGTCGATCTCCGCCGCGGTGATCGTGAGCGGCGGCAACAGCTTCAGCACTTCGCTGTGCGGGCCGCAGGTCTCGACGATCAGGCCACGCGCATAGGCGGCAGCCGAGACTCGTCCGGCGACATGCGGGTCGCGCCAGGCCAGGCCGCGGATCATGCCTCGGCCGCGCAGCTCGAAGCCGCCCGGCCTGCCATGGCCCGGCAACGCGCGCAGCCGCGCATCGAGCTGCGCAGCGCTTGCCGCAATGCGCCGTTCCAGCCGCTCGTCGCACCAATGGTTCTCGATGGCGGCGGTTGCGGCGACGAAGGCGAGATTGTGACCACGGAAGGTGCCGTTATGCTCGCCGGGCCGCCAGCAATCATGTTCCGGCGCCATCAGCACCAGCGACATCGGCAGTCCCATGCCGCCGATCGCCTTGGACAGGCAGACGATGTCGGGCCGGATCCCGGATTTCTCGAAGCTGAAGAAGCTTCCGGTACGCCCGCAGCCCGCCTGGATGTCGTCCACGATCAGCAGGGCGTCATGGGCGCGGGCGATCTCGGCTATGGAGCGCAGCCAGGCGTCCGACGCGACGTTGATGCCGCCTTCTGCCTGGACGACTTCCAGCAGGATCGCCGCGGGAGGATCGATCCCGCTGCCGGGATCGGCGAGCATGTGCGCGAGATAGGCGGCCGTATCGATCTCGCCGCCGAAATACCCGTCGAAGGGCAGCCGGTCGACGCCGCCGAGGGGAATGCCGGCGGCGCGCCGCTTGGCGGCATTCCCCGTCGTCGCCAACGCGCCGAGCGATACGCCGTGATAGCCGTTGGTGAAGGCGATCACGGCGTGGCGGCCGGTGACCCGCCGCGCGATCTTGAGTGCCGCTTCGATGGCGTTGGTGCCGGTCGGGCCGGTGAACTGGATCTTGTAGTCCAGGTTTCGCGGCGCGAGGATATGGCGTTCGAACGCGTCCAGGAACCGGCGCTTCGCCACCGTGTGCAGATCGAGCGCATGGACGATCCCGCCATCGGCCAGATAGCCGCTGACAGCCGCGACGATCTCGGGCGGATTGTGCCCATAGTTGAGCACCCCCGCGCCGGCCAGCAGGTCGAGATAGCGCCGATCCTCCTCGTCGAAGAGCTCGGCGCCCCGCGCCCGCGCGAATACCGCGGGGAAGTCGCGGCAATAGACGCGCACTTCCGATTCCAGCCGGGCGAAGGATGCGGTCCCGCCAGTCGCGGCGTCGGCGCGGGCGCGCCGGCTCACGGGCGCTTGCCCCTGCCGAGGATCATGTCGGCGGCACGCTGGCCGATCATCGCGCATGCGGCGTTGGTGTTGCCGCTGACGACCTCGGGCATGATCGAGGCATCGGCGACGCGCAGGCCGGCGATGCCGTAGACCTTGAGCTCCGGATCGACCACGGCATCGGCGCCGAGCCCCATCTTGCAGGTGCTGGCGAGGTGATAGATCGTCCGCACGTTCTTGCGGACATAGTCGGCCATTTCCCTGGGCGTTCTCGCCGATCCGAAGTCGTGCAGCGGCGCGCCCGCAATGCCCCTGAACGCCCGCTGGCGCACCAGTTCGCGCGACAGCTCCATGCCCTTGATCATCACGTCGATATCGGCCTGGGTCTGCATGTAGTTCGGGTCGATCAGGGGCGCGACGGTATAGTCGGCCGACTTGAGCCGGATCCGGCCGCGGCTCGACGGCCGGACGACGGTTGGCGAGAAGGAGAAGGAATTGGCGTCGTCGTCGTCGCCCTGCCAGAAATGGAACTGGAGGTCGGGCGCGGCCGAGGGCGCGTGGCTCTGCGTCTTGACGAACAGCCCGGCCTGGACGCCGCTGGCCCAGAGCGGCGGCAAGGCGGGAAGGGCGTGATAGGCGACCGGCAGCACCGGATGGTCCTGCAGATTCTCGCCGACGCCCGGCAGGTCCAGGACGACGGGGATGCCGAGCGCGCGCAACGCGTCGGCCGGGCCGATCCCCGAACGCATCAGGATCGCGGGAGAGGTGACCGCGCCGGCGCACAGGACGATCTCGCGGCTTGCGCGCGCCTGCAGCGTCTGGCCGTCGAGCACATATTCCACACCCACCGCGCGGCCGCCCTCGACGATCAGCCGCTTGACCGGCGCATCGTGCCGGACGGTGAGGTTGGTGCGCCCCATCGCGGGATGGAGATAGGCCTTGGCCAGGCTGCACCGTTCCAGCCTTGGCTTGCCGTCGCGCAGCTCGGTGCGGATGGTGAACTGATAGAAGCCCGCGCCGTCCTGCTGGATCGCGCCGTTGAAGTTCCAGTCCGGCCCCTTGAAGCCCATCTGCACCGCCGCCTGCACGAAGGCCGTGCCCGGCAGGCTCTTGTGCGGATAGTTCTGGACGGTGAGGGGCCCCTTGTTGCCGGTCAGCGGCCCGCGGATGTTGCGATTGCCCTCCGCCGCGATGAACAGCGGCAGCACGTCCTCATATGCCCAGCCCCTGTTTCCCTGATAGGCCCAATTGTCATAGTCGGCCCGGTTGCCGCGGATATAGATCATCGCGTTGATCGAGCTGCATCCGCCATAGGCCCTGCCGCGCGGCGCGGGGATGATGCGGCCGTCGATGTGCGGCTGGGGGATCGTCTGATAGTTCCAGTCGTAGATCGGGGAGCCCTTGGCCTTGTAGTAATTGTCGGGGTTCTGGATGATCGGGGTATAGTCGGTCGGGCCGGCTTCCAGCGCGAGCACGCGAAGGCCCGCCTTTGCGCTCAGCTGGTTGGCGACGACGCAGCCGGCCGACCCCATGCCGATGACGATATAGTCGAATTCGGTGTCCTGCGCGGCGATCGCCGCACGGGCGGATGCCGTGCCGGCGGCCGCCACGGTCGAGCCCAGGGCGCCCAGGAAACCGCGCCGGTTTAGAGTTGCCGTCTTCAGGTCCGTCATTGCTCCGCTCCCGCCAGAAACGCGAAGGATCGCGTCAGATCTTGTGTCCCGCCCACGCGACGCCATCGGCACCGCCCCACCAGAGGAACAGCACGACCAGCGGCTCCCCGGGCTGGTCGTTGGTCACGACGTGCTCGCATTCGGGTTCGAAATAGATGAGGTCGCCCTGGCCGATCGCGCGCTCGTGCGCATTGAGCCGCAGGCTGCCGCTGCCCGACAGCACGAAGGCGAGCTCTTCCTCGTCATGGGGGAACAATTCGCTGGCCGTGCCCGGCGCGATGGTGGCGACGGCGCCGCCCCAGGGCGTGCGGACCCCGCCCTTCCACGGCAGCAGACGCCGGAACAGCGTGCCATATTCCATGCGCGGCTGGGCATCGGCCGCCCATTGCGCGGGAAGCCCGTCGAACAGCCAGCGCCGGTCCAGCGCGGCGCGGATCACGGCGTCGACCTGCGCGACCGGGTAGAAGCCGGTCAGGCCGTAGCGGATGCGCGCCATATAGGCATCGGTGGGCGAGGCGAAGCCATGGATCGTGCGCGGCAGCAGCACTTCCGCCTCGACGGTCTCCCCGCCGATCCGCGCCTGGATCGGCTGCAGCGCATAGTCGGGATCGGCCTGTGCGAGCTTCGCATGCTGTTCGGGCGTGATGCGATAGGCGACGCCGATCGCCTCCGCGCCGGGCGCCGGCACGATCGCCGAAGTGCCGCCGCCGAACGCCTCGCGATAGTTGACGAAGGCCAGCCGATAGTCCGCCACGCGCGCGGCGGCAAAGGCCTCGGGCTTGCCGAAATCCTCCGCGAAATGATCCGGATCGGTGCTCGAGCCATAGGTAAACAGCCAGGTGGACATGCGCGCGGCTCCGTTCAGCGGTTCCGGTTGGTCAGGAAGGATTCGAGGATCGTCTGGGCCTTCAGCGCGGTCATGCTGAGCGACGAGGCGTCGCTGGCGCCGTGGGTGCGCTCGGTGACGCCGTTCAGGTACAGCGCCGGGCCGAAGCCGGACGCGGTCCGGACGCGATAGTCGAGCGCGACTTCGGGCCCTCCGCTGGAATCGGTGACGATCCATTCGCGCAGCGGCTCGAGCAGCGGCGGGAAGGCGGGTTCGTGATAGCCGGTGCAGAGCACCACGATATCGGCGTCCACCATCCGTTCGGCACCGCTGAGTCCGTCGACGAAGCGGATCCGGAATCCCTCGCCGACGGGTTCGATCTCGCTGGCGGCGTGGCGGGCGATGACTTCGGCGCGCGTCGTGCCGAGCACGCGGTCCTCGTACATCCGCCAGTAGAGGCCCTGGCTGATGTCGATGTCCACCGCCGAGAAGTTGGTCAGGTGATATTCCTGTGCGGCCATGCGCCGCTTCTCGGGGGAGAGGGCATGGAAATAGGGCACCTGGTCGGGAAAGAAGACCTCGTTGCTGAAATGGCCGATATCAACGAGGCGGAACGGCAGGCCGCGATGCACCGAGGTGAGCTGCGCGTTGGGGAAATGGTCGTAGAGCCAGAGCAGCGTCTCGCCCGCGCTCTGGCCCGAGCCCAGCACGCAGATCTTGAGCGGCGCCGCGCGATCGAAGGCGGAGATCCGGTCGAGAAACCCCGCGCTGTGGAACATGCGGGGACCCAGATGCGGGCGGAACGGCTCGGGCACGCGCGGGAACTGGCCGGTGCTCACCACCAGGTTGCGCGCCGCCATCCGGCTGCCGTCATCCAGTTCGAGCTCGATCAGGTTCGGCGCGCCGTTGCGCATGGCCGCGGGGGCGATCGATCGCACCGCCAGCCCGTAGCGGACCAGCGGATCGAAATGGCGGGCGGTCCAGACGACATAGTCGTTCCATTCGACCCGGCTCACGCGCCCGCCGAGATGGCCGAACTGGAACAATCGGCCGGTTTCCTTGAGATAGCAGGCGAAGGTGAAGCGGCTGCGCGGGTCGCGCGGCGTGGCGAAGTCGCGGAGGAAGTGATGGTTGAGGTCGGCGCCGCGGATCAGCAGCCCGGGCTGCCAGGCAGGGCCGGGGCGCCGCTCGATGAACCGCAGGCTGGGTACCGAGGCGCCCTGCGGCTGGACGTCGCGCCAATCGCTATAGGCGGCGGCGAGGCTTATTCCGCCGGGGCCGAAGCCGATACAGGCAAGGTCGATGGCAGTGACCGCCGGCTCGGCGACGGTTTCGAGGACTTCGGCGGATTTCAATCCGGTTTCGTTGTACATCTGGCAGAGCCCCGTACTGGATTCGGTCAAAGGGATCGCCGCGGCCGGCGCAGCATCGCACTGAGATCGTCTTCCGCGATCGGCGCCGCGGCGACGGCTTCCGCCATCGCACCCAGCTTCGGCGTCTCGAACACCGCGCGCACCGGCAGCACCCGGCCCAGGCGCGCGCGGACATGGGCGACGAGCCGCGCGGCGAGCAGGGAATGGCCGCCAAGGTCGAAGAAATCGTCCTCGACGCCTTCCACCGCGGAGCCGAGCAGCGAGTTCCAGATCGCCGCCAGCCCGGTCTCGATCGGGCCCTCGGGCGCCCGGCCCGCATCGCGCTGATACCGGCCGGGCGCCGGCAGCACGCGCATGTCCACCTTGTCGTTCGCGGTGAGCGGCAAGCTGTCCATCATCACGATCGCGCTCGGCACCATGTGCCGCGGGAGGTGCTGCGCCGCATGATCGAGCAGCGCGGCCTCCCCCAGGCCGGCTTCGCTCGCGACGACATAGGCGACGATGCGCAGATCGCCCGGCATGTCCTCGCGGACGATCACCAGCGCTTCGCGGACCTGCTCGTGCTGGCGCAGCGCATGCGCGATCTCGCCCAGCTCGATGCGGAAGCCGCGGATCTTGAACTGCCGGTCGCGCCGTCCGATGAACTCGATATTGCCGTCGGCGCGAAAGCGGCCGATGTCGCCGGTGCGATACATCCGGGCATCAGGCCCGTCGGTGAAGGGGTCGGCGACGAACCGGGCCTCGCTGATCTCCGGGCTGTTGCGATAGCCGCGCGCGACGCTGGCGCCGCCGATATGGATCTCCCCCGGTACGCCGACCGGCACGGGTTGCAGGTCGGGATCGAGGACGTACAGGCGCACGCCGGGCATCGGTCGCCCGATCGGGATCACCGCGGGCTGTTCGCCGGCCAGGCATTCATACCAGCTGTTGTGGACGGTCGTCTCGGTCGGGCCGTAGAGATTGTGCAGCCTGGCATGGAGCCGCTCGAAGAAGCGCGACGGCACGTCGCGCGCCATGGTCTCCGCGCCGCACAGCATCCAGCGGACCGAAGCGTCGAGCAGCGCGATGCGGGGATGCTCGAGCAATACCGTGAGCGCCGAGGGGAGGAAGCACACGATGGTGACGCCCTCGGCGACGATCCGGTCGATCATATAGTCGAGGTCGCGCTGGCCGCCCGGGCGCACCATCACCGTGCTGCCGCCGGTTGCCAGCGGGAGGAAGAATTCCCAGACCGACACGTCGAAGTTGAACGGGTGCTTCTGAAGGAAACGGTCGGCCGAGGTCACCGCATATTGCTCGCGCATGCCCCAGAGATGGTGGATGACGCTGCGATGCTCGACCTCCACGCCCTTGGGCAGGCCGGTGGTGCCCGAAGTGAAGATCACATAGGCGAGCGTGCGGGCGGAGACCGCGACTTCGGGGTTGCCGATATCGGCTCCGGCCGCGGCATGCGCCCCGTCGATCGCGATCACAGGGGCTCCCGGATCGCCGGCCAGCTCCGCGAAGCGCTCGAGCGTCAGCACTGCCTTGGGTGCCACGCTGTCGATCAGATATTCGATGCGCTTCTGCGGCAATGTCGGGTCGATCGGCACATAGGCGGCGCCGGTCTTGAGCACGCCCATCAGCGCGACGATCATCTCGATGCTCTGCTCGCAGACCACCGGCACGCAAGTCTCCGGCCCCGCACCCAGTGCGATCAACTGGTGGGCGATGCGATTGGCGGCGCGATTGAGCGCGGCGTAGCTGAGAGTCAGGTCCTCGAAGATCACCGCGACCGCGTCGGGATCGCGCGCCGCCTGTTCCTCGAACAGGCCGTGGATCGTCGCCGTGTCGGGATAGTCGAGCTGCACGGCGTTCCAGTCGTGCAGCATCGTCCGCTGCGCCGACGCATCGAGCAGCGCGAGACTGCCCAGTCGCGCATCCGGGCGGGCGACGGCATCGGCCAGCAGCGCGCGATAGGCACTGGCCATCGCCGCGATGGTGGCTTCGTCGAACAGGTCGCTGCGATATTCGAACGCGGCGGTGATGCCGGAGGCGCTCTCCCATAGTGCGACCGAAAGCTCGAACTTGGCGTTGAGCGACAGGCCGGGGCCGTCGACGGGCTCGCTCTCCGGCGTTGCCTCCGCCATCGTGCGCGGGGCGTTCTGCAGCACCAGCATGGTCTGGAACAGCGGGGTATGGGTGCGGCTGCGCTGCGGCTTGACTGCCTCGATCACCACTTCGAGCGGCACGTCCTGGTGCGCGAAGGCGTCGAGCACCGCCACGCGCGTCGCGGCAAGGAATTCGCGGAAGCTCTGCGTGCGGGCAGGCCGGCCCCGCACGAGCACATTGTTGAGGAAACAGCCGAAGATGTCGTCGAACTCGGCCCTTGGCCGGCTGCCGACCGGCGAGGCGACGATGATGTCGTGTTGCCCGCCCAGCCGCGACAGCAAGGCCTGATAGCCTGCCATCAGCACCATGTAGAGCGTGGCATTCTCCGCCCGTGCGAGCTGGTTGAGGCCGTTGCGCAGTGCGTTGGGGAAATGGACCACCCAGGTGCCGCCGCGCGCTTCGGGCTGCGGCGTGCGCGGCCGATCGAGGGGCAGGTCGAGCACCGGCGGCGCTTCCGAAAGCGTGCGTACCCAATGGTCGAGCTGTTCGGCATAGGCGCCACGCTCGACCTGGTCGCGCTGCCAGGTGGAGAAATGGACATATTGATAGTCGAGCGGCGGCAGCACGGGCGCGCGTCCGGCGACGTGCGCGGCGCAGAATTCGGCGAGGTCCCGTGCGAACAGGTGCATCGACCAGCCATCGGCGATGATGTGGTGGAGCGCGATCACCGCCAGCGTCCCGGCCTCGCCGAGATCCGCGTGGTGGCAGCGCAGCGGCGGCGCTGCCGCAAGATCGAAGGGAGTCGCGATCTCACCGGCAATCAATCCGGTCAGCGCCTCCTCGCGTGCCTCCGAGGGGAGCTCCGCGAAGTCATGGGCCGTCACCGCCGGCGTATAGGGTGCCAGCACGCATTGCCATGGCACGCCGTCGCGGTCCTCGAACAGCGTGCGCAGGCTGTCGTGACGCTCGATCATGTCGGCCATGGCCGCGGTGAGCAGCGTGGCATCGGTGCCGGGCGGCAGCGGGATGGGAATGACGAGGTTATAGCCGCTGTCGGAGGGATCGAGCTGCTGCAGCAACCATAGCCGCTCTTGCGCGAAGGAAGCGCGCTCCTCGTCGATATAGATCCGTTCCGCCGTCATCGTCATCGAGCCCTCCTCCGATTGGCACGCGGTGCGGGTTCGGTGCGCTCCGCAGGGGAAGGCGCTTCGGCCCTGGCCTCGGCGTTCGCGTCGATCGGTTCGCCTTCGGCCTCGGACGGAGCGGTTTCGATGTCGTCCGCGGGCGGTGTCGTTTCCGCTTCGGAAGTCGGTTCGGGAGGGGCCGGCTCGCTGCCGGGCCGCGCGGGCTCGAAATAGCCCGTGGTCGAGAGCGAGATCGCGGTGCCCGCCGTCGGCATCGCCGGCAGCAGCTCCCAGCGTGCCTCCGCCACCGCGCCGCGCTCGCCAAGGTCGCGCCACAAGCGATCGGCGAAGCCGGGCAGGATGGGCGCGGCGGCGAGCGCCAGGCCCCTGGCAAAGGCCAGCTCGACTGCCAGTGCGCCGGCCGCCTCGAGCGCCGAGGCAGGCTTTCCGTCGAACACCGCATGCTCGGCGCGGAAGCGGCGCGCGACGCGCACGATCTCGCTCAGCAGATGTGCGGCGCGACTGGGCGAGAAGCCCTGGACCGAGTAGCAGTGCGAAAGGTCGCCAAACAGGCTGGCGAGGCGGGCGAGGGCGAGCGGCGCACTGCGCGGCGCCGGCGCGAGCGGCACCATCCCGCCCGCCGCCTCGCAGCGCTTCGCAAGGTCCTTGAGCCAGTCGTCCCAGATGCCGATCAGCTCGTCGCGCCGCGTGGCCTCGAACTCGTCGAGCGTGAAGTTGGTCTGCTCGATCTCGGGCGCGACCCGCGCGAGATGGAAGCGCAACGCATCGGCATCATGCTCGCGCAGGAACGCGCCGGCCCAAAGGGCGTGGCCGCGGCTGGTGGAGAATTTGCTTCCGTCGAGGCGGAAGAATTCGTTGGTGATGAACCCGATCGGCGGGCGGAGCCGGGGATCGAAAGCCTGGAAGATGGCCGGGAACAGCACGACGTGGAAATAGATCGAGTCGAATCCGAAGCATTGGACGACATTGTCGAATCCCGTCCACGGCGTCTGCCAGCCGCCGGGGTTGCCCCTCGCCTCGGGCAGGAGGTCGGTAAGCGCCAGATAGTGCGGGCCGAGCTCGAACCAGGCGGAGATGCGCTGATCGTCATAGCCGCTCGCGGGAACCGCGATGCCCCATTCGGCAGGCTGGGTGGCCGGCACGTCGGGCAGCGGCTGCGCCAGCAATTCGGCCACCAGGGCGCGGGCCCGCGGGTTCAGCCAGGCGCAGGCGAACGTAAACTCGGCGGCGCTGCGATAGCGCTCGAGCGGAAACCAGAGCTGGCGTAGCGGGCGGCGTTCGGGCGTGCCGCCGCAAGTGACGCAGGCGGGATCGATCAGATCCGCGCCTGCATTCGGTTTGCCGCAGGCCTCGCAGATCCCCCCGTCGCTCTCGGCATCGCAATGGGAGCAACGGCCACGCAGATGCGCTTCGAACGCGAAACGGTCGCAGGTGATGCAGAAGGGCTGATCGGTGGTCCGCTCCTCCAGCGCGTCGCGGTCGAGCAGGGTGCGGAAGAAGCGCTCGATGAATCCCGAATAGCGCGGCGATTGCGCCGGAGAGGCGAACAGATCGAGCGAGATGCCGGCGCTCGCCAACGACTCGCGAATTCGCGCGCCATTCTCCGCGGCTACGGTTGCAGGATCGCGCCCCTCCTGCTTGGCCATTCGCGCGACATAGCTTTGATGATCGTCACCGGCGGAGATGTAAGTCGCGCGTTCGCCGATCATTCGCAAATAGCGCGTCAGAATATCACCTGCGAGATAGGGGCCGGAAAGATGGCCGAGATGAAGGTCGCCATTAGGTGTTGGCGGACCCGCAGTAACAAGGTAGCTCACGAGACACCCCCGATATATTGTCATGAAATATCGAACGGATTCGTCCGTGGGAGATTGCTCGAGATTTCTGTCTCAAGTTCCTCTCACGGAGATTTGATCGTGATTAAAATTGTCGCCGCAAATCTATCAGAATCAATTTTTTGTAAAAATGCTATTGTGTTCATTGTGGTGTGTTGTTCATCGACATCGATGAAATCTTTTTGAATCCAGAGATTTAATGCGTTCAAAAAAATGAAGGCAGCGCGCTGACGCGACGGATTCATCCACGATTTGAGATAGATGTTATAATGTTGAAGATGGCGACTCGTGATATATTTGAAGAATTCTACCGTAGGAGAGGTGTAAAATAGAGCGCGACTCCATAACGATTCCTCGGAAAGTAACGAATTTCCATGGGCAGGGATCATGGCCATGGCAGGGTCGTGATTATGTCGAGCGCCGTCGGAAGGAGTACTGGCATCCTCGTTGCCCAGGTCGATACGGGGAGTTTGTCCGCTCCATGTTGTCACCGCGGCATTCGATCGAGTGAGCCTCGTCGAGAGTGGGGCTATACTTGACGGGGTGATGAAACGAGTAGGCTCGTGGTTTCCTCCATTGTGGAGGCTGGCCGCACGAAGCCTGGGTCAAGCCGCCGGGCCGGGAGCGCTGCCTCGTGTCGCCGTCTCAGGTTGCCAAAGGCCCCACCGCCACGACCAGCCCGCAACAGAGGAGAAGCGCGGCGACGGGCGTCATGAGCCGGCGTTCGGCGCGGCTCGGCGAGATCCGGTTCAGCGCCAGCGCGAGCGCGAGATAGAAGACTGTCGCCCAGGCGAAGCCAGCCGACCAGGCGCTGGGCAGAATTGCGATCAGACCGGCTCTGTCGAGGATGACGAGTGCAAGCGGCCCATAGATTAGGATCGCCATCCCGCTGCCGAATCTAAGGCGCGCGGGGAGTATCCGATACTGCCCGCCCCAGGCGAAGCGACCCATCGGCACGCCGGCGATGAGGCAGAGCTGGAATATCGTGAGGCCGGCCAGAAGGCCGCAGAAGAGAGAGGCCGCGACGAGCACCATGATCAGGAGATGTTGCAGCGAAGATGAGGCAAGGGCGGGTCTCCCTGCCAAGCGCCTGCCGCAATATCCGGCGGTGCCGCCCGGAAGTTGGTCAAGTGTTTCGATCCGCGGAAGGTGCGTGGTCCGGCACTTCCTCTTCCGTGTCGATCGCATATTGCAATCGCGCGGCTGCGACGGGATCGCCGTACCGATCGAGCAGCGCCAATGCCATTCGCATCAGTGAAAGTGCCACCGCACGGCTACGCTCTCCTTCGCTCACGACTTTGCACCATGATCCACACGGCGTTCTGTGGCCGATCTCTTCATGCGATCATGAAACCCCGCATCGCCCCGTCCATGCGCTGATCTAGGCCGCGAATGCTGCGGTTTTGAGAAAATTGTACGATTATTTGTACGAATTGTCGCGATACTCGATTTCGGCAACATGGGGCGGCTTTCCGCGAGCCTCTGCCCAAGGAGGCCAGCGCCTGCGGATCAGGCCGTATCGGGCGCGATGCCTGCCGGCAGGCGCAAGGTGAAGATCGCGCCGCCGCCATCATGGTTCGCCAATGTCGCGGTTCCATCATGCGCCTCGGCAATGGCGCGAACGACCGAAAGGCCGAGGCCGCTGCCCCCGCTGTGCCGCGCGCGCGATGTTTCGGCGCGCCAGAACCGGTCGAAGGCCTTGTCCATGGCCTCCTCCGGCAGCCCGGGCCCGTGATCGACGATCTCGAGCACTGCCCAGCCGCCATGCCGTGCGGTGCTGATGCGTAGCGGACCGCTTCCGGCGGCATAGCGCTGCGCATTCGAAAGGACCGCTCCGATCATCTGGCGGATCCGGGCGGCGTCGGCGACGACAGCGGTCGGCCGAAGGAGAAGCACCGGCTCCAATCCCGCCGCCTCCAGATCGGGCCGGATCAGGGCGATGACCCGCTCCACCTCCAGGGCGAGGTCGATATGGTCGGGATTCAGGATCATGCGGTCCGATTTGGCCAGGTTGATCGTCTGGAGATCGTCCACCAGCTGCCCCAGCCCTTCCACCTGCAGCAGCAGCGACCGCATCTCTTCCTCTTCGCGCGCGAATATCCCGTCGATGGTCCCCTGGATGCGCCCGCGCAGGATGGTGAGCGGTGTGCGCAATTCATGGGCGATCGCAGCCGTGCTTTCCGCGAGCTCCCGCTCCGCGCGCTGCAGCGATTGCGCCATGGCGTTGAAGTCGTCGATGAGCTGCGCTTCCTCCACCGAGGCCCAGCGCACCAGCGGCGCCCGCGCCGACAGGTCGCCATCGGCCAGGCGCCGGGCGCTGAACGCGACGTCGTTCAGGGCGCGTGCCAGCTTGGCCAGGAAGATGCTGCCGAGGACGAAATCGCATATCGCGACGAACAGCAGGCAGATCAGCAGCGCGGTATTGCCGCGTTGATTGACCGTGTCCGTCAGCTCGTCCAGCTCCTTGATGACCTTGTCGATTCCGTTGAAATCGGGCACCCGGCCGGCCTCCAGCGCGGCGAGGGCGCGCTGGGCGGCAGGCGATGCGTTCTCCTTGATCAGGCGCTCTTCGTTGCTGGTCCATAGCGTCATCGCCACGAAGATCAGCACGCAATTGGTGATGACGATCACGACCAGCGCCGTCGCCAGCTGGCGCGCGATGGGCCAGCGGCGGCGCAGGCGGGCGCGCAACGCGGCGATCATGATGCCGCCAGCCGATAGCCGACGCCGCGCACCACGACGCAGAGACCGGTCATGCCGGCCCGGTCGAGCTTGCGGCGAAGGTTGCTGATATGGCTGTCCACGGTCCGTTCGAGCGCATTCCCCTCGGGCAGGCAGGCATCGACCAGCTCGGCGCGGTCGAACACGCGGCGCGGCGCCCGGAGCATGTGCGAGAGCAACCGATACTCGGTCAGCGTCAGGTCGAGCGGGATCGTGGCCGCATCGTTCAATACCGCCGCGGTATAGCTCAAGGTATCGAGCTGCAGCGCGCCGAACCGGATCAGCGATTGATCGGCGCCCGCACCGGCCGAGCGGCGCAGCACGGCCTTTACCCGCGCGACCACCTCAAGCGGATTGAACGGTTTCACGACATAGTCGTCGGCACCGATCCGCAGCGCGGAAAGCTTGTCGAGGTCCTCCGCCCGCGCAGTCGTCATGATGACCGGAGTCATGCCGCGCGCGCGGAGATCGGCCAGCACCGAAAAGCCGTCCCGTTTCGGCAGGCCAACGTCGAGCAGGACGAGATCGGGCTTCAGCGACTGGTGATGGATCAGCGCGACCTCTCCGTCCTGGGCGGTCACGGTCCGGTATCCCTCGCGCTCCAGGTAGGAACACAGGATACGGGCAATCTGGGGTTCGTCCTCGACGATGAGGATCAGGGCATTTTCCACGATATTCTGCCTAATGAAGGATGTCCGCCATCCTGTGACCTGGTTATTCGGGGCGCGTGAAGATCATGTGGAGAAATGATGGAGGCGGTGGCCGGTTGCGGACGCCGCCCCTCGGAACCGCATCCGCGTGCCGGCAACCAGCCGCAGATCGTCGCGGCCGTCCCGTCCGATAGCGCCGGTTGCGCCAAGCGGGAAGGCCGCTGGCCCGCATCGATAGCGATCCCGGTCCGCCCGCCGCTCCATGCGCGATCGATCGGAGCGGCGGCGACCCGCCCCGCGTCACCACGGTGACGACCCGATCGTTCCAACCTGCAGTCTCGCCTTCATTGCGCGTTCTCCGTGAGAGCATGGGGGCGGTGCCGGGCGATCGTGCAGGCCGCGGCTAGAGGGTGTGGAGACCTTGTGCAGGCGCGGACCTTCGTGCCGGCTGGCAATCCGTCCGGCGGATCGAGGCCGCGGACGGGTTGTGCCTCGCGCGCGCGATGGATCCTCGGAGAGGGGAGGGCGGCGCGCGGTCGCGCCTTCGCATTCGCTTCGCAGAGGCTCCACGCATTCTCCACGCAATGAAGGATGACCATCCTGAGAGGCGGCGACTCGCCGCGCGACCGTTCCGGCGGATCGCCTTCACGATCAGGAAAGCTGCCATGTTATCGTCCTCCCAGCCGGCCCCCGCATCGTCGCAGCCGATGATGGCGAGGCTGGATCTGTTCCGCGATGCCTTTGATTTGCCCGCGGCGGCGTGCGCCGCTTTCGATGCGGGTGGCGAAGTCGTCACCGCGGTGCGCGGCATCCGTCAGCTCGGCGGGACGGCCGCGACGATCGAGGACCTTTGGCATTATGGTTCGATCGGCAAATCCATGACCAGCCTGATGATCGCGCGTCTGGTCGAGGCGGGCGTGCTGCGCTGGGACATGACGGTGGGCGAGGGCCTGGCCGCAATGCCCGATGCGCGGGCCGGTGCGCTCCAGGACGTCACGCTGCTGGACCTCCTCGCGCATCGTGCCGGCCTGCCCGCCGATCCGTCGCGGCCGGGACTGGTGCGATATCTGCTTCTCGGCGGCGATCCCGGGCGGACGTCCGCCCGGCTGCTCGGCAACGCGCTGCGCGCATCGCGGCCGCAGCGCGACGGCGATTTCCAATATTCCAATCTCGGCTATGGTCTGGCCGGAGCGATCGCCATGGCCGCGACCGGCGAGGATTATCGCACCCTGATGCGCAGATATGTGCTGGATCCGCTCGAATTGCATGGCGCGGGATTCGACCGGCCCCCGCAGGACGGTTCGCAGCCGGTCGAGCACCGGCACGCGCTATGGGGCGAAAAATGGGTGGCGCTGAAGCCGGGCAAGCGGGCCGTCGACGATCTGGATATCGTCCGTCCGTCCGGCGACGTCCATGGGCGGATCGTCGATCTCGCGCGGTACGGTGCGGCGCATCTGCGCCTGCTTGCCGATCCGGCCGTGCAGGCGGGGGTGCTGGGAACGCTCTATCGCCCGGTCGGCTGCGGCCCCGAGCCGGGGGTCGACTGGAACTATGCGCTCGGATGGTGCGTCGAGCGGCCGACGGATGGGCGGCTGCTGTTATGGCATGCCGGCTCCACGGGCAGCTGCTTCGCCTATCTTGCGCTCGATCCGGGCGGGTCCTGCGGCTTCGCCTTCGCCACCAATGCCTTTTCCCCCACCTGGGACGAGGGCTTCATGGCTCGGCTGCGGGCGGTGTGGCTTTGAGGTCGGCCGGCGCGCGGCCCTGCGGCACCCGGTAACGCGGAGGCCTCGCTCCGGCATTTGCAGATTTGCAATTGCTAATTAATCGCATTAGTGGCGCGCATCGGGAACGCGAATCATCGCTTCCGTCTTCGCGAACGGTTCACGCTCGCTCCATCTCCCGGATCTGCCGATCCGCCCCAGGGCGACGGCTCCATTCCGGCGGGAGCGATCGCGGCTGCATCCGGGACGGAGGGAAGGATGAGGCGCGGCGAAAGACAAGAAGGGGGACGATGATGCGCCGTTCGTTTCATTTGCTGCTGGCCGGCTCTGCCGCAATGCTCATGCCGGCGTCGCTCCACGCCCAGCACGCCCCGCAGCAGGGCACCGCGGCGGAGGAAGAGACCGGCGAGGGCATCGTCGTCACGGGCTATGGCCGGAGCGACCAGCCTACCACCGCTACCGGGCTGCACCTCACGCCGATCGAGACGCCGCAGACGATCAGCGTCATCACCCGGCAGCAGATCGACGACCAGGCGCTGATCTCGATCAACGACGCGCTCGATTTCGCCGTGGGCATTTCCAAGAAGGACATCGATCGCGGCCGCAGCGCGATCTCCGCGCGGGGCTTCGAGGTCCAGAACTTCCAGCTCGACGGTGCGCCGTTCGCCAACGGCAATGTCGGCTTCGGCGAGACGAGCACCGCGATTTACCAGCGCGTGGACCTGGTGCGCGGCGCAGCGGGCCTGATGCATGGGGCAGGGGATCCTTCCGCGGTCGTCAACCTGATCCGCAAGCACGCCGATGCCGACGCCTTCTCCGGTCAGGTCAGCCTCGAAGCGGCATCATGGAACCGCTTCGCCGGAACCGTGGACGTGCAGTCGCCGCTCGATGCCGCCGGAACGGTGCGCGTGCGCGCCGTCGCCCAGGCCTATCGGCAGGACGGCTTCGTCGATCGCGAGGAGAAGAAGGGCCTCGTCCTCTATGGGGTGGTCGACGCCGATCTCGGTCCGCGCACGAAGCTGTCGGTCGGCGCCAGCTATCAGCGCGACGACCGCGACGGCGTGATGTGGGCGCAGCTTCCCTATTGGTATACCGACGGCACGCGGACGCGCTGGCCGCGCTCCAAGACCACCGGCACCGACTGGGGCTTCTGGAACACCACGGAGATTTCGGGCTTCGCCACCCTCACGCACGACCTTGGCGGGAAATGGAGCATTCGCGGCGACCTCGGCTACCACAAGGGGCTGGAGGAATCGCGGTTGCTGTGGCTCGATGGCATGCCTAACCGGGTGACCGGTGCCGGCATGGCCACCTCGGCCTATTGGTTCAAGGCCGATCCCGAGCAATGGAACGGCAGCATCCAGGCCAGCGGCCCGTTTTCGCTGCTTGGCGGCGAGCACGACCTGGCCGTCGGCGCGATGGTGAATCGCCTCACCGACGGATGGTCCAACCGAGATCCCGTCGCGATGGATCCGATCGCCGATTTCAACCATTGGGACGGGACGCTCGCCCAGCCGGCCTGGGGGCCGCGCTATGTGTCCAGCCGCGGTTCCACGACCCAGGCCGCGCTTTTCGCCACGACGCGGATCGGCCTGGTCGGCCCGCTCAAGCTCATCGGCGGCGGGCGGCTGAGCTATTTCCGGCGCAACGAGGAGGCCGCGGGGACGAGCCCGGCCTACCGGCTGACCTACAAGGGCGTGCTCACGCCCTATGCGGGGCTGGTCCTCGACATCACCCACAACCTATCCGCCTATGCGAGCTATACCAAGATCTTCAAGCCGCAGGGCAATGTCCGCGACCGCAACGGGCGCCTGCTCAATCCGCTGGAAGGCAAGAATTACGAGGCCGGCCTGAAGGCGCTGCTGCTGGGCGGCAAGCTCCTGGCGACGGCGGCCGTGTACCGCATCGAGCAGGACAATCTCGCCGTTCCGGATCCGGGGCAGTTCGTGCCCGGTACGTCCAACCCGGCCTATCGCGGGGCGACGGGGACCGTCGCCAAGGGATATGAGCTCGAAGTCGTCGGCAAGGTCACCCGGCAATGGGACCTCAGCCTGGGCTGGAGCGACTATAGCGCAAAGGACGCCCAGGGCGTCGACGTGCTTGCGCACCAGCCGCGCCGGGCGTTCAACCTGGCGACCAAATACGCCCTTGCCGGCGCGCTCGACGGGCTGAGCCTGGGCGGAGCGCTCAAATGGGAGAGCCGGCCGCCGGTGACCGCGCAGAATCCGGGCACCGGCATCGTGGAGCCGATCGGCCAGCCCGCCTATGCCATCGTCAATCTCATGGCCCGCTACGAGATGACCAGGCAGCTGTCGCTCCAGCTCAACGTCGACAATCTGTTCGACCGGACCTTCTACAGCGGCAACAGCTGGTTCCCCGGCTTCGTCTATGGCGAGCCGAGAAATGCGCGGGCGACGCTCAGATACAATTTCTGACGCGCCGTCCGGAGACGGGGTGCCGGCCGCGCGGCACCCCGCCCGATCACGCCACCTGGAACTTCGGCGGCGGCAGCGTCAGCCGGGTGTCGGCCACGGCCTCGCCGCGGAAGAAGCGCACCAGCAGGGGCTGCACCTCGGGATGCGCCTCGAAGACGTTGTGGCCGGCATTCTCGACGACGAGCCGGGACTTGCGCCGGAACTGCGCCGCCACTTCGTCCTGCTCGGCCAGCGGCGTGCGGCCGTCCAGCGATCCGGCAATCAGCAGGGCGGGGTGGTCGATGCGGATCGCGGCGCGGAAGCCGTCGCCCAGGTCGACGCCCGGGATGGCGCCCAGCAGCTGCGGCATGGGGAAGTTCAGCGCCTCGCCCAGCACGGCGGCCCGCGCCTCGCGCCGGATCAGGGCCAGCCGGCGCGGCGATATTCCGGACGCCAGATCCATGGCCTCGGGCATTCCCCGCAGGTTCAGCAGGCCGGCCACGTCGCCCAGGAACGGCGTCAGCGCCCCGGTCTTGCCGGCATCCAGTGCCAGATAGAGGCCCGGCAGCATGGCGAGGGTGCGGGGATTGGCGATCAGCCCGCTCGCCAGCATCTGCACGCCGAAGCCGCCCATCCGGATCTCGGCCGGCGCGCCGTTCAGCGTGACCGCGGTCAAGGCCGGCTGCGCTTCCATCCGGGCATGCACGCGGCGCATCAGGGCCGGCAGGTCCGGCACCGCTGCACGGGCGGCCGGGTCGGTGCCGAGCAGCGCGTCCACCTGGCGCAGATAGGCATCGATCCGTGCCGGCCGCTTCACCGTCTGGTCCTGGCCCTCCAGGCTGGACAGAGCCACGCGGTTCACTCTGTCGCCATGCCGCTTGAGCACGCTGAGCGCCAGGTGCGAACCATAGCTGGTGCCCCAGAGGTCGATCTTCTCCGCGCCCAGATGCCGTCGCAGATCGTCGATATCGTCGGCGCTCTGCTCGGTATTGTAGCCGGCCATGGCCACGCCGGCCTTGGTCCAGTCGGCCCAGGCGCTCTGGAGTTCCGAACGGAAATAGGAGGTCAGCCCGGCTTCGGTGAATTCCGGCACGGGACGCGTCGAGGCCGGCCGCTCCGGGATGGTGCTGGACAGGCCGGTGCCCCGCTGGTCGAAGGCGATGACGTCGGCCACGGCGCGCAGGGCCATGAAGATCGGAAAGCGCGGCCCGGTCGCCGCGCCGGTCGCCTCGCCGCCGGGCCCTCCGGCCAGGTAGATGATCGGCGGGCCCGGCCTGGCCGCCGTCGAGGGGAACCGGACATAGCCGAGCCGGATCTTGCGCGAACGGGGATCGCGGCGATCCTCGGGTACTTCGAAGAAGCCTCTTTCGGCATCGGTCTCCGCGTTGCGCCAGCCCTTGAAGCGGAAGGGGCCGGCCTGCGACGGAGGCGCGGTCTGCGCCGAGACGCGAGCGAACGCCAGGGCGGGAAGGGCGATGGCGGCGGCGGCGAGCAGGCCGCGGCGATTGAGCGATGTGCAGGTCATGCCGATGGCTGAGCCGCTCGCGGTGCCGACCGCCACCCCGCTTCGGTCAACGACAGCCGATCATCGGCGAATGGCGGTGCATCTCGGCGAGTGGCGCCCTAGAGGGGGCGCATGCGGCGAATCCTGTTTCTCACCATCCTCCTGATGGGCTTCGTGATCCCGGCCCGGGCCCAGGGCATTTCGTGGCAAGCCTGTCGCGGCGCGGCCGGTCCGGCGGGCCCGCTGCTGCGCGATTGCCACCCGATTCAGGATTTCGTCGACCCGCAGGGCCGCGAGCTCTGGATCCGCGCCGTCCTCGGCGCCCCGGCCGACGCCCGGCCGCGCGTCCTCTATGTGGCGGGCGTCGCCTCGTCCGAGGCCTGGCTCAACGGCCGGCACCTGGGCATCAACGGCCGCCCGGGCGCCACGGCGCAGGCCGAAATCCCCGGCCGCTACCAGGCGATCTTCCCGATCCGCGAAGGCGCCTGGCAGCCCGGCGGGAACCAGTTGGTACTGCATCTGTCGTCCTTTCATGGCGGCCTGCATTTCGCCCGCCCGATGAGCGCCCTGGCCGTGTTGCCCTATCCCCGTCCGCAACGCGTCGCGCCGCTGGCCGTCACGTTCCTTGCGGCCGGCAGCCTGCTGGCCGCTGCGTTCGGCTTCGGCGCCATCCATGCCATGCGCCGCACCGGATCGAGCCTGATCCTGGCCGGCATGGCCGCGGTCGCCACCTTGCAGGCGATCGTCGAGAGCATGCGGACGCTGTTCGACTATTCCTATCCCCTGCATGCCTGGCGAATGAGCGCCATCTGGGTGCTGGCGGCCAGTTTCGCGCTTCTGCTGGTGGCCTATGTCACGACCCGGTTCTTCCCCAGGGCCCGCGCGCCGATGATCGGCCTGGCCGCCGGCGTGATCGGTGCCACGGCGCTGCTTCCGGGCTTCGACATCAAGACGGCCTGGGCGCTGATCCTGGGGGTTGCGCTTGCCGTCGTGCCGGCTGCGGCGGGCGTGCGCCTGCGGGTTCCCGGCGCGCGGCCGGCCCTGGCCTATCTGGCGCTGTTCCTCGCCCTGGCCCTCGCATTTCCCGAATGGCTGGCCGATCTCTCCTATTTCCTGCTCGCGGCCGGCCTGGTGCTGCCGCTGCTGATGGTCGAAGTCGTTCGGCTCGGCCGGGACGATCGCGGCCGCGAGGCTGCCCTTACCCGCGCTGTCAGCCGCCCGGACCGCCTGACCGTGGCTTCGGCGCGGGGCGTCGAGCTGGTGCCGATCGCCGAGATTCTGGCCGTGGTGGGCGCCGACGACTATGTCGAGCTGCGGCTGGTCGGCGGCCGCAGCCTGCTGCATGCCGCGCGCCTCGACGGCCTGGCGGCGCAACTGCCGGGGAGCTTCCTGCGCATCCACCGCTCGGCGATCGCCAACCTGGCCCAGGCGCAACGCCTCGAGCGCGACGGCGATCGGTGGCGGCTATATCTGAGCGAAGGAGCGCCGCTGCCCGTCAGCCGCTCCCGCCAGCCCGCCCTGCGCGAGGCCCTGGACGTTCCTCCCACCATGGCGGCGATGCCGGCATAGCGCATGGAGCAGAGGCAAGGCCGTGGCCGACGAATTCCCGTGCCGCTTGCCTTTGACGGAACCTTTGGGGGATGAAAATACTCTAGGAGATCGCGGCGCCGCAACCGGATGGGCGCTTGTTGGCTGGAGCGGGCGTGGACCTTAGTGACCAAGAAGCGGACGCCGGAAGCGCGCGAGCGGCTGCTCCGCGCGCGCCATGGCGTTGGCGCCGTGCGGCCATCGGTCTGCTGGTCCTCCTGGCCGTGGCGGTGGGGGCGGCATGGCTGCAGCGCCGCACGATCGCGCGCGGCTTCGTCGATCGCGAACTGGCCAGGCGCGGCGTTCCCGCCCGATATGAGATCGAGCAGCTGTCGCCCTGGCGGCAACGGCTGGTCAACGTGTCGATCGGCGACCCGCGCGACCCCGACCTCGTCGCGGACTGGATCGAGCTACGCACGTCGCTCTACCCCTGGCGGGCGGAGGTGCTGGTGGCGAAGGCGGGCAAGGTCCGGGCCAGGGGCCGGATCGTCAACGGCGCGCTTTCGATGGGATCGCTGGACCGGCTGCTGCCGCCGCCATCCGGCAAGCCATTCTCGCTGCCCCGCCTGATCGTGGATGTCGCCGACGCCCAGCTCCGGCTCGACAGCGGCGGCGGCCTGGTCGTGCTCGGCCTCAGCGGCAAGGGAATGCTGGCCGACGGCTTTGCCGGCACGCTGCGGGCCGACGCCTCCCGCCTGCGCATCGCGGACTGCGCCCTGGAGGGCGTCGCGGCCAGGATGCAGGTGGGCATCAGGCACGGGGCACCGCGCCTCGACGGCCCGGTCCAGGCAGCGCGGATCGCCTGCGCGGATACCCATGTGACTCAGCTCCGTGTCGCGGTCCGGGCGGCGCTGGAAGCATCGCTGGCACGCTGGAAGGGCAGTGCCGACCTGGATGCCGCGGCCATGGATTCGCCCTTGGGGCAGTTGCGCCGGTTGCGTGGCGGTATCGGGTTCGATGGGGATGTCGCCCGTACGGAGGGCAGCGTCGCGCTGCGCTCCGGCGCGCTTGCCGCCGCGCAGGTCAGCGCGGGTTCGGCGGCGATATCCGGCCGCTATGCATTCGGCGGAACCGCTGCGTTCCAGGGCGAGGTCGCCCTGGAGGGAGCGGCATTGCCCGCGTCCCTGCTCGGCCGGGTCGCGGGCTATGGCAATGTCGGGCAGGGAACGCCGGTCGCGCCGCTGGTCCGCCGGCTCCTGCACGCCATGGGCGAAGCCGGCCGCGCCTTTGGCGGATCCGCGGCTCTCGAGCTCGCGATGCATGCCGATCGGACCACGCTCCGCGTGCGCCGGTTGGACCTTGCCGCGCGCTCGGGAGCGCGATTGCGTTTCGGCCAGGATACGGGGCTGGGGCTCGACCTGCGCGATGGCGGGCTCGATCTCGCGGGGCAGCTCTCGCTCGGCGGCGGCGGACTGCCGGATGCGGCGGTCCGCCTGTCCCGCCGGCCGGGGAGCCGCGAACTGCGCGGCACCGGCCTGGTGCGGCCCTATGTCGCCGACGGCGCCCGGCTCGAACTCTCGGGCCTCGATTTCAGCCTGCGCGGAACGGCTGGGGACGTACGGACCGCCATGACCTTGTCGGGGCCGGTGCGCGGCGGGCGCGTCGACGGGCTGTCGATGCCACTCCTGGTGCACTGGGATGCGCAGATGCTCGCGGTGAACCCCCAGTGCAGCATGATCGGCTTTTCGCATGTGGCGATGGGCGGTGCCGTCCTGGACGGCGATCGCCTCAAGCTGTGCCCGCTCGGGCCGGCAATGGTCCGATGGGGGCCGCACGGGCTCGCCGGCGGTATTCGGCTCGCACAGCCGGAGCTGAAGGGCAGCGTGGGCGACAGTGCCTTGCGCGTTGCGGCGGAAGCGGCACAGCTCGATCTGGCCGCCAGCCGGTTCACCGTCACCAGGGCTGCGGCGCGCCTGGGGGGCGATCGGCCGACCCGCCTCGATATCGGCCAGCTGGATGGCAGCTTCCGCTCGGGCCTGGGCGGGGAATTCGACGCGCTCGGCGGCCAGATCGGCGCGGTGCCGCTGCAGCTCTCGGAAGGCAAGGGCAGCTGGCATGTCGAGAACGGCGACTTCTTGCTGCGGGGCAGTTTCACCCTTGCCGACGCGGAGGCGGCGGCGCGCTTCGAGCCCCTGGCGGCGCCGAACGGCAGCTTGCGCCTGCACGACGGCAAGATCGACGCACAAGCCGCATTCGTCAGCCCCAAGCACCAGCTGCCCGTGGGGACGGTGAAGATCGCGCATGACCTGGCCCGCGCGGAAGGACAGGCCCTGCTCGACGTGCCCGGCATCCGCTTCCATACGGACGGCCTTCAGCCCAGCGATCTCACTTCGCTGACCTATGGCGTGATCGCCGATGTGGACGGGCTCGTCGCCGGGACCGGCCGGTTCGGCTGGTCGGGCGACACGGTCGCCAGCACCGGCCATTTCACGGCGACCGATGTCGCCCTGGCCGCGGCCTTCGGCCCGGTGCAGGGGCTCACGACGCAGCTCGACTTCACCGACCTGCTGAACCTGCGCAGCGCGCCGGGGCAGACAGCCAATATAGCCGAGATCAATCCGGGCGTTCCGGTGCGCGGCGGCGTGCTGCGCTATCAGCTGCTCGACAGCCGCCGCGTGCGAGTGGAAGGTGCCCGCTGGCCCTTCGCGGGCGGCGAGCTCGTCCTGGATCCCACCGTCCTCGATTTCGACGTGGCGGGCGAGCGGCGGCTCACCTTCCATGTGAAGGGCGCCGACGCGGCGCTGTTCCTGAAGGAGATGGCCTTCGACAATCTGGATGCCACCGGAACGTTCGACGGCACCCTGCCGATGATCTTCGACGCGCGGGGCGGGCGGATCGAAGGCGGCGAGCTCCGCGCCCGGACGGGCGGGCACATCGCCTATGTCGGCGAGGTATCGCGGCAGGATGTCGGCTTCTGGGGCAACATGGCGTTTCAGGCGCTGAAATCGCTGGACTACAAGGATCTCACCATCCGGATGAACGGCCCGCTGGCCGGGGAGATGATCACGGACATCGGCTTTTCGGGCGTGAGCCAGGGCAAGGGCGCGAAATCGAACTTCCTGATCCGCAGGCTGGCGCGGCTGCCCTTGGTGTTCAACGTGCGGATCAGCGCGCCCTTCCGCCAGCTGCTGGACTCCATCCAGTCCTGGTATGATCCGCGCCGCCTCATCGAGCGCAACCTGCCGTCATTGATCGAGGAGCAGAATCGTGCACAGGAAGGCGCCAAGCCCGCCGTTCAGCCCCGAGAAAGCGCCCCTGTCCCATGAAAGGCAAGAATATGCAGCTTCGAAGCATGATACAGGCGTTGCCACACTGGATCGGGTACCTTGGAGCGGCACCGGCGATGCTCGCGGGCGGTTGCGTGAACGTGACCGCGCCCGACAAGCCGATCGTCATCAACCTCAACATTTCGATTACCCAGGAAGTGGTCTATCGTCTCGACAACAAGGCGAAGGCCATAATCCAGGACCATCCGGGGATATTCTGATGCGCAAGTTGCTTCCCACCTTCAGCCTGGCCGCGGCGCTCGCGGTTGCCATCGCCGCGCCTGCCTTCGCGCAGCGGGATCCCGCCTATCAGGCGGCGCGCCAGGCCGGGCTCGTCGGCGAGCAGCCCGATGGCTATCTCGGCATCGTCGGCAGCCCGACGGCCGAGCTTCAGGCAATGGTGAACAACATCAACATCCAGCGGAAGCGCCAATATACCCAGCAGGCGGCGGCAAGCTCGACGGTCGAGCAGATGGCGTTCGTCACCGGCTGCAACCTGATCGCCCGCACCGTAGCGGGCGAGAAGTACCGGGCGCCCGACGGCCGCTGGCTCACCCGCGGCGGCGACGCGCCCGTCAGGGATCCCCGCTGCCTTTGAGCGGCGGGCGCCCCGGCCCTATGTCGCGTCGTGGAAGATGATCCCCAGGGTGTGGCGCGTGCCGGACCGCACGCGGCTCACGCCATGGCGCAGATTGACGCGATACGTGCCCCTCGTGCCTTGCACCGGCCGATGATGGACGGCGAATGCGACGGCATCGCCTTGCCGCAGCGGAACTATCTCGGCCCGGCTCTGCATGCGCGGCCGCTGCTCGGTCAGCACGAACTCGCCCCCGGTGAAATCCACTCCCGGCTCGGAAAGCAGGATCGCCACCTGGATCGGAAAGACGTGCGCGCCATAGAGATCCTGGTGGAGGCAGTTATAGTCGCCGGGGCCATATTGCAGGAGGAGCGGCGTCGGCCGGCGCTGGCCAGCCGCATGGCATCGTTCGAGAAAGGATGCATGGTCGGCGGGATATCGCACGTCGATGCCCATACGGTCGTTCCACGCATTGGCGAGGCCCGCCAGGCGCGGATATAGCGCCGCGCGCAATTCGCCGACGAGATCGGGCAGCGGGTAGCGGAAGTAGCGATACTCGCCCTTGCCAAACCCGTGCCGGGCCATGTGCACCTGGCTTCGAAAGCGGCTCTCGTCGGAATAGGATGCCGCGATCGCGCGGCACGCTCCCGGCGCGAGCAGCCCGGGCAATATCGCCGAACCCTGGCCGTCCAGCTCCCGGGCAGCGGCCGGCCAATCATGGCCGGCGACCCGCGCCGTCATATTCTCCAAGGTTGTCAGGGTCATGGCATGCGCTCCTTGTGGTGCCTCGGGAGCATCGATATCGGGCGCTCAGGCTTGTCGAACTCCGGTCCTTGCTCTCGAACCTGCGACAATGGGCTCGATCGCGTTCAGCGGGCGTGCCGGAAGGTCAGGTTGATGCGCTGCCGGCCCAACTGGTCATGGAAGCCGTCCTTCAGCTCCGCCACGCCGTGGAAGCGAAGGCGCGCCGGCCCGCCCCAGACGACGACGTCGCCATGATGCAGGGCGAACTTGCGTACCGGATCGCTGCGCCTGATCCCCCCGAACCGGAAGATGGCGGGCAGCCCGAGCGAAACCGAGACGATCGGTTGCGCGAAGTCCCGCTCGTTCCGGTCCTGATGCAGCGACAGGCGCGCGCCGGGCACATAGCGATTGATCAGGCACGCGTCCGGCCGGAATTGCGCATGGCCGGCCTGTATCGCCGCCAGTTCCGCCAGCGCCGCGAAGCATTCGGGCATCTCCGGCCATGGCTTGCGGGTTTCCGGGTCGATCGCGTCGTAGCGATAGCCGCTCCGATCGCTGACCCACCCGGCCGCGCCGCAGTTGGTCGTGGCGACCGACATGGCATGGCCGCCCGCCGTGACCATGTGCCGGAAGGGCGAAATGGCGGCGATGCCATGGATCGCCTCGATCAGCGCCGGCGCGAACGGCAGTGCCAGTCCGCGCAGGAGCATCGCACCATCGGCAAGGGTTTCGCGTGCGGGCTCCTCCGCGAGCAGCGGAGTGAACAGGTCAGCCATATGCGCATCTTTCCGGCATCGCGAACGCCCTGCCGGCCGCGTCGATCCGCCGCACTCCGATCCTTGCCTTCAAATCGAGCCTGGGGCGCCTCGTCCCGCATCCCGATCGGCGTCGGAGACGACGATCGATTTCTGGGCGAATTGCCATGCCTGCTTCCTGCGTGGCCTTGCCGGGCCGCCGGGGGCGACGGTGTCGGGGGGAGGGGGCACTGCCCGGAGCCTGACGACGCATCGCGTTCCATTCGGAGCGAGATTGTCGATCTCGAGCGTGCCGCCGCAGGCCGTCATGATCCGCTCCACGATGGACAGTCCCAGGCCGGCGCTGTCGGTTCGATTGGCGCCCTCCTTTCGGTAGCGCTTGATCTGCTTGGCCACGATCTCGACGGTGAAGCCAGGGCCGTCATCCGCCACGACCATGCTGCCGTCCTGCTCGACCCGGACCGAAACCGTGCAGCCCGCGGGCGTGTGGCGAACGGCGTTGTCGATCAGGTTCGTCAACGCGATCTGCACCAGTCCGGTTATGCCTTCTACCCAGGCATGAACGCCGGTGGGTGCCGTGAAGTTGATATCGTGATCCCGGCGAAGTGCGAGCGGCGCCATCACGCTGACCACTTCGCCGGCAAGCGCCACGGGATCGAATATCTCGACCCTTGGATGGTGGCGATCCACGATCGCCAGGTCCATCAGCTGCTGGACCACGCGATTGGCCCGCTCGACGCCCAACTGCACGGCGTCGCGTTCGGGAGAAGGGTCGAGCGCTTCGAGACGCAGCGAGATGAGCGCCAGCGGCGTACGCAATTCGTGAGCGACATTGCCGATGAACTCGCCCTGGAAACGATAGCCGGCTTCCAGGCGGTCGAGGGCGTTATTGGTGGCGTGCACCAGAGGAACGGCTTCGAGGGGAACGCTCGTCGGCTCGAGACGGCGACCGATATGGTCCAGGCCGATCGCATCGGCCTGGCGGGCCATTCGCCGAAACCTGCCCGTCACGCGACCCAGGATGAGAAGCCCGATGATCAGCGAGGCGAACAGGGAGGCCGGAACGATCCAGCCGGAACGCTCGAGAAAGGTCGTGACCACATCGTCGACGATATGATTGGGAAAGGTTCGATCCTGCGCGACGACGATCCATTCCTGGCGCCCGGGCCGGGGGGCCGGGAGAGTCACCACGTCATAGCGACCATATTTGAAGAATATCGGCGTGTCGCCACGTTCGAGGTCGGCAAGGGGGATCGGAGGCAGGCCCGAACTGGACTCGAAGTCGAGGCCACCGGTATCGGTGACGCCGAGCCTGCCTTCGAAGGTGAAGCCGCCAGCCTGCGATCTTATGGGACTGCCCGTTGCGATGATCAGAGCCTCATGCCTCAGCTTGTCCGCTACGAACTGATCGGCAGTCGTGCTCAGAAGATATCCGAGCAACATGGGCAGGAACACCGCCAGAAACAGCACGAGAACGACTTGAGACAGGAACAGCTGCCAGAACATCGATCTGGGGAAGTGAACCTTCACGAGTTCAGCAATATGTAGCCGATGCCGCGCACGGTCTTGAGCCTGACCTGTGCCGCAACGCTGTCCAGTTTTCGTCGGATCCGGTGAATATACACTTCCACTGCGTTCGAGCCCAGCATGTCCCCCGAGCCGAATAGCTGATCCTCGATGACGCGCTTGGAGAGGACATGGCCCGATCGACGCATCAGCAGCTCGAGCAGTTCGGCCTCGCGTTCCGAAAAATCGGCAGGCTCGCCTCCCACCCGCACTTCGCGGGTCCGGGTATCCAGCGACAGGTCTCCCACGGCGAGGAGATGTTCGACATAGCCGCCCTGCCGGCGGAGCACCGCGCAGATCCGCGCATGCAGTTCGGGAAAGAGGAAGGGTTTGACGATATAGTCGTCGGCACCGCTATCCAGCCCCTGGACGCGCATCTCCCCCTCGCCGCGTGCGGTCAGCACGAGAATTGGTTCCATGCGCTTATAGGCGCGCAGGCGCCGCAACAGGGCAAGGCCGTTCTCGTCGGGGAGGCCGAGATCGAGGACGATGGCCGCATAGTTGATGGTCTGGATCAGGAGCTCGGCATCGCCCGCGGTCCTGGCAAGGTCGCAACGCACGTCGCGCTTCGCAAATGCCGAAACCATCGCATGGGCGAGGTCCGCATCATCTTCTACGATCAGCAAGCGCATCTAACTCGCTCCGTCGCGGCCAGGGGCCGCATCTAGTCAGGATCCGTCTCCGAACATGTCGGGGGCAAAATGCCGTCAGGATCGCCGGTGAAGGTATCGGCGGGCGCGCGGTCGGTCGGAAGCGCCGGATCGGTATCCACGTGGCCGTGCTCGATCATCGCCTTCGCCACGGCTTTCATCTGTCCCATTGCCGGACAGGATGGCGTGTACCTCATGAGGACGACTATCGTAGCGTTGCGCCGCGTCGACAAGCGGCTTCGCGTGGTGACGGGGCGGCTGTCGCCCTCCGGAAAACTCCCTAGCCACATGGCTGCCCGGTGGGCCGGGATAGTGCGGAATTCCGCCATTCCCCGACCGTGTCCCCCGGAAAGGCCGCGCGGGGCCTGTGCGGATTTGAGACAGCGCCCAATCGGCCGACATATACCCGTAAGGTTGGAGTAAGCAGCCTCGCCCACGAGGGGCTGGCCGAGTTTCGGCATGGCTGGATCTTCAGGGAAGCACCATGCGCGAGGCCAGTATCGGAGAATGCACCATGGAAGAACGAGCGCATTCCTATGACCATCTCACTCCCCGCGAACTGCAGGTCCTCGATCTCGCCGCCGGCGGTTTCTGTGCGAAGGAAATCGCCAGACGGCTCGAGATCAGTCCGAAGACCGTGGATCGCCACGTCGAGAACATTCGCCTGAAGCTTCGTGCCCGCAACCGCGCCCATATGATCCAGCTGGCGTTCCGGTTCGGTCTCCAAGGTCACCTCGACATTCCCTTCATCATCGCCGGTTGAGACAAGGCCCGTTGCCGCCCCTATTGCTGGGGCAGCGGCGGCGGCGGCGGCGGAAGCATGCCCTTGGGCGCTTGCGGCGCGAAGGCGTTCGTGCGTGCCAGGCGCGCGGCTTCCTCGTGGATCGCGGCCTGTACCGCCGGATTGTTCAGGTCCACCGGCCCGGCATTGGGGTTCCCGGGGATCGCGCGGCTGTTCGCGACGAGCATGGCCATGGGCGCCTTGCTGCCATCGGCGGCCCGATAGCGGCCGGGATCGGCGCCGGGGCATGTCGTGCCCGTGGCAGCGAAGAATGCATCGGCGCTCTTGCGATCCTGGCACATCCGGGCGACCGCGACATTGTCGAAGCCCATCGCATGCCATGCCGCGGCATCGGACCTGCGCGTACAGCCTTCGTCGCTGCGGCCGAAATTGAGGTTGATTCCGATCGGCCCGCCCGCAATGCCGCCGCCCGTGCCGATGAGGCAGGGATTGGCGCCGGCGAAATAGCTGCCCTGGACGCTCGGGGTGGTCCACTCATGCCCGCTATAGGTGACGGTCTCGTGGGCCGGAGCCTCGCTGACCGGACCGGTGATCGCCTCGACGGTCACCGCACTGTTGGTCGTGGCGGTATCCGACGTGTTCTGCTGGGCGTTGGCGGCTGTGGCACTGACCATCAGGACGAGGGTCGCCGCGACTGCTAGGTGCTTCATGATCGAACTCCTGAACGGAAAGGGAGGCGGGACGGCGGCTGCCGCCCCGCCTGTAAGCCTCCTATTCGACGGTCCAGCCCAGCGAGCCGAACCCGAACCCCACCAGTCCCACTGCTCCTGCGGCGTTCCAGTCGATGCTCGCTGCATTCACGTTGGTGGTGTTAGACGCATTGAAGTTGGCGGTGAACTTGTAGTCGCCGGCGCTCTCGCCGAAGTTCATCACCTGCATGTTCAACGCGGCGTTTCCGTGCGTCAGGCCGCCATAGACGCCGGCATTGTAGCTGTTGCTGGTGATCGATCCGACGCCCGAGGGGCTCACGCTGGAGCTGATCGAGGTGCCGGCGTCACCGACTCCGCCGACCACCGCATAGCTGGTGCCGCCGGGCAGGCTGTTGATGTTCATCGTACCGCCGAAACCACTGCCGGACGACGCCGACAGCTCGTTGTTGATGGTTCCGCTGACTCCGCTGGTGCTGGTGCTGCTCAGCGAGTCGGTATTGATGCCGCCATTGGTGAAACCGCCGACACCCACGCCGATACCTCCGCCGATGTTGCCGGAGCCCGACGATTGGGCGAGGGCCGGAGCGGCCGTGAGTACCGCCAGGGCTGCTGCGCCGATTGCAATAATCTTCATCATACATCTCCTACCGTCCCAGCGACTGCTGGTGGCCGGATTAGGACATGGGGGAAGGCTTACAGCTATCCGGCGGAACCCGCCCGATGCCTTCCGCCTTACAGCGCTCCAACATGCTAGGCCGTGGGGGATTTCCCGGGGGGCGTTAGCCGTGCGGAGGCGTTGCCGCGAAGGAAACATGTTTCCTTACAGCGAGATAGCGGTCGATCGTCTGCAAATCGATTCAGGGCCGAAAGGCGCCTCGGCGCCCGCTGGCGGTCAATCGAGCGGGGGCAGACCATCCATGATCGCAGTCAGCGCGAGTGCGTTCTCGCGTTCCATCGCGCTGTGCCCCGCATTCGTCACCACGAAGGTCGCGGGTTCGGTGCCGGCTTCCCGCAAGGCGGCGGCCAGCCGCGAGGCCTGGGTCAGCGGGCAGACCAGGTCGAACCTCCCATGGACGATATGCACCGGGATGCTCGCCAGCGTGGCAGCGTTGCGGACGAGATGGTCAGGTTCCAGGAACAGCCCGTTGGCGAAATAATGCGCTTCGATCTGCGCGAAGCACAGGGCAAACACATCCTCGCCGAACTTCCCGCTGTCGTCGACGTCGGGGATCGCATTGGAGATGGTGCCTTCCCAGATCGACCATGCCAGCGCCGCCGCCAATTGCTGCTCGCGCTCCTGCTTCGTCGACGGCACTCGGTCGAAGATCGCCTTATAGGCCTTCATTACGTCGCCGCGCTCGGCAGGGGCGATCGGGGCCAGGAACCGGCGCCACGCTTCGGGATAGCTGACATAGGCGCCCGGCGCGGTGAGGGCGAACGGAGCATCCTCGAACGTCGCCGCATTGCCCTGATACATGAAGTCGAGATCCTCCGCCGCGCCCAGGAAGATGCCGCGCAGGATCAGGTTGGCGCAGTGATGGGGGTGGGCGATCGCATAGGCCATTGCCAGCGTGCTGCCCCAGCTTCCGCCGAACACGTGCATCCTTCCCTCGATGCCCAGCGCCGCGCGCAACCGGTTGATGTCCTCGATCAGATGCGGGGTCGCGTTGTTGGCGAGCGCGACCGCGGGGCCGGCGGATGCGACGGTCGGCTCGCTCTTGCCGCAGCCGCGCTGGTCGAACAGGACGATCCGATAGCGTCCGGGATCGAAATAGCGCGCCATGACGGGCGCGCAGGCTCCACCCGGGCCACCATGGAGCACGATGACCGGCTCGCCGGCCGGATTGCCATATTCCTCCCAATAGAGGCGATGATCGGGATCGTGATCGACCTGCAACAGCCCGTTCCTAAGGGGTTCGGCCGCCGGATAGCGCCATTCGTCGACGATCTTGCTGGTGCGCTGGAGCAGGGAGAAATCCATATCCGTTTCCCGTATGTGGGCGATGCGCGGCGCCGGGCCGCATTCGGGCTGTATCCCGGGCAGGCGCACCGGCATAGCCGCCTCTCTTGCCGCGGTTGCTACGGTTCGCGTCGGCGCCCGCCGCCCCAAATCGCATCCGGGCAATGAATCAGGCCGTCGGCATAGCGGACGCCCGGCGTGCGATCCCGGGCGAGGAACGTGGGCCCGTCCAGGTCGCAAAGGTCGCATCGCTGGCCGAGGATGAAGGCGGGGGCTTGCGACCAGCTCGTGCCGGTCATGTTCCCGACCATGACGCGGAAGCCCATGCGGCGCGCATTGCGTTCCATTTCGAGCGCGTGCGTAAGGCCGCCGCACTTGTCGAGCTTGATGTTGACGAGGTCGACCAGGCCGACCAGCCCCTCGAGATCGTCGCTGTCCTGGACGCTCTCGTCCGCCGCGATCGGGATGGCGCGGTCGACATGGCGCAGGTCCGCATCTCGCCCGATCGCGAAGGGCTGTTCGATCAGCGTCACGCCGGCCGCGCGCAATATCGGCATGATCGCATCGAGCCCATCCGGATCGAAGCCGCGGTTTCCATCGACGGCGATCGCGGCATCGGGGCGAGCCGCGCGCACCGCCCTGACCCGTTCCCCGTCCTCGCCATTGCCTTCCAGCTTCAGCTTGATCTGGCGCGCGTGCGCCATGCCCGCCGCCTTCCGCGCCATTTCCCCCGGCGAAGCGATGCCGATCGTGAAGACGGTGGGGAGCGACCGTGTCCCGGACAGGCCGGCAAGCTGCCATACCGGCTTTCCGGCATGGCCCGCCTCGATTTCCCAGAGCGCGGCGTCGAGCGCGTTTCGTGCGCCCCCGGCCGGCAGCAGGCGCTGAAGCGCGGCGCGATCGATGCCTTCCGCGAGTATCGGCGCGAGCCGCGTCACCTGCTCGACGATCCGCGCCGAGGTGTCGCCCCGATAATAGACGCCGCATGCCTCGCCGCGGCCGATGATGCCGCGATCCTCGATCGTGACCACGGCGATCTCGGCATGGGTGAACGTCTCGCCGGAGATGCGGAACGGCTCCGCCATCTCCCATTGTTCGGCTCGTGCATCCACTTTCATCGCGGTTCCTCCCTGCTGCCGGCATAGAGGCGCGGCGCGGGCCGGCTTTGCAGTCCGGCGCGCGGTTTCGCGAATTCGCGGGTCGGATTGCAAAGCGGGGCGCGGCGCGATGTGGCTGTCTCTCCGGCCTGGCATCCGGAGGAACATCGAGTGCATTCGCCTTTCGCGCCCCGTTCGCCGGAGGATGTCGCCACACTGCTGCGCACGTGCCCGCTGGCATGGCTGGTGAGCGTCGATCCAGCCGGCGAGATACTGAGCAGCCAGCTGCCGCTGCTGCCGCTGCCGCTGCCGCCGGAGGATGGCGGGATGCTGTTGCTGGGCCATATGGCGCGCACGAACCCGCTGGTGGCGCGCCTCGGCGATCGGCCGCGTGCGGCGATCCTGTTCCAGGGGCCGAATGCCTATGTCTCGCCGAGCTGGTACGCCGATCGGGATTCGGCGCCGACATGGATCTATGTCAACGCGACGCTCACCGCCGACATCACCCTGCGCGAGGATCTGACCGATCGCGCGATCAACCTGCTGGTCCACCAGATGGAGCAGGGCCGCCCGGAGCGCTGGCGCGTGGCGGAGATCGCGCACCGCTACGCCGCGCTGCGCGATCGCGTGATCGGGTTCACGGCGACGATCCTGAAGGTCGATGCGCGGTTCAAGCTTGCCCAGGACGAACCGCCGCCGGTGGTCCGCGAGACGCTCGACCATCTGGGGGATGACGCGCTGATCCGCTGGGTGGAGGCTATGAACGCCGATCGGCTGGAGGCGGAGGCGTGATCGACCTTGCCATTCGCGGCGCGCTGGTGATCGACGGCACCGGTGCGGCGGGCACCGTCGCGGATGTCGCGGTGGAGGGTGACCGAATAGTCGCGATCGGCGGGAATATCGGCGCGGCGCGGGAGGAGATCGATGCGGCGGGGCTCACGCTCGCGCCGGGCTTCATCGACGCGCATACGCATGACGACCGGCTGATCCTCGGCGGTGCGGACGCGATGCTGTGCAAGCTGTCGCAGGGAGTCACGACGGTGATCGTCGGCAATTGCGGGATCAGCCTGGCCCCGGTCGCGTTCGACAGCCGCCCGCCCGCGCCGCTCGACCTGCTCGGCGACGCGCGCTGGTGGCGCTTCCCCAGCTTCGCCGCCTATGCCGGGCAGCTGGCGGAGGCCCCGCCGGCGGTGAACGCGCTGGCGCTGGTCGGCCACATGCCGCTCAGGGTCGAGGCGATGGGGGGAGATACCGGGCGGGCGGCGACCGCCGCGGAAGTCGGGCGGATGGCGGCCCGGCTGGCCGAGGCGCTCGAACAGGGCGGGGCAGGCCTGTCGACCGGGCTCTGGTATGCTCCCGGCAGCGGCGCGGAGATGGACGAACTGGTTGCGCTCGCCCGGTGCGCGGCGGCGCGGAACGGGCTCTACGTCACGCATCTGCGCGACGAGGGCAACGCAGTCGAGGCGGCGGTCGCGGAAGCGATCGACATCGGCGTGTCCGGCGGCCTGCCGATCGTCATCAGCCATCACAAATGCACTGCCCCGGAGAATTTCGGCAAGTCGCGTGCGACGCTGGCGATGATCGACGCCTGCGCCGCCCACCATCCCATCGGCCTGGACGTCTATCCCTATTGCGCATCCAGCACCGTGCTGCGCCCCGAATGGGTGCGCCCCGATATCGAGACGGTGGTGAGCTGGTCGGTGCCGCATCCGGACCGCGCCGGACAGTCGCTCGCGGCGATCGCCGCCGAATGGCGGGTTCCGTTGCAGGCGGCGGCGGCGCGCCTGGTGCCGGCGGGGGCAGTCTATTTCTCGATGGACGAGGACGAGGTGCGCCGCATCATGGCGCACCGGCTGGCGATGATCGGCAGCGACGGGCTGCCGCATGACGAGCGGCCCCATCCGCGCCTGTGGGGCACGTTCCCGCGCGTGCTGGGCCATTATGCGCGCGATCTGGGGCTGTTCCCGATCGAGACCGCCGTCCACAAGATGACCGGGCTGACCGCCGACACCTTCGGGATAGCCGGCCGCGGGATCGTGGCGGCGGGCGCCTATGCCGATCTCACCCTGTTCGACGCATCGCGCATCATCGACCGTGCGGATTTCGCCGCTCCGACCCGCTTGTCGGCGGGCGTCGTCGCGACCTGGGTGAACGGGCGGCTGGCCTATAGCGAGGCGAAAGGCGCGACCGGCGACTGCGCCGGGCGGCTGCTGCGGCGCGGCAGCTAGTCCAGCCCGTCCAGCCGTTCCAGGTCCTGGGGCACATGGCGGGCGGCAACCAGGTAGAAGGGGATCGAGGCCGCCGCCGCTGCCACGCCGGCGAACATCGCGTATCGCAGCGAATCCGCGCCGAACACCGGCCGCAGCAGGTCGCTCAGCACCCCGATCACCAGCGGGCCGAGGCCGAGGCCGATCAGATTGCCGACGAACAGCTGGATCGCCGCGGCGCGCGCGCGCATTGCCGGCGGCGTGATCGTCTGGATCGTCGCGATGCACGGCCCGATGAACGCGGCGCTGAGCGAGACGGGGATGACCGCCGCCGCGATCGCGATCGCGACGTTGCCGGCCAGGAAGAACGGCACCCAGAAGGGAATCGAGATGACGGCGGCGATGGCCGGCGCCAGCAGGTTGCGATGGATGCCGCCGCGCCGCGCGGCGATGTCGGCGAACCGGCCCGAGGCATAGGTGCCCAACCCGCCGCCCAGCCCGACGATCAGCGCGAATGTCAGGCCCACCTCGGTCGAGCCCATGCCATGCGAGCGGATCAGGAAGGCGGGGACAAAGGCCGTGATGCCATAGCCGGAAAAGGCGCTCATCGCCGTTCCCAGCACGATGTAGCGATAGGAGCGCTGCCGCCACAGGAAGCCGAGCCGCGCGGCGGTGGGCGATGGCGATTGCACCGGCGCGGGCCGGGGCGGGTCGCGCAGGACCGCCATCGCCAGCAGGGTGAGCAGCAGGCCGGGCACGCCGGCGGCGACAAAGGCCGCGCGCCACCCATAGGCGTCGGCGATCCAGCCGCCCGCGAAGAAGGCGATCATCAGCCCGACATTGACGCCGGTGGCGTAGATCGCCTGCGCCGTCGCCCGTTCGGACGGGCCGTAGAGATCGGAGATGATCGATTGCGAGGCCGGCCCGGTGCCGGCTTCGCCGACGCCCGTCAGCATCCGCGCGACGACGAGCTGCCAGAAGCGCGCGACCAGCCCGCATGCCAGCGTCATCGCGCTGAAGCAGGCGAGCGAGGCGATGATGATCCGCGACCGGCTCATCCGGTCGGCGGCCAGCGCGATCGGCATGCCCAGCGTCGCGTAGAACAGCGCGAAGGCCGGGCCGACCAGCAGCCCGAGCAGCGTGTCGGAAACCCGGAACTCGTGCTTGATATGCTCCAGGATGATCGCGAGAATCTGCCGGTCGATGTAATTGACGGCGTAGATCGCGCTCAGCAGCAGCACGATCGCGCCCCGCGGGATCCTCGCCCCGCGCGCCTCAGGCCGCATCGTCATCCCCTTCGCTCGCCGGCTTGGCGCCGCGCTTCAGGCTGGAGGCCAGGTGCCGCACGCGCAGCTCGTCGTTCGCCACCTTGCGCATCTGGATCGGCGAGACGCCGAACGCCGCCTTGAAGGCGCGCGTGAAGCTTGCCGCATGCTCATATCCGGTCTCCAGCGCGATCTCCATCATCGACATCCTGGAATCGCGGATGAGGTCGAGCGCCAGCTCCATGCGCAGCTTGTCGCGGATGCGGCCCACCGTCTCGCCATAGATCATGCGGAAGCCGATCTGCAGGCGGTGGCGCGTCATCCCCACCATCTCGGCGATCTCATGGATGCTGATCTGCTGGTCGATATTGTCGCGGATGATCTGCATCGCCCGCTTGAGCCGCCGGTGATCCTCCGCTTCGAATCGGCCGCCGAACTGCTCGCTGTCCGGCTGGGACAGGCCGAACAGGATGTGGCAGGCGAGCTCCAGCGCCTTGGCGGACATGAACGCGCCGCGAAAGGCGCGGGCGAAGGGCGGCGAGATGAGCTGATGCGCGGTGAGCGAGGCGAGCTCCGACAGCGGCACGTTGCGGACCGGATAGTCGCCGCCGTTGCGGACATACTGGGCGAGATCGGCGGGGATGTCGCTCTCCGTCAGGCCGGTAAGCTCGAAGAAGCGCCCGCGTTCGAAGTACAGGGTAACCCAGCGCAGATGGTCACCCGCCTCGTAGACGGTGTCGAAGCTGCGCCCGCCGCCCGTGCCGTAGATGGTGCAATAGCCATCGGCGAGCTCGCCGTCGGTGCCCGCCGCATCGGTCAATCGGACATTGCCGTTGAGCACCGCCGACAAGGCGAGATAATCGTCGCACCGGTGGCTTCGGGCGAGCTGGCGGCGCGCCACCATGTTGACCAGGGCGACGCAGACGCCGTTGTGCAGCTCGTAGAATTCCCATCCGCCCTTGGCGACATTGCTGTCATATTCGTAGCGAAAGCCGAGGCCGCCAGGTGTCGGATGGCTCCAGCCGTCCGACTTCCGCGTCGAGAGCCCCTCCGCGGCGGCCGGGTCGCGAAGCTGCGCCAGCATGTCGTGCAGGCTCCGGGAGAGGATCTCGGGCGGGGGCGGGTCGGCCATCGCGGGTCAGCCCATCTTCGCGCCGGGAACGCAGCCGGGCCAGCGATCCTGCCACGGCGCGGCCTGCTCGAGCTGGCGGGCCAGGTCGAGCAGCAGCGGCTCGCCGCCGCGCCGCGCGGCGAACATCGTGCCGATCGGTACGCCGTCCGGCCCCGGCTGGACCGGCAGCGACATTGCCGGATGGCCGGTCAGATTGTGCAAGGGCGTGTAGGATACATAATCGAACATCAGCTGCATGATGTGATCGAAATCCGCGTCCGGGGCCAGTTCCCCGATGCGCAGCGCGGGAAGGCCGAGCACCGGCGACAGGATGGCATCGGCATCGCCGAACGCGGAGTCCAGTGCGCGGCGGGCCTCCTCGGTCGCGCGGAACAGATGGTCGACATCGTCGATCGCGGCGCCGCCCGCCCATTCGCCCAGCCCCAGCGTCCAGGGCTCGACGGCACCGTCTGCGGCGGCGCCGAAACGCGCACGGGCCGATTGCAGCACGTCGCGCGCCAGATAGGCCCAGATCGCCTTGAACGCCACCATCACCGCCGGGCCGTCATAGGGCGGCGGCGCCTCGAACACATGGTGGCCCAGTTCCTCGCACAGCCGCGCGCTGCGCAGGGTGCTGGCGAGCACGTCGGGATGGGGCTGGTCGCCGTTCAGGTTGGTCGTGACCACCGCGATGCGCAACCCCTTCTCGCGGCGAGGCGCAGGCGAGGGCGCGTTCGCGGCAACCATGCCCATCGCCCATTCCACGTCGCGCACGCTGCGGGCGAGCAGCATGTCGCAGGCGAGCAGGTCCTCCATCAGGTGCGGCGCACGGGCGCGCCGGGTTGCGCCGCGCCCCGGCTTCAGGCCGATCAGGCCGCAGCACGAGGCCGGGATGCGGATCGATCCGCCGCCATCCGCCGCATGGGCCAGGGGCACCATGCCGGTCGCCACCGCGATGGCCGCGCCGCCGCTGGATCCGCCGGGCGAGCGCTCCGGCGCCCATGGATTGCGGGCCGGCCCGTAGAGCAGCGGTTCGGTGGTCGGCAGCAGGCCGAATTCCGGCGCGTTGGTCTTGCCCAGCGCGACCAGGCCGCCATCGTCAAAGGCCCGGGTGAAGGGAAAGTCGACATCGCCCGGCGCGGCATCGCGATGAAGGCGGCTGGCGCTGCGGTTCGGCATGCCGCGATAGTCGAGCCCGTCCTTGAGCAGCCACGGCACGCCCGCCATCGGCCCGGCGGCACGGTCGGCGCGGGCCAGCGCGGCATCGTAATCGCGATGGGTGATGACATTCAGTGCGCCGTCGAGCGCTTCGATCCGCACGATCGCGCTCTCGCACAATTCGCGCGCCGACACCTCGCCCCGGCGGACGAGCGCGGCCTGGTCATGCGCGTCGAGGCGGCCGATTTCCCATGCCATCGTCGTTCGTGGCGCCAGGGGTGTCTGTTCCGCGATATCCTGCATCGGTTGCGTCGTCCGTCCCACATTGATTGACGGCGATGATTTGAGACCATTCCGAACCTGCCCGTTTAGCCGTCGAGGCGCGCCAGTTCGCGATTCCTTCCGCGGGCACCGTGATGGCTAATGGCGGGCCCGGAATGGCAAAGCGGTCTGCGCCGCGCTGCGCCATCCCGCATCGTCTTCTGGCAATGAAACGGGGATGACGATGCAGGCACCATATCTGCTTTTCCTAGGCGACGTGGAGGAATTCAGCGCGGCCAAGACCGCCGCGGGAGTCAATCAATGGCGCCGCGAACGCGTGCTGGCGCAGCACCGGCTGCCTGGCTGCACGGTCGATCTCGGCATCGCCGAGATGACTCCCGCCGAGGCCGCGCGGGCGGGCGCGCGGACCATGATCGTCGGCGTGGTGAATGTCGGCGGCTTCATTCCCGAGCATTGGGTCGCGACCATGGTCGACGCGCTGGAACAGGGGCTGGACCTTGCCGCGGGGATGCACCAGCGTCTCAACGACATCCCGGCGATCGCCGAAGCCCGCGACCGGACGGGGCGCGCGGTGCTCGATCTTCGCCAGCCCGATCGCGGTTTCCTGCCCGGCTCGGGGCGCAAGCGCTCCGGCAAGCGGCTGCTGACGGTCGGCACCGATTGCGCCGTCGGCAAGAAATACACTGCGCTGGCGCTGGAGGCGGGATTGCGCGCGCGCGGGGTCGATGCCGATTTTCGTGCGACGGGGCAGACCGGCATCATGATCTCCGGGCGCGGCGTCGCGATCGATTCGGTGATCGCCGACTTCATCTCCGGCGCGGCCGAATGGCTGTCGCCCGATGCCGCGCCGGATCATTGGGACGTGATCGAAGGCCAGGGCTCGCTGTTCCATCCGGCCTATGCCGGCGTCACGCTGGGGCTGATCCATGGCAGCCAGCCCGACGCGCTGGTGGTGTGCCACGAACCGGTTCGCACCCATCTGCTCGGCTTCGACTATGGGGTGCCCGACTTGCGGCGCTGCATCGACATGAACGTCGCCGCGGCGCAGCTGACCAATCCGGAGGCGCGCGTGGTGGGGATCAGCGTCAACACCTCGCGCATGGAACCCGCCGCGATCGACGCCGCGATCCGGGATATCGAAGCGCAGACGGGGCTGCCCTGCAGCGATCCGATCCGGCACGGCGTCGATCGCATCCTCGACGTCCTGTTGAACTGAGCGGCTCGAAGGGCGCTCCCTCTCATATTCCTTCAATCGTCATCCCCGCGCAGGCGGGGATCCAGGGTAATGCGGGATATCGGCACCACCACGCGAACGCCGTCCGGAGAGGACAGCACCCCGTCACCTCGGCTCCGCGCCTGGCTCTGGATCCCCGCCCGCGCGGGGATGACGACGTAAAATCAGATATTTGTTTGAGTTCTCAACCTAGCGCGGAGCGCCCGTTCCAGGCAGGTGGCGGACCGCCGAGGGATATCGCGATTGCTGGGCCTGCGGGAAGCCCGTGTCCCTTCCTTCGACGAACCGGTCCAGGAAGCCGAGCGAGAAGTCGCCGATCACGCCGTCCATCTCGGCCGCCGGGATGGTGCCGTAGAGGGCGGGCGGCGTGCGATGGCGGAACATCCGGATCAGGTCGGTGAAGGCGAGATGGCCCGACCCCTCGATCCGGAACCGGAAATCGTCCGGCGCCGCAGGAGCCGCCCAGGATCGGAACGCGAAGTCCATCGGATGGGTGCGGGGATCGCGCGGCTGGTTCGGATAGAGCGGATATCGCGGCCAGTCGGATTGCAGCCACAGCATCGGCCGGCCGGCGGCGCGATCGAACATCCTGGGGTCATAGGTCACGCCGTCCAGGCTGATCGCGGCACGGCACCGCGGTTCCTGCACACAGGCTTGCGCCGCGATCCCGCCGCCGAACGACATGCCGCCGAACGCCAGGCGCGAGAAATCCGTCGAGCTTGCGATCCGCGCGGCGAGCGGCGAGGGCCGGCCGCGCTGGAGGGTGGCCAGGGCGAAGCGGGTATCGGCCAGCCATGCCTCGGTGCTGCGCATCAGCCGGTCCTTCGCCGCGGCCTCGGCATAGGCCGGAAAGCGCCGGCGCCAGCCCTTGGCGCTCTGGTCCTGCACCAGCGCGCCCAGGGCTTCGATCATTGCCGGGGACACCACCAGCGGCGTGGTCTCGCGGCTCCATCCGTCGGCGAATTGCTGTCGCGCGGAATCATAGGGATGGCCGATGCTGGCCACGACATAGCCATGGCTCGCCAGACGCTCGAACAATGGCGTGTTCTGTGCCGGGTACATCGTATAGCCATGGTTGAAGACGAACAGCGGATGGCCGCTTCCCGCCGGTTCGGCATCCAGCCGCGCATGAGTCGGGACGGCGACGAGATGCAGCAGCTCGAACGAGCGATGCAGGGCGTTGCGCGCGATCGACCCCGCATCGGTCGCGACGGTGTCGCGCGGCAGATAGCGCGCGAGGGGATGATGGCCCCCGGGCGAGGCAGGGTACCAGAGCTGCACCGTCACGCGGCGCCGTTCGGCCGCTCCGTCCTCCAGCACGCCATGCCGGCCGGCGTCGATGAGCTCGATGCGCGTCGTCCCGATCGGATAGCGGCCGTCCGGCGCGGGCAGCGAAAAGAGCGGGAACAGGTAATAGGGGATCGCCGCACCCAGGATGCCCAGCGCGAACGCGGTGTGCGCCGCGATCCGCATCCAGCGCCTTCGCCAGGCGGGGCCGTGCCACAGACAGGCCGTCGCGACGGCTGCGATCGCCGTCGCCGGAGCCGCCTGCCAATGGTACAGGGCGAGCGCCGCCAGCGATGTTCCAAGCGCGGCCAGCGCCGCCAGCAGCGCGGGCCGCCGCCGGCCGATCGCGGACAGGGCGGCGGCCGAGCCGAGCAGGAGAAGGGCGGCGACGTCGATCGGGTACACGGGCGGCCCTCCGCTTGGTTAGAACGACTTTCCGAGCCTGATGCCGATCTGCCGCGGCCGCGGCACCGCGCCGATCCCGCCGAGCGTCGGGTAATAGGGCGAATGCTCGTTCAACAGGTTCCGCGCGAAGATCGCAATGTCCAGCCCTTCCACCGTCGCGCCCAGGCTGGCCCCCAGGAAGGATTGCGGCCCGGTGACGATGCGCGTGACGCCCTGTCCGCCGACCAGCTCGTCCTTGTGGTTGAAATCGATATCGAGATAGCCGGGAACCGAGGCCGCCCAGCGGAAGGCATAGTTGGCGCCGAGCTGGATCGAATATTTGGGCAGCGCGAGCGGGCTGGTGCCGGGCGGGAAATCCACTTCCGCCTCGGGGGTAGAGGCGACGAACACCGATCCCATCACCGTGCCGCTGGCGGACAGCCGCAGGGCGCGCACCGGACTGGCGGTCAGCTGCCATTCCACGCCCCGGATCCGCGTGTTGCCGCCATTGGCGGTATATTGCAGGAACACCGGCGTCAGCACGACGCGATCATAGACCTGGCCGCGATAATATTGCTGGAACGCCGCGATATTCACGCCCAGCTTCCCGTCGAGCAGGCTCGCCTTGAAGCCGGCCTCATAGGCCATCGAGCGTTCGGGCGCATAGGTCAGCGGGGGCGGGAAGGCGGGGTTGACCACCGCGTTGAAACCGCCGCTGCGGAAGCCGTTGCCGACGTTGAAATACAGGTTTGCGTCGCGGGCGACGTCGTATTTCACGAAGGCGCGATAGGTCACCCGCGAGAAGGTGCCGGAAGCGGTCGGCAGGGTGCCGTCGGTGAAGCTGCGGTCGTCGTGCGAATAGCGCAGGCCTCCGCCGATCTCGAGCCGGCGGAACGGCGAATAGGAGGCGTCGCCATAGACCGCCCAGGACTTGGAGGTCGTCCTGATCGGCTCCTGGAGGATGGTGACGGTGGTGGACGGCGGATAGAGCAGCTCCGCGCCGTCCAGGAAATGGCGCAGCAGGTCGTCGTCCTTGTAGATGCCGCCCAGCACCCATTTGAACGGGCCGTCCCCCTTGGAGGTCAGGCGCAGTTCCTGGCTCGTGATCGACTGCTTGTTGAGATAGCGCGTGTTGGCGATCTCCAGCACGATCGGCGCCGCCGGATCGTTGGTGGCGTAGTAGATCTGGTCGAGATTGCTGTTGCTGTAGCGCCGGCTGTGCGCGGTGTTGCTCATCAGCTCGGCGAAGCCGAGGTCATATTCCACGCGCAGGCTGTAGAGGTCGAGCTCGGACACGCCGCTCGTCCGGCCATGGGGATCGATGGCGTGGCGATACAGCCCTTTCTCATAGGGCAGGATATTGGCGTAGGAGGGTGAATCCTCGTCATTGTGCCGGATGTCGACCATGCCGACGACGCGCAGCCGCGAGTCCGGCTGCCACAGCAATTTGACGCGCCCGTCATAGATCTGGTTGGAATTGACGTTCCTGGCACCGGTGCCGACATTGTCCAGCCAGCCGCCATTGTTCTGATACTCGCCGGCGAAACGCACTGCGAGCGTATCCGACAGGGGCAGGTTGAGCGCCGCCTTCACCTGGGCGGAAGCGCGCCCGCCATCGGTGGCGAACAGGGAATAGTCGACGGTGCCGCCGATCCGGTCGAGCTTCGGGTCGTTGGTGACGTAGCGGATGACGCCGCTCATCGCTCCTTCGCCGAACAAGGTGCCCTGCGGCCCCTTCAGCACTTCGACCCGGGCCAGGTCGAGCGCCCCCGCGTCGGCATAGACCGGGTAGAAGCCGTCCTGCGATCCGGTGAGCGGCGTTTCGTCGAGATAGATGCCGACGAGCGACGAGGTGCCCCTGAGGCTGTTGATGCCGCGGATCTGGATCAGTTGCTTGCCGCCGCCCTGCGAGAAGACGTCCAGGCCGGGCACGTTGTCGGCGATATCCTGCAGCGACGTGATGTTGCGCTTGGTCAGCTCCGATCCGGACAGGACGTTGACGGTCAGCGGCACGTCGACGACGTTCTGCGCCCGTCGCTGCGCGGTCACGACGATATCGGCCTGGGAGGGCGGGTCCGCCGCCTCCTGTGCCATGGCGCCCGCTGGCGCGAACAGGGCCGCCAGCGACGTCGCGCAAAATAGTAGCCGGTCTTTCTTTCCCGCCATCTTCATGCCCTCCCAATAGCATCGGCAATCGAACGCGCCGTAATGGTTCGATCTTCGATGCTCGGGGCCTGCGCTGCTTAGCGGGGAGGACGGGCGTTTTTACACATAAGCGTCACGGAGCGCGCCGCCGGAGCGTTCCGTGCGGATTTCACACCTCCAGGTCGAAGCGCACGCCCTGCGCCAGCGGCAGCGAGCGGCCATAGTTGATGGCGTTGGTCTGGCGCCGCATATAGGCCTTCCAGCTGTCGCTGCCGCTTTCGCGGCCGCCGCCGGTTTCCTTCTCGCCGCCGAACGCGCCGCCGATTTCCGCGCCGGACGGCCCCATGTTGACATTGGCGATCCCGCAATCCGATCCGGCCGCCGAGAGGAACCGCTCCACTTCGCGGATGTCGGTCGAGAAGATCGAGGAGGACAGGCCCTGCGGCACGCCGTTCTGGAGCGCGATCGCCTCGTCTAGCGTGGAATAGCGCAGGACGTAGAGGATCGGCGCGAAGGTCTCCTGCACCACGGGCCCGTCCTGCCGATCGGCCTCGACCAGGGCGGGGCGAACATAGAAGGCATCGCCGTCTCCGATCGGCAGGCGTTCGCCGAAATGGACGCGGGCGCCGGCGTCGCTCGCCGCATTCAGCGCCGCCTGCATCGCCTCGAATGCGCCGCGATCGATCAGCGGGCCGACCAGGGCATTGCCATGGAGCGGATCGCCCACCGTCACCCCGGCATAGACCTTGCGCAGCCGCGCGACGAAATCGTCGGCGATGTCCTGGTGGACGATCAGCCGGCGGAGCGTGGTGCAGCGCTGGCCCGCCGTGCCCATCGCCCCGAACGCGACCGCGCGCAATGCGAGGTCCAGATCGGCCGAAGGCGTGACGATCGAGGCGTTGTTGCCGCCCAGTTCGAGGATGCTGCGGCCGAAGCGGGCGGCGACCACCCGCCCAACCTCGCGGCCCATCCGGGTCGACCCGGTTGCGGACACCACCGGCACGTCCGGATGCTCGACCAGCCGCTCGCCCAGTTCGCGCCCGCCGATCAGCAGCTGCGACAGGCCGCGGGGCGCATCGTCGCCGAAATCGGCGGCAACCTGCTCGAAAAGGGCCTGCACCGCGAGCGCGGTCAGCGGGGTCTTCTCCGACGGTTTCCAGATCAACGAATCGCCGCACACCAGCGCCAGCGCCGCATTCCAGCTCCACACCGCGACCGGGAAGTTGAACGCGGAAATGATGCCGACCGGGCCGGCCGGATGCCATTGTTCGACCAGCCGGTGGTCCGCGCGCTCCGACGGCATCGTCAGGCCGTAGAGCTGGCGCGACAGGCCCACCGCGAAGTCGCAGATGTCGATCATCTCCTGGACTTCGCCCAACCCTTCGGACAGGACCTTCCCGGCCTCGATCGTCACGAGCCGGCCGAGCGCGTCCTTGTGCAGGCGAAGCTTCTCGCCCAACCGGCGCACGAACTCGCCGCGGCGCGGCGCGGGCACCAGCCGCCATTGCCGGAACGCAGCCACGGCCGCCGCCACCGCGGCGTCGCAATCCCCGGCCGTGTGCACCGTCAGCTCGGCCAGCGCCTCGCCGGAGATGGGGGAGGTCGCCACCAGCGGCCCTCCTTCCAGCGCCGATGCCGCCACGCCGAAATCGTTCAGGATCACCCGGACCTGATCCCGTAGAATTCCCATCATCGCGCGCGGCTCCTGAATTGCTGTGGTCGAACGGCCCCTACCAGACCGCCCATCCGGCGTTTCGCATTTTGGGCGAGCATTTGATCGGCTGACAAGGGACCGGCAATGCCTATAGGCCGGGTACCGGCTGCGCCTCGATCGCTTCTGCCTCGAAGCTCGCCATCGGATAGGCGCAGTAATCGGCCGCATAGAAGGCGCTCGGGCGATGGTTGCCCGATTCCCCCAGCCCGCCGAAGGGCCGGTTGGAAGCGGCGCCCGTGGTCGGCCGGTTCCAGTTGACCACGCCGGCGCGAATCTCCGTCGAGAAACGCTCCCACAGCGCCGGATCGGCCGAGATCAGTCCCGCGGACAGGCCGAAGGCCGTGGCGTTGGCGCGGGCGACCGCCGCGGAGAAATCCGCGACCCGAGTAACCTGGAGTGCCGGCGCGAAAATCTCGCGATCGGGCAGGTCGATCCCGGTCGCATCGAACAGCGCCGGGGCGATGAAGGCCGGGCCACGCCCGGGGATCGAGCCGCCGGGCAGCAGCGGCGCGGCGCCCTGAACGACCAGGCCATCGAACGCGGCCCCGGCCGATGCCGCCGCGCGCGCGGAAACCAGCGGGCCCATGAAGGCGTCGGCCCCGTCGTTCCACGCCGCCACCGGCAGGCGCATGGCCAGTGCCTGCACCGCGTCGACGATCGCGGCGCCTTGCCGGTTGTCCGGGACGATCAGGCGGCGCGCGCACGAACAGCGCTGGCCGGTAGTGACGAAGGCGGAGTGGACCACCAGGGTCGCCACCGCCTCGGGATCGCCGTCCCAGGCGATGAGCGGGTTGTTGCCGCCAAGCTCCAGCGCGAGGATCACCGACGGCCGGTCCAGGAACGCACGGCGGAAATGGCGTCCGGTCTCGGCCGATCCCGTGAACAGCAAGCCGTCGATATCGGCCTCGATCAGCGCCGCCCCGGTTTCCCGGCCGCCCTGGACGACTTGCAGCACATTGCCGGGCAGCCCGGCGCGGGACCAGATGCCGGCCATGCGCTCGCCGATCGCGGGCGTTTCCTCGGACGGCTTGAAAACCACGCAATTCCCCGCCAGCAGCGCGGGGACGATGTGCCCGTTGGGCAGATGGCCGGGGAAATTATAGGGGCCGAGCACCGCCATCACGCCATGGGGACGGTGCCGCAGGACCGAGCGGCCGAACGGCATGGCGGCCTCGTCGAGGCCGGCGCGTTGCGCCTGGGCGGCGATCGATATCTCGACCTTGCCGATCATGGCAGCCACTTCGCCCCGACTGTCCCACAGCAGCTTGCCGGTCTCGCGCGAGATCAGGATGGCGAGATCCTCGGCTTCATCGCGCAGGATCTCGGCAAAGCGGCGCGCGATCGCGACGCGCTCGGCCAAGGGCGTGCGAGCCCAGCCGGGAAAGGCGATGCGCGCGCGCTCCACCGCGGCAAGACATTCCGCCGGGCTGGTCGGCCGACCTTCCCAGATGGTCTCGCCGGAAGAGGGATCGGTGGATCGCAGGAACATGGCATTCACTCGCTTGCAGGGACAATGTCGCCGACACGCCCGTCCGGGGGCGTATCGGCATCGCATATAGGCAGGCCGTCGCCGCTTTGCCCGGCAACGGCCCGAGCAACCAGCATCAGGCCGCGGCGGCGAAGCGAACGCGCGCCGCGGCGAACGTTGCCTCGATCCGGCGCAGCACTTCGTCGGCCTCGTCGAGGGTGATCGTGAGCGGCGGCAGCAGGCGGATGCAATTCTCGCCGCCGCCCGCGACCAGCAGCGCGTGGTCGCGCGCCAGCGCCATGATCTCGCGGTTGTTCGGCACCATCCGGATGCCGATCAGCAGGCCCTTGCCGCGCACGTCGATGGCGACGTCCGGGAAGCGGGCGACGAGATCGCGCAGGCCCGTCGTCAGCCGGTCCGAAGCCGCGCGGACATTGGCCAGCGTCTCTTCCCGGGCGATCTCGTCAAAGGCGGCGATGCCCACTGCCATGGCCAGCGGATTGCCGCCGAACGTCGAACCATGGGCCCCCACCGTCATCGCTCCGGCCACTGCCGCGGTGGCCAGGCAGGCACCGATCGGGAAACCGCCGCCCAGCGCCTTGGCGACCGCCATGATGTCCGGTTCCGCGCCGTCGAACCACTGATGGGCGAATAGCCGGCCGGTGCGGCCCATGCCGCTCTGCACCTCGTCATGGATCAGCAATACGCCGTGCGCGTCGCACAGGCGGCGCAACCACGACAGCCATTCGCCGTCGAGCGCCCGGGCGCCGCCTTCGCCCTGGACCGGCTCGACGATCACCGCCGCCGTCGTCGGGCGCCGCACCGCTTCGTCGATCGCGGCGCGGTCGTCGATGGTGAGCTGGACATAGCCCGGCAGGCGCGGGCCGAAGCCGTCGAGATAGGCGGGATTGCCCGAGGCATTGACCGCGGCATAGGTGCGGCCGTGAAAGGATCCCGCGAACCCCACGATGTCGATCCGCTCCGGAGCGCCGTTGACCGCATGATATCGGCGCGCGGCCTTGAGCGCGCACTCGACCGCCTCCGATCCCGAATTGCCGAAGAACACCGCGTCCGCGAACGTCGCTCCGACCAGGCGGGCCGCCAGTTCCTCCTGCCCGGGAATGCGGAAGATGTTCGAGACGTGCCACAGCTTGCGCGCCTGTTCCTCCAGCGCCGCCACCAGGCGCGGATGGGCATGGCCCAGGCAGTTGGTGGCGATGCCCGCCACGCAATCGAGAAAGGCTCGTCCGTCGCGGGTGTGGAGCCACATGCCGTTGCCGCGTTCCACTTCGAGCGGGGCGCGGTTGTAGACGCCCATCAATGCTTCGCTCATTCCGTGCCTTCTCCTGTCGTTCCGAAATCGACCCGGCCGATCGACACCGGGGCCATGATGTTCTGGATCTCGCCGGCCAGGCGGCGCACCGCGCCCGGCACGAAGCGCCGATAGCTCGCGATGTTGCGCGGGCCGATGCCGTGTTCTGCGCTGAAGCTGCCGCCGAATTCCCCCACTACGGTGTCGAAGATCAGCGTGCGGGCCTTGTCGAGCAGGGCCGGGTCCGGCGTGCCGCCGGTGCGCGGCCAGACGAGATTATAGTGGAGTCCGCCGTCGCTGATATGGCCGAAGTCATGGGGCACCAGCCCAGGCGCATGCTGGGCGAGCAAGCCGGCCATCCGCTCGCGAAAGACCATGACGTCGCCGCGGCGCAGCGCGATGTCGCAGGCCACCACCGTGCCGCTCGCCCGCAAGCCCTCGGGAATCGCGTGCCGCAAGGCCCAGAGCCTGTCGCGCCGATCGATCGCCGCGTCGCGGATGCTGGCATCGGTGCCGGTCATGAACGGCTCCAGCGCGGCCGCCAGCCGCTCCTCCAGCAGATTCTCGTCGAACGCCGCGCCGGCGGACAGCTCGACCAGCACCGCATAGGGGGGAACGCTGTCGAACGGCAGCCGGAGGCCGGGGACGTGATCCGCCGCGGCGCGGATCGCCGCTTCGCTCATGCCCTCGAACGCGGACAGGCAGCTGCCGAAGTCACGCTCGAGTGCCAGCAGGAGCCGCGGTGCGGAATGGGGGTCGTCGAGCGCGAGCAATGCGGTCAACCGTGCGGCGGGCAGGGGATGCAGGGCGATGGTGGCGCGCGTGACGATCCCGGTCGATCCGCAGCCGCCGACGAGCAATTGCTTGAGGTCGAGCCCGGTATTGTTCTTCCGGAGCGGCGCGCCCAGCGCGATGCGCGACCCCTTCGCGTCGGAGCGGACGACCTCTACCGACAACAGGTTCGCGCGCACGTCGCCATAGCGCAGCAGCCGGGCGCCTCCGGTATTGCTGGCAATCATGCCGCCGATGGCCGGATCGGCGCCGAGATCGATCGGAAAGCTCAGCCCGTGCTCGGCCGCGGCCGCATTGAGCGCCGACAGCCGAATCCCGGCGTCGACGGTGGCAGTGCGGTTGACCGGATCGATTTCGATCAGGCCGGCGAGCCGCTCCAGGCTTACCAGGATGCACGGCTCGCGTTCGGCGGCCAGGCCCGCGCCGGCCAGGCCGGTCCGGCCGCCCGCGACGACGAGGCGGATATTCGCTCCGGCCGCCAGCCGCACCAGCGCCGATACCTGGGCCGCATCGCTCGGCCGAACGACCGCGATCGGCGCGCCGCCGCCGGCGCCGCGGCCATCGGTGCGATAGGTGGCCAGGTCGGACGTGTCCGTCAGCACCTGCGCCGCGCCGACGATCTCGGCGAGCATGTCGAACAGGGAGGTTGCGGCGTCGGTCATGCGGCCTTGGTCATGCCGAAGATGCCGGTGGCATTGCCGCTGTCGAAGGACAGGTCGAGTGTGCCGGTTGCCGGATCGACGTCGCGCGTGATGAATTCGTAGAATGAGCCCGGCACCGACAGGGTGCGATCCGGGCCCGCCGGCATGCCGAACGCGCGATCGACCGGATCGGCGCGGAAGGCGGTCTGGCGGACGCGCCCGGAGCCGGAGACCTCCACGCTGTCCTTGATCGGCCGGCCGAGCGCGCGCTGCGCTTCGGCCAGGGCAGCCACATCGGGCACTCGGTCGGTCGCATGATTGAAGGCATTGCCTTCGGTCGCGATCCAGGCGGCCTCTGCCGAGGCGCGCTTGAGGAGCTCATAGTCCGCGAGCATCGGCCGGTCGTGCTGGCGCCCGAACGCGTCGACAGCCACGCGTAGCGCATGCGCCGCGACGTCGGGAGGCAGCGCCTCCCCCCGGCCAAGCCGGGCGAGCGCGGCCGCGGTCTCCGCGTCGATGGGATCCCGGGACGTGCCGAAGACGCGTGCGGCCGCGCCGGCGAATTCCGCGTCGAACCGGTCGACGTGCAGCTCGCTGACGAAGAATTGGGGAATGGTCTCGGGATGGGTGCGGTGGCGATAGGCGCGACCCGTCATCCGCAGCCGGGGCAGCGGATAGATCGCCGCCTCCGCATAGCCGAGCGGCTCGAGGATCCGGCGAAATGCCTGCTCGCCGGCAGGCAGGCTGCCGGTATCGCCATGTGGAAGGCGGATCGTCCGCAGGGCGCCATGGTCGAAACGGACGCGCCGGCCCGAACGGCGGACATCGTCGACATAGGCCGCGCCCGTCGCGGTGCGATCGAGCAGGTCGGCGAAGAGGATCGTGTTGAGCGCTACCGTGAAGTCGAGCGCATCGACGCCGGAGGCGGTCTTCGCCGAATCCGCCATGGGTTCGATGATATCCCGCGCTGCCCGCATCCGATCCGCGGGCAGGATGGCGCCGACCAGTGCATCCAACGCGCTTTGATGCTCATTCATCATTTACCTCGACCTGGTTGCCAATGGCTTGCGGCCATGTGAGGTATGGATGGAGCGATTCAAAACGGATTAGTGTCATCTACAGATGAGCATTTGGAATGAGTGAAGGCAGGCGGCTATTGCCCCCGATGGCGGCGCTCAACAGCTTCGTCGCCGCGGCGCGCCATGGCAGCTTCTCGCGGGCGGCAGCGCATATCGGCCTCACGCAGAGCGCCGTCAGCCGGCAGGTGGCGTTGCTGGAGGACTGGCTGCAGGCGAGCCTGTTCGACCGGCATGGACGCCGGGTTACCCTCAACGCGGCCGGCCGCGCCTATGCCGACGAAGTCAGGCCGGCGCTGGATCGGATCCGGCTGGCCACCGACCGGCTGGCAAGCGGCACCGGGCGGACCCTGATGATCGCGACGCTGCCGAGCTTCGGGATGCGCTGGCTCGCGCCGCGGCTGCCGGGACTATCCGCGCGCCACCCCGAGATGACCGTCAATTTCGCGGCGCGTTCCTTTCCGTTCGACCTCGAAGAGGAGGGATTCGACGGGGCGATCCATTTCGGCCAGCCGGACTGGCCGGACGCTTCGCACCTGCGCTTGTTCGGGGAGCGGGCGGTGGTGGTTTGCAGTGCCGATTGGCTGGCATCCCATCCGGTAGGATCGCCGGCGGACCTGATCGACAAGCCGCTCCTGTTCCAGGCATCCCGCCTCGATGCCTGGAACCGCTGGTTCGCGGATTGCGGGATCGTCGACCTGCCCAGGCTGCAGGGGCAGCGGTTCGAGCATTTCCTGATGCTGGCTCAGGCGGTGGCGGCCGGCGTCGGCGTCGCGCTGATACCCGAGTTCCTGATTTCGCCGGAGCTTGCGAGCGGCAATCTGGTCATACCCTTCGACCAGCCGCTGCACACCGACGACGCCTATTATCTCGTTCGGCGTACGGATTGGCGGAGCAACGACGCGATGGTCGATTTCAGCGCATGGATGGGCGAGCAGATCGATGTCGCCAGACTGCCCGCGCGCGCGGGATAGATGCTGCTCCGCCCTTGACGCACAGGGGATCGGCGCCGGGATGCGGGCAGGGAACGATAGGGGGATGCGATAGCGCGGCCCGTCGCGCGCAACGCCAGCTTGGGGCGGCGATAGATTTTCACGCGCCTAAATTCCTATTTGATGAATAGGAATAAACGGGCGGCGGCCATGGCCTCGCATTGCGGGATCAAACCATGGGAGAAACCCAGTGAAGATCAGCCTGTTCGCGCCGCAAGCGACGCGCGATGCGCCGACGCTCGCCAAGGCGCAAGCCGCGCGCGATGCGCGCGATCCGGCCTATCGCCCGGCGACGGTGGCCCGTCGGTGACGCATTTCGATCCGCTCTATTCGCTCGCCGGGGTGCTGGTCGGCCTGCTTGTCGGCATGACGGGTGTCGGTGGCGGTTCGTTGATGACGCCGCTGCTCGTCCTGGTCTTCGGCTTCCATCCCGCCACCGCGGTGGGCACCGATCTGCTCTATGCCTCGGCTACCAAGGCAGTGGGCACTGCGGTCCATGGCGCCGGCGGCACGGTCGACTGGAAGGTGGTGCGGCGGCTGGCCATCGGGAGCGTGCCGGCCACGCTGGTCACGCTGCTGGCGCTGGCGGCGCTCGGGACGCATCTCGAGAGCACCGGCCGCGTGATCAGCCTCACGCTTGGCGTCGCCCTGATCGCTACCGCCGTGGCGATCTTCTTCCGGCGCCGGATCGTCGAATATTTCACGAACGACCGACCGCCGCGGCCCGAACGCCAGGTGGCGGCGCTGACGATCGTCCTTGGCGCGGTGCTCGGCGTGCTCGTCTCGCTGTCGTCCGTCGGCGCGGGCGCGCTCGGCATGACCGTGCTGCTGATCCTCTATCCGCGCCTCCCGACCAATCGCCTCGTCGGCTCCGACATCGCCCATGCCGTACCGCTGACCCTGATCGCGGGGGCCGGGCATTGGGTTCTCGGTTCGATCGACTTCGTACTGCTCGGGTCGCTGCTGCTGGGATCGGTGCCCGGCATCGTCGTCGGCAGCCTTGTCGCTACGCGCGTCCCCGATCGGGTGCTGCGTCCCGTGCTTGCCGGAACGCTCGCCATCGTGGGCGGCAAGCTTGTCCTTTGAACCGCATCGGAGAACGACCCATGTCGCTGGAACCCAATTTCTTCAACGAACGCGACGACCAGATGTGGGCCGATCTGCTTTCTCCCGGGCGCAGGGCCTTGCTCGGCGGCGGCGCCGCGGCGCTGGCTGCGCTCGGGCTGGCACGGGACGCGCGGGCGCAGACCGTGCCGGTTGCCGCCCCCGCGCCGGGCGCAGCGGGCCGCAGTCCCTGGGGCTATGAGACCTACAGGGAGCCAACGCCGCGCCCCAGCTCGGTACGTCCGGGCGAGGCGGTGCTGCCCTCGGCTCCGCGCGCCTATACCGATATCGAGAGCTATCATGCGCACATCTATTTCGACGAGGACAGCTACGCGAAGGCGGCGCTGATCCGCAAATGGGCGGCCGAGCGCTTCTCCGTCGAACTCGGCAACTGGAACCTCGAGCCGCGCGGGCCGCACGTCACGCCGTCCTTCTATTTCGGCTTCACCAACGATCTGCTGCCGGTGATCGTGCCGTGGCTGCAGCTCAACAGCCTCGGCCTCACCATCCTGCTCCATCCGAACACCGAGGATCCGCGCGCCGACCATCTCTATTATGCGCTCTGGGTGAACCGTTCGCAGCCGGTGAACGCCTATGGGATGCGCGGCCCGGCGCCCGGCGAGCCCAGGGTCGAGCAGATCTATCCCAATACCCGGCCGACTGTCCGGCCCGAAGCCTGAGGGAAAGAGGGGCCGCGCTCATCGGGGGGAAGAGCGCGGCCCAGACCTGAGCTCGGGGGGATGACCTAGCCCGGGGAAGCGACGAAGCCGGACGAGAGCGAATGCTGGCTTCATCGGCACGCATCAAATTCATACTGATCGAGTAGGCATTAAGAAGCAAGTTCGGCTATCGCACGCTAAAGCTCATCTCGTGCGTGCGGCGAAGCAGAAGCGCTATCCACGTCGCTCGTGAACCTGCCGGGCAATCCCAGCCCGGCGCCATCCGGAAAGCCCATGATCCATCTCGAAAACGTTCATAAGGCCTTCGCCAATGGTCATGCGGCGCTGGCTGGCGTCGACCTCGAGATCGCTCGCGGCGAAGTGTTCGGCATCATCGGCCGCTCGGGCGCGGGCAAGTCCACCCTGGTGCGGCTGCTCAACGGGCTCGAGTGCCCTACCGCCGGCAGGGTCGAGATCGACGGCATTGCGCTGGACGGCCTCTCCGGCGAGGGCCTGCGCGCGTTGCGTCGGCGCGTGGGCATGATCTTCCAGAATTTCGGGCTGCTCGGTTCGCGCACCATATTCGACAATGTCGCGCTGCCGCTGCGGATCGCTGGAGCCGACAAGGCGCGGATCGCCGCGCGCGTGCCCGAATTGCTCGCCCGTGTCGGCCTTGCCGACCATCGCGCCAAATATCCCGCCCAGCTGTCGGGTGGGCAGAAGCAGCGCGTCGGCATTGCCCGGGCGCTGGCGACCGATCCCGACATCCTGCTCTGCGACGAGGCGACCAGCGCGCTCGATCCGGAGACGACCCGCAGCATCCTCGCGCTCCTTGGCGACCTCAACCGCGAATTGGGGCTCACCATCGTGTTGATCACCCACGAGATGGAAGTCGTCCGTCAGGTCTGCGATCGCGTCGCGGTGCTGCACGCCGGCCGCGTCGTCGAGGCGGGCAGCGTCGCCGATGTCTTCCTTCGCCCGCGGGCAGCGGAGACCCGCGCGTTGATCGACGAAGACGGCGAGGACGCGCGGCCGCTCGCCTTTGACGGGCCGCTCGCCCGCCTGACGTTGCAAGGCGATGCGGTCCTGCAGCCCGTGCTCACCCGTATCGCGCGCGAGACCGGTACGGACTTCGTAATCCTGGACGGCCGGATCGGCCGGCTGAGGGACGCCAGCTTCGGCCAGCTGACTCTCGGCCTGTCCGGCGGGAACACCGAAGCCGCGCTCGCGGCGCTGCGTCAGCATGGCGAGGTGGCGGCATGAACGGCTGGTTCGCCAATGTCGACTGGAGCGAGATCGGCCAGGCTTGTCTCGACACGCTTGCGATGCTCGGCGGCTCGCTGTTGCTGACCCTGGCGCTGGGCTTGCCGCTCGGCGTGCTGCTGTTGCTCACCAGCCCGGGGCAGATCTGGCAGAATCGCGTGGTGAGCGGGGGATTGGCGCTCGCCGTCAACCTGTTGCGCTCCGTGCCCTTCATCATCCTGCTGATCGTGATGATCCCGCTGACGGTGTTGCTGGCCGGCACTTCGCTCGGCGTGGCGGGCGCGATCCCGCCATTGGTGGTCGGGGCGGCGCCATTCTTCGCGCGGCTGGTCGAGACCGCGCTGCGCGAAGTCGATCGCAACACCATCGAAGCGGTCCAGGCCATGGGAGCGACCACGCGCGACCTGGTGTTTCGGGCTCTGCTGCCCGAGGCGCTGCCCGGGATCCTGGCGGGGGCGACCGTCACTGCGATCGCACTCGTCTCGTTCACCGCCATGGCGGGCGCCGTCGGCGCCGGCGGCCTTGGCGATCTCGCCATCCGCTTCGGCTATCAACGCTTCCAGACCGATGTGATGCTGGTCACCGTCGCGCTGCTGCTCGTCCTCGTCCAGCTTCTCCAGATGGCGGGAGACCGCCTCGTCCGCCACTTTACCCGCCGATAGGATTTCCGATGCAACGACGCCTGCTCCTCACCGCTCTAGCCGCCTTCGCGCTCGCCGGCTGCGGCAAATCCGCGAAGACCGAGGATCCCGACATGCTGAGCGTGGCCGCTACGGCGGTGCCGCATGCCGAGATCCTCGCATTCGTGAAGCCGGCGCTGGCCAGGCAGGGGCTGAAGCTCGATGTTCGGGTGTTCAACGATTATGTTCAGCCCAACACGCAGGTGGCGGAAGGCCGGATCCTGGTGAATTACTTCCAGACCGCGCCCTATCTCGCCGAGTTCAACCGGGCCAAGGGCACGCATCTGGTGACGATTGCCGGCGTGCATGTCGAGCCGATGGGTGCCTATTCGCGCAAGTGGAAGGCGATTGCGGACGTGCCCGAGGGCGCGACGATCGCGATCCCTAACGACCCGAGCAACAGCGGCCGCGCGCTGCAGCTGCTCGCCAGGGCCGGGCTGATCACCTTGCTCGATCCCAAGGCCGTTTCGGCCACGCCCAAGGACATCGTCGAGAACCGCAGGAACCTCAAGTTCCGCGAACTCGAGGCGGCGACGCTGCCGCGGGTGCTCGACCAGGTCGATCTGGCGCTGATCAACACCAACTATGCGCTCGATGCGAAGCTGAACCCAAGGCGCGATGCGCTGGCGATCGAGGGCAAGGACAGCCCCTATGTGAACTTCATCGTGGGCCAGGAAAGCGCGAAGAACGACCCGCGCGTTCAAAAGCTGGTCGCGGCGCTGCACAGCCCCGAGACGAGGGCGTTCATCGAGCGCAGATATGGCGGGGCGGTGATCCCGGCCTTCTGAACCGGTTCGTGCATTCCGGCCGTGCCGGAAGGGCGCACGATCAGCGCGCGGCCAGCGACCTTATGCCGGCAGCGACAAAGGCAGGCAGGCGATCGGCAATTCCAGCGAAATCCTCGGAGGAGACGGAGCCTCCGGAGATGCGGTCGATGCGGCCGGTCTGGCCGAGCGAGAAGGTGAAGGCGCCCGTGAGGAAGTGATAGCCCCAATATAGCGTTTCCCGTGGGACATCGGGCATCAGCCGCTGCATGTCGTCGATCAGCACGCGGGAAACCTCGTCGAAGACTTCCGACATCAGCGCGTGCATCGTGCCGCGCGAACTGTTCACGAATGCGACGATAGCGGCGTAGTTGCGATGGCCGTCGCTCAACATGCCGAATTCGAAGCCGGGGCGGGTAAATGCTTCGATGAGCCCCTCGAGCGTGCCTTGTCCGCCCGTCGCGGCGCGATACGCGTCCAGTGCCTGCACGCGCAGCGCGTTGACCATGGGGCCGCGCCTCCGGAAAACGGCCGCGAACAGCTGCTCCTTGTCGCCGAAATAATAGCGCATCAGCGCGGCATCCACGCCCGCGGCTTCGGCAACGCTGACGAATGTGGTGCCGTCATAGCCCTTGGAGGCGAATTCCGCCTCGGCATGATCGAGAATGATCGTCATCGACTCTTCGCGGCGTTCGGCATTCGAGCGCCGCGACGATGGCGACTTTCTCGACTTCCCTTGCGTTGTCACGTCCAGACCTCGGTTGAAACTGCTGCCGCTCCCCTCTTTCAAGGGGCGATTGAAACTTGAGCCGATGCTCGGGCTTCCGATCTTCGGTAGGCACTTTTTCCCAGGAAAGAAAATAGATTCAACCCCGATCCGGAGGGGCTTGGCCTCAGGGGGCGCGGTGACCGGGGAACATATTCCTTCCTAACAAAAGAAAGATGTTGACTCGCGGCGGCTATTGGCGGAGGTCTCTGGATGGAGAGGACGGGCAGACGACGATGGTCGCGCCCAAGCTGGAAAGGGGCGGTCAATGATCAGGCCGATATTGTTTGCGTCCGCGTGCTCGGCAGCGCTGATGGCGGTTCCCGCATATGCGCAATCCGCAGCGAATGCGTCGGGAGAGACGCTGCCGCAGGATCCGCAGGGGGATGCGGGGGCGGTCTCCGCCGGTAGTGCCGATATCGTCGTCACCGGATCGCGGGCGATCCGCGACGGATCGCAGGCGCCGACGCCGGTAACGGTCATGGCGGCCGAGGACCTGGCCAAGGGCCAGCCCGGCCTGATCGGCGAGGCGCTCAACCAGCTGCCGTCGTTCCGCGGGTCGACGCGTCCCGCGGGCGCCTTCACGGGGGCGGTGGGGCCGCAGTCCGGAAGCTATCTCAACCTTCGCAATCTGGGGGTGCAGCGCACGCTGGTGCTCATCGACGGCCGCCGGGCGGCGCCCTCGTCCCGCGACGGTTCGACCGACATCAACCTGTTTCCGCAGGAGCTGGTGAAGCGTGTCGACATCGTGACCGGCGGCGCTTCGGCCGCCTATGGGTCCGATGCCGTGGCCGGCGTCGTGAACTTCGTGCTCGACACGCGCTTCACCGGGATCAAGGCGACCGCGCAGGCCGGCATCTCCGACAAGGGAGACGCCCCGACCTACAAGGCCAGCATCACCGCCGGCCAGTCCTTCGCGGAAGGGCGCGGGCGGATCGTGGCAAGCGCCACCTATTTCGAGATGGGCGGCATCCAGAGCGTCGGCGATCGGGACTGGGGCCGGCGCGGCACCGGCTTCCTCGGCAATCCGGCCGTTCCCGGGCAGTTGATCTTCCGGAACGATCTGCGGTCGTCGACTGCGTCTCCTGGCGGCCTGATCCTGAGCGGGCCCCTGGCGTTCCAGCAATTCGCGCCCGGCGGGACGCTCGTTCCCTATTCGCGCGGGTCGGCGCAATCGGGGCTCATCCAGGTCGGCGGCGACGGCGCCCAGGTGTTCAGCAACCTTTCCGCCGACGTCACCACCCGCAGCTATTTCGGGCACGCGGAGTTCGACGTCACGCCGTCGCTCACGCTCTACGCCCAGGGCAGCCTGGCGCTTGCGCGCAACCACTACAACCAGGCCCAGCAGTTCAACCCGGGCGGCTTCAACGGCTTCACCATCTTCAGCGGCAATGCCTTTCTGAACCCGGCGGTCCAGCAGGTCCTGACCGACACGAACACGCCCGCATTTGCGATGGGCCGGGTCAATTTCGACTTCGGGGAGCCGGCGAACGCGACGGCGCGGGCGCGCACGCTCGATCTCACCGCCGGCTTCCGCTTCGCCGGGGCGGGCGGGCTCCAGATCGAAGGCTATTTCGAGCATGGCAGGAACCGGACGAACATCCGGACCTACAACAATGTCGCGCTCGAACGCCTCTATGCCGCGGCGGACGCCGTGCGCGATCCTGCCACCAGCCAGATCGTCTGCCGGGTCGCGCTCACCAATCCGGGCCTGTACCCCGGCTGCGTTCCGATCAACCTGTTCGGGGCCGGCGCCCCCTCCCAGGCTGCCATAGCCTATGTCGAGGGCGCGTCGAGCTACACCACCAACTTCACCCAGGACGTTGCCGACCTCTCGTTGCGCGCGCAGCCCTTCTCCACCTGGGCGGGCCCGGTCTCCATCGCGGCCGGTGGCCAGTATCGTCGCGTCGCGCTGAACCAGGTCGCCGACGACATCGCCCAGAGCATCAACGATGCCACCGGCATTCGCGGCTTCCCTCCGGCCTATCAGAACCAGCCCGGCGGCTGGCTGCTCACCAACGTCTTTCCGGTGAAGGGCGGGTACCATCTGTGGGAAGTGTTCGCGGAGGCGGCGGTGCCGCTCGCCCGCGATCTGCCCTTCCTTCATGCGCTCGATATCAACGGCGCCGTGCGATACACCAACTACAGCACCAGCGGCGGGGTGACGACCTGGAAGGCCGGCATGGTCTGGGAGCCGGCCGCCGGGGTGCGCCTGCGCGGCACCGCCTCGCGCGATATCCGGGCGCCCAACGTGCCGGAGCTGTTCGCCGGGATCGTGCAGAACACCGGCTCGGTGATCGAGAACGGCATCACCGTGCCCATCGTCCAGGCGGCGCGCGGCAACCCGTCGCTGCAGCCGGAAAAGGCCGATACCTACACCGCGGGCATCGTCCTGAGCCCCGCCTTCGCGCCGGGCCTGACCTTGTCGGTCGATTATTACTCCATCGACATCGCCGGCATCATCTCGTCGCTCACGCCGCAACTGACCCTGAACCAGTGCCTCGCGGGCGCCACAAGCCTCTGCGCGAACATCACGCGCAACACGGCGGGGCAGATCACGCGGATCGAATCGCCGACCCTGAACCTCAACCGGCTGGCGACATCCGGCCTCGACATCGAGCTCGGTTACCGGCCGCGCGGACAGGTCCTTGGCGGTGCGGCGAGCGTGCGGTTCATCGCCAGCTATCTCGACAAGCAGCGGCAGGACATCAGCAACGGCCCATCGATCGACCGGGCAGGGGAAGTCGGCCTCAGCGCCAATCCGCGCTGGAGCGCGACAGGCAGCCTGGATTGGAAGAGCGGACCGGTCGAGCTCTTCGTGCAGGAGCGCTTCATCGGCGCGGGGACCTATGACGTCACCCGGGTGGAGCCCAGGACCATCGAGAACAACCGCGTGAAGTCGGTCTTCTACACCGACCTGACCGCCGCGGTGCGGCTCAAGGAGGGCTATCGTTTCTTCCTGACCGTCAACAACCTGTTCGATCGCGCCCCGCCGCTGGCGCCGAACGGCACGCTCTTCACGTTCATTCCCACCAATCCGCTGCTCTACGACGTGACTGGACGCCAGTTCACGGCGGGTGTGAACATCAAATTCTGACCAGGCGAGAGATCGCTGCCGAACATGAATGGGAGATCGTCCGCATGCATGACCCATCGCTCATTTCCCGCCGGAGCGCGCTCCTTGCCGCCGCTTGTGCGCTGGCCAGCGCCAGTGCCGCGGGTCGCGCGCTCGGCACCGGCCGGCATCGCCGGGCGCCGGTGCCGCTGCCGTCCGCCGCGGATATCCGGCGGGACTATCAGCAGATGGTCGATTTCGGCCCTCGGCTTCCCGGCAATGCCAACCACCTGGCATTCGTGGACTGGATGGCCGGCCAGTTTCAGGACGCCGGCCTCATGCTGGGGCCGTGCGAATCGTACAGCTATCGGCGCTGGGATCCCAGGCGCGTCAGCCTCGACGTGCTGGACGATGGCGTGCGGCGGCCCATCGCCAAGGTCACCTTCTTCGTCCGTTCGGCGCCTACCGGCCCGGAGGGGGTCACCGGGCCTCTCGTCTATGGCGGCTTGCTGAAGCCGACCGGCCCCGATGCGCTTCCGGACTTCCCCAAGGGCAGCATCCTCGTCTTCGACGGGCAGCTTCCGCGCCTGACGATGGGGAGCCTGACCCATCCGCACTTCGTCCATATGGGCGATGAGCCGAAGGCGGCCTCGCTCGACACGCCCTATCACCGGCTGTGGACGACCCCGGCATTCCCGCTCGACGACCTTGCCGCGCGCGGTGTCGTCGGCGTCGCGATCATCATGGACGTCTCCTCGGCGATGATCGAGGGCAACTACTCTCCGCATGCCTCGCACTACCGGCCGAAGCTGCCGGCACTCTTCGTCGGCCAGGACGCGGGCGAGGAGCTCCGCCGCGCGGCCAAGGCCGGCAGGACGGCGCATCTTACGCTCGATGCCGAATGGACGACGGGCGACGTGCCGCAGCTGACCGCGATCCTCCCCGGCGAAAGCGACGAGGTGATGATCGTCGACACCCATACCGACGGCCAGAATTTCGTCGAGGAGAATGGCTGCATCACCCTGCTGCACCTCGCTCGCCACTTCGCGAGCCTGCCCCAGGGCGAGCGGCTGCGCAGAAGCATCGTCTTCGCGGGCTGGCCCGGCCACATGACGGGCGAGATGCCGGAAGCACCGGGCTGGGCGCTGGCGCATCCCGAACTCATGAAGCGCGCGGCGGCGGCGTTCACGATCGAGCATCTGGGCTCGAGCGAATGGCTGGACATCCCCGGCAAGGGTTACGCGCCCACCGGGCACAATGAATATATGAACTGCCCGACCTCGGCCGGCCCGCTGACCGACATCGTGGTGGCGGGCATCAAGCGGCACGACCTGTTGCGGCACGGCGTCGAGCCGGGGCCGGGAGTCACGACGGGCGTGGTGTTCCATGAAAGCGGCGTTCCGCACATGGGGCTGATCGGCGGCCCCAGCTACCTGCTCAGCATCGCGCCCAACGGCCATATCGACAAGCTGGACGCCGGGCTGGCCGCACGGCAGACGGCCATGCTCGCCGATGTCATCCGCCAGGCGGACAAGATTCCGATGGCGGCGCTCAAGGGCGGCGATCCCAGTCTTGGCGCAAAGCCGGTGACCGGGACGGACACCAGCAGGCGCGGCGCCTGCCGTTCGCCGCGGCGCACCCCGTCCAACCGATCGCAATGACCGCCGGAGAAACCATGGGCACCCCCAGAATCCTGACGACCCCGGCGGAGGATGCCTATGCCTATCCGCTCCTGCTTCGCCATCTGCTCGCCAATGTGGCGCGGCAGACATCGGCGGAGATCGTGAGCGGCCAGTGGCACCTCACCTATGACGCGTTGCTCGATCGCGTGACTCGCCTTGCGACGCTGCTTTCCGAGCGCGGGGTGCGTGCCGGCGATACGGTGGCAGTGATGGACTGGGACAGCCATCGCTATCTCGAATGCTATTTCGCGATCCCGATGATGGGCGCGGTCCTGCAGACCGTGAACGTCCGGCTGTCGCCTGCGCAGATCGAGTACACATTGCGCGAATCCGGCGCCGTATTTGCGCTCCATCACGCGGATTTCGCGCCGCTGTTCGATGCGATCCGGCCGAACCTTCCCGCGATCCATGGGGCGATCCCGATGGAGGAAGATGCGAAGGCGGACAGCTACGAGGCGCTGATCGCGGCTACCGCGCCGTCCTTCCGCTTCGAGGATTTCGACGAGAACGCGATCGCCACCACATTTCATACCACCGGCACCACGGGCAATCCCAAGCAGGTCTTCTTCAGCCACCGGCAGCTCGTGCTCCACACCCTGGCGCTGGCGGCCACCCTGGCGAACCAGCCCAGCGGCCAGGGCCTCCGGCGCGGCGACGTCTACATGCCGATGACGCCGATGTTCCATGTCCATGCGTGGGGCCTGCCGTTCGTCGCGACGATGCTCGGGCTGAAACAGGTCTATCCGGGACGCTATGATCCAAGGCGCCTGCTGGCGCTGAAGGAGCGCGAGCGCGTGAGCTTCTCGCACTGCGTGCCGACGATCCTGCGAATGCTGCTCGACGCGCGGGACGATGGGGAGTCGCTCGGCCCCTGGACGGTGATTATCGGCGGCTCGGCGCTGGCGCCCGCGCTGGCGGAGGAGGCGGCGCGCGCCGGCCTGTCGACGCTGGTCGGCTTCGGGATGTCCGAGACCGGGCCCGTCGTCGCATTGGCCCGCGCACCGGGCGGCGATGTCGCGGAACTTTGCCGCGCCGGCTTTCCCATCCCGCTGGTCCATGCACGGGTGGACGCGGAGCGCGGGGGCGAACTGTTGCTGCGCGCGCCCTGGCTTACCCAGGGCTATGGTTCCCAGGCCGCTTCCGACGCGCTCTGGGAGGGAGGCTGGCTGCACACCGGAGACGTTGCCGCCACGGACGGGGACGGGGCCATCCGGATCGTCGATCGCCTCAAGGACGTGATCAAGACCGGCGGGGAGTGGGTTTCCTCGATCGCCATCGAGGAGCTTCTCATGGAGCTGCCCGGGGTGGCCGAGGCTGCGATCATCGGGGTTCCGGATGGCAAATGGGGCGAGCGGCCGGTCGCCTTCGTCGTCGCGGCCGCTGCAGGCAGCCCGCCGGATACCAAGCTGTTGCGGGAAGGCCTGATGCGCCATGTCGATGCCGGGCGTCTGAGCGGATACGCCATTCCCGAACGAGTCTTCGTGCTTGAAACCCTTCCCCGGACCAGCGTTGGCAAGGTGGACAAGCGGGCGCTTCGGGCGCGCCTGGTCACCGATGCGGCGAACGCAGCCATGACGATATGAGCGTCGGTTGCTGATCGGCCAGGTTGGGAACCCAGACAAGTATCTGATTTTCCTTCGCTATATCCGCCTTCGCGGGGATGGCGATTGAAGGAATGTGAGTCTCCAGCCTAGCGGCCCAATTCCCGTCCAGGCGCGCTTTCCGGACAGCGCCGGTTCATTTTGGAACGCGCATGTTCGGGGCAATGGATCGCGCCGGTGAAGCGCAGGGGCTTGTGGACCCGACGGGTCTGGCAGGCGGCGTCGCATTGGCCGGTCGCTCGGGAATCGTCGGCCGATGATGAGAGTTCAGCTGAGCATCCGTACGGTTCTCGTGGCCCTCTGTTCACTGTCGGCGCCACCGCTGCAGGCGCAGTCCGCCGGCATCCCCGTCAAGAACCTGGCCTGGGCAGACAGGCTGACCTGGGGCGTCGAGGGTTCGGCTGCCTCCCGCGGCGGCACCGCGCCCGATGCCGGCCGCTGGCTCGACGTGCAATTGCGCGCCGGCCCCGGGGCGCTGCCGCCCGACGCGCAGCGCCAGGTCGATGCGATGCGGATCGTCCGCGAGCCGATGGCGCAATTGGTGGTCGAGGAGGATTCCGCGATCCGCGCCGCCAACGCAATGACCGATCCCGACCAGCGCAAGGCGGCACGCGACGCCTATCAGAAGGACATGAACGCGCTCGCCGACGAGGCGCGCGCAAGGTCGATCCTGCGCGCGCTCTATGGCCCGGATCAGTTGCGCGAGCAGATGACGTGGTTCTGGTTCAACCACTTCAACGTCCACGCGCCGAAGCGCGACGTGCGCGCAATGGTCGGCGACTATGAAGACACGATCCACGCCCGCGCGCTGGGCAAGTTCCGCGACCTGCTCGAGGCGACGCTGCGCCATCCCGCGATGCTGCGCTATCTCGACAACGACCAGAATGCGGCGGGGCATATCAACGAGAATTATGCGCGCGAGATCATGGAGCTGCACACGATGGGCGTGGGCTCCGGCTATTCGCAGCAGGACGTGCAGGAACTGGCGCGGATCCTGACCGGCGTCGGCGTCGACCTGAAGCCCGATCCGCCCAGGCTGAAGCCGCAATGGCAGCCGCTCTACGTCCGCGCCGGCCTGTTCGAATTCAATCCCGCGCGCCACGATTTCGGCGACAAGCATTTCCTGGGGCATGACATCAAGGGGCGCGGTTTCGCCGAGGTCGAGGAAGCGCTCGACCTGATCGCTTCCTCGCCCGCGACCGCGCATCATGTTTCGCTCCAGATCGCGACCTATTTCATGGGCGATACGCCGCCCGCGGACGTCGTGGCACGCATGGAACAGGCGTTTCGGCATAGCGATGGCGACATCGCCAGGGTGCTGCGCGCGATGATCGGGGCGCCGGCGTTCAGGGCCTCGCTCGGGACGGTGTTCAAGGATCCGGCCCATTATGCGATATCGGCCGTGCGCTATGCCTATGGCGACCGGGTGATCCTGAATACCCAGCCGATCGTCGGCTGGCTCAACCGGATGGGGGAAGGGCTCTACAACCACGAGACGCCCGATGGCTATGACATGCGGTCGGACGCCTGGTCCGGCCCCGGCCAGATGGCGACCCGGTTCGACATCGCCCGCCAGATCGGTGGCGGATCGGCCGGCCTGTTTCGCCCACCGGGCGCCTCCGCCGACCAGCCGGCCTTTCCGCAGCTGCAGAATGCGCTCTATTTCGGGGGGCTCGGCACCACGCTGGGCCAGCCGACGCGCGACGCCCTGGCCAAGGCGACGTCGCCGCAGGAGTGGAACGCGCTGTACCTGTCCTCCCCCGAATTCATGCACCGTTGAACGGCAGGAGATGTCGTGATGCCGCCTATCCAACGCCGAGATCTTCTGAAGGGCGCCGCCGCGTTCGCGCCCTCGATCGTCGCCGGCCGTGCCTTTGCCGCGCCGCAGGCGGGCAGCCGGCTGCTCGTCGTGTTCCTGCGGGGCGCCTATGACGCGACGAGCATCATCGTTCCTACGGGCAGCGATTTCTATTACCAGTCGCGTCCGACGATCGCGCTCGCCAGGCCCAATCCCGCCGATCCGAAGGCGGCATTGCCCCTGGACGGCGACTGGAGCCTGCATCCCGCGCTCAAGGAGAGCATCCTTCCGCTGTGGCGGCAGCGACAGATCGCGTTCGTGCCGTTCGCCGGCACCGACGACCTGAGCCGCAGCCATTTCGAAACGCAGGACACGATAGAATTGGGCCAGCCTGTCGGCGGCTCGCGCAACTATGGCTCCGGCTTCCTGGCTCGCCTGGCGCAAATGCTGGGCAGGGACGACCGGCCCATCGCCTTCACCGATCAGTTGCCGCTGTGCTTCCGCGGCGATCCGGTGCCGGTGCCCAATCTCGGGCTCACGAATGTCGGCAAGCCGATCGACCGGCGCCAGACGGCGATCATCGAGTCGATGTACGGGAAGCGAGGGCAACTCGCGCAATCCGTCGCCGAAGGCTTCCATGTCCGCGAAACCGTGTTCGACACGCTCGACCAGGAGATGAAGGCGGCGGGACGGGGTGCGGTGAGCAGCAAGGGGTTCGAACTCTCGGCGCGGCGCATCGGCGCGCTGATGCGTGACCGGTTCAACCTGGCGTTCGTCGATGTCGGCGGATGGGATACGCACGTCAACCAGGGCAATGCGAGCGGCTATCTGGCCGACCGGATCGGCGAACTCGGGCGCGGCCTGGCCGGATTCGTCGACGCGCTCGGCGCCAGGGCCTGGGGATCGACCACCGTGGTAGTCGTCTCCGAATTCGGCCGCACGTTCCGCGAGAACGGGGACAAGGGCACCGATCACGGCCATGGCAGCATCTATTGGGTGATGGGCGGCGACGTTGCGGGCGGCCGGATGGCGGGCGCGCAGGTGGCGCTCTCGGCCGCGACGCTCAACCAGGCGCGCGACCTGCCGGTGCTGACCGATTACCGCGCGCTGATCGGCGGGCTGGTCGCGCGGCAATATGGGCTGTCGGCCGACCGGATGGCGACGGTCTTTCCTCAGGCGCGGCCGGCCGACCTGAAGCTGGTCTGACGGCGCGGGGCGGGGCCGCCGGACGAGGACAGCGCCGGCGGCAGACGGCAAGAGAGCCCGTGCAGTCTTCCTGCCCGGGCTCTCGGCCCCCCCGAGTGAGGCCTGCAACGGCGCCACGGTGCGGAGCGGGATTCCAGGCCCTCCGCACCCTGGCGCCGACTGTCGTCAGAAGCCGATCTTCACGCGGACCGATGCACGGCCCTCGCGGGTGTTCTCGCCTGCCGAGCCTTCCAGCGCGATGCCCAGCCGGACATTCTTGCTGGCCCGGGCATCGATGCCCACGCCCAGCGTACCGAGCACCGGGGCGATCCGCACGCCGGTCACGCCGAAGCCACCGGTGCCGCTCGGCGCACCCGAGAAGCGGACGGCGCCGACGGTATCGAGATCGCCCGAATTGTAGCGGACGCCCATGCTGACCCATGGCATCGCCGTGCCCCCGCCGGCCTTCACCCTGGCGCCAAGGCGCAGCTCCGCGCCCGCGGTGAACAGGTCGCGGTTGGCCGACGCCATCTGCAGGCCCAGGCCGCCGGCGGCATTCTCGGTGAAGCCGTCGCGCTGGTCGCGGACCTTGCTTGCGCTGCCGATCAGGGCGAGGCGCAGGCCGTTCGCGAACTCGGTGCGGAAGCCGCCGGAGATGCCTACCGAATAGCCGGTGGCGCGGATGTCGCCGGTGGCGAGCGCCGTGGTCGTGCCGATGGCCAGCGTGCGCTTGCTGTTCAGGTCGCTCGAATACCAGCTGCCCGAAGCGGCGACGAAGGCGCTGCCCGCATCGTAGCTCAGATAGCCGCCCAGCTGATACTGGTTGCCGCTCACCGTCGAGGAGCGGCTGTCCATATCCGCATCGATCTGGGCGACGCCGCCGGCGATGCCCGCGGTGAAGCCGTCCAGCCGGGTCTCCACGCCCATGGCGACGCCCGCCACGGTCGTGTCGAGGCCGGCATGTACGCTGTCGCCCAGCAGCTTCTGATAGCCGCCATAGACCTGGCCCCAGACGCCGCCATTGCCCGTATCGTCATTGCCCGCGCCCGGCAGCGTTGCGCCGGAGAGTGCGCTGGCGAAGCCGTTGCCCGCCGTGCTGGTGGTGCGGACATCGGCCAGGCTCGCGCCGGCGAACCCGCCGCCGATCAGCGCATCGCTGCCATCGCCCACGCGCCGGCGGAGCAGGTCGGTGAACAGGTTGTTCGCCGAAATCGTCGCGGTCGAGACATTGGCGAGGACTTCGCCGCTGAAGCTCCCGAACGCCGCGACGCGCTGCCGGGTGTCGAGCGAAGTGATCGTGTTGAGCGTCGCCGCCCACTGATCCGAGGCGTTGCCGGTGGTGGAGTTGCCGAGCGCATTGGCGACTGCGAGCCTATTCGTGTCGCCCGCCGCCACGCCGTCGTTGAACTCCATGTTCTTCTGGACCTGGAGGACGACGGCGTTGGCGACCAGATCGTAGCGCAGGCGCCACTTCAGGCTCGGGTTGCTCGCCACGGTGGCGAACACGGAGCCGTTGGCGAAGGTGCCGGTGAGGGCGTTCGCCTGGACGATGGTGTAGAGCTGGTTGAAGCGATAGTCGCTTGCCGCCGCGGTCAGCGCGTTGACCTGAACCGTGCCGCCCGTGAGCGTGGCGGCGCCGTTCACCTTGATGCTGTCCGAAGCGAAGTTCAGGCTCGTGCCGCCGAAGTCGAAGAGCAGGGTGCCGCCGCTGACGGTCAGGCTGCCCGCGGTGAAGCTGCCGATCGGGTTGATCGCGCCCAGCGCCCCGGTGGCGAGACCGCCCGGCGAGAAGGTGCCCGAGTTGATCGTCAGCGCGCCCGCCAGCGTGCCGCCGCCGATCAGCGTGCCGCCCTGGACGCGCATGCCGCCCTGGGTGGAGCCGGAGAAGGCGAGGGTGCCCGCCGTCACGTCGAAGCGTCCGGTGGTGGCGAAGGTGCCGGCCAGCGTCAGCGTGCCGATGCCTTGCTTGTCGATCGAGCCCGATCCGGTGATCGCGCCGCCAAAGGCCGAGTTGGCGCCGCTCGCCAGGGTCAGGCGGCCGGTGCCCAGCGCGATGGTGCCGGGGCCGGAGATGCCGGCGACGGTCTCGTTGAAGTTGGCCAGGTCGAAGGCCGCGCCCGAGGCGACTCCGATCGTCGCGCCGTCGGCCAGGCGGTCGCTGGCCCCCAGGCGCAGCGTGCCGGCCTGGACGGTGACGGCGTTCGCTGCCGCCGTCCCGTTCAGCACCGAGGTGCCGCCGATGTTGTAGAGCGTACCGGCGCCGAGGCTGGCGTTCACGGTCGCGCCGGTAAGCTGATACTGGCCGGCGGTGAGCGTGCCGGTGCCGGCCAGCGTGCCGCCGAGCGCGAAGACGCCCACCGTGTCGCTGTTCGCGCCGAGGTCGAGCGTGGCGCCGGTGCTGACCAGCACGGTCGCCGCGTCGGCGATGCGGTTCGAGGTGCCGAGCGTCAGCGTGCCGCCCTGGACCGCGATATCGCCGGCCACCTTGCCGTTGAGCGTCGAGGCGCCGCCCAGGTTGAACACGGTGCCCGCACCGAGGTTGGCGTTCACGGTCGCGCCGGTCAGCTGATACTGGCCGGCGGTGAGCGTGCCGGTGCCGGCCAGCGTGCCGCTCAGGCCAAGGGCGCCGATCGTGTCGCTGTACGTGCCGATATCCAGCGTCGCGCCCGAGGCGACGGTGACATTTGCAGTGTCGGCCAGGCGATTTGCCGCGCCGAGTGCCAAGGTGCCGCCATTGACGGCGACATCGCCGCCCGTGGTACCGTTCAGCGCCAGCGTGCCCGCCTGCACGACGAGCGGGCCTGCCGCGTTGCCGTTCAGGGTCGAGCTGCCGCCCAGGTTGAACACCGTGCCTGCCCCGAGATTGGCGTTCACGGTCGCGCCGGTGAGCTGGTACTGGCCGGCGGTGAGCGTGCCGGTGCCGGCCAGCGTGCCGCTCAGGCCAAGGGCGCCGATCGTGTCGCTGTAGGATCCGAGGTTGAGCGTCGCGCCCGATGCGACGGTTACCGTGGCGGTGTCGGCCAGGCGGTTCGATGCGCCGAGCGCGAGCGTGCCGCCATTGACGGCGACATCGCCGCCCGTGGTGCCGTTCAGCGCCAGCGTGCCTGCCTGCACGACGAGCGGGCCTGCCGCATTGCCGTTCAGGGTCGAGCTGCCGCCCAGGTTGAATACGGTGCCCGCACCGAGGTTGGCGTTCACGGTCGCGCCGGTAAGCTGATACTGGCTGGCGGTGAGCGTGCCGGTGCCGGCCAGCGTGCCGCCGAGCGCGAAGACGCCCACCGTGTCGCCGTTCGCGCCAAGGTCGAGCGTCGCGCCCGAGGCAACGGTTACCGTGGCGGTGTCGGCCAGGCGGTTCGATGCGCCGAGCGCCAGCGTACCGCCATTGACGGCGACATCGCCGCCCATGGTACCGTTCAGCGCCAGCGTGCCTGCCTGCACGACGAGCGGGCCTGCCGCATTGCCGTTCAGGGTCGAGCTGCCGCCCAGGTTGAACACGGTGCCCGCACCGAGGTTGGCGTTCACGGTCGCGCCGGTCAGCGCATATTCGCTGGCGGTGAGCGTGCCGGTGCCGGCCAGCGTGCCGCTCAGGCCAAGGGCGCCGATCGTGTCGCTGTAGGATCCGAGGTTGAGCGTCGCGCCCGAGGCGACGGTTACCGTGGCGGTGTCGGCCAGGCGGTTTGCCGCGCCGAGCGCGAGCGTGCCGCCATTGACGGCGACATCGCCGCCCGTGGTGCCGTTCAGCGCCAGCGTGCCCGCCTGCACGACGAGCGGGCCTGCCGCATTGCCGTTCAGGGTCGAGCTGCCGCCCAGGTTGAATACGGTGCCCGCACCGAGGTTGGCGTTCACGGTCGCGCCGGTGA